>OJGT01000007.1_pt1 | contig 262904 bp, 232 predicted proteins | sample 1595031 | NCBI WGS metagenome assembly OJGT01 (sample SAMN05416857, study PRJEB24817) | seawater metagenome | isolation source: Sea water | place: Canada:Atlantic | collected 2013-11 | reverse complement strand
GGAGCGCATTATGGCGATTTCTCAGAGCACGTCAACCGTTAAATGCACTTTATTTACGTAAAGGTGTTTGTTTGCTTTTTTTTTATACAAAACGAACAGGTATGCACTTATTTAGGCATGTATCGATTATTTACACTTATCGCCAAGAAGCACACCAATCTATTATTAGTTAGGTGTGAGTGAAAAAGTAAAAGCTAACTTTAGTTCATAAATTTCGTTATTCAATGAAAGTAGCTATTCATATTGTCGAAGGTTACCCCAGTTATGTTAGGTATTTGTATACAAGGTAAACGAGTAGATACAAAAAAGCCGCTAACTAGCGGCTTTTCTTTTCAATATTACTGTCTGGAATATGAATATAGATGGCGGTGAGGGAGGGATTCGAACCCTCGAAGGCTTGCGCCTTACACGCTTTCCAGGCGTGCTCCTTCGGCCACTCGGACACCTCACCATTTAAAACTGTTTGAAAAAGTTAACGTGCTTTCTACACAATTTGCTCTTAAGCGCTAAAACACTAGCAGTATCAATTCAACTTAGTATCTCAAAACTAAAACCAATATTATGCTCTAGCACGAAGCTGCGCTATGGTAGGAAAAATCCTCTAATAACGCAACAAAATTCAGTGAATGTGCTAACGACTGCTCATTAATACAACAGTAGGTAATTAGGTTACTTGTTTTTGCTAAGTTCAGCATTGAATTTAAGCATACGATCAAGAGATTTAAGAGCGCCATCACGCAATGACATATCAACAAAAACTTCACGACCTTCTGGATTTAGCAATGCTTGCTCTATTTCATGTAAACCATTCATTGCCATCCAAGGACAGTGAGCACAACTTCGACAAGTTGCACCTTCACCAGCTGTTGGTGCTTCAAAAAATTCTTTATCTGGACATAACTGCTGCATTTTATAAAAAATACCACGATCAGTAGCAACAACAAATTTTTTGTTTGGCAATTCTTGCGCAGCTTTAATCAACTGGCTAGTTGACCCCACAGCGTCAGCAAGTTCCACAATTTCATAAGGAGATTCAGGATGTACTAAGATTGCAGCATCAGGATGTAGGTGTTTCATGTCCTTTAATGCTTGAGTTTTAAATTCGTCATGAACAATACAAGCGCCCTGCCACATTAGCATGTCAGCACCTGTTTGCTTTTCAATGTAAGTACCTAAATGACGATCAGGTCCCCAAATAATTTTTTCACCTTGTTCATCTAAATGTTCAACAATTTCTAATGCACATGATGAGGTGACAATCCAATCTGCTCGCGCTTTTACCGCTGTAGAAGTATTTGCATACACAACTACTGTTCTATCTGGGTGTTGATCACAAAAAGCATTAAACTCTTCAATAGGACAACCTAAATCTAAAGAGCAAGTTGCTTCTAATGTTGGCATCACAACCGTTTTCTCTGGTGTTAAGACTTTTGCCGTTTCACCCATAAAGCGAACACCAGCAACAATCAAGGTTTCTGCAGGGTGGTTATTACCGAATCGAGCCATTTCTAGTGAATCAGCTACACAACCACCTGTCTCTTCAGCTAGAGCCTGAATTTCTGGATCAGTATAATAATGCGAAACAAGCACAGCATTCTTTTCTTTCAATAAGGCTTTAATACGTGTTTTATATTCTTCACGTTCTACAGCATTTAATGGTGCTGGTTTTTGTGGAAATTGAAAGTCAAAATCTACGGCTAAATTTGCTTGTGTCATGTGTCATCTCGATGAGTACCTAAAAATCGCGTGAATTATAAGGTATAGAAGATTAAATGTGTACTAAGAATATATCCTAGCTAAGAACAGATTAAGATAATAAATAAAGAAGTATAAAGCAGGTATTACAGACTAATAATTTTACAAGAAATATGCTTGAGGTTTTCAATAGATGTTGTGTAATCAAAAGTGGTCGGTCGTGAAGGATTTGAACCTTCGACAAATTGGTTAAAAGCCAACTGCTCTACCAACTGAGCTAACGACCGTCATTTGTTTGCATTGGGCTACTCGTCCAATGCGGGGCATATAATACTCATAATATTTTTAAGTGCAACAACAATCTTCAGGTTTTTTTAACTTTATTGACTGTTCGAACAAAAAGACAGCAAAACGGAGAACTTAACAACAATTTATCCTATTTTAAACTCTTTAATCTTGGCTGTGCTAATTTCGCTGCGCTTGAATTAGGGTATTCAGCTAGTAGTTTTTGATAAATAGCTTTTGCTTTGCCCGAATTATTTTCTTTTTGTTCAACCATCGCAAGTTTTAACATAGCATCACTACGTTTACTTGAATCTGGATATTGAGTAACAACTAGATCAAATTCTTGACGTGCTTTAGTTAATTCACTCTTATTGAATAACAGCTGTCCTAGCCAATAATGAGCATTCGCCGCATAACTTGAATTCGGGTATTTTTGATTAAACGCTTCAAATTCAGGAATTGCTTCCTCATAACGCTTATCTTTTAATACCATATTAACAGCACGATCGTACGCTTCATTTTCAGTTAAGTTATTACTGTAGTTCACATCACCGCTATTCGCTGGGGCAATAATCGCAGCAGGTACTTGATTTGCTGGTTTTAGTGCTTCAGAAACTCTTCGGTCAAGTTCTTGATACAGCTCACGCTGACGATCTAGTACTTGGCTTAATTGATAAGTGTGAAGTTCAGTGATACCACGTAGTTCATTAACTTCATTTTGCAATTCATCAAGTTGGCGTTGTACGTTAACTTGTGCACGATTACGGGCATCTAACTTACGTTCGAGGCTGCCAAGTTGTTCACTTAGACTTGAAGTTGTACCGCTTGCTATTGTGCCAGCAGTTACTTCAATAACAGGAGCAGGTTCTGCTGCTACTGCGATATTCGCAGCAACAGCAAAGGACATCCCGAATAGAATGCTATTGGGTTTCATTTAAATACCTGATTAGTAAACCAATACTGCACGACGGTTTTTAGCAAACGCGCCTTCACTACGATCTTTAACCATTGGCTTTTCTTCGCCGTAGCTTACAGTGCTAAGTTGTGAAGCTGAAACACCCATGTTTTCAAGGAAAGTTTCAACTGCTTTTGCACGACGCTCGCTTAATGCGATATTGTACTCTGGCGTACCACGTTCATCTGAGTGGCCTTCAATTAATACGTTTACGTTAGCGTTATTATTTAAGAATTTAGCATGTGCTTCTAAAATAGCGGCAAACTCAGCACTTACTGTTGATTTATCAAAATCAAAGTAAACAATATGGTTTGTACGTAATTGGTCAATTTCACGTTGTTTTTGTGCTTTGATGTCCTCAGATTTTTGCATTGCTGCAACTTTTACGCGTTCAGCTTCGTCACGAGCTTTTTGCTCAGCCATTGCTGCTTCGTTCGTTTGCATTGCCGAAGTATCTTCAGTAGCAGTATCAGATGAACTACAAGCTGATAAAGCCATAATAGGTAAAACAACCGCTAAGGCTTTTACTGTTTTATTGAAACGCATTTTATGTGTCCTTATTATTTACAAATTAAATTACTAATAATTATTATAAAAATGGTGACCACGAAGGAGACTTCACTTCACCATTTAAAGCTGGCAATCTCGCCTTAAACCTTCCATCTACAGAAACTAAGCTCAATACCTGACGGTTATTGTGTAATGTACTATAAATGATCATTCCGCCATTTGGCGAAATGCTTGGAGATTCATCCAAACGTGTTTTTGTTAACACTTGGAAAATCCCTGAATCAAATTCTTGCTTAGCTAAATGGTATTGACCACGTGTACGGTTAACCATAACTAGCTGCTTTCCATCTGGTGTCAATGAACCGCCAAGATTCATTTCACCATCAAATGTTAAGCGTCTTACTTTACCATCGACTAAATTTACGCGATATAGCTGCGCTTTTCCACCCCGTTCTGAACTAAATACTAATGAATTCCCATCAGGTGTCCAACTTGGCTCAGTATCAATAGCTCGATGACGGGTAATTCTGCGTAATTTTTTACTGGCAACGTCCATTACATACAATTCAGGGTTACCGTCTTTTGATAGTACCATGGCAAGTTGCTTACCATTAGGTGACCATCTCGGCGCACTATTTATTCCATCAAATGACGTAATTAAATTACGTTGCCCTGAATAAATATCAATAACATGGATCTGCGCCTGACGATTTTCAAATGTAACATAGGCTAACTGATTGCCATTTGGATGCCACGCAGGTGACATTAACGGCTCTTTTGAGCTCAATAATACGTGTTCATTAAAACCATCGTAATCAGCAACGGCAAGTTGATAAGGGTATTCGCCTTCGTCACGTACAATAACGTAAGAAATTTTAGTTAAGAATGCGCCACGAGTGCCAGTTAACTTTTCATAAACAACATCACTAATACGATGGGCGTAGCGGCGAAATTGGTCACTACCGATTTCAACCGTACTTTCATCTAAGATATGATCTGAAGTTTGAACTAATTCACCATTACTTAGCATCTGTGTTTGACCACCAGTTACTTGACCACGGATCACATCTACTAATTGATACTTCACTTGATAACGACCAATTGATGCTTCATTGATCTCGCCAATAACAACCGCCTCAACACCTTCAGCAGCCCAAGCAGAGTAGTCTATTTGACTATCATTATGTGGTATTTGAGGGAAGTTCGACTCATTGATAGGACTAAATTTACCACTACGTAATAAATCATCGCTAATAACTTTCGACAAGCGTTCAGGCATAACTCCTGTGCCTGTCCATTTAAAAGGTACTATGGCGATAGGTCTTGCACCATCAACACCTTCGGTAATAACAATTTCTAAAGTGGCCATTGCCGGCTTTGACATTAAAGCGACGAATAGTAATAAAAATAGGGTTATTTTTTTCATAGAGTTCGTTGTCTTCCTAATAAATACAAAACTTAATTAAATTTGTCTGGTGCTACCGTTAAACTGATGGTTCTCATTTCACGAAATACTTCAGGATCTTTTGATACAGGTAAAGTACCCGCTTTATATACTGCATTTTTAGCAGCTTCACACACTGCCCTATCGCCTTTGCCAATAACAACATTAGTAACGAAACCTGATGGTGCAAGACTAATAGTTAATTTACAAGACTTACCTTTCATTGTTGCTTCATCAATTAAAAAGTGGCGTTGAATTGCTTGTCCTATCAATGCTTGAAATCTACCAACTTCTGTCATCATTTGCTGGCGTCGTGCTTTTTGGCGTCCTGCCATTTCTTCCGCCATTTGTTGCTCTAACAGTTTCTGTTGGGCTGCACGTTCACGAGCTTCTTGTTCTTTACGTTTTCGCTCAACGGCTTTTTTCTTACGAAGTTGCTCGGCCTTTTTAGCTGCTTGCTCTTCTTTTAAACGTTTTGCTTTCGCATCCGCGGCGGCTTTATCTGCTTGTTTCTTCTCTTTTTCTTTTTGCTTACGTAACTTATCGGCTGCATTGGCCTTAGCTTTTGCTTTTTTAGCGGCGTTGTCAGCTGCTTTTTTTTCTTTTATTTTTTTCTTACGTTGTTTCTCAAGCTCTTTAATACGACGTTCTTCTTTTATACGTTTATTTTTTGCTGCAGCGACGCGCTTTTCAAGATCTCTTACTTTTTTAGCGTCATCAGCTTTTTTCTTTTTAAGCTTATTAATTTGTGCGTCAACTTTACCTTTGTCAATCACAACAGCTTGAATAGGTTCCATTTGCACGGCAGTTGGTGTTGCTTTTGGCGGTGTAGAAAAATCGCCAAACAACAACACCGCGGCTAGCACAATATGAATACCAACACTTAATGCTACGGGAGTCGCATACTTAGATGACACTACTTATTCTCCGGAGTATCAGTCATTAAGCCAACAGATGGCACACCAGCAACTTGTTGTAATAACACCATCAACTGGATAACTGCATCATAAGAAACTGCGCCATCACCATTAACTACTACAGGGGTTTCTGGTGCGAGTTTCAAATGCGCCTTTACTAATGTCGCCACTTCTTCTGCCGACATAGGCTCATTTTTACTAGTTCCTACAGCAAGGTAGTATTTTCCAGCCGCATCAACTGAGGCAACTAATGGTGGTTTACTATCTTTACTTAGAGGCTCCGAATCTGCTTGAGGTAAATCAACTTTAACCCCTTGCGTAATAAGTGGTGCAGTCACCATAAAAATGATCAACAACACTAACATAACATCAATATAAGGAACGACATTTATCTCGGCGACTTTACGACGCCTAACACGATTATACATAAGCTAATTCCAACCTTACGTTTGTTGTTCCGTTGCTGTTTGTCTTTGTAAAATACTTGAGAACTCTTCCATAAAGTTGCCGTAGCTATTCTCAAGTTTTTCAACATTATGACTAAAGCGGTTAAATGCCATTACTGCTGGAATAGCTGCAAATAACCCCATTGCTGTTGCGATAAGTGCTTCAGCAATACCTGGAGCAACCATAGCAAGTGTTGCTTGCTCAACCGCACCTAGGGCAATAAATGAATTCATAATTCCCCAAACCGTACCAAACAACCCGATATAAGGACTAATTGAACCTACAGTTGCCATGAAAGGTAAATGTGTTTCTAAACTATCTACTTCGCGTGAAAGCGCAACTCGCATGGCGCGATGCGTACCATCAACAATCACTTGTGGTGCATATGTATGACTTTTACGTAAACGAGCAAATTCGCGAAAACCAGATACAAATAAATTCTCAATACCATCAACCTGCTCTTTAGCAGATACTTCACTATAAAGCTTGCTTAAATCGGCACCACTCCAAAATTTGTCTTCAAAACTTTGCAATTGTTCACGGGCCGCATTTAATACTTTACGGCGTTGAAAAATCATCGTCCAACAGGCGATTGAAAACCCAAGTAAGGTCAACATCACCAGTTGTACTAATAAACTAGCGTCTAAAAATAAGTCAAAAAATGAAAGTTCAGCTGACACGTTTTAATGCTCCTAATATGCTTGTGGGAATAATACAGGGTTTAGCAATAGACAAATTGACACAAGCAACCTTGATCACAACATCACATAATAATTGCTGATGCTGATTAACGAGTTGTTGAGAAAATACCAAACTGGCGGACTTTAATCGGCTAATGGTTGTGGTAATTGTCAACAGGTCATCAAGCTTTGCCGATGCCTTATTGTCCATTTCTACCTTTGTGACCACAAAGCCAATGTTTTGTTCTAAAAATATTGATTGATTAATACCAAGTTCACGTAACCATTCAGTTCGAGCACGCTCAAAAAACTTTAAATAATTAGCATAATAAACTATGCCTCCAGCATCGGTATCTTCGTAATAAACGCGAACTGTGTGCTGATAACTATTTAGCGACATTAATAACTTCGAATATTTTTAATTAGAATTTTGTTTGTCTATCTTAATAGATAAAGCCCACGTGTCACAAGGGTTTAGCAGCTTTGTTTGTAACAATTTTTGCAATAAAATTGATTTAAACTATTCAAATTAGGAAATATTGTTATTTGTCTCCAAACAGTGACAGCAAAATTGAGCTCTTTGATCATTTTGCTTAAAACACTTCGCATTAGTTTTTCTAATGACTAGTATAAATTTATTTCGTTTGTTCTCTTTAACTCATCGGACTAGAATACACTTGTTTTCTGAGCTAACGCAGAATATTTGTTTCGCTGACAAATAGCTCCACTTGCTCGCGAATTTTGAATAGGTAATTTACCTTTCTCTCTGACATATTTCCTGGAATCCTAATTTCCTTCTACAACTTACATTCTAAGTTGGCCCACATAGTTTTATGTGGGCTTTTTTTTGTCTAAAATTTATGATTTAAACCGTTAAAGTTACTATCAATAATATTAAAGTATGATTTTCCCGCTGCCATAAACAAATAAAGCACCCAAAGATGCTTTATTTTTCATTTGTTTTTTTGGGGCTATTTCTCAGGGAAGTCTAAACCAAAATGCAAGTATGCTCGATTAGTCGCTATTCGCCCTCTTGGCGTACGTTGTAAAAAACCTTGTTGGATTAAAAACGGCTCTAAAACATCTTCAATAGTTTCTCGTTCTTCACCAATGGCAGCAGCAACATTATCTAAACCAACAGGACCACCACCGAATTTATCAATAATCGCTTCAAGTAACTTGCGATCCATTAAGTCAAAACCCTCGTTATCCACTTCCAACATATCCAACGCACTTGCTGCGGTTGACTTACTAACGATACCGCCAGTTTTTACGTCAGCATAATCTCTAACACGGCGCAGTAATCGGTTGGCAATACGTGGTGTGCCACGAGAACGCTTTGCTACTTCAAATGCGCCCTCTTGGTCAATTTCCAAATTTAAAAAATGCGCGGAGCGAATGACAATTTCAGTTAATTCTTTAGTGTTATAAAACTCTAATCGCTGAACAATACCGAAACGGTCACGTAATGGAGAGGTTAATGCGCCAGCTCGGGTAGTAGCACCGATTAAAGTAAAAGGTGGTAAATCAAGTTTTATCGAACGAGCAGCCGGCCCTTCACCAATCATAATATCTAACTGATAATCTTCCATTGCAGGGTAAAGTATTTCTTCAACAACAGGGCTTAAGCGGTGAATTTCGTCGATAAACAAGACATCATTTTCTTCAAGGTTAGTCAGTAGTGCGGCTAAATCCCCTGCCTTCTCTAATACTGGACCTGATGTGGTGCGAATGCTAACGCCCATTTCATTGGCAACAATATTAGCCAGCGTTGTTTTACCTAAACCTGGCGGGCCGAAAATTAATAAATGATCAAGTGGCTCTTCTCGCTTCAAAGCTGCAGCTATGAAAATTTCCATTTGTGATTTTACATGCTCTTGTCCGGTATAATCGGATAGCATTTTTGGTCTAATAGCTCGATCAACCGTTTCGTCTTCGCGGCTGGCTATCGGTTCAATTAGTCGATCGGCTTCTATCATGGTTTACTCTTAGGAAAGTTTACGGCTTTGATACTAAATTTATTGCTTATAATTTATAACATGGCTTTTAACGCGTCACGAATCAAGTCTTCACTACTTTTTCCTGCATCGAATACCGCTTTAACCGCTTTATCTGCTTGTTGTTGACTATATCCTAAAGAAACTAACGCGTTAACTGCATCACCTTTAGTATCGTTAACAAAGTTATTTCCTTGATTAACGTCCATTGGCATCATATGAGCAAGTGCATCACTGCTATCCGTTTGCCAATCTTTTAATCTATCGCGCATTTCAATTAATAAACGTTCTGCAGTTTTTTTACCAACCCCTGGAATTTTAACAATCGTGGTTAAGTCGTCATGAACAACACAACTAACAAACTGATCAGCAGACATACCCGATAAAATAGCTAAGCCTAACTTTGGACCAACACCATTAACTTTTATTAATAGACGAAATAATTTTCGCTCAACTTTATTGGCGAAACCATAAAGTAATTGCGCATCTTCACGTACAACAAAATGAGTGTACACTACTGCTTCTTGGTTTAATTCAGGCAAGGCGTAAATACTGGTCATTGGCATCGTAACTTCATAACCAATGCCGTGGCATTCAATTAAAATTTCTGGCGCTGTTTTTTCGATTAAAATACCGCGTAAACGTCCTATCACTGCGTAAACCTATCACTTAAAAATATAATGTCGCCACCATACCACTAGATATTTATACAGTAAAGTTTTATCAGGTTAAATAACACCAAAACCAAAGTCTAACGCAATCGTCCACGCACGGTTTTACTCGCCTGACCTGATAGTTTAGTGATGCTGTCATGACTATGGGCATGACATAAAGCAACAGCTAAGGCATCAGCTGCATCGGCTTGTGGTGTACCGGGAAGTTGTAAAATAGTTTTAACCATATGCTGTACTTGCGCTTTATCTGCTGCACCAGTACCAACAACAGATTGTTTAATTTGTCTTGCTGAATACTCAGCAACACTAAGGCCAGTATTGGTTGCGGCAACAATAGCAGCCCCTCTTGCTTGTCCTAGTTTTAACGCGCCACCAGGATTTACCCCCATAAAAACTTGCTCTATCGCAAACATATCTGGTTGAAACTGCACTATTAACTCACTAACACCTGCAAAAATAGTTTGTAACCTTGCACTAAAGTCATCACCAGCAGCAATCGCTTTAATACAGCCACTGCCTAAATAGGTAAAGTTTCGGCCATTTTGTTTAATAACGCCGTAGCCGGTTAATCGTGACCCAGGGTCTATGCCTAAAATAATGCTCACTAATGATTTACTCTTTAAAAGCGTTAAATAATTCTAATGAAAAAAAACGCACCAATAAAGCCAATCTAGCATTATTCGTGCGTTTTAATTTTACTTTATGTTAGCTATTAGCCAACATTAACGAGCATTTAACAGAAAACTATTCTGCTGCTTCGTCAGTGTCTTGCTCTGTTTCTATACGGGTAATACCTAACTCAACAAGTTGTGCTGGGTTTGGCGTGCCTGGCGCATTCGTTAATGGGCAAGCTGCTGTGTTTGTTTTCGGGAATGCCATCACATCACGAATTGAACTAGCACCCGTCATTAACATCACTAAACGGTCTAAACCAAAAGCTAAACCAGCATGTGGTGGCGCACCATATTGTAATGCTTCTAATAAGAAACCAAATTTCTCTTGAGCTTCTTCATCACTAATACCTAGAATTCTAAATACTGCCGACTGCATATCTTGGTTGTGAATACGACCTGAACCGCCGCCTAACTCACAGCCATTTAATACCATATCGTAAGCATCAGATAATGCGCCAACAGGGTTTGCTTCTAATTCTTCAGCCGTTAAATTAGTTGGGGCAGTAAATGGATGATGAATTGCGTGCATGCCGCCATCAATTTCTTCAAACATAGGGAAGTCTACAACCCAAAGTGGTTTCCACTCGCCTTGTAATAATTCAAGGTCTTCACCAATTTTAAGACGTAATGCGCCTAATGCTTCAGTTACTACATTGTATGTGTCTGAGCCAAAGAAAATAATATCGCCAGTTTTTGCATTAACGCGATCTAATAATGTGTTAACGGCATCTTCAGTTAAGAACTTCAGAATTGGTGACTGTAAGCCTTCAAGGCCAGCATCACGGTCATTTACTTTCAACCATGGCATACCTTTCGCGCCATAAATACCAACAAACTTAGTCAGTTCATCAATACCTTTACGAGAGAATTTAGCAGCGCCTTGTGGTACACAAATAACCGCAACACGACCTTTTTCATCGTTAGCTGGACCAGAGAAAACTTTAAATTCAACATCTTTTAGAATGTCAGCAACGTCAACAATCTCAAGTGGGTTACGTAAATCAGGCTTATCAGAGCCAAAACGTGTCATGGCCTCAGAGTAAGGCATACGTGGGAATTCACCTAAATCAACATTAAGTAATTTTTGGAATAACTCACGGATCATTTTTTCAGTAACAGCCATCACCTGATCAGAGGTCATGAATGACGTTTCAATATCAATTTGAGTAAATTCTGGTTGTCTGTCAGCACGCAAATCTTCATCACGGAAACATTTAACGATTTGATAGTAACGTTCCATACCCGACATCATTAGCAATTGCTTGAACAATTGTGGTGATTGCGGCAATGCAAAGAATTGACCTTTGTGTGTACGACTCGGTACTAAGTAATCACGTGCACCTTCAGGCGTTGCTGCCGTAAGGATTGGCGTTTCAATATCTAAAAAGTCTTGTGATTCAAGTGATTCACGTACTGCCGACGTTACTTTCGCACGAAAACGCATACGCTCCGTCATTTCCGGACGGCGTAAGTCAAGGTAACGATATTTTAAACGTTGCTCTTCAGAGTTATTCTGGTTTGGGTCTAATGGTAATGGTGCTGACTTATTTAAAATAGTTAACTCTAAGCCCAATACTTCAATACCACCAGTTGCCATATCTTTATTTACTTGGCCTTCAGGGCGTGCTCTTACTTTACCTTTAATTTGTACACAAAATTCATTGCGTAAAGTATTCGCTTTTTTCAATACTTCTTGTAAATCAGGGTCGTAAACAACTTGTACAAGACCTTCACGATCGCGTAAATCTAAAAATATAACAGCGCCTAAATCTCGACGTTTGTTTACCCAACCACATAAAGTTATTTCTTGGCCAATGTGAGATTCATTCACCTCACCACAATAAAGATCACGCATGTATTTACCTTGAAGTTCGAATTAACGATAAAATTGTCAGTCAAAAGTGACGCCATCTTACCGTTTGTAATGATAAAAAATTGCCGACATTATAAAGCAATGTCAGGTAAAGTCACCTGACATTGCTTTATAATGTCGGAGTAATTAAGAGGCTTAACTGGTTTGGTGGTTAAAGACGTAGTTATTTTTACCTGAGGCTTTAACTTTGTACATCAATGAATCAGCAACTTTTAGTAAGTCGCTATCTGAGCCCCCATCATCAGGGTACATCGCAATACCGATACTACAACCAATAGTCGCAATATCTGAAGAGGACAATTCAATCGGCTGTTGAATAATTTTTAATACTTTTTCAGCGACATAAGCAGCTTCGTTTTGATTATGAAGGCCAGTAAGCAATAGCACAAATTCATCACCGCCAAAACGTACCGCAGTGTCAGACTCACGTATACAACCTTCTAACCTAGAAGCAACTTCAATGAGTAGTTCGTCACCGACATCATGACCATAATTATCATTAATATTTTTAAAGCCGTCGAGGTCTATAAATAACACGGCGATTGATAATTGTTGACGCTGGTGAAAGGTAATCGCAGTGCTTAGGCGATCTTTCAATAAAAGGCGGTTTGCTAACCCGGTTAAATCATCATGGGTCGCCATATACTTCATTTGTTGCTCAAGACGCTTACGATTTTTAATTTCTAAATACAAACGTCGATTCCAAACCATAATGATAACGATGATAATAACAATCAGCACACCAATTTGAGCAGCCACACGCATCACAACGTTTTTATCTAAACCCGTTTCGATGCTGATATCAAACCACTTCTCATAAATTTGCTGGCTTTCTGCATCTGAAATAGTTAACACCGCTTTCTTTAAAACTGTCGCTAAAATAGGTAACTCTTTATTAATAGCAATATGATTGCCATTTTTATCCACTTCATCGAGCACCGACATACCTAAACTGATCATACTTTCACGTTTCAATAATTGCGTGCCGGAAGATAGGTTATCAATATAGCCATCTACCATACCTTTTTGCACAGCAAGCAAACCTTCTTCGTTCACATCAACTAATTTTAAAGTAATAGAAGGGAACTCTTCACGGATAATTGCCGTTAAATAAAATCCTTTAGCTATAGCTAAAGATTTACCTTTAAAATCTTCTAAATTCAGTTGATTACCAAGTTCACGAGGATGAACAATCACCCAAGGCATACTCCAATAAGAATCGGTAAATAGCACCTGTTTCTTACGTGATTCTGTTGCCATCACACTACCTACAGCATCAACTTCGCCAGCTAATAACGCTTGGTAAAGCTCATCAAAATTGTTGTAAGCAGTATATTCAATATTAATATTTAACCGTTGAGCGATGAGCTCAAAAACGTCTAAATTTATCCCTTTAAAATCACCAAATTTATCAACAAATTCGATAGGCAACCAATTTTTGGTTACACCAAACTTAATCGTTCCACGCTCTTTTAACCATAACGACTCAGCATCTGTTAGTTTGAGCATGGCCAATTGTCGTTTATAAAAACCTGATGATTTATCCAAGTTCCATTTTTTTTCTAGTGCGACTAAAATTTCTAACGGTATTTCACCAAAGCCTTCTTTTATTAATTTCGCTAACTCAGGCTGTGATTGATTTAAAACCGCATGAATATGACGAGTAAACTTATAGGCGTTAAAGCGTGAGAATGATGACTGTAAATTGCTTTTTACTAAATAGTGCCCTACTAAATCGCTTTGGCCAGCAATAATATCAAGCTCACCAAGTTCGGCCGATTTAAGCAATGAAGTATAGTCAGGAAAAGAAATAATTTTTGCATCAATAATATTATTTTGAATATCACTGGCAAACTTTGAATTTGCTAATATACCGATATTTTTATTTTTTAATTCAGATACATGGGCAACCTGCTCAATATCATTTGCTAGAAATAAATTGTAATCAACACTATAAATAACCGGACCAAGAAAGGCGTCAGAGCTATCATCAAAAGCGAGTACATTATCAATATGAATATCAGCAAGCCCTTGGGTAAGCTGATTCAACTCAGGAGATTCGTCTAATATAAACTCAATTTCAAGACCATTGTACTGTGCCCATAAACGCCATAATTCAATAAAAAAGCCCTGAGCGCTTCCCGTTACTGAAGTGTCTGAAAATGGTGCTTGTTTGCCGAAATAAGATAAAGTCAGCATGTTGTCTGACTTATCCATACCTAACCATTTCCGTTCAATAGCAGACTTCTCTTCTACGGTAATTTTATCAACGCCCTGTTGAACAAATGCCAGCAGCTGTTCACTATTCTTTGCCACAGCGGTACTGTAATCACTTGTATGATAAGCGATTTGAGCAAAAGCAGGGAAATTTTGATTTAATAAAGCATAAGCATCGAAGTTTTTCGATAACTTCTCTACTCCTGCAATAATTAAGATTTCCTTTTTAATTGCCGCATTATATAAAGCATGTCGATTGGAAAATAAACGTAAAGTTAAATATGGATATTTTGCTTTAAGGGTTATTTCATGGCTAGAGCCAGCAACTACTCCAATAGTATAAGGAGATAATTCTTCTACATTACGAATATGGGCTATCGAGCGATGTAGAAAAAAATGTTTCTTTTGCTTAAAGAATGTTTCACTAAAGCCAAGCGTTTGCTCTCGCTCGACATTTTTTGATAAACCGGCATGAATATCAACAGCTGAATTTTTAACCTGCGCAATGGTTTGTTCCCAGCTTAACGGTACGAAGGCTACGTCTACCTGTTGTTTCTTCGCCCATAATTTCCACATATCAACCATTAAGCCACTAGGCTGTTGGTCTTCATCAAGAAAATGATAGGGATATGATGTTTTATTAATAGCAACACGATACGAAGTTTTAGATTCTTGAGCTGAAATTTGACCAGCAAGCAAGGCGCTACTAAGCATTAGTATGATAAAGAGTTGCTGTAACGTTCGAAAAAGCAAATTATATTCTCATAGTTATTTTTTTAATAAATTCATTGTTCAATGTAAGCTTGAAAATAAGCGTATAAGTAACAATAACGCATAATTTTCTACTTAACTTTGTTTTGCGTATTTATCACTGAAAATATCAGGTAAAATACCGCTTTAATTTAAATGTTAATATAGTTTCGACATCATGCAAGAATCAGATACCGATTTAATTTTTTCTAACAAACAAAGTAAAATCAAAGACTTTGCCTTCGATGCACATGTCGTTGAAGTTTTTCCTGATATGATCAGCCGTTCAGTGCCCGGTTATAATACTATTATCGATACTATAGGTCGACTTAGCCAGCGCTTTGTTAGTGATAATAGCCAAGTTTATGATTTAGGTTGCTCACTCGGCGCCGCCACACTGGCAATGCGAAAAGCAATAACAGCGAAAAATTGTAAAATAATCGGAGTCGATAGCTCAAGTGCGATGGTTGAGCGCTGTAAAATGCACGTAAATGCTTTTAAGGGTGATACACCAGTTGAAATCATTGAAGGAAATATTCTTGATGTTGAAATTGAAAATGCCTCAATGGTAGTGCTTAATTTCACCTTACAATTTATTGCACCTGAGCTACGCCAGCAACTATTAGCAAAAATAGCTAAAGGCCTAAAACCTGGCGGCTTATTATTGCTGTCAGAAAAAATAGCTCACAGCGACCCTGTATGTAATGAGTTGCTGGTTGACTTACATCATGACTTTAAGCGTGCTAACGGATATAGCGAGTTAGAAATTGCACAAAAACGTACCGCGCTCGAAAACGTAATGCGTATTGACACCTTAGACACTCACTTAAATCGTTTAAAAAAGGCTGGATTTGACCATAATGCACCCTGGTTTCAGTGCTTTAACTTTTTCTCCCTTATCGCCATTAAATAACTAGACCCTTTACCTTTTATGATTTCATTCAATAAGTTCTACCAAAAAATTGCCGGCAACCGTTTAAACCACTGGCTTAATACCTTGCCAGCACAATTAACTCAGTGGCAAGAACATCACTTACACGGTGAATTTGCCCAATGGCAAAAAACTATCGCGGCATTACCTAAAACATCACCTTCAAGCGTTGATATTAGTACTACCGTACGTGCAGGTGAACGCAGTGATATTAACGACGGTGAATATAAACGTATTGAAAATTTACTGAAAAAATTTAAACCTTGGCGCAAAGGTCCATACCATATTCACGGTTTACACGTTGATACCGAATGGCGCTCAGATTTTAAATGGGATCGTTTAGCGCCGCATATTAGTGATTTAAGTAATCGTTATGTACTAGATATTGGCTGTGGCAGTGGTTATCACCTTTGGCGCATGCGTGGCGCGGGAGCAAAGTTTGTTGTCGGTATTGACCCAACACAACTCTTTTTAACGCAATTTCAAGCTGTGCAACATTTTGTTCAAGACGATAACGTCAACTTATTGCCTTTAGGTGTTGAGCAACTTCCTGAGTTAAATGCCTTTGATACCGTATTTGCCATGGGTGTTTTATACCATCGTCGCTCCCCTATCGACTTTATCTATCAATTAAAATCTCAACTTGCCCCAGGTGGCGAATTAGTACTTGAAACCTTAGTGGTAGATGGCGATGAAAATACCGTGCTAGTGCCAGGCGAGCGCTACGCAAAAATGCGTAACGTTTGGTTTTTACCAAGCTGTGATGCTATGTGTGCTTGGCTTGAGCGTTGTGGTTTTAAAAATATTCGTGTGGTAAACACTGATATTACCGCCCTTGATGAGCAGCGAAAAACTGACTGGATAGACACAGAATCATTACAAGACTTTCTTGACCCTAATGATACCAGTAAAACTATCGAAGGTTACCCGGCTCCCAAACGCGCAATATTTATTGCCAACAAGTAAGTAAAACTACCGTTTAGTATCGTAAAAGGCTGCTATCGATAAATTATTGTAGATAGCGGTCTAACACCAGTTGATACACCCCTTGCTCTTTAATCAACATAATCCCTTGATCAAACATGTCTCGATGCTGCTCGGTACTAAAACCTGCAGCATATCCGCGCTCACCAAATATTGGATGAATGGTATAACTTTGGTTATATCGCCCCCCAACATGTGATTTAACGAAGTATTTAAAAATATTAATATCAAGAATAATCACCTCGGTGCGGTGAGAAAACAACATTTCAATTTGCTGCGTTTGAGCAGCAATTTCACGATAATTTGTCGATAAACTAATACTGGCATTATAATCATCGCCTAAAAACTTTTTAGCATTTTGAAACGCCACAACACTCTTGCCTGAAAGATCTACAATCTTGTCAATTGACAAATTATCATCGGTTAAACTCACTGCAACATTTTGATAAGTAATATAAGGCTTAGAAACAAAAATACTTGGATGTTCATAATTAGCAGGTAACGTCGCGATACCATCAGCATTAAAGCGCTTAAAACCGCTGACACTTCTTCCAAGTGGCAAATGAGTAAAATTAACCTTGTGATTAACACTGATAAAGGCTTCTCTAATTAAATCTAATTGCAGTCCTGCACCATTCTTTTCAATGATAAACGGCGGTTTAGGTAAGCCAGCTAAAATATCAACATTATGCAAAGCATGATCAACATTTGCATTTTCTAACGTTTTTTTCGGCAAAGTAACGCTAACTTTTTCATTTGCATGAACAAAGTTTATTGGCAATAAAAAACACACAAACAAGAAAATATAAAATCCAGAGAGAAATTTTCTCATTAAAACAAGGCTCCTTTTTTGCACAAGTTATAGGTGAATAAAATCACGCTAGCTATTGCGCTTACCTGAAAAAATTGGGTAATGTACTTACAAAGTAATAAAAATACAATTATCTTCATATAAACGTCAATTAGGCTGCTGTAAATAATAATAAACTATATGTAGCAATGCTGTTAATGCACACTAAAAGTAGAGGTATCATGGACAATCCTTGGCTAGTAAGACGATTAGAGCGAGTAGCAAAGCGACATCAAGATCATCGTAGCCCATTTCAACGTGATCGCGCAAGAATCTTACACTCGGCAGCCTTTCGTCGTTTACAATCAAAAACGCAAGTAATGGGCAGTGGTCAAAGTGACTTTTATCGAACACGGCTCACTCATTCTTTAGAAGCCTCACAAATTGGCTCAGGAATTATTGCGCAAATTCGTAGTAAATATCCACAACAAAGTGTTGAGCTATTTCCCGCTGACGACAGCTTAATTGAATCACTGTGCTTAGCACATGATATTGGTCACCCACCATTCGGTCATGGTGGAGAAGTTGCTTTACATTATATGATGCGTGATCATGGCGGTTTTGAAGGTAACGGACAGACCTTTCGCATCGTTGCTCATTTAGAACCTTTTAGTGAAAATTTCGGCATGAACTTAACACGTCGAACCTTACTTGGTTTAATAAAGTACCCGCAAGTACTAGATAAATTACAATGTAAACCTTTGCCCGAGTTGCCTAAATCAACAAGAGAACTAAAAGCCGACAATTGGCATCCTCCAAAAGGTTTATACCAAGACGATATTGAAATGATAGATTGGGTGCTTGCACCACTATCAAGTAACGATAGAGCAGAATTTCAAAAAACGACCACGAAAGCTAATGGCCACCAAAAAACAATTTATAAATCGTTAGACTGTTCAGTGATGGAGTTAGCTGACGATATTGCCTACGGCATTCATGATTTAGAAGACGCCATAGTCACAGGCGTTGTATCACAGCAAGACTTTAACCATCAAGTCACTAAAAAGTTACAGCAACTTGATGACCCATGGATACAGTCATACAGTGAAACATTAGCGAGTAAACTTTTTGATAACCAACGATTCATTCAAAAGGAAGCCATTGGTGGCTTAGTTAATTACCTGATCACAGCAGTAGAGCTAATTGATGTTAACGAAGTAAGAGCAACAAATTTTCAAGAACCATTACTTAAAATTAACGCGGTACACCCAACTATTGCAGCTCAAACATTACAAATATTTAAAGATTTTGTTTATCAATATGTTATAAAGCAAACCTCAATTCAGCAACTTGAATACCGCGGGCAACAAATCGTCATGGAGTTATTTACAGCACTGGCATCTGATCCTGAACGGTTACTACCTAAGGCTACGGTTATACGTTGGCAACAAGCAGAACAAAACGGACAGAATTCGCATCGTATTATTGCTGACTATGTAGCGGGTATGACAGACGAATACGCCACCAGACTTTACCAGACACTATTTTTACCTATAGGCCAAACAGGTTTCGGAAAACACGATTACTAAACGTGTTAACTGTCCGATATAATTAAAAAATTTAAAAGCGATAAGCGCTTTGACGACTAATAGAGATGTTATCTGCCAATGGCAAACATGCTAGATATTTATTGCGGCAGTAATGCCCTCAAAACGATCCAAGAACACGGCTTCAAACAAGAACTTTTTACCACTATGCTCGGCGCTAGCGGTGGTCCAAAATGGTTTTCATTATTTGGTTTAGACAAATATTTGTTTGGTGAATATTTTAAAGACCGGACAGCTGAATTAAATTTAATCGGTTCGTCAGCAGGAGCATTTCGATTTGCCGCCCTTAGCCAGCAAGATCCTGTCGCAGCCATTACCCGTTTAGCCACCTTGTATTCTGAAACGACCTATTCGCAAACGGCGGATGCAAAAGAAATCACCGAAAAAGCTATCACACTCCTTGATGACGTATTAGGCGATACGGGTTATGAAGAAATAATTAATAATCCGGTATTTAAAGCGCATTTCATTGTTGCTAAATGCCGAGGTTTAACAGCGCTTGAACATAAATTGCCGTTAATGCTCGGTTTAGTCGCTAGCATGGTATTTAACCAAGTTAATCGAGGCCTACTGGCTAAACAATATCAACGCTTTGTTTATCATCATCCTAAAAGCCAAGTAACCATTAGCGATGATTTTAATTTCAACAATCAGTACCAAGCGCTAAATAAGCAAAACTTACCATCAGCCTTGCTCGCTTCCGGCTCTATACCTATAGTAATGAATGGGATTAAAGATATTGCGGGCTCCGCTAAAGGCTTATATCGAGATGGTGGCATTATTGATTACCATTTTGATGTTAACATCAGCCCAAGTGCAGGTTTGACACTTTACCCGCACTTCTCATCAACTCCCAAGGCTGGTTGGTTTGATAAAAATTTAGCACGTAAAGTCAGTGCAAAGCATTACCAAAACACTGTGATGTTAGTACCGTCTAATGAGTTTATTGCTCGCTTACCGTTTGGGAAAATTCCAGACCGTAAAGACTTTACTGATTTAGACGCAAGCACGCGGATAAAGTATTGGCGAACGGTGTTAAAAGAGTCTGAAATTTTAGCCGATGAATTTGCAAAATTAGTCGCTACATCAACAACCGAAAATATTAAGTTGATAGAATGCCTGTAATACAAAGCTCTTTCTACTGATGGATTAGTAACAATGTGACCGATAAACCTTTAATTACTTGGGATAAGAATACCTTTGAAATAGGTATTGAATTAATTGATGCCCAACATAAAAAGTTAGTCGGCTATATTAACGAACTGGCATTGGCGATTAACAATAATCAAGAAACAGCTCTCATTACTGAGTTATTTAAAAAACTCCACGATTACACCATATTTCATTTCAAAGCCGAAGAAGGCTACATTCTCAGTTTAAGTAAAAATGATTGTTTACTTCACCAGCTTCAACATAAACATTTCAGCGAAGAATTGGATAGAATTTTAACCTTAGGCGAATCGGCAAAAATATCTGAAGAGTTACTGTATTTTCTAACTGATTGGTTGCTGCATCATATTCAAATAGAAGATAAGAAGTTTTTCATTCAGCTGCAAAATAAGTCTTAATAAAACTCTCCACAAACACATTAAAAACGCACTTACCTATGAACTACTTGGCTATGAACTGCTTGGCGATAAATAAAATATAAAAAGCCTTCAATATAAGGCAATAAAAGGCTCAATTAATTTATCTTTATACTCAGCCTAGCATTACTTGGCAATTTTTTGATAAATGGCGCAAGCCGCACCAGCAGGATCTTTAATCACTGCATACTTATCACTACCCATCGACTTAATTTCTGTCACCAATGTTCCGCCTTTTGCTTGCACCGCAGCAATAGACGCTTCAATATCAGCCACTAAAAAGTACGGCAACCATGCTGGCGGTAAATCTTTATTCACGCCTTGCGCATGACAAATACCGCTAACCGCTTCGCCATTAATAGGCTCAAGCATCGCGTAATCGTCATAGTCGCCCATTGATATACTTTCGCTTTTCCAGCCAATAACATCTTCATAGAATGATTTAACGTTTTCAGCATTACCTACTGATAAATCAAGCCATGCCATTGTGCCAATTTTATTGTCGCTCATATGCTATCTCCATTTATAATTTTGAGTTTTTAGGATTTCTTGGATAAAACTTATCAGGTAACGCATTAATATGTTCAAAAAAACGGGTGTCTTTATAAGGTAGCTTCATAAAGCCCGAAATACCAAAGCCAGTTATGGTCGGTAGTAACTGCAGCAACTCAGTTAAACATTGCGTAAACTCTGCTTCTTTATCGTGATTTAGTAACATTAAATAGCTGTGAATTTTCAAATGTCGCGGTAATACCTCAAAAATAATACAACCGGTATGATGAATTTGGTTTAAGCGCGCTAATACTGCCATTATTTCATCTGGCAAATATAAGTATTCATCCGGATCTTTACCGTCTTCAAAGTAAGAATGTAAACGAGTTACATCATCAATATCTGCAACATCACTAACATCATATTTTATCGTTTGTTCTGCACCTGCCTGAAATGGTGAAGCTTCATTTTCTCGTTCAACATGCAAGGTGTTACGGGCGTCAAATAAACAACTTTTAAATACACCTACCCTAAAAATTCCTTGGGTAAGCCGTACCATGTTATTCACTGCACTTTGAAATGATGCTTTTAATTTGGGATCAAACAACGACAGATTTGAATCAATATAAACCCCGTCTTTTTCCCAACGCACAGCCAAACCACCTACGACAGGAAAGTTCGCTAAACGGCTTACCGCCGCAACAAATGCTTTTTCTGTATCGCCCATACCCATCAGGTAGTTTTTATAATATTTTTCTAGTTGCACATCATCAATATCGTCCAACTGTTCTCTATCAGAAGATTCACGTAGAAAAGATTTACGCGAACCATAAACAACGGTATCGATATCTTTATTATAACGTTTACACCATACAGGTACTAAAGGCACAATGTTTATTGCTAAAGGCGGCTCGGCCAATACTGTGTTTTTAAGTAGATGAAGATGCTTGAAAAAATAATCGCCAGCTTTATTACGTAAAGCGCGGTCTTTACTCAACATACCTTCTAATACTTGCGCTAATAACTTAGGTAAACCTAAAGATGAAGGGGTTATAACTGCACTACCATAACGACATGATTGTCCTGATGCTATAGCATAAAGCGTTGCTGCTAGCCCTTGTTCGTCAAATCGAGGTGACGACATTTCACCACTAATTTGCTCAGGGCCAATAAAGTAAACATCACCCAAGCGGGCATTACTATTTTGTAAGTCGCTGCTCATTAAATCCATGATGTTATTAGCCGTTGTTTGCCCATGCACATCAAGTTGCGCAGTGACTGCTGAGCCCCAATCCACCAAATATACCTTTTCGGTTTCGGGATCAAAAACTACATTCGACGGTTTAATATCGCCATGCACATATGGCTTGCCTTTAGTGTGCTGACTGGCATCGCGTAAATAACTCAATATATCAGCAAGCTGTAAAGCTATTTTAATAACAAGTTCTGCTGGCAATGGCCCGCGTTTATGCGACAACTGCTCAAGATCAATACCCGGAGCGCGCTGCATATGAACAATTGACTGCCGTTTAATTTTGTAATATTCAACAATTTCGGGAATTCTACTGTGGGCCAATTGCCCTTGTATTTCAGCTTCTTCGGCTAAGCGGTCTTGCACATGTTGCGGTAAGTTGATTCGAGAGAATTTAAAAACTTGTGATAGGCCATACTCGTCTTCACCACCAAATACAAAACCGTAAGCGCCTTTACCAATCAATGAAATATTTTGATAACCCAACAAGCTAAGTTGCTGCTGACAAAGTTCAACCCATTGCTTTAACTTGGTAGCATCTTCATGGTTGAGCAGGTAAATCGATTGTTCTTCGGCAATATAAAAGTGCTGGAGTTTTTTCTCTGCCACATGCAACCTCTTGGGAAACGTGAAAAGGACTAATTTTAATAGTGACAAGGTAATTTATAGGGCTGAAATACATGTATTGCCGACGTATTATTTCGCTAATAAGCAAAGGCTAAAAACGTATATTACCTTAACAAAATCATATCATGATTTAGCAACAACACTAGCCAGTTCCATGAAATAATTAGTCTTTACTCACACAAAGCGTTACATGGCCTTGTTGCTATTACCTTGCTGTCGAGCCACTAGTGCACTAAATTTAGGTAAAATATCGGTGTTATTTACTAAGGTTTGTTGATTATTTCCTGAGACTTTCCAAACTGCTTGTTCGTTAAAAATATAATTGAGATGAAACCCTTTAAGGCTGCGAAGGTACTTTATCGCATCAGTAGAATTATCTAATATTAACGGGTTAGTTGTATGCTCATTAGGGTAATACGCTAAAACAATATGAGGCATAGTTATTTGCTTTTTATGCGCGACTTTTACGAAACTATCAACATCAGCCTGCATGAGTTTAAGGCTTTCTTTTGGAATACCTATTCGGATCAATAACTCGCGTTTTAAAAAAGCATAATCTTCACAGTCACCTTTACCACTTTTTAACGCCTCAATTGGCGCCGCCCAATAGTCCAACAAACCATATTGTCGTTGATCTAATTGATATTCAATTCGGTGATTAATGGTGTAATTTATTTGCTTGATAATTTCTCGCGTCGATTGAGAATTATTAGATGAATATTGACTAACAATTTCGTTTGACGATAACTGACTACAGCCTGCAAGTAATAAAACAGCAGCAATACAAAAGCGATATTTACAAAATTTCATAATACGAAATTACATTTGCCAAAGATGAATACGCACTTTGGCTAGTTAAAAATAAATAACGCTATTGTAGAAAAGTTGTACTATCGCGACTGTTATAAGATGAAACCGCTAGCAATAAGATGTATCGCAAAGAAAAAGGTAAGTACTTAAATTCTCGGGGTTATATTTCACGCACCTTAAAAACGGTTAAGTAAATCGACATTTCATCCACATTTGTAACAAAAGCGTCACACTGCATAGCTATAATGGCGATATTGGTTATTTGACATAATGACTTTCTCTAGCATGAACTTTGGCATTTCCCCTATGTCTTCGCCCTAAACCAAGCATCTTGGTTTAGGGCTTTTTTTGTCTTAAGTACTTCATCTTTAAAACCCATTGTGCAATAGTTAATCACTATCTAAGGAAAGCTTAAAAAAGGGATAATATGAATAGAATTAAGCTATTAGCAACACTCTTTGTTGGTATATTCATCGGTTACACTGTCGCTACTTTTTCATTTTCCAATAAACAAAACGAGAGTGGTTTAGTACAAGAGCAACAATTGAATTATTCCAACATAAACGAAAAACAGCCAGACATAGCGTACGTAAATGATCCTAGTTCCAGTAAAAACATTTCTAGCCCATTAGCCGATAAAGTCATAGATCCTTCATCGCGGGTAACACAGGTTTCAACGTCATCTCACCAAAAGCTTGAAGCTGAATACCAACAACTTGACAAAGCATACCTGCAATCTAAAAGAAAAATTTCCTCATTACAGCGAAAATTGGATGAGTTTGATGAAAGCAATATTTCTACAAAGCAAATGGAAGCATTAGTAGTCGAGCCATTCAAAAATAGTATCGGTAACTTTGTCGGCGCAGAAAGAAATGAAATCTATAATTTTCATCAAGAAGAAGAGGATCTTGATTGGGGTTACAATATGCAAAATAATATTAGTGACTTTATTTCAACCCATTACAACGCTAATGAAGTAAACCTAGTGTCCGTTATATGTAAACAACAAAGATGTGAACTTTTAATCATTCAGCATGTTGATGAAGCTTGGCGAAAAATAGCACAGGATTTGGGTTACCAAGATTGGTGGAAGTTTAGATCTTCTAACTCAACATCTCATAACCATCCAGATTCAGATAGTGCCTTAGCCATTTATACTTTCTTAGCTTTATAGCTATTTATAAATCTGCACATATACGCTCTTTCACATCCATGTGATCGCGTTATACCGTACATCCTGTACATAAAAAAGCCTGCATAAAGCAGGCTTCTAAAAGTCAAAAGTTCAGTAAAAACTATGACATATGAACTAGCATATTGCTTGGCTCTTCAAGGAATGACTTCCATAAGTTACAAAAACGAGCAATAGTGCCGCCATCAATTGTACGGTGATCGCCAGACCAACTTACTTGCATAATTGAACGCGCTTCAACTTCACCTTTGTCGTTAAAACGTGGCAGTTTTTGTAGCTTACCTAAGGCAACAATTGCAGACTCTGGCTTGTTGATAATAGGCGTTGCCACCGTACCACCAATAGCACCAATATTTGAAATAGTGATAGTACCACCTTTCAAATCAGCCGCTGGAACACGACCTGAGCGAGCATCATTCGTTAAACGCGTAATATCAGCTGCTAAGTCTAAAATAGATTTAGTTTGCACCTGTTTAACATTCGGTACTAACAAGCCAACTTTCGAGTCAACCGCCATACCAATGTTATGGTCATCAAAATACGTAAGCTCTGTGCAGTCTTCATTGACTTGCGTATTCACTAACGGGAATTGCTTCAGCGCTAATGACATTGCTTTCATAAAGAAAGGCATCATGGTTAATTTGATATCTTGCTTAGCGTAAACTTCTTTAAGTTCACCACGCAATTTAATCAAATTAGTCATATCGATTTCTTCACAGTAGGTAAAGTGTGGAATAGTCGATACAGAGTTAACCATAGCTTTTGCCATAACCGCTTTAATACCGCGAATTGGCTCAACACGTGTGCCACCTGTAACCGCGCTAGCAGCTACGGTAGGAGTTGCTGAAACTGCTGGTGCTTCATTAAAAGCAACAACATCTTCTTTGTAAACACGCCCTTTTTTACCACTACCTGGAACTTGATGAATATTAACATCTAATTCACGAGCAATACGGCGTACCGCAGGGCTTGCCACAGCTTTTTCATTTACTACTTTACTGGCTACTTTTGCAGGTGCAGTTTTAGCAGCTACAGGCGCTTTAGTTACTGCAGCTTTTGCTGTCGGTGCTGGTGCTTCAACTACAGGGGCAGCCGCAACTGCTTGCCCTGTTGCGGCAATTTCAACCGCAAATAAAGGCGAATGTACTTTAGCAATTTCACCTTTAGCATAATAAAGTTTAACAACCGTACCGTTATGCATAGCTGGAATTTGCACTAAGGCTTTGTCCGTCATTACATCGGCAATCGGTTGATCTTCTTCAATCACATCGCCTTCAGCAACTAGCCATTCAACTAATTCACATTCAACAATACCCTCACCAATATCTGGCAAAATAAAGTCTTCTACTTGGGTACCTGAAACAGGTGCAGCACTTTCAACAACTGCTTGAGCAACGGGTACTTCAGCAACGGGTACTTCAGCAACGGTTTCAGCGACAACTGGCGCACTATCACCTTCAGGAGTCATAGCAAACAATGGAGAGTGTACTTTAGCAATATCGCCTTTAGCGTAATAAAGCTTATCAACAACACCTGAATGCATCGCTGGAATTTGTACCAAAGCTTTATCTGTCATCACATCAGCAACTGGCTGATCTTCAACAATCACATCGCCTTCTGCTACTAGCCATTCAACCAGTTCACATTCAACGATACCTTCACCAATGTCTGGTAATATAAAATCAATGCTCATGCTCTAAAATCCTAGTAAGTCATACTGTTTTTAATTGCTTCGTAGATCTTCAAGTGATCTGCAACATATTCTTTTTCAAGTGCTAATGGGTATGGTGTATCCATACCACACACGCGAGCAATCGGCGCTTCTAAATGCAAGAAACATTCTTGTTGAATAGTTGCCGCAATTTCACTAGCAAAACCTGCTGTTAATGGTGCTTCTTGGCTAACAACAAAACGACCTGTTTTAGTGACAGAATTGGCAACCGTTTCAATGTCCCAAGGTAAAATGGTACGTAAATCGATAATTTCACATGAAATGCCATCAGCAGATGCTAATTCAGCGGCTTTCTCAACGATTTCCATTTGTGCGCCCCACGCTAATAACGTGATGTCACTACCTTGTTGAACAACTTCAGCTTTACCTAGTGGCAATTGGTAATCTTCTTCTGGTACTTCACCAACCGAGGCACGATATAAACGTTTCGGTTCGAAAAATACTACGGGGTTATCGTCACGTATCGACGCCAATAACAAACCTTTAGCTTGATACGGATTACGTGGCACAACTACTTTTAAACCAGGCGTATGAGCAAAATAAGCTTCTGGTGATTGGCTATGATATAAACCACCGGCAATGCCGCCGCCGTATGGCGTACGAATTGTTAACTTACCTACATCAAATTCATTACCACTACGGTAACGGAATTTAGCTGACTCATTTACAATTTGGTCAAAGGCTGGAAAAATATAATCAGCAAATTGAATTTCAGCAATTGGTGTACTGCCTTGAGCAGCTAAACCATTCGCAAAACCAATAACACCTTGCTCAACTAAAGGCGTGTTGAAACAACGGTTTTTACCGTATTTGTCTTGTAAACCACTCGTTGCGCGGAAAACGCCACCAAAGTGACCAACATCTTCACCAAAACAAACTGCACGATCATTCTCGGCCATTACCGTATCAAGCGCGTTATTAATCGCTTGTAATAAATTCATTTGCGCCATTACTTAATTCTCCCAGCAGTGAACGGATAAGCATCGGGATATTTCTTAATATGTTCTTTTAATTGTTCGAACTGACTTTGCAACAATGGTGGTGCTTGGTCATAAACATCAGTAATCAAGTCTTCAACCGGTGGCTTATCAATTTTCTCTGATACTTTAACCGCCGCTAACACTTCATCACGTAGTTTTTCAAACAATGTTGTTTCTTGGGCTTCGTCCCACCAACCTTGCGCCAACATCCAGTTCTTCATACGAAGAATTGGGTCATGTTCTTGCCATTTAGCTTCTTCTTCGCGTGTACGGTAACCTGAAGGATCATCAGAAGTTGAGTGAGCACCTAAGCGATAAGACATCGCTTCAATCAGCACAGGCTTACCTTCTTTAACGGCATATTCACGCGCTAATTGCACAGCGGCAATTACTGCTAAAATATCGTTACCGTCAATTCGAAGTGTTTTCATGCCGTAACCAACACCACGAGATGCAATGCCGTTACCCATGTATTGCTCTTCTGATGGCGTTGAAATAGCGTAGCCATTGTTACGACAGAAGAAAATAACAGGAGACTGATGAACAGCGGCCATATTTAAACCGGCATGGAAATCACCTTCAGAAGCAGCACCTTCACCGAAGTAACAGATAGTTACAGCGTCTAAACCTTGCATTTTCTGCCCGTAAGCATAACCTGCGGCTTGTGGAATTTGCGTGCCTAACGGTGATGAAATCGTCATGTAGTTCAACTCATTACTTCCGTAATGAATTGGCATTTGACGACCTTTACCTAAATCTTGCTCATTACTGAACATTTGGTTCATAAAGTTTTCAAGGCTAAAGCCACGAAACATTAATGCACCCTGTTCACGATACTGCGCCATGATCATATCTTGATCTTTCAGGCCTGCAGCACCACCAACACTTGCGGCTTCTTCACCGAGTGCTGCCATATAGAAACTGATGCGACCTTGGCGTTGCGCTGCCACCATACGTTCATCTAATACACGATGAAAAGCGAGAGTTTTGTAGGTTTTGGTGGCAAGTTCTTGATCAATTTCCGGCATGATAGCATTTTCATAAATGCTGCCATCTTGCTTCAATATTTTAAGGATTGGAATTTCAACTGAATGACCATCAATAAAAGCTGGTTGGTGTACTACCGGGCTTTCGTTATATATGTCAGTGTTCATAGCCTTCTCTTTTTTATTAACCTTGAATGACAAGGTGACATCAAACATTCACTAATTATTAACCACCGAAAGTATAGAAGCTTTCACGGTAAGATGAATATTTATGTCATTGTTATGAATTGTTGGTTGTAATAATCGCAAGCACTTTACCTTTACGTAAACTGAAAAACAAGTTTAGTAAGCAAAGTTGGCGCTTTTATTTAGCTAAACACGAGCATAATTGTTTACAGTTATACTCGCTATTAAAGAGCTGACCAGTTGCTTAGTTATGCACAATTCACCAATTTGATGAATAACCTGAGCATATAAGCCTGTTTAGGCAGAGATTTTTTGTACTTAACAGAATCTACGTACCTATTTGTCCAAACGCATAGTCCATTTAGGCACAGATAGTATTGTTCCAGACAAAATCTACGTACACCTAGGCTCAAACATACGCCTTTTGGGCACTGGTTATTAGTTCCAGACATAACCTAAGTACATCATCACCTAAACATAAGCCATTTAGGCAAGCGTAGTAGGAGTAACTGTTAGCATTGCGCGTTGGCCAATAGCAACATTAGCATTTGGGAAAATAATCGCTTCGCCATCTTGCTGGGTTTTCACTTCATTATCGCCGTCGATGGCTAATACATGGCCTTGTGGGAAATCAGTAAAGTTTTCAACATCATCTGCAAAGGTTAGAGAGAAATCTTCATGGTGGCGATCAATAACTTGCGAAATTTCATACAGGTTAAAGTCTTCTGCTTGATATGGCGTTAACTCAAGCTCTTGCCCTGAAACGAACTTAGTTAAGGTTTCACGCACCTGAATAAACTGGCTCATGTCGTTTTCACCAAATGGGCGTACTTTACCTAACTCAACTGTAAAAGCATCAGCGCCAAATTCATTTGATGAGAAATAGCTGAAGGTAGTTGTTGGTGAATGCGATAACAAAACAGTGCTAACACCACAGGCATTTAAAAACTGTAGCTGACTTTTCTTGCGTGGTGCGCCGTGTAAAAACGGATAAACCGCAAATTTGTCACACTTAGAGCCACGAATAGCGGTATGCAAATCGTAATGGCTACGTTGACGTTCACCGCCATTGGCGCTAGGTAATTCACTTCCGCCTTCAAAGAATGTTCTAACTGTATTTTCTAATAACAAAGCACGATGTCGTTCTTTGTTAATTAAGCCTTCACCATTACCTTGGTCTTGTGAATGACCGCCTGAAAACAAGCGATTCATGTTTTCTTCAACAAAACGTTCAGCAATATTCATTGATGCTGGGTTGCCAAAAATAAATAATACCCGTTCGGCTAGCATTAGTTCACCACGAATTAACTCGCTAATAATATCGCTACAAATTTCAATAGGTGCAGTTTCATTGCCGTGCACAGCACTTGACAATACGATGTCATGGTTACTTAAACGATCAATCGGTTCGAAGGTAATTAACCCCGTCCCTAACACCGATACTTTACTCATTGTTTGAGATGCTTGGTGACAAACTTCAAAACTAAAAGCGCCACCTGGCAGTGACCACTCATTGGCACGCGTTATTGATAAGAAATCGCCACTTTGTTGTAAAGCAGATGCGAAGGCACTTGTTGAATTAGTTGCATTGGATAAATCACTCACGCGGTTTCACCTATTTATTTTGTCGAAAGTAGTATCCAATACTTACTCGAATACTAAGGTCGAATTTATTTGAGCCGTGCATTACAAACTGCTGTCGACCTCATTAATTATTGCGCGCTATTATACCGATTGGACTAATGAATTCACTGTTTAGCGAAAATTAATCGGCTAAGTAAGAAAGGGTCCCTACCAAAATTGAGCTGATTCTATTAACTACAACAAGCAAATTGGTGCGGGGACCTTAACTTAAAAACAATAACTTAAGAGATTAACTAACTTTTTAAAACCGCACGGTTCAAGTGAGCTTAACTCTCTAAAACTCTGTTCAAAGAATTAAATCAAAAGTCATCAGAAATCTTTTTAAGTAAACTTCTCAAAAAACTGTAATAAAAAAGATTAACTCAAGACTATGTATTTGTATCAGGAATATTAAAAATTGAATTTAGCGATATTACGCGAATGAAACCAGCTGATTATCAGCACAGTTAATTGGAGCTTTACATGACAAATTTAGAAATCATCTTAATAATCTGCGTTATTTTTTCACTCTATGTTTTTGGACTTTATGTTGATAAGCAGTATAACCTTCGCGTTATTGACTGGCTAAATGGCAACTCTTCTACGCCATTCGCACAAACGGAAGGAAACCAAGCAGTAAACACTGAGCAAAGCGAAAAATCAGAAGAAATAAAAGTGCTAAAAGCACGAATTGAAGTGCTTGAAAAAATAGTGACTGAACCTGCATTTGAGTTAAATCAGAAGCTTAACGCCCTCAAGTAGTTTCACTTTAAGGGGCAATCATTTGCTAATAGTTCATTTTCATCAGTAGCTGTTCTAAGTCAAAAATAGAGCAGCTTAACTGAGTTTACAAACAATGTAGCTTTAACCACCAACGATGGTTACTTTTAAAAAACTTATCATTAAAAAATGATGTGATTTATCGATCGTACTAGCTAGAGCAAAAATTAATTTAATAATCTTCGTCACCTGAATGACTAATCGCTTTATTAGCAATAGCATATGAAAAACCTTTGGTGATCAAATGCCTTAATGCTTTTTGTTTTAGCTTCAAATCATCAATCGGCTCAGCGCCAAACTTTCTAATTTTTAACGTCAGCGCTTTATCAAAGTAATCTTCATCACTAGTTTCTATGCCGCTAACACATTCATTGATCACGTGAGATGGGAAGCCTTTTGCATAGAGCTTTTCTTTAATTGTATTCAGACCAATATTTTTTTCTGAAAAACTCATGGTTAAGCGCTGTGCATAACGCAGGTCATTCACAATGTCTCGTTCAATCAAATAATCTAATGCGGGCTCATTAAATTGAGTGTCGTCTTTAAACAGTAAATTTGCTTTTTGTAGCAGTTTTTTAGCGGAGTAATCACCGTAGCGCTCAATCAACCACAACATGTATGATTTTACTCGTTCATAAGAAATCACTTGTGGTTTGGCATCTTGCTTTCTTTTGTACATGTTAATGTGTAATCAATTTAGGCTATAATAGTCAATTATAACCACCCTCCCATTACTTTTGAACCCTAAACCTCGGACATATATTTGTGAGCACGATTAACCAAAATAAAAACAAGCAGCCAAAGTCTAATCACAAACACTTGCATCCGAGAAACCTGCATAAAAACGGTTATGACTTTCCTGCATTGGTAAAAAGTTACCCTCCATTGGCTCCCTTCGTAAAAGCAAATGTGCATGGCAATATTTCTATAGACTTTGCTACCCCTAAAGCAGTAAAAGCACTAAATGCTGCGCTATTAAAGCAGCATTACAACATTAACGAATGGGACATACCCGAAGGCGCACTTTGCCCGCCTATTCCTGGTAGAGTTGACTATATTCATTATATCGCTGAATTACTTGGTATTGACGACCCAGCTGTAAGTAAAAAAACTCGCAAAACAGAAATAAGGCTGCTCGATATAGGCACAGGTGCCAACGGAATATATCCGCTATTGGCCTGTAATATATACGGTTGGCATTGTGTTGGCAGTGATATAAATAGCCAGTCAATTGACAACGTAGGTTCGATTATCGCTAAAAACCCTCAGCTTAAAAATAGCTTTGAACTACGTACACAACACGACAAAAATCATATTTTTACTGGCATCATTCAAGCTGGTGAATGTTTTGATGTCACGGTATGTAATCCACCGTTTCATGCCTCACAAGAAGAAGCACTAAAAGGTAGCAAGCGTAAACTTGACAACCTTGCTCGTAATCGCGGAGAACAAAAAGTAGCGAGCCCAAGTAAGAATAACGCTACCTTAAATTTTGGCGGTCTCGACGCAGAACTTTGGTGCAAAGGTGGTGAACGCATGTTCCTTAAAAAACTCATCAAAGAAAGCCAAACATTTTCAACGCAGTGCTGCTGGTTTACTAGCTTGGTTTCTAAAATCGATAATGTTAAACCGGCAAAAAAACTCATTCAAAAGCTTGGTGCAACTGATATAAGAGAAATAGAAATGAAACAGGGTAATAAAATAACTAGAGTATTGGCTTGGACGTTTAAATAAGCTGGCTATAGAGTTTTAAATTACGACTTGTGTGCTTGATTATTTTCCAAGCACACAAACTATAACTCGCTTTATAAAGTGACCTGATAAACATCTACAGTAAAACCACGAAACACGGAAGATTTAACAAACTTAAAGCCAGTTCGATTGATTACTTTAACCGAGCTAACATTTGCTGACTCGATAAGTGCATGGATAGCGCTAAGTTTTAAGTGATTTTTAGCAAAATCTAATACACCAAAAACAGACTCAACAGCATACCCTTTACCCTGTTGGTCAGCGGTTAAGCGATAGTTAATATGTATAATGTCGTTTGCTTCCACTTTATGTTTGTTCAGACCACACACGCCAACAAACTCATGATTAGCAGAGTTATAAACAGCCCAATGCCCAAAACCATTTAAATCATATTGTTTTTTACAATTGGCGATATAATCATAGATTTGCTTTTGGCTATGAACCCCAACCGTCGAATGTTGCATAACAAGTGGGTCAGCCAGCACTTTTGAGAGAGCTTTCGCATCTTCACTCGTTATTTGACGAACATACAATCTTTTCGTTGCAAAAATAATCAAGATAAACTCCTAGTAAAAAAGCGCTCAAATTAGGAGCTAATGATAGTTTTGTAATATGAGATTTAAACCCATATTTCATCATATCCAAACATAACAAATTCATCTATAAATTTTAGTAACTCACTAATTAAGATGATATTTTTAACGTGAAGTTACTATTGCTTATCGCTAATCAATTTTAATTTAACGAGACTAGTGATATATGCATAGGAATATTACCAAAGCCACATGCTTCCCTAGTCTATTTATTGCATCTAGCGACAAACCAACTACCTTTATTAAATGCCGTTGAAGCTATCTGTTTTCGTTCTTAGTTGTACTCATTGATAAAATCGACATAAAAGATAATTTTAAAAGGTAACAATGATGAAATCACATTTTGTAAAAGCGCTATCGTTAATTATTGCTCTTGGGTTTAGTCTTCATACCTACGCTGATACACGTATTGAACAAGTTTGGTCTTGTACGCTTAATGAAGGAAAGTCTATCGCAGATATCAAGGCACTCAATAGTAAGTGGGTAATTTACGCTAATAAAGCGGTTAAGGGTGGCGATATACAAAGCTATGTTGTAACCGCCGTTGTTGGGGAGATGGATGGGTTTATTTTTGTCGACTCTTTCCCAAGCATGGAATCATGGACAGCCAAAGAAGCAGCAATGGCTATTGATGAAGGCAAAGAGTTAGTGGCAGCGTTTAATAAAATAGGAAAATGTCAATCAAACTCACTGTATTCGGTTGAAAAGAGTTAATTATCCCTTGCGGTTTTTGTTCGCAATAAAAAACGACTAGCAACAAAAAAGGTGCCTTTAGGCACCTTTTTATTATTTAGCTCACAGAGTAAGTAACTAAATAAAACTCTTTTCAAAGCCCGCTTTTACATCAAATTATAAGCCTGCAGCAACAAATGCAGCACTAACTAGTTTTTGTGCATCGCTAATAATTAACTGTAAGTGCGTGTCGTCAATAAAGCTTTCTGCATATATTTTGTAAATATCTTCAGTGCCTGAAGGACGAGCAGCAAACCAGCCATTTTCGGTGCACACTTTAATGCCGCCAATCGCAGCATTGTTACCTGGTGCATGTGACAATATTTGGGTGATTTTCTCACCAGCTAAAATATCAGTGGTAATGGCTTCAGGTGTTAATGAGGTTAATACTTGCTTTTGTTGCAGGTTAGCTACGGCTTCAACACGGCCATAACATGGTTCACCAAGCTGCTGTGCAAGCTCTTGATATAACTGGTAAGGGTCATTACCAGTTACTGCTATCATTTCAGCAGCAAGTAAGGTCATGACAAAACCGTCTTTATCGGTTGTCCAACAGCTGCCGTCACGAGCGATAAAAGTCGCACCTGCACTTTCTTCACCACCAAAGGCGTAGCTTGAATCATGCAAGCCATCAACAAACCATTTAAAGCCAACAGGTACTTCTGAAAGTGGTCGGTCAATAAGTTTAGCAACACGGTCTATCATTGAACTTGAAACCAAGGTTTTGCCAATTTTAGACTCTGCAGGCCAATTTCTGTGAGTCATTAAATAGTGAATAGATACCGCTAAATAATGATTCGGGTTCATCAACCCACCCGATTTCGTGACAATACCATGGCGATCAAAGTCAGGATCATTACCAACAGCAACATCAAATTGGTCTTTTAGTGCGATCAAGCCTGACATGGCATAAGGTGACGAGCAATCCATACGGATTTTACCGTCTTTATCCAATGGCATAAATGCAAAGCTAGCATCAACTACAGGGTTAACCACATCAAGTTTTAAGCCATACTTTTTCGCAATTACTGGCCAGTAATGAATACCTGAGCCACCTAATGGGTCAACACCAATATGCACGCCTGCTTTTGCAATAGCTTCCATATCAATAACTTGGCTTAATTCATTTACGTAGAATTCAATGAAATCTTCACGAAATAATAATGACGACTGTAAAGCTTGAGCATAATCAACACGTTTAACATCAACTAATTTATTAACAATTATTTCGTTGGCACGTTGCTCGATAACTTTCGTTATTTCGCCTTCAGCAGGACCGCCATGAGGAGGATTATATTTAATGCCGCCGTCCGTTGGTGGATTATGTGATGGCGTAATAATGAGACCGTCAGCTTGTACTGGCTGAGTTTTGTTATGAGCAATGATTAAACGCGAAATTACCGGCGTTGGCGTAAAGCCTTCATCAGCTTGGATAACCACAGGGACATTGTTAGCAATTAATACAGAAACGGCAGAAGCAAATGCTGGCTCAGACAGCGCATGAGTGTCTTTACCTAAATACAATGGCCCTTTAAAACCTTGCGCTTGGCGATACTCTGCAACCGCCTGACAAATTGCTTCAATGTGATATTCATTAAAGCTTAGTTTGCTAGCGTTACCACGATGACCCGACGTACCAAAGGTTACTTTTTGCTCAGCTATGGTGACATCTGGCGCTTGTAAAAAGTAATCACTGACTAAACGACCAATATTAATTCTGTCTTCTGGTCTTGCAGGTTTGCCAGCATGATGATGAATTGTCATTTAAATTCCTTTTCTTTATAAAATAGAGCTGCACTAAGTCGTACTAAGCTGCACATAACTAACAAATTAACTATAGTAAGTAGCTATAGTAAGTCGCGAATATTTTCTATATCTTGCTCGTTATAACCCAATGCGCGACCAACTTCTGTCAACATCATTTTCTTACGCGTAGTGTTTGAGTTTGTAATAACCCAAAATGGGCTATCAGGAATTTGACGAGGTTTAGTACTGCTGCCACTAGCGGCCAATTCTGCTTCGCTACCTGCAAAATATAAACGGTCACGGCCTCTAATTTCATAAACAGCAGAAAATTGCTGGTTATGTACACGATATAGTGCGGCCAAAATAAGTAAAAATCGACCAACAGCGCCACGCTGCATGGCTAGCTCTTCTTTATTAATATAGTTAAATACTGAGCCATTTGTGTCGACTGTTGGTGCTGGCGCTTCAACAGCAACCTCTTCAGTTTCTTCCACCTCAACAATTACAGCTGCAGGTTCAGCAATAACTTCCGCTGTAGCTTCGTCTGGTAAATTAATTAGACGACGTAAGATCGATGATGCACTTTCGCCAATATACTGGGTATTTGACGCAATGTGCTGATAAAGTTCTTCATCTATTTCGATGTTTTTCATTGATGACCCTAGGAAAATTGTTATAGATCGCGGCAAGATTATACTTACGTTAATAGCAAGTCTCTATAGAGGATTAACAATAGATGACGATTTTTTTTAAATAGTTTAAGAAAACGAGTCCTTTCTCAAGTATTCGTCAGCAAATAATGATGATTCATTAAGGCAAATCATTGCATCAAAAACTAAAAACCCGCACAATTTCGCCAATTCATATATATACCCAAGCCACTTGGGTATACACCAGCATAACATTGCACGACAGCAGCACTGAGAGAAAAATGACTAAGCGACTTAACTATCAACAAATTGGCAGCGGTAAAGACATTATATTAATACATGGCTTATTTGGTCGTTTAGAAAACCTTAATATGGTGGCAAAAGTGCTATCAGAAACTTACCGAGTTACCAGCGTTGATGTGCGAAATCACGGCGATTCGTTCCACGATAGTGTGATGGATTATCCAACCATGGCACAAGATGTTGTTGACGTTATGCAACACTTAAATATCGACAGCGCCGTAATACTTGGTCATTCTATGGGCGGGAAAATTGCCATGGAATTAGCACTTACTTCACCCGAACGTGTTGAAAAACTTATTGTTGCCGACATTGCCCCCGTGGAATATCCGCCGCACCATAACCAAATTATAGCTGGTTTAAAATCAATTGACTTAACGGCTATAAAACAACGCAAAGATGCTGACAAACAGTTGGCACAATATGTTGACAACACAGGCGTTCGTCAATTTTTGCTGCGCAACTTAGTTAGTGAGAATGATCAATTTTCTTTTAAATGTAGCATTGAAAATATTGATACTAACTACCCACATATAATGAAAACCTACCAAGGTAGTAATACCTACAACGCTCCTACGCTGTTCATCAAAGGCGCCAACTCTGATTACATATTGCCAGAACATCGAGGCGAAATTGTGCGTTTATTTCCGCAAAGCCGTGCCCGCATTATTCAAGGTGCTGGTCATTGGCTGCATGCAGAAAAAACAGTTGCCTTTAACCGCAGCGTAGAAAGCTTTTTAGGCAGTCATTGATCTAGCTCTAATTTTGCACAAGCAAAGTTTGTATAATTAATGCAATTAAATCACCATACGCACTGTCTTTTATACTTCGCACTAGCAAAATATCGTTGGTAAAAAGTGACTAAGATAACAAAATTAATGTGTTTAAAAGCAACGATATGCTATAGTGCGCCCTGAAAATTTTAGGGTTGATTATGTTAGCAGAACACTTTGAATTAGTTGAAGCCATCGGGCTGAATTTATTTTTTGCTTTTATCTTTATTTTCATTGGGTTATCAATCCATGATGTAATGAAGAAAAACGATGTTCCTAAAATGGGGAAGATTGTAGTTTATTTTGTTTTATTTTTAGGATGTGCTGGATTTATCGCCAAAGGCATAATTCAGTTTGTTTGGGAAAGCCAAGGCGTTGGATAAGTAAGTAATAAGATGGCAAAAGAAGTAGCAGATTTAACAACCATTGACTTATTTAGCGATGAAAAGCGTGCGGGGCGACCAAAAACGAACCCTCACTCACGCAGCGTGCAAGTTAAAATAAACAAACGTAATCAAGTTAAGCGTGATAAGAACAATGGCCTAAAGCGTGTTGAATTTAAATTACATCAAGATGTATTTGAACGTTTAGACGCTTTAGCAAAAGATAAGGGTGTTAGTCGAAGTGAATTAATAGAAACACTATTAGTTCAATCACTTGATACCAATGATTTTAAAGTTTAGTTATAAAAGGTTAGATTCATGGCAATTGTAGGTTTATTTTTCGGAAGTGATACAGGTAACACCGAAGCCGTAGGCAAAATGATCCAAAAGAAATTGGGTAAAAAACTTGTCGATGTAAAAGATATCGCCAAAAGTACCAAAGAAGAAATCGCAGAGTTTGATTTATTAATCTTAGGTATTCCAACTTGGTACTACGGTGAAAACCAATGTGATTGGGATGACTTTTTACCAGAGCTTGAAGAAATTGACTTTGCTGATAAGTTAGTGGCAATTTTTGGTTTAGGCGATCAAGAAGACTACGCTGAGTATTTCTGTGATGCAATGGAACCACTACGCGATATCGTTGAATCAAAAGGCGCTATTGTTGTTGGTAACTGGCCTACTGAAGGTTATGAGTTTGAAGCTTCAAAAGCCTTAGTTGACGAAAATACCTTTATCGGATTGTGTGTTGATGAAGACCGTCAACCGGAATTAACTGAAGCACGTGTTGATGCTTGGGTTAAACAAATATACGACGAACTTTGTTTAGCAGAATTAGAAGACTAATTTTTCGCTAAGCAATTTATCGCGTAATAAGAAGCCAGCTATTTGCTGGCTTTTTTGTATTTGAATTGCTTTACGGTATTTTTCCAAAATCACCTGCTAAACACCTTGAGTTTGAGTTCTGTCAGATATCATTATTCGGCGCGGTTTTTAAATATCATTGAGGTCGAGTTAACTCAATATTGTTAGTGGTTAAACTAAAGTAATCTCCGCCCATTTTACCGACTGAATCAATCAACTCTTGGTTTATATTGCCGTTATCATATAGTTCATCATGTACATAAATATACTTTACATCTAATAGAACAATACTACCGCCGGCAGGTAAGTCCCCCACTCTATTTATTTCTCTTAACGTGCACTCGTAGCGAATCAGTGAATCTTTTACTGAGCGAGGTTTTACCTGATAACTAGCGCAGCTTTCAACTTCTGCAAAGTCAAACTCACTCTCGATACTGTTAAGACCTGCGCTAGTTTGATTCGTTTTTTCAACTAACGTTGAATTAACGATGTTCACTACGCATTCACCCGTTGCAATTAAGTTATTCAAAGTATCTTTATCAAGGCCACTTCGTTGATTTACTTGGGTGTAAAGCAGTATAGGTGGATTACAACTTGCGACAGTAAAGAATGAGTAAGGGGCTAAATTATCAATATTATCGCCAGAGCGTGTGCTGATCCATGCGATGGGTCTGGGTGTTACACCACCGTTTAACAATCGATACTTCTCTTGGGTTTCTAATACTGAAACATCAAAAATCATTTACTTCATCCAATTATATTATTCGCTGTTAGTCTATGCGCTATAGCTTTGACTACGAATACACTACTGACTTTTCAAACAGCTGGCTACTACCGTCGTTATTATTGTCTTTCACGGCTAGCAAGGTAAATAGCAAAATTGCTACTCACCAATGCCCTCTATTAACATTTTGTTAGTGCTTTTTGTTATTGTTAATAGCAAGGGCTAATGCTATTTATAACTGACGTTGCTACTATCAAAATTATGATTTTTAAATATACAACGACTAATTAATATCAAAAGGATTCTTCATATTAATCATGGGCATTATATTATGAAAAATTTACTGCATATATTCATATTCAGTACTTTAATTTTTTTTATACCTCAAACGAATGCGTATATCTATGACAGCAGTTCCAATTTCATAGAAAACAAAAAGTCTTGTCTTGCCTCCCCTAGCTTATGCTTAAAGCAAATAGACGAAAATATAAGAAATGTTAAAAAACAAAGCAGACAATGGTATCGCCTAATTAACTTCAAACTGCTTGCCATTTGGGAAATTAGAGATAGTAAGTGGCTGAAAAAAGAAATCTCTCCATATATAGATTTACATAATGCTCCTCCTGTTTTTCTCACCACTGTCTATACATTGCAAGCAAAAATGTTATTTGTAGATGGTCATGTAGAGGAAGGGACTTTATACGCTAATAAGTCTGTTGAGTTAATCAAAAAAGTGAATAACATTAGCTTTGATGCCGACAGATATGCAGAAATTATTATTTTGTATAATCAATTAAATCAGTATGAAAGCGCTATAGAGTTTATTCAGTGGATTAATAATAAAATTGCTAGAATGGGGCCTGTTTATCACTTTCCTAAACTACAAACAGCCATTGCTCATATACACATTAAAGCTGCCGACTATGATTTAGCACTGACACATTATCAGTACGCATTAAGAGGCTTTATTGAAACAGAGTACCTATTAGAAACAGCTGAAGGTTACCATAACGTGGCACGAGCACTACAAGGTAAAAAGGAGTATACACAAGCGATCTCTGCATTCAAAAAAGCGCTTAATTGGATGAACTCAGCAGTTAACGTCGGAAATTACGCTATTGAAGCTAAAAATTATACTCAGCTGCGACTTATCGAAACACTGCAAGAAGATAATCAATATCTACCAGCAAAATTACTTTTAGATGAAGTAAATCCAGAGCAAGTGAGTCGAGGTACTCTCCCATTATATCAGCAGTTAAAAAGTAATCAGTTAGCTTATAAAAGTTAAACAAAAAGGGTTGTGCATTTTTAAATACACAACCCTTATTTAATAAATAACTCCTACCAAGGTGAAGTTTTTTACTTTCTCAATTTAGATAAACATCTGCAAATTAAAGCTGAGTTAACACGCCTTCATTAACTTTAAATTTATACAAACGTACCGCCGATAAGAAAGCATCGGCATCATCGTAATAGTTGCGAGTTACGGTATCCATATTATGGAATTCACTGCCCGTATTGTGAAAGTCTACTAATACGTTTTCTGCATCAACTTCAACAATAGCAACACCATGTTCCCACATACGAGAAAATACCATATCGTCAGTAATATCATCGCGCTTAGTAGCGCTGCGCACTAGTGAATCAAAGTAAAATGGTAAATCGCTTAACGCTTCTGGCACATCGCCCAATTGCGCAAATATTTGGTTCATACCATTTTCTAAGAACGAGCCAAAGGTACCTGATGATACTGACGACGTTGTAAAGTTAAATGAGCGTTTGCCAGTCACCGCATTTGGCTTATGTTCAGTAACATAACTACTGTGTACATCACCACCAAGGCTAATAACACCAAATTGACTCATTACATTATCAACAAAGCTCGACTTAAACTGTGGGAAACCATCCCACTGATCTGCTTCAAGGTAAAAACGTTGTTTTAATGCGGCAGGAATCGCAGCAGAATCTAGTACACCTTCTAATAAGCTTAAGCCACTGTCGGCACGACTTGCTGATAAATCAAAAATCAGTGGTGAGAACGACACCGAACTACCCAACATTTTCCAAGTACTAGTTGAAGTAGCAAAGGTTTGTGCTAACCAGTTTGTTTGCATGTCATCAAAGGCTTTTTGTGCAGTGCCACCTTGTAAATTCGCCACATACTCACGGTAACCAGCATAAATATCGTAAGTGTCTTTAACGACTAAGTAACGGCTACCGATAAAGCCAAATAATGAAGTTTTACCCATGGTATAAAATGCTAAACCTTGCGCTACACCCGTTTCAGGTAAAGCGGGAAGCATTTGAATTGGGTGCTCGGCCGGTAAGCTTGCTTTGGCGCCCGCTAACACTTGGTTTAAATAACTGGTCGTTAAATTACCTTGCACGGCTGCAACAGCGCGTTGTTGAGCTTGCGCTAAGGCATCTGCTTGGCTTAACTCGACACGCGCCATTAGCTCTTGCATATAAAGGCCAGTAAACACTTCTAAAAATGTCGCTTTGTACGGCGCAAACATGGCGTCATCAATATTCACATATGGCGACATTTGGCTAACAATACCGTCAACCTGCGCTTGCACAAAACCTGCTCCTAATAAGAAGGTGCTTAACGTCGCTTGGTCCATTTCAACTTTTGCAGGAAAAGCATCTTCTGGCAAAATATGATCAGGGCGATTAGTACGAAAATCTGTCATTGCTAGATGTAAATGCTGACCGAATTGGAAATCACGGTAGATACGCGTATTCGGGAACAAGTGCTCTTCGTTAATACCAATCGCGCCAGCAGCTAAACCTGCCTGAGTATGTGGTTGCTCATGATCAATTGGCATATATTCAAAATAGGCCATTTCAGAGTTTTTCTTACGTTGGGTTTGCTTTTCATCGCCAGCGCCATCTAGGTAAGTGGCGGTGTCACCCCAACTATCATCTGAGAACTCATGATCATCCCAAATAGCAATCATTGGGAAACGTTCATGCACACGTTGTAATAATTCATCTGTACGGTAAGTTTTATAAAGCTGACGGTAATTGTCTAAGCTATTAGCTGCTTGAGTTTTATTGTCGCCAACACCTATCGTTAATGCGCCTTCACTGTCTGTAAACTCAATACTACGAGCACCACCTACTGACTGAAATTGTGAATCCCCTGTTGTTTCGTAAATGTAGTCACCTAAATGCACAACAAAGTCTAAATCATCATTATCAAGTAACGATAGATAATTGTTGAAGTAGCGACCGATATAATCTTGACAAGAAACATAAGCAAACTTTACTTTGCTATCGCTGTCTGGCGCTGCGGCTGTTTTAGTGCGACCAATGCGGCTTGAGTAATTCTTACCACCACTTTGATAAATAAAGCGGTAGTAATAGTGTTGACCAGCATTTAGTTCTGTAACACGAATTTTTAAACAATGATCAGAAGTTGCAAGTGCATCAAAGGTTTCTTCAACCACTAGGCTGGCAAAAGCTTCATCTGTTGCCACTTGTAGCATTAATGACGTATCAGCACCTGATGCATCGTCAACACGAGTCCAAAGAATAACGGAATCAGCTCGAGGATCGCCTGACACAACTGATTGTGGAAAGTACTGACTGCCATCTAAGATGCTTGGCTCTACTGGGCCGGGTTCAACAACCACTGCTTTTTTATCAGAGCTGCCACAGCCAACTAAGCTTGACGTAACCACTACACCAGCACTGACGGCAAGGGTTTTTATAAATTTACGACGGGTATAAATCATATTAAGATCCTTCCTACTCATTATTTAATTGTTGTTATAATTTTTGACATTTTAAGCTTTTTTTATGACAGTTTTTCAATGCCTTATTACTTTTATATTACTTTACTAATTTTTACTTTTATATCTTTTAAACACTATTCTGGGTAACCAGTTATTTTTTTAATATCTTGATAAATCGGTTTTAATTGCTTGTACATTTTTCGATATACTCGGCTATATAGTTTGTTATATAGCTTCACATTTTCTTTATTGGGTAAAAACGACTGCTCAATACGTGTCATGGCATTAATTGCCTGCTGATAGTTATCAAAATAGCCTTTACCAACCGCCGCATTAATTGCCGCACCTAAACCTGAAGTTTCAAAAGTATGCGGGCGATGCGCTGGTAAATTAAAAATATCAGCAGTAAGTTGCAAAGCAGCGTCTGACTGAGAGCCGCCACCTGAAACAATTAAACGCGTGATTTTTCGTTTTTGTCGCTTCTCTAAGGTTTCTTTACCTTCTCGTAAGGCATAGGCTAATCCCTCTAAAATAGAGCGGTAAATATGGGCGCGAGTATGAACATCGCCAAAGCCAATAATCGCTCCTTTCGCTTCGAGATTTTTTAATCCTGGTGACCAATAAGGTTGTAACATTAATCCCATAGAGCCTGGCGGCACTTGTGCGACTAATTGATCAAATAAACTTTCTGCACTAACCCCTAAGGTTTGCGCTTTTTCAATTTCATTTTGTCCGAACTCTTGCTTAAACCAATTCACCATCCAAAAACCACGATAAATCATCACTTCACTATTAAAATGGTCTGGAATCGCGGATGGATAAGGAGGAATAAAGGCTTGTGGTTCAACATATTTCGAATTGTTGGTATTGATCGTTGCGGTAGTGCCGTAACTTAAACTCGCGGTGTCAGGACTAATACAGCCAGAGCCTAATACTTCACACGCTTTGTCGGACGCTGATGCAATTAGCTTTATACCGGCTTTCAAACCTGTTTGCTCAGCAGCTTCAACAGTAATTTTCCCTAAGACTTCACCAGGCTTGACTAAGTTTGGCAGCATAGAGCGTTTTACGGGCAAAGCTTGCCACTTCCAATCCCAGCGACCTGCCCAGTTTTGTTTTTTATAATCAAACGGTAAATAACCAACAATACTGCCCACAGAATCTTTAAACTGCCCTGTTAACTTATGTGTCAAAAAGCCCGAAAGTAAAAGATATTTTTCAGTATTTTGCCAAACACTAGGCTCATTCTGTTCCAACCAATTTGCTTGTGACTTACGACGAAAGTAATCAATAACCTTACTTTGCCCAATAGCAGCGAACGCCAAGCGCCAATACCATGGCATCGCTTTATTTTGTTGACATAATCGTTGGTCAAGCCAGAGAATTGCTGGTCGCAACGGATTATTATTTTTATCTAAGTTAACAACAGTGCCGCGCTGCGTGGTAACCGTTACCGCGGTAATTTTTTCTCGATAGCCATGTTCAATAACCTCACTTTGCTGCCAAAGCTGCTGACAACATTGTGCCAACATTTGCCAAAAGTAATCGGCATTTTGCTCAGCCCAACCGGGGTTATTTGAAAAGTAAGCTTCAAGCTCAATACGGCTTTTAGCGACTAAGTTGCCTTTTAGATCGAATATCAAAGCTCGAATACTTTGCGTGCCGTTATCTATTGTTAAAATTAAATCATCTACGTCTGGTGTCGGTGTATTTGTCGAGCTAGTTTCTGTCATAGGTTTCTTATTTTTCTTCAACTTTATGATTTGGCAAACTATAAGCATTTTGCCAAATCGCTAAATATCGACTAATTTCTTCTTGCCATTTTTGTTCATTCCAAGATAAATATGGCGAACAAAGCGCTTTAATTTTTGGTAAAAGTTCACGAGCGCCACACGGTAAAACATTACCGAGTCGTGTGCGTCTTAACAGTAAATCATCAAGGTGTTGCACTTGCTCAAACCGCACAGACCAAATCAATTCTGCCCATAAATGCTTACTATAGCGTATTGGCTTACAAGTACTTTTTTTACTTTCATAAACAAATGCCCGACTAAATTCACCGTAACAGGCCAATATTTGTTGCTGAACTTCTGCACTTAATGACGGGTCTAATTCATTAAAAGATTGAGAGAGAATGGGTTGCTGACAAGTGGTTTTTAATGAACATTTCAGTTTGGCTTCGTAAGGTTTGCCTTTGTTATTTAAATGTTGGCTAACCAAAGTTAATACTTGTTCAGCTATTAATCTAAAGGTAGTTAACTTGCCACCTGTTACTGTAATAATGCCTTGTTGCTGTTCAATATGATGTTCTCGCTTTTCTTTCGATGGCGATTGCGACGCATCTTTTGTCGTCACAGGGCGAACACCAGAAAACGTTGAAATGACATCGTCTTGGGTTATTTTAGCGTGAGGAAACTGCTGAGTTATTGTTGCTAACAAATAATCAAATTCTTGTTGGCTAATTCTTGCCTCTAATGCCATATTTTCATCATGTTCAACATCAGTAGTGCCAACAATAGTGACATTTTGCCACGGGTATATTTGCACCGGACGTTTATCTTCTCGGTGTTGAACAGAAATAACACTCGCAACTGGCAAGCGCCAATTTGGTAACACTAAATGACTACCGCGCAGTGGTCGCATATGCATTGAAGAATGTTTATCGAAGGCAGTTTTTTGTGAGTTAGCGCCTTCAAGTTCAGTGTGTTGGGTTTCAACTAGATTAGACCACGCACCACAAGCATTTATGATGACTTTCGCATTAAGGTTGACAGGTAAATTATCTTCCTCAAACTTGACCGTGACTTGGTTATCAAAAGCTAAGGAGTTAAGTTTTAATACTTTGGCATAATTAATCGCTTGGCCACCAAGTTGCAAAGACTCTTGTATTAGTCGCTGCACTAATCGTGCATCTTCGGTTAACGCATCAAAAAACTGTGTGCCGCCTAATAGTTCAGATTCATCAACTTTCGGGACCAATGATATATATGTCGATTTAGGCCAGAATTTATGTTGTTTCACGCCAGCAATGAAGTCATAACAGGATAATAATTTATTGAAAACCCAAGGCCCCGGAAAAGCTTTTTTATAATGGCTCATAACAAAGCTTTGCTTACTCACCAAAGGCTGACCTTCTTTGAGTAGGCGTTGGCGTTCAACAACTGATTCACGCGTTAACGCGAGCTGGCCTTGTGCCATATAACGTAAACCGCCATGTACCATTTTTGAAGAGCGACTTGAGCTGCCCCAAGCAAAATCTTTTTGTTCTAACAATAATGCCTTGAGACCCATTTGACTGGCTAATTTTAAAATTCCAGCACCGGTAATACCACCACCGACAATAACAATGTCCCAACTTGCACTGTTACGAATATCAGCTATTCGCTGGTCACGTGTCATTGCAACATTACTTGAGATTTCGTCGACTGCCAGTTTAAGTTTATTAAGCTGTTCTTCACTGATACATTGGTCACTGGCACAATGTTCATTTAGTTTGCTCATTCGACGATTCCCCCTTTTTTACTCGATAAAATGTCACTAGATAGTATGTCTACATACAGTTTCGGTACTTTCAACACTATCGCTTATTGTTACTCAATAAGTGTTCCCGGATTAAGCTGCTTGTCAGCATCAAAATGTTCAACTAAGTTCTCTAGCACTTTCATCCCTAGCTCACCCTTTTCAACATGTAGATATGGTGCATGATCTTTGCCAACACCATGTTGATGGCTGATAGTGCCAGCGTTATTAACGATGGTTTCACTCGCTAAGTGCTTTAAGGTTTGCCAGCGCTTTAATGTTTCTTTATAGCTTTTGCCATTACGGTAAACATAAGTTGTGTATAAGCTACAGCCTTGGCTATAAACATGAGAAAGATGAGTAAAAACATGCACCTTTTCTTCAACATCTTTTAATCCATGACGAATTTTTTCTTCAACTTTTGCCATTAACGTATCAACATTGCCCCAGTCAGTGGCGGTTTCAAAGGTATCAACGACATAACCTTGTTGCCATAAAGCATCGCGCAGGTAAGGAGAACGAAAGCGATTGGCTTGCCATTTCTTTCCTAGTAATTCACCGGTATTCACACCGCTAAATTTTTTAACCATAGTACCTAACTGTTTCTTACTGGCTGATATTTGCTGTTTAGTGCCGGTTAAGCCAAAAGTCAGCATACATTTACCTTCTGCACAGCCACGTAAAGATAAGTATCGCTCTAGCCATTTAATTGAGCTTTCATGCCCGGCAAGCTTTAACTGAGTTTGTGTTTCAATAGCGTTACTTACCCGCAACATTGACAGAGCAATGCGCTGTTGTACTGACTCTTTACAAAATTGACTGGCTGATTGCCAATTTGGGAAGAAAATAACTGAGAATTTCTCGGTATCTGCTACCTTACTAACTCTGACTTTTACCTGCGTTAAAATACCAAAACGCCCTTCAGAGCCCAATAACAGCTCGCGTAAATCTGGCCCTGCAGAAGAAGCGGGAAATGTAGGAACATCAAGTGAACCAGCAAATGTTTCAATGTTACCGCCAGCAAACATTTGTTCTATTCGGCCATAACGTAATGACTGTTGACCGCTAGAACGACTTGCCACCCATCCACCTATGGTAGAAAGTTCGAAAGATTGCGGAAAGTGCCCAAGTGTATAGCCTTGCGCTAACAGTTGCGCTTCAACCATTGGTCCTGGCGTACCAGCACCAAATGTCGCAATTAAACTATTTTCATCAAGATGCAGTAGTTGGTTCATACGGCTCATATCAACCGTTAACACTGCGCGTTGTGACTGTTTAGGATTGATGTGTCCGGCTACGCTGGTACCGCCACCATAAGGAATTAAGTCGACATTATGCATTTTGGCATAAGCTAAAATATCTTTAACATCCTGACAATTTTCAGGAAAACAAACACCGTCAGGAAAACACTCAATATCACCACTACGCATAGCTAAATAATCAGGTAGAGACTGCCCTTTGGCGTGACGAACACGTTGTTCAGCATCGAGTGATACTAGTGGGTGTTCCGGTAAACGAGATTTTGGTACTGAGCTAATCACCTTAGCTAAAGAAGTATCTTCTAGTTGTTGCCCTGCACCGACGACTTGAGATAAAAAAGCTCCAGCTGATAGTGGTAAATCCATTGAGGTACTTTCATCACCCCAGCCATTCCAACGTCTCATTTTATTGCCCTTTTATGCCAATCAAGTTAATTCACTGTTAGTTCATTACGAGTTATGATAAAACGAAGGCTGTTGTGACAAAATGTCCTGAAAAGACAGTCAAGGTGACATTTATGGACAATGACGCAGATAATGTCACAACAACGCTGTTACCAATGATAATAATACGGACAATTTGACGATAATGACTGAGTTCAAAAATATTCAAGGCAATGAACCCCCTAAAAATTTAAGTCCTGTTATAGATGACAGCTTAGATGAAAATTTAGGACAAGCTTCAGTGCCGGCGGTTAATCAGTATTTGCAATTAGCTGTTGAGCAATCATTAGATATTGATGCAATTTGCCAAAGCATCGACTTAGATCAAAAGTTACTATTAGATAACAGCGGCCATATTACGGGCTTGCAATTTCAGCAACTTATTTCTGTATTGCTAGCACATTCAAACGATGACTTATTTGGTCTGCACACCGCCAAACATGTGCAACCGGGCTCTTATAGTGTTCTAGGCTATATCTCGATGAATTGTGAAAACCTAGGACAAGCCATTACTAAAATTCAGCCATTTGAGAAGCTAGTTGGCGATATGGGTACAACAACTTTTGAACAACTTGGTGATAAAGTAAAAATTAGTTGGCATTGCCAGTTTCCTGATCCTAACGTGAAGCGCCATATGATCGACAATTGTCTTGGTTCATGGTTAACTTTTGCTAGGTACCTAGTGGGCCAAGAAAGTAATCCAAGTGAAATATTACTCAGCCGAAAGCAACCAACACTCAGTTTACAAAATGAATATCAAGCAGTATTCAAATGCCCAGTAAATTATGGCCAAAAAGAAAATGCCATTATTTTTGATAAGGCCTTGCTTTCTTTGCCATTAAACAAAGGTGATCAACAATTATTATCAACACTTGAGACCCATGCTGAAGCCCTCATATCTGATTTGACAACACAAACAGATATCGTGACTCAACTACAAAATGCAATTGAAAAATCTTTAAAAACTAGAAACTTCCACCAACAAGAAATAGCACAGCAGTTTAGTATGAGCGCAAAAACTTTACAGCGTCGTTTAGCTGCACTGGGCTTAAACTTTCAATCATTACTTGATGACGTTAGGCTTAAATTGGCAAAACAATACTTAGCTGAAAGCACATTAAACCTAAACCAAATAAGTACTGAATTAGGCTTTACTGAACCACGATCTTTTTATCGCTGGTTTAATAAGTTGACTAGTCAAACACCAGGCGAATATAGAAAAGTACAATTAGACTAAGTCCAATTAAGCTAAGTCCAATTAGGCTAAGTCCACTTAAGCTTAACTAATCCAAATTCTCACTTTTTACTTATTATCGTTTTGAACAAACGCTATACCACTGTACTCAAGCATAAAGTCAACGAGGCCAATCAAAAAGTAAAGTAAGCTTGACATGAGAATGTTCTTTCTCTACATTAACAAATGTAAAGTAAACTTAACTTTTAGTAAAAGAGAACATACAAAGGAGTCAAGGTGATGAATGATAAAATTAATGATAATGAAAACACTACTACAACATGGCAACAGAAGAACAAAAATACTACCGCAAAATTAGGTATGTGGACGGCTTTTTGGGTGTTAAGCATGGCGCTAACAAATTTTGGTCCACGCTTTATTTGGGACTTCAATTTAACATTAACGATTATAGCCATATTGTTAAACTTAGCCTTAGGTTTGAAAATGGTTGTTGTTAACATAGCGCACTTAAAAGGTTTAGATGAAATGCAGCAACGCATTCAACTAAATGCAATGGGCATCACACTCGGTATTAGTTTGGTTGTTGGTTTAACCTATTCAAATTTAGATGTAGTAAACCTAATAAGTTTTCACGCTGAAATTTCCCACTTAGTTATTTTTATGGGTCTTACTTACCTAACTGCCACATATATTGGCAATAGAAGTTACCGATGAAAAATAAACTTAAAGTATTACGGGCAGAAAGAGACTGGACACAAGCAAAGCTTGCAGATGCATTAGAAGTCTCTCGTCAAACCATTAACGCCATTGAAAAAGGAAAATTTGATCCTAGTTTGCCATTGGCTTTTAAAGCAGCAAGATTATTCAAATTGAGTATTGAGGATATATTTCAGGATGAAGGTTAATGACTTATTAGTAAATGAAATATTTTCCCATTAATCAAGATGTAAAAAAGGCTTAACGTAATGGCTAAGCCTTTTTTGATAAACAAAAATTTTATTCAAGGATGAACATTAATCTAAAATATCTGCTCCATCCATTGCAACGTCAAGACCTTGAGATGCCTTAGGAAAGGTTGAAGAGTCTGTTACACCGTGCTCATCAGTTAAATCTCTGATATTTTTTTGAACAGTAATAATGGCAAATAACGCTAAAACAAATGACATTCCATAGAAGCCCTTTTCGCTTAATGCCATACTCGCATTGACCAATCCGATAACGAGTAAAGCAATTGATGAAGAGAATGCAACCCAGCACATGCCTAAGAACACGCTAGTTGCTGGAATACCTTCTTGCTTGTCTCTTATTGTTTTTTGCAAAGTTACAGCAGAAAACATTGCAAACAAAAACACAGCAAAGTAATAGCCTTTTTCATTCAATTCTAATGTTGCATTCCAAAGTCCAATTAAAAATCCCAGAACACCAATAGCTAAAACGCCCCATGTTGCAAATACGTATGCCGAAGTTGGTTTATTTAGGTTGCTGTTATCTAAAAGCATTGTAGGTTCATCCTTATTATTAGTTAATTTCATTCCGATACGGGTTGCTTTAGTTACATATCTAACAGCAGTAAAATATATGCTATTTATTATGAGCATTTACAATCCTTTTACCTGGGAGTAACTTGAATTAGATTAATGACTATAACCGATTACACTTCTCATTAAATACTAAAACTTATAGCCAATATTTAATGTGACTGAAGTTGATGTTTCTGTTTCACCTCTATCTGAAAATAATCCGCCTTCATCTTCACGAGTAACGCCGATCCCTGTTCCAATAACAAAGCCGGGATTAGAAAAGCCATCAAAATGGTAGTCATAGGTCACAAAAGCAAAGCCATCTTCGCTTTGTAGTTCCTCTTTACCGGCGACAATACCAAAGGAATGTTTTGAGTTATTAGTAAATGTTGTTTGAAAACCTGCAGAAAAACCAATCAGGCCTAATGATGTGAAGTATTTACTCTCCTCTGTTTTATAAGCAAATTGCGCGCCTAATATACCGCCATATTGATGCCCTAAACCAACAGATGATTCATATTCTCCAGCCGAGCTATATAAAGAAACTAACGATAAGGCAATAATGTATATTTTCACTAAAAATCCATTTCATTTATAATTTTCATAATAGATTTAGCAAGTTATCAGCATACCTTATAACATTCAACTTTGTTTATAGGTTTTTATTGCTAAACAATAATTGCATTTCGATACTTAAGCTACCCCAATACATCAACAAGTACTCTCTGCCAATTTTTCCCCATAACTTTATCAATATCGGTACTACTAAACTTAGCTTTAGCTAGTTGATATTCAATAGAGCGCATACGTTTAATATGGTTCAATTCAGGAATCACAATATGGTTAGCCTCTTGATTAAAACCCAGTACACCTTTGCCACCTAATCCTTGCCACCAAGTGTCGTAGCCTTTTATAGCAATTGCATTATTATTGCCTGATGCCAATGCACTTTCATGGCCACGTAGTGGGTAATCATTAGCAATGGCGACCGCATCAATTCCGGCAACATTTCGAACGTGCTTGAGGTGATTTATATAATGCTCAGGTCTTGGAACTTTGTCATTAGTTAACCACCAAGACATCATAAAGACACCAAATACACCACCGCTATCGGCTATACCTTTTAATATGTGATCAGGTGTACAGCGAGCATTATTAATAATGGCTCTTGCAGCTCCATGAGTTTGCACGATAGGGCCTTTCGCTCGATTTAGCGTATCTTCAGCACTGGCGACACTGGCATGTGATAAATCTATTAGCATTTTTTTGCTTTCAAGTTTATCGATTAAGTCTAAACCTAACTTGCTTAGTCCTTTGTGCTCAAGACTTAATGCCCCGCCTGCATATAAATTATTATAGTGATGGGTTAATTGCAGCACCCGTAAGCCTAATTGGTAAAACTCATCTACTTGTTCAAGGCCACCTTCTACACAGTCAGCCCCTTGAATTTGTAAAAATACCGCACATTTATTTGTCTGTTGAGCTTGAATAATATCGCTGCCTTTATCAGCAATATGATAAATCTCAGGCTTTGCCATCATTTGAGCCGTTTTTTCTTTTATGCTTTTCATGCAAGCTTTATAAGTACGTTTATAATTCACGCTACCGTCAGCAAATTTTATTTCTTCAATAGCAGAAATATCAGCGATATAACTGTCAATTTGTGACGCTTTCACATCCAAAGCATCTTCAGGAATAAATGATAAGCCATCGATGTAGAGCCGTTTATTATTAACTGAGCTTTGTTGGTTTAACGGATTAGATAATAAAGTCGCTGAAGGAGATGACGTTGAACAACCAGCTAAAGCAGCAAGTGAGCCAAAACCTGCAAGGCTTTTGATAAAGCGTCGTCTTAACATCGTAATTCCCTTTGTTGTATTTTATCGAATGAGTTTTATTGCTACGTATAAAATGAAAAAGCACCCTGTAGTAAAAATAATTTACCACAACGTGCTTTCGAATTAAGTTAATTGTTAACTAAACAACCTAATAAAAAGTGGCTAGTTAACACAAAAACAAAATCAGCCTAACAATTTACCTAAACCGTCAGTCAAAACTTGCTTAGCTTGTTGACCTTGCTCTGTATCTAAATAGCTTTGAGCACTTGAAACAAAGCTACTGATCATTTCTGGTTTCAAACCTAATGCTTCAAATTGCTTTTTCACATCATTAATTGATTTCAGTGAATCACTATATTCAGATGCTTTATCTAGTAAACCACCTAAACCTTCGCTAGAGCTAAGTTTGCTAACATTAGGCATTTGACCAACAAGACTTTCTACACCAGGTAATGATTTTGCAAGCTGGCTAAATTGCTCTGTCGAAACATTATTCTTAACATAATTAAAAATAGCGCCCATGCCACCAGACGCTTGGTCACTATTAACATCTAATGAACCTGTTAACATATCAACTAAACCATCAGTGCTTGGCATTGCTGAAGCATTAGCGTCTACGCTTTGCTCTTTAGTTTCACCTAAACCAACCAAGTTTTTCAAACTATCTAGCCAGCTTGTTTCTTGCGCAAGAACAGAGGTGCTTAAAGTTGAAATAGTTAATAGCACGATAAGTTTTTTCATAATGAATTCCGTAGATTTTATAAGTTATTATTTAGTTAATAACTTAGTGTACAACATTTAACATAAGGGGATATAACGCTTTATAGGCTTAATTTTCACAACAACTTAACATTGAGAGAAAATCAGCGCTTATAACACTAGCATTTAGGTGTATAATATCGACAAGTTAAGCCAAACTAAGTCAACAATGAGTCAAGAAAACGAACAATTAAATAACCCTTTACACGGATTAAAATTAGACATTTTGCTAAATGAATTAATAACGCATTATGGCTTTGATATTTTGGCAGAGTACACGCGAATAAAATGTTTTAAAAATAACCCCAGCGTTATATCTAGCTTAAAGTTTTTACGTAAAACTGAGTGGGCAAGAGAAACACTCGAACGCTTCTACTTATATAGTTATAAAAACTTACCTGAGCCAGGTGAAGATGAATTCGAAATTCCACCACGTCAGCGTATTATTCCTTTGCATATAAAAGCCAAAGAACCAAAAGTATTAATAAAAGGTGAAGCTATTGTACCGTTAAGCAAAGATAGCTTTAAAGAAACTCATCGTTCTAAACCTGAGCATAAAAAAGAATATAACCAAGGGCGTAATAGAGAAAATAATCGCCCTGAAAGATCGCGCAATAATAGTAAAGCGACTTCTCGTGAATCATCAAGTGATAACTCAAATAGTAATAAGCCGTTTGACCCTTATTCAAACGCACCACGATAAACAATTTGCCCTTTAAACTGCTCAAAACAATAGAGCCTCAACGATAAGTTGAGGCTTTATTTTTACTGATTGACCCGTCCTAAATAAGGCTTACAAACTTAGCTCATAAACCAAGTTGTTATTGCTTTTTCTCTTGTTGCTCTTGTTGCCATGCCCACGTCGGCAATGCTAAAAAAACCATCCTTAGATCAATAAGATAGCGTATACCATAGCGTTGCAAAGGCTTAGTTGGAAAATAAATATGAATTTTCAATTACGTGGGAAACATCTAAATAAAGTTCGAGGCTAAAAAGCCTCAGCCCCTTAAGTAAACATTGAGGTAGTTAGTTTATAAATTGCAGAAAACAATGATATATAAGTGTTATATAATATTAACTAATGCCACATTCGAGACATTAGCACTAATGGGCTAAAACTGAATTCAGATTAATTTTTGTATCGATAACGCCCAAGTAATGGATTGATTAATAGTTGGCTAAGATGTGAAGCGGAGCAGAACCCAGACAACTGTTGACTGTTATCCTACGCTCATGACTTATAATATGTCTGTTACTCAATGGATTTAATTATTATTGAACTTGATTCTTTATGTGCTTGTGCTTGCTTGAATTTACACTCAAAAGGAACGTTTTCCATTATGTAATCTTTAACTGATGCTTTTGCTCTACAACCGAAAATTATTGACTCAACAAATCTCTCTGGATATTGAAAAATTTTATAGTCATCGCCAGATTTTACAGTATTTGAGAGCATAGAGTTAGATGCTTGAAATCTATACTCACTCTCATATCTCCACTCTTCCAGCTTTGTCCTCAGAGCTTTCCAGATTGTATTTCCAAGCTCGTCATTTTCCATTTGAAATTTTTGGAATATTAAGTCAATGACTTTTATTTTTGGTAGATACTTTTCGTAACCAACTTCATTCGCATTCAAATGATCGGCTTTAAATTCTATACAAAAACCTTTATGCGAGTTAGCGTAATGAGACCACATTAGATTACTGTTGTTTTTTGAAGAGACACAGTAAAAATAGTAGTTATCAATCATTCGATTAAACATGTTTATGAGATCATTGATGATTTGATCCCCTTTTGGTGTAAACGCACCATTTTTTATGAGAGATGCAAGTTCAAAGCGTTCCTTATTGTTTAGCTTACTTTTTAAAAGTTTAACCTCTGCTGGTTTTGCAGGCACTAAATTAATTTTCGAATCGAAAAGATCATTAAAGTTATTCCTATTGGAAAATGCAGCTTCACATGCGAACAAAGACTTGATGCTTTGTTCCTCATCTAATTTTTTCTCATTATAAATAGCTCTATATTTGTAAAAATAATTATTCATATGTATATAGTATTGATGTTTGGTTGCCACATAACGTCTATTAAGCAGCGAAAAGAAGGTGACTAAATGTACGAGGAACGTATTGCTAGCCAACTTCAGCGGCCGTTTGAGTGACTTGATGCACTGATTATCGAGCCAACCAGCTAGTTCCACTCCGAACATTTTTAGATTTATACGGAACATAGTTTGAGTCTTTAACAGCTGTCTCACATGATAAACAATGCCACATACCAACCCTGTTGCTTTGTAAGCGAATTAATTTATCTTTGTCGTCGTAACAACATTGACAGAATGGTCCATTTTTTTCCTCTTTCTCACCCAACCAGTAATATGGTTTTTCCCAAGTAACTCTTTCTTTTTGTTCTAACTTTGACATTAACAAATCTATTTCTTTTTCTTTAGATTGCATTTCAATCTGGACATCTGCAAATTCAATTTTTGCATCCGCTAATGCACTAATCAACTCAGCTAATTGCAGCTTTACTTCGGCATCTTTTAAAGTAAGGTCACTCCCTTTGATCAATTTAGCTAAATCTGTAGCTGTTTTTATACTTGATAGTATTGTTGATATTGATGCTAAATCTGGCATATCCGATGAATTCCTTTAAGTGCATAACAACTTCTTATGTAGACGTCTCAATAACTCCAATCTACTTGATTGTTGAATAAAGTAACTCAATATTCTTTAATTTCAAAGCCTTATTATATTATTACAGGTGTTTTTATGGGCAGATCTGGTTATTACTGATACGTCTCAGTAATAACCAGATAGAAACAACACGTTAATTAGCTTATTTTCAGATACTTAAAGAAAAATCGTACTGGTCGATGTGTGTTACTGAGACTTCTCAGTAACACACATGATTCATTCATTAGAAAATATATGGCAAAAAATTAAATGCTAATGTCGTCAATGCGCACTATCGAGACATGATCACTTTTGCTACATTCGAGACATTAAGTAATTGGTACTTAAAGCTGATTTGGATTAGATTTTGTATCGGTAACGCCTGAATAACCGGCGTCGTAGGCGCGTAGTTGATTGACTTAAATGCTTGACGCTGAGCGAAATGTAGCGAGCATGTTTATTAATTTATTAAATATCCCAATTTGAGAGTTTGCGTTATCGAATATCCCCAACTCTTTAAACATTTTATCTTTGTCTTCTTTTAATGTACTTGAGAAATCTGAAATTAGTCCTGCCTTTTCATTTAGCACGGATTTTAAACTATTGTACGCACCTTCGGCGCTAGTCTCTGAAATTGAGTGTTTACTATAGAGCAGCTCGTCATTTGACGTAAATGTAAAAGTGACAAGTAATGGTAAGGATTGACCATTAGAGATATTAAAATATTCATAAAGCGATTTGTTAGTGCTAGGTTCTTTATAAACTGGAACCATCATACCCATTGTTCCAGGTGGAAATTTAGGTAGTTCAACTCTACCAGCAGGAAGTCCTGCCCAGAATACGCAAATGTGTTCATCTGTAATGTCATCAAGTGCGTCCACATAACTTTGCTTTCTTAATGCTTCTATAAGATGTGCGTTTGATGTGTTGAATATTGCTACAGCCATTAAAGGAAACTGTTCATTATACTTTTCAGATAACTCTTTTATTTGTTCTATCACAGAAGTTCCTTTTGCGTTTAACACCCATTTAATGGGCAAATAATTGTTGGCTAAAATAGTGAGGAACGAACGACAGCCAGCTGTTATTGTCCCTGTATAAATGTTTGTTATAACGTTAGTCAATTTAATCAAAATAAATTTTGTATATTGCTTCCCCTGTAGCACCTACAACATTTACCCAACCTTCAAACGGTTGGGCTACTTTACCGAATATTTGATTCCTTTTATCTCTGATCTCACCAGAGTTGTAGTCAAAAATATATGCTTCTGAACCTATAATAAAATATTCTCCAGAAAGAGTACCTACTGAGTTATAGGCATTACTTCCAAGAGGAAAAACTTGATATTCATCCATAAATACTCCTCGAATGATAATTACGTTATAACAGCTTATCATGGAGCCGGCTTAGTATCGTCCGTCCCATAATAAAAATTCAATTTACATTAATATCCCATAAATTCAAAGCATTAGAAATCACTATAGCCAATTATTTAATCAAAGGTCGGATATTACTAAGTCCGCGCAGTAATACCCACCATAGGAAGTGGTATTAATTGCAATAAAATCAATCGAGTAGATGTTTATTGGTGTTTTTTGAATGTGTTACTGAGCCGGCTCAGTAACATAAAATATTCCTTAGAAAACATATGGCTAAAAAATTAACGCTAAGTTCCGCTTAGCGCACAAACGGGCCGTTTTCTCCTTCATATAGCGTCTATATGAAAACGTTAAGTGGACTAAGACTATTAATTATTGGGGATACAGCAATTATTACCATTTATTTTTTATAATGGTTGCTGGTTGCACAAAAAAAGGGTAACAAATTCAAAATTCATTACCCTTTTCATATTTCTTTAGTTCAAGCTCACGTTTAGAGTTTAAATCGGGCTACTGAAGCGGTTAACGAGTCGGCTAGTTTATTAACATCTTCACTGCGATTCGATAAATCTAATGATTCAACCGCATTATGATTTGCCGCTGTCGACGCTTCATTCATAGTCGATTCAATATCTTGACTAAAACCAAGCTGCTCGTTAGAAGCGATACTAATACTTTTACTCATTTCATCTATGGTATGTAACGCACTTTCAATTTGCTTAATGGCGTTACTCAACTCTTGGCTTTGTGATACACATTCAGCCGCTTGATTTTGCCCTTGAGAAATAGCCACTTCTGCCATTTGTGTTTCTTTTTGCAAGGAATCAATCATATGCTGAATTTCAGCCGTTGACGCTTGGGTGCGAGATGCAAGCGATCTTACTTCATCTGCAACGACTGCAAAGCCTCGGCCATGCTCACCTGCACGCGCAGCTTCAATCGCCGCATTTAACGCTAATAAATTGGTTTGATCAGCAATACTGCCAATAGTATCTAAAATACCACCGATGCTATCACTGTGTTTACTCAACCGAGCCATAACATCAACCGACTCACTCAAACGTTCCGACAGTGAAACTATTCTATTACTATTGTCATCAGCAATAGAACGAACTTCAAAACTATGCTTTGAAGCCTCAGATACGTTATTAGCAGTTAAATTAGCTTCATCGGTTACACTAGTAGAACTAGCAAACATTTTCTCTGCAATTTCTTTTGCACCATCGACTCGGATTATTTGTGCAGATGTAGACTCGGCAATACGATGACTTTGTTCACTAGTGATCTTTGCTGACTCATCAAGTGAATAGGCATTCTGACTTATGTTTTTCAACAATGAAGTTAAATCATCACTGAGTTTATTAATATTTTTAAATAAGTCACCAAACTCATCTTCGTTTTCAATAGTCAATCGCTGTGTCAAATCGCCTTGTGCAATTAGTGCTAAGGAATTATTTGCATTCGCTAACGGGCCCAACATTGCTCGAGTCGTGATCACGCCGATAAAGGCCGCTAAAACTAAAAATATCAGCGCCATATATATTGCTAAGTCTTCGCCTGTTGCAACTTTATCTTTGGTCATTAACTGCAACTCATCAAAACGTGCTTCTGCAAGTGAAAGTAATAGCGTTAATTCTTGATAACTAGCGTTGAAACTATTTACTGAGTTGTTGTAAGCAGTTTTGGCATTAATGGCATCATCAATAGTTTGTTGCTTTTGTTGATAAAGCTTTCCTGGCTCAACTAATAACTCATTTATTACACGGTATTGTGCAGCAAAATCGTCAAGTAGTGACTTATCATCAATACTTTCAAATAGTCGTTGCATGAAATCAAAATTGTTTTTGGCGTTGGCCACTAAAAAACTAACATCTTCTTTATGTTGCGCTAATTCATCAAGTGCAGACACTTGCTTTAAACCGGACATAGTGTTTTGCAATGTGTACAACATGTCGTCAATGCGAGCGCCATTACCAATAATATCTTCTAGCAATTGATCATTACCTGGTAATTCAATTAGCTCTACGTCGAGCATGTCGTTACTTGCTTGATCACGGCTTGCAATAAATAATTGGTAGCTCACCATAAACGCCTCATTTGCTGACGCGACATTTTTCTTAGCCAAATAAAACTGCTCACTTTGGCTAACATATGCTTGGTAATGGGTTTGAGCCTTTTTTAATGCCTGTAACATTTTTGGCTGATCCATTACTTTACTTCGTAAAATGGCAGCCGAAGACTGAAACTCTTGATCTAGCTTTGCGTATTCTTGTTCGCTTTTCACTAAAGCTGACGAGCTTTGCTGCGTAAAGCCAAGTGCGCCAACTTTAATCATATTAAGTAGCTTAATTTGCAAAGCACTACTTTGTTTTTGTACTGGTACAGCCAAAAGCTCAACATTGCTATTAGCCGTACTGATTTGCGTTAATGAGTTATAAAAAAAGATGCTTCCTGCAACGAGTAAAATCCCTATTGTGCTAAACCCCATTATTATTTTTTGTTTTATTGTTAATGGTAGGTTGTACATAGACACCTCTGGAAAAATAAATTTTCTATTGCTTGCGCAATTAACCTTCAATCATCTAGATTGACGCTCGATTATAAAACGCAGAATTTAAATGTAAACAGTGGTCAAACCACTATTTTCTTCTAGCTTATTAATTTAGCTTAATGCAAATCAAAATAATTAGTTGTAAATTCAAATTAATAACCTAGCAATTCAAACCTTTGCTTTTAGACCTTGGTTAATTCAGGTCAGTTAGAAATGTGATGGTTTTATCTCGCATCATATCGAGCTCTGCTAGTAAGTTTTCAGCGTCAGCATTATTTGACTGTAAATTCTGCCAATTTTCACTCCATGCCAAATGCAGCGCATCAGCACTACTTTCCATTTGCTTAGGCAATACTTTAGACAGATCTTTAATGGTTAGAATGTAAACCCACCCAGTACGAGCATTGCCATTAATCACTAACTCAGGGTCATAGCGCCGGTGAAACACTAATTGTTGAACTTGATTGAGTTTTTTTAAAATTTCAAAAGCTGCGAAACGTTTGTTTCGATTCCCTTCGCTATGCTCGTTACGCCAAGTGCTGTAGCTCAGACTAGTAATTGCAATTGCTAAACTGATCAGTGCCACAAAATTGTGACGTAATTGACTCAGTATTCCTTGTTAATTCATGCGGTATAGCTCCGATATAAAGCCGATCTAAACATTTTTCATAAAAACATATTAAATATTAACCTGAAATTAACATTTATCAATTTTTAGCCATTGATTAATAAAGACTATAAACACCTGTTATTTCCATTATTTTATTTTTAAATAGCAGTTGGTTGGATAATAAATAACCACTACCCTATTATCAACTCAACTGGTCGAACGTCCGATCAGTAAAATATTAATAATAAAAACACGACGTAATAAAAATAACTAAAAAATAATTGGGGAAAAATATGAATGCAACCAAAAGTGTAGTTGCGATTGCAGCTCTGTGCATAGCACTGTGCTCGACAGCCTCTTACAGCAAAGAGCACAAAATAGTGCTAATCCATGGCTTTCAGCCACAACAATTAATATCTGATGGTGATGTCACAGCAAGCGGTCAAAACTATTGGAAAGGCTATTGGGATAACTTAAGCGACGCCCGTATTGATTGGCCTTCTTATGAAAGAATAGAAGGTAAAATTGCCACAGATTATGTATGGCCAAAATTAAAAGAGTTTTCACAAAACAACTTCTGTAACCCTGGCTGTATATTTGTCACTCATTCTACTGGCGATTTGGTGGCGCGATATATCATTGAAAATCAAGAAACTTGGTTGGAAAATGCTGGTTTAGCACCACTTAATATTGTCGCTACCTTTGACATCGCTGGTGCTGGCGGCGGTAGTGAATTGGCCGACTTAGCCGTAAGTGTTGCTCAAGGTACTGAAAATTGGACCTTTATTATAGAAGCCGCTTTAGAAGCATGGCTTGGTGGCGATCTTAGCGATGAAATGGGTGTATTACATGACTTAAAAGTTAACAACGCAAGGCAACTTGCACCACTACCTGACGCTCGTATTCCTCGACTACGCTTTGTTGGTGATGCCAGTGAATATTTAGGCGTTACTAGTCCATTTATTAAAGGTAATGATGATGGCGTGGTAGGCACTCACTCTTCTTGTGGTGGTAATCGCCAAGGAAAGTACGGCAGTTGTAGTGCCCAAGTTGCTTTCAATGGCAAGCTTTCCAACCAAGGTAATGCAGTTTCCGGTTTTATGCCTTACCATTATCCTATGCTAATGGGTGAAGACTATAGCCATGGTTCATTATTAGAGCCAGAGCAAGAAGGCAAAGTAACTGCCGCAAGCAATCAACAAAGTTTATTATCTGGCCAAAGCGTTCATTTTGAGACTTACACTAAAACTTCTGGTTGGTGGCTATGGAAAAGTAACTATCTTTACGTTCAAAATTCAGCGAACGACAGCATGTCGACACTCATTTATGATGCGATTCCTAACTAAACAATTCTAAGTAATATTAAACAGGAAAATAATAAGAGTTATGAAAAATAACCAATTTATAAAGCGAATGGTGGCGATGAGTATTGTTATTGTCACTGTTTGGCTTTTTTGGCCATCAATACCACCACAAATGACAGTTACTGAATCGTCAGAAAAAGTCGCTATTAATAAAGCCATTTTGGCTAAAGAAACGCCGATTGAAAAAAGCATATTGATTAAACCAGAACCGAAAAAAATAACTTCCAACGACTCAGCTACATTAGTCGCTAAAGCCTATGCAGCGGAATTAAACTTTCCAACCTATTCTCAACCGTTATCAGCCAATGATTTTGACCGATTAAAACCAAATCACTTTAATCCACAATCAATTCCCGTTGATGATGAAGGCACAACCGTAACAGCAGAGTTGTCAAAGTATCGCTATACCTACCCTGAATCAGTGCTAGCGTCACTTAATGGTGAAAATATTGACAGTGCAGAGCTAGTACTAGTCGATACTTCAACTAGAAAAACCTTGTTATCAGCTAAGTTCATACAAGATGAAGATAACTGGACTGCACAATTTCAAGGCAAGCGTAATTTCCCTGCGCAATTGCAAGCGACAGTAAAAGCAAAAATAAACGGCAAGAATATCAACATAGCCTTATCATTAAAATATGTTGATTCAATCGCCACACTTGAAAGCTTCGACCCAGCAACTAATGATGATGCTGATATGGTAATACAGGCAAATCTCACAACAAGAGAACAAGGCCTTTATCGCCTGCGCGCTAATTTGTTTGATGCTAACAACCAACCTATTGCACATTTAGTTAGCAAAGAAAAACTCAAAAAAGGTAGCAGCAGCATTGATTTAAAGGCTCATCATTCTGTCTTACAAGGAAAACAGTCTCCTTTTTATTTATCAACATTCTCGATTGAATTAATGTCTCCAGCACCAGGAACACCAACCAAATATGGCGATAGCGCTATTACGCAATATGAAATAAAGAATTTTGCAATTTCAAGTTTAAGTGATATACCTTATCAACCTTCTACGCAAGAACAGCAGCGATTGCTACTATTACAGAAGATGGCACAAGGAAGATAAGGCTTTACAAAGTAATATAATCACCAAGCACTAATTAAAAGGATTTTCATTTAGTACATTGCACCAGTACTACTAACTGACACTTTTAATCAGGAGCATTTGATATTGTTAAAAGTAACTTTAACAATCTTAGCTTTATTAATTTTTCCAATACATGCAAGTGATGCAATCTCTAAAGATAGACTCACTTCTATGTTAGCTGAAGCTGAAGACTACTTATCTGTTAAGCCTTCAAAGTCGCTAAAAATATTATCCACCCCAAATGACTTATCTTTATTATCTGAATCACAATTTTTTCGTTGGCACATTGCATCGATAAGAGCTTCCTTGTCATTCAACAACTTATCGATGATGGAAAATTCAATAAAAACATTAATAACACATAAATCAGTAACTGAATTTGAACGAAAAATAGTGCCAATATTGAGTAGTATCGGTATTTGGCTGCGTAAATCTAGTTATTTAAAACAGGCAAAATTAACTTTAGTTTGCGCGCTTAAACATGACCCAACTGAAGATAATAAAGTAAAACTATTAACCAGTATTGCTATCGTTTCGAGGCATCTAAATGAAAATGAATATGCAATAAATGCATACAATATTGCAAAAAGCATTGCTGAGAGTGAAAACATATCCTCGTCACTAGCAACAATTGAAAATAACTTAGGTGTGCTTGCGCTAGAGAATAATGAAGTTACAAAGGCAGAGCAACACTTTCGAAGTGCTTTGGCTCAGCATCAAAAAAATTCAAATCGTTCTGGCAATATAGTTAGCGGCATAAATTTACTGCAAGCTTTTTTAATTCAAAATAAACAACTCGACTACCAGCGATTATCCCCTTCAATTACAAGGCTTACCAAAGCTTTTCCCAATGCGTCAAGGCAAGGCACTTTATTTTGGCTAAATACGGTATTTGAAATAAGACAGGGAGTGAAACTTAATGGCAGGGTAAAAGCACAACTTGTTAAAAGTTTTGATAATATTAGCGATCAAAAATTACAGTTTTCATTAAACAAGCATTTTGCTGATGAGTTGAATATTAGCATTAGCTTAGCAAATGAAACGTCACAAGAAAGTTTGCCTCCACTATGGCTTAATCAAATTACTCAATGTGATTGGCAAAAACTAAAAACGTTTAAATTAGAAAATTTTAAATAATGCGTTATTAGTTTTCAATCAGCTAGATTAATCTTCGATTATAAAACACCAAATGGAATGTAAGCAGTGTTCAAGCCACTCATTAAATTTTATAAAATAAAGCCTGATGCATGCTTTATAAATATTAAGAGCATAAACTGAGTTTGCTCAATATATCTAAATTAACGCCTCAAATAACCAATCGTTATTTGTCTTCATATTAATACGTTAAGCACAGCAAAATACTACCACGCTAATATGCGATTCAACTAATAACTCACTGCGCTCTCTGACTTTGAAAACAGATAAATTCGGCTTCATTACTTTCAATTTTTATTTATAAAATTGATCTAGATTATTGAAAGCAAATTTACCGCTACCTTAACAAAATTCAATAACCATGCGCTTAATGTGACATATTTACAATATGGCAAATACCGCTTAAACTGCTGAGAGTCATAAATTTATATAAAAATAATTAAATAGATTAAACCAAACACTAACCCTAGCTCTTAATTTTTTTAAAAGGTTCATTATGCAGCAATCATTTATGAGTGCGTTTTATAAAAACTTTCTTGGCAACTCGCCTGAATGGTACAAACTCGCAATAATTTCATTTTTAATCATCAACCCGATGTTATTTTTCTTTGTTGACCCTTATATTGCGGGTTGGGCCTTAGTTGTTGAATTTATATTTACCTTAGCCATGGCGCTAAAATGTTATCCATTGCAACCCGGTGGTTTACTAGCCATTGAAGCGGTTGCGGTCGGGATGACCTCCCCCGGACAAGTTATGCACGAAATGGTCCTTAACTTTGAAGTAATATTATTATTAATCTTCATGGTCGCAGGCATCTATTTTATGAAGAACTTGTTACTGTTTTTATTTACTAAAATAGTAACTAAGGTTCGCTCTAAAGTATTAGTTTCCTTATTGTTTTGTTTCTCAGGTGCTTTCTTATCAGCCTTTCTAGATGCCTTAACAGTTATTGCTGTAATCATCAGTGTGGCAATAGGGTTTTACTCGGTTTACCACAAAGTGGCGTCAGGTAAAGATAATAACCATGATCATGACCATACCAGTGATAATGAAGTAACAGAATTTTCACGTGCTGATTTAGACCAATTTCGCGGTTATTTACGTAACCTATTAATGCATGCTGGTGTTGGTACTGCACTTGGTGGCGTATGTACTATAGTAGGTGAACCACAAAACTTAGTTATCGGCCAACAGGCTGGTTGGGACTTCGTTGAGTTTGCGATTCGTATGTCACCTGTCACTATTCCAGTATTTTTTGCCGGTATGACAACCTGTGTATTATTAGAAAAACTTAAGTGGTTTGGCTACGGTGTCGCTATTCCTGAAAATGTTTACAACGTTTTAAATGACTATGATATTGAAGAAAGTAAAAAGCGAAACAAACGCGACAATGTAAAACTTATCATGCAAGGTCTAATTGCGGTTTGGTTGATTGTTGGCCTAGCATTGCATTTAGCACCAGTAGGCATGATTGGCTTATCTGTTATTATTTTAGCAACAGCCTTTACGGGTATTACCGAAGAACACCAAATTGGCCATGCTTTTGAAGAAGCTTTACCTTTTACTGCCTTACTTGCGGTATTCTTCGCTGTAGTAGCGGTTATTGTTGATCAGCAATTGTTTACCCCTGTTATTACTTGGGTACTTACCTTTGAAGGTAATATGCAGTTAGTAATGTTCTACTTAGCAAATGGTTTCTTATCGATGGTAAGTGATAACGTATTTGTTGGTACAGTTTACATTACTGAAATTACTAAAGCTTTGGCTGCTGGCCAAATAACACGTGACCAATTTGATTTACTTGCTGTTGCGATTAACACAGGTACTAACTTACCAAGTGTAGCAACGCCAAACGGTCAAGCGGCATTCTTATTCTTATTAACGTCAGCATTAGCACCGTTAATTCGTTTATCATATGGACGTATGGTTATCATGGCTTTCCCTTATACTATTGTACTAACAATTGTTGGTTTATTAGCAATATCATCGGGACACTTAGCAGAGTCAACCCAGTCATATTACGACTCACATTTGATTGAACATCACAGTACTAAACCAGCGACTAAAGCACCTGGTGGACATTAAGTAACCGGTACGTGTAAGTTGATATAAAATCTAACAAAAGCGCCCTTGTGGCGCTTTTTGATTATTGGTAGCATGCATAAAACTATATATCCACGTGTATGGGTATATAACACTAACAACCCAATCATAGGTGACATTTCGTGAACTTCTTAAGTCAGTTATCTCTTAATCAGCGTGCATGGCAACTACTTGCTTTTAGTGCATTTTGTTTTGAGCTCAGCGCATTATATTTTCAATACGTTATGGGGCTAGAGCCTTGTATTATGTGTATTTATCAGCGAACAGCCATATGGGGAATATTTCTAGCCGGTGTTCTCGGTGCCTTAGGTTGTCAGTTTGTACTTATACGTATTGTGTCTTTTGGCTTGTGGGCTACCGGTGCTATTTGGGGCTTACTCATTGTGCTAGAGCATGTTGAGATGCAGTCAACAACCATGTCATTTTTATTTAGCTGTGAGTTTATTCCAAACTTTCCGTCTTGGGCCCCTTTGCATGAATGGTTACCAGTTTTATTTGAAGCAACTGGCGACTGTGGTGATATAAAATGGCAATTTATGGGCTTTACCATGCCACAAGTTATGGTGGTTATTTTTGCGGTTTATAGTTTAGCCTTTGCTGTTATATTGTTAGCGCGTTTGTTAAAACAAAGAATGTTTTAATAAACATTAAAAACTAAAACTCAGCCATTTAGCATTTAGCAGCACGATAGTTAAATAGTTAACATAAAATAAGTAAATCAATAATATTGGTTTACTTATTTTTTTGTGCTTAAGAAAGTGTTTTTCGAGCTTATATGATAATAAGCAACATATAAAAAAGCAGCACAATGTGCTGCTTTAAAGAGGCTTTCCAACTTATGATTTTAACCTATATTGCGCTAAACCTGAGTCGTTATTATATCAACAGCAAGTAACAAACAATTCCCACTAAGCAGGCAACAATAAAACTTAGTATTGCTCCTTCCCTGACCATGTCTTTTATTTCTATCTCACCGGTTCCATAAGCAATAGCATTTGGCGCTGTTGCTACAGGTAACATGAATGCACAACTTGCACATATTGCAGCAGGTACCATTAGCACTTTAGGATCATAACCCGAGGCAATTGCTGCTGCCGCCAAAATAGGCATTAGTAACGTTGCAGTCGCTGTGTTACTGGTAATTTCGGTTAGATAAGTGACCACTAAACAAATAGTGATTAGCATAATAATAACCGGCAAATTTGAGAATGATGCTAACCATTCCCCGAGTAAACCACTTAATCCAGAGGCAACGAAACCTTTTGCTAATGCTATACCACCAGCAAATAGTAATAGCATCCCCCATGGAATGGTTTTTGCGCTATCCCAATCTAATAAACGAGAGCCTTTACCGTTTGGCACGATAAACATGATGACGACAGCAAGTAATGCGACAGTGCTATCTCCTGCGATATTTATATCTAATGTGCCACTCCAGCCACCAAATGGTTCTTTACGAGTAATCCATGCTAATGCGGTTAAGCCGAAAACCCATAAGGTTCGTTTTTCTTCTTTACGCCAAGGACCTAAGGTCGGTAAGTGAACTTCATGTTCGAGCTTTACCTTTCTGGTTAGCCAAAAGGCAATAAGAGGTATCGCTAAGACAACAACAGGAACACCAATTTTCATCCACTCTAAAAAGCCAAACTCAACACCGGTCTGTTCCTCATATATGCCCATAAAAATAACATTTGGAGGCGTGCCAATCGGCGTTCCGACACCACCAACGCTAGCGGCATAAGCAATTCCTAAAATAAGAGCAACTTTTAGATTTTGATTATCAATATGTTTTAGAATTGCCAAGGCAATAGGTAACATGATTAAGGTCGTGGCCGTGTTAGATATCCACATACTTAAAAAAGCACTTGCCAGCATAAAGCCCAACACCATGCGCCTGCCGCTTGTAACGCCAACGAGTTTAACCATATACACCGCTAATCGTTCATGTGCGCCACTTTTTTCAATAGCTTTAGAAAGCATAAAAGCGCCCATCAACAATAAAATAACATGACTACCTAACGCAGAAGCTACGGCTTTATGGTCAACAACATTAAACATCGGCAATAATGCAAAAGGAACTAACGAGGTTGCTGGAATAGGAATAGCTTCAGTCACCCACCAAATAACAGTTAGCAAGGTGATAGCCGCCGCAATAGATGCTTTGTTTTCTAAGCCTATTGCTTGTAAAAAAAAGTAAAAAATAACCGCCAACACAGGTGCCAACGGTATAAACAATTGTTTAGTCAATTTCATAATTTCGTCCGGATTTTTATTCTTATGTTTTTTATTTTTATATTTTATTTGAACGTTGTTTTATTTAAAGCTTATCGATAACGATTAATAAACTCGCTTGCTTCTTGCCATGTTTGATTGCTAGTAAGTGTTGAAAAATCATGATTTTGACACGGATTTTTGAGCAATTTAGCAAGCCTTTCACTACTTTGCGCATTAATGGATATATTTGCGCCATCTAAAACTTCAACACAGCCTTGACGATTATTACAAAGTAACAACATATCGCAGCCAGCACTTTGCGCAGCTTCAGCACGCTCAATATAGCCACCAACACTTGCCGCCCCTTCCATTGATAAGTCATCACTGAAAATAACACCGTTAAAGCCTAATTGTTCGCGAAGAATATTTTGTAGCCAATAGCGAGAAAATCCAACCGCTTGACTATCAACTTCAGGAAATATCACATGAGCCGGCATTAATGCGTCAACCTTTCCTTTAGCAATAAGTTGCTTAAACGGCATAAGGTCTTGCTGAAATATATCGGCTTTAGAGCGAATATCTATCGGTAAATCAATATGAGAATCAGCTTTTACGCTACCATGGCCAGGAAAATGCTTACCTGTTGCTTTCATGCCCACTAAATGTAAACCACTGATAAACGCTTCGGCCAGCTCTGTAACGTAGTCAACTTCACGGTGAAAGCTTCTGTCACCAATGACATCGCTAATGTTATTAATATCAAGTACTGGCGCAAAGCTAATATCAATACCGACCGCTTGTACTTCAAGTGCCATTAGAACGCCACTTTGTTTCGCTAGTGACTTTGCAAGCGATAAATTTTGCTTTGCCATTTGCCAAAGGTTACCCATAGCAGGGATCAGTGAAAATCCGTCACGAAAACGCTGCACACGGCCACCTTCATGGTCTACCGCTATTAATAATGGTTTGCGCGCTGCGCTACGAATTTGAGTACTTAACTCGGTAATTTGCTCAGGTGAATGGTAATTTCGCGTAAAGAAAATTAAGCCACCGACCAGTGGATGTTGGAGAATTTCTTTATCTTCTTGTGAAAGTGATGTGCCTTGCACATCAATCATGACAGGGCCCATAACAGCACTTCAATAGTTTGAGATGCTGCTACTCTACCCAATTAGTGTTCACAAACAAAGGTAGATAATTAATTAAATGCGAATAATTTTAACAATCTATGAGTTTAGCGCTAATAGCGTTTTAGATAACGACTGATACTGACATAAAAGCGCTATACAAAAACACTTATATTAGAAGCGTAAACTATAGCGTTAGTGCACAGGCATTGGGGCGCCGACACCGGCAGCTACATAAGGAATTACATTACGAATAACATCTGATATTTGTAAGTCTCGTTCAAAGTCACTTTTAGCGATATCAATCAAAGCATCGCTTGAAGACATAGTAAATACAACAGTGCCCATAGTGAAATGCAAACGCCAGAACATTTCTTCTGCACCTAATTCTGGGTAAGCCTTTTGAACCGCTAAAACAAAATTATCAATTACACCTGGATATTGCGTCGTTAAAAACCAACGTAAAAAACCTTGGCTATCGGTATAACCTCGACCTAATAATTGTAGAAAATTACTGGTGCCGTTGTCTTTAAAATCATTAAGCGACAATAACGGCTCAATAAAAGCAGAAAACACATCCACTAGAGTAAGTTCATCATTATTACAAATATCAACTAACGCACTTTCTAAACGTGGTGACAACTCATTCATATAACGAGACATTACAGCTTTTATCAATTCTTTTTTTGAACCAAAATGATAATTAACTGCTGCTAAATTGACTTCTGCTTGGCTGGTAATTTCACGTAAAGACGTACCATTAAAACCTTTGTCAGCAAACAGGCTCTCTGCTGCATCTAATATTTTATTCTTTGTGCTCATAGGTATATAGCGCCGTATATCGAATATTAATGAAATTAATACGCTCAGTTTAAACAAGCGTTTTAAATAACGCAACCATCTACTATGAGAATTGTTCATTACAAACTTTTACTTAATTAGCACAGTAAAAAACACGCTTAACCGATATTATTATTTTAACTTTTAAACCCCAAACGTTTAAATAGTGAATTTGTTATACTCTCCCTAGTATATTTTTTAGCTCAACTTATTAGTTGAGCTTTTTTTTTACCTAAAATTTCCCCCTAACAACATCAGTTCTTTTCCAGTCCGATAAGACTAATTAGCGCTATTACAAATTATTACTCTATACGTACAGTAAGAAACACGCTTAACCGATATTATTATTTTAACTTTTAAACCCCCAAACGTTTAAATAGTGAATTTGTTATACTCTCCCTAGTATATTTTTGGCCCAACTCTTTAGTTGGGCTTTTTTTTGTCTAAATTTATTCTTAGCATCGCTGATTACAAACTGTTACAGAATGAGCACAGTTAAAAACAGCAATTGCCGATAATATTATTGTGCTTTTTAGAAGAAGACATTTGAAGAGCAGATTTCATACTTTCCCTAGTATATTTTATATAATGGCTCAGCCCCCTTTCGCTGAGCTTTTTTTTATCCAAAATTTGTCCAATCCCCCGAATTTAGTACAATAAAACTCAATATTGTTGCTAACCATTCGATCTCATTCTACTATAGCCAAGAGCTTATACTTACGTTAACTAACACGCTACCTAGGCGCTAACTAAAAATAACGGATAATTATGAAACCGACATTTAAACTAACCACTGCAGCTATTTTAGTTGCTGCAAGCTTGACTGCTTGTAATGGTGATAGCAAAGTTGCAACAGACACTGCAGCAGTAAAAAGCGTAAGCCAAGCGCTTACGGAAAAAGATGCTGAAAAATTTTTAGCGAGTACAGAAAAAGAACTCGTACAGTTGAATCTTGAAGGCAGCCGTGCCGCTTGGATTAATTCCAACTTCATTACTGAAGATACTTCTTCGCTTGCAGCCGCTGCCGATCAAAAATCAACGGAAGCAGGTGTTCGTTTTGCCATGGCCGCTGCAAAATTTGATGATGTAGAAGTAAGCGCAGACCAACGCCGTAAATTAAACATACTAAAGCAAAGTTTAGTGATGCCTGCGCCTCAAGATTCAGCAAAGTCAGCTGAGTTAGCAAAAATTGGTGCTGAATTAGGCAGCATGTATGGCAAAGGTTCTTACACCACTAAAGCAGGTGACACCTTAAGCCTTGGTCAAATGACAGCCAAAATGGCTAGCTCTCGTGACTACAATGAATTGTTAGAAATGTGGCAGGGTTGGAGGACAATCAGTCCAGACATGAAACCATTGTATATTCGTCAAGCAGAGCTTGGTAACGAAGGTGCCCAAGGTTTAGGTTACAAAGATCTAGGCGCAATGTGGCGTTCAAATTACGATATGCCTGCAGATGAGTTTGCTAAAGAACTTGACCGTTTATGGGGACAAGTTAAGCCACTATATGATGACTTACATTGTTACGTGCGTGCTGAGCTAGGTGAAACTTACGGCGAAGATAAAGTTCCGCAAGATCAGCCTATTCCAGCACATTTACTCGGTAATATGTGGGCACAGTCATGGGGTAACATTTATGACTTAGTCGCTCCTGAAAATGCAGATCCTGGCTATGACGTTACTGAACAGCTTGCTGCTAATAACTATGATGAAATCAAAATGGTTAAAGGCGCAGAAACGTTCTTTACCTCACTGGGTTTTGACGCATTACCTGAAACTTTCTGGCAACGTTCATTATTCACCAAACCTGCAGACCGTGACGTAGTTTGTCATGCCTCAGCTTGGGATCTAGATGCTAAAGATGATATTCGCATCAAAATGTGTATCCAAAAAACAGGTGAAGAATTTTCTGTTATTCATCACGAATTAGGACACAATTTTTATCAACGTGCTTACCAAAATCAGCCAGTATATTATCAAAACAGTGCCAATGATGGTTTCCATGAAGCCATTGGTGACACCATTGCCCTTTCAGTTACACCAAAATACTTAAAAGAAATTGGCCTAATTGACACTATTCCAGATGAGTCAAAAGATATTGGTTTATTGATGAAAATGGCATTAGAAAAAATAGCCTTTATTCCATTTGGTTTAATGGTTGATCAATGGCGTTGGAAAGTATATTCAGGTGAAGTGACACCTGAAAATTACAACACCGCTTGGTGGGAGTTACGTGAAAAATATCAAGGAGTAACAGCCCCTGTTGATCGTGATGCCAATGCATTCGATCCTGGCGCAAAATACCATGTTCCAGGTGGTGTACCTTATTCTCGTTACTTCTTAGCTCATATACAGCAGTTTGAATTCCACAAAGCGCTATGTGAAATCTCAGGTAATACTGACCCAATTCACCGTTGTTCTATATATAACAACAAAGATGCAGGCGCAGCACTAAATACTGTGCTTGAAATGGGTTCAAGTAAGCCATGGCAAGAAGCCTACAAAGTATTAACCGGCAGTGAGCAAATGGATGCCACTGCTATTATTGATTACTTTGCACCTTTACACGCTTGGTTAAAAGATAAGAACCAAGGTAAACAGTGTGGATTTTAAGCATTAGTTTAAACTATAGTTAACATAAAAAAGCCCTTAAACAATTAAGTTTAAGGGCTTTTATTTTTCCAGGCTAAAACGTAATTCAACGTTTTAATAACTTTTCAATTTTAACGCTCAGACATAAGCTCTTGCTTAATTTAGGTAGTTAGTAAAATGACTTCACAAAAAATTGAATATATACGTTCTAGGAAATAGTTATTTATTTTCACTAATTTATCGTCAAAATCACACTCTCTGACACATACATAAAACGTTAACCAATTGTAAATTAATAACTTTACACTTTGGCTTCAACATTGCTTCATAGTTAAACAAAGGCTATAAAATATTTTAACACTATAATTGAAACAAATTGCAACGGAGTGATACATGCCAGTAATTCTTGAAGATCGCCCAATTGAACAAGTACGTGAAGAAACTATTGATCAATTAATACATAATTACAGTCATGGCGTAATTTCATCCGAGGCATTTGAACGTCGGCTCGATCAAGCAATGAATAGTGATTCTCACCAAGAAATTGTCGACCTTGTCGCTGATTTAAGTCTTAAAGCTGACAGCAATTACACTAACAAAAAAGAGCATCAATTTACTCCTAGTTATTCAACCAACAACAATGATGATGACGCGTTAAACTTAAAAAGTATTCTTGGCAATATTGAACGCAGCGGCCAATGGTATGTGCCAAAAAACATCACCATAAATAGTATTTTAGGTGAAACAACGCTCGATTTTACTGACGCTGTATTTCAACATCAAAATATCACCATAAAACTGAACTGTATTCTAGGCAGCAGCAAAATATATGTGCCTGAAAATGTTAATGTCGTGTGTAAAACTTATGGCATTATCAGTAGTATTGAAAACAAAGCGCCTTCAATGGCAAACAGACAAGCGCCCGTTATTACAATTGAAGGCAAAGTTGTCTTAGGCTCATTAAATGTTGCCATTAAAAGAACGATTAAAGAAAAATTTATAGCTTTCGCTAATAACTTAAAATCGGCATTCGATATTGAAAAGTAAGTAACTTAGCTTGATTATTCATTAGCGCATGTAAATAACAGGCCAAACATAAGTATTTGGCTTGTTATTTATCATTGATCGATTTGGCTAGTACAGCACAATCAAAGCAGGCCAAACGCTGACATCAAACTGCGCCCACTCAATAGTAATGTAATAAAAATCACTGCAGTTGCTGCAATATTCTGCCATAAGTTATTGCGATACTCGCCTAAAACACGGGTATTCATAATCCACAATAAGAAAATACTGACCAAAGGTAAAAGTACACCGTTAGCCACTTGTGCAAACCAAATAACCGCAACAGGTTTAAAGCCAGCACTACTAACTACAACACCAATAATTAGTATGATCATCCAAGTCATTTTAAAGCCAAAGGCATTAAGGCTCTTTTCTAAGTTTAAGATACCACTTAAAGCAAAGGCCGCTGCTAAAGGCGCTGTTATTGCAGATGATATCCCGGCAGCAAACAGCCCTAAACCAAGAAAAATACTAGCAGACTCGCCAAACAATGGCTGCAGTGCTGGCGCTAAATCAGCGGCACTTTGTAAACTCAATTGCTGACCAAAAAATGCTGATGCCGCCGTTGAAAGAATCGCTACGGATATCAAGGCACCCAACGGAATAGAAACGAATAAGTCTTGTCTTGCTGATGATATGTCTTTTGCACTATGCCATTTTTTACTTGCCGTTGAGGCATGTAAAAATAAATTATAGGGTACAACTGTGGTACCAATTAACGCGATGACCGTCAGCGTTGCTCCTGTTGGCAATTTAAAAGCGACAAAACTCGTCATTAACAGCTGCCATTGAGGGTCACTTAAAAAAAACGTCACGACAAAAGCCACACTCATCAGGCCAACTAAAACCACTAACGCTCGCTCTATTACTTTATAACTACCAGTAATTAATAGTAAAAAAGCGATGATACCAATAACAATTGGGAAAATAATATTGGAAAAGCTAATCTGCCAACCTAGTTGTTCTGTAACGCCGACTAAACCTAAACTTGCTCCCGATATATTGCCACTTTGATAAGCACCGTTACCAACTACAATGGCACTAACCACTAAGAAAACAACTACTGACTTAACAAAAGGTTGAGTAAACGCTTGGCGAATATTTTCGCCTAATCCTTGTTGGCTAACAATGCCTAACCTTGCCGCCATTTCTTGTAGAATTAACGTAGCGAACATAGCAAAAAGCAGCGCCCAAACTAAAGACAAGCCATAATTTGCGCCAGCCATCGATGCGGTAATCACCGTACCGGGACCAATAAACGCAGCAGTCACTAAAAAAGCGGGACCAACTTTTGGAAGTTTCATATAAACATACCCTGTTATTTTTATATTTATAAGGTTGTTACCTTTAACTTCATCATACCTATTCGTTAATTGAAGTACACTATGATGTTTTTCAAGAATAAAGTAAGCAGGAAATAGTCACTGTAATAACTAAACACTAAATTTTTAAATTATTTTCTAGGCGCTAATTTTAATTTTGAGTAAACTACGCCAATTAAAAGTTAAAAGCGTAATATCATGGAAAAACATCAAGAATTATTAATTGCGTTAAGAAAAGTAATTAGGGCGATAGATTTGCATTCAAAGCATCTCAGCAAAACTTCAGGATTAACCAGTCCACAATTGCTGATTATGTTAGAGATAGAAAAAATAGCTGGGGTAAACTCAAGCCAAGTGGCAAAAAGCGTTAACTTAAGCCCTGCTACGGTCACAAATATTTTAGATAGGTTGGCGAACAAAGGTCTGGTATCAAGAGTACGTGATACCCAAGACAAGCGTAAAGTTGGTTTGTATTTAACTGACGACGGTAAGGCGATTTTACTCAATGCGCCGCAAGCATTACAAGAACACTTTATTGATAAGTTTTCTAATTTAGCCCAATGGGAGCAATCTCAATTATTGTCTTCAATGGAACGGTTATCAGAAATGATGAATGCTGATCAAATAGATGCAGCGCCATTATTAGAGCTAAATGCGATGAGCGCCAGCAGTATCAATAAAGCCGACGCTCCAAAAGGTTAACGTAACAAGTGTAAGAAATGTAGATGCTTATGGTATTGATCAATAATGTTATTGATCACTGCCATTTTTGACCAGCCCATAATATCGTAATCTTGCCCGCCTTCTTCTAAATGAACTTCTGCACGATAATAGCTTTGCTCATCATCATCGTCAGCTTCTGACACAAAATCTGGCTGTGAATGTTTGCGCGCTAATACCCGATAAACAAATTTCTGCTCTTCACCATGGTCGACAATAAAACTCAGGCCATTTTCATGTGAGATATCAACATTGATTTGGTTTTCTCGTAGCTCTTTAGCCACTAATTCAAAGGCAGGTTCAATAGTTTGACTAATGAATTTATTAACATTGGTTTTGTTTGGGTAATCCACTATATTTTTCAAACGTGCTTGCCAACTATCAATATTCTCATTACTTGAATGTGGTATTGCTGCAATAAGCTGGCTGTCTTGCTTAAAAGCTTCAACTCTAAGCGCTTTAATTAAACCGATAATCGCCAGCAGCAACACAATAGCAAACGGTAAAGCACTAGCAATGGTCATGGTTTGTAAGGCGCTAAGTCCACCTACTAGCAACAATATTGCCGCAACTACACCAATACCTACTGCCCAATAAATACGTTGCCATAGCGGCGTGTCATTTCGCCCATGCGAACAAAGCATGTCTACAACCATAGCCCCAGAATCACATGAAGTGACAAAAAATATCACAATCATTAACACGCTAAAGAAAGACAATACTGTCGCCAGCGGGAAGTTTTCAAGAAAAACAAATAAAGCTACGGAAGAGTCTTTACTTACCATCTCTCCGAGCTCTACAACGCCTTGGTCGTAAACTAAATCAATGGCGCTATTACCAAAAATAGTCATCCACAATAACGTGAATACAGTCGGTATTAGCATAACACCTAAAATGAATTCTCTAATTGTACGGCCACGTGAAATTCGAGCAATAAACAAACCAACAAAAGGTGCCCATGCTAGCCACCAGCCCCAATAAAATATTGTCCAACCACCAATCCAGCTAGTCTTTTTATAAGCAAATAAATTAAAGGTGTTGTGTACTATATCCGCTAAATAATCACCGATATTTTGCAAATAGGCCTGTAATAAAAACACCGTAGGACCAAGCACAAAAATTAGCCCTAACAACACGACAGCTAAAATCATATTAGCTTCAGATAGCCTTCTAATCCCTTTATCCAAACCAGACATAACCGATATCACCGCAAGCGCAGTGATACCACACATGATAATAATTTGATTAGTAGTCGAAATATCAATACCGAATAAATAACCAAAGCCAGAATTGACTTGTGAAGCCCCTAAACCTAACGACGTAGCAACACCAAAAACCGTACTAACTACCGCAAAAATATCAACTAAATGTCCTGGCCAGCTATATATTCTCTCGCCAATTAACGGATACAGCGCGGAACGTAAGGTCAACGGTAAATTATGTCGATAACTAAAATATGCTAACACTAAGGCTACGATGGCATAAATAGCCCAAGCATGAAGCCCCCAATGGAAAAAGGTCATTTTCATCGCTTCTTGCACTGCTTCAATCGAGCCTGTTTCAGCTGTCGGTGGTGATAAATAATGCATCAGCGGTTCAGCAACACCAAAAAACATTAAGCCAATACCCATGCCTGCGGCAAAAAGCATGGAAAGCCAAGTAACTAAAGAGTAGTCAGGTGTTGCGTGATCGGGCCCTAAACGTATTTCCCCATAGCGAGAAAGCCCCAAAAAGATCACAAAAAAGAAGATAAATGCAACCGTGAGCACATAAAACCAACTGCCGTTATCAATAATGCTTGCTTGAATAACGGCAAAAAAGTTCTGAGCTTGTTTGGGCATTGCTGCTGTAAATAGTAAAAGAGCAATAATAATGGATGAAGCACTAAGAAATACGTGCTTATTTAATTGGCTCTTAATGGATGAATGCAAGCCATTCCCCTAAATTTGATTTGTATTGATATTATATCTGGTTAAATCATCGTGTAAACAATCGTCCAAATACTTGTGCCCTGCAATAAATAGAAAGCAGTTAAGTTTTTGAAAAAATTAACATATGTTGCTAAGATGTAACAAGTGTCAAATATAGTTAGAACTCTAACAGTATTTAGCCGATAAACAATAAAAAATGCCAGGGGATAATTAATATGAAATTTACTAAGCTGCATTGTGCTGTGTTAACAGCGCTCGCAGCATCAAGCTCTCTCTATGCCGAAGAAGCAAAAAAGAAAGAAAAAGCAGCAATAGAAATCATTGAAGTTACCGCAACCAAACGCTCTGAATCCATTCAAGAAGTACCTGTCACCGTTACAGCTGTAACCGGTGATAACCTAGAAAGGCTTGGCGTTTCTAACTTTGATGAATATGTAGAATTTTTACCTAACGTCGTTTTTCAAGGCACAGGCCCTGGGCAAAATGAAATTTATATTCGCGGCGCTGCCACAACACAAACGAGTATTGCGGTTTCGTCAGTACAAGCATTACAACCATCGGTAGCCTTTTATTTGGACGAACAGCCAGTATCGATGCAAGGACGTAATTTAGATATTTACGCGACCGATGTTGAACGGGTTGAAGTATTACCTGGGCCACAAGGCACATTATTTGGCGCTAGCTCACAATCAGGTACGGTGCGCTTAATTACCAACAAGCCTAATCACGATGGTTTTGCCGCTGGTTTAGACACCAGTACAGGCTTTACTAAGGGCGGTGATATGAGTAACTCCCTTGAAGCATATTTCAATATGTCTTTAAGTGACTCCGTTGCTATACGCGTTGCTGCCTACAATGATCACCAAGGTGGCTGGATAGATAATATTCTAAATGTTCCAGGCCAAGGGGGCTACAATGGTAGTGCTGTCGTTATCAGCCGAGTATCTGGAGGGGCATTAACAAATCCTGAAAATGTACCAGTTACAGCGCCCAAAAATGATGCCTTAGTGGAAGACAACTTTAACACTGCAGACTATGCAGGTGCGCGCTTTGGGTTATCATATTTAATCAATAATGACTGGGATCTTTTAGTTCAACATACTCAGCAATCTCTCGATACCGAAGGAGTTTTTGCATACGATCCTAACCTTGATGGCGAATCTTCAGTTAACCGTTTTGTACCAGAAAATAATAATGATGATTTTGGTTTAACAACTTGGACGTTAGAAGGCCGACTTGAACACCTTGATATTGTTTATACCGGTGGTTACTTAGACAGAGATATCAATTCAACGATTGATTATACCGGTTACACCAATGGCGGCTCTTTTGCTGCCTACTATGCTTGTAATTATGCAGGTACACCAGAAACACAAGAATGTGTTGACCCAACTAAGTTTTATAAAGAAGAAACCAGTACTTCACGTACCACCCATGAATTACGTTTAAATACCTCAGCTGAAAATCGCTGGCGTGTTACCGCAGGTGTGTTCTACGATTCTCAAGAATTATCAACTGTGGGTCAATTTCAATTAGGGAATACTGACTTACCTTACTTTACTGACTTACAAAGAACGCTTGCGGGTACTGAGGGTATAAATAGTAATGGCGGGCCTTTTTCTTCTGAAATTAGCTTTGTAAACGATATTACCCACACCATAGATCAAATAGCGCTATTTGGTCAGCTAGAGTTTGATATAACCGACACAGTTACCGCAAGTTTTGGTGCTCGTTGGTACGAAATTGAAGATACCTTTAAAGGCGCAACAACCACAGTTGATGTCAGCGGTAGACTCCGTGCCTTTGGTGATGGTAGCGATGCTGCACTAACAGAGTTTTTTGGCGCTGATGAAGCGGCGGCAATTAAGGCCGCTATTGCTAGTGGCCAGTTAGACACTAGTTTACTTGATAGTGACGGTTCACTAACGGTCGATGATACCATCATAAAAGCGTCGCTTGATTGGCAAGTATCAAGTGAAGTGATGTTATTTGCTTCATATTCAGAAGGCTTTAGACCGCCAGTTACTAACCGAGTTGGTGGTGGACTAGCCAAAAATCAAGAAGGCGCATTTGATGGTTTCCGCATTCCGGTGTACTCAACCACTGATAGCCTAGACAACATAGAATTAGGTTTTAAATCTACCTTATTTGATCAAACACTGCGCTTTAATGCAACGGCCTATTATTCAAAAATATCAGATCTACAAACATCACGATTTGACCCAACTAATGTCAGTTTCTTGGTTTTTACTGACAACGTAGGTGATGCCGAAATTAAGGGCATTGATGGCGATTTTACTTGGGTAGCTACTGATAATTTAATTATCTCTGGTGCGTTTAGTTTTATTGATACCGAACTCACCTCAGTTAATGCTGAACTTGAAGGTATTGCCCCATCGGTTGGAAGTCGACTGCCTTATTCAGCTGAATTTTCAGGTAACTTACAAGCGCAATACTTCTACCATATTTCAAAAGATATGACCGGCTATATTAACGGTTCAGTGAGTTATACTGGCGAAAGACTAGCCAGCATGACGATGGATGCCTACGTGCTAGAAGACGCCACTAATTTAATTTATGGCACCGGCTCAGGCTTAAATATTGAAAAAGAAGCTGATGTTTATTCTGGTGTTAATTACCAAGACAGCAACGGACAAACTTTTGCCGGTGGTCGCTATGTTCAAGACAGTTATGTACTAGCAAACTTAAGCTTTGGTGTAACTAACGACGAATGGAAAGCAGAGCTATTTATCGATAATTTAACCGATAAAAGCGCCGTTTTGTATATTGATACTCAACAGTTCACCCCAAAAGTTGTAACTAATAGACCTCGCACCGTCGGCTTTAGATTCTCTTATGATTTTTATTAAGCATGAATAAAGTTATTAAAAGCTTATAAGTCAGTAATGCCCAAAAGCCGTTTGGTATTTGTATCAAACGGCTTTTTATTGCTAAAGTACTTGCTGCAACTGGTATAACATTAACATCAATACTAATCAGCTAATTTCTCATGGAGTTTACCGTTGAACACACCTTCCCTGCCAACAATGGCATCGCAACTAAAGTCTATTCAACAATTAATACAAACGGCAAAGTTCAACCAAGCAATTAAGCAAGCTGAGCAATTACAACAACAAACAACCGACATAGAGCAGCAAGTAGAATTATGGTATTTAATTGCCGTTGCTCAACGTTATGAAAAATCATTTTCTCAAGCATTTATTAGTATTCAAGAACTGCTTAAACTGAATAGTTCACACAGTAGGGCTTATCAAGAACAAGGCTATATTAATCTCGCCTTGAAACAATCTACAGCAGCTAAAACTTCTTTTGAACAGGCAATACAGCTCAACCCTAGCTTAGTTGCTAGTTGGCAGGAATTAATTCAGCTATATCGTGAAGCTAAGCAAATGGATGAAGTGCAAAAGGCGGCAAATCATTTAGCGAAACTAAAACAATTACCACCCGCCCTACTAGCCGTTACAGAGTTAATGCATGAAGGTAAGTTACTAAAAGCTGAACAAATCTGCCGACAGTTTTTACAGAACAATAAACGACATGTTGAAGGTATGTGCTTACTGGCTGAAATAGGTATTGAATTAAAAATTTACGATGATGCAGAGTTTCTACTTGCCAGTGCGCTTGAGTTAGCGCCAACACATATTTACGCCCGTTCACAATATCTCAATTTACTAATCCGAATAGGAAAATATAAAGCGGCAGAGCAACAGGTTGAAACCTTACTACATGAACAACCAGACAACCTAAGTTTTAAAGTCGCTAAAGCTAACGTTTTAACGGGTTTAGGCGAAATAAGCCAAGCCATCGCTTTTTTTGAACAAGCTATAGCACAAAGCGAGTTGCAAAATAGCCCCGTTGCTGGCTTTCACTTACAATTAGGTCATGCCTTTAAAGCCAAAGGCGACATAACAAAAGCCATTACCGCATATCAGCAAGCATATAAGCTAGAGCCAAGTTATGGTGATGCTTTTTGGAGCCTAGCCAATACAAAAACTTACCGCTTTAGCGACGAAGAAATTACGCAAATGCAAGACCAGCAAGATGTAGAAGGTTTAGCACTAACAGATAAAATTCAACTGCATTTTGCTACAGGTAAAGCTTATGAAGACAGACAAGAATACAACCAAGCTTTTCAGTCATATCAACAAGGCAATGACCTACAACATGCTCACAATGGTTTTGACATTAATAAAATTGAACAGCAGGTTGCCGAACAAATAAAAAATTGTACCCCTGAGTTGTTTAAAAACCGTGGCGATTTAGGCCTTAACGCACCAGATCCTATTTTTATTGTCGGCCTACCGCGTGCGGGCTCAACATTACTTGAACAAATACTCGCCTCACATAGTCAAGTTGATGGCACTATGGAACTGCATAATATTTTAGGTTTAGCCGCTCGATTACGAGGTCGAAACCAAAATAACTAAGCCAATCAGGAAAGCCAATATCCGAAAAATTTACATGAAATTAAGCCTGACTATTTCAAACGATTTGGCCAACAGTTTATTGATGAAACTCAGGTGTATCGTGAACATGCGCCACTGTTTATTGATAAAATGCCAAATAACTTTCTCCACATTGGCTTGATCAGATTAATATTGCCGAATGCTAAAATCATTGACGCAAGGCGTGCGCCAATGGCTTGTTGCTTCAGTGGCTTTAAGCAACTATTTGCTGAAGGACAAGATTTTAGCTACAACTTAGAAGACATTGCTCGTTACTATCAAGCTTACCTAAAATTGATGACACATTGGCAACAAGTTCTTCCTGATTTTGTATTAACAGTGAACCATGAAGACGTTGTTGATAATTTAGAAAAACAGGTACGTAGGATTTTGGATTTTTGTGGTCTAGAATTCGAACAATCCTGCATTGATTTTCATAAAACCAAACGCAACATTAAAACCCCTAGCTCAGAGCAAGTACGCCAACCTATTTACAAAAGTGCCACAGAGCAATGGCGACATTTCGAACAGCATTTAGCGCCGTTAAAAAAAGTCTTAAACAATGACTAAACAAATTAACCTAGTAACGTTATTACCTAGTTAAGTGATGCGAAAATGAAAATATATATCAAAAACATGGTCTGTGACCGCTGCACCTTAGCAGTCAAAACTCTACTTGAAAATAGCGACTTACAATATGTTTCCATTACTTTGGGTGAAGTTGATTTTGCAGAAAATTATGGTGATGCACTACCGAGTAATGCCCTATCACTTTTATCCAACGACTTAGAAGAGTTAGGCTTTTCCATACTGAGTGACAAAAAAAGCAAGCTAATCGAGAGTATAAAAAACTCATGCCTCGATTACCTTAAGCATTTTGATATATCTAACAAAATAACGCTATCTCAACATATTAGCGATGCAGTGAAACTTGAATATAACTACCTCAGCCATTTATTTTCAGTAATTGAAGGGGTCACAATCGAGCAACATTTCATAAAATTACGTGTTGAAAAGGTAAAAGAACTTTTAGTCTATGACGAATTAGCACTAGGGGAGATTGCTTTTCAATTAGGTTTCAGCAGCGTTGCTCATTTAAGTGGACAGTTTAAAAAAATCACCGGCCTAACGCCAAGTTATTTTCGGACAGTAAAAAACCAAAAGCTAAGATACTCCTTAGACAAACTGTAAATTCTATAACAATACTAAGTCAGGATATAACAAGGTTATTAGCTTACTCCTTTAAAATATATTCAATTATTAACGACTTGGCTTACCGCAATGACTATAGCTTGGAATAACAAACAAAACTGGCTAAAAAGCGCACATAATACAAAGTGGTGCTTAATTGGCTGTGCACTCGGCGACTTCGGCACTATCGCCTACTTTCAATTTACCACGCATAATCTGACAACGCTCACCGTTATGATGTTGGCCATGGTAAATGGTTTATTAACTAGCATAGCGCTAGAAACAATTATTCTAGTTCGAGCAAAATTCAGTTTATCTGACGCACTTAAAACCGCTTTTGGTATGAGTTTCATATCTATGTTGGCGATGGAAGCTGCAATGAACTTAACTGATTACGCCTTCACAGGGGGCGCGATTCTAACATGGTGGGTGATACCAATATCATTGTTTGTCGGTTTTATAACCCCGTGGCCATATAATTATTGGCGTTTGCAAAAGCATGGAAAATCTTGCCATTAAGTTGCTTTTTCCAACAAAGCAATGCGCTTTTCATCGAGTAAAGTAATGTACAAAAAATAATATATCCGTACCTTATACAAGTATTTTATTATAGAATCGACTCTGACTCTTTTTATACTTAAATATATTCATGTAATGCGCAGTGAATACTATAAACACTTAATATTGTTATCAATAATCGACTGAAGAGGTTGTACCGTGGAATACATTTTTATATTTACCTATTCGATAATGATCGCACTTATGTCAGGTGTTACTTTAGGCGCTGTTGTCGCTTTCTTTAGCAAAGACAATAAACTTAAAAGGTTTCAAACAACGCTATTCTATTCAACAATCATCGTTGCTGTTGCAATCATGATGATGGTATTTATTAACTGGAATTAGACGTAAAAATAAGGGCGACGGTGATTAATAACGAATCTTTGTCACCCGTATAAATACTCAAAATTACTTTAATTATAAAATTTATTCGAGTCTGCAAGTCACTACGCCTTGATACACACGAAGTGAGCATCACTATCATATGACCTTAAAGTGTGACTCTACTGCTCATCAATGCAACATTCATCTTGCAAAAAAGCTATAACAGAAAGTAACTTTTCATACTCCACCACACAATAAAGTACTCGCCCTTCACGACGTTGTTTAATTAACCCTGCAGACGCCAAACTAGATATATGGTGCGATAATGTCGACCCCGGCACTTTTAACTCTTCTTGCACTACGCCGACAGCGACTCCCTGCTCGCCTGATTTAACTAAACGTTTAAATATTGCTAAACGGGTTGGATGCCCTAACTCTTTAAGGGCTTTGGCAATAATTTCTATGTCCATGATGTTATTTCTCAATAGGTTTACCTACTATATATTTCGATATTACTGGAAACATATTGACATAGATACTTTTATCTTTATAATTCGAATAACCTAGAAATACAGAATTAAAAAATGGACAGGAATATTCATTATGAACATCACACAACAAATGGTATTTGATACCTTGAACATGTTTGCCTTTTTAGCCGTAGAGTTAACCATACTCTTTTTGCTTATTAGCTATATTGTTGGTGTACTGCAGGAATACATTCCGCCAAGTAAAATCCAAAGCATATTAAGTAATAAAAATGGTAAAGGTTATATCATTGCGGGGTTTCTTGGCGCTATTACACCTTTCTGCTCTTGCTCAACCATCCCTTTTTTAAAAGGACTGCTAAGAGCGAAAGCTGGCTTTGGCACCATGATGGTATTTTTATTTGCTAGCCCACTACTTAACCCCATTATTATTGGCTTATTTGCCATAACTTTTGGTGTAAAAGTAACAGTATTCTATTTCACTATCGCAATGGGCGTATCAATCGCTGCTGGTTATCTATTAGAGGAATTAGGTTTTGAAAAATACATCAAGCCTGAAGCGTACATCACACCTGAAAACAAAGCTTGTGCAAGTAGCTGCGGTAGTAACGACAAGCCAGTGAGCAAGTGGACTAGAATTTGGCACAGCACGTGGGCAGACTTTAAAAAAGTATTGCCTTACCTAATTGGCGGCATCGCCTTAGGTTCAATGATTTACGGATTTATGCCGACTGAATTTGTTGCTAACGTTGCCAGTGAAAGTAACCCATTCGCAGTTCCTATCGCAGCAGTAATTGGTATTCCGTTATATATTAGAGCAGAAGCAGTTATTCCGTTAAGCGCAGCATTAGCCGCAAAAGGCATGGGATTAGGCGCTGTAATGGCATTAATTATCGGCAGTGCAGGCGCTAGCTTAACGGAAGTTGTATTACTTAAATCACTATTTAAAAACCCAATGATAATAGCTTTCTTGACGGTAATATTATCTATGGCAATAGGTGCAGGTTACTTATATTCATATCTTTTTTAATAAAAGTTAAAAGTAATTGAGAACACCACTGCCATAACCATTACTTTGATTACGGCAGGAATACTTAGAAAAGTTTGAGCTATTTTTAATCTTTCCCTGAATAGTCTCTTTATTGTACTGCTAAATTTTTATTATTTACTTTTCGAAAAAGCCTAGTTCAGCGCTGCCATTAATTTCGATTTTTGATTGCACTACTTCACCCGTTTCTTTCAGCTCTATCCAAACAGCTGAGTAACTCTCGCCTAAAACACCTTTAACGATATATTCCTTGTTGGCTTCAGGGGTAAATACAATATCGCCTTTTACTTCATATACTTCATCAGAGAATGCCTGAACTGGCGCAGCATGCTCTGTTCTACCAATAATACTATAGGTCGCTTCTTGGGCTGGAACATCAGTTTTGAGCAGCTTAGTGGTTAAATTAAAGCCCTGTCCATAGGTCGCGCTCCTCGTTGCACTCAGTGAATTTCTTATAGTTTTTCCATTCACTTCGCTTAAATAAAACAGATCAGACTTTCCACTTGAACACCTTTTTTCAGAGCTATCAATTTGAGATATTTCTCCTTGGTAGTTTTCTGGCACGGGTGAATACGTTGTCGCACACCCCGTTAGTAATAACGCTAAGCATGTAAATAATATCTTCATTTAACTTCCTTATTAAAAATAATCCTGGCCCTTTAATTGATTATTACCTCACTAAAAGTCAATTTATTGTTACTCGTGATATTTTCGAATAACGGCAACTTTACCGTTTTCCAACTCTAATACTTCCATTATCGTTTGCGTATATTCAATTTTCTGATTATTTTCAGGATGAATACCTTTTGCACTATTTCGATAACGAATAGCGATAGCGGAGTCATTAAAAACAAATACATCCAATAGCTCTGCACTATATTCAGTATGCACCGCTAAATAAAATAACATGCCCTTACGCATCGTTTCATTGCCGTCAGGTAATCTAGAGTCATCAGTAACCCAAGGCAAATGTGAATGCCCTACATCATCAGTCAGTAAGGAAAGATAGTTTTCTAAATCAGCTTTTGTTGCATTGGGCGCTTGAGTTGCAACCATGGTATCGAAATAAGTTTGTGCAAATTTACTTAAATCAAGTTCTTTAGCTGAACTTGATACCGCAAACATAAGGGTAAAAATTAACACGATAGCTTTCATTAAAAAACTCCATTTTAGATTATTAAAAAGTACAGCAGTCAATTACTTAGTACTAAAGAAATAACAAACATCTTTTTATTGGGCATTAATATCCCACAATATCAGAGCATTGAAAACTATAAAGTTCTCATTAAAATACAGAAGTGATTATTTGGCTATTCGCTCAATACTTTCAATTAAAGTTTCACAAATAGATATGGCTTCAGGAAGTAAATAAAACGAGATGTTAGAGAAAGCGCCTAGGGTAATGAAGTAACCTTGGCAGGCCACTTATTAATTTATTTTAAGCTCCATAATTACGTTTTCATAACTAAATTTCATAGCTAAACTTTAAAACAAAGCATAAAAGTAATTATTGTTGTTCTAGCCACTCTTTTGGCGACATATTTGTTTGTTTTCTAAAAACACGGGCAAGGGCAGAAGCGGTTTCATAACCAACACTATTAGCAACAATGCTAACGTTTTTACCTTGTTTTAATAACGACTGCGCTACGCCTACGCGCCAACTCACCAAGTAATCATTTGGCGTTTGGCCAATAACACCTTTAAATACTTCAGCAAACTTTGAGCGTGACATTAGCGCCAACCCAGCCATTTTTTCTAATGACCAATGCTCTTCTGGCTGATTATGTAATTGCTGTAAAACATTTTTCAGTTGTGGGTGCATTAACCCCGCCAGCATACCTTGGGCAATATCACCTTTAGTAATGAGCGAGCGCATCATATTGATAATGAATATTTCCATCAAACGATTCATCACCGCTTGGCGCCCTTGTTGCTCTTGCCCCGCTTCGGCAATAATCCAATCAATATTGGTTTGCAAAAATGGCGACTCAGCTAAAGGTAATATCAATAAATCAGGTAAGGCTTCAGCTAATAAGTTTGAGCTATTGCTGCCATAGGTCACTGTTGCACAGATAAGCTCAGCATTGTCAGTGTCGCGCGCCTGTAAACCATGCTTAACCGGCCTCGGCAGAAAAATAATTGAAGGTTTGTCTAATACTATGGTGGCTTTATCTAATCCGATAATAGAAAGCGTACCACTGCGCAATAAATGAATGTGGCCTTCTAACGCAGCCCCTTCATTAAAATGAGACAAACCACAAAGCTTCCCGGTGTAAAACACCCCCGCTTGCAGGCTAAATCGGTCAATTATTTGTGAAAGGTGATCCATAAATACGCAACTTGGACGATTTGGTTCAAAGTGCGGACGATTGTATCCCACTCACTAGTCAATCAACACTATTATTTCTCCCGTCATTAACAACCAACAAAATTTAGGAAACAACATGTTTAAAACAACTTTAAAAACAATTCTAGCGGGTTCTATCTTAGTTGCTAGCAGCCTTTCATTTGCCGCCGACATCGACATGAATGCTGATGCTAACGACTTAGCAATTAAAGGCTATGACCCAGTAAGCTACTTCACCATGTCGACACCTAAAATGGGTAATGCAAGCTACACCGCAACATATAAAGGCGGAATATACCGCTTTAGCAACGAAGAAAATCGCGATATGTTTAAAGCAAGCCCTGCTAAATATGCGCCACAATACGGTGGTTACTGTGCCTTTGGTGTAGCAATGGAGAAGAAGTTTGATACTGATCCATTAGCTTGGAAAATTGTCGATAACAAATTGTATTTGAACCTGAATAAAGATGTACAAAAGAAATGGTTAACTGACGTACCGGGTTACTTAAACCTTTCTAGTGAAAACTGGACTGACATTAAAAGTGTTGCTGCCGACCAGCTTTAATAAAGCACTTTAGTAAATCGTTTTAATTAAGTGTTTGGTTAAATGTTTAGTTAAGTTTCAAAATTAAAGCCACAAAAGTAAGTAGGAAAAGCGATGAATGTAGAAGAAATCAGAAGTGAACAACACTTTACTGACGTTCTAGCGTCAAACACCGAAGTGTTAGTCGATTTTTGGGCACCATGGTGCGGTCCTTGTAAAGCAATGACACCAATATTTGAGCAAGTTGCAGGGGAACAATCAAGCCGTGTAAAGGCTGTTAAGGTCAATATTGATGATATGCCCGTTTTAGCGCAAAAATACGGTATTCGAAGCATTCCATCGCTATTACTTTTAAAAGACAAACTAGTTTCATCTGAACATGCTGGCGCTGCGCCAAAAAAAGAGTTACTAGCATGGTTAAACGAACATTAATTAGAGGAAAGTCATATGAATCATAATATTGCATTATCAACAGCATTAGCAGCAGTTTTATCACTAGGCGTAATTTCCGATGTTGATGCCGCAGAAAAGCGCGCCAAAAAAGAAAAGTGCTACGGCGTATCTTTAGCAGGGCAAAACGACTGTAGCAATATCGCGGGTACTCACTCTTGCGCCGGACAATCGAAAGTAGATAACGATCCTGGTGAGTGGCGCTTAGTGACCAAAGGGCTTTGTAAGAGCCAAGGTGGCTTAACACGCAAAGAAGCTCGTGCGTTAGTAAAGAAAAACGCTTAAATAAAGGCCGCTATAACGGCCTACCCTTTTTCGATGTTACTGGAGAAACCTATGTTTTCCTTGAACAAAAAATCACCAAGCAGCTTACCCTTGATTGGTGTTGGTTTAAGGCATACTCACTTTGAAGATGCCATAAACTCTCCAGCTAACATCGACTTTATTGAAGTACATGCAGAAAACTTTTTCGCTAAAGGCGGCGCAAGTCATGCGGTACTTACCGATATAAGTCAGCATTATAAAATTAGCTTACATGCAACATCATTAGGTTTAGGCTCAGCGTTACCTGCACCACAAAAACAGCTTGAGCAACTCAGTAATTTAGTTGCACGTTATCAGCCAATATTAGTATCAGATCACGCCTGTTTTAGCTGGGCCGAAAGCCAAGGGCTAGATGTACACGCAGGTGATTTACTGCCAGTACCTTTCAGCGATGAAAGCTTAAACATTATGGTCAGTAATGTTAAACGAGCACAAGCGCAGCTAGGTCGACAAATATTGGTAGAAAACTTGTCTGCCTATATTGAGTTACCGGGTTCAACGTACAGTGAAGCAGAGTTTCTAGTTAAGCTTTGTCAGCAATCAGGCTGCAAATTGTTAGTTGATTTGAATAACCTGATTGTTAATGCCATCAACCAACCATTAGTCACTTCAATGGCCAAACAATCTGATTCATCAGCAAACAATAATGTGTTAGCACTGGCGAAGCAGTGGCTTGAAAATATTCCGTCATCACTTGTCGGTGAAATACATTTGGCTGGCTGTACGCAAGTTAGCGCAGAACAGTTAATGATAGATGACCATAGTCAGCCAGTATCAGATGATGTTTGGTCTTTGTATCACTTTGCGCTAGAAAAATTTGGCCCTGTAGCGACATTAATCGAATGGGATGAAGACTTACCTTCTTGGCCAACACTGATAGCTGAAGCCGACAAAGCGAGAGTCGTCGCAAAGCATGTTTTCACCAACAATTTTTCAAATACTGACGATGAAAGTACCAGCGATAAAACTCTTGAAGAAGGTGCGAACAGTGAATATTAAGCAGCAACAATCACAAATGCTATCGGCGATATTTTCGTTAGAATCTTTGCAAGAAAATAGCGCGCATAAACCAAGCGATGTTTCTGCAGCTGGGCTGAGTATTTATCAACACAGTTTATTAGCCAATGCCAGTAGAGCATTAGCCATTACCTTTGCCACCGTACATTCATTTATTGGCGAAACTGGCTTTTCTCAGCTAGTAAAAGAGTATTTGCAAAAACACTTAAAAACACAATTTGACTGGGGGGAATTGGGCGACAATTTTCCACACTTTATTCACCAACAATCGCTACCAGATAGTGAAGTTTTAGCGGCAATAGCCACATTAGATTTTGCTTGTCACCATACAGAGCGTGCTGAAAATGTTGAGAAAGATTTAACGACTTTATCGTTGCTCAATGATGTTGACGCGTATCAGCTAAAACTTAATTTCGCTTCAGGCTTTAAGGTGATAAAACTCGACTACCCTGCTGATTTAATCATCACTGACATTGCTAACAGTCATAAAAGCACCAAAGCTGATAAAGATAGCACTCACAGTACCTTAAATGATATTGCCGAGCAGCTTAGTCGTTATCAGAAAGGTCAATACTACCTGCTTGTTTGGCGACCGAACTTTCAAGCGCAGTATCAACAAGTTACACCGCAAGAATACCAATGGTTGGCACTATGGCAATCGGCGACTATGACAGAAAGCATTGAGTATTCTTCGACGAATCAGCAACTCAGTATTGGTGGTGCGCTAGACAAAATTAATCAAGAAGAGTTTTCAATTATTGCTTGGCTACCGCAAGCAATTCAGCAGCAACTAATACATTCAATTCGTTACTCACACCAAGTTAACGTCATAACTGAGGTGTGATTAGTAAACTTGAATCCACAAAATTTATAAACACTACTTTATAACTTAAAAAGAAGAGGAATACTTATGATGGCTTTGCAAAAAGTTAGAGCATTACACAACCAAATTTTAGATTACAGCGATTACTTACGTATTCCGGCAGTGCTATTCGTTCGACTTTACGTCGCTAGTATTTTCTTCAAATCAGGCCTAACTAAACTGCGTGATTGGGAGTCAACTTTAATGCTTTTTGAGTATGAATATGAAGTGCCATTGTTATCTCCGGTGGTTGCGGCTTGGGCAGGTACAATTGGTGAGATAGTGTTACCAATACTGTTAGCAATAGGTTTATTTAGTCGCTTGTCTGCCCTTGGTTTATTTGTGGTAAATTACATTGCGGTACTTAGCTTAATTGATATCCCCCCTGCAGCGCTCAATGAGCATATTTTATGGGGAAGTTTATTAGTATTTGTGATGCTAATTGGCGGTGAAAAGCTTTCGGTGGATAACAAACTTAAACTTTCATAAAACTCAGCTACTTATTACCTTTCCTAGATAAAGAGGATGAATTGAAAGTTAGTACCTAAAATAAAAAAACCGTATTAAATTAATACGGTTTTCTCAATTCTTAAAGCAATATTTTACTAGCGTATTGGCAGTTTAATATTTGCAAACATTTCATCAATTTCAGTGTTATTTTTCAATAATACCGCTCTAGTGACTAAGTCTCGATTTAAATGTGGTGCAAACCGCTCAATAAAATCAAACATATAACCACGTAAGAAAGTACCGCGCCTAAAACCAATTTTAGTCGTGCTAGGAGAGAATAAATGGCTAGCGTCAATAGTGACTAAGTCATCATCAATACCTGGCTCCATTGCCATACTCGCAATAACACCAACCCCGACACCTAACCTAACGTAGGTTTTAATCACGTCTGCATCGGTAGCCGTGAAAGCAATTTTTGGTTCAACACCTATTTTACTAAAAGCGGTATCAAGCTCAGAACGACCGGTAAAACCAAATACATAGGTTACTAAAGAATATTTAGCGATATCTTCAATTGTTATATTAGATTTTGTCGCCAATGGATGATCGGGTTTAACAATAATACTGCGATTCCAGTGATAACACGGCAACATCACTAAATCGTTATATAAATGCAAAGATTCTGTCGCAATAGCGAAATCAGCTTCACCTTTACTCGATGCGTCGCTAATTTGCGCCGGCGTACCTTGGTACATGTGCAATGAAACTTTTGAATATTTTTTCATAAAGCCCTGAATAACTTCAGGCAAGGCATAGCGAGCTTGAGTATGCGTGGTAGCAATACGTAACTTTCCTTCATCCGGCTTCGTATGCTCACTTGCAACGGCTTTAATTGCTTCAACTTTAGAAAGTATCTCTGTCGCAATATTTATCACTTCGTTACCCGCAGATGTTACATGGGTTAAGTGCTTACCACTGCGACCAAAAATTTGGATGCCTAATTCATCTTCAAGCATTCTAACTTGCTTGCTGATACCGGGCTGGGAAGTGAATAAACTTTCGGCGGTGGCGGAAACATTTAAATTATTATTTAAAACTTCTACGATATAACGGAGTTGCTGCAGTTTCATAATTGTGGTTCTGAATTTTCTTATTCCAAAAATATATACTTAAATCAAAATTTATTCCATATTATTTTTACATTTTGGTCAATAAATATTCATGTGGCTTAATTGCGCTATTTTCATACTGGAAATTCACCTTAAAATGGCTACTTTTAAACATATGTTTTAAATTAATGTGAATATCACAAAAGATAAGGCTTTATCCTTTGCTTCACTTAACAATTTTTGTAGACTGCTACATCAGTAAATTATATTTTTCAAAATAGAGAATTAAACATGTTCATTATCATCGCTTTAATTATCGCTTTAATTATCATTGTCGTGGTAGTCAGTGCAATACAGCAGCATAAAGAAAAATTAGAACAAGAAAAGCGTACCCGAGTCGCCAAACAAAAAGCCATAATAGATGAGTCGGAAGAATTAATTTTAAGTATGGCTAACCTGCCTAGCAGCCCAACCTTAATTGAAATTTTGAATAATCGTAGCTTAAATGCTGCTAAATCTATGGCTAAGATCATGCCAGAGAATAAGCAAATTGCTAAACGCGTGCAAGAAATTGAAGCTAGAGCGAAAGCAACAAAAGAAAATAATGCCCCAGCAGGTGAGCAAAACTTTGCCTTACCTGATAACGAACAACATTTAGTTGGCATTTTACAATGTATAAAAAAATTAAGAATAACAATTAAATCAGAACAAACGAAAGGTAATTTAGACGCACAAACCTTTACCCAAGAAGATCAGAAACTTGGTGCAATTCAATTAAAAATTGGCGTTGAAAGCTTACAAAAGCGCGGCAACATGGCGCACCAGAAAGAAATGTTAGGCTCTGCACGCCAGTATTTTGAGAAAGCCTTGCAAACTATTGCTGAAAGCCCAATTCAAACAGAGTATTGCAAAACTAAGCGTGATGAAATCCAAGACACTTTAGAAGACATAACCTCGTCATTGAAAAACACTAATGCTAAAGACGCTGCGAAGAAAGCGAAAGATGAAGAAGATGATTTAGACTTACTATTTCAACCGAAGAAAAAATGGTAATTTAATCCCTAATAAAATGAGCCAGCGTTATTGCTGGCTTTTATTTTTGGCGTTCAAATAATGAAAACACCAAGAAACCATATTCCATATATTACCCTGCCCTCTTTTCTGCGTCGTGTATTAAAAGCCTACGCTATTAAAACCCTCATTCGTGAACAAGGTTGTGAACTTAATCGTATTGGCCGTTCTCGTAATTGGCAATTAAAGGCCACATTTGAACAACTAGAGCAAACAATTTCTGTAATAGAAGCAAGCGAAGAGGCAAGTTGGCAATGGGTTGCAACTCACTTGTCTAAACAGCGCAAAAACTTAGGCTTTGATATGTTAGTTAGTATTGCCCTTAAAAAACCAGGAGTTACCGTCACAGAGCTTATGCAACGCACTGACTGCACTATTGCCGAGGCAAGAAGAGTAATTGATACTATAGAGTTTGGTGAATAGTTTTTTAAACGAACAATAAACACCTACATTCATTTTCATCCCTGCATCACTCCCTTTAAGAAGTGGCACTCCTTCAACCCAGCATATAGAACGTATTTAACGTAAAACTAAGGATTACCAAGAACAATCATATATTCGCAGTTAGTCTCTGCATGGATGTAGGTACTTAGCCTCTGTCTGAAACAAAAAAGCTGACCGTTCATCCTGAACATAAAAAAAGCGCTCAATGAGCGCTTTTTTAGCAATAAAACCAACTACTCAGCTTTATCTTTAGCTTTTTCCTTAGGCTTAGCTTTTGGTTTGGCTTTAGGCTTAGCCTTTTTCTTTGCTAACTCTTCAATCCACTTACCATCAATATATTTAGCATTCCAACCAGTCGCCTTAGCTTTAGCTTCACCGGCATCAATTTCGGTCATAACGTACTGTTCTTTTGTCTTTCGACTATAACGAACAACCGCTAAATTACCTTCAGGATCTTTCGCAGGAGCGTCAGCTAAATAGTAAAATTTACTCGAAATTCTATCTCTAAAACGTTGTAACTCTTCCACTTTAGGTGCACGTGTTTCGCGTGAACGAGGGAAAGTATTGGCAGCTAAGAATATACCCGCTGCGCCATCCCTTAATACAAAATGAGCTTCAGACTTCTCACAAGGTAATTCAGGTAACTGCACAGGATCTTCTTTCGGCGGCGCAGCTTCACCACTTACTAATAATTTACGCGTATTTTTACATTCATCATTAGTACAATCAAAGTACTTACCGAAACGGCCTGATTTAAGCTCCATTTCTGATTCACAACGGTCGCACTCTAAAATAGGACCGTCATAACCTTTAATTTTAAACTCACCCTTTTCAACTTCAATACCGTCACAAACAGGGTTATTACCACAAACATGCAATTTACGTGTTTCATCAATTAAATAGCTGTCCATGGCTGTACTACATTTAGAACAACGATGCATTGCGCGTAATGCTTCTGTTTCTTGGTCTTCTGCTAATACGCTTACCGCTTCCTCACCAGCCGTTAAGTTCATCGTAGTGGTACAACGTTCTTTCGGTGGTAAAGCATAACCAGAACAACCTAAGAAGACACCAGTTTGTGCTGTACGAATGCCCATTTTGCGTCCACAGGTTGGGCAATCAATATCCGTTAATACTGGTTCGTTATTGCGCATGCCACCTTCTTCAGTTGGCATATCGGCTTTACCTAATTGCTTAGTAAAGTTTTTATAGAAACCGTTAAGTACGTCCTTCCAATCAGCTTTACCATCAGCTACTTCATCAAGCTCTTGCTCCATGTTAGCAGTAAAGTCGTAACTCATTAAGTTTTTGAAACTTTCAGATAAGCTGTCAGTAACGATTTCGCCCATTTTTTCAGCATAAAAACGCTTTGTTTCTAAACGTACGTAACCACGGTCTTGGATGGTAGAAATAATTGACGCATAAGTCGAAGGACGTCCAATTGAGCGTTTTTCTAACTCTTTAACTAATGATGCTTCACCAAAACGTGCTGGCGGCTTAGTAAAGTGTTGGGTTGGGTTTAATTGCTCAAGTGTTAACACTTCACCAACTGATAAATCAGGTAAGTGTTTATCGTCACCTTTAGATAATTGAGGATGAACACGAGTCCAACCATCAAATTGCATAACACGACCTTTAGCTTTTAAATCAAAACCGGATGCACCAACGGTAATAGTACTTACCGTGTAGCGTGCTGCGGTCATTTGACAAGCAACAAACTGACGCCAGATAAGGTCGTACAGTTTTTTTGCATCAGCCTCAATACCTTCCATAAAGGCAGATTCAACTTTCACATTTGATGGCCGAATAGCTTCATGAGCCTCTTGCGCACCGGCTTTGCTACTATAAACCTTAGCTTTTTCTGGCAAGTAATTATCACCAAAATTATTGCTAATATAGCTACGACACATATCAACAGCATCTTTACCTAAGTTGGTTGAATCGGTACGCATATAAGTAATATGACCCGCTTCATATAAACGTTGAGCTAAGCCCATAGTACGTTTAACACCAAAGCCTAATTTAGTACTTGCTGCTTGTTGCAGCGTAGAAGTGATAAACGGTGCTGAAGGCGTACTTTTAGACGGTTTATCATCTCTTTTATTAACAGTAAATGGCGAACTATTTAATGTTGCTAAAGCTTTATTCGCCTCGGCTTCATTGGTTGGCTTAAACGCTTTACCATTTTCATGAGTAACATCTAACGGAAAGTCTAAACCTGACGCAGTTTTGGTATCAGCGCTAATTTCCCAAAACTCTTTCGGGTCAAAGGCTTTAATTTCACGTTCTTTTTCAACCACTAATTTAACTGCAACTGACTGAACTCGACCAGCAGATAAACCACGGGCAACTTTTTTCCAAAGTAATGGGCTCACCATAAAGCCAACAACGCGATCTAGAAAACGTCGCGCTTGTTGAGCGTTTACGCCTGGCATACTTAATTCGCCAGGAGTTGAGAATGCTTGTTGAATGGCATTCTCGGTTATTTCATTAAAAACAACGCGTTTATATTTATCTTCATCGCCGCCAATAATTTCTTTTAAATGCCAAGCTATCGCCTCTCCCTCGCGATCCAAATCGGTTGCGAGATAGACAGTGTCGGCATTGCCAGCAAGTTTGATTAATTCAGCAACAACTTTTTCTTTGCCTTGTAATATTTGGTAATTCGCTTCCCAATCTTTATCAGGATTAATTCCCATACGATTAACAAGTGCTTGTTTATCTCGTTTGGCTTTATATTTTGCTTTTGCTTCAGGTGCCATTTTTCGCACTTCTGCAGGAGATTTAGCCGCTACCTTTTTACCAGTGCTGCTATGTGGTAGATCACGTACATGACCGACACTAGATTTCACAATAAAATCTTTACCAAGGTACTTGTTAATTGTTTTCGCTTTGGCCGGCGATTCCACAATTACCAGAGATTTTGCCATATTATTCTATATTCCTACTAAGCTGACCATTGTCAGTCTCGTCAAAGGTTTTGCACCATGTCGCTAGATATTGCGCGAGCAAAATACCTAACAAAAATTGTATAAGTGAATAAAGCTGAGACGTAAAATTAAGTTTGAGACTAAAATTACTATTAGATATATCTGTAATTTAGCAAGCTGACAAGCAATAATTTTTTATATATGTGCCTTTTTACTACTTTTCGCTATAATGATACGAATTTTTCGGCGCCATCATAATCGACTTTTTATAATAATTTAAGAGCTAAAGCTTAAATAACTTTAGTTTCTCGCCAGTAATTACATTTTTTTACAATCACTCTAGGTAGTTTGCGTTCATTTAAGTGAATTTCAATACCTTTTAATAGGAAGAGAATATACATGACAACTTCATGGTCAGCATTTAAGAATAAAATCACTCAATGTTTATGTCCACCAGGTAACGGCGTGTTTACCGTCAATACCGCTAAAGAACGTAAAGAACAATTGCATAATGCACTTTTTGGGCAATCGGATAACATTGACGCGCTTTGGCAAGCAAGCGTTGAGACTTTACCAGAATCAGGTAATGCCGTGCTATTAGGTATTGCTTCTGATTGTGGTGGCGGAATTTTACGTGGAGCTAACTGGGGACCATTATTTGTTCGCTCAACTTTATTAGAACAATATCCAGACCTAACTGCTTTTGATCTAGGCGATATTCGTGTCATTCCACATTTATTACATGACAAATATTTAAACGAAGCGACAATCGCAAACTGTCGAAAAGCATTATACCAAGACCCTGACAGTGAATTTGCCGTTAGCCCATTAACCATTACTGAAGATGTACTACACGACTTCTATGCTGAATTTCCGAAAAAAGGAATTTTTGGCATTGGCGGCGATCACTCAGTGAGTTACCCGCTAACTAAAGCTTATTTACAAGCGAAAAAGAAACAAGGCATTCGTGCAGCTATTGTTCACTTTGACGCCCATACAGATTTGCTCGTTGAACGTTTAGGCATAGATTTATGCTTTGGTTCATGGTGTACACACATTTTAGATGACTTAACAGCCAAAAAAGATTTAATACAAGTTGGTATTCGTTCAAGTGGTAAGCCTAAATCACACTGGGAAGATACCTTTGGTGTTAAGCAGCATTGGGCTCATGAAGTAAAAGAGCAAGGTGTTGATGCCATTATTGATAAAATTATTGCACAGCTAAAAGCAGACAATGTAGATGAAGTTTACGTTAGTTTTGATATAGACGCCCTAGACGAGACATATGCAGCGGCAACAGGTACACCTGAGCCCGATGGTTTATCTCCTAGCGAAGCAATGAAAATATTACGTGCTGTGGCCGCTCAATGCCCTATTACAGGCGCTGACATGATGGAAATAGCCCCTTTTACTGATAGTACAGGATTAGGTGAAGCTAGCCGCGATAAAACATTAGCCGCTGGTGCAGAGATTTCTGCATTTTTGATTGAAGAAATGAACAAGTAATAATTTAAAAAATTAATTAAATATTACTAATAAAAAAGCCGCTTAAAAGCGGCTTTTTTATTCAATGTTATTGATTATTCTACAACTGTACAGTCACCTGTAAAACCAAACGGACCTACAAGTCCTATTCCTGCAGTTGGAGGTGAAGTACCTTCATCAGAAACATCAGAACCAGACACAGGCAAATTAAAAACAGTATGTGTGAAGCTTTCAGTGCCGGCTACTTTTGAACTGACAATTAAATCGACATCGACCCAATTAGCAAAACTTTGTGCGTAACGGATATCAATAACTGCTTGTCCAAATTCATCTGTAGTTACCTCACCTAAAGCTGCTACGACGTTACCTGGCGTTAATGTACCGCTACCGTTAGTATCTTCACCAGCATCTAAAATACCATCAGTATTAAGATCTTCATTCAAGCATCTAGCAAAATATCTCGCTTCCCACTGAACAAAGTCACCATTTTCATCAAATGCTTTATCCCAGTAACCTTTATAGTAGGCTTGTGGTACAGCAGAAACGGTTAGTTTTACATTAGCTTGTGGTGTTGAGTCAACATCTGTAACAAATACTGAATATTGCTTATTATAAGTCGTAGTACTTGGTTCTTCAATTTCATTACCTGTACCTATGGCAATGAATAGCTCTCTTTCTGCCACGGTTAAAGTGACTGTGTCTGACAAGCTGGGTAATTCTTGAACCGTTGCTTTAATAGACACTCCATCTTGGGCTGATACAGAGTTTGATGTATAAACTGTGCTAGCACTACCATTGCTATCTGTAACAGCTGTAGCAGGTAAAATAGAGCCTCCATTAGTGTCAGTTAACGTGAATTCAATAGTTTTTCCTTTGACAAGGTTGCCATTTAGATCTTTAACAATAACAGAGATTGTAGATGTATCACCATTTGGCGCTATTGAACTAGGAGATGCCTGTGCTGTAATTGTATTAGCTGTTTCTGCAACAAACTCAAATTCTAATTGGTTGTTAAGGCTAATACTGCCGTCTGTTCCTGTAACGGTTACCAGAGCTTTACCTGCATTAGTGGAGGTAATATTAGTAGATACTTTCCCGTTTAACGTTGTCCCGGTAGTTGGGCTTACCGTTCCTCTTGTTGAAGTAAAGCTTACAGTAGTACCGTCAGCTATCGGTGCATTAGATTGCATCCAAGTGAGTTCAATCGTCGCACTGTTAGTTAACAGTACATCGGGTAAACTACTAACAGCAGGGTCGACAGATTGTTGGCCGTTATTAAAGCTGCTAAACAAAAATGAGTCTGCTTGAACGGTTACATCATGCGAAGTAATAGCACCGGCAGCATTTGCAATAATAGTATTACTTCCTCCTGTGGAGCCAACCACAGAAAAGCTTGCCTGACCGGTAATATCAGTAGTAATTGAAGCTGGAATATTTATATCAGCAACACTGCCGCTTGCAGTATCAGATAAAGAAAGGTTAACCGTAATGTTTGGAATACCAACGCTATCAGAATTTAGCACTTGAATAAAAAAGCTATTCTCGTCGTTTATAGCTAAAGAAGACGAGCCAGTTAAGTTAATTGATGTACCGATCACTTGAACATCTACAGTATCCATAACCTGACCTGCTTGTGATGTCACAGTTATGATTCTATTAGCGGGTTCATTATTTGTTTTTAATATTGCTGTCGCTTGGCCATCGTCACCCGTTACAGAGTTAACAACTTCAATTTGCCCTGATGATGCGCTAAATGTCACCGTCACGCCTGCAACAAGGTTATTATTATCATCTTTGGCAATAGTTGTTAATGCAACCTCATCACTGCCACTTGATGCTATTTGTTGACTACTCGCAAATAAACTAATTTCATTAGCAACAGGTTCGCCTGTTGCGCCACCATCACCGGCACTGTCAAAGGCTACTGGCGATGACTCAATACTATCTACACTTGCAGTAATAATACCTGAACCACTACTTGAACCAGCCAACAAAGTTATAACAGCTACACCACTACTATTAGTACTACTAGTACTAACATCAGTTTCAAAACTTGCTAAGTTAATGTTGTCAATCGAGAAGGTTACAAGTTTGCCAGATAATGGTGTAGTTCCCTGCATAACAGTTGCAGTTAACACAGCAGGAGTGGCTTGAGCCACATCTTTATCAGAAATAACCAATGAAATTGTAATAGCATCTGGTGTGGTACCACCACCATTATCAGGGGTTTCATCAAACCCGCCACTACTGCCTCCACAACCCACTAAACTGAGTAAAGTTGCAAACAGTAAAACAAAACTAAAGCGTTGAAGTAGCGCCATAAAAAGCATCTCCCTGGTAATTTTTATTATCAACTACTGCCATCTTAACTGAATTTTTCTAAAAAGGTCACTGATTACAAAAAAAAACATAATTTCATTGAGTTCAGCAATATAAGCTAATCATTTGATTTCTTTTCTCTGCGGCAACATAATACGATATCGCTTACTAAAACTAGAATAATATGACTGAAAAAAAGCAAGCAAGTTTAACTACGAGAATTGTTACTGGCATGGTTGCAGGTATCTTCGTTGGCACAATTTTACAATGGTTAATGCCTAACGGCACTGACGCTGTAATTCCCTTATACCTATTTGACCTTTCATTACGTGGCTTTTTAGTTGACGGTATTTTTGAAGTCGGTGGACAAATATTCATTTCTAGTTTGCAAATGCTCGTGGTGCCACTAGTTTTCGTTTCTTTGATTTGTGGCACCTGCTCATTAAAAGATACCACTAAGCTTGGGCGAATTGGCGGTAAGGCTATTGGCTTATATCTATTAACTACTGCTATCGCGATTAGTTTCGCTATGACTTTAGCCTTGCTTGTTAGCCCCGGCGAAGGGGTTAATATGACAGCAGGAACAACTTTTGCTAGCCGTGAAGCACCATCACTTGCGCAAGTTATTATTCAAATGTTCCCAAGTAACCCTTTTGCCGCTTTTGCGAAAGGTAATATGTTGCAAGTCATTATCTTCGCATTATTGTTTGGTATAGCAATCGCACTTTCCGGTAAAGCAGGTGAGCGCATCGCTTCATTATTTGAGGATATGAGCGTAGTTATCATGCGCCTTGTTACGATTTTGATGAACATAGCACCTTATGGCGTGTTCTGTTTACTAGCAGGTCTGTTTACTGATGTTTCATTAAGCACTTTTGGGAACTTATTAAAATACTTCTTTGTTGTGGTATTTGCCTTATTACTACATGCCTTTGTTACCTACCCTGTTTTACTGAAATTGTTAACCGGATTAAATCCATTAATATTTTTAAAGAAAATGCGTGATACCGCTATATTTGCTTTCTCAACATCAAGTAGCAACGCAACATTGCCAATTACCTTAGAAACGACAACCAAGAAAATGGGCGTTAAAAACTCCATTGCTTCATTTACTGTACCACTTGGCGCTACCATCAATATGGACGGTACGGCAATCATGCAAGGTGTTGCTACAGTATTTATTGCGCAGGTGTTTGCTCAAGACCTAACGTTAACTGATTACTTAATGGTGATACTAACAGCGACACTAGCATCTATCGGCACGGCTGGTGTTCCTGGCGTTGGCTTAATTATGCTAGCAATGGTGTTAGAACAAGTAGGATTACCAGTAGAAGGCATCGCTTTAATTATTGGTGTTGACCGTTTACTAGATATGACACGAACTGCAGTAAACGTTACCGGCGATAGCATGGTAACCGTTGTAGTTGGTAAATCTGAAGACCAATTCGATGAAGCAGTATTTAATGATGCAAATGCTGGAAAAAACATTGAAAATATAGACTTTCATCATTTAGATAAAAGCTAAATAGTTATTTCAATATTTATGCCGACTTCTTAAATTTTCTTTAGGTTTAAGAAGTCGGATGAAGTTATCGACTGAAAGTACTAAGCAGAAATTCCATACAAAAAGAGCGCTGATTAGCGCTCTTTTTTATGCAAGTAATTTAATGAAACTATCCTGTAATTAGCGGCTCAAAACCTTTAACTAAATCATCTAATGATTTCATTTGCGCTAAGTATGGCTCAAGTTTATCTAATGGTAATGCACATGGGCCATCACACTTCGCTGTTAATGGATCAGGGTGAGACTCAATAAACAAACCGGCGATACCAATTGCCATACCACTTCGTGCTAATTGTGCTGCTTGAGCGCGTCGGCCATCAGCAGAATCAGCACGACCACCAGGTTGTTGTAATGCATGGGTAGCATCAAACATCACAGGTGCGTAGTTTTTCATTTCATCCATCGCTAACATATCAACAATTAAGTTGTTATAGCCAAAGCAGCTGCCACGTTCACAAAGAATAATATCTTCGTTACCCGCTTCACCAAACTTATTAATGATGTGACGCATTTCATGAGCAGCAAGAAACTGCGGCTTTTTAACATTGATAATGGCATTAGTTTTTGCCATTGCTACGACAAGATCAGTTTGACGAGCAAGAAACGCCGGTAACTGAATAATGTCAGCAACTTCAGCAACAGGAGCAGCTTGAAAAGACTCATGTACATCAGTAATTACAGGAACATTAAAGGTTGATTTTATTTCTTCAAAAATCTTTAAGCCTTCATCTAAGCCAGGACCACGATATGAACTAACAGATGAACGGTTTGCTTTATCAAATGACGCCTTAAATACATAAGGAATATTTAATTTTTGTGTCACTTCAACATAATGCTCAGCAATAGTCATTGCTAAGTCACGAGACTCAAGTACATTCATACCGCCAAATAATACAAACGGCTTATCATTTGCGATATCAATATCGCCAAGTGTAATTAATTGCTTTGACATAATATTTTCCAAAATTTATCTTAGGGCTAAATAATTAGCCCTATATTAATTATTGCTTTAGCTACCGACAATTCTCAACAGTTGTCCACATAACCATGCCATATAAGTACCTAATGCATAACCTAGTACAGCTAACAAAACACCTACTGGCGCAAGTGATGGGTGGAATGCTGAAGCGATAACAGGTGCAGATGCCGCGCCACCAATATTAGCTTTACTACCAACAGCTAAATAAAATACCGGTGCTTTAATAAACTTACCGACTGCAAATAATAAGATTACGTGTACTGCCATCCAAATTAGACCAATCACCATATATTTAGGTGCTTCTACAATTTGAGAAATATCCATATGCAAGCCAATCGTTGCCACTAAAACATAAAGGAAGCTACTGCCGACTTTTGAAGCACCTACTGATTCTAGGTTTCTTACTTTAGTAAAAGATAATGCCAAGCCAATGCTGGTCACTAAAACAATGATCCAGAATAATTTGCTGTGTAAGCTAAATTTCTTCAACTCAGGGAAGTTAGTTTGAAAGAATGGTACTAAGTAATCAGCCGCCAAATGTGCCATACCTGCAGCACCTAAACCAACAGCTAGTATAAGCATATAATCTTTTAATTCAGGCGTTTTAGAGTTTGCACGAGTGTGAGCTTCAACTTTCTCAACTAAGCGGTCAATACTTGACGTGTCGGCGCCATTTTTAGCGTCAATGCGTTTATGGTTAGCGGCCATATAAAGCAAACCTGCCATCCAAATATTTGCTACTACGATATCGACTGTCACCATGATGGTAAATATTTTACCGTCCGCGCCGTAGATCTCTTTCATAGCAAGCATATTTGCGCCACCACCAATCCAACTACCAGCAAGTGCAGCCATACCACGCCATACCGCGTCAGGTCCAGAAACACCAATTAATTCAGGCCATACAGCAGAAACAATTAACAAAGCAAGAGGACCGCCAATAATTACGCCGACAGTACCAGTTAAAAACATAATAACGGCTTTACTACCTAAGCCAGCAATCGCTTTAATATCAATACTTAAAGTTAATAAAACTAAACATGCCGGCAGTAAATAGTATTTTGCCACTTCATCAACTTGGCTAACATCAGCACTTACAATACCGAAAGTATTAAGCAAAGAAGGCAACAAGTAACACATTAATAATGCAGGTACATATTTGTAAAATGAGCGACAAGCAGCATTACTGCTATTAGAGGTATAAAATACGAAACCTAAAATCAGCGCTAAAATACCGAGAACGGTCGCGTCGTTGGTAATTAATGGCGCATTCGCCACAACTGTATCTTGCATTACTTATCCTTTTATTGGGTAAAATACCAATTGGTATAGCTTATGACATTGCTTTTTGTCGCGCTTATTTGCTCACGCAAAGTATTAACGTTTATTAGTGCAATATCGTATCTGAAATTGAGATTTTATCTAGTTGTAGTTTTAACAGTTGAGCAGCGGGATCTTTCGGGCATTGCTCAACAAAATATTGATAATCATCGTAAGCGACTTTAAAGCAATCAAGTTGATGCAATAAAAAGCCTCGGTCACGGCGTTCAAACGGGTCATTAGGATTCAATGCTAATAGCATATCAACACACTTCAACGCATTGTCGTAGGCCTGTTCACGAATAAAAGCCGTTTTTAAGCTAGTAATATGCTCAAGCACCAGGCTTTCTGACTTCATTACATCCATTTGTATTTCAAATGGGTCGCCTGAAATCTCACTCATACGTGCATCTAATTCATGCCAATTTAGTGACTCTCCAGTTACTGGGTCAAATATAATCGCATAGTGCTCATCACAAACAATTCTAATCATCGCTTTTTCAGGCACAAAAACAATGTCCGTTTTACAGTCACAAGCATTAGCGATATGAGCAATCAATATTGCCTTTAATGTTGGCGAAATTAACTTATGACTAAGCGCTGGTGATAATTGATGTGCAATAGTCGGCCAAACAGGTAGGCGCTTATCGATAAAAAGCTGGTCAACAAACAAGGTATTAATCAGCACTTCTGCTTTTTCAATCGGCTCTTTTACTTTATCTGTTTCTTCTTGGCACAATTTGACTAAATCATCTAGCTCACTAACACCAGAATCACTTGTGCCAAAAATATATTCTTCTAATAACAAGAAAGTTTGTAATGGTTCATTTTGTTCAGATTTAATTTCTGACAACAACAAATCGTTCATGAATTCTCTTTCAATAGTAAAATTTTATTTTAGTCGCTTACAAGCCAGCTAAAAATACGGTTTCTTTGCTCATTGCAATGCGCACAATCAACATAACCCAGCCTAACGCACCTAAAAACCCAATGATTTGCATGGTACGATTACGAGCTAGCTTTAATGTGTAATAGCCAGTAAAAATGTAGGCAACAACGGCGAATAGCTTTTCAGCTAACCACAACTGCTCCGCGGGATTAATTGCTAACTTTATTGATAAAGCTATACCTAACCCCAACAATAATGTATCGATTATATGTGGAGCAATTTTCAACCATTTCAATGTTAATTTTTCAGAGTTAACCAAGGTTAAGGCAAAACGAAAAGTAAAAAGTAATATGCTGATTGCAGCAACTGTCATATGTAAGTGTTTAAGCACAGAATTCTCCATTTATTGTTATATTTATTGTTATATTTATTGTTATATTTATTGTTATATTTATTGTGTGTTAGCTTTTAATTCTTAATCAGTGATAAAACAACCACAAGTGATCCTGTCATTATCGTTGTAATCTTTAAAGGTTTGAATTTTTTCATAGCCGTGATCAGCTAAAATATCTTGCACCGCAATGCTTTGTTCAAAACCGTGTTCAATATATAAATAACCTAGCTGGTTAAAGTAATTTCGCGCTTGGCTGGCAATAATTTTTATATCCGCTAAACCGCTATCAGCAGCAACTAAGGCAGTTTTAGGTTCAAACCTTACATCGCCCTGCGCTAGGTGGTGATCTTGTTCATCGATATAAGGAGGATTGCTAACAATTACATCGTAATGCTTATTTTTTGCAACTGCGCTAAACCAATCACTTTGAAAAATATTAACCTGAGTTAAATTCAAATTACTGGCATTGGTTTTTGCTAGCGCAACAGCATCAGCACTAAAGTCTACCGCATCTATTTGCCAAGCCCCCTGCTCTGAAGCTAATGCCAATGCAATTGCACCAGTTCCCGTACCTAAATCTAAGCAACTCAACCCCTCAGCTGAATGATTATTTAGTACCAGTTCAACTAAAACTTCAGTATCAGGTCGAGGAATTAACGTGGCAGGAGAAACTTGTAACGGCAGTGACCAAAACTCTCGCATTTCAACGATATAAGCAATCGGTTCACCTTGAATACGGCGCAATAACAACTCAGCAAAATGTGTTGTTTGCGTTAATGACAATATTTGCTCTGGCCAAGTCAACAAATAGGTTCTTGGCTTATTAATAACAAAGCAAATTAGTAGCTCAACATCTAACTTAGCACTATCAGAAGTAGCTAATAAATGTTGTTGTCCGTAGGCAATTAATTTCGCAATTGCCATCGATGATAATTGTTCAACCGATAACAATTGCGGTGTAGCTAACTCAGACACTAGTTTTGCTCAGCAAGCTCTGCTAGTAAGTCAGCTTGGCTTTCTTGCATTATTGGCTCTAATACCAATTGCAAGCTACCTTCCATAATTTCATTTAAACGGTAAAGTGTCAGGTTAATACGATGATCACTCATACGGCCCTGTGGGAAATTATAGGTACGAATACGTTCAGAACGGTCACCACTAGCAACTAAGTTACGGCGAGAAGACTCCTCAGCGCTACGACGTTTTTCATCTTCAGCTTGTTGTAAACGAGCTTGCAATACTGACATCGCCTGTGCTCTGTTTTTATGCTGAGAACGTTGGTCCTGACATTCAACCACAACACCTGATGGAATATGCGTAATACGAATTGCTGAATCGGTTTTGTTAACGTGCTGTCCACCCGCGCCTGAGGCACGGAAAGTATCAACTTTCAAATCAGCTTTGTTAATTTCAATCGCTTCTGAAGCTGGAATTTCAGGCATTACCACAACGGTACAAGCAGAAGTGTGAACACGGCCTTGTGATTCGGTTTCAGGTACACGTTGTACACGATGTCCGCCAGACTCATATTTCATCTGCCCATAAACACCTTCACCATTAACCTTAACCACAACTTCTTTAAAGCCACCTTGCTCACTTTCATTAGAATTCATTAATTCAATTTTCCAACCTTGCTTTTCAGCATAACGGCTGTACATACGAAATAAATCACCAACAAAAATCGCAGCTTCATCACCACCAGCGCCGGCACGAATCTCTAGAAAACAATTGTTATCGTCTTTTGGATCGCGTGGCAAAAGTAATATTTGCAGCTCGTCGGTCATTTTTTCTACCGCTTTTTTAGCTGCTTTAAACTCTTCTTGCGCCATTTCGCGCATATCAGGATCATCATCCTTGAGCATTTCTTCAGCAGTGGCAAAATCATCTTCGGCTTCTTGATAAGCATGAAAAGCAGAAGTAACCACTTCTAGTTGGGAGAATTCTTTCGATAAGGCCTGAAATTTTTCTTGATTCGAAATAGTTTCCGGATCAGATAGCAAGGCTTGAACTTCTTCAAAGCGCTCGACAAGTATCTCAAGTTTTTGATAAACAGATTTATTCATTAAATGATCTTATATAGTCAATAATTGATGAATTACCCACGCATTATATTCAACTCAGCAGGTAAATAGCAGTAGTTTATTCAAGCTAGAAAAGCATGCGGGCAGTATAAAGAGCTTAGCGTTGAGTTTCAATGTTTGTGAAGGGAGAACAACAAGAATCGTTAAGGGCTTTCAACGCCCAGCAGCACTAATAATAATTTAATGGCTATTCTTGATGATCAATATTAAAAATATCACGCAGGTAAACAAGTCTATCTAATTCACCACCTTGGGCAGCTGATTGTATAGCACTAGTTGGTGCATGCATAAATTTATTGGTTAATTTAGTGGCAAGTTCGGCAATCACCGCTTCAGGTTTTTTATTAGCAGCTAATTGTTGCATGGCTTTTTCTATCAGCTGATCTCGGTTATCTAAACACTGCTTACGATAAGAAATTACCGTATCTTGAGTATTCAAACCACGTAACCATGACATAAAGCTCGATGATTGGTCTGAAACAATTTCTTCAGCTAAAACAGCTTCTTTACGACGATTTTCTAAATTCTTAGCAATAATACTTTGCAAGTCATCAACAGTATAAAGAAATACATCTTCTAAATCGGAAACTTGTTCTTCAATATCACGTGGAACAGCCAAATCTACCATAAACATTGGGCGATGCTTTCTTTTCGTTAATGCTTTTTCCACCATACCTTTACCGATAATAGGTAAGGTACTGCCAGTCGAGCTAATGACAATATCAGCATTCGCCATCATTTCAGGAATTTGCGCTAACGTAATAACATCAGCACCAAATTGCTTGGCCATATTTTCTGCACGGCTTAACGTACGGTTAGCCACGGTCATATGACCGACATTATTTTCGTATAGGTGCTTAGCCACCAACTCAATGGTTTCACCAGCACCAACAAGTAGTACACGGGCTTTATCTAGGCTAGCAAAAATATGCTTGGCTAAGTTTACTGCAGCAAAGGCAACCGAAACGGCACTTGCGCCAATTTCAGTGTCAGTACGAACTTGCTTAGCAACACCAAAAGTGCGCTGAAAAAGCCGGTCCATGACCAATTCCATAGAACCCGCTGCTTTAGCTTGGTTATAGGCTTGTTTCATTTGCCCTAAAATTTGCGGCTCGCCTAATACTAAAGAATCTAAACCACAGGCAACACGCATCATATGATTAACAGCATGTTGGTCTTGGTGCCAATATAAACTTGGCGTTATAGTTGAGGCGGGAACATTATGGTGTTGCTCTAACCAACGAACAATACGTTCTTGCGTTAAAGCATATTCACCGTCTTGTACCAAATATAGTTCAGTTCGATTACAGGTAGACAAAATCGCGGCTTCTTTACAATCAACTGAGTTAACCAGTTCTTGCAAAGCTATGCTCAGATTGTCAGGGTTAAATGATATTTTTTCCCTAACGGCAACGGGCGCGGTTTTGTGATTGATACCTACTGCAACTATCGACATATGAATATATTGGGTCCAAAAAAATTTCAATGGCAGGCAAATTCTGCTGCGAATAATGAGTCATATTAAAGCTAATTATAAGCCAGCAATGACTAATTGACTCTATTATCAGCCAGATAATGAAAAAAACCTATGATCTGCGACAAAAAATCGCGATAATTTTACGAAAGATCACATTAAATTGAAAGCTCGCAACTAACGATTACTCATATGCTTTCGTTATTTATTATTATTTCAAGAGCGTATTATGAACGTTTTGAGACAATTAAATGCTTTGTGAAGTAAATGCTAACTTAACAAAGCTAAGCAAAAGTGCCGCGTGTAACGCGAATCAGTAAAGGAATAACATGTATAGCAAGCAACTTTTCATTCTATTTTTTATAAGCATACTTACGGCTTGTAGCAGCATTAATGATGTTCCCGTGGCAAATAATCAAGTAAACCAAGACATTGACACGCGGAATAAGCAAGTAGCCCAGCTTAATAGTTGGACTATTGCAGGAAAAATAGCCTTTATTAATAATAAGGAACGCCAAAGTGCTACGTTGCATTGGCAAAAAGATCAAGCAGCAGAAAGTGAAGCATTAAACCTTTCCACATTATTTGGCATTAAGGTATTAGAACTTAAACGTGAGAAAAGTAACTTTACTTTAGAAGTTGATGGTCAAACCTACCAAACTCAAGATTTAGATAATTTGATTTATAATTTAACCGGTTTAAATTTACCAACTCGTGCAATGAATAGCTGGTTAAAAGGTCTCGCTTATTTACCGTCAGATAAAATTAAATATCATGACAAAACACAATTACCAGAATCATTAACCAGTCATTACAACAATAAAGCATGGCAAATTAGTTACAGTAAATACCATCATATAGGCCCTTTTCAACTGGCAAAACAATTAACCATTTTCCAAGACGATTTACGCATTAAAATTGTTATCCATGCTTGGAAAATTTAACGAGGTAGTCGTGAACAATCAAGTATTCCATTCATTCCCTGCGCCAGCAAAACTAAATTTATTTTTACATATTGTTGGCCAGTTAGATAACGGCTATCACCAGTTAGAAACCGTTTTTCAGTTTTTAGACCATAGTGATACTTTGCACATTAGAGCAACAAATAACAATAAAGACACTGATAAAAATAAAAGTGCCATCACATTATTAACACCTATTCCCGGTGTTAATAATAGTGACAACCTCATCGTTAAAGCGGCATTATTATTACAAGAACACACCCAATGTCAGCAAGGCGCTGAAATTAAGCTGGACAAAATATTACCTATGGGCGGCGGCTTAGGCGGTGGCTCTTCAAATGCAGCTACAGTATTGCTAGCGCTAAATGCTATTTGGAATACGCAACTATCAATTGAAGAGCTTGCCAACCTTGGCATTAAACTTGGCGCAGACGTACCAATATTTGTCCACGGCTATGCTGCTTTTGCGCAAGGCATAGGTGAGCAATTAACGCCAGCATCACCAAAAATATACTGGTATTTAGTTTCAAAGCCAGATTGCAGTATTTCAACTCAAAGTGTTTTTACCGCTGAAGATCTAACTAGAGATACAGCCACTATACGATACAGCGATGCCGACATCGAAAATTACCATAATGATTGCCAAACTTGGGTAATAAAACACTACCCTGAGGTTGCCAAGCTACTGGGTTGGTTGATAGAATACGCGCCGTCTCAGATGACAGGAACGGGAGCATGTATTTTCTCGCGATTTGATTCGGAAAAAGAGGCGCTTAACGTGCAATCTCAATTACCACACGGTATTGAATCGTTCGTTGCTAAAGGCTTAAATCAATCGCCCGTGCATAGCGCGATTACGGCGATTGAAAAAATTAAGCTAGGGTGAGTTTTCATCTAATTGCCAAGTAAAACTGGCAAAACCAAAATAATTTGCTGATATTTAACACACCGTTCAATTTCAGTATTGTAATGTAAATGTCAAAAGTTTCTGAGGAACTGACCGTGCCTGACATGAAAATTTTTGCGGGTAACGCCACCCCTGAACTGGCCAAACAAATTGCTAACCGTCTATATATTACTTTAGGCGAGGCTAAGATTGGTAGTTTTAGTGATGGTGAAATTAGTGTAGAAATCACTGAAAACGTGCGTGGAGCGGATGTTTTTATCATTCAATCTACTTGTGCGCCAACCAATGATAACTTAATGGAACTAATCGTGATGATTGATGCGCTACGTCGTGCATCAGCAGGCCGTATTACTGCCGTTATGCCTTACTTTGGTTACGCTCGTCAAGATCGCCGCGTTCGCAGTGCTCGTGTACCAATTACAGCAAAAGTTGTTGCTGACTTCCTATCAAGTGTTGGAGTTGACCGCGTATTAACGGTTGATTTACATGCAGAACAAATTCAAGGTTTCTTCGACGTTCCAGTCGACAATGTTTTCGGAACACCTATCTTATTAGAAGATATGTTAGACAGAAATATTGAGAACCCTGTTGTTGTATCTCCTGATATTGGTGGTGTTGTACGTGCTCGTGCAGTAGCAAAATTATTAGATGATGCTGATTTAGCCATTATTGATAAACGTCGTCCAAAAGCTAACGTTGCACAAGTTATGCATATAATTGGTGATGTTAAAGGCCGTGATTGTTTCATCGTTGATGACATGATTGATACTGGTGGCACATTAGCAAAAGCAGCTGAAGCGCTTAAAGAACATGGTGCTAAACGCGTATTTGCTTATGCAACTCACCCGGTACTTTCAGGTAATGCAGCTGAAAACTTAAAAAATTCTGTTATTGATGAAGTTGTTGTTACTGATTCAATTCCATTATCAAAAGAAATTAAAGCGCTAGGCAATGTTCGTCAACTTACCTTAAGTGGTATGTTGTCAGAAGCAATTCGCCGTGTTTGTAACGAAGAGTCTATCTCTGCGATGTTTGATGCTTAATCAAATGTAGTAAATTCTTGAACAGCGTAAAAAAAGCACCTTAGGGTGCTTTTTTAATATCAAAAATCAGTTGAAAATAATAAGCCTTATATCACTTCTGTTATTTCAACAACCATATTTTTATTATGCTGTTTTATCAGTTGCGTCAACTCGGGCTTACATGAACCACAATTAGTGCCGCACTTTAACTTCTTTCCCAACGCTTCAATAGTATTAGTACCTGTTTTAATTTCGTCAATAATGCTATTTTCAGCAACATTAAAACATGAACAAACTTGCTTCCCAAGGCTAAATTCAATGCTCGCTTGACCAAGTAATAGCGCCTGAATATCGCTAAATGCCAATGCTTCTTTAGCAAATAAATGTTGTGTCCAGGTACTTTCTATTTCAGGCCATTTACCGCCAACACTACAGGAAAGTAGCAACTTTTTATTTGTCATCAAAACGATGTAGCATGTTGAATCATCACCAAAACTCAACCACTCAACATTACTTGATTGCTCAATAGCTTGGTTACTTTCAACAAATTGTTGACACCAAAGTAAAACATCCGCAATTGCGACTTCATTTGCCACACTTAGCTGTAAGCCATATTCATTGTTATTTTTCAGCCAAAACCCAGTACTTTTCAAATACGAATCAAGCTTGATATTGTTTAACAACACCTCACTGATATGACATTCAATAAACTGAGTAAATTGTGTTTTCTGAATAGCCACCGGCACTTGCTTACATTCCGGCTGCCCAGAGGCTTTGTCAACAATACTTGGATACAAACGACTAACATTGGCCGCAGAGGCAAACTGCTGATTCCAATGAATCGGCATAAAGCACTGCTGCTTGCGAAGTCCATTATCAAGCTTTGCTTGCACTAAAACCGGCTCAGAACCAGAACACGCGGAGGTAATCGCAACAATATCATTTTCTAGCATATCAAGAGCAGCCAGTTCAACTGCATTAATATAAAGATATGGCTTAGTGGTGTGTTGAGTTAATTCAGCGGCCAAACTTGTTCGTGTCATACTGTGCCAATGGTCGCGTAACCTTCCGCTATTTAAGTTAAAAGGGAATGCTTTTGTTGGCGCCAGTTTTGCCAGTTGTGGTTCAACGGCAAAAAACTGCGCTTTTTTGCTTTTAGTCGAAAACACACCTTTTTCAAAAACACGCGAACAACCTGTCGGGTGCTTTTGGTTAATCGGCCATTGCATTGGACTTAGGTTGTCATATTCTTTAGTAGATAAATCAGCTAAGCCTGAAATATCGAATAACCGATCAGACGGTTGATTAGCGCCAGTTAAGCCAGCAAACTCCGTAAACACCTCACTAACATGCCGATATTCAAAACCACTAAACCCCATGGCACTGGCAACATCAGCAATAATTTGCCAATCGTGACGGGCTTCACCATACGCAGGCTGCACCGATCGTTGACGAGAAATACAACGTTCAGAATTAGTCACAGTGCCATTTTTTTCCAACCAAGGCGTTGCCGGTAACTTAATATTAGCAAAGGCAAGTGTATCGTTATTTGCTACGCAGTCAGACACTACAACGAGTGAGCAGTTAGTTAACGCTCGCTTTATTTTATCACGGTCAGGCAAACTCACTAATGGATTAGTCGCCATAATCCACACCGCTTTAATTTCTCCACATTCAATGGCGTCAAACATCGCAACAGCACTTTTGCCAGCAGCATTAGCCATGGTGGGTGATTGCCAATAGGTTTGCACATAATCACGGTGTTCTGCATTTTCAATATCAAGATGAGCGGTTAGTTGATTCGCTAAACCACCAACTTCTCGCCCGCCCATAGCATTCGGTTGTCCAGTAATAGAGAAAGGACCACAACCCTGCTTGGCTATTTTGCCACTCGCTAAGTGGCAATTAATAATACTTTGGCATTTATCAACACCCGAACTCGATTGATTAATGCCCATTGAATACAGTGTGATGGCAGAACTACTTTGGGAAAATAATCTATACACTTGCACCAGTTGACTGAGTTTAATATCACAGTACGCCGCCACACGTTCAATCGGCCATAGCTTAGCCACGTTTAATGCGTCATCAATGCCTTCGGTGTGCTGTGCTATATAGTTATCGTCAAGTCCGCCGTATAACGAAAGATAGCTTAGTAAGCCATTAAAAAATGCCGCATCTGTTCCAGGCTTTATGGCAAGATGGTAATCAACAGATTCAGTGGTTGCCGTTGCTCTAGGGTCAATAGCCACCACCTTCATATTAGGATTAACTTGTCTGGCTCTTTCTATACGTTGAAATAAAACCGGATGCGTCCATGCCGCATTTGAACCTGTGATCAATAGCAACTGCGTTGTTTCTAAATCACGATAATTGCACGGCACCACATCTTCACCGAAGCTACGCTTATAAGCAGCTACAGCAGAAGACATGCAAAGCCTTGAATTGGTATCAATGTTACCTGAGCCAATATAGCCCTTCATTAACTTATTGGCGAGGTAATAATCTTCTGTTAGCAATTGTCCTGACACATAAAACGCCACCGAGTTTTTACCATATTTTTTAATGGTGTCAGCAAAGCCACTAGCCACTTGCTTGATAGCATCAGGCCATGAAACGTTTTCACCGTTAACTTCTGGTACAAGTAAGCGCCCGCTTACATCAAGCGTGTTAATTAAGTTACTGCCTTTAACACAAAGACGACCAAAATTTGCCGGATGATCAGCACTCGCGGTTAACTTGCTGGCTTTATCTCCTTGCTTTGTAATATCGACTCCACAGCCAACACCACAATAAGCACAGGTACTTTCGACTATTTGCTCAGGCTGCACAACGTTCCCCTTTAGCGCATTGCACATCAGCAATGCTGCCTATTTTATCAATGACAGTTTTATAAGTATTTTAATTAACGAGTTAAGTTTAAAAAATTTAACTCTGTGCTAAACCAGTAATTGCACTTGCTGATCAACAATGCGCACTGGATAATTTTTTACCTTAGCGTCTTCTTGTAAGCACTGTCCTGTTCGTAACGAAAAGTGTTGCTTGTATAACGGCGAAGCAACCACGATATCGTCACCAATATTGCCAACAATGCCACGATACAACACATTAGCTTGACCAATAGGGTCATAGTTGCCAATGGCATAAACTTGCTGCTTGGTATTGGGCAAGTGGAAAATGGCAACTTGTTCACTCTCATCTAAAGCACTATTATTTTGTTCCAGTAAGGCACATACGCCTGCGTTCGATACTAAATCGTCTAACTGACAAATCGTTTGCCATTGTTGGCTATTTTCTGAGTTTGACGATTCCGCTACGGTATTTAACGACATGACTTGCTCCTTAGGCAGGTTCAACAATTTTAGCGCTTTGCGCTGATGATTTTTCAAGCGAAGTTTCAGGTTCATTATCGCTAACTTGAACGGGAATACGCTCATGCGGATACGCTGGACGAATTTGCTGGCGCTCTTCGACAAACACTATATTTGAATCAGCCTTGTCTGAGTTGACAAATGGCTTAAAGCGCTTCAATGCTTCAGGGTCAGCAAGGGTTGTTTTCCATTCACATTGATAAGTACCGACAATACTCTCCATTTGCTTTTCAAGTTCCGTCGATATTTGTAAACTATCTTCTATAACAACGCTTTGTAGATAACTTAAACCACCTGCTAAGTTATCCATCCACACTGACGTACGTTGTAATCTATCACCGGTATTAACATAGAACATCAATACTCTATCGATATACTTAACCAGTGTTTCATCATCTAAATCAGTGGCAAATAAATCCCCATGGCGTGGCTTCATGCCGCCATTACCACAAACATAAAGGTTCCAGCCTTTATCTGTGGCGATAATGCCAATATCTTTACTTTGCGCTTCAGCACACTCGCGTGTACAACCTGATACCGCAAACTTGATTTTGTGCGGCGCACGCAAGCCCTTGTAGCGATTCTCTAACAGTATTGCCATACCTATACTGTCTTGTACCCCATATCGACACCAACTAGAGCCAACACAAGATTTTACTGTTCTTAATGACTTACCGTAGGCATGGCCAGTTTCAAAACCTGCCTCTACCAGTTCTTGCCAAATTAATGGCAATTGCTCAACACGAGCACCAAATAAGTCAACCCGTTGGCCACCGGTGATTTTGGTATATAAGTTGTATTTTTTTGCAACTTCACCCAACACTATCAGTTTGTCGGGGGTAATTTCGCCAGCAGCAATACGAGGTACAACGGAATAAGTGCCGTCTTTTTGCATATTGGCAAGGAAGGTATCATTGGTATCTTGTAGGCCGACATGGGATTTTTCTAAAATGTAATCATTCCATACTGAAGCTAGTATAGAGGCCGTTAGCGGCTTACAGACTTCACACCCTAAACCTTGGCCATGTGAAGATAGCAATTGTTCAAAGGTGGTAATTTTTTCCACTTTCACAATATCAAAAAGCTCTCTGCGTGAATAAGCAAAGTGCTCACAAATATCTTTTTTAACTTCTACGCCACGTTGCTCTAATATGCTATCGGTAACATTTTTAACCAGCGCTGTACAACCACCACAACCAGAGCTAGCTTTAGTGCAGCTTTTAACATCACCCACAGTACACGCGCCGTTATCAATAGCGCTAACAATGTCGCCTTTAGTTACATTATGACAAGAACAAATAGTGGCACTATCAGGTAAGGCATCAACACCTAATGCGGGTTTATCAGCTGCCATTGGGAGAATAAGCGCTTCTGGCGATTCAGGTAACTCAATACCATTAAGCATATATTGTAAAAGTGTGTCGTATTCACTGGTATCGCCAATAAGTACCGCGCCTAATAGCTGAGTTTTATCGGCATTAATCACTATTTTCTTATAAACACCATTTGGCTGATTTTCATAGGTGTAGCAAAGAGAGCCTGCAGCTTTTGCATGAGCGTCACCAATTGAGCCAACCTCAACGCCCATCAATTTCAACTTGGTACTCATATCAGCACCAGTGAATTCTGCACTTTGTCCTAGAATATGTTCTGCGGCGACTTTTGCCATGGCATACCCAGGAGCAACTAAGCCAAATATAAAGTTATTCCACAACGCACATTCACCAATCGCATAAATATTTTTCGTTGACGTTTGGCATTGGTTATCAATAACAATTCCACCGCGCTCGCCAACCGCTAAGTCAAAGCTACGTGCTAAATTGTCATACGGGCGAATACCTGCTGAAAATAAGATCAAATCAGTTTCTAATTCACTGCCATCACTAAAGCACAATTTATAACGACTTTGCTCACCTGCGATAATTTCGCTGGTTGCTTTTGAGGTATGAACTTCAACACCAAGCTGGTTAATTTTATCTTTTAATAAACGCCCACCACCGGCATCAACTTGTACGCCCATTAACTGCGGCGCGAATTCAACCACATGCGTTTTCAAACCTAGCTGTTTTAATGCATTAGCGGCTTCTAAGCCCAGTAAACCACCACCAATAACAACACCAACTTTGCTAACTTTGGCACTGGCATTAATGGCTTCTAAATCATCAATAGTGCGGTAAACCAAGCAGTGCTCTTGATCTTTGCCTGGAATGGGTGGAACAAACGGATAAGAGCCAGTTGCTAACACTAGCTTGTCGTAGTCATAGCGCTGCCCTTGCTCGGTTTCTACAAATTTTTCGTCTTTATCGATATGGCTAACTTTGGCATCAACGGCAAAATTAATTTGCCAATTTTGGTAGGTTTCTTCATCTGTCATGGCTAAATCGGCCGCAGACTTACCTGCGAAGTATTCAGAGAGGTGCACACGGTCGTAAGCAAGTCGAGATTCAGCTGAGAGTACGGTTATTTCAATCACTTGCTCTTTTTTACTGAGTTCAACAAGTTGTTCAACAAAGTGATGGCCAACCATGCCATTTCCGATCACTACAACTTTTGTTTTTTCGACTACCTGATTATCTACCTGACTATCCATCTTCATATACCTACTTATCATTGCTTATGCCGAACCGAAGAAAAGCGGCAGACTAAACAACCCAGCACTAAAATTTGGCGCTATGTCATTGAGTTTAAATTCACTTAACTTTACTTAGCCATAGTAATTGCAAAGCCAATGCCAGTTAAATTTCACCAATAATAACAATGCGTAAGGATAATTCACAAACTAAAGAATAAAATTATGCACTAGCATGATGATGTAGGCGCACCAGTGCTGTGCAGTTAACATTAACGATTAAAGTGAAGTTTATAAGGACTGTAAAAAGTTAAGAGAAAATATGGGTACTAAAAAGCAAGCGAGATTAATAGTGTAATAAACAAGGCAAACGCTACCGTTTGCCAAAACTGCACTGGGTAACGCTTTATTAAAGGTAGGTTTTGATATTCTTGTAGTACATCAACATTTGGTTTATTTAAGTCAGCTAGAAACTCTGAAAAAGCTTGGTAACGTGCTTTGGGATCAGCTTGCACAGATTTCTGTAGCGCTAAATCTAGCCATAGTGGTAAGTCAGGACGATAGTCTTTAATACTATGATATCGCCAAAATGGATAATCTTTCGCTTTTTCATGACTAGACGCCATCGGTTTATATGGCAAAGCCCCCGATAACATTTCATAGCAAACCACGCCTAATGAAAATAAATCGCTTTGGTGATCAGCATGCATAGTCAATAGCGTTTCTGGGGCAATATAATTCAATGTGCCCTGCGGCACTGTTTCGGGCAAAGTATTACTCGCCTCATCTTGAGCCGCAATCAACACTGTGCCGTAATCAATTAAGGTTATTTTCCCTGATCCGTTAATCATAATATTGTCAGGCTTTAAATCTCGATGCACTAAATCAAGGCGCTGGAATGCCCGTAGCGCACTGATTATTTGACCAACAATATCTCGCACCTGCGCAATACTAGGGCATGGATTATCATGCATCCATTCACTTAATGGCTGGCCATCAATAAATTGACAAACATGATACAAAGACTTACTGCGTTGCTGCTTAGCAATGACCTGCATCACATTACGATGTTTTATCCGTTCGCCTACCCAACCCTCCCGAAGAAAGCCCTGAAGATAAATAGCATCATCAATAAAATTTACTGAGGGTACTTTTAGCACCAGAGGATCTTCATAGTCAGCATGTTCAACTAAATACAAATGCGAGCGTACACTGGCGTGTAATATTTTTTTCACTTGGTAGCCATCAAGCTTCTGCCCTACCTGTAAGGCTGGCGGTATTACTTGTGTTAATAAGTCTTGCTGAATTTCAGCTAACTCGCGCTTCGGCGTTGATTGAATATAAACTAATACACAGCTGAGATTATCTTGGCTACCTGCAGCAATTGCTTGTGCGATAATTTCTGAGCTTGTTTGTTCAAGCATGTCTTTATTTGGCTGCTTAGGAATAGAAGATAATAAGCTAGCTAGTTGCTGATTAGATAAATGTTCATGCACACCATCACTAGTAAGGACAAAAACATCACCAACGTCTACAGCCAGCTGATATTGGTCAACTTTTAAATGACTGTCAGCGCCTAAAGCTCGCGTCAGCACACTTGAGCTAAGGCCATGTTTTTGATTGTGATCTCTAGTGATACTTTCGAACATGCCAGCGCTTATATCATCATGGCGATATTTGCCAATACGCGTGTCACCAACATGAAAAATATATCCACGACATGACTTAACAATTAGCGCAGTAAATGTGGTCAGCCATTGAACACTATGTTGATGAACATTAGCTTGGTTTTGTCGGAAATTCTGACTGTTACTTTCACCTTGCCGTCCAAAGTCACTTGCTCTTTCACCCTGAGAAAATAGCCACTGGTTTAAACTTTTTAGTACTTTAGCGGCAGATTTATCTGTTGACCATGATTCTGCAGTCGCGTAGTAAGATTGGATAAATTGTGTTACTGACATTTGTGATGCTTGAGCTGCATGGCTAGCACTTGAAACGCCATCAGCAATAGCAATAGCGATACCTTTTGACTCTCTCTCGGTCGCACTAGGTTGCAATGCCGCAAAAGCATCTTGGTTTTCAGCTTTTTTACCTGCTTTAGATGCGCCGCCAATGACAACTTCTAAAATAGCTTTACCTAGAGGTTGCGCAGCACTGATTTTCGCTGCGCTTTTTACTATCTCATCTTGGTTATTTACTTTATTTGCAATCATAATCTTAACTGACGCTTATTAGCTCTACGGTGCCATCTTCATGAACTTCGGCGATACTACCTTTAGGCTCTTCCATAAATAATAAGGCGACAAATCCTATTACTGCTGTTACGGCAATAACTAGAAAAAATTGGCTATAAGGAACAAAGGTTAATACAGTTAAATATACAACCGCGCCAACGTTACCGTAAGCGCCTGTCATGCCTGCAATTTGCCCCGTTAGACTACGTTTAATTAACGGTACGGCTGCAAAAACTGCACCTTCACCGGCTTGAACAAAGAAAGAACATAGCATTGCTGTTACTACGGCTAAGGCCAGCGGCCAAGACGCAGAAATCAGCGACATGGCAAAATAACCAACCGCCAAGCCTGCAGTTAATATTAACAGTGTTTTCTTACGGCCAAATTTATCACTTAACCAACCACCGCCTGGACGCGACATTAAATTCATAAAGGCGTAAGTTGACGCCAACATTGCCGCGAACACCATATCTAAAGCAAAGGTTTCTGCGAAGAAAAGTGGTAACATAGAAATCACCGCAAGCTCTGAGCCAAAGGTGGCAAAATATAACACGTTCAATACCGCCACTTGCTTAAATTTATATTGTTGTGCTGCCGGAATGGTAGTTTGAAAAACTTTAATATTTACTTTATAGGTTTGTATTAACTCAGCAATAAACAATAAACATAACCCTAAATAGACTAAAATAGTACTTTGCGCTGAAAGTAAACTGACACCATTTGGCGATAACTTCCATGTTAATAAAGCTAGCGCACCATACATAGGCAATTTCATTAGGATCAATAAAAAGAAGTCCTTTTTACTGGTGACTAACATCGCGCCGCTGCTTCTAGGTTTAAAGTAAGTTGATCCTTGTGGCGTATCGGTGACATTAAAATACCAAATAACACTAAAAACTAAACTCAGTATTCCCGTTATCGCCACCGCATACCGCCAGCCATCTTCACCGCCAAAAAACAAAGCTAAACTAGGCAGTAACATAGCAGCCGCAGCAGAACCAAAATTGCCCCAGCCACCATATATTCCCTCAGCCGTTCCTAATTCATTTGCGGGGAACCATTCACTCACCATACGAATACCAATAACAAAGCCGGCACCGATAAAGCCTAGTAAAAATCGAGACAATGCCGCTTGTTCAAAACTTGAAGCAACAGCAAACATAAAACAAGGAATACTACATATGGCTAACAACAAGGCATAAACCAAACGTGGGCCGTATCTATCAGTTAACATGCCAATAATTACCCTTGCAGGTATGGTGAGGGCAACATTTAATAACAATAAAGTTTTTATTTCCGAACTTGATAAGCCAAGGCTGTCGGCAATAACGGAGAGTAATGGTGCATGGTTAAACCATACGGCAAAGGTAATAAAGAACGCCATCCAACTTAAATGTAATACTTTCATTTTACCGACAAATGAAAAAATTTTAATCCCAGCTTGCTCTGCCATGCAGTTTATCCTTAAGAAAATTTAATAGTTCAGCACTCTACTCAGCAAGCTTAATACCACTGTAAAAAGCTTAATAAATTATCAAATAAAATCAATACTATAAAAGATAAAATATAGTTTAAAAGAACATAACTTGGAAAATAAGTCACCTTAACAGTGCTTATTGCACATTTGAGGTGCAGCCTAGAAATATAAAACACTAACTTAATTAAATGGTATATCGGTTCACTGAACAAATAAAAACCAAATTTAGCGATAAATATTGGATCTCGACCTACTGGAGTGTTATTATGCCGCGCCTTTTTTAACTTAATATAGGTTTATTTTATTCCTGTATTGTTCGGTTAACTAAGGAACAGGTTGTTTTTGGTCGCAAAAAACAACGACTTTTAATTATTACTATAATGGATATTAACCATGATTGATTTATTTACACTGGAAGCTGAAGTACGTACAGATTTAGGGAAAGGTGCGAGCCGCCGCCTACGTCACGCGAACAAAGTTCCAGCAATTTTATACGGTGAAGGCCAAGAGCCTGTTTCTTTAACACTTGAGCACAAAAATGTTTTCCGTGCACAACAAGAAGAAGCATTTTACTCTCACGTTTTAACTATCAACATTGACGGCAAGCCTGTTGAGTGTCTTTTAAAAGACATGCAACGTCACCCGTTCAAGCAAGTTGTAATGCACTTAGATTTCTTACGTGTTGACGCTACACACCCTGTACACGTTAATGCTCCAGTTCACTTCATTAATGAAGAAGCTGCAGAGAAGAAAGGTGGCAAAATGGCTCACCACGTGAATGAAATCGCAGTAACTTGTTTACCTGCTGACATTCCTGAGTTCATCGAAGTTGACGTTGCAAACTTAGAAGTTGGTCAAACGTTACATTTATCAGACGTTGCTTTACCAAAAGGCGTAACATCTGACGAGCTAGCTAAAGGCGAAAGCCATGACCAAGCTGTTGCTTCACTAAATGCACCTAAAGGCGCAAGTGATGACAGCGAAGAAGAAGCAGCGACAGAAGAAGCTTCAGCTGAGTAATTTTTAACTTACTCCTGATGATAAAGCTTAAAGGACTTGTTTTACGACATGCCCTTTAAGCTTTTTAGTTTTAAATGACCTTGAATTTATCGACCTTAACAAGAGTAAACTATTAGATGACGATTCAATTAGTAGTCGGCTTAGGCAATCCAGGTTCTGAATACAGTAAAACACGTCATAATGCTGGTGATTGGTTTGTCCAAGAACTTGCATCACGTTACAACATTTCCTTAAAGCCAGAAAAAAAATACTCAGGTCTCTACGGTAAAGGATTAATTGCAGGACAATTAGTTCATCTTCTTATACCAACCACTTTTATGAATTGTAGTGGTAAAGCCGTAGCACCATTAGCCAATTTTTTTCGTATCCCCGTTGAAAACATTTTAGTTGCTCACGATGAGCTAGATATGTTGCCTGGCGTTTGTAAGATCAAACAAGGTGGCGGACACGGTGGTCACAATGGTTTACGCGACATCATTTCGTGTATGGCAAATAACAAAGAATTTTATCGGTTACGCATTGGTATTGACCATCCAGGTCACCGCGATCGCGTTACTGGGCATGTACTTGGAAAAGCACCTGCCAACGAACAAAACTTAATTGACCAAGCAATAGACGAAGCTGCGCGCTGTTTTGAAATTTGGCAAAAAGACGATATTAAAAAAGCTCAAAATCGTCTACATTCTTTTAAAGCGCAATAATAAATATTGCGACAACATTATAGGTAAACATCATGGGATTTAAATGTGGTATTGTTGGCTTGCCCAACGTCGGGAAATCAACACTTTTCAACGCACTTACTAAAGCGGGCATTGAAGCTGCTAACTTTCCATTTTGTACAATTGAACCTAATACTGGTGTAGTACCGGTACCAGATCCTCGCTTAGATGCATTAGAGAAAATTGTAAACCCTGAACGCGTTCTAGCAACAACAATGGAATTTGTTGATATTGCTGGTTTAGTTGCTGGTGCATCTAAAGGTGAAGGCTTAGGTAATAAATTTCTAGCTAACATTCGTGAAACTGATGCCATTGGCCATGTAGTTCGTTGTTTCGATAATGAAAATATTATTCATGTTTCTAATCAAGTAAGCCCTGCTGATGATATCGATGTTATCAACACTGAATTAGCACTATCTGATATGGATACTGCTGAACGCGCTATTTTCCGTTTAGCGAAAAAAGCTAAAGGTGGAGATAAAGACGCTAAATTTGAAATGCCAGTATTAGAAAAAATACTAAAGCATGTTGAAGATGGTCACATGGTTCGTTCTTTAGAGTTAACTAAAGAAGAAAAAGCAGCAGTTGCCTACTTAAACTTTTTAACAATTAAGCCAACGATGTACATCGCTAACGTTAACGATGATGGTTTTGAAAATAACCCTTATCTTGATGCGGTACAAAAAATAGCTGACGCTGAAGGGGCTATTGTTGTTGCCGTTTGTGCTGAAATTGAAAGCGAGTTATCTGAAATGGATGACGAAGACCGCGTAGAGTTTATGGCCGACCTTGGTTTGGAAGAACCAGGCTTAAACCGTGTTATAAACGCTGGTTACTCTTTACTGCACTTACAAACCTACTTTACTGCAGGTGTTAAAGAAGTCAGAGCATGGACAGTGAAACAAAATGCTACCGCTCCACAGGCAGCCGGTGTAATTCACACTGACTTTGAAAAAGGCTTTATTCGCGCTGAAGTAGTAGCTTATGATGACTTTATCGAGTTTAATGGTGAGTCTGGCGCTAAAGAAGCCGGCAAGTGGCGTTTAGAGGGTAAAGAATACCGCGTGAAAGATGGTGACGTTGTACACTTTAGATTTAACGTTTAACGTTTTATCATTAATAGTAACGAAAGAGAGCTCAGGCTCTCTTTTTTTATGGTAAGAAAACTCCCTCTACTAATAACGACAACTCCAACCAGTCCTTAAAACTTAAACAAAGCTATATTATCAAAGAGCACTACATTAATATGAACGAGCAGTTTATTTGAATACACCTGCTGTTTGCTAACAATACTGGCAAACTTCAGCATTGAGATTAAACTTGCTATTACAATAATATAAATATTTAGGAATACTATGAAAACTACCCTTATTACATCTCTTGTTCTTGCTACTGCATTATCATACGCTCCACAAAGCTTAGCTTATGAAGACAGCATGTCTTTACGCATTTGTGAGTACGTTTCAATTAATGACAAAAAACGTTTACGTAAATATTTAAAATCAAGCAAACTCAAAATACGCTCTATTTTTGACAATGTTGAATGTAATGGTAAAAATATCCTTGTTTTCGCTGCATCTTCTAATGCTCTTGATGTAGGTGAATACGTAATTGGTAAGTTACCCGTAAAAACGGTATCAGAAAATTTAGCAGCTGTAACAGAACATTCAGCACATTTAACTAAAGTGGCTAACAAACGAATTAAATAGCATTAGTTAATTATTAATATCAAATCGGTAGATTTAGGTTATTTATTATTTTCTTCTACCTTTTTGATAGCTTATTCAGCTTTTTTGCGCAGATATACGGCAAATTGCACAGTGATTAAGCAAACAGTAAAAAAGTATCATTTTTTTAATAAAAAACGGTTGACGTAAGGCAATGAGATTTGCATAATACGCGCCACTTGCTGAGAGGCAAGAAGAAAAGAAAGAAAGGCTACATAGCTCAGCTGGTTAGAGCACATCACTCATAATGATGGGGTCCCAGGTTCAAATCCCGGTGTAGCCACCACTTCTCTTCTAAGTAAAAATTGAAATGCGGGTTTGGCGGAATTGGTAGACGCGCTGGATTTAGGTTCCAGTATCGCAAGATGTGAGAGTTCAAGTCTCTCCTCCCGCACCATTCAATATTTTATTTCCTCTATTTAAAATCACTAATTAAAATAACTCTTTAATTAATCTCAATCTCAAGTTTTATCTGCTCATTTGTTAATTAACAAATGCATGCTTTTTTTCGCCTCTTAATAATGATACGACCTAAACGATACTAGTAAGCTACTCAAGTTAGTGATCCCCAATAAATGAACACTTTTTAGGGACACAGCTAAAAAAAGATTAAAGGCTGAGCATACCTATTTATTTAAAATTGCTATGTATAAATTGCTATATATAAATTGATATACCTAACGTCATTGTCAGCACCATTTGTATTCGATAGCACTTAATTAACTTTATAGCCCTAGTTGTCCGCCTGTGCTGCACAAACGCACTTGTTATAAAGCACTTCAGACTTTACTTGTCTCGCTATTTAAAGCCGTGCTTGTGGCTTAAATTCAGTGGCTTTAAGCTTAGTGGTAGATACAAATCAATATAAGAGCTGACAGCCATGTGATACAGCATACGCAAGTAAAAGCGTTTTATATAATGCATTAAGACAATGAGAGCCTAAAAGCTTACTCCTCATTATTCAGCTCTAGCATTCAAGCAATTTTGAGTAACTAATGACAGAGCACTATGATTGTTTCGAATTACCTGAACAGAATATATTAGCGATAGCTAAAAAATGAATAGTTACTAGTAAGTTAAAGAATGTGCAGGAACAAAACTAATAAGATGAAGAAAGAATTTACAGTGTTTTATGATAAACGAAGGTTATATAACCTCAACTCGGTTTAATGAATGTCATAATCAATTGATAAACAACACTTTTGATGAATCCTCTATTTCCAATTATGATAGTTAAGTGGATATCAAGGCGTTTATGTATCCGAATAGCGAGCTATTTGGTACATCAACAACGTAGATAGGCAATTAAATAGCTTTATTGGATGGCATTGCTTAAGCCGAACTGAGGTTACATAAGCACTTAAAATACAAAACGCCTGATGAAAGGCATCAGACGTTTTAAATAAAGATACGCCTCTCAAAGTGAAGGCAAATAGCTTAAATTATAATGACTTTGCGTAGGCTCGCGCTTTTTCAAGATCTTCAGGCGTATCAACACCTTCAACTTCTAGGCGCGTTTTCGCGACAGCAACATGAATTTTTTCACCTTGCCATAATACTCGTAGCTGCTCTAACGACTCAATTTGCTCTAGCTGGCTAGCCGGCCATTGCACATAATCTTTAATAAACCCTGCTCTATAGGCATAAATACCAATGTGACGTAGATAAAAGTCACCTATTTCATCAATATTATCATTATTAAGAAAACGCTCACGATCGTAAGGAATCGTTGCGCGACTAAAGTACATCGCATAGCCACTCTTGTCACAAAGTACCTTTACAGCATTTGGATTTAATGCCTCAGCAACATCAGTAATCGCCATAGCTAAAGTCGCCATACGAGCTTGGCTTTGGTTCGATAAGTTAGCCGCAACTTGCGCAATATTTTCCACAGGGATAAAGGGCTCATCACCTTGAACATTAACAATGACTTGGTCGTCAGCAAACTGATAAGTTTCCATCACTTCAGCAAGACGCTCTGTACCAGATTGATGATCAGCGCGGGTTTTACACACCTCGCCACCAAAGCTTTCAACGACACGAGCAACTTCATCGTTATCTGTTGCAACAATAACTTGTTCAGCGCCGCTGGCTAGAGCCTTCTCCACAACCCACTGGATCATAGGTTTGCCCGCAATATCAGCTAACACTTTACCCGGTAAGCGTGACGACTCAAATCGTGCAGGGATCACAACTACAAATGACATAAAAACCTCATTAATCTATTTTTGCTAACATAACTTTTCAGCGCTATGCATCATCTTCGGTAATACGACGAGCTTCACTTTCAAGTAATACAGGAATGTCTTTTTCGATTGCAAAGGCTAAACGGTCAAACTTACAGATAAGCTCTTTCTGCTCTTTATTATGTTCTAACTTTCCTTTACATACTGGGCACGCAAGGATTTCCATTAACTTAGTATCAAACGCCATAACACTCTCTCTTAAATGAATTATATTTCTTAACTTTACTATTAATTTCACCGATAACTTTATTATCGTGTACTTGATGAACTGCCACCAAGCTTAAACTTTATACTTTTACAGGCACTGCTAGCTAATCAGCTAATGCTGTAATTTTATCTATAACGGTTGCTATTGATGAATCGTCATTAGTTGCAAGAAACTTTGCATCCACAGGCAAATACCAAAAATTTTCTTGAGCAAAGTCAGCGCATTTAACGGCATCTTTTTCTGTCATCAATAGCGGTATATTGCTTGGAAACGGTTGTAAGTCTTCAGCGGAAAAAGCTTGATGATCAATAAAACCTTTAGCCAGATTTATAGCGAAGCCGTAATGCTCAAGGGTATTAAAAAAACGTTTTGGATCGCCAATACCAGCAAGCGCATTAACATGCCTATCTTTCGTTAAATTCTCTACTAGAAAGGTCTTTAGATTAATACTAATACCCGTTTTAACATTTACCACTTTGGTAGCACTTAATTGCATATGTAGTATTGGTAAAGCTAAATTTTTAGCTTGCTCTAACCATTGGCTTTCACCATTAACAATAACGCAATTAGCTTGAGCCATTCTATGTTTACTTTCTCTCAAAGGACCTGCGGGCAACAATAAGCCATTACCAAATAAACGTTTACCGTCTACAACAATAAATTCAAAATCTCTCTTTAATCGGTAATGTTGCAAGCCGTCATCGGCAATAATAATTTCACAGCCTTGATCGATTAGTTGCTGACAACCCTTAACTCTATCTGCGCCAATAACAACAGGAATACCGCTGCGCTGAAATATTAGCAAAGGTTCATCACCCGCTTGTTCTGCGCTACTTTCTTCGTTAATTTGATAGGGGTAATACGGTGCTTTTGAACCATAACCACGACTGACGACACCAACTTTTAAGCCTTTCGCAGTTAACTGTTCTACCAAATACAAAGTGACGGGGGTTTTACCATTTCCACCGATGCCAATATTACCAACAACGACTACTGGCACTGACACTTTAAATGATTTCAATAAGCCTAACTTAAACGCAATACGGCGGCAAAAACTTATCACAGCAAAAATAAGCGTTAACGGGAACAGCAAAGGTACCATCAGCCATTTAGCGAAATGACCTTGAAACCATACCTTTTCAATTAATCGCATTTTTTTCGCCAGATTGTTTATCAACATATTGCATTTTTAGATAAACACCTTGATTAAGTAACATTTGTGTTATGCGCCAAACTGAAATTTATGCAGTTGGGCATACGCGCCATCTAACGCTATTAATGCTTGATGATCACCCTGCTCTTTTATTTGCCCTTGATCCATGACAATTATTTTATCTGCACTTTCGATGGTAGATAAACGATGGGCAATAACAATACAAGTACGGTCTTTTTGCAATACGCTTAACGCATCTTGAATATGACGTTCAGACTCAGTATCTAAGGCACTGGTTGCTTCATCTAAAATTAAAAATGGTGCATCGCATAACAACGCACGTGCAATAGCGACACGTTGGCGCTGTCCGCCCGAAAGCATTGCACCATTATCACCAATATTGGTATCTAAGCCTTCAGGTAAGCCTTCAACAAATTCCATCACGTGAGCTTTACGCGCGGCATCTTCAATTTCGGCAAGCGTTGCGTCAGGTTTACCGTAGGCAATGTTATTAGCGATAGAATCGTTAAACAATACAACCTGCTGAGAAACATAGGCAAATTGTTTACGTAAGTCTTTTAACTTGTAATCAGTAATATTTTTACCATCGATTAGTACTTTACCCGTTGTTGCATCATAAAATCTTAATAACAAAGCACTTGCAGTTGATTTACCACTACCAGAACGTCCAACTAATGCCACAGTTTCACCAACATTGGCAGAAAAAGTCAAATCAGTTAACGCCTGTTTTTCATCTTGTTCATTATAAAAGAAGTTTACCTGTTCAAAAGCTAATGTTCCTTCTGCTCGCTTTAAGGCAATAGTACCGGTATCTTGTTCAGTTTTTTGATCTAATACAGCAAAAATACTAACACTAGCCGCCATACCTTTTTGGAACTCACTATTAACAGTGGTTAATAGTTTTAACGGTCTAAGTAATGTAACCATACACATTAATACGGTCATAAACACACCCGCTGAAATTTCCTCTCGCATAGAATCAAGGTTTGCAACGTACAATACAAAAGCCAAAGCAAATGAAGCAATAATTTGAATAATTGGTACGCTGGCTGATTTAGCAGCAACTAATTTCATTCGTTGTTGGCGGTTGTGCTTGTTAATTTTTCCAAAGCGTTCAAATTCACGCTGCTGGCCATCAAAAGTTAATACCACCTTGTGACCATTAAAAGTTTGTTCTGCGGCAGTAGTGACTTCGCCCATTGCGCCTTGAATACTTTTACTGACCTGACGAAAACGTCGAGAAACGACAGTCACAATAACAGCAATCACAGGGGTAATAAGCAAAAATATCGACGCTAATTGCCAACTGTTATAGAACATTACAATCAGTAGACCGATAACAAATGCACCTTGCTGAACCAAAGTTAATAATGCTTTAGAAACCGCACTTAATACTTGTTCAGTATCAAAAGTTAACTTTGAAATTAAGCTGCCTGTCGATTCTTTATCGTGATAAGCAACAGGCATCGACATCACATGTTCAAATAGCTCTTGACGAATATTGGCGACAACATTATTACCCAACCATGCTAAAGTATAGTTACCTGCAAAGTGACAAATTCCACGTAAAATAAACATCACAACAATGAAAAAAGGTGCCCACTTCATAAAAGTCGGGTCTTGTCCGTCTAAGCCATTATCAATTAAAGGTTGTAGCTGTGAGAAAACGAAACTATCAATTGCTGCATAACCCAGCATGCCAAATATAGAAACAATTGCCGCAGCTTTATAAGCTTTTGCATAAGCTAGCAGTCGTCTAAAATTTTGCTCAGGTTTTTTTTTCGTTGTCGCTTGCGATGGTTTTGTCGACATTTATGCTCTCAATGCGTAGTCAAAAAATCTTGTGATGAATTGCGAAAGTATTTTAGCGTTATTTTGCCAATCAACCAACTTATAAACGCTTATAAGTACTTATAGACTATTTATGTGGCGTCACTATTGAGTAATTCAATGTTATGTACTCAATTTGCAAACCAATAAGGCTTAACATCCTGTCGGTAATTTGATACTTCAATCTCATCAGGGCTAAGTAAAAATGTCACCATACCAAGTTCAGCGGTATTCAACGTTGTTATATCATGATCTTGATAACGTTTTAATATTGGCTCTGATGGCATTTTCCAGCGATTCAAATAACCAGCACTAAATACCGCATACTTTGGTGCAACAGTTGATAGAAAAAGAGTACTTGATGATGATTTAGAGCCATGATGTGGTGCGACCAAAATATCACTCGCGAGTTTTGATCTCACATCAGCATTGCTCAATAGCCGACTCTCTTGTTTTGACGATATATCACCAGGTAGCAAAATCCGATGAAAACCATCACTAATAACGACAACACAAGAATCATCATTTTTATCCCCCTTAAACTGACTTGGCGATAACATGTCAAAACGCAAACCTTGCCAAGTAAAACTTTGCCCTGATAAACAATGACTATTAGGTGTTAATGCAATTTCGTTAGCAATAATGTTATCAATTGACATTTTCTCTCGTAAAAAATGTAAGCCGCCCGCATGGTCGTTATCATTATGGCTAATAATAACGCCATCAATAGTTTGATAACCCTGATATTTTAAATACGGCAATATTGCAGCTTCTGCCATATTAAAACCGCTAGGATAGCGAGCACCCGTGTCATAAATAAAAACTCGACGGTTCTTTTCAATTACAACAGCCAAGCCATGCCCAACATCAAGTATTGCAAGTTGCCATTGCTGAGTATTTTTGTTGCTCATAAATACTATGGAGAATATGGAAGCAATAAAGCCAGTTACCAGTATTAAATGCCATTTATTCAAACGAAAATATAGTATTAAAAAAACACCAATAACCACTAAAGCTAGAAGTTCAAGAAACATATTTGAAATACTTATCAGTGCCCATTCAACTTCTGCGATATAGCTCAGCCATTGCCAGATAAACACTAAACTCAAATGTGCTAACTCTAAAATAAACTGACTTAATACCTCACTTATTGGCAAAGTGACAACGGCTAAGAGCGTAAGTGGGATTGTTGTCATACTCATTAAAGGTACGGCGATAATATTGGCGAAAAATGCCAGTAGTGGTAACTGATAATTTAATGATGCAGCAATAGGCAGCATACAAACCGTTAACGCTAGCTGAATGACAATAAGCGCTTTACACCAGTTATAAAGTTTTAATTTGTATTTCCCCCAAGGTGAACTAGTTGATTGCTGAGACAAAGATTGTTGGGGCAATGCTATAGCAGTATCAGGCGATTTATTTTCGATGCGCTGTTCATCCGGTAGATTAACTTTATTCAAGAACCTCGAAGACGTGGCAAAAATAATACTTAGCGCACTGATTGAAAGCCAGAAACTAGCACTTAACAAACTTAACGGCCACAGTAGCAAAATCACTAGAATAGTCAGAAATAACCAGCGTATTAGCGAGACGTTGCTTGCACTTACTTTCAATAGCCAAAACATAAAAAGCATCACTAATGCTCGTAACGTCGGAATAGAATAACCCGCTAAATAGGCGTAATACCACGCCATAAAACAACTGATGATAATCGGTAAATATTTAACATTAGTCCGCATCAAACTGATGCTTTTCTTATTAGATAAAATAGTACCTAAAGGTAGCACTTTAAAAATAGCTCGAGTAACGAGTAGACTAAAAAGTGCAATGATACCAATATGTAAACCTGAAATAGCAATTAAATGTATCGTTGCTGTTGCCGATAAAACTTGCCATTGCTCTTTAGTCAACTCACCGCGTTCGCCAAACCCTAAAGCCAGTAGCAAAGCCCCTAACGGCTTTTCAGCCACAAACAGCGCAAACTTTTGATATAACAACTGCCGCCAAGAAACGCCTTCAGCAATAAGGATATTATTGAAAACACCATGCTTTTTAAGCGTTTTCTGGGTATCAGCTTTAACATAACCTGTCGCAACGATCCCCTTATGCCTCAACCAAACTTGGTAATTAAAACCGCCAATATTTGCCAAACCATGTGCCGGTTTAAGTTTTACCGCCAACTGCCATTGCTGTCCTTGTAGCAACTTTTTTATCGGTACTTTCCAGTTCAATCTGACGAGAAAAGGAGCCTTAAGTTTAACTCCTTGCCAGTGATTGACCATAAAGTTAAAACGATTGCTATTTGGCTTTTCATGCACGATGTTTGCGACTGTTCCACGCAAAACAACGGTTTCTTTGTGAAGGGTCTCTGAAGCAATATTATTTTCAGTTAGCTTACTTTGATATTGGTTTGCGGCGATCAAAATCCAACAGCCCCCCAAAAGCATTAATGCAAAGGGTCGAAACCTCCCTATCAAAAATAACAGTATACAAAATGCTAAGATCAAGAACAGTAAAGAAAACTCTGGCACTATCGGTATGAATAGTGACAAAATAGCACCGAGAAAAAAGGTTAGTAGCCACCATTCCATAGTGATCAATTTCCATTTAGCAATTTAAAGTTAAGTAAATTTATGCCTAAAAAAATGATTAAACGCCTGATGCCAGATCATCAAACGATTAAAAACAATAAACATTTGCAGATTTTTGGTGACTTGCTGCATAACGCAAACCTTTGGCATTTAAATCGTCGTTCAGTAAGTAAAGCCTTTGCAGTTGGATTATTTTTTGCGTTTATCCCTGTACCATTTCAAATGGTATTAGCGGCAGGCTTTGCAATTATAGTACATGCAAATCTTCCTTTGGCTATTGCCCTAGTTTGGATAACTAACCCTTTGACTATGCCGGCAATTTTTTACTTTTGCTACTTAACAGGTACTTGGATTATAGGTGCGCCAGCAGGCGAGTTTATGTTTGAAGCCAGTTGGCAATGGTTAGTTGATAGTGTTTCAACCATCGGGCCAGCATTTATTCTTGGCTGTGGTGTGTTAGCGACTGTTTTCTCTATCTTAGGTTACTTCACCATCAACAGTATCTGGCGTTTTTCGGTCGCGAAAGAATGGCGGAAACGACAGGCGAGCAGAAAAAAATCATAAATACTTAATCAGCGTATAAAAAACAAAAAAATCAGACACTAGGTCTGATTTTTTTTGTGCTAATTTTTTTAGCATTCAATGCGATTTAACTTCGAAAATAAATATATCTTAGCTTCCTAAAAGTCTGACCTATTATGCTTGTCCTAGTACTTGCGCAGGATCTACTTTAGTTGCTCGCCATGCAGGGTAAATGGTTGCGATTAAACTCATTATCAAGGCAGTAATGACCGTGGTAATAACATCATCTTCACGTAATACCGTGGGTAAATAATCAATAAAATAAACGTCTGCAGATAAAAATTCAACTGATAATATACTTTCGATAGCTCGAATGATTTCAGTTAAATTTAACGAAATCAATATACCTAAACAAGCCCCCAGAAAACAGCCTAAAATGCCATTCATCAGCCCTTGAAACATAAAGCTAGTCATAATAGTACTCGGCTTAGCGCCCATGGTTTTTAAAATCGCAATATCAGATTTCTTTTCATTTACCGCCATGATTAGCGTCGATACAATATTAAAACTCGCCACCGCTATCACTAATACCAAAACTATAAACATCACCATACGTACGAGCTGTATATCATTAAACAAATGCCCATGACTGCGCGTCCAATCTACCATATAAACATAAGAGTCTAAGCTGAACATAACATCTCGAACAATTTTTGGCGCTGAAAAAACATCACTTACCAATAAACGTATACCTTGCACTTCACCTTGTTGATAGCCTAATAACTGGCTTGCCATGGTTAGATTAATAAAACTCTGGGTATCGTCTACTGTGCCGCCAAACTTAAATATTCCGACAACTTTCGCTTGTTGCTTCATAGGAACAGGGAATTGTTGTTTCGCTGCACTAAGTTCTGCTTTACCACGACTAGGTGGCGGCAAGAGCAATTGCACGTTGTCACCAATACTCAAAGACAACTTGCGCGCAATACCAGCACCGATAATAACGCTATTTTCTTTGCTTAAATCTTGCCATTTCCCGGCCGTCATATAATTTGCTATTGCTGATACTTGTTGTTCAAGTGCAACATCAACGCCGCGAATTTCTACACCTTTTAATTGACCACTATTTTGCATCATACCTTGCGTTTTTATAAACGGTGCAGCTGCAATGACATTTGGATGCTGTTGTACACGTGCAACATTTTCAGGCCAATTATCAATAGGATCATTTACTCCAACCACTTCACCATGTGGCACAATAGATAATAGATGCTGTGCTAAGGCTTTTTCAAAGCCATTCATCGCTGAAAGCACAACAATCAGTACCATTACGCCAATTGCGATGCCAATGGTAGAAGAAGCGGAAATAAAAGATGAAAAGCCCTTACTTTGACGACTTCGTACATAACGTAAACCAATAAACACACTTAACGGTTTTAACACTTAGCCTTCCTCACTCTTCACCGTTTCACTTTTAACCGCTTGGTTTTGCATAGTCTCTTCAAGCGGTGTTAAGTGGCCATGATTCAAACGTAATTGACGATCCATTTTTGCCGCAAGGGTTAAATCATGGGTAACAATGACAAAGCTGGTATTCACCGTTCGGTTTAGCTCTTTTAGTAATTGATAGATTTGTTCAGCAGTATCAAAATCTAAATTGCCTGTCGGCTCATCAGCCAGTACCAATGAAGGTTTAGTTACTAATGCCCTAGCGATAGCAACACGCTGACGCTCGCCGCCAGATAACTCCGAAGGACGATGATGACCACGATGCGCCAAGCCAACTTGTTCCAACATAGCTTTAGCTTGCGATAAAGCCACTTTAGGTTTGTCACCACGTATTAATAACGGCATGGCTACATTTTCTTCGGCGGTGAACTCCATCATTAAATGATGAAACTGATAAATAAAACCAATATGTTGATTACGAAAGCTTGCGCGTTGCTTTTCAGATAATTGATGAATATCAACACCATTGATAAATACTTCACCTGAGCTGGGCGTATCTAACGCCCCAGCCAAATGCAAAAATGTGCTTTTACCGCAGCCTGAACTACCAACAATAGCGACAAGTTCGCCTGCTTTAACGGCTAAATCCAATTCCGTCAACACATGAGTTTCAATAGTCCCTTGTTGATACACCTTACTGAGTTTTCGACACTCTAAGCCTAAGGCTAAATCATTTTTTTCTGTCATGTTATTCACTTCACTTTCATTAACGTTCATATTTACATTAGCTAAGTTATTATTCATTTCGAAGTACCTCAGCAGGCTGAGTTTGTGCTGCGCGATAAGCGGGGTAAAGTGTTGCAACAAAACTCATTAATAAGGCTGAGCCAACAATCATTGCAATATTCATACTATCAAGTGCAATGGGTAACTCTTGACCACCGCCTAATAAGTTAACGCCAAGTAGTTCAAATAAACTATTCAAGTTAAGGGTAAGAATAATGCCCAGCGTAACTCCTAATATTACCCCCCAAATACCATTAGTTAGGCCTTGAGTGATGAATATTTTCACAACACCACTGCGATCTAAACCCAGCGTTTGTAAGATACTAATCTCGCCTTGCTTATCAATAACCACCATAACCAGTGCAGAAACAATATTAAATGCAGCAACCGCGACAATGAGGCTTAACATCAGCCACATCATATTTTTTTCCATACTTACTGCGGCAAATAATGCCCCTTGGCTTTCTTGCCAACTAACATAATTAAATTCAGGATATTTTAACGCTAGTTTCGTAATAACCGCTTTTGCATTAAAGGCATCATTTAAATACAGTCTAAGCTGCTCAACACCATCACCTTTTTTACGGTGTAATTTGGCGCCATCTTTTATGTGTATATAAACCATAGACTCATCGACTTGCGAACCAACATTGAAAATGCCAACAATGGTAAAGGTTCGATGAACGGGTACACGTCCCATCGGCGTAAAGAGGGTTTTATTCGGCAGTGTTAAACGCACAACATCGCCAAAACCAACATTCAAATTGCGCGCAAGTGCTTGCCCTAAAACAATACCAAAAGGTTTATCTAACAATTGTGATAATTGACCATTTTCCATAGCAGTCGAAATAATATTATGCTGCTCGTATTCTGGCATAATCCCATGGACTAATACCCCTTGTAATGCAGACTTTGATTGGATAAGCGCTTCACTTTCTTGAAATGGCGTTACATGCTTAACCTCTGGTAAAGCGACAAGTTCAGCCTGCAAGGCTTGCCAATTATTTAATTTGGCATCTTGCGGAGATATTAAAATATGTGGAACCAGTCCTAGTACACGACGTTTTTGCTCTCGTTCTAAACCGTCCATTACCGACACTACGGTAATTAAAGAAGCAACGCCAAGTACAATACCAATAATAGAGAAAAAGGTAATAAAGGAGACAAACCCTTTACCATGATTGCTGCGGCTGTATCTTAAGCCAATGTAAACACTAACAGGTTGAAACATTAATCCTTTCTTCTATTTAAAATGGCGAGTCGCCGAACCTAATTTGCCTAAGAGCATACCACAGCTCAACAAACTATTTTCAGCCTGTTAATTAACTTTCCCCCATTTGAATAAAAAAACTCATCGAAATGACGAAATTAATAACAGTAACTAGCTATTTAATTGTAAATATTACTTAAATAGCGCTAATTCAGTACAAATATACAAGTCAGGCAAGAAAAACAAAAGTGATAAATTACAACTAACTACATAGTAATTAGAGGTTTTATTACTTCAATGTAAATTTAAAAATACGCCTATCCATTAAGATTATGTAAACAAAGGTTTCATTACACTAGTAAATATTACTGATAGCCTTTAACATCGAAGGGATAACTACAAAAATTACTAAATTGTGAGTCTAAAATGAAAACTATAATAACAAGTGCAGTTTGCACATCTTTACTATTCATTGCTGGGTGTAATAACGACACCAGTACAACAACTGAAACAGTTGTTGCTGCGCCAGTAATGCAAAAAACAGCATTAGCTTCAGGTATTGATAAAGCTAACATGGACTTAAACGTTCGCCCACAAGACAACTTCTACCGTTACGTTAACGGTGCATGGTTGAACGCTAATGAAATTCCAGGTGATAAAACCACTATCGGTTCATTTTACGACTTACGTGATGAAGCTGATGATAGCGTTAAAGCCATCATTGAAGAACTCGCAGCAACTGAAAATCTTAAAATGGGTAGTGATGAGCAAAAAGTTGCTGACTTATTCCGTTCATACATGAATACCGATGCACGTGATGCTGCGGGTATCAAGCCTATTCAAGCTATCTTTGATAACATTAATAACTTGAAAGACAAAAATGAATTAGCGGCATTTTTTGGTGAAAATCAAAAAATTGGTGTTGGTAGCCCATTAGCTTTTTACATCAGTGTTGATGCTAAAGATTCTACTCGTTACGCAACTCATGTTTGGCAAAGTGGTTTAGGTTTACCAGATAGAGATTACTACTTCAACGAAGCTGATCGTTTTGCAAAGTTACGTGAAGGTTATGTCGCTCACATTGAAAACATGTTTAACCTAGCGGGCTTGAAAGACGGTAAAGCTGCCGCGCAAACTATCATGGCGCTTGAAACGAAACTAGCTGGTTTCCACTGGACAAAAGTTGAGTCTCGCGATAGCACTAAACGTTACAACAAATTTAATGTTGCAGATTTAAGCACAGTAACTGATGCCTTTAACTGGAATGCTTACCTTGAAGCTCAAGGCGTAGCTAAGCAGAAAGATTTGATTGTTAACCAACCTTCATTTGTTAAAGGTTTTGGTGAAACATTCGCAGCAACATCGTTAGCTGATTGGCAAACTTACTTAACATTCCACACGCTTAGTAACTTTGCTGGCTCATTAACGACTGCATTAGATAATGAAAACTTCGATTTTTATTCAAATCAGTTAAGTGGTCGTAAAGAACAACGTCCAATGTGGAAACGCGGTGTTTCAGTTGTCAATGGCAACTTAGGCGAAGTTATCGGTAAAGTTTATGTTGGCCGTCACTTTAAGCCTGAAGCTAAAACACGTATGACACAATTAGTTGAAAACCTACGTGGTGCATACGGCGTAAGTATCGATGAACTAGAGTGGATGTCTGACGCAACTAAAAAAGCAGCACATGTTAAGTTAGCAAGTTTCGACCCTAAAATTGGTTATCCAAACAAGTGGGAAGATTATTCTGCCCTAACCATAAAAAGTGATGACTTAGTTGGCAACAAAATGCGCTCTGGCACTGTTTCTCATCAAAAAGAAGTGGCTAAGCTTGGCGGTCCAATCGACAGACAAGAATGGGGCATGACACCTCAAACAGTAAATGCTTACTACAACCCAACTAAAAATGAGATTGTGTTTCCAGCAGCAATTTTACAACCACCATTCTTTAACTTAAACGCAGATGACGCGGTTAACTACGGTGGTATTGGCGCTGTTATTGGCCATGAAATGGGTCACGGTTTTGATGATCAAGGCAGCAAATACGATGCTGAAGGTAACATGCGTAACTGGTGGACTGAAGAAGATTTAGCAGCCTTTAAAGTACGTGCTGACAACTTAGTAGCACAATACGACAACTACGCAGTATTTGATGATTTAAACGTTAATGGCTCTTTAACATTAGGCGAAAACATCGGTGACTTATCAGGTGTAACTATCGCTTATAAAGCTTACAAAGCATCATTAGATGGTAAAGAAGCAGAAGTTATTGACGGCTTAACTGGCGATCAACGTTTCTTCATGGGTTATGCACAAGTGTGGCGTGGAAAAATGGTTGAAAAATCATTGCGTAACCGCGTAGCAACTGACCCACATTCTCCAGGTGAGTTCCGTGCTTTAGGTTCGTTATCAAATATGCCTGAGTTCTATACTGCATTTGACGTGAAAGAAGGCGATGCTATGTATATCGCTCCTGAAAAGCGCGTTAAAATTTGGTAAGCTTCACTTTTTTATCTGCTTGGTTACGGGCTACAAGCCTGAATCATAAATATTGAAAATAGTGGTTAATTATAAAAAGGAGCATTAGCTCCTTTTTTTATCGCTGTAATTTACTGTATGCCAATTTAATTAATTTATCGCCCACTTGTGCTGGTTAAAATAATTCAAGGTTTCGTTGCTTTCAATCCCAATAGCCAGCTATTGGTCAATCAAGCGCCTTACCTTGATTTATTTTTCCTACGCACAACAAGAGCACAAACTTAACGAAACTGGTATTACATCAAACACAACAATGCGGTTTTCATTGTAAAGGTGAATACATAACAGTAAAATCAGCCGCTTATTAAATGATATTTTTAACCAACTAGCTTAATTATTTCAGTGTTATTACTGCAGTAGTCATTTGGTTAATCAAATAGGGAACACGGTTAAAGTCCGTGACTGTACCCGCAACTGTAAATAGCAAAAAGCTATAAGTCAGGACACCTAATATCAACATGCTTAACAACATTTAATAAACTAACACCGTGCGGGAATACACGAGAGTTACTGATGCCAAAAATTACAGGCACTTGTACCCTATTTTCAGCACTTTAATTGATACTAAATTCAAAATAATCATTTGAATTGGAGTAGAAAAACAGCATGAAAATATTGTTCGCCAACCTTTACAGCCAAGTTCAAAAACGAATTAATACTAAGTTAGTTTTTAGCTGGATAAGCCAGTAATCATGAGCAATTTATTAACGCTTGATGCTGTTTCTTGGACTGTAGAAAAACAAGCTATTCTGAGTAATGTTTCATTTAATGTCGCCCAAGGCGATATTCTTGGCATTATCGGTCCTAATGGCGCAGGTAAAACCTCACTGTTAAAGTGCTTGCTAAATCAAACTAAAAATTGGCAAGGTGGTATCAAACTAAAAAACAAAAGTATAAGCCATTACAAGCCGCACGAGCTTGCACAAACCTTTGCCCTGGTAGTGCAAAAATCTCCGCCAATATTCGAACTGAAAGTTTATGATGTCGTGCGCATGGGCTTATTACCTTATAAAGCCTTGTTTGCCCGCGACACTGACATTGATAAAAAAGAAATCATGCTAGCGCTAGAAAAAGTAGGCTTAGCAACGAGTGAAAACAAGTTTTTTAATACCTTATCTGGTGGTGAGCAACAACGGGTACTAATTGCCAAAGCACTAGTGCAAAAAGCTAAAATACTAGTCTTAGATGAACCAACCAATCATCTCGATATTTTCTATCAACACCAAATTTTACAGTTAGTAAAAGCACTAAATATTACCGTGATCATGACTATTCATGACCTAAATCTTGCCGCACAATATTGCACTCGCTTAGTGTTATTAAATAAAGGCAGGTTAGTGAGCGACAATACGGTTAATGAGGCGCTAAATCCAACAACATTGAGTAAAGTATTTGGCCTTCCCTGTTTTCGAGACAACGTACAACAACATTCAGATTCAACAGTAGCTGAAGTACCAAGAGTTCATTTTTATCCAAATAGTAATACCGACTCATCACTTCCTACAGGTAAAAATTAATGAATTTATTCAGAAATATAAAGGGTAGGAATTCCTGGGTATTTTTCGGTTTGCTACTACTAACCGTTTTTTCAATAACCACGGCGATCACTTTTGGCCCAGCAAAAATAACCAGTTTAGATATTTTACAATGTGTTGTCTCAGAGTGCGCAACACCGATGCATGACATGGTCATTTGGCAAATACGAGTACCACGCGTATTAGTGGGTTTAGTGGCAGGAATGGGCTTAGCCTGTGCTGGTGCAATATTACAAAACGTCACGAGGAACCCGTTAGCTGATCCTTACCTCTTTGGCATTATCTCAGGTGCAGGATTAGGCGCAACAATAGCAACCTTAGTACTATCTGAAGAACAGATGTTAGCCTTGCCATTAGCCGCTTTTTTAGGCGCTTTATTCTCGGTTATTATCGTTTTTGGTATTGCTACTTTATTACGCAATATGAATCATTTATTGCTAACAGGTGTTGCTGTATCTTTCATGCTAGGCTCTATCAGCCACTTCATTCTTTATTTAGGCGATCCTTTTGCCACTAATCGAGTCATTTTCTGGCTTATGGGTAGCTTAACCAGGGTTGAAATGTTTCATTTTTATCTGATCAGCGCCATGGTGGTGATCACCCTGATCACCATATTTGCCTTACATCGACAAATAGACGCCCTACTGCTCGGTGACGAAAGTGCTGCGAGTCTTGGCGTCAATGTTGATAAGCTTCGAATTATATTACTAGCTTTATGCGCCGCAGTTACTGCAACTATTGTCGCTTATTGCGGCGGCATTGGCTTTGTTGGTCTGATGATTCCGCATATCGTAAGGCAACTTGTTGGCGTAACAACCATGCCACTAATAGTGGGATCAGCGCTTGTTGGTGGTTGTTTCTTAGTTTGGGTTGATGTACTAGCCCGCAGCGCATTAAGTACAGTCGAAATTCCCATTGGTATCATCACCTCAGCCATTGGCAGTATTTTCTTTTTAGCGATCATGTATCGCACTCGTAAAACAGGATAATAAATTATGACAACTGAAGCAGATAAAACTCAAAAACACCAAGAACGCATGCAACGTATTAAAGAAAAAGTTGATGCTCGCGTTAACTCAGCGCAAGAAGAGCGAGGGTTACTGATTGTGATTACCGGTAACGGTAAAGGCAAGTCAACTTCAGGCTTTGGTACGCTAACTCGAGCGGTAGGGCATGGCTACACTGCAGCTGCATTACAATTTATCAAAGGTGATTGGGAATGTGGCGAACGCAATCTATTAGAAAAACATGGTGTTGAATTTCACGTTATGGCAACCGGTTTTACGTGGGACACTCAAGATAAATCGAAAGATATTGCCGCGGCGACAAAAGTTTGGGCAGAAGCAAAACGCTTACTGAAAGATGAAACTATCGACGTAGTTTTACTGGATGAATTAACTTATATGTTGTCATACAAGTACCTAGATTTAGATGAAGTGATAGAAGCTATTGTCAATCGCCCAGCCATGCAACATGTCATTATTACCGGTCGTGCATGTCATCGTAGCATCATTGAGCTTGCTGATACGGTTAGTGAAGTACAGCCAACGAAGCATGCTTTTGATAACGGTATTAAAGCGCAAAAAGGTATTGATTGGTAAGCCAAGCAAGTTAAATCAAATAACATAGCTATCACGGAAAGAAACAATGAAACTGAATCGTTACCTGTTTACGGCATTAGTGAGCTTAGCATTTACCGCTATTGCTCAAGCAAATACTAGCAATGAAACAGAAAATAAAGAGCACACTAAACCACGTATCATCGCTTTAGCACCACATATCGTTGAAATGCTATTTGATATTGGTGCTGGTGAACAAATAATCGCCACAACTGAACATGCTGATTACCCTGCTGCGGCAAAAGCTATTCCGAGAATTAGTAGCTCATTACGCATTCAGCTTGAACGGGTCATTGAGCTACAGCCAGACTTAATTATTGCTTGGAAAAGCGGTAACCCTAGTGATGACTTAGCACGCATAAAGCAACTTGGCTTTAATGTGGTTTATTCTCAACCTAATAACTTTGCTGATGTTGCAAAAGAGCTGCGCTTATTTGGTGAGCTTTCAGGTCATACTGAGCAAGGTAAACAGGTTGCTGATAAATTCCTTGCCGATTTAGCTGATATTAAAAATCAATATCAACAAAAAGTACCACTACTTGGTTTTTATGAAGTTTGGTCTAGGCCACTAACCACCATAGCTAAAGGCAGTTGGCCACAACAGTTTTTAGATATTTGTAGTATCAGTAATCCATTCTACCAGTCGGATGCAAGATACCCACAAGTTAATATTGAGCAAATATTGCAAACTAATGTCGATATCATCATTCAGCCATTATCCGAAAACCAAGCAGATAAAGAAGGTTACCCTTGGGAGAAATGGCCTGTTATTCCTGCGGTTAAACATCAACAAATTATCGAACTTGATGCTGATGTAGTGCACCGCATGACAACACGTAGCTTAAACGCTCTAACTGACCTATGTGAGCAAGCAGAAAAAAGTCGTACGTACTATCAGAAAGCTAGCAATTGATGCCGCACTGAAATTGACTGAACGATTACTGTTTTTGCAATAGTAGTCGTAACCTTAAGTTTGATTTGCTGCCCCTCCATGGAACACACCAACCACAAGCCATTGTATTAAAACAACAAAACATCAAAGCACCTCGTCGATTGAATCAGGTCAGGTACCATTTTCATTTGTTTTCATAGCTCAATAGAAGATTAACAATCATATAGTTTTAACATGCTATGTGTAGCACACCATTTTCTATTCGTAGCTATTGCCCAATTCAACATTTTGCAAGGACTGCCTGCAGCATGAATAAAGTGCCGATTGAATTCTTTTATCGTCTCAAGCCAATCTTTCTCATTCACCATAAAACGTTCAAATAAAGGTTTAATATGAGCAGGAATAGCGCCACGTTTATCTTCTCGAATACATCGCCCTGTCCATTCAACTAGTTCAAAATAATCAATTAACGTAAACGGTAAACCTAACTGTTGCTTACTATGAGGCTGATACCCTATAAACGGTAATAATTGCTGCGGTTGAGCCTGATGGTTATTTATTGCTTTTGCTAAAGTAATTAAACGTTGCTGAATGCTGGTGAAATTTGAATGCTCTGGTGTTTCACTTATCGCCGCTCTAATAGGGTTTAAATCAACATAAACCATACAAGCTAATAATGCAGTTTCATCCAATAAAGCTTGTGATTTAAAACGGCCTTCCCAAAAGCGCCCTTTGCAGCAGTCCTCTTTATTCGCTTGTATGGCGATGCTTTCATTTAAACAGCGCATATACCAACCTAAATCGTATAACCGACCCCGCCATGTTTGAATTATCTCTAGAGCTTGAGCCTTTTCTGCTTGAGTGATGGCTTTATTGGTTAGCCATCTATCAACCACAATATGACCATGAAATAACTGCTTCCAGCGCAGTGCCACATCATAATCACTTAATCTATTGGCTTTTTCTTTATCAACTCTCAACACTAGGTGGTAATGGTTACTCATGACGGCATACGCACAAATATCGATAGTAAAAATAGTCGAAAGGCTAGTGATTTTATCAACTACCCATTGCTTTCTGTGGTCAAAGTTTTGTCCTGTAAACTTGTCATCGCCACATAAAAACGCCCTACGTACACAGCGACAAATGCAGTGATAGTAAGGCGTTGCGTCTAAACAAACTTGTTCTTTTCTGGCGCGAGTCATTGCTTTACCCTACTGATGAATAATCAAACAATAAATTAAGCCTAGTTGACGCTTTTAAATAAATCTAATCTAGGGGTGTCCCTTTTTATTCACCTTTTTATTCAATCTAGGGGTGTCCCTTTTTATTCTTCTTTTTATTCTACTTTTTATTTATTACTTTTTACTTTTCCTATGGGTGGCTTAATAAATTTTATTTAACTATTCGAAACATTGTAAAGGGAGAACATCTGTACTATGAACTGTGCGGTTCACATATGTATTTTTATTTATTAAATATTTATACCCCATAACATAGTATATTGAATAAGGTTTTTCTTTATCTAAATTATATACACTTTCTAATTTCCCTAAAAAGACACTCTTTAACTCTTCTGCATTAAAAGACAATTTTAATGCACTGGCTCTATGCTGCTGAATACTCTCCTTTGGAGAAACTAAAGCCTTATGTATCGGTTCATTATTTCTTTCTCTTGATAAGTACTCTCTATGATTTAATAACCTAACACCTGATATTAATTGCGCTTCTTCCATATCTAGCTTTACTACTTTATCAGTCCAGTTTTTTAAATATATATAAACATTATGAGTTGAGTCATTCTGGCACTCAACAAAAAGTCTAATGTCTATAGGAGATCCATTAGCTGATACTTTACTAATAGTAAAAAGAAGTGTAATAATTAATATTAAATATTTCATTAAAAATCCCCCATTACTGAGTTTTCAAATGTATAAGTGTTATGTAATTCAGCTCTTGTTGTACTTTCATTAAAATATCTAGCATTTTTTGCTGAAGGCCTAATCCAGTCGTCTAGAGGGTAAACGGTATTATTATGATGGTACCCTACTCCGTGACCAAGCTCATGAACAATATCAGCCACGCCACTATATGTCGGTCCAATTCCAAGTTTATCACCTGGAGTCCATGCGGAATTCCCAGTCGAATATCTACCTATACGGTTAGGGTTTGCAATTAAATCGGTTGCCAAACTAATACTTTTATTTGCTATTGTTATTAGCTCTTCCCTAGTTGAATTAAAATCAAAATCATCAAAATAACCATACTGTTTCTTAATGTTCTCATAATTACCAGTTTTATTCGTTAAATCGTTAACAAAGTCTCCTAACTTTTCTTTTGCTCCGACAAGATCTTCTAGTACTCTTGCTTGTGTTTTTTCATCTAAAACACCCGTAAATTTTCCTTGTTTACTTCCTTTTAATTTATCATTCCCCCAATCTGTCGAAATTGCAGCAACAAAAGCAGCACTGTATGCGCCATTTGCAAATTTCCCACCAGTTAACTTAGAAATTGTCCCGCCAATAACAGCAGCACTGATAACTTTAGCCCAGCCTTGACCTGCACCACCACCTATACCAGCGCCTAGTCCAGCAGCCCAGAATCCATGCCCAAAGTTTCCTCCTTGTACTCTACTGGCTATCCCACCAGCTACAGCAGCGTAGGCCATTCCATATTGACCAACTCCTGCGGTGAATGCCCCAATCAAGGCTCCTGTAAGAATATTCCCTCCATTTGCTGCTGCATGAGCAGCACCAGCAGCAGCAGCACCAACTGCGGCAATTTGCCAACCTACCTGTGCACATGGGGCTCCACAAATGATACCGCCAACGACTGCAACAATCACTCCTACAAATGGCCGTACTTTCTTCCATGTTTTACTCCACCAGCTATAGCCACTTGGATCAGTCAGCGTTAACGGATTATTCCTCACATAAGCATAACGGTTATAACTTTGAGAATCAGTAGGCGCTTGAATTATCGGATCAGCCTGCAAGAATCGACCTAAAGTTGGATCGTAGATCCGACCGTTCATATGGGCGCATAGGATGTAAGGTATGTTCTCTTACAAAAGTTCCGTTTTTTCAAAGAGCTATAGCTATAATAACGAAGCTAAAAATTTTGTAAAGGGGGTAATATTTTGCTCTACACTAGCTGCTTCTAGTGCCTCCATATACTCACTTCTTCGTTCAACTGGTACAACCGTCCACGAGTAACCGCCTGCGGCCATCATTAAGTTCATAATGAATCGTCCCATACGGCCATTACCATCAAAGTAAGGATGAATATAAACAAAAATAAAATGGCCTAATACAACTCGAACCGCAGGGCTTTCTTCTTCCATTAACAAATCAAAAAGCGCAGGCATCAACTCCCTAACAGCGGCTTTGGTTGGAGGGGTATGTTTTGATTTTCTAATATATACCGCTCCTGTGCGATAACCGGCTAAATCAGATTGCTTTATAATACCAGCGGCAACACTTGGGCCGAATAAAGCTAGATACCAATCTGCATGAGTTGTTTCGAATACTTCACCAGGGTTTTCACCATTAAGCACACGCTCTACAGCTAGCTTTACTTGTTGAAAGGCATCCCAATAGCCTTTTGCGGCCATTGCATCTAAATGCTTTCTGCTGTCATCAGACTGTTCAGGATTCCAGTTGCCCGAGCGTACATGTTCAATTAGCTCATGCGTTACTCGATAGCCTTCAATCGATAACGAGTGGTAAGCATCAGTAACAAACTTGTCTTCTACTTCAGCTAGGTAGTCCTGAACATTGGTTTTTGCATCCGGTGCATCAGAAAAATGGGCGATCACATCTGTTCGCATGCTTTGCCAAAGTAAACGCAGTCTATTTACGTAGGGTGAAACCTCACGGCGACCAAAGGTTATCTGCATTTTATCTTCAAACGGGTCAACTTCTTTGACTTTATAGTCAGCGGCATCCATACCTTTGATGATATTATCCGCAATCAATCCTCGGCCAATATTTCGAAACGCTCCGGCTAAACGACTAGCACTAGCAATATGGCCACCATCAAGTAAGACACTTAACACTTCAGAGGCATCTGTCACCATGGAAAGTAGCGTTCTCATTTGAATGGGCTTTTGGGCAAAGGTAGCTTTAGCACAATGTACTAAACTTGCGGCCAAACTATATACTCTCAAACCATCAACGACTGTTAACTGCGCTTGCTCTGGCATTGCAGAGCGAATATCGAATACAGAAGTATTATGAAGCAAAGCCGTTGGCTTATTTCGACCTTTAGGGGAACGAACTAATAACTGAGGAGGAACCGTTTTATCACCAATATGAATTTGGATTGACTGCTCAGGCGATAAACACCAGTTTTGCTCAAGACGCTCATCAAGATACGCACCACAAAAATCCCAAAAGGACGTATACCAGGCGGTACTATCACCTTGTTGCTCATCGGGGCTTGAAGGAATATACCAACCTCGCATCACTTCTTTGATGAAGCCATGTTTAGTTAAACGCTCTCTATCGGTGCGCTCAAGCATTTTCGATTGCACAGCAATAATCCCGCTATCTTGTAATAGCTTTAATTGCTCTAGCGAATGTGCAAGCTTTTCTGACACTTGATTCATGTTAACACCGTTAGCTTTTGTTGAATTCATTAATTAGCTTTTAGTGTAGTTTAAAATTAGCTTTTAATGCAACAAGTGATTAGCTTTTAATGTAGAACTGATATTATTTACAGCACTACACTCTTCACCTATGCTTACTTAAAGCCCTTAAATAGCTATCGTTATGCAGAATTCATTATCTTCAAAAGTAAAACAAATAGACGGAAAAACCTATGTGGAATTACCCGCTCAAGTAACTGATACACTTAACATAAAAGCAGGTGATACCATTGAGTTCGGCCTTAGCAAACACGTAGAGCTTTGGAAAAGTCAGCAAATAACTATGCCAGAAGAAGTTGTGACATTACTGAGGGCTGCTTTTAAATCTGAGGATTACATTTTTAGGTGGCTTAATACACCGCAGAAAATGCTCAGAGGACAAACCCCGATAAGTTTATTTAGTAGCGAACAAGGTATTGATGAAGTAAAAGGTTTACTTGAAAGAATAAGCCAAGGTGATTTCTCCTAAGCACCTTGGCTTACTACCTTAACGAAGATACTGTGCAATATCTTGTTTTTTAATTGGCCCTTTACGAGCCGCTGGGTGTGTACGGTTATATACTTTCTTAAGTTGAGTCTGTGTGACATGCACATACACTTGCGTGGTAGATAAATCAGCATGACCTAAATATTCTTGGATCTCCCGAATGTCCGCTCCATTTTCAAGCATATGTGTCGCAGCACTATGACGAAAGGCATTGCAAGCAGCCCCAACATTAATCCCCGCTTTTACCAGATACTTTTTTACTAATGCAGATAGCTGGTGCGTGCGAAAAGGCAAGCCATAGTTATCAAGAAAGAAAGTCGTACCAGATTTCAAACAAGCCAATTTAGGCCGAACATGCTGATTATAAGCCTTTAGCCAAGACGCTGGGCGCTTAGCTAAAGGTGTATAACGAGTTTTATCGCCTTTACCATTTACAATCAACACTTGGTCTTTATCAAACTTGATATCTTCAAGCGTTAGCTGTCCTATCTCTTTTCGTCTACCTGCTGTCGCATAATTCAACTATATTTGGTGAAACTGTAGCTCGTTCAAAATAGTATTTTTTTTCAAATTCAAACTCGAATTGATACGTATGATGACCCAACTCAGCAACCGTATCACTGTTATAATCGAGATAAGTTTCACCGCCAAACACAAAATCTAATATCATCAAGAGTGTTGATTTACCTATTGAGTTGGACGCTTTTTCATCACCTAATACGACATTTAGGCCGGAGCTAAAGCTAATTGATTCATGCCTAAATTTGTCACACTTAATTAGCTTCAACATATTTTACTATCCTTGTATCAAAATCAATGGTTATGCTACTTAGGGCATAGAGCAAATCAAGTGTTAGAATGAATTCGTCAATACCTGAAAACTTGGTTGATAATTTTTTATATAATTCAGAAAGTTCTATGCCACCGCCAATAGAATTGATAACCAGCGATAGCTTACTTAATGTAGATTCTTCGAATGATAAAAATTTATTAGGTAATATCATTAAAAAATCTCACAATTTTGAACAAAGTAAGAAGCGACTATATCCGCAGCATCTTTACTTTTTGTATGTGTTTGAACCATTACCCAGTCAACCATATTCTCATAAATCTTTTGCTGACTATCTTCCATTTGCCTCTGGATAAGGTAATAAGTGTTAATTTGCTGAGCAATAATTAATGAAGTTGTAGGAGAGATTTTCTCAATAGAAGCTAGCTTAGCTTTTACATGCGGAAAGTAATCTCTTACGTTATTTTTGATTCGATTTTTAGTTAATGGAAGCAAAGTATCATCTGCTTTTTCTTCTACTTTTTTAGGTTCATACTTAGTATCACCATCTTCAGTATCCAAAGCACCTGTAGCCAACGAATCAATCAACAAATTAATTTCTGACTGGATGGAGTGTTGCCTCCATAGCTCAGCTTGCTTAGCTTTACTGATCAGCCCTTTTTTGACCTGATACAAATGATTGTACTCATCAACGGTACGGGGTTTATCAAATTTATTATGGCAGCTTGTACAAAGCGGTATTAAGTTATCATCATGCTCAGGATCTTCGTGGAGGCGTTTTACATCCTTTAAAAGAACTTCCTCTTCAGGTTTAGGATGTAACGGGTAGATATGAGCTATTTCATAGTCTTTATAATTCACCTCACTTTTTTTGTAAAATAGTGGGGTACTAGATAATGGACATAAGCCATTAACCTGACTAATTAATATTTCCTTTCTGTTTGGCGTAATACTTTTTCTATCTTTTGCCATACATCCTCGATTAGCAATACTGCAATTCCATTATTATTTCCTGATATCAGGCGAAAACCAGCTTACGCTGGCTTTCGTTAGTTTTTTGTCTTCCTTTGCTCCCAAAGAAGCCAAACCTTCGGGCAACTACATCAGTCTATTGCTTAACTAATTCGGTATATTTTTTATCAGTAAAGTAGCTTAAAGAAATTAATTCCTTTTCTGTTAAAAAGTACATCTCATGGCTAAAAGAATGAATGTCTCTGACATTTATGCCAGATATTAATATGGCAGTTATATATGGTTCATTTACCAAAACAGGCGAAATATTAATAGTCTTAGTCAAGTCTATTGACGGAGCAAAATCTTCGAGTAATTTTAATAAGGGCTTTTTATCTTCCTCCTTAAGTAATTCTAGTAATTTTTTAAATCTATCAATATACCTTTGATAATCGACCTGTGTAAATTGATATGAAAAATTGCCCTTAAAACCACCAATTTTTAATTCGGCCTTTCTACCTGCAATCACCAAGTTCCCATCTACTGCACTATAAGTTGAAACTTTTGGTAGTATATAATAATAGCCATTTCCTTTACTTTTAATAAAGTGTTCACTAGAAAGCTCGACCATATTATGTGCTATACGTACATTACTTTCGGTTGATGCAAATGCACAAACGGAGAAAATAGAACAAACAAACATTAATATATTCATAATTTAATTTATCTTACCTAGAATACTTTCTGCGGTCTTAACGGCTTTAGGAAGCGGTTTGAGCACCGCTCTTTTAGCAGGGCTTACATATAATATTTCCATCGCACTTTGGACTAAATTAGCTGTATTGTGTAGATTTTGCATAAAATGAGTATCTCTGTACTGTGTACTTAAAGCTTGAACCATATTTTCATTGTTAAAGCTTTTACCAAATTGCGACCTAAAATTATTTTTTAATGCGTGCCCTAATGCAATTAATTGACTTCTATCCAATGTAGCAAGCATCGCATCGTAACTATTTTGAGAGTCAGCTCCTGATTTGAGTGAAACCCCCGATTCAATTAAGGTCAAAATTGCTGCCATTCTTTCTTTAGATAAGTGATGCTCAGCCATGAACATTTTTTTGGCTTCTGCTACCTTAGCTGCTCTTTCACCGTTAAAGGCTTGAGCAAAAGCAGCAGTAATTGCACCATTAGCAAACTTACCACCTGTAACTTTCGAAATCGTGCCTCCAACAACTGCTGCTACGGCAACTCTTAAACCACCATGTTTTGCTGCCGTACCAATTAGATTATTTACATTTAACGCTTTGGTCAATCCTGCACTTAAAAAGCCATGTCCAAACTTTCCTCCCTGAAGAACTGAAGTTACTCCGCCAGCTATGCCGTGAGCAGCTATGTGTCCCAACCCTCCTTCAGCAAAGAAACCACTACCTTCAGCTCCATTAAAATTCGCGCCTATCTGCTGGAAGGCCGCTCCACTAAATGCTCCAATAAGCGCCCCCTTGAGAATATTTCCTCCGTTGATAGCTGCACTACCTGCGCCAATAGCCGCTCCTGTCATAGCAGCATTCCACATAGTTGCTCCGCACACCTGACAGTAAATGGATACAACAACAGCAGCAATGGCTCCGATAAATGGTTTAATTTTCTTCCATAATTTACTAAAGAAGTAGCCACTCGGATCGGTGTAACTTAACGGGTTATTCAACACGTAGGCATAACGGTTATACGACTGCGAGTTTTCTGGAGCCTGAATATGCGGATCAGCCTGTAAGAATCTACCCAAGGTTGGATCGTAAATCCGACCGTTCATATGAATTAGTCGGTAGTTGGATTATAGAAAGAGCGACAACTAATAATTAAATCAGTTGGTTAGATGTTTAAATTAATACAATTGAGAGGGGTTGGAAAGCTAAATTTTTAGTTCTGTGTGGTAATTCTGTAGTGTCGTAAATCGATATTCAGCCCTTTTCAATACACCAGCTCGGTTGTGTTGAATTGCACTAACATAATTTTCAACATATTTTTCAAATTTCTTAGCAATAAAGTGCTCTTTGCCAGCAAGAGTTTTATGCTCAAATGCATCGATATTAAACTGTGCATTTGAAATATACTTATTATTTGTAATCAATAATGCCTTAGAAAAGTCGAGTCCTTTACCATACACACCAGGAGCATTACTTTTTACTGTAATATAAGCAGCTTTATGTCTAATATTTGAACGGAGGGGAATTGCAAAAGTTAGAGTATTAATAGTTATAACAACAATGCCATAACCACGAGTCTTACCTTTCGTCCAATTTCCATTCGCATTATCAAGAGCTTCAACCAAGTGCGCATGATCAATATAAAATTGCTGATCTAACTTTTTTAATTTCATTTTAATTCTTATTATCTTAATAACCAAAAAAGCCCCTAAGATAAGGGGCTTTTCGGGCAGTTAATTCTGTTTGAAGACTTCAGTTTTTACCGTGGGGTGCTTCTACCGCCACAACATTCTGTTTGGAGACTTCAGTTTTTACCGTGGGGCGCTCCTACCGCCACAAACTGCACCTAAATAGTAGTATAACTAACACATGAAGTCAACCTACTACGAGCTTTATTGAACTACTACTGAGTGTGTTTAATGGTACTACTATGTAACGTGCAACACTAGTACTAAAAATGTTATTACCACTAGTAAGAACTCCACCTGTAATATGTCGATCATCTTATGCCTTGATAAACGTTAATCAAGTCCATAAGCTGATAAAGCTCATTAGGTTCAGCGCTAATGTGTTGAGCATCCCACAGCATCTTAACGCGTTTTAATACAATAGCTTCCTCATCCTTGTTGGTGATTTTCTTCGCTAATAAAATATTTCGTGCAGCAAGTCGTGACATAGTGTTTTCATCAAGCTCTTCATCATCTTCATAAGTAGGCTCAGTGATAGTTAAGCTATCATCACACATATCAGCAAAGCATTGCTGACATAAGTCGATAGAAAATTGCTTACCATCACCATGAATAGAGCCATAACCGCAGCTATGGCTAACACTAATAAACTCATGAAAGGTATAATCACTTGGCGCGGCTTTCTCACTACAACCATCACAAATGAGTAGTGATACTTCTTTTACGGTGATATTTTTAAACTCTTTCATCATGCCTCCTTACGCTTTGACGCAGCCTGGAAGAACTTGCGCATAGCAATAGATAGTGAAGTCATCGCAGATGGATGGGACGACTTATAAACCTTATGCAGTTTTTTCTTACTAACGTGGGTGTATATTTGTGTGGTTGATATATCAGCATGCCCCAGAAAGTCTTGGATATAACGAAGGTCGGCACCTTCTTCTAACATGTGTGTTGCTGCACTATGGCGTAATGTGCCACAACTACCACCTGTCGCAACACCTGACAACAGAATATATTTAGTCACTAACTCTGACATACGACACTTTTGAAAAGCTCTACCACTGTTATTTAAAAATAATATTGAGCCTGAAGCTAATGTTGCCAATTTAGGGCGGATATTCTCAAGATAAAACGTTAAGCATTCCAACGCTCGCTCAGATATCGGCACTATCCTGTCGATATTGCCTTTACCTTGTTCAACCCTCACTTCCTGTTTGTCAAAATCAATATGGTGAATTTCAAGCTGTATTAGTTCAAGTCGCCTTAAGGCACAGGAATAAAATACTTCTAATATGGCTCTGTCTCTCAACCCAGTGTCGCCATAAAGCAATGGCTGCTCAAATACCTTTTCAATGTCTTCTGCTGATAGTATATTTTTAGGCACTCTGCGAGGTTTCTTGGGTAATTCCAATCGGCCCAATGGGTCATGGTCGAGTATTTCACTAAAGTACATGCGCTTAACAAAGACTTTGACAGCCGTGATGATATTGCGAAGCGATTCCGATTTAATTGGCTCACCTTTTTTGCCTTTATAGTTTTTACGGGCAAAGAGACGATACTCATCAACCACTGCTAACGTAATTTCATTAATATTTTCAATATCATTAAGTGAGCACCACAAAACAAATCGGCTTAATAAACACTTTTTGCCAATAATCGTGGTCTCACTTTCATCATGCGATAAGCAATAGTCCAGATAGTATTCAAGACAATCAATTAAGCTAGTCAGTTGCTTTATATCACGCATGCTAGTGACCACCATAAGGCTGTGCTTGGCGAATGCGTTGATGTAATGACTTCCCTGAAGAGTCATACAAGCACAATGCATTAATATCCTGCCAATCGGGTAGGTCTAACACTTTGCAACGTATGCGGTATCGTTTTAGCGTTTGTACTATTGCTGATAACTTTTGTAAGTAATAAGCCGATTGGTTAAAGGCTACTTTCACTAGCTTTACTTTATGAGCTTTTAGCAACTTTGCATGTGCATCATTAAAATCAACATTACCTACAAGAGATATCACTTCTTCAATCCCTTGCCCAAGGGCAATTAATGCTTCCATTGGGGTTTTGCACAAAACAACGCAATTAGGCTTATCGCTTAAGCAATCTGCATTAAACAGCGCTTCCTCATCAATTAAGTGAAACGGATAAGGCGTGGAAGTGATGCGAACCACATCAGATATTCTGCGCCCAACACCACCAACAATATTGCCATTTTGTTTAATGGGAATAATGACTGAGCCAAGAAAAATCATATGCCCTTTAGGGCCAATAACACCAGTGCGCTGAAGCATGCCGCGAAACGCTTCTGGATTATCAATGTCTCGAAATTGCTGACACACTGACTTATCAGCAAAGCCCAGTTTATATTGGCTAATAATGTCATTACTCAACCCTCGTGTATTTTGTAAATACTCAAGGGCTAACTCACGCTTTTGTAGGTGATTAGCGTAAATAACATAAGTCTGATTAATTTGCTGCTGCTCAACACTCCCTAAATCAGCTGTAAAAGGGAGAAAAGGCGCAATATTTTGGACATTATGTTGAAAATGGGAGCTAAGCATCTGCAACCCCCTAAGTGTCTGCTATGAAGTTTAATTGATGACTGCAAGGCAATATGTGTTGGGCCAGCATTTGACCAACTAACCCAATGCCATTACCGCTTGTAATTTCATCTTCTAACGGACTCTTGCTAATAAGGATAAAGCCACCTTTTTCACTACGCACTTTGATCAAAGATGCAAGGATATAGGCTTCTTTAATAGAAAGTATATTTAATTCAAAGTTATCGAGTATCAGTACATCAATGTCCTCAAGCGGCTTTAGTGCTGATTGCAAAAGACTCTTAGAATCTGCTACCAGTAAATCTTGTAGCATTTCTTTCATCTCTTTAAATAGAACGGAAATTGCCTTATCTATTAATTCATTGCCAAAAGCACTCACCAACTCCAGCCGCGCTTTAGATGACTCCCCATGGATAATGATAGAGTCGCCTTCTTTTAACCAAGCACCACAACTTAAATATTCAAAATATTTATGGTTAAATTGCCCGATAGGATGTTGCTCAATATCAGCATAGCGAATGCTCGTATATGGCAAGTTAGCGGCTTTACGATACTGTTTTGCCTTATCAACTAGCTTATTGCGGTTAATAGCACCTAGCACAACGATTAGGTTTTTCTGAAAGCCTACTATGTCAAATTCTTTATCAAGTGCCGCTCCATCCATACCGCCAATAAACGCACTGTATCGCAATGTTTTACACATTGACCTAACTGTTGAGTCTAACGTGGAATTAGTGTGCATGATGCTCTCCCTGTGAACCTTGTTGCATTTGCTGATAACAAGCAAATGACTCTTGAATATCGTCATCATCCAACTTAGCAACTTCTATCATTGACTCTAATGCACTAACACTTAACCGATTACTGGCTTGACACATTAAACAGCCCACAACAAATTCTTCAGCAAATCCTTCTTTCACCGAGTTTTCTAACAATCGCCTTAATGTATTACACTGCTCTCGCGCATAGAAATCACTTTCAGATACATCAGAATAAAATTCTTCAACAAAAGGAATTAATGAAGGATCTTTTGATTTTGCCCAAGATAAAAAGTAGGCTTTATTTTCACTTCGCAGTACTTGATGCGCTGGTGGCATATGCTCAATCAGCATGGCATGTGCATCACCCGGTTTACGTCTGGCATGGCTGTAGCTAAGTTCACCTTTATGCTTAATATCAACCTTATCTGGGTAAATATAAACCTGCACTTTTTTACCAAACAGCTTGTGGTCAATTGAATAGTATATTTGGTCAACTTTGACTCTATAATGCTTGCCAACCGTAACTGCACGCTGCCCTGTAGGCACAGCAAAAGGTATTGAGTTTCTCTCTCTCAATGACGGTTTTTCTATCGTAAAAAGCTCATTACGTGATTCATCCTGACCTGACAATGGGCGATCATTAATAGCAGACACCAACCAATCCAAACAGTCGTTAACCTCTTCTACCGAGTTAAAAGACATTTCGCTTAAATAAGGATAAACCTCATTATTAAAAATTTTCACTGCTATTTCAGCCGCATAATTATAATTGGGACTAGCAGGTGGAGATGGATAAGCAATAGCGTCTTGATGCTTACAAAATTGCTCATAACCTTTTGTGAGCTTTAAATTTGGCTTTGGTGTTGTCACCAAAGGTTTTGCATTATCAGTGATGATAAATTTAACGACACCGTTTATTTGAATAAATATCCATTGCATGAAATCAAGCCAATCTTTCTGCTTCTGGTGTGTGGTAGCACGAATAAATATTTTCTTTGAATAGCCTAAAACACCGACAATAAAGTAAACGAAATGCTTACCTTTCTTAGGGCCGATAAGTAAACGAAGGCCAGCATAATCAACATACAAACGTTCTCCGGGGTTTTCTATGATAGTTAGTGCAAATTTAGGGTTATTCAGTGCAGCCTTAACCCCTGCATAATAGGTAGACTCTGCAACTGCATTAGCTTCACCGACTGCTTTTACATAAGCTTTATAGTGAAATCGAATATTGGGCTTACCCTTTCTTCCTTTTGTAGTAGATACCAGTTTTGCAACTTCTTCATATTGAGGTAACGTAAACCTTGATTGATGCGGAGGTCGCCCAGTGAGAAGAATTTTTGTCGCATCACTTAAGGTCAAATTTTTTACATCATGGTAAGAAATGCCTTTTTTTGTCCATGCATTTATTTTTCTGCCTACTGCTTGATGACTAATACCTAAATACTCACCAAGCTTACGGTATGACCATTGTGTTAATAACCACAGTCTTAACAGCTCAATCCAAATATCAATTTTAATCATTTTTCCGGCCTCTCATTAGAGGCGCACAAACCTATCGCACACTTGCAAAAACCTACAAATGTACTACAGTTGAATTGTCTGCTTACAAAAGACAATTCTTCAAAGGCCCTATCGTGTGACATCACTTCGGGTCTTTGTTATTTCTGCGCCAGTTAAAATTCGTCACATCTTCTTATTTTCCATCTCGACAACAGCGCACTGCGCCATATACCTTGCCACTTCAGCAACTAGAACAAAGTAGCCTCTACGATTTGGCTGTGAAAATATAGGTATAGGTAACGTTCCCCTTAATAATGCTTGGCGCATCGTTGCAACACTTCGATAGTTCAGTGCCTTATGCAATTGCTCAAGATTTAAAATGGGTGAGCCATAAAGCTTTAATAAATCAGCTTCTAACTTTTCTCGTAATTCATTGAGTGCTTCTTCGCTCATGTCTGCTTCAGTCGTGTTCAGTAAGGTAATAATTAAGTATTGGTCTAGACTTTGGTTACAGCCAGTGTGGTTTTTGAATAATAAAAACAAGAATAAATAATGTAAGGCACTGAAAAATAGTGATTCTCCTAAAAACGAACAGATGAATAAAAACTAAATTAAATACGATGCACAATTTTACTGCCTACAAAAAACTTCCCAAATATGTGCAGTCATTAGCTACGCAGCATTTCTTGATGGAATGGTTATTTGCTTTAAATGATAAGCAAGAGAAGACGCTAAACTTGATGCAAAGGCTCAGAGCGTTAAGGAGTAAAATAATTGAAGAAGTTCATATGTCTTATACCGCTAGATTCAGACCCTCTCCGCTGAAATTATTGACGTATCTAGACAGTGAAATTAACTCGCGATATTGGCGTTTGAAACTCAAAGGCAAACCGATTGTGAGTAAGTTTAAGTTTTCCCGGTTAATGCAGCTTACAAACTATCAGCCAATTTATACCGACAAAGCCTTCTTTATACTGTTGAGTAAGCCCAATACAGCAAGCCAAAACCTTGCTCCTGCAATCAATGCACTTTCATTACATATAAAAGGCATGCTTTTGAGCAAGCAGGCAAGGACATATTGGCATTTACCAGCAACAACAGCCGATGAACTATCAACGATTATTAATCGCAAGTACGCGTGGCATATTGATGAACTTTGCAATACCTACACGTTAGATAGTTTGACTGCATTACTCATTATTGCTATTTACCAACAAAATGAACTTCAAGAAGCAAGACCAACGCATGCTGAAAAATGTGCCTTTGAACTTTTTATAAAGTTATTCGCCATTAAATATTGTCCGAGCAATACACCTAAAATTGGTTTTGGTATTGCTCAGTTATTGATGGCTTTATCAGCTCACTCAAATGAACAAGAAAAGGAGTTCGTTACGCCAACTGTTAAACATTTCGATCATCTATTAGGTTCACTGAGTGAGACGAACATCACGCTGAAACGAGACTTTAAATTTGACCAAAAAGTATTGGATGAGAGTTTATTAAATTTTGATGACTCGAAATATTTAAATCAAAAAGAATTAGGCTTTCTGATCAAGTAATCCTCCTTTATTTTTAATTTTATTTTTTCTTTCAAATGGTCCAATAATTTTAGAATGCTGTATTGCTATTTGTAGAATCGCTGGTCTATTTTACTTGGAATCTCTGATCAGAGATCCTGCTTTTTTTGAGACAACTATCTAAGTGAACAGAGACACTTTCTATCAATAGTGGACCACTATCATTCTATGATTTAGGACCAATACTAATGTATAAATTAAATCCCAGTCAAACTAAAAACATAACTAACAATGTAGATATATTTTACATTAAATTAATTAGTTACGGGATTTGCAAGGTAGAAGTTAACTTTACCACTTATGAAAGTGAAAGACTATTTAGGCGCTAAAATCATATCAATCCTGCCATCAAATTCTTGGTAATATTACCCGTAACTTTTTATCATAGGTACTCAGTTCACCATCACAAGGCAGCAGAAAATGCACTTAAATTTACTCGCCATGTTGCCGACTGAACTGAGAGAAAAAATAGACCAAGATTACCAACTGATCATTCAATTAAAGCCACATGAAAGATTTCAGCTTTGGCCCCGATTAAGGCCAGTAATTTACTATGACACCAACGATGAATTAATTCGTCAAGCTTCAAAACAATACTTGGCTCATCACGACTGTATGATTGCGAACACCTTATTTGGCTTGTCACTTTGTCCACGCTCCTCAGCAAGAGGGCCAATAACATCAACTACCGCAGCAGAGCAATATTTGAACACTGGTATTAGGAATATTTTCAAGCATAAGGAGACAATAGACTTTAGCTGGCTTACTGAACATCATTTAAAGCTATGGCAACATTGCTGCCATAGCTTTTTAATCTACGCATATAGAAGTAACTATTGGAATGATGATGTTGTCGCATACGCTGAGCTTCAATGTGATCCAGCCATATTTAAAGAACAAGCCTAGAAAAATAAAACTCAATTTGGCACCAAACGACTATTTTCACTAGACGATTAGGCCACACCCCACAAAAAGAAAACTACCTTAGGTTTTAATAGTTGGTTTTCCCAGATCCCCTTTAGGCACTAATCCAAAAATATGACAACAAAGTTCAAAATAGTTCACATATTAGCTTTTAGTAAACAACTCAACTTGTTCAATTAACATGTACAAACATAATAACTTTTTTTGAATATGAGAATTAAGTTGGATACTAAATGCTCTCCGTTTTTACAATTTAAACAGAATAAGGAAAAGTATGAACTTTAACGAAGCAATAAAGCAGACATCCCGAAGTTTCGGCGCCAAACTGGTGAAGAAAAAAACCTTTGTATTACCGCTAATTGCTATTTTGGCGTTACTAGAAGCCTATATTGGTCTGGGGATTAAGTTATTCAAAGAACTGTTTGGTTTAGGTATATTACACGACAATGTCATGGCGGTAATATTGGCTTGCATCTATTTACCAGCTTTGCTTTTTGCATTGTGGGTGTTGGGGTTAATAATCCTGTTTTTAAAAAGTAACCTAACCAAAAAAGAAGCTGACGTTGTAGATAAAGTAAAACCGTTAATATAACTGGTAGCGGTTTTGGTTTGCGAGGTGCTCTGGTTTACCAGTCCACCTCTTTTAGCACCAAACGAGAATTAGTCAGAATCAGGTGACACGGTAGAGTCACTTTTTGGTGAGTTTTCATCCATGAATTTATACCACCAGTCAAACGGCATTTGTTTTAGATTAACCTTAAAAGTTTCCACGAATAACTGATATGTTTTGTTAACATATTTACAAGATCGATAAATATAATCTGGTTCAAATTCAGGCTCTAATAGGGCAGGAATTAAGTGGTATCTGTGCAGAGGATTCTTACATCTTTCACTGTTATATACCGAAACATGAGGCCACATATTATGACTATTTTGGCTAAATGGCTTATAAGCAAATTTGTAGAGATCTTCGCACCCAGCCTCTTGTGACATTTTTCTATAATCGAGTGGAGACCAGCTTCCTAAGTTGACTTCTACAGCCCAATCCATTTTTTGAGAGTTTATCCAACTAGATTTTATGTCAGCTATTTGCTGCATTTGCTCCTTGGTTTGCTCATCATCAGCTTCTTCAATGCCCAATTTATAAAGCTCAACAAGTAGTTTTTCTTCTCCTAAGCCATGTGCGACATATAGCTTAGCTCGTTCTTCAAGATCGAGTAATATCCATGAGAGAGTTATATACAGATCAGTCATGGCTCGTAAAAATAGCGGTGCAGAATGACCATTCCAGCTACTAGGGCTTCTAGCTAACTCAATGGATAATGTGACTTGCCTTGATAATAAAGCCCCAATAACTGAATAAGCACCCAACTTATCAGGATCTACTTCAACTTTCTCCCATAGCTCATGAAAGCTATCAATAAGGTAGCTTTCATATTCCGTAATAAATTTATCAATATTCATCAATACAACCCGATAATTTAAAAGCTTGAGTCCAAAAATCTTTAACCCAAGAATTTGATTTGATGTTTAGTTCGTCATTGTCTTGCTTAAACATGCCAATTGAGCCGTTTAAATTAGCCCTTGCAAATGACGCTGCATGTTTAGCTTCATCTGAATCTGGATCAGAAAACACTTTATTAAAGTCAGGTAAATCAATGTTACTAGATACCTTTAACCGACCTGTTACCAGTGTCGTATAAACAGATGTAACTTGTACTTTGGTTGCTAAAGGTGAATGTCTATCTAGTAAGACTTTTACATCTTCTGTAAGCATTTCGATTGCTTCAGCCTTGTCAACTGCATAAACATGCTCTTCAAATAAAAAGCTGAGCGGATAATCATTAAGAATATGATGTTGGTGCTCCAAATTATCTAGTAGGACTTCGAAATATTCTCTTTCCTTAACTGCCAAATATATCGCCTGCTTTTCTTCATAAGATAGCAGGGTAAAATTCCCTATTTCAAAAAGAGGCTGAGGCCGTTCTTCACCAAAGACTGATTCAGCATCCTTTATAAAATCAACAATAATTTTAGTCGCCAATCGGCCATCACACCGAGAATATAATGCCGACATCCAAATTAGTGACGGTAGTAATTCATCAATGAAAGAGGTTTCCTGCATGTTAGGCAGTTGCATCATCGGAGGAATAAGTTTTTTGCCTACCTTTCTATGGTCTTTTAAAACTTTACCTTGGTGGTTAGACTTTTTAATGATTAATCCTTATTCGATGTTAAAAATAAGAAAACCAGCTCCCGCTGGCTTTCGTCAATTTTGCTGTCTTTCTTTGCTCCCAAAGAAGCCAAACCTTCGGGCAACTCCCGTGGGGATAAAATCAATATCAAAGCGCTTTTTCATTCCATAAGTTAAGGTAATTTAATATCAACCTGCCACCTTAAATTAAAAGTTTATTATGCCCACAGTTTTCTTAATCAATCTCTAAGCTATCCAATTTTTCTTTCAGTTTGATCCAGTTGCCTTCAGTAATGCTTCCCTGTTTAAATGCACCTTGGTAAGAGTTAAGTAAAGTTCTCATAGATCTTCCTTTTATATCTTTAACCCTTGGATCTGCTCCTTTCTCCAACAAGTATAACGCTACGTCAAATCTAGCTAAATCAGTTGCCAGCAACAGAAGTGTTTTAGCATTATCATCACGGAATTCAATATCAGAGTTATGTGATAAAAGTACCTCTAAGCAAGGTGGAGTACCTTTGTTTTTACCCGCAGTAATAGTTTCAAATGCTGGAGAACCGCCAAACATCCCAGCTCTTAAATTAGGGTTTCCACTGTGCTTTAGTGCTGAGAGCAGCATATCACAATCCTGTTTTCTAGCAGCCCAATGCATTACACTGCCACCATCACCAAAGACAACATTAGGATCTGCGCCTTTGGTTAATAGGTGATTAAACCCCTTTGAGTTTCTCATTGACCAAAATAGAGCTGTTGCATTCCCTGTTCCGCGAGAGTTAACGTCTACTCCTTCATTAATTAATTCATCAACAAGTGATATTTTTCCTTTACCAGCAGCAATCGCTAATTTACGAAGCTTTTCTGACGGAAACATTGTTTTAATATCCATATGAATAAGTACTTTCTTACTTAATGTTTGTTCATATTTTTGTTGTGAGTCATTAAGCTGGTTTGCTGTGCTGCAACTAGAAACTAGTGCAGCAGCGATAACAAGCGAAACTCTGGATGTTTTACTAATTAAATTTAACATGAAGTCCTCAATACTTGGCACATACTGCCCATATCATGCCAACTAGCATGACCTAAATTCACTTGAGTACCGGGTACACTTGTAGGAGTGAAAGCATTCACAGCACTTATTGCATCATATCCACTATAATAGTGTGTAATACTTCCTCTATTACGACTGAAATCACCAATCGTTTTATCGTGTAAGCCAGCAGCATTAAATACCGAAGCCGCCCCTCCTGTATAGATTGCTGCTGCTGAAGCAAGCCCCCCACCTAATGAGTGCCCCGTAAATGTAATTGCACCATAACTTCGGGCAAGCTCAATTGCGTTAGTATACTGAGCTGATTCGAAACCCATTCCCTGCAATATATTAGCTTTCCAATCAGCCCAACTCGTGAAATCAGTTCCAGCATAAGCAAGAACCTGATTACCACTTCCGTCAACAAATAATGCAGCTCTTAATCCAGTATCATCAGAGTGTATCTTGGTGATTTCATAACCACCAACTTTATCACCAACCTTGCCATCATAAGCTTTAGCACTCATTTTTGCATGTTGGGCAGCTTTAGGATCTACAGATTTGCCTGACCAATCTGCCGTTAATGCGGCTGCGAATGCTGCGCTATAAGCTCCGTTAGCAAACTTGCCCCCAGTAATTTTTGATATCGTGCCACCAACAACTGCCGACACTAGTACTTTACCGACAGGATTCTTAATTCCCTTAGCTGCACCTCCCATTGCAGCACCAACACCAGCAGCCCAAAAGCCATGTCCAAAGTTTCCACCTTGAAGCCTTGACGATACTCCTCCTATTACGGCACTCGCTAACACATTACCGACACTGCCTCCTCCCGGCATAATTGCTGTTGCGATACCAGAAGTAAATGCGGCTTTTAAGCTGCCTGTGATTGCGTAAGTAGACATTGCGTTATATGCAACTAAACAAGCCTGACAATAAATTGCAAATGCTACTGAGATAACCGCATTCAATATTGGAATATCGGCAATTGCTTTAAACAGCTTCTTAAAGAAATACCCACTCGGATCAGTCATCGATAAAGGATTATTCAACACATAACTATAACGGTTATAACTCTGGCTATTCTTAGGTGCCTGAATATGTGGGTCGGCTTGTAAAAAGCGTCCCAAAGTTGGATCGTAAATCCGACCGTTCATATGAATAATATCAGCATGGTCAACCGACTCATGTCCGGTATAGCCTCTTGGTGTTATATCCAGCAACTGCGTCAAGGTTAGCGAACTAAATACGCCTAAAGTAGCAACATAATTACCAGTATCAATTACTTGTTTTTTACCCCAAGCATCAAAATACAATTTTTGCTTAATGTCGCCATTGGCATCAGAAATGGTATCAATACTACCTAGGTGATCTTTATGCAGGTAACTAATTTCACGGGTACCATTACTGCGTCTTAACTCTATTGCGCCAGGTAAATTACGGCGTGTAGTTATCACTGATGAATTTGACTTACTAACTACTTCAACATTCCCAATATAGTACGTTGTTGTGGTTACACTTTTGTTATCAACAACCTCAGTCGTAACACGCTTGAAGCGTTTACGATCAGTACCATAAGTAAAGGCAGTATTGCCCTTGCTATTAACGATACTGACAGGCTTATCAAAATGACTATAACCAATGGTACGCCCTTTGCCTGAGGTCATATTACCATTATCATCATATTGATAACTTTGCGTGGTACAGTTTACACTCCCTAAACCACTAACGGCATGGGGCCTAGCTGAGTTATAGCAGTAATTACCAACATCATGCTTCCACAATATATTGCCATTAGCCGCATAACGAACTTTTTCAACACTATTGATGTCAGTTAGACGATTAACGTCATCGTAATCAAAAGCTTCAGACTGCCCTAAAGTACCGGTTTTAAGTGTGTTATTAATGCGACTTCGCAAATTTCCTAGACCATCAAAGGTATAAACATTATTTTGAATCGCCACGCCATTACTTTGCGTACTCACTGAACTAATAAAACCATTCGCTTGGTTAAAGTTTTTAATAGAAGACGTTAGATTATCGCTTTGATTAAAATGGGTAACATTGCCTAATGCATCCATTGCCGTTATTTGGTAGTACACTTTAGCGTTTGCACTGGCACCATTTCTTGCTTCTATCTGCTTTTCTAAATAACCATAATTGTTGTAGTGATTTTGTACTCCCCAACAATTACCGACAACATTATTGCTATTTATACAACCTTGTAAGCTAGCGCTGTCAGCTTCAAAAGTTTGAAATAATCGCCCTTTACTATCATAGGTAACTTGTTGACTATAGGTTGTATTATCAATGGTTGTTCTGACAATATCGGCTCGTCCAAAGTCATCGTAAAAATACTGTTTGATTTGGTTATTATCACTTTCTGATTGTAATAAGTGCGATGTTTGATAGTTATAATCGGTACTATCCGTAACATTATTACCCGTTACTTCGCGTGATACCGTTCTACCAATACTATCTCTATAAAATTTAGTTGTGAAACCATTCGCACTGATTTGGCTTATTAACTCGCCGAGATTATTGTAGTCATAACTCCAAGCCCCTTTATTGGGGTCATCCATTGCGGTTTTTCGGCCGTAATCATCATAAGTTGTTTCAATAATAGTATTATCAACACCTGTCACTTTGGTTAAGTTGCCAACCGCGTTATATTGATATTGAATTGTACCTGCAGCATCTTGCACACTGACGCTGTCACCTAAAACACTTTTAGTTTCAACTCGACTGCGTGATATGCTGTGGCTATCTTGAGTACTTACTGTTGTTGTTACTATTAAGCCATTATAAGCAACCGTACTAGATGTGCCGTTATCGGTGCCTTCTGCTGTTTCAGATGATTGCATACGACCAAAAACATCATAATTGGTCGTATTAAAATACTGAGTGCCGCCAGTGTAGTAAGGCATACTTTGCTTAATTACTCGGCCATAAGGGTCATAGAGCGCATACTGCTTAATAATAGTACCATCAAAACCAACTTTTTCAGTACTAACCGCGTGGCCACTGGTATTAAAATGGCTAGTAATTCTTGGTTTACCTGATGAGGTGGTATATTCGGTATAATGTAAAGTTGAAGCTGAATTACCAAACAAACTAAGATCAAGATAGTTTTGACGTGTGGTTTTGCTCCACTGCCCTAAACTGTTCCCTGTATAATATTGATTGCCAAAATCATCATAACCAATATTAGTCACCACATTGTTAATGTCTCTGGTTTGTGTAACTTGGCCTCTACTATTTCGGCTATTGACAGTAGTTAAAGTAAAATTATCATTACCTTGTGAAACGACATAACGACCAGCTGTGTCATAATTAGTTACAGCACGGCGAAATACTTTATTGTTTAATGTGTTATCAACACTACTTTCTGTATCTATATGAGTACTATCACAATCTATGCTACCCACATTAGCATAGGTTATGGTGACAATTTCATTACCTTTAGTACTATAACAATGTAATGTGTGCAGCTCCTCAGAGCTACCTAAGTCAACCGTTTCAAGGCTTAACATGCCACTTGTGTCATTGTATTCAAATGACGAACTTCTCGTAATTGTTCTTTGAGTTGCAGGGTATGCTGAAGGACGATTATGAGCAACTGAAGTGCCAGACACTCGACCTAACCACCAGTTACTAACATCATCATCTGTATAAGTGTTTGTTGTCGTTACCGTTGAAAGAGTAGTGTTTAAAGCATTTTTTGTGGTTACTGCAATCGCTTGTAAGTTTGCATGGTTGTCGCTATATACCTGATAAGTATTATCCGTGACAATTTCTGCAAGTTTAGTTGTCGCGGTGCCTGCATCGTTAAGACTGTACTGGTGTTCAGTACTAAGGTCTAAATATGGGAAGACGATACTCGATGATTGTAACCATTTTTCCCCATAGCTATTGACCGCATATTTAATACGTTGGCTGGCCGTTATCGACGTTGTGCCATTAGTACTTAAGGCATCAACCTGAGGTTGCCCAAAGTAGCTTAGCGTTGCTTTTGGCATGCCTATATAAGGAAAGTTTTGCTGATACACCGTATCGGTAGTGACGTTAGTTTGGTGATCATAACTGGTTAACTTTTCAAAGCCTAAACTGCCACGACCACCTGCTTGTGCGCGTAGCCCTTGATATTTATAACTAACACTCACTTGGTTATTTGATTCGTACAAATTAGTTGAGGTATTGTAACCAGGCGCATCAGAGGTAACCGTGCTGACTAAATAACTTGGCGAAATAAGGTCGTAAACAGGTGAACCGTTACCATATTGAGTTAAGTCTTCAGCATCATCAGCTTTGGTATAGAATTCATCATTGGTTAGAAGATCATATTTGATATATGTTTTTAAACCAAAACCATTGGTTACTGTGTGAATTCGATTACCAGGTTGATTAGTCCATTGCACATTAAAATTAGGGTAATTACCGGTATAATACCAATCTTGATTAGTTCGGTAGTAAAACGTTTTGCTGTTATAATCAATTCGTGCTGTATCAAGCCTACCATCACCGTTCCAATCTCCGACTAATGTACTGTCAGTATTTGAATCAAAACTTGATTCTTCCAATAATAAACTTCCAGTACCAAACACTGTAGATTGTTGATAGTGCACACGCCATTCACCATCTTCTTTATTAAAATATAAAATGTCCGCTTGACCATCCTTATTAACATCAACAAACTGCATACTTTGAATGTCACCTTTGTCAACTGTCGCTCCGTTGGTATCTTGAAGAGCAATGTTGATTGGCATATCAGCAAAACCATTACCTGTAGAAAGGTGTAATTTATATCCGCTACTACTTTTGTGCATCAGATCACTAAGACCATCACCATTAATGTCGCTGACAAACAAACCTGTATGATCTGCATTTGATGATGTGCTATATGAACCAGCAACGTTATCAATAACCTGATAACTATACGCACCATTGTTTTCAACTAGTTCAAATACTGCCCAAAAAAAGTAGCTTTGAACGCCACAACCAACTTGAGCTTGACCTCGAATTTTAAAAACCGCGTCAGTACGACCATCGCCATTAAAGTCAGTGGCAGACAAGTGAGAAGCCATAGTGGAGACTGATAATGTTCCAATAGAGCTTGAGCTGTATCTTACTCCTGACATAGATACACTAACGGGTATTGCCGAACCAAACTCCCCATAGCTATTTTTAGCAATATAGTTGCTGCCATTGTGTCGATATACCATATCAGCATCGCCATCAGCATCTATATCACTAAACACAACATCTGTACCCGTTTGAGCAGTGTTTAGTCCCAAGTATTTAATATAATTGGTAGTTGTTCTGTCTCTACCTGTGCGGTCATCTTGTATGGTAGAAATCACCGCATCATCAAGATCATAAGACGCCCATTTATTAAGGCCTCCATTTGCTCGAGGATAAATAATTTCCATTTTACTATCACCGTCAATATCTAACGGCGTTAAGCTTGGTTCTTCGCCATTATTGAGCGAAAAGGAATCTAAACGAGACGGGGGCTGAAATGTACCTTTATTGTTGTAACTGATATATAGGTCGTAATGGCCACTAGTTGCCACAATATAAACTAAATCATTAAAACCATCGCCATCAAGATCAAACGGAACACTTGATTTAAGAGTTCCTGAGCTTAAATCTAGGCTTTTATTATACGCAAAAGCACCTGTACTCGGCTGATTATGCCAATCAAATTTTGTTGCAGGTAAACAGGTACCTGTATCACTACCATTACATTCTTGAATTTCCGTAATACGATAATTACTTGTTACGGCGTCATTCTCATAAGTTAAATGATAGCTTTGAATTGCCGACGTTGTACTAAAGTGGTTATAAATGGTTACGTCATCTAATAATGCCGTTGCTTCAACTTTTTCACCGTGCATATAACCATAAGCTTGATCTATTCGTTCTAGCCCACTTCGATAATTAAACTTAACTTTATTATCGCTATATTCAATTCTATCAATAACAACTTCATTTTCTCCAAACCCTTGAGTTTCGGTATTGTAATAAAAGAAAACGGAGTTTTCTGCGTTATTGAAGTTATCGCTAGTGCTGGCGACAAACCAAGTAAATGCAGTGCCATTACTACTAAGATGAACACTGTCAGTTCTGGTTCCTGAAATATCTTTGCCACCATAGTAACTAATAGAACCATCTGCTCGCTCTACTGTAAAGTATGCAGGCCCATTACCAGATATACCTTTAGATGTCACTCTTACTTGGCTATCAATTTCAGTTCTATATTCTGTTCCTATCGCGCCGTAGCTACCGCTAACCGCAAGAAGTTTTTGACCGTTTAGACAAAATCGGTCATCATTTGATAATGAAATGGCACCAATATCACCATCTTGTTCTTGTGTTTGTCGACAACGTGAGATTGCAGAAAGACCACTAAGATTCCACCCCATACCTAAACTGCCATTTCCACCTGCAGAGTTGTAATAAATAGATAAACTAGGGGTTACGTTTGCGATACCTTTTGGTAGTTTCAATGGGATATTATAAGTAGCAGAGCCTGACTCATCTACTTTGAAACTTCCAGGTGTTAAACCTATTCCAGCATTGTGTAATGTATCTACAGGAGGAACTGCAGCTAAAGATGAAGCAACTGGTTGTGTAACATTTATTTCAACATCAGGCTCAACGTTTAAATTTACTTGGCTACTCCAACTGCCCGTACTTGAGCATGAGTTATAAGAACATGCCATAACTCTAATACTTGTATATCCAGCGAAACGACTATCAATAATTACCGATAACTCATCTGTAATTAAAATGCTAACCCACTCACCTGCGGAATTTAACGCTTGAATTTCATACTGACTGGCATGCTCTACATTTCCCCACGAAATTGTAGATACTCCGTTATTTGCAGATATTTGCACATTACTCGGTACGGCTAAACCTTCGCTAGGCACATAAGGAATGAACGTTGTGATATCACCAACATTTATCGGTACCCAAGTTGTTTCTGCATGGCTCAATACGGAAAACAAGAAAGTAAAATAAATGATTATATGGCGAAATTTTGAGATCATGTTGTGCATTCCTTAGCAAAAAATTGCTACTAGCAAGAGTGATATTTTCAAAAACAGTTATTGTGAATATCGAATAATGGGAAGCTAAAAAGGGAACAGTCACTCCTTTGCTTTACGTTGAATAAATTCCATTTACATTTAATATAATTTCAATACAGTATTAATTATTAAACAATTCCATTCAAGAAATAGTTAACAATTAAACACCAGCACGTTATTTCAATTTAAAATAGCGAATACTCACGCTAGCCCACTTTGAAAAATCGTTACAACTTGACGGCACATCATCACCATCAAAATGAATATAATCAAGCGTTGCGCTTGTTGATTTTGCCGCTAAAAAGGTTGAGTACATCATTTTGCAAGTTTCCTGTCCTGTTTTATAACTTGTACCGCTAACAACCCAATCGGCCTCTGCGTTACAAAAAAATACAGGGGTATTCATGGTGTTTAACTTAAGCATAAACTTCCCATTACCATGGTAAGCTAATTCACCAACGGTTCCCGCGCATGTTAACGTTCCAGCGCTTGCCGATGCAGACAAAAATAAGAATGCACTCAAAAAATATCTAATCACTATAATTTCCTTTTAAACAGATAAAACTACTAAAATTACTATGACGGATTTCTACTCACCACTATGCCATATCCTGTTTTGACAATATCGCAGGCTGTTGTTCCGTCAAAGTAACTAACATTTGAAATTCTAACACTTTGGTTTTTAGCAAGTGCTGAGGTTACCAAGCCATAGTAATAAGGATATGATGGGTCTGATTCTAAAATATAAAGGTTAAAGCCATGCCAACCAGGTTTACAGTAAGTGTCAAATGCTGGGCTTGTCATTTTAAGCCAAAGCTTACCATCACCCTTAAGTTGCACGCGTTCAATGGTTGAAGCTAAATCAGCGCCAGCCAAACAACTACTGGAAAATAATAAGCTAATAAAAAGTGTTTTAAGTTTCATTGGTAATCCATCCATACCTTATTGGAATTATTTTTTAACGGTACCAATATAAACTGGCGCAGGAGTATCGCCATATATTGGCAGCGTTGCACATGTACCCGCTTCACCGTAGTAAAAAATAGCTCTTACATCGTTATTTTGTACGTTTTGTAGCATACTTGCCCACATTGCACAGGTTGTTATGCTAACTCCCTGACGCTCAGTTTTCAGGTTGCATATAACGGTAAAGTCATTTCTCCCAGAATGTACAACATTAACGTTCCCATCCTTATATATAAGTACTTTAGAAACATCGACTTCACAATTGAATGCTGCAAGAGCTTGTATTGGCATTGCCAACGCAAGGCATGTAAAAAGTTTTAACTTCATATTCATCCTTTAATATTATTTATCAGAAACTACGTAAACTAGCTGACAAGAGTTAGCACCATCATTTGTTCTGATCCAAAGAGGTGATTCAAGGGTATGGGCAGACAAGAGTAAAGCGTATGTCGCTTGGTAGTTTTTACTTTCAGTACTTAAACGTATATAGCCATTGCGCCCCGCGTCGCAGTCTAATTTCGACTCATCACCCGATGTGCTAATAACTGCATCACCGTTAGCCTCAACAATTAATCGACTAATAGAAACGTCAGTGCAACTGTGCCCACCACAGTCAGCAACAGCATTAGCAGAAAACAATAGTAATAGTAGTGAAACTTTAAAGAAGTTCGTCATTAATCATCCTTGAATGAAGTAATATATTCATAGTGAATAGCAATTAATCACTTATTTTAGGGCCAAAATACCAACCTGTTAATCCAGTCCATGGTGCATGACTGTCAACGGAACAATCTTTGCCATCATTAAACCACAAGGTTACGGTTTTATTTGCCATTTGTGCGGTAAGTAATGTTGAATATATAACCTTACAAGATTCAACTGAAATTCCTGAAGTTTCTGTGTCAACCGAACAAATTGCCGGCCAAACTAAAGGCCCTAAGCGCTCAGCATGAACCAAACCACTTTTTGGAGTTATTGCCACACCTTGAACTTTTCCTGAACAGATGTAAGTTGCAAAGGCATTCGATGAAGCCAAAGTTAACGTGAGTAATACGAATGCTATTTTTCTCATTAAAAATTCTCTTTATTTCATATTTCAAAATTAAAGTTAACAACCTATAAGGTGGTTACTGCTCTTACTGTTGCATAGCCATTTTCATCGATTGTAGCCTTATCGTAGTTGATAATCACTCGGCTACCTGCATGCTTTGCCGCCAGTAATATTGAAAGTAGTTGTTGTTGCGACGTATCAGATGCGCGAATAGCAAAAAATGTTACGCCTGCAGCACTCGTATCTAACTGAAAAAGCATGCCACCTTTGAATGAATTCGGCCAATTGCCACCGTAAAAATTAATCAGTTTAATTTTACCCGTTAGGCTATCCGCTAGTGCGCCTTGACTAAAAAAGCACAAACCTAATAGCAATACTACAAAGCACCGAGTTTTCATTTTGAACTCCTTTGTTTCAAACTTAAATATGCAATGTAAAAAAATACATCACAATCAGACGATAAAGCTAAAAATAGTAATTGGCCTAGTGTTAGCATTTCCACACCAAGAAATTGGCTCTTTCGGGAAAACGTTTGCTGTTTTCTTGTCAGCTGCGATCATATACATCGCCATAGATATAAAATGGTTTAACTTTTGCTCACCTACATCAGCTTTTCTAACCACCCAACGATCGCCATTACTCATCGCCATAGAAAAGTCTTCACCACAATAGAAAACACTTTTAATTTTTAACCCTTCACCACTCGCAACAGCACTTAAACTTGTTAGCGAACAAATTAAAAGCACAACGCTCACCATAAAAATTTTCAACTTTTCATTCCTTATTTATTATTGCCAGTATCAAGTAACGAGCTAAGTTCTGTTAACTTTAGCTAAGCTATTTAACCAACAATTACTTCATTTAATACACTACTAAATATTTAAACCCCCTGATCGTGCTATATGTTTTGCCATCAAATGTAGTACAACCATCGGAATATGCTGATATAGCCTTTCCTGACATATACGCAGCTAATAATAGGCTATAAGCTTTATCGTAATTACGATCTGATGATAAGAGGACAATTGCATCTGAATTAGAACATTCACCTGGGCTATTCCAGCGCCCCCCCTCTGCATAAAGAAAAAAACCACCCGTTTGAAATGCTACACGAGAAATTTTTTGCGCGGAAATACTACCTTTTCCGTAACAAAACGAAACTGATAACATAGATAAAAAAACCAATAAAACCACTTTTAACATCGATAATGAATCCCTTTAAATAGAATAACTTAACGATTAACAAGCTACTCACCAACAACAAAATAACCTTTAAACTTTCTATTATGGGTCCAACCATTTATGCAGGTAGTAACATCTTCAGCAGACCAATAAACCTGTACTTTTGTTTTAGATGCAAAAGCCATTAACGCCATACTTTCATCAGATTTTGTTGGTAAGCTAATGTAATGACTAACGCCACCACCATCAAGGTTGAGACGCATCGATAAAGTCTCAAAATTATCCCATTTATAAATATTTCTTATCGTGCCGGTGCAGTTAACCGTTGCATTTGCTACATTTGTCAGCAATAACAGGCTTACCATTAATAATATTTTTTTCATTCTTTTTTATTTCTCTTTATTCATGCTTATTTTTATCAATCAGCTAATAGACCAGCCGCATACGCTTTAGGTATTGTTTTCCCCCATGGCGATGTGTCACATTTACGTAGCCAAAGTTTAAACTTTTTTCCTGTTGTTAGTGCTGTTAATGCAGCACTATACATTTGATCAAAACCCAAATCGGTCGGTAGTAACTTTATCGGATTAGCTAATTCACATCCTAAAGGATTACTTATAGATGTTGCTGTGAATAAGTACACCATGCCACTTTCAACCCTAACCTCTTTTAATATTACAGCACCAATACCTACACCCGCATTTGCATATGTAGATACAAAAAGCATCAGTAAAAATAAAATATTTTTTGGCATGTTTACATCCTTGTTTGATTGGCAATGCGAAAAACCACATCGCCACCACCGTATTGATTGTATGAAATGAAGCGAGAAATAGTGGTCAGCGAACTAGCTTCTGCGGCTTCAACAAAATTTGCTGCAAACAACAGTGCAACTAACAAAATAATTTTCTTCATATCTATTCCAAAACATCCATATCAGTTTTGATCAAAGAAGGAGTCGTTTGATTTTAAACAACTCTCCTTTTATTCTTATAAAACCAATTTAGGGGGCCCTTTTTATTCTTTTATTCTTAAGGCTTCCCACTTTTATTTGAGTAACTCAACGAACCTTACATCCGCTTCAAACCAATTAGGTATATCACTACATGAAGTTGTAGGTGCATTATCTATGTATACACTTAAGTTCTTTCCTGTTGCTCTTGCTGTAGTAACAAGACTAGCGATAAACCTACAATTTTCAGGTGACGTTCGTTTAAAAAGAGATTCTGGACTACAAACTTTAAAAATAGGTGTACTTCCTAAAGCTAACCATAGCCCATCAGGCTGGTGATAAGCCAAGCGCTCAACACTACCTGTACAAATAGCGGTTTCAGCACTAGCATTGAAACCACAAAAAACGAGCGAAAAAAATATTAGTCCTTTTTTCATAATGTTGTATATTCCCTAAATTTATATATTTTCATATCGGACGAAGCATCACGTCCTAGCTTTGAACAGCAATTTTAAAGCTTGATTACCAATCAAACCACTCTTCTTGGACTCACATTATTAATCCAAATATATACGCAAAACTTCTTTTACTTCGAACTCATAATTACTGATAAATGCAGCTAAGAGAAAATGAGAATAACTCTCAAGTGTCACCGACCCCTTTTATTATTTTCAAGTCTTACTCAGTAAATACCCATATAATTTAGTAAAGTATAATTTTTATTTCTTAGCTCTTTGTTCTAATTGGCTGCACTGTATCATCCCGCGATCTATGGGTTGTTGTGTGCCTAAAGTTACCATCATGCCGTTTACAGGCGAAAGCACAGAACCAAAGAATATATCTGTTTCATGCTGAATAACCTTATAGCCACTTGGACAAAGTTCACTTGCTCTTTGCAACCAATTAATAAAATTTTGCTCTTTACTACCATCACCATGGTAAGTTAGTAAATAACTCTCTCTACTATTTGCCTTTGACAACTTAATTTCCGTGTATCCCAGTGGCTTGCGCTCACTGTGATTAAAAGCTTGGTAAGGTGATACGCAAGCAGATAGCATAAAGCTAAGCATTGCAACTGATGAGAAAGAACAAATTTTATTCATATAAAGTAATTAATTATTAATAGCGTTAGAAAACAGTAATTCTCTAAGTTTAAATTGTATTTCTGCCTGCTCGCCTTCAGCGCTATCAAAAGGTTTATCATATGCTTTTAAGTAAACCACATCATTTTCAAGCTGCTCTGTTTCAAGCCAAGCACACAATAAAACATCTTCAGGGCTTAGCTTAACCCGTTCAAAAAAACGCTTTCCTAGCCACATTTCACTACCTACAGCCTCAATATAGCCTTTACGAAAGCACCAATAGCCAGGATTGCCTGAAGTATCAACAATTTCAGTATTAAAGGGCACTATCATACCGTTATTTTTTTTCGGTAAAGGGCTGTGATCAATCCCCAGTGCTTCATAGCGCTGTATCGATTCCATATTTTGTAATTCACTAAATTTAGTATCGAGCAAACGACAATGAATAAATGCAGACTCTTTTAAGATATTAGGCAACCAATGTTGCCTATTATCAATCAAGTTATCAAAGTCTTTGACACTTAAGTGACTGAAGTTCCAATCAGTTAGTTGTATATGGCGTATATCAACTAATTTACTTGGGTGCTCGTAAGGGTGTTCAAGGCTAAAAGAGCCAGGGGTTTTAGAGCCCCTTAATGCTATTAATACCTTTTCAATCTTACTCGCTTTTCTTGAATGATTAACTCTTAACGCATTTAACCCTTCAAACTCTTGAATATTTTCAGCAAAGTTTGCTAATTGATATAACTCAGCAGAATTAACATAAGGCCGTTCAGTTAAAATTATTTCTAATCGCTTACTCATACTATGGGAACTCTTTAATTATTATAGTTATACCTTCACTTATAGCATAAGACTCAACCCATCCGGTATCTACCAACCCTCCAGGTTGCACGCGGATATCAATTACTCTATTAGCCTTAGGTATTTCAATGCCATTTATTTTCATATCGCGATGCGCTAAATCTCGAATATGAGCCGTAATGCTGCCATACCAAGATGTGCCTCGAGTGTCAATTGTTTTCAAACTTACCGCTGTGGTATCGTTAAAATAGTCAATCAACGGAAAATTTTGTGCTGGGGCAGGTAAAAATCGGTCGGTTGCGCGATCGTATACTAAGAAGCCAGGACTGTCAGTATCAGTAAAGTCTTTGTAATCACTTTGAGACAAATCATACTGAATAGCTCTACCTCGATCTTTCGGATCAACATACTTTTCCCAATATGTACCTTCTTCTAATTTTATAAAGTCGCCAGTTGTTCTTGGCGACGGAAGAGCCTGTTGGGTGCCATCTGCTTTAATGTAGTAATAGCCACCACTTTCTCGTTGAAATATCGGACGATTATCAGGGGTGGTATAACCTGAATCTTTCGCTATTGCCGAACTTCCTTTAATACGAATTCGCCCGTCAGGTAATACTTCATAATTACTCGGTAAGTTACTTAACCGCGGTGAATTATTGGGCAATTTATCGGCATAGGGGAATGGAGTATTATTTTTTTCACTTTCAATCCAGCTTTCAAGTATATGAACAACTTTAGAGTCTTGTGCTTTTTCCTTTAAGGCGTCGGTAATTTTTTCTAAAATTTTGAGTTTACTTAACGCTAAATCAATCGACAAATTAAGCCCTAAATCTATAGCCATATCCTCTAATAATTCTTTTTGAGCTTGAGGATTTCCTTCTAACGATTGATATTTCTGATATGTTGTAAGTGCATCACCAATGGCTATGAACGCTTCCACAAAAGTGTACAAGGCAGCTGCAGCTCTCACTGCAATAACAACAATTTGTAACCAGTTATTTTCAGCCGCATTTTCAGCCGTCATGCTAGCAATATTAACTTCACCACCAGCAATAAATGCTGCTAATCCGCCACTTAACTTAGCTAAATCAACCCCAACATCTTTTAAATGAGTGAGTTCGCTGAAATTAATACTATTAATTTTGGTTAAGTTGTAATACTCAATTTGCTCTGATGGAGCCAAAGCGTTAAATTCTGCTTCTGTCCATATCCCCTTACTCTTTAACCAATTCATGACTTCTTTTTGCTCAGGCGTCATCATCGATTCTGTATAGGCTTGAGCTACAGCTTCTCCAATAACAGCACCTCCCGCACCAGAAGCACAACCTAACCCTGTTTCAGATTCATTTATTTCAGCAGTCGCAGCACCTAAAGCACAACCTAAGCCAGCATGAGCAATATACCTTAAGGCCTCATTTATTTGCGGCGGTTGTCCGTCAGCTAATACACCTATTTTATTCGCAACTGTTTTGCCAATACTACTTATTGCAGATTGCGCTAGGTTTTGGACAAATGCATCTTCAAAGTCACCTAAATCCCCACCGTTAATAATGCTTGAAATTCCAGAGCGAATAGCTGCATTACCAATAGCCTGAGTCCCTTGGTTAATAATAAAATTTGTCTGCTGTGTAGCCGTTAAATTACCCCACTCTGTGCTAGACTTTCCGCCGTCGAGTAACTGTAAATTACCACCAAAGTATTCCATCGCGCCTGCTGTTACCATCGCTGTAGCAACTGATTTAATGTTATCTGAGTGGAAGTTTGATTTAATCGTTTCTTCTAAACCAACACCACTCGCTAAACTCGTTGCAGTTTGAGTCGCAATAGCTAAAGCTCCAGCTTGCAATGCAGCAGTTAGAGTGGCTGACTGCACAGCAATAGTTCCTCCGGCCCCTATAGCGCCAAAGCCAGCTGGCCCCATAGCCACAGCCATTGCAATGGCGATAATAGCCATTGCCGCAGGGCTTAAGGTACTGGTTTTATCAAATTTATGAAGTTCAACAAGCTCTTGATAAACAATATTAAAGTTATCGGTATATTCAGGATCATTATGCAGCGTTTGCATCCAAGCTAAGCTATCAGTTTGGGCTAACTGTGCTAATTGTTCATTAAGCAAGCTTTGGCTAAGCTCATCACGTTGAGCTTCTAACGATGCGGTTGACGCGCCAATTCTTTTTAAGGCGTCAATTTGGTCTGATATGGTTTTAATTTGTGCACTAATACGTGAAGTTTCTGTATTTATGCCGGTAGCAATATCGCCGTCTTCATATTGACCAAGCTCTAATGTCATGCCATGAGTCGCTTGAACTTTAACGCCGCCAACAATTTCATTGTAAATAGCGGTTTCAACATCATCTTGAATGGTTGTAGTTTTTATTTTCCAAAAGCCTTTTACTACTTTGTTATAAAAGTAATTACTTTGCTCTTTAGTTAATAAAAAGTTTACTGCGCCATTGCGGGCAATAATTTCGGTGCCATTAGTTGAAGTGAGTTGAGTACCTTTTAAATTAACATCGCCAAGCTCTGTTGCTATAACAATACCTTTACCTGCTTCTAAAGCAGAACGCATAGCGATAGTTTGAAATTCTTGCTCTTGAATGGTACTGCGGCCAAACTTACCGTTACGTTGGCTTTGGAATTGGTTATTAGCGTCAAGTATATAAATGCCCTGACCTGCTAATATTTCAATAGTACCTTTGTCTGCATGCAATGTTGAAGCATTAATTTCAATGGCACCAGATGCTATTAAGCGGATGTTTTCTTCGGCGGTAAGCTGGCTTCCTAATTGCTGAATAATTGATTCACTTTCATTCCAGCCTCGAACCACTTCATTTCGTACATAAGTCGTTTCTTGTGCTTGTAAAACAATATTACCGTCAGCTTTTAATATAATATTATTACCCGATATGGTGCCGCCTTTAACAACAAGATCGCCCATGGTTTTAATATAAATATTGCCGTTAGCATCAACAGAGGCTATTTGCCCTAAGCGACTACCTTGCGTAGTTTTAGTGGCATAACGGTGAACCATAGTTTTTTGTAAATATTGGCCAGCAATAATATTAACATTTTCTTCTGCCGATATTTGGCCTGACGTTAATTGTAAAGTACCACCGACGAGCACATTTAAATCATGACTTGATTTTAATGCAGCACCTTCATTAATATTTAAATTACCGGCAACGTTAAGTAAGCTATTTCGTCGAGTTAATAAAGTTCCAGCATTGATGGTGATATTATTAAATTGCGTTTCAGCACCGCCAAATTCAACCACATGGCTATCAACAAGTTGTGCATCAATGGTTGCGCTAGTTAAATGAACAACAGGTACTAATATTTTTTGGTTATTAACGGTACGCAGTTCTGGCCAAATTAAATTTTTGCCAAAGGTATTAACGTCAGTTTGTGTTAATTGTTCGCCAAAACGTTTGCTTGATATTGCACTAAAATCAAAAGCACGATTATAAAGTTCATTAATTTGTAGGGCTTCAGTGCCGGTAGAGTCATTTAATAAATTTCGATTTAATTGATTAAATATTTGTGAACGTATAAACCTTGCCTGTACAAAACTGTCCCCAATCAATTTTTCTAACGGATAATGAGGAAAAATAATGGTGATACCATCATTCATAATAGGGATCATTAATGGCATTGGTAACGATGACTTTCTATGATCTAACAGTTTCTTATGAAATGAAGCGATTGTTTGTGTGCTGGTACTTGTGATATCGGTAACGTAATAAGCTTTTTCAACCAAATAATCACGGTTAGTTGATATTTGAAATTGTGGATTGTTATTAACTTCAGACGCTATAAAAGCATCCGAAATCAATTCGTAAGCCGCAACAGTACCCGGTAAACAAGCGTAAAATGTTAATAAAACAACATTAATAAGGGCAGTTATACGGCGCCACAAAGGAAGAGGAGCATCTTTTAAAGGTTGATTATATTTCATGAGGTTCCTTCCTTATGGCTGTGCGATAAATGGTATAAGAGTTGATAGAGGCATGACTTTATTCAGGTGAAATGTATTTGTGCGAGGCTCGAACTGTCCATCATCGACCTCAGCCAAATAGTGTGTAACTTCCTTGTACAGAACTGTCATTTTATCGTTACTACTATCGTAATCAAACCCCTTTAACGAAACCTCTCTAGAAGTCAATTTAAAATAACCATGTGTTTTAAATACAGGAGGCAAACCTTCAACATACTTTTCTATAGCATTTTTAAGTTGCTGATATGTGTAACCTGTATTTTCATAATCGTTGTTAGCGGTAATATCATCGATTAAAGTAGAAATATTTTGTGTAAGCTCGCGACTATTACAAACGTGCTCATAATGACCACCATCAGCAATAATTGCCTTTTTCTCACATTCAATTAGGGTCGCTGTTAGTATATCCCCATTTACACTTGATTGACGAATATAACTATATATATCGGTGCTACGATTCCCTATATGAAACTGCGCCAAAAAAGCCTCAATCGCATGTTGAGTTTCTACCTCTAAGGTGTTGATATTATCTATAGTTAAATCACTTTGTGATGGGATACTAGGGTCAATACCGTAGACATTGCCTCTCACCGAAAACAAAGTTTCAGATTCTGCGCTTGTAGTAGTCGCTTCGTTTAAACAATGTTGAAAAATAATACAAGATCGTATTGTTTGTAAGCTTGCACCTTGAAACCTAATACCTGTTTCTAAACCAAGAGTTTTAACGTCTGCTTTATAGAAATATAAATCTTTAAATGCTTCAAAATAAGAAAACTCATTTATAAACTCTGACTGTGCAGCAGGATTTACATGATTAAACTTAAAGTCCCCAAATGAGTACATTCGTCCAGGAGGTGAGTAAGAAGTCACTTTTGTAGCATCACCAGTTTTAATAACATCATGCTTCCGGCTCTCATTATCACTAAGAGTTAATTGGGTATATTTAAAAGTTTCAACTGATAAGTGGTAACGCTCATTACTAAACTTGGGTGTGTTGACATGAAAGCTACCTTCTTGATTTAAGCCAATTAGAGCTGATGAGTTAAGTACCGATTCAGTGGCAACAATTTTCAGCATATTCTCTGCTTGAATCGATACTCGGTTACTATAAACATTGTTTACTGCAATACCCTCATCCCATGCAGTATCTGTGGGCCTATCTATGTGGTATGGGTTAATGTTTTCTAATGTTTTACTTTTGATGTAAATCTCATTTGCTAAAATATGCGCTGAGAGGTTATTTGAAGTTGCGCCAGTAGCATTTACTAAGTTTTTAATACCCCATAATGAAGTTGTTAAATCAACACTTAATGGAAGAGACATACTATGCTCATAACTTATTTTAGTATCTCGAGAACCATTTACAACACTGCCATTGGGAGTTGAAAAGGTCAGGTTTTTAGCCTGTATTTTACCGCCGTAACTATTAAAAATATTATTCACGGCCTGAACCAACACCGTTTTCGCTTGAATATTCCCAGTATTTCTATACTCGTTAGCAGCAACATCATAAGAAGATACTTGCATAATGCCATTAGTTGTAATGACTCCTGTAGCAAGAAGCTCCAATTTGTTTGCGATGGTTTTACTACTCGAATTTAAATTAATATTATTATGGGATTTTAGAGAAATACTGTTGTCGGTAGCCAGTGAACCTGAAATATTAATTGATGCTCCAATATTTTTTATGGTTGTTAAGAAAATCCCTTCAAGTGGCGCGTAAAACTGCCCATTTCTAGTACTACTCGATAGCACATCACTTAAGGTATTTAACTTTGAGGCTTGCGGAATATTAATCGAATTAGGGCTAGTTATATTTATGCTTGCAGAGTTTATGTTACCAGATAAATTTAATGAACCAGCGTTAATTGCAGATTCTATTTTTAAATTTTGATAAGCAATTGTAGTTTTACCTGAGTAAATATTTACTCCCCCACTACCAACAACTTTTGCACCTTGCTCATTAATGACTAAACCGCCTTCAGGATGCGTATCTGCTCTAAGATTGGTATCAATAGTTCCGGAAATATTAATTGTTTCAGCAATTACTTCTAAAGACAAAACACCTGGAGCAGCAAGACCATTTATTGATATCGAGCCAGAAGGTTTTGCTATTATGTTACCTATATTATCTGAATCACTATATGTACCATGAGCTAGCGTAACTCGTCCAGCATTTGAAAAACTACAGTTAGTACAAGTTATTGGTGTATTACTTAATGAAATAATTACTAAATCGGCTGGAGCGCCAATGATCTTGATATGACTGGAGAGTGCTACTAAATTTGCAGAAATAAAAATAGTATCAGCGGCGTCTGAATAATCTGTAGCATCTGAAGTTCGAACACCATTATAAATAGTTAACGGCTTGGTTACATTAAAATCAGCTAATTCGTTAAATGAAATATTATTTTCTGAGTTTTTTATTGCAGTAACAAGTATATCATCTATATGGTCTGTGCTAGCAGTGAACAATACCTCATCATTTATGGGAGTAATTACTGATGCAAAGGATGATGCAACAAATGACATTAAGACAAAAAACAAAACACTACGCACAACTTCTATTGGCGCTTTAACCGCACTAATCTTATCCATTTGAGTTAGATTCCAAGTAGGTAATTGATGAAATTAATCTAGAAAGGATGTTGGAGTGCTAAAACATTAAAAGCGATAAAGAGGTAAATACTAAGTTATCGGCTTAAGTAATAATGATAAAAACGACATCCTTTCATTTCATTAAAAATATATAAGCGGCGCAAATATACGCTAAAGTTGTATCTGTTCCAATTATTTTTTGCAAAAATAATTGGAACAGATACATAATTGCTAAACTCTTAGATTACAGAGAACTAATCGTTCAAAAAACCTACTTTTCATTAGCTAAAATACTGCGGCTTGTAAAAAATAGAATATTCATGAATTTTGAAAATAATGAGGTGTAGTTGGCTAGCTATACATCTGGACACTAAGAGTTTTGGAATGCTGATCAAATTAGCTAGAGCAAACGAAAACCTCAAACGTGCCTAATTTCTTGAAAACAGAACAGCCACTAATGTTAAACCAAGGACATTAAAATTATTATCTGTTAGTAACAGTTTCATAGTGGTTGGTGTTTCCAAAACTATCAGGGCTACGGTAATTTTAGAAGCATAAATTATCTAGCAAGCTAATTTATACCTTGCAGACAATCGATTTGAATTTTTAGCACTTGCCAATACACAAACGCTAAATAAGAAAAAGAAAAGGGGGGTTTTTATCGCTTCATTACCTAATTTCTCGATCGTACTTAAATGCTTTGGGCTAAAACATAAGTCTTCCACTACTGGTTACAATTGAAAGATTACAATATTTTATCAATATTTTTTAATGCCTTAACAAAAAGCTCTTCAATAACTTGCCCATCAGATTTCACTAATTCTAAGGTTTCGGTTTTAATATCTTTTCTCTGCTGCTCTGTAAGTTGTTCAGGATAATTTATGTTTAACCACTTTTTACCATTTAAAGTTACATTTAAATGTAATTGTGCCGTGACAAGATCATCTCCGCCTGGTTGAATAACAAAGCCATAACGCGAAATTTCAATAGTTATTTCATTAACAGATTGCGCTTTAAACGCACTTTTTTGTGCCTTAGCCTTTAATGTTGAAGACAACGTCTGCAAAACTGACGTTTCAATATCAAACCCTGACATTTTCGCTGTTTTATCTATATCATTGGCGATGCCCTCGTCAATAGCTACTCCAATTGCAATTCCCATAGGCCCCATTGACGACATTAACATCATACCAGCGCCTGCTCCTTTTCCAGCGAAACGCATTTTGCTAGGTTCAATAACATTGGTTTTTACTTCAAAATGGTTATTGTTAGTTTTGTTTAAACTGCAGCTAATTAAACTAACGGTTAACACAAGGACAGAGAATAATTTAGTAGGCATTTAAGTTTCTTTTTAAGTTTAATTTTCTAAGATGAAGTTGAATAAAGAACAAGGTAAAATAGAAAAAGTAGTATCTGAATTCCTTTTAAACAACAAACTACTACATAAATATAGTGTTGATATTTTAATTTAAAAGTAACAGAAAATACACAGATAAAAACTGAATCGAACAAACAGAAATTATAAATTTAGAAAGGAAGCAACTGACATGAACATTAGAAAATTTTTTATATTTATATTACTTACATTACCCTTCTCTCAAAATGTCTGGGCGAATGCAGGCTGGTCAGGTAAGGCAACAATTACTGGTCTTTATGCATTAGATAATAATAAAGTACTGATAAAACTATCTAACTTTACTAACCCTGCACAATGCTCAGTTAATAGTAGCGGTGATTTTATTATAAATAGCTCGACACATGCTAATTGGTTCTCAATGCTACTAGTTGCATACAGTGCCTCCAGAACCATTAATGTATACACGAATGGCAACTGCGAAACTGTATGGGCTAATACTTCTTATGCACAAGTTGGGCATGTGAGGCTTCTGTAAGAATAATTACAAATACATAATAAAAAACTAATCATCAGCTTAGTTTTTTATTTTTTTAACATAGTGGCTAAATAAACTCAGCCCGATAAACTTAATTAAAAATCATAAATATGACCACGCCATGCTAGTTGTTACACTTATGTAAAAATGAATTATGCGCCCATTAGATAGATATAATGGCGATTCATCGAGGATTTACTATAATTTGTGATGACCCACCTAAGGACAAAAAGACGGCAAAAGCATGGACATTCTAAATACCATTCCCACGCAACAAATATCAATATATGCAAGAGCTGCCAATCGTTTTATTGATAGCACTAAATCTGGTTTGAATTTTTACCTAAAACTTCATATTGCTCTATTAATCATTTCAATTGTCTCCATCGTTTTTATTTTCTATCTACTTGCTGAAAGCTCAATGGTCGATAAAATTACGGAGCTGCTTGGTACAGGTACCATTTTATCGATCGTATTAATGTTTTCGCTGTATCAAATTCAAAAATGTTGGTGCTGTAAAAATTCCTGCAACATTGCTATTTTCCATATTGATATTGAACAGCCCCAAATAGCATTTGAATACATGAAAACTAGTACCTGCCTTAAACAAGGTGGCGAAGAGATATTGAGTAAGATGTACGAATCTAGTAAATAAAGGATATTGACATGAACCCAACAGATTCTGAACATAAAAAGATTAAAAGCGTTGATGATTTATATGAGCGTATGAACATTAAAAGCAAACAGCACTTTCGTATCGAAACAGTACTATTCACCACCATCTTAATCATCCTTATTACTTTATTTGGTTTAGCTATATCAAATTTAACTACGCAACTTTCTGAGCAGATTAAACAAAATACTAAACTTGTGAATCGGCTCGACACTATTGAAGCTGAAATGAAAGCAATTAGAAAAACAATTTACGAAAAAAGTGGTATTAGTGTTAAAGAAGTACAGCAACAACTGGTGTCAGAAGTAATAGCAAAAAAAGTTAACCGCCGATCTTCACCAGAGCAACTTAAAGTTATAGAAACTTACCAAAATGACAAAAATTATAGTGATTTAAAAGACAACATTTACTATTTAGCTAAAGCCGTTGATTTATCTGCACAGGACAAACTAACCCAAGCATTAGCAATGGTTAACAAATCAATAGAATTAAAGGGCAACATTTCAACACCTTATTCGGTAAAATCAGAAATCTTTGCCAAACAAAATAAACTTATCGACGCAATAGCGGCACAAGATCAAGCAATAGCCATTGAAAGTAAACTACCTTTCAGTGAAGTGTTACCAAACTATTATAATACTCGTGGATTTTTACATATTAAACAAAAGAGACTTGATAAAGCACTTGCAGATTTTCATCAAGGTAGTGATATCGCTATTGGCGATGAAAAGTCATTTATTTTAGAAAATGCAGTATTAGTTGCCTTGTATCAAAGTGAATGGCAAAAGGCCTTTGATTTATCATCCAGATTAATAGACTTAAATGTCGATGGTGGTTGGAAGTGGTTTTTAAGGGCAATTGCTGCAGATAATATTAAAAATAACAAAGAGAAGAAAGCGGCTATGGCAAATTGGCAGGAAAGTGTCGATGCAAACCCTAACGCCAATACTATAGAGCTGCTAAAAACGTCACTAGGTAACAGCGATTTAAGCAAATACAAAAAATGGTTGTAACATTAATTATTAGCCTAAATAAAATATAGCTAATAAAAACGGCTCGCATAATGCGAGCCGTTTTAAAAAATCAACAATACTAATACTGTTTATTACGGCCTCATTTCTTCTTGATCCGCGCCTTCTTTTTCAATCACTTCAGGAATTAAGTCTTCTTTTGAAATACCTAACGCTAATGCAATTGAGCTAGCAACGTAAACTGAAGAGTATGTACCAACAAATACACCTAATAGTAATGCCGTAGCAAAACCATGTATTAGTGCACCACCTTGAAAGAATAAGGCTGCTAGTACTAATAAAGTCGTTATTGAGGTAATAACAGTACGTGACAAAGTTTGCGTTAAAGAAATATTAATAACTTCTTCAGGGCCACCAACTCGTATTTTTCTAAAGTTTTCTCGAATACGATCCGAGACAACAATGGTATCGTTGAGTGAGTAGCCTATAACCGCTAATATCGCCGCTAGTACTGTTAAATCGAATTCAAGTTGTAATACTGAGAATAAACCTAAGGTCAGCAATACATCATGAAATAACGCGATAACAGAGCCTAAAGCAAAGCGCCATTCAAAACGAAAGGCAACATAAACTAGAATACAGATAAGTGCTGTTAGCATAGCTAAACCGCCCTGCTCTGCTAGTTCATCACCAACACTTGCACCAACAAACTCAATACGACGCATATCTATGTTATCGCCAGTGCCTGACTGAAGAATATCAAGTACTTGGTTGCCAAGCATTTCTGCTTTTACACCTTCGCGAGTTGCTAAACGAATCACCACATCACGGCTTGAACCGTAAAACTTAACAACTGCATCATCAAAACCATTAGTTTCCATGATTGCGCGAATTTCATTCAAGTCAGCGGTTTTCTCAAAGCCAACTTCAATTAGCGTACCGCCAGTGAAATCTAAACCAAAGTTAAGTTTGTTAGTTGCTAATGAAAATATCGAAGCAGCCATAAGTATGATACTTAACAATACGGCTACCTTGCGGTAGCTCATAAAGGCAACAGTATCTTTTAATTGTAATATTTGCATAATATTGAAGCCCTATATAGACAGTTTATCGAGACGTTTACCGCCCCAAACAGCGTTAACAACAGTACGAGTACCGACAACAGCGGTAAACATTGAAGTAATAATACCGATTGATAATGTTATCGCGAAACCTTTGATAGGTCCTGTACCAACAGCAAATAGAATTAATGCTGCAATTAAGGTGGTGATGTTGGCATCAATAATGGTAGAAAATGCTGCGTCATAACCTTGGTGAATTGATTGCTGAATCGACTTACCCTCGCGAATTTCTTCACGTATACGTTCAAATATAAGCACGTTAGCATCAACTGCCATACCAACTGTTAGTACAATACCGGCCATACCTGGTAGCGTTAACGCCGCACCTGGGATCATTGACATAACACCAATAATTAACACTAAGTTCGCACCTAACGCTAAGTTTGCCACAATACCGAAAGCACGGTAATAAATCAGCATGAATAAGAATACTAAGCCAAAACCTAACATGATAGCTTGGAAGCCTAGCTGTACATTTTCAGCACCTAATGTTGGGCCAACCGTACGTTCTTCGACAATTTGAATTGGCGCAACTAAAGCACCTGCACGAAGTAGTAACGCTAAGTTATGTGCTTCAGCTTGACTACCTGCACCAGTAATACGGAAAGTTTTACCTAAACGCGCTTGAATAGTGGCAACACTGATCACTTCTTCAACTTTTTCGAAGATAGTATTACCTTCTGAATCTACGCGATCAGTTGGCTTAAATTCAATAAATACTGTCGCCATAGGCTTACCAATATTACTTTTGGTGTTGCTTGACATTTTGTTACCGCCAGCAGAATCCAAAGTAATATTAACTTGTGGACGGCTATATTCATCAAAACTTGAACCAGCATCAACAATATGATCACCAGTAAGCATCACACGTTTTTTCAACAACACAGGTTGACCGTTACGTTCTTTTAGTAATTGTGAGCTACCTGGTACACGACCATTAAGCGCTGCACCTAAATCACCTTCAGTATCAACTAAACGAAATTCAATCGTTGCCGTAGCACTTAAAATCTCTTTTGCTTTCGCGGTATCTTGAACACCTGGTAATTCGATAACAATGTGCTTTTTACCTTGGCGTTGTACTAATGGCTCAGCAACACCTAGTTCGTTTACACGATTACGAATAATGGTAATGTTTTGCTGCAGTGCATACTCGCGAGTTTCTTTTAGTTTTTGCTCTGTCATACTTGCAGATAACGTTAAGTTATCTTCATTACTGACAAATAATAAATCACGATTTTGCTTTGAAAGGAAAGTTTCTGCTTTTTCTAAGTCTTCAGCATTACGAAATTGAACATTAATACTATCGTTAGTATTTTTCACTGAACGATAACGTATTTTTTCGCCACGTAAGCCTGTGCGGAAATCATCAACTAAGCTTTTTTGTACCTTAACGATAGCTTCCTGCATGTTAACTTCCATTAGGAAGCTAACACCACCACTTAAATCTAAACCTAACTTCATTGGCGTACCGCCAATACTTGCTAACCACGATGGTGTTGCAGGGGTCAGGTTTAAAGCGACTGAATACTCTTCGCCCATAATGTCGTCAAGTAAATCACGCGCTTTAAGCTGCTCTTCAGTGTTATTAAAACGTGCTAACACTTGACCTTTTTCCATCGCGATACTTGCGTAAGAAATATTGTTTTCGTCTAAGTGTGACTTTACTGTATCTAAAGTTACTGCGGTTGTTTCTACGCCACGTAAGCCAGAAAGTTGTACTGCAGGGTCTTCAGGATATAGGTTTGGCGACGCATAGATTGCACCAATGGCGACTATAAATAGCACCATTAATGACTTCCATAATGGATATTTGTTTAACACAATATCATCCTATTTTCTTTTAACTCGCTTTAATTCAACTAGATAAAACTAAAGTGAAATTCATAAATATTTCATTGTTATAGTTACGCAAAAGTGCCAATTGATAATTTATCAATAAGCACTTTAATGTAGCTATAGCTAAAACAATAAATTCTCGTTATAGAGACTTCATTGTACCTTTTGGTAATACCGCGTTAATAGCGCCCTTTTGTACTGTAACTTCAGTACCTTCAGCAATGCTTACAACGATAAAGTCTTTTTCATCAGAAACTTTAACAATTTTACCAACAATGCCACCTTGTGTTAGTACTTCATCGCCTTTCGACAATTCAGACATCAAGCTTTTGTGCTCTTTTACACGCTTAGCTTGTGGACGGTAAATCATAAAATAAAACACTAAACCAAATACCGCTAACATAATTAACATTGAAGTACCGTCAGCTTGTTGAGCAGGTGCTGCTGCGGCGTGGGCTTGGCTAATAAATAAACTCATAAATTCCTCTTATTATTTTTTCTAATTAGGTGTTCTAATTAATGCTTTTTGTAAATGGTGAATTTAAACCGGTTAAAGTTTTAATCTATTTCTTTACTTGTTTCTGCGCCAGCTAATGGCGGAACAGGTAAATCGCGTAATGCGTAGAATTCGGCAACAAACTCTTCTAGTTTGCCTTGCTCTATTGCATCACGCAATCCTTTCATAACACGTTGATAAAAACGTAGGTTATGCATGGTATTCAATTGCGAGCCTAAAATCTCGTTACACTTGTCTAAATGATGTAAATAAGCACGCGAATAATTTTTACAAGTATAACAATCACACTCAGAATCTAATGGACCAGTGTCTGTTTTATGACGAGCATTTCTAATTTTTATCACACCATTGGTGACAAATAAATGCCCGTTACGCGCGTTACGTGTTGGCATAACACAATCAAACATATCAATACCGCGACGAACACCTTCAACTAAGTCTTCAGGTTTTCCTACTCCCATAAGATATCGGGGTTTATTCTCCGGTATCAAGGGGGTGGTATGATCTAATATTCGAATCATATCTTCTTTTGGCTCACCAACTGATAAGCCACCAATGGCATAGCCATCAAAGTCGATACCCGTTAAGCCGTTAACGGAAACTTCACGTAAATCTTCATACATGCCGCCTTGCACAATACCAAACAAGGCGTTTGAGTTACCTTGATGCGCATCTTTAGAACGCTGCGCCCAACGCAATGAAAGCTCCATAGACACTTTCGATTCTTCATGACTTGCAGGGTATGGCGTACATTCATCAAATATCATCACGATATCTGAGCCTAAACTATTCTGCACTTCCATCGAACGCTCAGGAGTTAGCATAATTTTTTCACCATTAACTGGTGAGCTAAATTTAACCCCTTCTTCAGTGATTTTACGCATTTTACCTAAGCTAAAAACTTGGAAGCCGCCTGAATCAGTTAGAATTGGTTTATCCCAATTCATAAAGCCATGTAAACCGCCATGTTGCTCAATAATTTCCGTGCCCGGGCGCAACATTAAATGAAAGGTATTACCTAGCAATATTTCTGCACCGGTCGCAGCAACTTCTTCAGTTTTCATGCCCTTTACAGTACCGTAAGTACCTACTGGCATAAATGCTGGGGTTTCTACTGTGCCACGTTTAAATGTTAAACGGCCACGTCTTGCTTTACCGTCAGTAGTGAGTAACTCGTACTGCATGGCTTTCTTTTCTGTTATATCTGTCATTCTTTTATCCTTCACCAACTAGCGAAACAGGCTAGCGGCTCTTTCGTGTTAACAGCTAGAAATGCTAGCCATCTATAATTTTAAATTTATTTGCTTTTTATTTGCTTAGTTAAAAACATCGCATCGCCATAACTAAAAAATCGATATTGCTCAGCAACCGCGTGTTTATATGCGGCAATAATATTGTCATAGCCAGAAAAGGCACTGACCAACATTAGCAAGGTTGATTCCGACAGGTGAAAGTTTGTCACTAAAGCATCAACGATTTGAAATTCATAACCTGGAGTGATGAAGATATCGGTATCTCCATAATACTCACCAAACTCTTTATTCTGATCTTTAGCAATTTTAGCAGCACTTTCTAAAGAACGTACTGAAGTGGTACCAACAGCTATAACTTTACCGCCATTGGCTTTTGTTTGATTAATTTGTTCGACAACTTCAGTTGGCACTTCAATATACTCAGCGTGCATAATGTGATCGGAAATTTCGTCAACTTTTACTGGCTGGAAAGTACCTGCGCCAACATGCAAAGTGACAAAAGCGAAATTAACGCCTTTAGCTTTAAGTTGTGCCATCATTTCATTATCGAAATGTAAACCTGCCGTTGGCGCTGCCACAGCACCTGGCTTTTCATTGTAAACCGTTTGGTAACGTTCACGGTCGCTGTCTTCATCTGGGCGGTCAATATACGGCGGCAATGGCATATGGCCAATTTCATCTAGTACCGTAAGCACCGACTTTTCGCCATGAAACTCAAGCTCGAATAAGGCGTCATGTCTTGCCACCATAGTCGCCTTTACTGCACCTTCTAGCAAAATTTCACTACCGGGCTTAGGTGATTTACTACAGCGAATATGCGCAAGAACGCGATTTTCATCTAATAAGCGTTCAACAAGTACCTCTAACTTACCACCACTGGCTTTTTGACCAAATAAACGGGCAGGAATAACACGGGTATTATTGAAGACTAATAAGTCACCTGGCGCTATGTGGCCAATTAAATCAGTAAAGGTTTCATCCGCAATTACGCCACTATCGCCATTCAACGTCATTAAACGGCTGGCTGAACGATCGGCTTTTGGATAACGAGCTATAAGCTCTTCGGGTAATTCAAATGAAAAATCGGCTACGCGCATGATAATTTTACTAGTTTAAAAGGTGAAAAAACGCGTAATTTTAGTGCCGCACGCTATGAATAGCAAGTAATAAAGCCGTTGCGATTTAATCAAAAAGTATTCACTTGTCTACCTAATTGTTATCACCGTAATTTATAGTGACTATAATCTAAAAACAATCACCCAAAATCGTCATTTTGGCGTATGCTGAAATCAAACTCTTTTGATAGGTAAACTCATGAAAAATCTTGCTTTCGCAATAGCTAAAACCATCGTCAATGGTTTCGAGCGCCACATTTACCTTTACAGTGAGATAACGCAAACGGCAAAACAGCGTTTTGAGCAATACCAATGGTCACAAGTACAAGATGCCGCTAAGGCCCGTACTGATTTTTATGAGCTGCGCGTTGAAGAAACGTTAGACACTATTAAGCAAGATTTCTTTATCACTTCATTAGATGATGAGCTTTGGCAGTACGTTAAAAATTCTTATATCGAATTATTAACCAATCACCCACAACCAGAATTAGCAGAAAGCTTTTATAATTCAGTTTTTTGCCATTTATTTGAGCGTAAGTATTATCACAACGCCTATATTTTTGTGCAATCAACAGCCACACGATTAGATGCCTTGCCAACACCGAAAATATTCACCAGTTACCATCCTGCAGAAACCGGGCTTTTTCAAACGATTAGTCATATTATGAAAAGCCAAAATTTTTCAGTGCCTTTTGCTCATTTAAAAAAAGATGTTAATACTCTTATTGCCAAATTTCGCCAGCAAGCCCATAAAACTCGCTACCAGTTGTCTGATTTACAATTTGATATTTTGGATTCTGTTTTTTATCGCAATAAAGGGGCTTACATTATTGGCCGAGTTATTTCACCTGCAGGTAAAACCCCTTTCATTATTTCACTACTAAATAATGAAAAAGACGGGCTTTATATTGATGCTTTGATCACTGACGGTGAACAAATGGCTGTCGTATTTGGTTTTGCCCGTGCTTACTTTTTTGTTGATTGTCAGCACCCTCATGCGCTTGTTGAGTTTCTTAATCGCTTAATTCCCCACAAAACACAAGCTGACTTATATTCTGCTATTGGATTTCATAAACAAGGGAAAACCCAGTTTTATCGCGATTTCTTAAACCATCTTGATAACAGTGAGGATAAACTTGACCTTGCACCCGGCATTAAAGGCATGGTGATGTCGGTATTCACCTTACCGTCGTACCCCTATGTTTTTAAAATCATAAAAGACAAGTTCTCCCCTAGTAAAAATATGACCCGTGCAGATGTAAAAGGTAAATACCGCTTAGTCAAATTGCACGACCGTGTTGGCCGTATGGCAGATACAATGGAATATTCTGAAGTCGCCTTTCCAAAAGATAGATTCTCAGAAGAACTCTTGAGCGAGCTTAATACCGTTGCGCCTTCACTACTGCGTTTTGAAAATGGCTTGGTGATTATTAAACATATGTATATTGAGCGAAAAATGACACCGCTGAACTTATATCTTGCTAAAGCTAGCGATGAAGAAGTTGATAATGCTATGTATGGCTACGGTAAAGCGATTAAACAGCTCATTGCTGCCGATATATTTCCTGGTGATATGTTATTGAAAAATTTTGGCGTTACCCGACATGGCCGAGTGATTTTTTATGACTACGATGAAATCACCTATATGAATGAAGTTAATTTTCGCGTTAAACCAGAGGCAATAACTGAAGAGCAAATTTATGCTTCCGAGCCTTGGTATTCTGTAGACCCTGGTGATGTTTTCCCAGAAGAAATAGCAACATTTGCTTTGGCAAACAAACGTTATCGAGACGCATTTTTACGTCATCATGCAAATCTATTGGATGCTGCGTATTGGCAAGCGTGCCAACAAGCGGTCGCAAAAGGCGTTTTTGCTGATGTTTATCCTTACCCTGAAAAGTCTCGATTTTGTCATTGGCAAAGTAATTAACGGTAATTAAAACTAATTTACGCAATTTAAAGTAACGACAATGAACAATAATTCAGCAAACCATAAAGTTAGTGCTGTAAAAACGACTGATTCGTTGTTTATTTGAGCGAACAGTCATTTATTTTAAATTTACCCTTTACCTTTGGCTTTGCATCAGTATAATTCGAGTCCGTTGCAGGGGTGTAGTTCCAATTGGTAGAACAGCGGTCTCCAAAACCGACGGTTGGGAGTTCGAATCTCTCCACCCCTGCCATATTCTAAAGCCTCGACTTATGTCGAGGCTTTTCTCGTTTTAAGACTATATAAAATTTTTTTGATATGTCTAACCCGTAAGTTCGAAGCTTTCTATTATTTAATTCCTTGAAGCTATTTTTAAATTTGTTACCCATTATTTACAAATTCTAGTTTTTCCACTATCTAAACTCTGTCATGATAGCAGTGGCTTAAAACATGCCTTATTACAGAGTAATTATTGAAAATGAGCATAACTAAAAGACAATTCGATTTATTACACGCCATGGGAATAACTGTGTGGCAAAGGCGAGACTTACCTGCTCATGTATACCAGTCTGCACCAATAAGTAATGAAAGTACTACTAGCATTAACGAAACTAAAACCAAGCAAATACCAACGAGTAATGAAGAATTAACTCAATCGCTAGCAACTTCTGAAGTTATTAGTATCGATTTACAAGCATTACTCAACCAACAGCTCTTTAGAGATGTTATTCAATGTTTGGGTGTAAGCCGAGCTGACTTATCCGTTCAACATAATCAAATTGATTTAGGCCTGATCAATTGGCAATTAAGCCAAGGTGATCAAATTGAATTTAGCCATAATTGTCTAATAACTCCCGATTTAAATACCATTGCTAATTCAGCACAGTTGAAGAAGTCGCTTTGGCAATCAATAGGATCTTTAAGCTCGACATGAATCAAAAAACAAACAACCTTTTTACGCCGATCAGCCAAGACAGTGTTGATGAACTGATGATTATTGAACTCGCTTGTCATCCACATCCATGGAGTGAAAAAACATTTCGCAGCTGTATTGATGGCCGCTACTTCGGCAAGTATTTAACAGTTAGCGATAACGCTGTCGGTTTTTATGTTGGCGAACACGTTGCGGGGGAATCAACCTTAATGGATATATGTGTTGCACCAGAGCAACAAGGTAATGGTCATGGTAAAACCCTGTTATTACAATTTATTGAGCACTGTAAAATGTTAAATACAGAGAAAATTTTTCTAGAAGTGCGAGCAAAAAATATTAGTGCACAAATGCTATATATCAACCAAGGATTCACTGAGATATCACGTAGAACAGGCTATTACCCAAGTAACACGGGGTTTGGCTATGAAGATGCTGTTGTCATGTCTAAAAAGCTATAAATCATCTCAAGCATTGAAATGCTAGAACGGCAATAGTGATAACACTTCACTACATTTTATTACCCCATTAACCTATATCCTGATGATGAATGATCCTACAATTTGTTCATCATCAATTCATTCTCAAAAAATATGCACAGTATACTAACAAGCAATCGTTCATATATTGTAAATAGCTATGCTGACAAAGCACAGTTTGATAGTGCTCGCGCGGATGAATTAGTGGAACAAGTGATGAGCCAAGCACTAAATGAATTGTCATCATTAACAGGTCTAGGCCAACGTCAAGTTTTACAACTGCTAGCAAATAAATACAATATTCCTGTTGAACACAATCAACACTCAAGCGTAACGCAATTACTAAATGATGAGGAAAGCGTATTCATTGGTAAGTTATTTAACTAAGATTTGAAGCTTACAACATTACTCGACATCGAATAACCTAACAACAATTACCCAGCCTCGGACACAGAGCCTACTTTTATGTTTGCTCATTCCAATTCTATATTATCCATTTTGCAGGCCTGCCAATTAAACGTGCCATTATAGAAAAATTAACGCAAATTCTTGATTAAATATCATACACAGTAAACTTGACATAATATGTCTCTCACTTTAGATTGACTCTGCAGATATTTTTATAAGAAATTAGCGCTCTATTTAGACCACTTGAAGATCAACAATATGGTTATCTACATGGTTTACGTTTTATTGGTGTTGCTAATTCAGTTTTGGAGTGAGTATGAGAAAAATAAATTATATAACCGCAATTATCCCGCTGGCACTATCACTAAATATTGAGGCAAAAACTGACAACCTCGTAACAGTTGACGATGAAACAATTGCTAAGCAAAAAAGTAGCCTAGCTAGCAATACTAAAAACAAAGGTTTTGGACCGCAATCACCACGAAACATAGACGCGAAAGCAGGCAATAACGCGGTAGTGTTTAATACTGCTCCTGCAGCCAATAAAATGAATTTATGTAACATACATTTTCATAAGAATGCCGAACATGCAGGCGGACAATTTTCTAAGTATGCCGGCAATGGTGATGGTCATGGTTTTCAAAGTGGCTATTTATATTCAGGTATACTGACATCAAAAGAAAGCCAACCAGTATCTCAAGCGGTGTGCCCTAGCAAGCATGGTCGTTTGCAATCTGGCGATACCATAGAAGTTCACTATGTGCATTCATCAGCTCAAGTGCAGCCAGGAGAAACACTAGGAGCTTGCTTAAGTGAGTCCGTTAAAAACCCTCAATTACGGGTAGAAACTCAAGTTTACAGCTTAGTTAATGACGATAACGCATTGAACTTTAATAAACTAACTTCAGTTGCTAAACAAAATAACTATTACCAAGCGCCAAGCATCCCAAACAACACCGGAAAACCAGTTGTCTATAGCGGCTCAACAACAGGCCCTAGTTATAATGAAGCAGGCTCGCCATTCCAAGTAACTTGGAGTGTTCGCCCTGATGTTGCGAAAGTTAATATAAAAACCGTCGCTAAATGGTGTGAAGGTAATGAGTTTAAAGAAGACCATGCCCACGGAGTAAGGAACTTAGTCACAAATCTAGATTTACTTTCTCCTATAAAATAAGTCTATTTAGAAACTGAGTAAGCTGAATATTCGTTGGCTTACATGGTTGTACTAATGACTAGAAAGGTAGAAAGGTAGAAAGGTAGAAAGCCTGAATATAAAAAGCCGAGCATTTAGCTCGGCTTTTTGATATCTAAAACATTACCTTTTAATCAGAATTTACCAGTTTTCAACACCATTCATGTCAGGTAATTCATGTGCAATACCTTTGTGACAGTCGATACATGTTTTTTCACCTGATGCTAAGGCGTCTGAGTGCATTTTCACACTGCGGTTACCTTGCTCAGAAAAGTCCATATATTCGAAGTTATGACAGTTACGACATTCTAATGAATCGTTATCTTTCATTCGTTTCCATTCACGCTCAGCCATCGAGCGACGGTGGTCAACAAACTCTTCGCGGGTATCGATCAACCCAGTTAACTTACCCCAAACTTCTTTACTAGCGGCAATTTTACGCACAATCTTGTCAGTCCACTTTTTAGGAACATGACAATCAGGACACGTAGCACGAACACCAGAACGGTTAGCGTAATGGATTGTTTCACGATACTCTTCATAAACATTGTCTTGCATTTCATGACAACCAATACAAAATTCTTCCGTGTTAGTTACTTCTAGTGCAGTGTTAAAACCACCCCAAAAGATAATCCCGCCAGCAAAACCTATGGCAAGAATGAACCACATAGCTGCACTGCTTGGCGATTTTAAAAACGTCCACATATTCTTTAGCATTTTATACCCCTTTACGTTGCAACGGCTTATTCATTACCTAATGATTCAACCGGTTCAAAGGTATTTTCAACCAGTGGAGCAGCGTCAGCTTGTGTTACATGACATTGCGAACAAAAATAACGACGAGGAGAAACGTCTGACAATGTTTTCCCATCACGCGTTTCAAAGTGCGTTAAGCTAATTTTAGTTGCACCAGTTTCTGCAGCATGCTTCCAACTATGGCAAGTTAAACACTTATTGCTATTTTTATCGACACGGTAGCCTCGTGTTTGGTGAGGTACTACAGGCGGTTGATGAACATAATTACGAGCAATAGGGTTTTTGTCCTTAATAACACGTTTTAATCTTTCTGCTTCGCGTGTTTCTTCAAGGGGAGCTGCACCACGAATTGTAGCTAATCCACCAGGATTCACGGTTGTAACAACTGTTTCTTCTGCCATCGTTATTGGGCTAATAGAAAGAGTAGTCGCAATAACAACTAGTAAAGATAATAATTTCATTTTTTCTCTCCACCGCATCGATAACATAAGCTACCGATGCGTAAATTCGTCAAGATTAGGCTTTTGTCACTTTAACCGCACATTTTTTGTAATCAGTTTCTTTTGACAATGGATCAGTTGCATCTAGTGTTAATTTATTCACTAATTGCTTCGCATCAAACCAAGGCATAAATACCAAACCTTTCGGCGGACGGTTACGACCTCGTGTTTCAACACGCGATTCAACTTCACCTCGACGAGAGGCCATTAGCACTTTATCACCACGACGCAAACCACGTTCTCTAGCATCATCTGGATGCATAAATATTACCGCATCAGGGAACGCTTTATGAAGCTCAGGTACACGTGCTGTCATAGAGCCAGAATGCCAATGTTCGAGTACACGACCTGTGCTCAACCACAAGTTATATTCTTCATCTGGTGACTCTGCTGCAGGTTCATAAGGCAAGGCAAAAATAATTGCTTTATTATCTTTCTTACCATAGAACTGAACTTCACTGCCTTTTTCAACATATGGATCATGGCCTTCTCTGAAACGCCACTTAGTTTCTTTGCCATTAACCACAGGCCAGCGTAAGCCACGCTCTTCATGGTAGCGATCAAAGTCGGCTAAATCATGTCCATGGCCACGGCCAAACTCAGCGTACTCTTCAAACAAGCCCTTTTGGATATAGAAACCAAAATAATCACCTTCAAAGTTAGTATCACCTTTTGATTCTGACATCGGGAATTTGTTAACGTTGCCATTGGCATAAAGTACGTCATACATAGTTTTGCCACGATATTCTGGCATTTTAGCAATAAGCTCTTCAGGCCAAACTTCTTCAATTTTAAAACGTTTTGAAAATTCAACTAATTGCCATAAATCAGAACGAGCTTCACCTGGCGCATTAACTTGTTGATGCCAGAATTGAGTGCGACGCTCAGCATTACCGTAAGCACCTTCTTTTTCTACCCACATTGCTGTTGGTAAAATCAAATCAGCTGCTTGTGCAGTAATTGTCGGATACGGGTCTGAAACAACAATAAAGTTTTCCGGATTACGGTAACCAGGGATCGCTTCCTCGTTAATATTTGCCGCAGCTTGCATATTGTTATTACACATTACCCAATAAGCATTAAGCTTACCGTCTTTTAACATTCGGTTTTGTAACACAGCATGGTAACCAGGCTTGGGTGGAATAGTACCTTCAGGTAGTTTCCAAATTTTCTCAGCAGTTGCTCTATGCTTAGGGTTTTTAACCACTAAGTCAGCCGGTAAACGATGTGAGAAAGTTCCCACTTCACGTGCAGTACCACATGCAGAAGGCTGACCGGTTAATGAGAATGGACTATTACCAGGTTCAGAGATTTTACCGGTTAATAAATGTACGTTGTACATTAAGTTATTGGCCCAAACACCACGAGTATGTTGATTAAAGCCCATGGTCCAGAATGATGTAACTTTTACTTTTGGATCCGCGTAAAGCTTAGCCATTTCGATTAAGTTTGCTTCAGGAACACCAGACAGCTTTGACGCATATTCAACAGTATAAGTACTAACAAATTTAGCGTACGCTTCAAAGCTCATTGGCTTAGAACCGCCCTTACCTGGGTTTTTAGCTGCTTGCTCTAAAGGATGTGTTGGACGTAAACCGTAACCAATATCCGTAACACCTTCACGAACATTTACGTGTTTTTTCATGAAGTCTTCGTTAACGGCATTATTTTGGATAATGTAATTAGCGATGAAGTTTAAAATAGCTAAATCGGTTTGTGGCGTAAAAATCATACCGTTGTCAGCAAGCTCAAAACTACGATGTTTATAAGTTGATAACACGTTCACTTTAACATGTGGTGCACTTAAGCGACGGTCTGTTAATCGTGACCATAGAATAGGGTGCATTTCTGCCATGTTTGAGCCCCAAAGCACAAATGCATCAGCATGTTCTAAATCATCATAACAGCCCATAGGTTCGTCGATACCAAAGGTACGCATGAAACCACCAACAGCTGACGCCATACAGTGACGAGCATTTGGATCGATATTGTTACTTAAAAAACCGGCTTTCATTAACTTAGATGCCGCGTAACCTTCCCACACTGTCCATTGACCAGAGCCAAACATACCAACAGAAGTAGGACCTTTTTTCTTGATCGCTGCTTTAAATTTATCAGCCATGACATCAAAGGCTTTATCCCAACTTACTGGCGCAAATTCACCTTCTTTATCAAACTTACCATCAGTCATTCTTAATAACGGTTGTGTTAAGCGATCTTTACCGTACATAATTTTTGAAAGGAAGTAGCCTTTAATACAATTTAAGCCTTTGTTTACTTCGGCTTCTGGGTCACCTTGTGTTGCCACAACTTTACCATGTTGTGTACCAACTAAAACGCTACAGCCTGTGCCACAAAAGCGACACGGTGCTTTGCCCCATTTAATCGTGCTTTCTGATGATTTAGTGATCAAATTAGAAGCAGCGCTTGGTACCGCTACCCCTGCAGCAACAGCGGTAGCTGCGACTGCATTTGCTTTAATAAAATCACGTCTAGTTAAAGTCATAGTTTTTTCCCCTGATGCTGAGGCAAGCCAGCGTCATTGTGATGAAATATTAATGATGATGAAATAACACCGGGCACATTGCCCATGTCAGTAATTGTGTTGATAATACGTTTGGCCTGGTTTTCTTCGCCTTCAAGTCCTTCAACTGTAACTACTAAGCTACCGTTCTCTCCTTTGACATGCACTTCTGCACCAGGGAATCCTTTCAAATCTTCAGCAACTTTTTCTGCATTTTTAGGGTGAGCCATAAACATAACTCCCGCTATATTTACGGGGCTTTCTTCTAAAAGGTTAATCACGTCGTTTGCCCTCTTTCTTTAAATTTTATTCTTTTGGTTTATCAAAATTCACATAAAATTAAGTTATTCAGTTGGCTTAGCACCAAACATTTTTAAAATAAATACCGCGACAACCGCAGTGGCGATAAAACCAAACAAGAAAATAAATGGCATTGAGGAGTACCCCAAAACATTCCATATCAATTGTTCTAATTCACTCATTGTGTGCTCCTAAAGAGGACGTTGATAATTTAATTGCAGACTCAGGGCACACTGAAACACAGGCGCCACAGCCATTGCAGTCATTCAAAGTTATATTGGGTTGGGGTACTGATGCATGGAGATGCTTAAAGATGATAGCTTCAGTTTCACAGCTATCTTGGCATATTTGGCAATGCACTTGTTTGGTTGTTAAGCAGCTTGAAGTAATTTCTATATTTAGTTGCCAAGGCTGCGTATCAAACGCGTTAAATAGAGGTTCATCACAGGCTACAACACATTTTTGACAGAAGGTACATTCACCAGCTGCAAAATTTATTTCGGGAAAGCCGCCATCACCTTTGATAACAATGTTTTCTTCACATGCACTTTGGCATTTGCCGCATTGGGTGCAGCCACGAGTAAATAGTGTTTCGTCAGCTGTCCAAGGCAACCTAATGGCTGGAGGAGTTGAAACTTTTTTAGCTCGCATAAAATTGCGACGACGTAAATCAACCATGGAAACCTATTACTAAATTTAGATGTAGGGATGACCGCCTACAAGAACTTGTCAATACGAAAATACATGCGCTGACAATACAATATCTAATACCGAAGTAACTTGATGTAAATCAAACTATTTGAGGGCTTTTCAAATAAACCCCTATATTGTTTAAGGTTAACCAGAGAGGTACAAAAAACAATATAAACTTGTTACTGGCTAGTGTTGCGTTTCTATTTGATTTATTTACTTTTAAATGAAAAATAAACACCCAGTACTTTATATAGCTCAATAACAAAAAAAGGCCAACTATGTGGCCTTTTTTAACGTAATTAAAATGTTTAATTAATGAGAAACTTTAATTCTCTCAATAAGGTGTATTGGTTTAGAACCTTCATTCATTAAAAAATCGAGCTGTACCATAAAGCCTTTGCTTGTAACCTTACTTTTTGACTCATATTGCCATTGCAATAATGCATCAATTGCGGCTTTGTCAAAAACGTTTTCAGGTGATGATGTGACAACACTAATATTTTCAGTATTACCTTGGGCATCAATATCAAATTTAAGCAGAACAGCCCCTTCAACACCGTCTTTTGCTGCTTGAATTGGGTACTTGGGCTCAATTCGCATTACTGGGTATACAGTGTTAACTGTTTTAAGATGCTTCTTAGCTGAATCACCACCTTGACCTTGTTGCCCAACATGGCCAGCATAACTTACACTCGTCATAAGCGCGGCAACCAATAAGCCATATAGTGTCAATGTAGGCTTGCCAAACACTTTACTATTCTTAATTTGCGTTATTCTTTCCAACATAACTTTTTTATCTCCATATTCATTAAACGATAAGTGAGCAAAAGCAAATCGTTGCTTTTGTTGAGCGGTGATGAGTAATGCTCGACTGTAGTTAATCCTGCTATCTAACTGCTTGCGCGCCAGAGTAGTTTGATCACAGGAAAGTTCTTGGTCACGACGAAGCTTTATATAAGCTAGCCAAACCAAAGGGTGAAACCAAAACAGCGCAATAAACAAAAATGCTATCAGGTTCCAATAAATGTCATTGCGATCAAAATGACAAATTTCGTGGGCAACAATAAGTTCTTGTTGCTCTTGATTATAAATAGTGGAAAAGTTGCTAGGCAGCAGCAATAAAGGCTTTATCAAGCCAGTTAACATCGGGCTTTCTACCTGCTCACTTATCACCAAAGTCAATCTTCGTTGTTCAAGCCATCGTGCAATGTCAGAGTTGATAGCATTATTTAGCGACTCTGTATTTGTTAAGGTCGAAGCTGATAATGCACGATTAAACTGCCAGTGTTTTATTATCAAACAAAATATTAAAATAAGCGTAATACCAAGGCTAAACGTCATCAGCCAATTGATACCATTTACTTGTGAAAGCGTTTGCGCCGAAGTAACCAAAACACGGTCAATATTGCTGCCAGTGTTATCAATTACATTGGAAAAAAAAACAGTAGGTAGTAATTGATAAATGGCCAATGCTAATGGCACTGATAGCCAAGTTATGTAGGTAATATTAGCGCCACAATATTTCAATAATAATGGCCTAAAAAGTAATATAAAGCTCAATACCATGGTCAACGGAATGATGGTATTAATCACTACTTCGAATATCGACTCAATCATGCTCATTTTCCCATTGGTCAATAAGTGATTTCAGCGCCTCAACATCCTCTTTTTGAAGGCTCTTATTTTTTGCAAACCCGGCAACAAGTGGTGATACTTTTCCACTAAACAAGCGTTCAATTAAGCTTTGGCTCGCTTCTGCTGTGTAATCTTCTCGTGCAAACAAAGGCGAGTACAAGTAACGACGTTGTTCTTTTGTAAAGCTCACCGCTTGTTTTTTCACTAAACGATTAAGTAACGTTTTTACCGTTTTCTCATGCCATGTTTTTTTCTCATTTAAACGAGAAACAATATCACTTGCTGCCGCAGGATATGCTTGCCATAGCACTTCTAGCACTTCAAATTCAGCCTTGCTGATATCAGTCATTTGCTGTTCCATAAACCCTCTTACTAAAACATAACGATAATAAATAGTAGAATAAACGCATTGATTACACCTGTAATCCACAACTAAAGAATTACACCTGTAATCAATAAAGTCAAGGCTCTACACGTGAATATTTTTATAACAATATGAAGAAATAAAAAATAAAGCGCATTTCCAACATATTGTTACTGCCCTTAGCATGACTTTTCGCTATAATGTTGCGCTCTTAAATTTTAGCTATTTTTCATCCACTTTAAACAGGTAATTTGCATGTCTGTACAACAGCAGGAAGTCGATTTACGTCGCACCTTCGCTATTATTAGTCACCCTGATGCGGGTAAAACTACGATCACTGAAAAAGTATTACTTTTTGGCCAAGCTTTACAAAAAGCAGGTACGGTAAAAGGTAAGAAATCTGGTCAACATGCAAAATCTGACTGGATGGAAATGGAGAAAGATCGTGGTATTTCCATCACAACCTCGGTGATGCAGTTCCCTTATGATAATTGTTTAGTTAACTTACTAGATACCCCTGGCCATGAAGATTTCTCGGAAGATACTTACCGTACATTGACGGCAGTAGATTCATGTTTAATGGTTATCGACGTCGCTAAAGGTGTTGAAGCCCGTACCATTAAACTAATGGAAGTTACGCGCTTGCGTGATACGCCAATCATCACTTTCATGAACAAAATGGACCGCGATGTTCGTGACCCAATGGAAGTCATGGATGAAGTTGAAGACGTATTAAAAATAAAATGTGCACCTATTACTTGGCCAATTGGTATGGGTAAAGAGTTTAAAGGTGTTTATAACATTTTAACCGATGAGATATTTTTATATCAAACAGGTCAAGGTCATACGATTCAAGAAAAACGCATTATTAAAGGCATAGACAACCCTGAACTAGATACCGTCATTGGTAGCTACGCCGAAGATTTACGAGAAGAACTAGAGCTTGTTGTTGGTGCTTCACATGAATTTAATCATGAAGAATTTTTAAATGGTGAGTTAACGCCAGTATTTTTCGGTACCGCATTAGGTAATTTTGGTGTTGACCATATGCTTGACGGCTTAACAAAATGGGCACCGAAGCCTTTACCTCGTTTAACTGACACTCGTACAGTAAACGCAGAAGAAGAAAAGTTCTCCGGCTTTGTTTTTAAAATTCAAGCCAATATGGATCCAAAACATCGTGACCGTATCGCCTTTATGCGTATTTGTTCAGGCAAATACGAGAAAGGCATGAAAATGAAACAGGTTCGTATCGGCAAAGACGTTAAAATTGCTGATGCCGTAACCTTCATGGCTGGCGATCGTTCTAATGTAGAACAAGCATACGCTGGTGATATTATCGGTTTACATAACCACGGTAGTATTCAAATTGGTGATACATTTACCGCCGGTGAAAATATGAAGTTCAGTGGCATACCAAATTTCGCCCCTGAAATGTTCCGCCGCATTCGTCTACGTGATCCACTGAAAGCTAAGCAATTACAAAAAGGCCTAATTCAGTTATCTGAAGAAGGTGCTGTGCAGGTATTTAGACCTTTCAATTCCAACGACATGATTGTTGGCGCCGTGGGGGTATTGCAGTTTGAAGTGGTCGTTCAGCGTTTAAAAACGGAATACAATGTTGATGCTATTTACGAGCCAATTAGCGTAGCAACTGCGCGCTGGTGTACTTGTGATGACGAGCGCACGTTAGAGCAATTCCAAAAGAAAGCCTACGACAACTTGGCATTAGATGGCGGCGACAACTTAACGTATATCGCACCAACCATGGTGAATCTGAGCTTAGCGCAAGAACGTCATCCTGATATCACGTTCCACAAAACACGTGAACATTAGCTAAAGCCGTTTGATGGCAAAATAAAATCAATCAACTAATTTATACATAAGCGTAATAATTTAACTTACGCTTATACTCTCAAGTCACAATGTAACAGGCTTGAGTCAGCAACCCAAAAAGAGTTAATTTACATGAATATTAGTGACATCCTAAGTGAAAAAGTTAAGCTTGCCATGACCACGGCAGGTTTACCTGAAGGGACAAACCCAGCAATAAGTTTATCAAACAGAGCAAACTTTGGTGATTACCAAGCAAACGGTGTCATGGGTGCTGCTAAAAAACTAAAAACTAACCCTCGTGAATTAGCAACAAAAGTTGTTGATGCGCTTGACCTTTCTGGTATTGCTGAAAAAGTTGAACTTGCCGGCCCTGGTTTCATTAATATTCATTTAGACCAACAATGGTTAGCAACGCAATTAAACCAAGTTTCAAATGATAAAAATTTAGGTGTTAGCCAGTCATCAACACCACAAAATGTTGTTGTTGATTACTCTGCCCCTAACCTAGCAAAAGAAATGCATGTTGGACATTTACGCTCAACCATTATTGGTGACGCCGTGGTACGTGCATTAGAGTTTCGCGGTGAACATGTTATTCGTCAAAACCATATGGGTGACTGGGGGACGCAATTTGGTATGCTATTGGCGCACTTAAGCGACAAACTAGCATCAAACGAAGTTGCTGAAACTGCGCTTGCAGATTTAGAAAACTTCTATCGTGAAGCAAAAGTACGTTTTGACGATGAAGAAGGCTTTGCTGATCGTGCTCGTGATTACGTAGTTAAATTACAAAGTGGCGAAGCACAATGTGCCGTACTTTGGCAGCAGTTTATTGATATTTCAATTGCACATAGTGAAGATATTTATCAAAAACTTAATGTTACATTAACCCGTGATGACATTATGGGTGAAAGTGCCTACAACAATGACTTATCAAATGTAATTGATGAGTTAATGGCACAAAAAATTGCCGTTGAAGATCAGGGCGCAAAAGTTGTTTTTATCAATGAAATGGCAAACAAAGACGGTGACCCTTCTGTGTTTATCGTACAAAAATCTGGCGGCGGCTATTTATATGCCACTACAGATTTATCCGCCTGTCGTTACCGTAGCAATGAACTAAAGGCTGACCGTATCATTATTTTTACTGATGCTCGTCAAGCACTGCATTTCAAACAAGTTGAAATTGTAGCCCGTAAAGCTGGATTACTACCAGAGCACGTTGGTTACGACCATTGTCCATTTGGCATGATGATGGGTGATGACGGCAAACCATTTAAAACCCGTACTGGCGGCACTATCAAACTCGCAGAATTACTTGATGAAGCAGTAGTGAGAGCAAAAACAGTTATTGCTGAAAAAAATCCTGATTACTCTGAAGAAAAATTAACTGAACTTGCTAACAAGGTTGGTATTGGCGCGGTTAAATTTGCTGACTTGTCAAAAAACCGTACCAGCGATTATATTTTCAACTGGAAAACAATGCTGAGTTTTGAAGGTGCAACCGCCCCTTACCTGCAATATGCTTATTCTCGTATTCAAAGTATTTTTACTAAAGCTGACTTTACTGGTGTAAGCAATGCAAACAGTATTGTAATTGTTGAGCCGCAAGAAAAAGCCTTAGCATTAAAATTACTACAGTTGGAAAATGTTATTGATTCAGTGATCAGTGAATGTACACCTAACTTGCTATGTAACTACTTATACGAGCTTGCAAGTTTATACATGAGCTTTTATGAAGCTTGCCCAATCTTAAAAGATGATATTACTGATGAAGTAAAGCAGTCTCGATTAGCGCTTTGCCAAGTTATTGCCAACACTTTAAAGCAAGGTTTAGATATTCTAGGCATTGATGTAATGGAACGCATGTAAAATACCTGAAGCTACTAAGTTTACTACTTATTAATAGCAGAAAACTTAGTAGCTCTAATAAATAACACTAAGGAATAATGTGTTGTAAATGAAAATATTACTCATTGATAATTTAGAAAACCATCTACTTGATCTCAAGCGAGAACTGCTTAAGTCGAGAGCAAAGTTTGCTCATGTATCTGGTCTACATGCCGCCGTTTCAGCATTGTCACAACATCAGTTTAATATCGTTGTTTGTGCTGCTGACATTGATGGTAGTTACGGTGAATCAATACTGGAAATGGTCGCGAAAAAATTCCCAAAAATCGTCAGAATATTAATTGATGATGACGAGTCGAAACCAAAAAGTATTGCTCATTACAGCTTCGCTATGCCATTAGACAGCAAAATAATAATTAACACTATTGGCCAACTCGCTAGTAATAACCAAGCAATAACCAAAGATATTATTGTTAAAACTGTCGCAAATATTAAAACTTTACCGAGTCCTCCTAAAGTTTATATGCAGCTTAATGCTGTGCTTAAAGAGAAAAACACCGACTCTGAAAAAATTGCAAAAATAGTACAGCAGGACCCTGCCCTAACCGCTAAAGTATTACAGTTCGCTAATAATACTTATGCAAGTACAGGCAAGCCTATGATGAACATTAGTGATGCAATCACCAAAATGGGCATCGACACCTTAAGCTGTATTGTGATGACGGCTGAGTTGTTTTCCTACAATCCTAAAATTAAAGATTTTTCGATACTAGATGAACAATTGCACTCATTGGCCACAGCTAAGCTTGCCGCGTCGATGGTGAAACCTGAATTAAAACAAGATGCCATGATAGCTGGACTGCTGCATGATTTAGGTAAAGTTGTACTTTTTGAAGTGAACGAGCAGTCGACCGCTTTATTTTTCAAGCATCGTATTAAAGATGGCAATAATATGGCATTAGAAAACAAAGTTTTCGCTATTGATCACTGTCACGTTGGCGGCTATTTATTACACACATGGGGTTTTTCATACAAGATAATAGAAGCCATTGTATTACATCATAGTCCAGAAAAATTAATGCAAAAAAGTTTTGGCGTTGCCCAAGCCGTTTATCTTGCTAATGTACTTACTCACAAACAACCAGCAGCACCTGAATTTATTGAACACTTTAAACTTGCCGGTGTTATTGATGCATTAACTCGTCGGGCAGAAAAACTTATTTAATCTATTGTTAGTTAAGCAATGATATAAAAAGCCAATTAGGAAACCAGATGACAAAGACACTAACCTTTACCGATAGTCATTGTCATCTTGATTTCGATACATTTTCCACCAACACTGCTGCGCTGTTAAACCAATGCTATCAAGCACATATCAATAATATTGTTATCCCTACTATAGGCCCAAGTAACTGGCTTAAAGCTTTAGCATTTGCTAAAAGATTCACTTCAAATAGAGTCAGCTTACACACTTGTCTAGGCATACACCCTTGGTTTCTTAATGAGTTAACGCCAAACAGCTTGAATGACTTGGAAGCATTACTCGTTGAGCACTTAGCAGAAATTAGTGCCATTGGTGAAGCTGGTATTGATGGTGTTATTGATAAGGAACACAATAATATGAGCGAGCAACTGGCTATTTTTGATGGCCAATTGCAGTTAGCAAAGAAATATGATCTACCGATTATTGTCCATCACCGAAGATCGCATCAAGATATCGTACCATTACTTAGAAAATATCAACTCAATAAAGCAGGTATTATTCACGCATTTTCTGGCAGCTACCAACAAGCTTGTCAATATATCGATTTAGGCTTTAAGCTCGGTATTGGCGGTACCATCACTTACCCCAGAGCAGAAAAAACCATTAAAGCAGTTAAACGCTTGCCGCTAGAAAGCTTAGTCTTAGAAACCGATGCGCCAGCGATGCCATTGTTTGGTTTTCAAGGGCAAGACAATTCCCCTTTACGATTGATTGAAATATTTAATACCTTAAATACAATTCGCAGTGAATCAGAGACTGATTTAGCGATTGCATTAGAACAAAATATTCGTGAAGTACTCCCAAGGTTAGCCAGTTAGCAAATACTAAGAAATAAAATTTTAGAGGTTACAGACACTATTTATTCGCTGTTGGTAGCCTAAAACCTTGTCGACTAAAACGATTCAAACCACGTGTTAACAAAAAGCCAATCACGCCAGCTACAATCATTAATAAACGCATAATATCGAATTGAGAATAGCTGTTAGTAGCTAAGTCATCAGCCAATAATGAACGATACAACGACAGTCTAATATAACCCTTTAATTTTCCAACACGTAATTCTTGCACAAACGGCGTTATATCATCACTTTGATTAATTTTCATAGCGGAGATGCCAAATAAATCTTTAACGGATTCGTTTGCCGTAGATGCTGCAATTACCTGCCCTGTTTTGCCATATATATGTACACTCTTTACCAATGGCTGTAGCGCTAAACTATCAACATACTGCTGTAAGTTATCCGCTTTTTGTTCTAGAAACATAACAGAGCTTGCTGCTGCCTGCGCCAAATACATTTTGCCAATAATGTTGGCATGCTGTTGAATTTCAGCTTGCTGTTCATCACGACTAGTAACCCAAAAATTCATTACCATTACGATTAAAAAAATAGCTATAGCTAATTGCAATATTTTATTATAAATCGATGATAATTTAGGGTATAAAGGCTGTTCTATTTGCTTCATGAAACGTTATGATTCCGAAAATTCTATAGCTAGTGTATTGGTTATACTATAGAACTTTTTTGGTAATATTTGTACTGATGAAAACGTTTTATCGCATGTTTTTAAATCAGCTATTTTTTCTAAAATAAGGCAAAGCCGTGACAAGTTCGAAAGAAACCATATTTTTAAGTACTATCAAACAACAAAATTTAGCACAATGCTTGCCTTTTGAGTCTAGCCCGATAGGCACATTAATTAGTTTTAATGAAAATCTGCAAGCCTTTGAATTGTCTACAACAGCTAATGCTCTAGACGCAGACCATTTGCAAATAGAACTTGTTGTTTTTAGTGATATCAATATGACAACATTCGCAAACTTATTAATAGCGTGTAAAATTAATAGTTGTGATCTACAGGCTATCAACCACCGAAACAACCTAACAAGTTATCGCTTTACCGTACAAGTAAGTAATTTAAAGATTGCTCGAGAGCAGTTAGCCGTATTTACTACCGAGCATCAAATTGAAGCCGCACTGCTATGTAGTGCCCCTACCTTAGCAATACCAGGTTTATTGGTCATGGATATGGACTCCACCACCATTAAAATTGAATGCATCGATGAAATAGCAGCTCTTGCCGGTGTTGGTGAAGAAGTAGCGGCAGTCACTGAGCTTGCCATGCAAGGACAGTTAGACTTTAGCGAAAGCTTGCACCAACGGGTTGGAAAGCTTGCTGGCGCGTCAGAAAGTATCCTTGCAAGTGTTGCAGACAACATCCCACTAATGGAAGGATTAGAAACCTTAATTACAGAACTTAAAAAGCACCATTGGCGAATCGCAATTGCTTCAGGCGGCTTTACATATTTTGCCGACCACCTAAAAAATAAACTAGCGCTAGATGCAGCAGAAGCCAACGTATTGGAAATCAAAGAGCACATGCTAACGGGCAAGGTATTGGGTAAAGTTGTCGATGCACAAGCAAAAGCGGATTGTTTAGCAAGCTTGCAAGCTGAGTTTAACATTGATTCAACTCAAACGGTTGCAATGGGGGATGGTGCAAACGATTTAGTGATGATGGCAGCGGCTCATTTAGGTGTCGCGTTTCACGCTAAACCACTTGTTTTAGCACAAGCTGATTCATGTATTACCAAATCTGGTTTAGATTGCTTGCTGCATTGGCTAGCTTAACGCTATTGTAAATCAGTAGAAATAGTTAGCCAACTACGCGGGTTGGCTAACATTATTTTTACGGGTTAATTGATAGCGAAAAACTTCTTCTTGAGTAACATCAAAAATCTGCGCGAGCCCTGCTACGCTCCAAATTTCTTGTTCGATTTGCTTACCACGATGAATCGCGTATGAACCAATATAGCTTAACTCTGGATTAAGGTGCCCCATATCAGGCTCAGCTGCTCGTGATAATTTTGCCATGACACAGAAAAAATCACCTTTTTTCAATGCTTGATGAATAAACATTTGTTTAACTTTTTCGGAGCCCAATTCTGATGCCATTTTGGTTGTTACAGTTTCTTCAACCGAACTAGTGCGATGATTAATAGCAATATAGAGTAGCTCTGTTTTTGCGTTATCAACCGACTGCATCTTTTTCAAGCTTGCGGTTAAGCGCGTCAATATCTCAGGGTGACCAATTAACGGGTACAAATTGATATGTTGCTTACTATCACTCAACTTTCGCATCGCTGCAATTAACTTACCTGAGCTTTCACCACAGGCAACCGTTTCAATTTTATAACGACTACCACTAGTTTGAACAACAAGTGTTGGGATCATTGAACTTGAACTGTATATGTTACGCAGCGCTTTAGCCAAGCCGGGTTTAGTCATTGCATATTCATCAGGCGTTAATTTATCACGATTTTTATCAATGAGCGCTTTAAAAAACTTACGGCCAATATGCTGATGCTTTTCAACAAAAACCCGTAAATTAACTACCTTCTTACTACTATCAACTCGAATAACTTCATAGGGTAAGGCCTTTAGCTGAAAAGCCGAGGTAATTTTTTGCAGCGCAGGAAAACTGATACTAACAATGTCACCTTTCGTTAGCACAGTTGCTTTATTTAACTCAACTTTCAAACCAGCAGTAGAGAAGTCATGCGATGTCCCCTGCCACTTCACATCATCGATCTCAACGTCTGTTGGTGTTTTATACTTAAAACGTAACTCTTGACGTTGATTTCGATAATTAATCCCCACTTCATCAACACTGTACGGCTGACTTAAGCGTTTATGGCCAAAGTTCTTCAATTTAGCGGTATTGATGCCTTCATATGAAAGCAATTGGTATGCTTTTGTTGACTCACTTTGAGTAACATTACTTGCCACAACGATAAATGGTGTGTTGGCTATTTGTAACTTAACTTCATCAGAGGCCGGTGCATTTAAATATTGGCTTTTCTTAGGTAACGCTTCCGACAAGGTTAATGGCGACTCTATACGTTTAGGAAAGACGTCGAGTAGAGACAATTGAGTAATTGAAAAGTTGCCTTTTGCTGCAGCAAATCCTAAAAATTGTGTTCTAAATCCTTCGTCTTCGGCAAGCTGTAACTCATCGGCAGTATAAAAGTAATGTTTACCTTGGCTTTTATGTATGAAACTAAATACTAATAACGACTTACCCGACACAGCCAACTTTTGTAACCTGGCAATTCGCTCAGGGGGCGTTAAGCAATATAAAGTTGAATAGCGCTTTTCATCTTTCCAGTATTGAAAAATGTTCTGATTGTTATTACATGTTAAAGCGTACTTGGGCGCTAAAAGCTTACCTTTCTTCTCTATAAAAATAGCCAGTTCATTAGATTTAGGTAAAATGTATTGCTCAAAATTACGTGATTGCAATGCACTAATGCTGTTGTCTAAATTAATTTTATAGCGACGTTTATTACCTTGGATAAACCCTGATAGAAATTGCGTAAAACCGTCTTGAGGATTAGTTTGCGGAGTAACACGTTTTACACCGACCAACTGCAGATTTTCGACAACGGCTATATTTTTTATTTCATAAACAAAGTTATTATCAGAGCCAAATTGAAACTCGCCCTCTAAACCAGTAAAACGCAAAGAAATTTGTTGACCAACACTGATAGGCTTAACGCTATTAATTCTAAATTTACAGCCATTAACACTGAGGTCTGAACTCGTGCATTCAACACTATTTTTTTCGTCGAAAAACACCTGAATTGGAATCGCAAAGTTCATTCGCTCTTCACTGCGATTATGATACGGGCCAAAACTGTAGAATTTTGCAGGATATTGAGACTTTTCAAATACCTTATCAGGCTCAGTATTTTTACTTACACTAGCGCTACTTTTTTCTCTTTGATAGATAACCCTAAAGTTATTCTCAGTGCTCATTACAGCTTCATAAACACCAAAGGTGTAGCCGCTATACAGAACAAAAGCATCATTAAAAACTTTAATGGCTACATCATCTAAATAATGTGTTCTATCTTCATGGACAAATGGTTTACATTCACCATCAACATGACCGCGTAAATCAATTAGTCGCGTGCACGAAGCCGCCAATCGCTTTAATTCCATTTTAAGAAGGAAGCGTTCGGTTTTGGGAATATTTTTAGCAGCAGTAGAAAACGAGGCTTCAAAGTTTGGATTTAAAACTTGGCCACTAAAATCATTGATAATTTTTTTATATTTTGAAAAGTCTTTATTCATTTACGCTTTAATATCTTTACAATAAAGAAAACTACTTATCGCATATTGATCTAGTATAAGTGTCTTAATAAATAACACTATAACAGCACTAAGATAATTGTCGATTAGTACATAATTAATTAATTTAAAGCAAGAGTTATACCTATTACAATCACCCAAGCTAAATATCAATGATTTCAGCCGAATTTAAACAAATATTTAGTGTTACCTCGCAAAAATGGTAACGAAGAACCAACGGTATTAGATAAAATGCTTTATCATGGCGAATGAAAAGTAAGTCGTTTGACAAAATAATATAAAATGTGAATAAAGTTCAATGGTTTGTCATAATTTTGACTATAACATCAGCGCATAATTAAAAAACATGTAAAAGAGTAGGAATTTCAGATGGCAAAAGCACCAAAACTACAATTTGTCTGTACAGACTGCGGAATGGACTACCCACGTTGGCAAGGTCAATGTCGCTGTGGTGCTTGGAACACATTGGCTGAAATGAAGGTTTCAGCAAGCCAAAGCAAAGGTTCAAGTAGTAGTCGTACATCAGTTGGCGGTTACGCAGGTGGTGTTGGCGGTGGCTCAAAGAAAATTAACGAAATTGAATCTATTGAGGCAGAAAAACAACTTACCGGTATAGGTGAGCTTGACCGAGTATTATGTGGTGGCGTAACTACGGGTTCCGTCAATATTATTTCTGGTGATCCGGGAGCAGGTAAAACCACACTACTTTCAGATTTAGTAGCGCGTATGTCAAAACTAAGGCCATCGCTTTATTGTACCGCGGAAGAATCTCTCTCACAGTTTAAAAACCGAGTACAACGTTTAAAGCTTGACTATAACCCTGATGAACTTTATCTATTGTCGGAAACTAGTGTTGAAGCAATCATTGAAGAATTGGATAAAAAACAAATTAAATTTGCTGTTATTGATTCAATTCAGGCAGTAGTGACCGAAAATGCTAATGGCAGTCCAGGCTCTCCTTCTCAAGTAAAAAGTGCCGCACAATCTTTAACACAATACTGTAAGCAAAATAACGTCACCATGTTTTTAATTGCTCATGTTAATAAAAACAATGAAATTGCCGGCCCTCAAACCTTAGTTCATATTGTCGATGCGTTATTGCATATCGACACAAATGATGGGCAAATACGTACACTACGTGCCAACAAAAACCGTTTTGGTGATATTGATACCGTTGGTATTTTTAAAATGTGTGAAAAGGGTATGCTCAGCGTTGATAACCCAAGTGAAATATTTTTATCTGGCTCAACAACTGAATCTCCGGGCTCAGCAATTACCTGTATACGTAAAGGTAATCGGAATTTGTTGTTAGAAATTCAATGTTTGACTACTGAAACAGAAGCTGAGTTTCCTCAACGAGTTTGTGTTGGTTTGAATATGAACCGTATCAAAATGCTAACTGGTATTTTGCGTAAACATACAAAAACAAAGATTTACCATGACACTTTTTTTAACATTGTTGGCGGTCTAAAAATTGATGAGTCGGAAACTTGTATTGATCTTGCACTTGTTACTGCACTGCTCAGTAGTTTAAACGAATTTGTTATCCCACGAACAACTTGTATTATGGGTGAGTTGAGCTTAAATGGCGATGTACGCCCTATTGATAGTGGTGTACCGCGAGTTAAAGAAGCCGCGCAACATGGCTTTTCAGAAATATTTATTCCATTTCGAAATTACCATAAATCAATGGAAGGTTTAGGCGCAAAAATCACCGCAGTTAAAACAATTCATGAGTTAATTGAATTAATAAAGTAACTCCTCTGCTAGCGATTATATCCCACTTCTATCATGTTATAGCTACCTCCAAGCGCTTTAATGCGCTTGGAGGTAGCTCGCATATAACTTAACTTGGTTCATAATCTAAATTAGCTGACAGCCAACGCTCAGCTTGTGGCATGGTCATTTCTTTACGAACAGCATAATTTTCGACTTGATCTTGGGCAACTTTCGCTACCGCAAAGTATTTTGATTCAGGGTGAGCAAAATACCAACCGCTGACTGCTGCACCTGGCCACATGGCAAAGCTTGATGTTAGTTCCATACCAATATTTTCTTCAACATTGAGTAACTCCCACAGCAAACCCTTTTCAGTATGTTCAGGACAGGCAGGATACCCTGGTGCTGGTCGTATCCCTTGGTATTGTTCTCGTATTAAACTATCGTTATTTAAATTTTCATCAGGAGCGTAGCCCCAATAGTCTTTACGAATTTGTTCGTGAAGGTATTCTGCACTTGCTTCAGCTAATCTATCGGCAACCGCTTTAATTAAAATACTATTATAGTCATCATGTTCTGCATCAAAAGCTTTCACTAAATCTTCTACACCGAAGCCTGCAGATACTGCAAATGCGCCAACGTAATCATCAATACCTGAGGCTTTATCAGCAACATAATCGGCTAAGCAGCGGTTATATTGCCCTGCTGGTTTCTTACTTTGTTGACGCAACTGGTGTAATTTCATTAATGCTTCAGTACGCGATTCATCCGTATAAAGCTGTAAATCATCTTGTTCACGATTCGCTGGAAATAGACCAAACACCGCTTTTGCCGTCAGTTTTTTGTTGTTGATGACATCATCTAACATAGCATTGGCATCATTAAATAATTTAGTTGCTTCTTCCCCTACGACTTCATGACGCAAGATCAGCGGGTATTTACCAGATAACTGCCAAGTCATGAAAAACGGCGTCCAATCAATATAATTTCTAACGATATTTAAATCGATATTATCCAACACCGTAACACCAAGCTTATTAGGTACTTTAGGAGTGTAATGCTCAAAGCTAATAGGTACGGCATTCGCACGTGCATCAGCCAACGAGATCAAACTTGAACGTGGGCCTTTTTTATAATGGCGCTCACGCACTTTTACATATTCTGCTTTTTGTCGCTCAACAAAGGCGGCTTTGTTTTCATCAGATAATAGCGTGCTCACCACTGATACTGAACGTGAAGCGTTAGGCACGTAAACAACGGGGTGCTGAAATTGTGGTTCAATTTTAACGGCAGTATGTGCCTTTGACGTTGTTGCCCCGCCGATTAACAGTGGTAATTCAAATTCTTGTCGTTTCATTTCCTTAGCGACATGAACCATTTCATCAAGTGATGGCGTGATCAAGCCTGACAAGCCGATAATATCGACTTTTTCTTCACGGGCAACACGTAGAATATCTTCACATGACACCATCACACCTAAATCAATAATATCGTAATTGTTACACTGCAAAACTACGCCAACAATATTTTTACCAATATCATGAACATCCCCCTTTACCGTTGCTAGCAGTACTTTACCGTTCGATTTCACTTCGGTTTTTTCAGCTTCAATAAAAGGGTTTAAATGTGCTACCGCTTGTTTCATCACTCGCGCTGACTTAACCACTTGCGGTAAGAACATTTCACCAGCACCGAATAAATCACCAACCACATTCATGCCATCCATCAATGGCCCTTCGATAACATCGAGTGGTCTAGTAGCTTCTAATCGTGCTGCTTCTGTATCTTCAACAATAAACTCATTAATACCTTTTACTAATGAATACTCTAAGCGCTTTTTAACCGGTAATTCACGCCAAGTTAAATCTGCCTTATTATTTTTACTGCCCGCTTGCCCACGATATTCCTCGGCAACATCTAATAAACGCTCAGTGGCGCCATCATCAGAATTTTGAATAACGTCTTCAACCGCTAAACGTAAATTGTCAGGAATATCGGAATAAATGGCGAGTTGGCCAGCATTAACAATGCCCATATCCATGCCATTTTTTATCGCATGGTAAAGAAACACCGCATGAATGGCTTCACGTACCGGGTTATTGCCACGAAATGAAAATGAGACATTGGACACACCGCCTGAAATCATTGCATGCGGTAAGTTTTGCTTAATATCAGCAACCGCTTCAATAAAGTCACGGGCGTAGTTATTGTGCTCATCAATGCCCGTAGCAACGGCAAAAATGTTCGGATCAAAAATAATATCTTCTGCTGGATAACCAATTTCATTGACTAGAATATGATAAGCGCGCTGACAAATTTCATACTTGCGCTCTCGTGTATCAGCTTGTCCGGTTTCATCAAATGCCATAACAATAACCGCTGCGCCATAACGACGAAGTAATTCTGCTTGCTCACGGAAATTGTCTTCGCCTTCTTTCAAACTTATCGAGTTAACAACACCTTTACCTTGTATACACTTTAAACCTTCTTCCAAAATATCCCATTTAGAAGAATCAAGCATAATTGGTACTTTTGCGATATCTGGCTCACCGGCAATAAGGTTTAAAAAGCGCACCATGGCGGCTTTTGAGTCCAACATGCCTTCATCCATGTTGATATCAATAATTTGCGCGCCATTTTCGACTTGCTGCAGCGCAACAGCAATAGCTTGGTCGTAGTTTTCTTCGGTGATTAAACGTTTAAAAATAGCTGAGCCAGTAACATTAGTTCGCTCACCGACATTAACAAATAAAGTGTCATCCTTAATGGTTAACGCTTCTAACCCAGATAGACGACAAACAATTTCTCTTGGCTTAATCTCACGTGGAGTAATGTTAGCAACCGCCTCAGCCATACCTTTAATATGTGCCGGCGTGGTACCACAACAACCACCAATAATATTTAAAAAACCAGCATTTGCCCATTCAGCAACATGACGATCCATGTCTTCCACAGTAAAGTCATATTCACCAAAAGCATTGGGTAAGCCAGCGTTGGGGTGGGCAGATACTGCAACATCAGATATACGGCTAAGTTCTTCGACATATTGACGTAATTCAACCGGACCTAGCGCACAGTTAAGGCCAAATGAAATGGGTTTTGCATGACGAAGTGAATTATAAAAGGCCTCAGTGGTTTGCCCAGACAATGTTCGCCCTGATGCGTCTGTAATAGTGCCTGATATCATGACAGGAAAACGCTCGCCACGTGTTTCAAAAACTGTTTCAACAGCAAAAATGGCGGCTTTAGCATTAAGGGTATCAAATATCGTTTCAATTAAAATGATATCACTACCGCCGTCAAGCAAAGCATTGGTCGATTCAATGTAAGCGTCTTTTAGCTGATCAAAAGTCACATTACGATATGCAGGGTCGTTAACATCAGGCGATATCGAACAAGTACGGTTGGTTGGGCCTAAAACACCAGCAACAAAACGAGGTCTATCAGGATTTTTCTTGGTAAATTCATCAGCAACTTCACGCGCTAGTTGTGCTGCTTTTAAATTAATATCGGCACTATGATCTTCCATATCATAATCTGCCATGGCAATTGTTGTTGCGTTAAAGGTATTGGTTTCAAGAATGTCAGCACCGGCGTCAAGATATTCGCGATGAATCGCTTTAATCACATCAGGCTGTGTCAGCACCAACATATCGTTGTTACCTTTAACGTCACAATGCCAATCAGCAAATTGCTCACCACGATAATCTTGTTCTTCAAACTTATACGCTTGGATCATGGTGCCCATTGCACCATCCAAAATTAAAATGTGCTTTGCTAGTTGTGCCTGCAACAAGTTATAAGATGAAGATAATGTCACTTGCGTGCCTAATTGGCTGCTTGAACCAATATTTAGATCTGAGTTTACTTGCTTAGCCACGAGAATTTCCTGGGTGAATTGCTTGAATGTGATCTGCATCTAGTTGATACGGTGTAATTTGGTAGACGTAATAATTTAGCCAGTTGGTAAATAATAAGCTGCCATGGCTGCGCCAGGTATTTTCAGTCTCAGCGCTTGGGTCGTTATCAGTAAAGTAGTTATCCGGAATACTAGCCGCAACACCTGACTCTAGATCACGAAAATATTCTTCACTCAGTGTTGATGCGTCATACTCAGGGTGCCCTGTTAAGTACACTTGTTGTTTATTTTTACTTGCGACCAAATAAACCCCGGCATCAGCCGACTCAGCTAATATTTCCAAATTATCTAGTGTCTGATAGTCTGTTTCTTCGATATAGCCATAACGAGAATGTGGCACATTAAAGCTTTCATCAAAGCCACGGGTTAATTGCTCTTTTGGCTTTAAGCAGCGATGACGATAAACACCAGAAAGCTTTTGCTCACGTAAGTGTCGTTTCAAACCATAGTGGTGGTAAAGTGCGGCATGTGCAGCCCAACAAGAAAACATCGTAGAGGTTACGTTTTTTTCTGCCCAATCAAATACTTCACAGATCTTGTCCCAAAACGTAACTTGCTGATAATCAAGTAATGCTAATGGCGCACCTGTGATAATCAAGCCGTCATATTGCTTATCTTTAATATCATCGAACAAGCGATAAAAGTTATCTAAATGTGCCTGAGGAGTATTTTTAGATTCATTAGCATGAATTCGAACAAACTCTACATTTATTTGCAGCGGCGTATTAGCCAACATGCGAAGAATTTGCACCTCAGTTTCAATCTTATTAGGCATTAGGTTAAGAATAGCCACCTTCATTGGACGAATTTCTTGATTCGCTGCACGGTGCTCAGACATTACAAAAATGTTTTCATTGTCTAATACCGTTAAAGCGGGCAATTCATTGGGGATTTTAATGGGCATGGGGCTAACCTAATTCCTAATGTTCTTTAAGTATAAAATAATGCTGAAAAACAGCCTGACTTCTTTGCTATTTATCTCTCCCTATAATGTGACTTGGATTTCTAGATATGTCAACACCTAAACGTATAGACGTCTAGATATTTAATTATACATTAGAACCATATTGATTTTTTACTCGGAATTCAAACATCTTATATGTTCAGCATCAGTATTTATTGACTAATTCTGAATTAAAAAAGCCGCTAAGAATTAACTTAGCGGCTAACTATCTAGACTTTCCGCACTTCTGCATTAGTAGTATGCAACGCCTATATAAAGTAACCCAGACCTAAAGAGTGGATTAAATTATTCCATCACAAAATGCCTATTTGATACCTTGTAATTCAGGCAAAAAAATAGCGCCAGAAGGCGCTATTTATATAGGGTTTAGATTAGAACGGCATTTTCATACCTGGAGGCATTTGCATGCCACCAGTTAAAGCGCCCATTTTCTCTTTATTTTGCTCTTCAACGCGACGAACAGCGTCATTAGTAGCAGCAGCAATTAAGTCTTCCAACATGTCTTTGTCGTCTTCCATAAGGCTGTCATCAATAGCAACACGACGAACATTGTGATTACCTGTCATGGTTACTTTAACCATGCCTGCACCTGATTCACCTGTAACTTCCATTGTAGCTAGCTCTTCTTGTGCTTTAGCCATTTTTGCTTGCATTTGTTGGGCTTGTTTCATTAAGTTGCCCATGCCACCTTTCATCATAATTTTCACTCCAAAAGTAATATGCCGCCAAAGATAGATGTTAACGGCTAAAAATTCAAGTAACGATTAACGCGCTACGATGGTTTCTTGATCAAGCTCAGCTTGAAATTGTTCTTGCAACGCTATCACTATCTCATCTTCTGCGAGCACTTGCTTCGCGTAATCATAACGTTTGCTATTAATATCAGATTGAATTTGATAGGGATCTGCAACAGTCTTTTCAACTATATTCAGTTCAACTGTCACTGGTCGCTGTAAATATTCAGAGATGCGTTCGCCTAGCTGTTTATGAGCCGCATCACTGTTTAAATGTTTTATTGATTGATCTAGTTGTAAGATCAATAAATCGTCTGTAGATGTTTCATCAATTGTTGCATGAATAGCTAATTGTCGTAATCGTGCAATTAACGACATACTGTCAATCATATGCGCCCATCTATCAACTTGGTTTGCTCGCTTGATGGTCGCGGGATCAATAATATCTTCACTATAAGGTTGCTCTGGTACAGTTGATAAATCAGGAACGTTCGCCTGATTATTATTAACATTTACCGAGCTTTCTTTAGCCTCATTAGCGTTCTTATCGACCTGACTTAGCGATTGACGCATAGTTGCGCCACTAGACTTTTTTTCGCCATCCTCCAAAGATTTCTTACGACTTCGGAGCATATTGCGTGTTGCAATTGCCGCTGCAACAGGTGACTCAAATGAAGCTTGCTGTCTCTCGATAGGTTCAGCTATATTTGGCTCAGTTAAATTGGTTTCATTATTATCTTGTACTAAAACTGGCTCATTTGACGATAACTCTTCAGTATTTTCGAGTGCATCAACTTGTTGCTCGATTGCCAACATTTCATTGTTTAAAGCATCATTTGTAGTAGCTGATGTTAGTATTTCACCATGTGCTTGAGCATTATCACTGCGCTCAACATTTAGTTGAGCATTCTCGTTATTCTCAACATTTAATCGCGTAATATGCCCAGCTAATTGTTTAGGTGAAACATCATGACTTGTAATTTGTTCATTAACTACCGAATTATCCACTACTGATGATGGAGATAATGATGCCAGCTCAGGAGTAATACTTTGTTCGTCGCTAATTGTTAGTTTATTTTCTTGCTTGTACTGATTCTCTTGTTGGGTATTTTCTTCTGGAAAAGTAATGCCTTCTAAAAGCTCAATTGTTTGATTTTTCTCTTGTGATAAATTGGCATTACTTTCTGGTAATTTTAGATTATTAGTTACAGGTTTAAATGCTAACAACCTCAATAACATCATATCGAATGCCGCTTGCTCATCGTCAGCATAAGGTAAATCTTTGCGGGCATTTAAAACAATTTGATAATATAGCTGCACATCTTCAGGTGACATTAATTGGCAAAATTGCTTCAGCATGTTTTGATATTCAATCGACAAACTAAAGTTTGTTTCAACAACCTGTGCCATTGCTACTTGGTGTAATAGCTGTAGTAATTCTGCAGACAAACGACTATAACTTGGCGCATATGATGCTATTTCTAGTGATAATTGCATTAATGCTGTCGAATCTTGTTTTAATAAGGCAATTACAATCTTGTAAACCCAATCACGATTTACTCCGCCAAGCATTTGTTGGACATCATTACGACTAATAGCGCCATCGCCTTGAGCAATACTCTGATCGGTTAAGCTTAAACAATCTCGCATACTACCGCGGGCAGCTTTCGCTAATAAAGCAATGGCATCATCATCAAAACTTATCGCTTCATTAGTCAAAATTTCACAAATTTTATTACTAATTTGCTTTATCGTTAGTGCTTTGAGATGAAACTGTAAACAACGAGAAAGTACGGTAACAGGTAATTTTTGTGGGTCAGTGGTCGCTAATATAAACTTAACGTGTTCTGGTGGTTCTTCGAGCGTTTTAAGTAATGCGTTAAAACTGCTGCGAGAAAGCATATGAACTTCATCTATAAGGTAAACTTTATAGCGGCCACGAGTCGGTGCATATTGAACGTTATCCAATATTTCTCGAGTATCATCTACTTTTGTTTTCGACGCCGCATCTATTTCAAGTAAATCAACAAATTTACCTTGGTCAATATCAACACAGGCATCACATGTGCCACAAGGTGTTGCAGTGACACCCTGTTCACAATTTAGGCTTTTAGCAAAAATTCTGGCGATGGTAGTTTTACCAACACCACGAGTTCCGGTAAATAAATAGGCATGATGCAATCTTTGCTGTGTTAACGCATTAACTAATACAGTAACAACATGCTCTTGTCCCATTAATTCATTAAAGGATTTTGGACGCCATTTTCTTGCTAAAACCTGATAGCTCATTTTGCAGCCTTAATCACCAGCATATTGTAATAATGAGAACACAGACAAGTCCAAACTCTCGAGTTTCTTTTCACCACCTAGATCAGGCAATGAAATAACAAATGCAGCATCTGTCACTTTTGCTCCAAGGCGCCGTATAAGCTTAGTAGTTGCTTCAATAGTGCCGCCAGTTGCCAAGAGGTCATCAATAATTAATACATTGTCGTCCGCTGTTAAAGCATCTTGGTGTATCTCTAACGTATCATGCCCATACTCAAGCTGATAATCTTGCGCATAAGTCGCTCTTGGTAATTTCCCTGGCTTACGGACGGGAACAAAACCAAGTCCCATAGCTAAAGCTAGCGGTGCACCAAATAGAAAGCCACGCGCTTCCGTGCCGACTATTTTAGTATAACTACCATCTTTAAATTTATTAGCTAATATTTCGATTGTTAGTTTGAATGCTTCAGCATCATCCAGTATTCCTGTTACATCTCTGAACTGGATTCCGGCTTTTGGATAATCTTGAATAGTGTGAATTGCTGCTTTAAGTGTATTGATTTGAATTTCAGTCATGTTCTAAAAGTTAAGATAAATTTTAGCTACAGAATAAAGCAATTTGAGTAAAATTTATAGTGACATAGAACGAGTATTTGAACTTTGATAGTTTGCAAGCATGTTAAGCAGGCTGTCTTCATCAATTGGTTTATCAATTAAGTCAGTAAATAAGCCACTTTGATATTCGGGCTTTAGAGTGCTTTTACCTTGGGTGGTCATAAAAATAATGGGTGTTTGCGAATACTGCTCTACTTGGCGAAGAGTTTTAACCAACTGAATACCATTCATAATAGGCATTAAATGGTCAATAATTAATAAGTCATAAACTTCCGATTGCGACTTTTCAGATGCATCTAGGCCATTACATGCGGTATTTATGCAATAGCCATGAGAAGTCAACATTGCACTTAGACTGTCTAATACGGCTCGATTGTCATCAACAACAAGAATTTTCATTTTGAAATAAATTACAACTGCTTAATTTGCCAGTACTGTAAACCAGCCAGCTAACATTGGCAATAAAGGTGCGGCGAACATCGCTAATACTGCGGCGAATAGATGACGTTTTGATGAACTATCTTTAAAGTTTTCTTCTGACATGAGCAATATTCCTACAATAAATTAACGGCGCGAATTGTAGACTAAAAACTCTAACGAGAACAGCTTTATTTGATCTAGATCAAGCAAACTTCGATGGCTTTATTTTGAGACGATATTAAAACATTCTACGTTTTTTTAAATCTTAAATTTTTAGGTAAAAAAAACCAGTCAATTTGACTGGTTTTAAATTTTAAACAAGCATTAGAAATTAGATAGAAACTTTCTTACGTTGTGCTGTATCTTTAATAAAGCTAACCCAACCTTTCGCAGACTTACGCGTTTTTGGATCTTTCATTGCTAAATTTATTGCTTTATATGCCTGTTTGTATTGTTCTAAATAAAAGTGTGATTCTGCAATACTCATATGCAGTTTACCTTTATTTTTAACGCCAAGTTCTAAGGCTTTATTTAATGCAACAATTGCAGACTTAAATTGCTCGTCTTGCTTCAATAACATGCCTTGCTTACTATAATGCTTTGCAAGGTTTGTCATTTTAGCTAACTCACCATAATAACTCGCAGCTTTATCAATGTGTTGTGCCGCATGCCATGCATTAGCTAAAGAGGCTAAGTTTTTATCATCACGCGTTACTAAGCCTGAATCAATATGCTTTTCCAATAGCAATGCTGCTTTATGCGGTATTTCGTTTTGCGAGTATAAACTTGCTAACGTTTTAATTTCAGATTCTTTTTCAAGAAAACCTTGTTTATAAGCAAGATCTAATGTTTCTAGACCCTTATCATAGTCTTCAACTAGCAAATAAAACATGCCAAGTTGTGTCCACCAAGTTTTATCTTCAGGGAAAATCTGAAGTACAGTTTCAAGCGTTTCAACTGCATCCTTAAACTTCTTACTTTCATAATATGAAGTTACTTTTAAAATATAAGGATTTTTATTGTGCTTGTCACCGTACGCCGCAATAGCGTTATCAGCAGGAACAATCATTTTGTCTAACTGTTTCAATGCATAGTATGCATTGGCAATTTTAGTCCAGGTATCACCGTCAGATTTGCCAGTAAAGTCCATCCAAGCCTTATAATTTACTAATGCACCTTCATAATCTTTAGTTTGCATTTGTAAATCAGCAAGTAACTTTATTGCTTCACCATGATCGCCTTCATTTAGGATATCTGGTCCAACAGCCATTTTTAAGTATTGAATGGCTTTCGCTTCTTCATTACCCATAGTGGCATACATAACAGCTATAAAACGCGCAACATAAGCCTTATCATATTCCTTCTTTGCATCAATATCCAAAAGGATAACTAATGCGCCTGGGATATCTTCCGCAGAATAGGCTTCAAAAGCTTTACCAACTTTTTTACCTACACTTGGACCGACAAGCTGTGTTTTTCGCTTTGGCTTTTCTGACTTTTCAGCACCGGCAGCAGAAGCATCGACAGCTACTGGCAACTGAATTAGAACAACTGAAACAATTAACAGTAAAGATGAAAAAATCTTATTCATTATTAATTCTCCGAGTTCATTTTAAAGTCAAGCTGTACAGTTAAACCAGGTTGTTTCATGGCTTTACCATCAACAACTTTTGGTTTGTATTTCCACTTGCGTAGCGCACGCTTAGCTTCTTTGTCAAAAATACGTTTAGGTTGAGCTTCCATAACCTTAACATCCTCAACACCACCGATTTCGTTAATAGTAAATGAAAGTTTAACCCAGCCTTCTTTACCGTCACGTTGTGCTTGTATTGGATATTTAGGTTCGATACGTACGATAGGAGTTGCATCCCCATCTCGACCAAAACCTGCACCAGGAGCAGAAATACCAGCATTAGCACCAGCTAACTGCACACCAGGCATATTAAACGTTAACCCACCAGTATTATTACTAGTATCAGGCTCTGGAGCTTGAGGCTTAGGCGGCGTTTTTGGCGGCGGCGGCGGCGGTGGAGGCACACGTTGGCGCCTCTCAGCTGCTGACTTAGGCGGCGTCGTATTAACTTCAACAATTATACTCTCTAGTTGTTCTTCCTTGTTGCTATCACCGCTAGCAACAAGAAATGCCATAAAAGAAAATAATGCAAAAGTTACTGCGGCGCCTAGTAGTATAGATACTAAAAAGCGAACCATAGACTACCCCTTAGCTGCAGCAATAGAAATTCTATCTATGCCCGCTTCTTTAATTGCATCCATTACTTTAACAACTACACCGTGTTTTGCGTCTTTGTCAGCTTGAATGATTACAACATCAGTTGGTTGCTCAGCTAATATCTTCTCAATGTTAGCCGCTACGCGTTCAACATCAACACGACGTTTGTCTAACCAAATCTCACCATTATCTTTAACTGCAATAAAGATGTTTGCTGATTTTTGTTTTGACTGATTTGCCGCTTTAGGTTTATTAACTTCAATACCAGCTTCTTTTACAAAAGAAGTAGTAACGATAAAGAAAATCAACATAATGAATACGATGTCTAGCATCGGTGTCATATCAATTGCTGCTTCTTCGTCTTCACGAATACGTTTACGTGCCATTCGAATATCTCTCTAGTGATGAGGTAAACTGTCAACCAGTTTAGCCTTTGCTAGTTTAACTTTAGCGTCTAACCTTGAACTGAAAAACACACCTGATAATGCTGCAACCATACCCGCCATTGTCGGGATTGTTGCCATTGATATACCAGACGCCATCAGACGCGGATTACCAGTACCTTGCTGTGCCATAACTTCAAACACACCGATCATGCCGGTTACGGTACCAAGTAGTCCAATCAGTGGACACATTGCCACTAAGGTTCTAATTGTGAGCATATTTTGCTCTAGTCGTTCTGTCGCTTCGGAGATCCAAGTATCTCTAATTCGATGTGCATACCAAGAAGTAGTATCTTCTCTAGCATCCCAACGTCCGACGATATCGTCTTTCATTGCTGGGTATTCTTTTGATAAGAACCAATAACGTTCTATCATTAATATCCACATCAATAAGAGAGCGAAGGCTACGAAATATAAAACATCGCCACCTGTCGCAATAAAACTCCTGACAGATTCCCAAAGCTCTATCAGGAATAACATTATTTAGACTCCTTCTCGGCAATCGCAGCGATTAAGCCAGCGCTTTGCTCGTCTAATTTTTGAAGTACTGATTTACTCTTACCAGCAACAATACTGTGGATTAAGATAAGTGGTAATGCACAAATCAAACCTAAAGCTGTTGTTACAAGTGCTAGAGAGATGTTACCCGCCATAATTTTCGGGTCACCAGTACCAAATAACATAATTGTTTGGAAGGTCATGATCATACCAATAACCGTACCTAATAGACCCATTAGAGGTGCTATAGCCGCAAACATTTTGATTAAGTTAATACCACGGTCAACTTTTGGTGTTTCACGTAAAATAGCTTCATCAAGTTTAAGCTCTAATGTTTCAGCATCAACTGCTTTGTTATCAAAGTAAACTTTCAATAAACGACCAAGTGGGTTGTTTTCATTAGGCTGATCAAGGTTCTTCTCTTGAGCTTTAATTTTAGAACTCATGCTACCAAGAACTAACATACGCTCTAACGCAATCAAACAACCAATAATTAGCAATACTGTAATAGCATAACCAACTTCTGCACCTTCATGGTAAAACTGCATAAGCGTTTTCTTACGAGTTTCAAGCGTTAAAATAGCACCACGTGATGGATCGACATAAACTGGAGAATAACCTGCAGTTTCACCAAAGAAAGAAGATGCTGTACTAGAAATATAACCAGCTGGTTGCTTAGCTAGTGGCTGAACTTGACCTACTTCGTCGTTATAAGTTAGGAAGCCATTTTCAGATACTAAGTTAAAAGTACCAATACGTGTAACTGTCTCAGTAGATTTAGAACCATCTAAGTTAGTAACTTCTGTAGAGAACTTAGAAATTTCACCTGATTGAGTCATTTCTGTTTGCAACGCAAACCATAGCTCTTCAAGTTGTTCTAGTTCTGGCACTGCTTTTTTCGAGCTAAGAATAGTACTTAACGCTTCACCACGACCTGGGTATTCAGCTGAAACAATTGATGTTGCAATTGCACCGTAAGCATTAGCAGCGGCAGCACGACTAACACCAAACATTTCGCCTAATGTGCCTTTAGCATTGTCTAACTCAACAGCTTTTTGCGCTAGCGTAATTTCATTAGCTGCATACTGTTTTGTTAAACGCTTGTTACGAGCTCGTTGGTCTGCTAATGATTTCTTAGCTTTATTCAACAATGATTGCTTGTCAGAACGAGCTGACATAAATTCAGCTTCACGTTTTTTATCAAGTTTAGCTTCAGAGATACGGTCATTTTTAACTTGCTTTAACAAATCGTCTAATTGATTAGCTGAAGCTGAAGTTGCCAATGTCATTGACGTTGCAAGTAGGACAAAATTAATTAATTTTTTCATTATTTTGCTCCTGCTGCAAATACTGGTAACTTAGTTAAATCTTTCGGTAATTGATTTCTCGCCATGCGAATAGCATCAGTGATAGGTTTCAAATACTCATCACCTAATGCTTCCCATGAACGTTTTTCATTATTCCAAACCCAAGCATTTTTCATGTCAAGAGATTGTGCAACAAATGAAACACGGCCCATATGAAGGAAATCAGCAGTAACCATACGGTCGCCTAGATCTAATTCAGCTTGGTAAGCAGCAAAAACAGTACCGTAGTTAGCTTCAATTTCGTATGCTTCAAGTACTAAACGATACTGTTCAGAGACAGAAACATCAGAGTCGTTCATTACGTCACGTAAACCAGCGATACGCTCTTTACGTGCTTCAATGTTCATAGGAACATCAAGTTCAACAAACTTTTCTAATGTATCAATCATTTTATACATCAATGGCACTACGCCTTGCTTGGTTTTATCGATGCCACCAATTTGATCTTCTAATGATTTGATATTAGCTAGTTGATCGTCAACCATACGTTGAACATGATCGTTATAGCCTTTAAGAACATCAGCTTCATCAACAGTATTACGATACTCAGCTAGAAGATCTTGAGTTTGCTCGTAAATGTTGTCAATTTTGCTTTGCGATTTTTTTGAAGCTTTAAAGATTTGAGCTTCCGCTTTTTGTAGATCTGTTAATGCATCTGCAGCAGCGAAGTTGCTTACTGAAAATGTTAATGCGCCAATTATCGTCGAAGCGATAAGGCTTTTCTTGCTTAATTTGGACATAGTTCCCAACCAATTGCTATTGAATTTTGATAACAAACTTATTGTTAACGCAAATTTAATAATCTGCCATTTTAAGTTTTAATTTCTCTAGAATAAAACCATGCAATATTCCCAGACGACAGCCTAACTGTCAACTAAGTACATTAAAAAGACAGCCTATTACTCTCATAACGAGATAAATAAACTTTTTTGTAACGAGAATTGAACACAACATTCATGAATTAAAGAATATTGGTGATAATCGTCGTTATTACAAACATTCCTCTTAATTGTAAAAATATATGCTGAGTATGTTTTACTAATTCTTTCGTAGTAAGTCAATAATAATTACAAATTAGCCTAATTTAAGACCATGATTGGTGACTAAATAGTCAATTAGAGAGGGAGTATGAATTAATTAAAATATAACCTAACACCATTTTTTACAGAAAGGAGTTTTAGAGTATGGTTACGGAGGTCTTCTATTTAAGCCTTTGTGTTAGAAACCTGATGCGGGGCTTTACATTTAAACTCACGAAGTAAAAAATAAATCTCTTAAATGCTCAAAAACAAATAACTTTACATTGTAAATGACGGCGAATACCCAACGGAGGAATTAAGAATAAATTACCTAAGCATATTACAAAGCTAAAAAATCTACTTTGTATCAATACTTTAAAGTTAAGCAGTTTTTTATTAAATACTATTATTAACTTTAAATATTCTATGGTTTTGAGGTACGTTCACTTTCATTCTTAAATAAGATAAATCACTACCTTGTTTCGCATGGCGTTAGAGTATTTTGATAGTTTATCTAGTTCCGCTAAAGCACATCACCTGAGCTAATGTTTATTACAATAAAGTAATGTCATAGCATTGAAAGAAGATATAGCTGTGCAGTTTGGTTTTCTTCACGCTAACAAGACTTACATTATAATTTCTGTCATGAAGCGTGGTAAACTTCTATTATCAAAATGTTAATTCCACAGTGCGCATCTTCTCTTCACTAACGCTTCTAAAATATATGAAGTTAACTGCTCTACTTATAAGTCACTGACAACCAATGAGCTCAGAGTTTTAACTCTCACTTTAAGCACTTTATATGTCATAACTATTGTCTTCTAAATTAAAGACTCTGCAAATATTTAAATACCAATAGCCTTTAGATCACATAAAAAAATAGCCCTGTCATGAATGAAAGAGCTATTATCGTATGAATATATGTACAATTAACAAAACAACGGCTTAATTGAATTGCTTAAAAGAAACATTTTTACAAAATATACTGCAAAAATTAGTTAGCCGCTAAAAGAGTAGCACTGACTTCACCGAAACCAATACGTGCAGCACCGTCTTTTTTACACCAACCTTTCATCGTTATACAGTCACCATCCTCTAAGAAAGTGCGAGTCTCACCATTTGGCAATGTAATAGGCTCAGAGCCTGCATTAGACAATTCAAGCATAGAGCCTGCTTCATCAGGATTAGGGCCCGATTGAGTACCACTGCCAAACATATCACCTGAGCGAAGGTTACAGCCATTCACTGTATGGTGAGCAACCATTTGTGCGACAGTCCAATATGAATCTTTAAAGTTTGACTCTGATAGTTTTACTGGCTCTTGCTGTGCATTACGCATAGATTCAGTTTCAATAAGTACTTGCAAGTTAAGATCTAAAGAGCCCTGTTCACGGTTTTGCTTAGATTCTAAATATGGCATAGGTTGTGGGTCTGCCATATCTCGTGTCCATTCTGACTTATAAGGCGCCAATGCTTCAGAAGTAACAATCCATGGTGAAATAGTTGATGCAAAACTTTTTGATAAGAATGGTCCTAGTGGTTGATATTCCCAACCTTGAATATCACGTGCCGACCAATCATTAAATAAGCAAATACCGAATACATGATCATCCGCTTTCTCGATGCTAATTGGTTCACCTAGGTCATTACCATTGCCGATAAATATGCCTACTTCCAATTCATAATCTACACGTTTTGATGGACCAAAAGATGGTTCAGTTGCCGTTGGAGCTTTCGTTTGACCCTTAGGACGTTTAAAGTCGCTACCTGATACTTCAATTGAAGAAGAACGGCCATGGTAACCAATTGGAACCCACTTATAATTTGGTAACAATGGGTTATCAGGACGGAATTTTTTACCAACTGAAGTCGCATGGTGAATCGAAGTATAGAAATCAGTGTAATCACCAATTTGACATGGTAATGAATATTCAGCGTCACTTTGTGAGACTAAACACTGGGCGATTTGAGCTTCTAAATTTGAACCTTGAGATAATGAAAGTGATAACGCTTTGCGTAATGCACTCCAATATTGTTTGCCCATTGCCATAAAAGCATTTAATTGTGTTTGAGCACACAACTCTAATGCAGCTTGAGCATCACCATCAAAAATATTAAGGGCAAATAGTGCTTGTAAATCGACAACCTGATCACCGATGGCAACACCACCGCGAAAAGCTTCATCACTTGCTTTACGCTTAAAGCTGGCAAACGGTAAGTTTTGTATAGGAAAGTCACAATTTTCCAAATTAGCAGATTCAATCCAGCTGCTTAAAGCGGGGTTATGGGTTTCATTAAGTAAATTGGTGTTAGACATTTGCTAAACTGCTCCAGAAAAATATAGATGTAATGCTAGTTTTAAATACCAGCTATTAATTATGTGATACCAATGGGTATTATTGCGCAATATTATAACAAGCGATCATATAAACGCTACGCAAACCAAATTTACTTATAAAACAACTGTCAACAATATGTTGCAGAGCTTAGTTTACATTTAGCTTAGTCATATAAATCAAACTTACTTCCTGATAAATATCACAATAATTCTTAGAGTTATTTTAGCTGAATTATGCTTCTTAAAGCTAATCGTTAAAAAACATTAAAAATGTTACATATATCACTAAATTTTTTGATAAAATCCGGCTCGATTTATTTTATGGTGAATCACAACATAGCTCTAACTTAAGAGCCTCTTTCAATCTAAAGCTCCTGACTTACTATCAGGCTCGCTCAATGGGTCAAAATATGAATAACATCACAGTTTGTGCATTATATAAATTTGTTCGCTTAGAAAATTTTGAAGAAGTTAAGCCTCCTTTACTTAAAGTAATGGAAGAAAATGAGGTTAAAGGTACATTACTTTTAGCACTTGAAGGTATTAACGGCACAATAGCTGGTCCTAAATCAGGTATAGATGCGGTGCTTAACTTTATCAATAGTGATGAAAGATTAACTGGCGTATCTTTTAAATGCTCTTACCATCAAGCAAACCCTTTTCAACGTACTAAAGTTAAATTGAAAAAAGAAATAGTTACCATGGGTGTCGAAGGTATAGACCCTACGTTGACCGTTGGCACTTATGTTAAGCCTAAAGATTGGAATGCTTTAATCTCCGATCCTGAAGTTTTACTGATAGACACCCGTAATGACTACGAAGTAGAAATTGGTACATTTGAAAATGCTGTAAACCCAAATACTGAAACCTTTCGAGAGTTTCCTGAGTACGTCGCGAAAAACCTAGACAAAACTAAGCATAGAAAAGTTGCTATGTTTTGTACCGGCGGTATTCGTTGTGAAAAATCAACCGCCTATCTTAAAGAGCAAGGCTTTGAAGATGTCTATCATCTTGAAGGTGGCGTATTAAAGTATCTTGAAGAAGTTCCAGAGCAAGAAACCATGTGGCAAGGTGAATGTTTCGTATTTGACGGACGAGTAGCGGTAAACCACAGTTTAGAGCGCGGTCAGTATGACCAATGCTTTGCTTGTCGCTATCCTATTACTGAAGAAGAAAAAACCAGTGAACATTATATTCAAGGCGTTAGTTGTCCACGTTGCCATGATAAATATACTGACGAGCAAAAAAGCAGCTTTAGAGAGCGTGAAAAGCAAATAAATTTAGCGAAAGCGCGTGGTGAAGAGCATATTGGCGGCGATATGAAACAAGCTATTGTCGAACGTCGTGCAACTAAAAATGCTTGTAAACAAGCTCAGCAAAGTTAATCAAACCTCGCTTCATCATTTTTGTTATCAGCCCGCAAATGTTGCGGGCTTTTTTATGCATATCAATAAGTGTTAAACATCTACATCGATAATTAACTTATATTTACTGTAGCAGTAAATTTTAGGCATAAAAAAAGCCTTAACATTTTACTGTTAAGGCTTTTAATTCTCCCTAAGGAGGAATATGGTGCCTTGACCCGGAATCGAACCAGGGACACGAGGATTTTCAATCCTCTGCTCTACCGACTGAGCTATCAAGGCACTAATCTTAATCAACAATTCACTTAGTTTACTAAGCTTTTGTCTCGAAAGAGGCGACATAATATAGTGATTTAACTATGCCCGCAAGCCATTTTATTAGTTTTTTTAATTAATATTTTAATTAACTATAAACCATAAAAAAGCCAGCAACTAGGCTGGCTTTAATTCGATGATTTTACAATCAGTTCACTAACTAAATATAGCTTGCATTATCCAGAAGAAGACAATTGAAAGGCCTGCACCAACAGGTAATGTGATTACCCAAGATACAACAATGTTACGGACAACGCCTAAGTTGATAGCAGCAATACCGCGAGCCATACCTACACCCAACACAGCACCAACTAAAGTTTGTGTTGTTGATATAGGTAAACCTGCACCAGAAGCAATAACAACAGTACAGGCAGCAGCTAATTCAGCAGCAAAACCACGACTTGGTGTTAAATGCGTTATACCTTGGCCGATAGTGGCGATAACTTTATGACCAAATAATGCAAGACCAGCAACAATACCGAAACCACCTAAAGGAAGAATCCACCAAACTAAGGCTGATTTTTTCGCTATTTCGCCACCGTTATCAACAATACTTACTACTGCTGCTAATGGACCAATCGCATTGGCAACATCATTTGAACCGTGAGCAAATGCCATACAACATGCAGTTACAATCATTAAAACAGCAAATACTTTTTCAACATTCGCGTAATGCGTGGTTTTCTCTGCCGATTCATCAAACTTCAATCGACTGATGAAATATTTACCTATCATAGCCACAATCACAGCAACTATAGTGGCATAAATAAACCCATCTGCAGTGCCAATATCTAAACCTAAATGCTTTAAGCCTTTTTTGATAGTGACTAATGCCAAGACAAAGCCAGCCAAGAACATATAAAGCGGCACCCAACGGCGCGCTTGCTCTAGTGGTTTGTCAGTGTCAAAAATAAGTTTTTGTGCACTGTTGAAGATTAAGAATGCGATAACACCAGAGATAAGCGGAGTTATAACCCAGCTACCAACAATGCCGCCTACTTTGCCCCAAGCAACAGTATCAGGACTAACACCAATAGCAGCAAAGCCAATAATAGCACCAACAATAGAGTGAGTGGTCGATACTGGCCAGCCAAGAACTGAAGCAATTAGTAACCAGGTTGCAGCAGCTAATAACGCTGAAATCATGCCGTAAACAAGTAGCTCAGGTATGTCGACAAAAAGTGCAGGGTCAATAATACCCTTGCGTATAGTTGATGTTACTTCTCCGCCGGCTAAGTATGCACCAGCAAATTCAAATACCATCGCGATAATTATCGCTTGTTTAATTGTTAACGCTTTTGAACCAACTGACGTTCCCATTGCATTTGCAACGTCGTTAGCGCCAATGCCCCATGCCATAAAAAAACCTACGGCAGCAGCAATCATGACTAACGTAGAGCCATGTGAGAGTATAATATCCATGAACGAGCCTTATTTTCTAGCCAAAAGGATTTCTAAACGTGCACCAACACGTTCGGCAAGGTCAGCTAAGTCGCCAACCCAATCAATGATTTGATATAAAAACATTACGTCGACACAATTTAACTCTTTTTCAATTGTTAATAAGTCTTTACGCAATTGTATTTGCATATCATCAGTATCATCTTCGATTTGGTCAAGTTGACTGATCATTTTATTAACCAATTCAACTTCACGACCACGAAATCCAGTTTCTAATAGGTCATCCAATTCATTAATTGCATCAGCAGCTTTTTCAGCAGCATCAACACTACGAGCTACATAAGCGATAAACTGCTCTTGTAACGATTTTGGTAACGTCAACTTTCGGCCAAAAATACGACCGGCAATATCTTTTGCACGGTTGGCAATTTTGTCTTGTTGGGTTAGTAATTCCAATAAATCTGCACGATCGACTGGCATAAATAAGCCACCCGGTAGTTCTAAACGAATTTGACGTTTTAAATCATCAGCATCACGTTCTAATTTAGATATTTTCGTACGAATTTTTCCTGCGGTACTCCAGTCTTCCTCGGTAATTGCCGCGAAGAAAGGGACTAGTTGATTACAACACTTTGTCACCAATCGAATGTGTTTTTCTAATGGTTTGATTGGCGATTTTGCAAATACACCAAGTATTGAATTTCTGGCCATAATTAGTTTCCAGGAGCTATATGCTCTTTATTGTTATTCGCCGCGGATATTAAACCATTTGAAAGTTAATTCAAATGGTTTATATCAAGATACGGGCTGTTTATAGAATGATTCGTTATTATGAGTTCACTTTAAAGTATATACATTATTTACTATTCGGGAACTCATATTTTAGCGTTGAAAGTATGACGTCAATTTGCTATTAAGACAGCGATTGAAAATCTTCAGGTGTGGTGTGACGAACGTCTCTACCTTTAACAAAGTAAATAATATACTCACAAATATTTTGGCAACGGTCACCAATTCTTTCTAAAGCACGGGCCGACCAAATTACACTCATCACCTGTGGAATCGAGCGTGGGTCTTCCATCATATACGTCATTAATTGACGCATTAAGGCTTCATATTCACGATCTATTTTATCATCACTTTTATGCACTTTTATCGCAGCATCAAAGTCCATACGGGTAAAAGCGTCTAATGTTGATTGTAAGAACGTTAAAACATGACGACCTAAGTTATCCAAGTTTGATAATAAATCTTTATGCTTACCCGACAAACTTTCTAGCGTTACATTCGCTATTTTACCCGCTTCATCGCCAATACGTTCTAAGTCAGTAATGGTTTTAACAATTGCCATCACTAAGCGTAAATCGCCTGCTGCAGGTTGGCGCTTAGCAATAATACGGGTACACTCATCGTCAATGCTGACCTCTGCATTATTAATTTGGTAATCATTCTCTAGTACTTTTTTAGCTAACTCTTCATCGGCATCACATACTGAAGTTAATGCATCTGTTAACTGCTTTTCAACTAAGCCGCCCATATGCATAACATGATTAATGATACGTTCTAAGTCTTCGTTAAATTGGCCAGAAATATGACGACCAATATTTAAATTATCCACGGTAAAATCCTCTGTCTATCGTCAGTGTTATGGTCAATTAACCGTAACGGCCAGTAATATAATCTTCAGTTTTCTTTTTTAATGGAGTAGTAAATAAGGTGTTAGTGTCACTATATTCAATCAAGTCACCCATATACATAAATGCCGTTTGATCAGAAACACGAGCAGCCTGCTGCATGTTATGCGTAACAATCACTACGGTAAACTGTTTCTTTAAATCGTTAATCAGCTCTTCAATAGTCAATGTTGAAATCGGATCAAGCGCTGATGTTGGCTCATCAAGTAACAATACTTCCGGCTTTATGGCTATCGCACGGGCAATAACCAAACGCTGCTGCTGACCACCAGAAAGACCTAAAGCACTTTCATGTAATCTATCTTTTACTTCATTCCAAAGCGCCGCACTACGTAAAGCGTTTTCTACTGCTTCATCAAGTACGCGGCGATTGTTTTCGCCAGTAATACGTAGGCCATAAACCACATTTTCATATATTGATTTAGGGAATGGGTTCGGACGCTGAAACACCATACCAACCTTACGACGTAATGCCGCAACATCAGTATGACGGTCATAAATGTTTTCACCATGAAGGTTAATTTGCCCCTCAATTTTACAAGTATCAACCAAATCGTTCATCCGGTTAATACAACGCAGCAACGTTGATTTACCGCAACCACTTGGGCCGATAAACGCTGTTACTTGCCCTTTTGGGATCGACATTGAAATATTTTGCAAGGCCTGCTTGTTACCATAATATAAATCTAGGTTCTTAATCTCGAGCGCCACTTGCTCTGGCGAAAGGTTGTTAAGATCGAGTTTAACATTGTGCTCTGATAAATTTTTTGGCGTAACAGAAATCATAGTGTTCTCTTTAAATCTAACTTTGTCATTGGGCTTATAATGCCGTTAATCTTGTTCATTGCGCTTAATCATTTGCTAAAAATAGATTAAGCACTTTACGAGTTTTCTTAAGCGTTATGCTTGTTGGGCAAATACAACTAGTGCTCTAGCATGCGATACTTTTCACGTAAGCGGTTACGAATCGACACTGCCGTCATATTCAACGCGACTATAATACTCACTAGCAATAATGCCGTAGCGTAAACAAGTGGTCTTGCCGCTTCAACATTCGGGCTTTGAAAGCCAACATCATAAATATGAAAGCCTAAGTGCATAAACTTACGATCTAAATGTAAGAACGGGAAGTTGCCATCAAGTGGTAAGTTTGGCGCCATCTTCACAACACCGACTAACATTAGTGGAGCCACTTCACCGGCAGCACGCGCTATTGCTAAAATAATGCCGGTCATAATCGCAGGACTTGCGATAGGTAATATAATACGCCATAAGGTTTCAGCTTTCGTCGCACCTAGCGCCAAGCTACCGTGTCTCATCGCTGAAGGAATACGTGACAAACCTTCTTCGGTTGAAACGATAACTACAGGTAAAGTCAAAATAGCTAGTGTAATAGCCGACCACATTACCCCTGGCGTGCCAAAGGTTGGGCTTGGTAGTGTTTCGGCATAAAACAATTGGTCTAAACTGCCACCTACCATGTAAACAAAGAAGCCTAAGCCAAATACGCCATAAACAATAGAAGGTACGCCAGCAAGGTTAATTACCGCAATACGTAATAATTTAGTTAACGCGTTATTACCAGCGTATTCATGTAAGTAAATTGCTGCAACTACACCTAATGGCGAAACAATCACTGTCATTAACAATACCATCAACACGGTACCAAAAATTGCTGGAAAAACACCACCTTCAGTATTGGCTTCGCGAGGGTCATCACTAATAAATGAACCTATTTGACTAAAGAAGAGCTTAATTTTGCCAAACAAAGTCAACTGATTGTTAAAGTTAATTTTTAGTATGTTTTCAAAATTAATAGTAACTTTTTGTCCGTCCATCGCACGCATCACGATTTGGTCACGAGAAATTTTTTCTCGCAAGCCCATTAGCGCGTGCTCAAGCACTTCATAATCAGCGCGTAAACTTGCCACGGTATTTTTAAACTCAAGCTGTAGCTCAGGAGTCAAGGTTTCATCAAGTTTATGTTTGCGCTCTTTTAAACGTGTACGCTCAATTTGATAGTTAATAGCACCAATATCAACTTTTTGTAGCTCTTCCATCTCAGCTTGGAATTCACTAACACGCTCAACCAGCTCTGACATTTTCTCTAAGCCAACAGTTCTGCCATCAAGAATGATGTTTTCTATATAACCATAGAAATTGCCATTGGTACGGCGTTCTATCAACACTAAGTCTTCAGGTAATGATTGCTGCTTAATTTGTGGCACCAGTATCCAGCGAAAATCTAAACTTACTAATTCACGGTTACCGGTTTTAATTAACAGACGTTCAATGGATTCCACTGAAGTATCTAAATCAAGATTTAAATGCACTAACTGTGACGTTGGAATATTTTCACGATCATAAATTTCACCGATGACCGTAGTGTTTCTCCCCTGCTCATCAGTCATTTCAAACTGATAAATATCGGCAGGCCAAAAATAACTTAAGCCACGAGATGCAATTAACCACAGTAAGCCAATGACCGAAATCAAACTAATGCTTACACCACCTGCTGACAACCAAACCCAAGGAGAGCCAGATTTAAACCATTTATTCATGTTACTGTCCCTTCTTACAACGAGCTGTATTTTTCACGCAAGCGCTGACGAATAAACTCAGCAAGCGTGTTAAATACAAAAGTGAATACAAACAAAACGAATGCCGCTAGGAATAAAATACGGTAATGAGAACTTCCCACTTCCGACTCTGGCATTTCAACGGCAATATTAGCTGCGAGTGTTCTCATACCTTGGAAAATACTCCAGTCAAGAATAGGTGTGTTACCTGTCGCCATTAATACAATCATGGTTTCTCCTACTGCACGCCCTAGCCCCATCATCACGGCAGAGAATATGCCAGGACTTGCGGTAAGTAATACAACTTTAACTAAGGTTTGCCACTGCGTAGCACCTAAGGCGAGTGAGCCACTAGTTAAATGCTTCGGCACACTGAAAATAGCATCTTCAGCCATTGAGAAAATGGTTGGTATAACTGCAAAGCCCATCGCAATCCCAACAACTAAAGCATTACGTTGGTCAAAGCTAATATCTAAGTCATTGGTGATAAATTGTCTTATATCACCGCCAAAAGCATACAATTCAAGTACAGGTGATAGTGCAAAGGCAGAAATTCCCGCTAGTAGTATTGCTGGGATTAAAATAATAGGCGCCCAAGTTTCAGGTATTAAAGTTTTATAAGCTCTAGGAAGTTTGTGCCAAGCGAATGCCGTAATAAATACTGATGTTGGTATAAAAATAAGTAGTAAGAAAATAGCCGGTAAATATATTTCAATAATTGGCGCCAACCAAAGCCCCGCCAAGAAACCAAGAATAACCGTAGGCAGCGCTTCCATTAATTCAATGGTAGGTTTTACTTTTCTGCGTAAACCTGGGGTCATAAAGTAAGCGGTATAAATTGCCGCCGTTAGTGCAATAGGTACAGCGAACATCATGGCGTACATTGCCGCTTTTATCGTACCAAAAGAAATTGGTACTAAAGAAAACTTCGCTTCAAAATCATCTGAGCCTGACGTTGACTGCCAAATAAATTCAGGCTCAGGGTAACCTTCATACCAAACTTCTTGCCACAGCGCTTGCCATGTCACTTCAGGGTGCTCATTTTCTACGCTGAAAATTGATAATTCTTGTTCTGAAAATATCACTAAGCCATCAGCGCGAGGGGCAATTGCAAACGCTTGTGCATCGCCCTGATGTAATTGACCACGCCATAAATCAGCTTCACTGGTGGTATAGAACATACCCATTTCACCGGAAGGTGTTTCAGTGTAAAAGCTTTTACGAAATTGTTCGGTATAAATTGCCGTTATTGGCTCTTTGTCGCTTACCTTAAATTGACGAATATTTTTAAATTCACGTCCTTCTTTGCTAGCAACTTCAAACCATTGGCTCACTTGACCATTATCATCGCCAAGTAGAATTGAGCTACCACCCGAAAGTAATGCCATAGAAGTAATATGGTTAGGCGATGATTTATTTTGTGCTAATTGCGGAATGATAGTCGCTTTTAATTCACTTTCTTCACCGAGTGAGTACACAGCAACTTGATCAGCTTCGCGAATAAATACCATGGCTAAATCTGGCGTCACTAAAATATCATCAACGTGCTTGGCTGAATAATCAATTTCTTCATATTCAGCTTCAAATTCAGTGTCGTAACTAAAGTCATCTTCGGCGATAAAGCTAGTTTTAATCAGTCGATTATCTTGCGTAAAACCAACAAAAATAGCCTTTTCGTCGTCCATGGCAAAAGATAATTTTTTCAATGCGACATTATTTTCTTCAACAGGTAGAAATGCTTCACCCAGTGGATAACGAACACTTGGAATAATGACCCTTTCACCACTGTCGAAATTTGACGTGAAATTCGGCGCAATTAGTTGCACATTACCTGCACTATCAAGCAGTAACTTTTGCTCTTGGCCAACATTCACCAGCTGAACTAGTTTTTCGCCATCAGCAACAAGCTGCTGTGAGTGAATTTTAGCTCCTGCTTTATAGCGTGAACTATCAACTAATTGATAAAAGTTGATGGTTCCTTGCTGCGTAATGCTATACGCTACCTCTTGTAGCTCATCAACACCGGTTGATAAAACCTTTTGTGGTCCAGTAATAGCAAACTGAGCGTGAGCTTCAACTTTTGCAGACTCAAATATAGGTTTAATCACATACAGTAAGTACATGAAAATCAAAACCAAAGTAAATAGAACACTAATACCGCCTAGTGTAATCACCCATTTTGCTAATGAGTTTTTAACCTTACGATAATTTCCTGATTTGGAAGCAATGGCCACTTAAAAATACCTTCAACTATGATGATTTCTTATAACTGCAGCAATTATAAGACAGTTGTATTACACTTTTGTGACAGTAGAAATTTATCGACTACTTTAATGCTTCTGCGCTTATTTATTGCCCTATCATCAAAGCTATAATATGATTTATGAGTTACTTAGGAAGCTTTAGTAGAAGGAGTGGTTATGGAAATTAGCCAAATAATGCGTAGGAATCTAATAACCTTAGACATGGATGACACCTTAGGTGATGCTAAAGGTCTATTCGATCATCACGATATGCACCATATATTAATCACTGATGATGGTATGTTAACTGGCGTAATTACCGACCGTGATTTGTTGCAGCACCTTAGCCCAACGATAGGGACCCGCAAGGAAACGCCACAAGACGGTTTTATTCTTAATAAAAAAGTGCACCTTATTATGAGCCGCGACGTAATTACCGCTAACGATGAGGTTACCCTAATTGACGCTGCATTGATGTTTTACGATCATAAAATATCTTGTATCCCTGTGGTTGACGAGAAAAAGAAGCCCATAGGTATTATCACGTGGCGCGATATAATTAAAATTATTGCCGTGCAATATCGTAAAAAATCTCAAGTTCATGAAGAAAGTACCGCTGATTTAGCGTAAGTGTGTAAAGTTTTAAAATACCTCCATCAATACACATTCATTATAATAAATAGTCTATTGGGTATTACAAACGACATTATAAAATAAAGCCCCCAGCTCTAATCTTTCCCATGATGAGTGCTTTCTCACATAGTGCTTAAATTATTCTTATTTGTCATTCCAGCACTCAATTTTCTAGTTTTGTTGTGTCACTACACGCTTTATTGCTCTGCTTGTTCAATAGCTTGCTGAGCCAAATTATTTATTAAAAAATGGGGGGTAACAATATTCACTTTTCCGTTATTACTGCCACACTGTTCTACATATTTAGTTAACCATCAGAATTATTTTTTTTAGTCATCAATACATACCTCAAGTCAGGTAAAGTTAATTGGCTGTTTTTTTGCAAGTAGAGAAGAGGTTAATGTTAGAAAGAATTTTCCTGCCTTCATTTTTCCGCTAATGATGATAATTTTAGCAAAACATAATTAACCTATGCTTGATATTACCACTCACAATGGCACAATAGTCCTACTAATATATGTAATAACTATATTAAAAGGATGTTATATGGAATTATTACTTGTTACTGCTATAGAAATAGCAAATGAGTTGAAACATAGCCAACAGAAAAGTTTAAATGATATCGAATTTCAACCTGAAACTTGCTGTGCCTTAATTACAGAGCTACAAAGCCGTATTCAAGGTTACGAGCTAACTGAATACGTAAAGGCGATGACTCACGCAGTACAAAGTTGTTATTCAATAAGCAAAGACGAAAAGTAGTAACTTAATTCAAAAAAATGCCTTTTAACGTTGTTTGCAAAGCTTTTAAATTATAGAGCTTAAATCCTATTTTATTTTTATTTGCATTGTCAGTAAAAAAAGTTGATATTTATATTATCTAGTGGAATAAAGCTACTTTTAGCGATATTACATTACCTAACAGTGATTGTTATAAGTACCTATAAAGCACACTTAACGGTCGTTAAGCTTTTATAGGGGGTGGGTAAATTGACAATGGCTGAGTATGCATATGAATAATGAAAAAAAACACGATATTGCTGATTTGTTACTACAAACTCAATCTATGTCTGAGCTTTTAAATAATATAGGTGCCTATGTTTTTAGTAAGGATTTAGAGGGAAAATACACCTATGTTAATTCTGATGTCGCAGAGCTATTTAAAACGACTGTCAGCAATGTTATAGGTAAAGACGATAGCCACTTCTTTGATCTTGAAATTTCAGACGAATTACGTCAAAACGACTTAAATGTTATCCGTAATAAAATTTGTATTGAATCTGAAGAAAATAATGTAATTAAATCCACAGGAAAGCTTCATACCTATAAAACAATTAAAAAGCCTCTACTCAATAGCCAAGGAGATGTCATTGGGTTAACAGGCATATCAACAGATATCACGGTACAAAAGACTCTCGAAGCTGAAAACAGAGATCAAAAGCATTTATTAGATGTTATTTTAAATAATGTAGATGCTTACATATATATGAAAGATTCAAACAGATATTTCAAATATGTAAACAGTAAAGTAGCCGAGCTTTTTGGTTTACCTGCAAAAGATATTATTGGTAAACGTGATATTGATGTTATTCCACAAGAGTTTGCTGATCATTTTTGGCAAACTGATAAGCTTGTTTTTGAAAATAACGAAAAACATATCATTAATGAAGCTTTATTAGGTGCTGATAATAAAATGCATCATTACCTTAGCATTAAAGTTCCCTGTGATGTCAAAGACAATAGCAACACATTAATTGGCTTTTCCACCGATGTGACTGAATTATATCAATTAAAAGAAAAATTTAAACAATTGGCAAATACCGATGAATTAACCGGCTTATATAATCGCCGTTACTTTTTCGAGAATGCAAAACGTGAATTTAACCGCGCTAAAAGGCACCAACAAGCACTTGCCGTTATTTCAATTGATGTTGACCACTTTAAGGCTATTAATGATCAATATGGACACCCTACCGGCGATAAAGTACTGATAAAAATTGCTCAGCTCATTACACCAACCATTCGAGAAGAGGATATATTTGCGCGTATAGGCGGAGAGGAGTTTTCAATAACACTTTCTGACACCTCGAAAGAAAAATGCCAACAAGCTGCTGAAAGATTAAGAAGTTTGTTAGACAATAACGTAATATCGCTTGATAACAACATTCAAATTCCGATTAAAATTAGCTTAGGTGTTTCAATTATCAAAGTGAGTGACACCAGTTTTCAAGATCTATATGCTCGTTCAGATATTGCTCTTTATAAGGCAAAATCAATTGGTAGAAATCGAGTTCATATGATCGAATAGCTAAAGCAGCATAAATTATCTTTTGGTAAAACTAAACAAAATGGCTTAACTTCTAAAGCGCAAATGCAGCTAGCATCTTATGATAAAATTATCGTGTATTTATTTAACCTTTAAACAGCTAAACAATGGCAACATAGCCAAATTTTTCAATGCACGTGTTTTTCAAAATACCCAGCAAATTTTATTTATCATTAGCTTTTTATTCTGCGCACCAAGTTCGCTGGCAGTTCAAACGGCTAAAGCCGAGAATATAGAAAAGTCATTTAGCCTAGTTGCTGCAATATACCCCCCTTATAATTATCAAGATGGAGAAATAAAGGGTCTTAATATTGAAGTTATTAAGGCTGCATTTTCAGCAGTAAACTATAAGGTTAAGGTAGAAATATTACCATTTGGCCGAGCATTTCAATACGCTAAACAAGGAATCGTAGACGGCATTCCCCTTTGGTACTCTGAAAGTAGAACACAATGGTTTGACTTCTCTGAGCCATATACTCATTCCGAACTCGTGTTCTTCAAATCAAAATCATTACAAATAGCTTATCAATCACTAAATGACCTTACCCCTTTCACCATAGGAATTGTACAGAACTACACATACCCAAAAAGCTTCATAGATCACCCTGACTTAAAAATAGATCAAGTGCTCACCGACGAACAAAATATGAGTAAACTTATATTAGGCCGAATTGATATAGTTTTAATAGACAAGCGTATGGCACATTTCATTTTAAGAAATAGCTACCCTAAAAAGTTAAATTCTTTTGATTCCGCAGCCACATTAAAGGATGAAAGTTATTATCTCGCTATTTCAAAAAATGCCAAAAACTATAAACAAAAGCGCGATGCGTTTAATCTTGGTTTAACAAAAATAAAAGAGAATGGTGTTCTTAAGGCAATAATTAAGAAATATAACTGAAAACCGACAAATACAATGTCGACATTTATAAATTCTAACATCCTTTCTTTAGTAAACCTTAGCAGCGATGAATAAAGCTAGAATACATACTTATCACAAAACCTGTTTGCTAAATAGACCACTAATAACCTAAAATATCGCCAATATAATTTTCCTTAAAACAAAGGGTTTCTAGATGGCATTGCCGGATAAGTTTATTTTCTCGATGAACCGCGTAAGCAAAGTGGTTCCACCGAAACGTACAATTTTAAAAGACATTTCTCTTTCATTTTTCCCTGGTGCAAAAATTGGTGTTTTGGGCCTAAACGGCTCAGGTAAATCAACGTTACTGCGTATAATGGCAGGTGTTGATAAAGAATTTGAAGGTGATGCTAACGCGTTAACGGGTACTAAAATTGGTTATTTACCACAAGAGCCCCAGCTTGATGAAAACCAAACCGTGCGCGAAGCGGTAGAAGAAGCGGTTTCTGAAGTTAAAAATGCCATGGCACGCCTTGACCAAGTGTATAACGAATATGCTGAAGAAGGCGCTGACTTTGATGCGCTTGCAAAAGAGCAAGGTGAACTTGAAGATATTATCAATGCACAAGACGGTCATAACATTGATAACGTTTTGGAACGTGCTGCTGACGCATTACGTTTACCTGAGTGGGATCAAAAAATTGCCGTATTAAGTGGTGGTGAGCGTCGTCGTGTCGCACTTTGTCGTTTGTTACTTGAAAAACCTGACATGCTACTACTTGATGAACCAACCAACCATTTAGATGCTGAATCAGTCGCTTGGTTAGAACGTTTCTTACATGATTATTCAGGTACTGTTGTTGCCATTACCCATGATAGATACTTCCTTGATAACGTTGCCGGTTGGATATTAGAGCTCGACCGCGGCCACGGTATTCCTTATGAAGGTAACTATACAAACTGGCTTGAACAAAAAGATGCCAGACTTGAGCAAGAAAAACGCACCGAAAATGCTTTGGCAAAAACCATTAAACATGAACTTGATTGGGTACGCTCAAATCCAAAAGGCCGCCAAGCAAAAAGTAAAGCTCGTATGGCGCGTTTTGAAGAATTATCAAGTAATGAAAATCAAAAACGTAATGAAACTAACGAGTTATATATTCCACCTGGGCCACGTCTTGGCGACAAAGTCATTGATGTTGACAACTTAACCAAGTCTTATGGCGACAGAGTACTAATTGATGACTTAAGCTTTAGTATTCCAAAAGGTGCTATTGTTGGTATTATCGGCGCTAACGGGGCAGGTAAATCAACCTTATTTAAAATGCTTTCAGGCGCTGAATCACCAGATTCAGGTTCCGTTAGTGTTGGTGATACAGTACAACTTGCTAGTGTTGATCAGTTTCGTGACGACATGGATGACGCTAAAACTGTCTACCAAGAAATATCTGAAGGCAGTGAAATCATTCAAATTGGTACTTATGAAATTCCAGCCCGTGCTTACGTTAGCCGTTTTAATTTCAAAGGCACTGATCAGCAGAAAATCATTGGTCAATTATCCGGTGGTGAACGTAACCGTGTACATTTAGCTAAACTAGTAAAAACTGGCGGTAATGTACTTTTACTCGATGAGCCAACCAACGACTTAGATATTGAAACCTTGCGTGCACTAGAAGAAGCGATATTAGAATTTCCAGGTTGTGCCATGGTTATTTCACATGACCGTTGGTTCTTAGATCGCATTGCCACACACATTATTGATTACCGTGATGAAGGCCAAGTTAACTTCTTCGAAGGTAACTTTACTGATTATGATGAATGGTTAAGAAAAACGCTTGGCCCTGCAGCGCTAGAACCGCATAGAATTAAATACAAAAAAATTGGCTAATTTATTAGGTAACTAATTAGTAATTAACAAGATAAAGGCACCTTAATGAATTAATTAAGGTGCCTTTTTTTTAAAAGCAAGCTATGCTGAATATATCACTTAGCTAAGCTTAAAATTCATGCAAAATCGACGTCAATTTACCCGAGTTCTCTTTTCCATGCAGGCAATTCTGACCATGGATGAACATGAATTTGTGGCCAAAATTCACGACATTTCATTAAATGGCGCTTTGCTTTATCTCGACAGTAAAAACTTAACCCTTACCCGCCAACTCGGCTTACTTTCCTTTAAGCTAGATAATACTGATACTAGCATCACCATGAGCGTCGCTGTAGTTCATCAAGAAGGCAGTGAAATTGGCGTACAATGTAACGGGATTGATATCGACAGTGTCAGTTTACTACGCCGGCTAATTGAACTTAATTTAGGTGATGATGAACAGTTACACAAAGAGTTGTCACAATTAACCCGTGCAGAACAATAATCGAGCTTAAATAACCTCTCATAATTATTTTCAAAGGACATACTATGAATCATCTTATCATTTCATTTATTACCGCTGACCGCCCAGGCATTGTTGACACCCTATCTAATGTTATTAATAAACATCAAGGCAACTGGCAAAAGTCGAGCTTACACCAAATGTCAGGTATTTTTGCTGGCGTTGTTGAAATCGCTTGCCCTGATAATTCTACTAGTGCGCTATCAAACGAACTTGCTGCCTTAGAAAATTTTAAAATGCAGATTGAGCATGCAACAGCAGAAATTTCAGCATCAGACTCGCAATTAATACTGGAATTAACTGCCAACGACAGAGCAGGTATTGTGCAAGAAATATCTTCTACCATTCACAGTAATGGCGGTAATTTAATTAAATTAGTCAGCACCCAAGAAATAGCTCCGCATGCCGGTCATGAATTATTTAAAGCAAAAGTTACCATTGCGGCTAATGAATCAGATATTGACAATATGATCAGTGCTTTAGAAAACTTAGCCGATGACTTAATGGTTGATATTTCTCGTTAAGCTTTAGCAGAAGTTACGGTTTGCCTTAAAGCCGTAACTTCTGCGTTATATTATTGTTTTATTTAATCATAATTAGATAAGCGGTATTGCTATGTTTTACGATAAAGAATTAAGCTGGTTATCGTTCAATGAACGCGTGTTACAAGAAGCGGCAGATAAAACGGTACCGATAGTTGAACGTATCCGCTTTCTCGGTATTTATTCTGCCAATCTCGATGAATTTTTCCGCGTACGTGTAGCAAATATTCGCCGCCAAGCATTACTTGAAGGTGCCCAAGAAGACGCACAAGATCATTGGCGAGCATTACATAAAAAAATAACCACTAAAGTTAGCTCTTTAACCCAAAAATTTGAAGATGTTTCAACTCAGTGCTTCAAACAACTTCAACAACAAAACATCAATATCATATTAAAACCAAGTGCTGAAATTCCATTTGAATCTTTAATAACGAAACAGCAATTATCGTGGTTAGCGCAGCATTTCAACAACCGTATATTGCGCCACATCACTCCTATTATCATTCACTCAAAAACACAATTAGCCAGTTGTATCAATGATGATGGTATTTATTTTTTAGTCGCATTGTTACAAGAAAACACCAAACAGTATGCACTTGTAGAAATACCGCACATAGATACTGAGCGCTTTATTCAGCTCCCTAATGAAACACAAAACAGCATGCAAGATGTTGCACTACTCGATGATGTCGTACATTTATTTATTGAAACTTTATTTGAAGGTGTTTTTGATTATCAAAGCATAGAAGCATTTTCATTTAAGTTAATTCGTGACTCTGAATACAACTTAACTGACGACCTTGATGAAAGTTTGCTTGATCAAATGTCAAAAGGCTTAAAGCAAAGGTTAAAGGCTGATATTGTGCGTTTGGTTTACGACCAAGATATGCCGAAATATATGGTCACTTACTTATCAAAATCTTTTAAAGTGAAAGAATTAGATAACTTAGTACCCGGAATTCGCTATCGAAATTTTAGAGATTTCGTTCAATTTCCTAACTTAGCTTCACCACACTTAGAAAACTTAAAAATTGATGCCCTAAACGCGCAAGTATTTTTAGCCAACGCCTCTATTTTCTCAGCAATTAGCCAACAAGACATTTTACTTTATTATCCTTATTATAAGTTTAGTCACTTTACAGAGTTTATTCGCCAAGCCTCATATGACCCCTTAGTCAAGCAAATAAAAATTAACATTTATCGCGTAGCCAAACATTCTCGTATTATTAACGCCTTAATTGACGCGGTAAAAAATGGTAAAAAGGTCACCGTAGTCGTTGAACTAAGAGCCCGCTTTGATGAACAAGCGAATATTGAATGGGCAAAAGTAATGAAAGACGCTGGCATCAATGTCGAATTTGGTATTGAAACCCTGAAAATTCATTCTAAGTTGTGTTTAATTACTCGCTTAGAACAGGAAAAAATCGTTCGCTATGCTCATATCGGCACAGGAAATTTTCATGAAAGCAACGCCAGAACTTATACCGACTTTTCATTATTTACCAAACACAAAGAAATCTGTCAGGAAGTGGATAACGTATTTTCGTTTATTTCTCATAGCTACAAACGCTTTCGCTTTAACCATTTAATTGTTTCACCACTCACGTCTCGGCGGCGTTTATATCAATTAATAGATAATGAAATTCAACTTTCTCAAGAGAAGAAAAAGGCTAGAATTACGCTAAAATTAAATAATTTAGTCGACAATGGACTGATTAACAAACTCTACAGTGCCAGTAACGCAGGCGTAGAAGTTAAGTTATTAATTCGCGGTATGTGCTCATTAATTCCTGGCCAGAAAGAGTTCAGTGAAAATATTACCGTCACTTCCATTGTTGACTTATTTCTTGAACACCCAAGAGTGATGATTTTTCATAATCAAAATCAGCCGTTGGTGTTTATTTCCTCAGGAGACTGGATGGAACGAAATGTTGACCACAGAGTAGAGGTTGCCTGCCCTATTTATGATGATGTATTAAAAGCACGTATTATCGACATCATCAATCTACAACTGGCTGACAATACAAAGGCGCGCATTATTAATGAAAAGCAAGACAATCAATACGTGAAAAAAGGAAATAATGTGGCAGTTCGTTCACAGTTAGCTATTTATGATTACTTACAAGCAGTTGAGACCCTTGAGCTTGATAACCAGAATACTTTATAAAGTAGTGAATATCATAAATTAGAACTTAGCTAGTCAAAAAAACAGTGACAAATAAAAAGGCGCAATATGGCACTATCAACGCAGGAAAGTCAGCAACAAGATAGCAATTACCTTGCTGCGCTTGATATCGGCTCTAATAGCTTCCATTTTGTACTTGCCCGTCAAGTTCATCAGCATTTACAAATATTACATAGCGAGAAATACAAAGTAAAACTGGCCACTGGCTTAGATGAAAATCACAAGCTTTCCAATGAAGCTATTATGCGCGGAATTGCCACACTAACCAGCCTCTGCAGTTCAACATCACATTTAGATCACACTAATTTTCGCGTGGTAGCAACGCATACACTTCGAGAAGCAAAGAATTCTGCCGAGTTTTTATCAATAGCGAAACAAGTATTCCCATTTGATATTGAAGTTATCTCTGGCCATGAAGAAGCTCGGCTTATTTATGCAGGAGTGAACTATCACAGCGCTTCAACCGCACAGCGCTTAATACTTGATATTGGTGGCGGCAGTACGGAATGTATTATCGGACAGCAAAAAAAAGTGCATGCTCTTGCTAGTTTACCTATAGGTTGTGTTAGCTATAGCAAAGCATATTTTGCGAATAAAAAAATCAGTAAATCACAATTTAGTCAGGCTATCACAGCAGCTAAGTTGGCTATTGAAGCTATTGCTAAGCGTTATAAAAATCTCGCTTGGCAAGAAGCTTTAGGCACTTCAGGTACGGTAAAAGCAATATACCAAATAGTGAATCACCACCAACATATCAAGCAACCAATTAAACTAAAACAATTACGTGCAATACAAAGCCAGTTGATTGCTTGCAAAAATGTAGCATCAATTAACATCCCCGGCTTAAAACCAGGACGTAATGCAGTGATATCAGCAGGCGTGGCAATTTTGATCGCATTAATGGAAGCGCTAGAAGTTAAAGAAATTTACTACTGCAAGTATGCCCTCAGAGAAGGCGTACTATTTGAGCAACTACAAAGTGTTAATTATAACGATACTCGCCAGCGCACGGTTAATAGCTTAACGTCACGTTTTAATATTGATATCGCGCAGCTTACGCTAGTTAAAAGCTATGCTGAAAATTTATTTTCACAAGTAAATGGAACGTGGAAATTTACGAAAGCAATTTATCAAGAATTACTGATTACTGCTGTGCATTTGCATGAAATTGGCTTTGACATCAATTCATCTAACTACCACAAACACGGTGAATATATCCTGTCACAAGCTGATTTAGCAGGCTTTAATCAAGAACAACAACAAGCACTAGCATGGCTCGTGGGTAATCAACGAAAGAAAATAACGGCTTGCAATACTCATCAGTGGCATATACTAAAGCCAGAACTATTACTTAAATTATTAACAATACTACGACTGAGCATTATTTTAAGTCAACAACGAATTTCTAGTGCTGAAAAGCTCCCCATTGTCACCATTAGCAAAAATGAAATGGCTTTGCGATTTGACATGGTCTGGTTAGCTCAACGCCCCTTGATAGATAATGCCTTGGTCAATGAGCAACAACAATTAGCACAGCATGACATCAATATGAGCATAACTTACACATAAAAAAGCCTCGTATTCATTAATGAATACGAGGCTTTCATACTATTTTTTATATAGCTAGCTTATAGCGACAAGCCTAACTTTTTAAACTCTTTAGCAACAACATTCGCAGGTAATGGAATATAGCCATCTTTCTCGACAATTTTCTGACCTGATTTTGACAATACCATTTTCAAAAATTCAGCTTCCATTGGTGCTAATGGCTTATTTGGGTGTTTGTTTACATAAACATATAAGAAACGAGATAATGGATATTTTTTAGAAACCGCATTAGCCATATTTGCTTCTATGAAATTATCACCTTTCTTTGATAGTGGTAAAGCGCGAACACCTGAGGTTTTGTAACCAATACCTGAATAACCGATACCGTTTAGTGAAGCAGAAACAGATTGTACAACTGACGCTGAACCCGGTTGCTCGTTAACATTGTTTTTAAAGTCACCTTTACATAAAGCTTTCTTTTTAAAGTAACCGTAAGTGCCTGACACTGAGTTACGACCGTACAGCTGTACATCTTTACCTGTCCAATCACCGGTAAGTCCTAAGTCACCCCAGCGATCAACATCTTTTGCTGCGCCACATTTGCGGTTGTTAGAGAAAATCGCATCAACTTGGTCAATACGTAAACCTTTAATAGGGTTATCTTTATGAACAAAAACCGCTAAAGCATCAATTGCAACACGTACGGCTGTTGGCTTGTAACCGTAGCGTTTTTCAAATGCTTCAATTTCGCGAGACTTCATTTTACGGCTCATAGGGCCTAAGTTTGAAGTTGCCTCCGTTAACGCTGGCGGCGCAGTTGAAGAGCCAGCAGCTTGAATTTGCACGTTAACATTTGGGTATGTGCGTTTAAATTCTTCAGCCCAAAATGTCATCATATTAGCTAAAGTATCCGAGCCAACAGAAGATACGTTGCCTGAAACACCACTCACTTTTTTATAGCTAGGTAAATTACTATCAACCGCTAATGCACTAAAACTTAAAGCACTTGTTAAACCAATAACACCTAATACACGTTTTAAACTCATGTTACTCTCCGATGAGAATTTAAATTAATTTGTGAACACTATAGGGTTCGAATATGACAATAATAAGTAAAGTTTGTGACACTTGTATTACAGCGTTCATAATTTTGACATCATTTTTATTAGCGTAAATTGCAAAGTTAATTACTGAAAACAGACTCAATGCAAGCTATGAAGGCGTAAAGAATATTTAAATAAAGAAGCGCCCAAACTGAATACGGTTTAGGCGTTCTTTATGGTGAAATAGATGATGAATTCGCTACCTTTATTCCATTCACTTTCAATGGCAAGTTCAGCGTTATGATGATTCAATACATGTTTAACAATTGCTAAGCCTAAGCCAGAGCCGCCAGTATTTCGAGAGCGAGACTTATCAACTCGGAAAAAACGCTCGGTTAAACGATTTACATGCTCAGGTTTAATACCAGGACCATTGTCTTTCACACTAAAGCGCACTTTATTGCCGTCACTAGTTAAACTGACATCGATAACACCATTTTCAGGAGTATAAGCAATGGCGTTTGATAATAAATTCATGCAAGCACTTTTTAACTCATGCTCATTACCGTTAATTTGAATGTCAGGGGCTATATTATCGCTAATCGTATGATTTTTTTCCTGATTTAGCCACTGAACATCTTCCACTATGGCTAATATTAAGCGAGATAAGTCAACTTGTTGTAGGCTATCATCTTCAGCTTTATTCTCAACTCGTGAAAGTACTAGCAGCTGATCCACTAAACGATCCATACGAGAAACTTGTGTTTCTATCGTAGCAAAAGCTTTTTGCCAATGAGGTGTTAACGCTGATTCATCCAACTGCACCATTTCAACGTAGCCACGGACTACGGTTAACGGTGTTTTAAGTTCGTGTGACACATTAGCAACAAAGTCGCGACGCATTTCTTCTAAACGTTGAATTTTACTGATATCGCGAGCAAGTAGTAATATTTGATCACTGCCATAAGACATCATTCTCAACTCAAGTTGTAATTCGCTATTAACCGGTGAAATAATCAAACATGGGCTTTCATAATTACCATCATCTAAATATTTAGCAAATTCAGGAAAACGTATTAAGTTATCAATACGTTGGCCAACATCACCAGGCCATCGAATGCCAATGAGCTGAGAGGCCTTTTTGTTGCCCCATAGAATAGTTAATTCTGTTGAAAGTACAATTGCTGCATCAGGCAAAGCTTCAGCGCCATCTCGAAACTTGCGAATACGCTCATTAAGTTGCTTTTGTTTTTTACGCTGTTTGCGAATTCTATGATACAAACCGTCATAAATTCGTCCCCATATGCCTCGTGCTTGTGGCGGAGAAATCGACGTGCCTTGCCATAGCCAGTCCATTAATTTAAATAAGTGGCTATAATTCCATAGCAACAATCCAAATGACGTTAATGCTAAAGCAAAATAAACATTGCCAAATAGGTAACCGACAAGGCCTGCGAAAATTTGCACTGCAATAATACGGGTTATGATAGTGCGTGAAGAGATACGAAAAGGCATAGTTTATTAATTATACTCTGTCTTTAGTTTTACCAGAGAAGCGATAACCTGAGCCTCGCACAGTTTGGATGAAGTCTTCATGCCCTTCACCTGAAATAGCTTTACGCAAGCGTCGAATATGAACATCAACCGTTCTATCCTCTACGTAAACATTAGTGCCCCACACATTATCAAGTAATTGCTCACGGCTATACACTCGTTCGGTATGGGTTAAAAAGAAATGTAATAGTCTAAACTCTGTTGGGCCCAAATCTAGGTTATTATCATTAATTGATACTCGATGCGCTACAGGATCTAGCTTAATTCCATGAAACTCAATCGCTTCTTCAAGTGCAGTTGGGGCAACACGTCTAATTACTGCTTTGATACGAGCTATGAGTTCTTTCGGGGAAAATGGCTTAGTTACGTAGTCATCAATACCAGCGTCAAAACCTTTTACTTTATCATCTTCATCAGCGCGTGCTGTAAGCATGATAATAGGAATAGAACGGGTATATTCATTTTGCTTAAGCGACTTAGCAAGTTTGACCCCTGTGCCGCCAGGTAGCATCCAGTCAAGCAAGATCAAATCAGGATAAGGCTCCTTAATTTTCGCTTGGGCTTGCTCAATAGTTTCCGCTTCAATTGCATTGAAGCCATTTTGCTCTAATACAAAGGTGATCATTTCTCTGATCGGTGCTTCGTCTTCAACAACCAAAATCTGTCTATTCATGAATCTTTCCTGATAGTCTAAATAAAGAATCCTCTACCAGACATTCTGATAGCTTATTATGACAGTTTTATGACATCGGTAAAATTAATGTCATGATCGGCTAAGCTATTCAAATAGGCAAGAAAAAAGCGACTTTATGCCAATACTATTTAGCCAAATTTAGTTTAATAAATAATATAGCGGACTTTAAATGTTCTGTTGTTCTTCGGTTGAAATAATTTACTTTTTTAAGTTACCACTACAAAGCTCGTCTCACATAGCCTTAAATTGGATTATTACTTTCTAGTTATTTGGAAAGTTCTAAAGCGCTTAGACATCATACAGCTTCATAAAAGACAAAAAAATAGCCCTATCGTAACGATAGGGCTATTATCATTTGGTTATTTAGTCGTCACTTTTCAACTTGTGATTGATCAGTGCTGAGTCTAATAACTCGATAAATTAGAACTTAACGTTAGCTTTAACGAAGAAGTAACGACCTAGTACGTCATACGTGTATGGGTCAGTGTTTGAGTCATTGTTACCAGAGTAATATGGAGGTTGCTTGTCTAGTAAGTTATTAACGCCACCAGAGAAGGTAACACTTTCATTTAAGAAGTAAGCGCCTGATAAGTCATGGTAAACAACTGAACCTACCGTTGGTGCGTAACATGCTGATGGATCTTTATCACATGATAAAGAGTCCATTCCATCTATGTAGCGACCTTCGTACGTTGCTTCCCAGCTATCGCCTTTAACATTAACAGTTAAATTAGATTTAATATCTGCATATGCACCACTACCCGATGTAACAAAACCAGTATACTCGATGATATTGCCATCTTGGTCCGACTCTTCATAGTGACCTAAAATAGAAGTATCTAAACTTACACGCCAATCTAAGTTAGCCGTTTCAAACGTGTAAGTAGCATTAATGTCATAACCGGCAGTTGATTGACCACCAATGTTTTGTAAGCCATTTTCAAATGCAATACGACCCGTACCATCAATTGAAATATTTGCTGACTGACATACAGCAGAACTAGCATTGATCTTGTTGCCATCAGCATCCATACAAAGGTTAGCAATGTAGTTGTTATCTACTGAGCCAATTGCATTGGTAATTTCAATATCATAGTAATCAAAAGTTAATGATAATCCAGGAGCGAAATCAGGTTCTAAAACAACACCTAAAGTCATGATATCAGCTTCTTCTGGTGTAAGTAATTCATTACCACCAACAGTAACTTCTGCCTGAGTATGACTTGAAGCTGGGTGAGTAATTTGATTGAATGATGGAGATTTACCACCAAATAATTCATCAACTGTTGGAGCTCTAAATGCTGTTGAAGCTACACCACGTAGCATCACTTGGTCATTAATTTTCCAAGTAAGACCTAACTTCCAAGTATTATCATCACCAAAAGTGCTATAGTCGAAATAACGCATAGCAGCGCTCAATTCAACATGCTCTGCAAATGCCATATCATCTAGCAATGGAATTGCTAGCTCTACATATGCTTCATTTAAGTTAAATGAACCAGATGTAGGATCAACACGTGGATCGTTAGCCATACCTTGAGCTGTTAATGAATCTGGCGTGTAGTAAGCTGACTCTAAACGATGCTCATAACCGGCAGCAAAACCAATAACACCTGCTGGTACTTCCATTAACTCACCTGATAACGACGCAGCAAAAATGTCCATTTCACTACCGCCAGAGTTTAACTCAGTGTAAATGAAAGGAGCTATTGAATCACCAGTCCAAGATGATTGAGTAAATGGGTCAAATTCTTTATTTTGTACTGCATCATTGATTGCACCAATGTTATGCAAGTTTGAAAGCTTATCTACAGAGTCATTACGACCTTTGTTGTATGACATATCCCATACATAACCGTTTTCTAGCTCACCTTCCAGACCAACGACGATGCGAACAGTGTCAACAACTTGAGAAAAATCACGTGTACCAGTATCTGACATACGACGGCCGTAATCTAAAGCTTCCCCTTCTTGTACACCATTTGCTAATAAAGCAGGATTCATCCAAGATGAGTCGTAAACCCAAGCTTCTTTATTCCAAATAGGTTGTGGTGCCATTTGCTGTTCAGACCAACGTTTAGTGTACATTGCTTCAGCAAAAAACATTAAATCATCTGATAATTCATAACTACCATTTACAGTTAAGTTAAGACGCTGCATTGGTGTAAATAGGTAACTATCTTTCGAATAGTTAAAACGGTCGTTATCATCACCTGAGTAAGCAAAATCATGATATTCACCACCACGACCACTTAAGTCAGCTTCAGACATACCTTCATGATATGCAAATACAGGGATTTGCGCTCCGTTATCATCAAGAACTAATTCACCAGCGTCATCTGTTTTTGCAACATAAGAGCCATATTGACCGCTATCTCCGATTGCGTATGTTGGCGCACCGTCTGCGTCAACACCTGTTTTTACAACACCGTGATTGCTATTACCCCAGATGTGCCCGCCTTCAGCGTAAACACTACCAGCACAGTACAAGTCAGCACCACCAGTAGTTTCAGCAATAGGACAGTTAGAAAAGTCACGATCTGCTTGGCTCGCTTCGCCACGATCGGTATATTGTACACCGACTACGATGTTGCCTTTGTCAGATGAGCCACCAAGCGTGAAATCAATACTTGATTCATCTGCATCACCTTGACCAGACATACCGGTCTGAACATTCATTTCAAAACCGTCATAGTCACGTTTTAAAATAACGTTTACTACGCCAGCTACCGCATCAGTACCATAAACAGCAGAAGCACCATCTTTAAGTACTTCAATACGTTGAATCATCGAAACAGGGATAGTATTTAAATCAACAGAAGAAGCAGCACCTGTACCAGAAGAAATCATACGACGACCGTTCACAAGTACTAGTGTACGTGAAGCACCTAGGCCACGTAAGTTAACACGTGCATTACCACCAGAGCCATTGTTGATGCCAGGGTTAGTCATTGCACCACCAGCAGACGTCATGCTTTGTAAAACACCGTCAATAGAAGTCGCACCTGTTGCCAAGATGGCAGATGAGTCAATTACCGTTACTGGGCTAGCTGTTTCCATATCTGCACGCTTGATACGAGAACCTGTAACTTCAATACGTTCTACACTTTTAGCTGATTCTTCTGCTGCAAAAGCTTGTGTTGATAATACGGTAGTTGTTGCACCTACCATCATTGCAGTACTTACTGCATTTGCTGCTTTACTTCTATTTAACATATCTACTCCGACGTCCGATAACGGACTTGATTCTTGTTTTAATATTAGATTTCAAGGCTATTTTGCCTTCTACACTTTTGAATAGTTATCCAGAAAAGTTGACAAGATACTAAACGGGTAGTTGTAAATGAGTCAAAACGGGCAGTATTACGCTACAAACTAAATATCAACAAACCTTCGAAAAATCAAAAAGATAAAATAAAAAAACAAAAAACAAAAGCATACAAACCAATAATTTGTAACAACAAGAGGGAAAAGCAAAAAAGCAATAAAAACAAACAGGTAAAAAAACACACACAAATAAAACAATAATTAACCAAAAGAAATATAACCTGGTAACTAACTGTAATAGAAAGAAAAACAGATGAGAGAGCACAAAAAACAAAAAACCTTTAATTTTTATTGTTACAATCCTACAAATCAAATGGCTTTGTTACCTTGTTTTACACAAGTATTGTAGAGTGAGAAGTTAGAGAGCATATTAAAATTTCAGTGAATGTAAAATTCTTATAAGACAGCGAAGTAATAAATTTAAGGTTTATTTTAATCACTTTACATAGACATTTGTAAATACAGTGTTAACCTAGTCATATATCAGGGTATTTTAATAAAAGTACACTGTTAAGGAAGTACTTATAATTATGGCAATTAGACAGTCTGAAACTTTTGAAGGAGCATAAAATGTTAAAAAACATTACGATCATATCAATTATTGCGCTATTGAGTGCATGCAGTTCATCACAAGCAGGATATGCTGAAAAATCTGCAGAGAATGATAAAAAATATGCCACAATGGCGAAAAATAAAGATATGGTTTGTGAACATAGGGCTACAACAGGAAGCCATAGAAAAAAGCGAACATGCATGAAAAAAGCATTAGCAGAAGAGATAAGACGCAAAAATCAAGAAGCATTGCGTTCACAAGAAAATAAAGGACAAACGAGTGCTGGCAATACAATTTAATTATTATAATATGCCCTAATCTGGGTTAGCAGATTTAAAGTTAAAGCGCTTGGTGCACTTCAACAGGCGCTTTTATGGTAGTGTTCAAAAATCTGTGTCATTTCAGTAAACTAGTAAAAACAGGAATGACA
>OJGT01000005.1_pt1 | contig 269466 bp, 266 predicted proteins | sample 1595031 | NCBI WGS metagenome assembly OJGT01 (sample SAMN05416857, study PRJEB24817) | seawater metagenome | isolation source: Sea water | place: Canada:Atlantic | collected 2013-11 | reverse complement strand
TGGGTTTAGAACGTCGTGAGACAGTTCGGTCCCTATCTGCCGTGGGCGTTTGAGAATTGAGGAAAGCTGCTTCTAGTACGAGAGGACCGAAGTGGACGAACCTCTGGTGTTCCGGTTGTCACGCCAGTGGCATTGCCGGGTAGCTACGTTCGGACGGGATAAGCGCTGAAAGCATCTAAGCGCGAAGCCTCTTCCAAGATTAATTCTCACTGATTCTTTAAGAATCCTGAAGGGCCCTTGAAGACTACAAGGTTGATAGGCATGGTGTGGAAGCGCAGTAATGTGTGAAGCTAACATGTACTAATTGCCCGTGAGGCTTGACCATATAACACCCAAAAGGGTTGTTATTTAAATAACTAACATTATGAATTGATGTGCAACTTTCTAAATTATTGCAGAGAATATCTCTGATGCCGATTTGCCTGGTGGCAATAGCGAGCGTGTACCACCCGATCCCATTCCGACCTCGGAAGTGAAACCGCTTAGCGCCGATGATAGTGTGGCAGTAGCCATGTGAAAGTAGGGAACTGCCAGGCTTTTACACAAAAACCCGCCTCTTGGCGGGTTTTTTTTGCTCTATGGTTTTTGCTTTTTTTAGGGTGTAAATCTATACGTTGGCTCTAAAGATGTAGCTACTTATCAGTTTTGTACGTCAATATGCGGCACCCTAGTTAGCTAATGATGGATGAGTTAGCATTTGTGGTTTGGTGCCTTGTTTATTTGTTTGTTGGGCTTCTGTCGGACGCTATAGCTCTAACGAATACTGTTACAACGATACCTATTTTTAGCATTAGTACCGATAAGATTTGTATGTTTCAATTTTGTTTTGTTTGATTTCTGATCGTTAGTTTATAGAGTTGCTATTGACAGAAATACAGGCATAAAAAAAGCGGATAATTTATATCCGCTTTTTTTATAAACCGTATGTTATTAGTTACTTTGATTTAAACAATTGAGTGTTCAAAGCACTCCCTTTTTAGAGGTTACTATTTTGTTGTGGTTAAAAACAATCGCCAGGTATGCTAACGGTGCCTTCCATTAATACTCGTGCACTTCGGCTCATGGTTACTTTATTGACGCTCCACTGTCCATTGATATTACTTACTTCTGCACCAACCTTCAATGTACCTGAGGGGTGCCCAAAGGTAACAATGTTTTTTTCACCACCTCCTGCTGCAAGGTTGACTAATGTTCCGGGTATGGCAGATGCAGTGCCAATGGCAACCGCTGCTGTCCCCATCATCGCATGATGAAGTTTACCCATTGATAATGCACGTACATTTAGGTCTATACTTTGAGCATCAATATTTTTCCCACTTGAAGATACATAGGAGTCTGGTTCGGAGACAAAGGCTACCTTTGGTGTGTGTTGGCGGGCAGTCGCTTCAGAAACATCGTTAATCAGGCCCATTTTAATAGCGCCGTATGCTCGTATCGTTTCAAAGCGCTCTAAGGCGTCAGCATTACTATTAATAGCTTCTTGTAACTCAGTGCCTGTATAACCTATATCTTTAGCATTTAAGAATACCGTTGGTATTCCCGCATTAATCATGCTGGCTTTGAAAGTGCCTATGCCAGGTACACTAAGGTCATCAACTACATTGCCTGTTGGAAACATTGCTTCTGAAGGATCGACAGGGCTGACAAAATCAACTTTAACTTCAGCAGCTGGGAAAGTGACCCCATCGAGTTCAAAGTTACCTGTTTCTTGTACTTGACCGTTTGTTATGGGGATATGTGCGATGATCGTCTTGTTGATATTTTTTTGCCAAATTCGTACTACAGCTATGCCATTATCTGGCACACGTTTTTTATCAACGAGGCCACATGTGATTGCAAATGAACCTACTGCTGCAGTTAAATTACCGCAGTTACCGCTCCAATCGACAAAAGGTTTATCAATAGCGACCTGTCCAAATAAATAATCGACGTCATGATCGGCTTGATCACTTTTGGCCAAAATAACTGTTTTGCTGGTGCTGGATGTTGCACCTCCCATTCCATCCGTTTGTTTGCCGTATGGGTCTGGGCTACCTATGACGCGTAATAATATGTTATCACGTGCCTCGCCGGCTACTTGGGCCTCTTTGGGCAGGTCAGTTAAGTTAAAGAACACACCTTTGCTTGTGCCGCCACGCATGTAGGTGGCGGGAATTTTTATTTGTGGCACGTATGTCATTCTAAATCCTGTATTAAGCAGCTGATGATGACTCTAAGAAGTCTTGGGCAAAGCGTTGTAATACACCGCCGGCTTCATAGACGAGAACTTCATCTGCGGTGTCTAGGCGACATGTTACGGGGACATCAATGGTCTCGCCGTTTTTACGTGTAATTGTCAATGTAAGGGTGGCACGTGGTGTTATATCGCCTGTTACCGTATATGTTTCTGTACCGTCTATGTTGTAAGTATGACGATTTTCACCGGCTTTAAATTCAACTGGTAATACACCCATGCCAACTAAGTTAGTACGGTGAATACGTTCAAAGCCTTCGGCTACGATTACTTCAACACCAGCAAGCCTTACGCCTTTTGCCGCCCAGTCACGTGATGATCCTTGGCCATAATCGGCGCCCGCTATAATAATAAGTGGTTGTTTACGGTCCATGTATGTTTCGATTGCTTCCCACATGCGGCTGATGGTTCCTTCTGGCTCAATTCTAGCTAGCGAACCTTGTTTGATTTCGCCGTTTTCTTTAACCATTTCATTTAATAGTTTTGGGTTTGCAAATGTCGCACGCTGGGCCGTTAAATGGTCACCACGGTGTGTTGCATATGAATTGAAATCAACTTCAGGTAGGCCCATTTTATGCAGGTATGCGCCAGCAGCGCTATCTAACATAATCGCATTAGAGGGTGACAAGTGATCGGTTGTGATGTTATCACCTAGTACAGCTAGTGGACGTAAATTTTTAAGCGTACGTTCACCGGCTAAAGCACCTTCCCAATAAGGAGGGCGTCGAATATACGTTGTTTGTGGACGCCAATCATATAGGGGGCTGACTTGTTCTTGTTGAATATCTGATTCAGGGAACATCGGGATGTAAATTTCGCGGAATTGTTCGGGCTTAACATACTGCTTAACAATTTCGTCAATCTCTTCATCGCTAGGCCAGATATCTTTTAAGGTGACTGGATTGCCTTCTTGATCATTACCTAGGATGTCTTTTTCAATATCAAAACGAATAGTACCTGCAATCGCATAAGCAACAACTAATGGTGGTGACGCCAAGAAAGCTTGTTTTGCATATGGGTGAATTCGTCCATCGAAGTTGCGGTTGCCAGATAATACAGCAGTGGTATATAGGTCTCGCTCAACCACTTCTTTCTGAATAACGGGATCCAGTGCGCCGCTCATCCCATTACAGGTTGTGCAAGCAAAGCCGACGATACCAAAACCCATTTCTTCGAGTTCAGGTAATAGGTTTGCTTCTTCTAAGTAAAGCTGTGCTACTTTTGAACCTGGTGCGAAGGATGATTTTACCCACGGTTTGCGGGTTAGGCCTAGTTCGTTAGCTTTCTTAGCGACAAGGCCAGCAGCAATAACATTACGTGGATTACTAGTGTTAGTACAGCTAGTGATGGCGGCAATGATAACTGCACCGTCGGGCATTAAGCCTTCTTCGTTTTCTACGGTGCCTGAAATACCACGTTCAGCTAATTCTGATGTTGGTACACGGCGGTGAGGGTTTGATGGGCCAGCAATATTACGTACGACGGTTGATAAGTCGAATGTTAATACGCGTTCGTATTCAGCTGTTTTAAGATCATCGGCCCATAGGCCTGTTTCTTTGGCGTAGTTTTCTACCAATTTAACTTGTTCGGCATCTCTGCCGGTTAGTTTTAGATATTCGATGGTTTGCTCATCAATAAAAAATAAGCCTGCGGACGCACCAAATTCAGGTGTCATATTTGAAATGGTGGCACGGTCACCGAGTGTTAACTCGGCAGCGCCTTCGCCAAAGAACTCAAGGTAGGAAGAGACAACTTTAGCATTACGCAGGAATTCGGTAATAGCCAGTACGATATCAGTGGCTGTAATACCAGGTTGTCGTTTGCCAGTGAGTTCAACACCAATGATATTAGGTAAGCGCATGTATGACGGGCGACCCAACATGACTGTTTCTGCTTCTAGGCCACCAACGCCAATTGCAATAACTCCTAAGGCATCAACATGTGGTGTATGGCTATCTGTTCCGACGAGTGTATCAGGGAATGCAACGCCGTCACGAGCATGTATAACCGGAGACATTTTTTCTAAGTTGATTTGATGCATGATGCCATTACCAGGCTGAATCACATCTACGTTTTTAAAGGCTTTTTTAGTCCAATTAATGAAGTGAAAGCGATCATCATTACGACGGTCTTCAATTTCACGGTTCTTTTCAAAAGCGTCTTTTTCAAAACCAGCATGTTCTACGGCCAGCGAGTGATCCACGATCAATTGTGTAGGGACAACTGGGTTTACTTTAGACGGGTCGCCACCTTTTTCTGCAATAGCATCACGTAAGCCAGCTAGGTCGACAAGTGCTGTTTGACCAAGAATGTCATGACATACAACACGTGCTGGGTACCATGGAAAGTCTAGGTCTTGTTTGCGTTCTATTAATTGTTTGAGAGAGTCAGTTAATGAAGCTGGATCACAGCGTCGAACTAAGTTTTCTGCGTGTACGCGAGAGGTGTACGGTAGCTTTGCATAAGCGCCTGGTTCTATTGCGTCAACAGCGGCACGTGTGTCGTAATAGTCTAAGTCAGTGCCTGGTAGTTTTTTGCGGTAATCTGTATTCATTTTTTTACTCATATATATTTAGATAAAAAAGCCAGCCGTGAAATGCAGGCTGGCTTATATGTTATCACGCTGTGTTTAGTCGCGATCTTCTATCGGTGGTACTGGACGTGGGTCTGGGCCTACGTAGTCCGCATTCGGTCTAATAATGCGGTTGTTTGAGCGTTGTTCCATAATATGCGCCGTCCAACCAGTGACCCGAGACATAACAAAGATCGGGGTAAATAACTTGGTTGGGATGCCCATGAAATGATAAGCAGAAGCATGGAAGAAATCAGCATTACAGAATAATTTCTTTTCACGCCACATGACTTCTTCACAGCGTACAGACACTGGGTAAAGTGTTGTGTCGCCAACATCAGCTGCTAACTTTTCAGACCATTTTTTAATGACAGCGTTACGCGGATCACTGACCGTATAGACAGCGTGTCCAAAGCCCATGATCTTTTCTTTGCGTTTTAGCATTTCCATCATTTTTTCTTCAGCTTCATCAGGTGATTTCCAATCTTGAATCATCTCCATTGCAGCTTCATTAGCGCCGCCGTGTAAGGGGCCACGTAATGTGCCAATTGCGCCGGTCACGCATGAGTGGATGTCTGATAATGTAGAAGCACAAACACGTGCAGCAAATGTAGAGGCGTTGAACTCATGCTCTGCGTAAAGAATAAGAGAGGCGCTCATAACAGCAGTATGTACGTCGTTTGGTTTTTCGCCACGTAACATGTGTAAAAAGTGTCCGCCAACAGAATCATCATCGGTTGCTGTTTCAATGCGAACACCTTCATGACTGAATTTGTACCAGTAGCAAATGATGGATGGGAAGACAGCAACCATACGATCGATTTTATCTGTTTGTTCAGAGAAATCTTTCTCTTCTTCAAGGTTTCCCAGCATAGAGCAACCTGTGCGAATTACATCCATTGGATGAGCATCTGCAGGAATATTTTCCAGAACCGTTTTTAATGCGTCTGGTAAGCCTCGTAGAGACTTAATTTTAGCAATGTACTGATCTAGCTCTGCTTGGTTTGGTAGTTTGTTGTAAGCTAATAAATAGGCTACCTCTTCAAATTTTGCGTTTTCCGCAAGTTCGGTCATGTCATAACCGCGATAAGTTAAACCTGTGCCGGATTTACCAACGGTACATAAGGCGGTTTCGCCTGCTGATTGTCCGCGAAGCCCAGCTCCGCCTACTTTCTTTTCAGCCATTATTTTTTCTCCTTTGAAAATAGAGCATCTAATTTTTGTTCATATTCGTGGTAGCCCAATACATCGTATAGTTCCATACGTGTTTGCATGGTATCGATAACATTAACTTGAGTACCTTCTTTGCGAATGGTTTCGTAGACGTTCAATGCTGCATTACTCATTGCACGAAATGCTGACAATGGGTAGAGCACCATGCTCGCACCAGCTTCGCCAAGTTCTGTGGTAGTGAAGTAGGGTGTTTTGCCGAACTCTGTAATATTTGCTAAAACAGGTACGTCTACTGCCGCAGTAAAGGCACGGTAATCGTCTAGTTCGTAAACAGCTTCTGCAAAAATCATGTCCGCGCCAGCTTCAACGTAGGCACATGCACGGTCGATAGCAGCTTGTTGGCCTTCGCTGTTATAGGCATCTGTACGTGCCATTAAGACAAAGTCAGTGTCTGTTTTTGCGTCAGCAGCGGCTTTAACGCGATCAACCATTTCTTCTTTGGTGACAAGTTCTTTGTTTGGGCGATGTCCGCAACGTTTTGCAGCCACCTGGTCTTCAATATGAACCGCAGCAACACCGGCACGTTCAAATTCTTTGATAGTACGTGCAATGCTAAACGCGCTGCCCCAGCCTGTGTCGATATCAACCAATAAAGGGACGTCGGTTGCTGCCGTAATTCGGCTGGCATCTGTTAGAACGTCATTTAAGGTGGTAACACCAAGGTCTGGAAGTCCAAATGATGTGTTGGCAACACCGCCACCTGAAAGATAAATAGCTTTATAGCCTGTTTTTTCGGCCAATAAAGCGGCATAAGCATTGATGGTGCCCATTATTTGTAATGGTTTTTCCTGTGCCATGGCTTCACGGAAGCGTCGGCCTGCTGATTGAATGGTCATCTAAAATAAATCTCCTTAACTAAGTGTTATTTAAACGCTTTTTGGATAACCAAGCGTTTTAAGGTTGTCGGCAATTTCGCCTAAAGATGCGGGGTCGTCAATGGTGGCTGGTACCTTATGTTCTTGGCCATCGGCCATGCTTCGCATAGTGCCGCGTAATATTTTACCAGAGCGTGTTTTTGGTAATCGTTTAACGATTGTAGCCATTTTAAATGCTGCGACAGGACCAATTTTTTCACGAATTAAGGCAATTAGCTCTTCTTTAACCTCTTCTTCGTTACGGTTGGCACCTGATTGTAAAACAGCAAAACCCATTGGCGATTGTCCTTTGATGTTATCAGCGACACCAATGACGGCGCATTCAGCCACGTCTGGGTGCGATGCAAGGACTTCTTCCATTGCGCCGGTTGATAAACGATGCCCTGCTACGTTTATGACATCATCGGTACGGCCCATGATGTAGACATAACCATCTTCATCTTGATAGCCAGCATCGCCTGTTTCGTAATAGCCCGGGAAGGTTTCCAAATATGAGCTAAAGAATCGCTCTTCATTTTGCCATAGTGTTGGAAAGGTGCCTGGCGGTAGTGGTAGTTTAATGGCAATGGCGCCCATTTCACCGTTTGCAACAGCTTGTCCCGATTCATCTAAGAACTGGACATCATAGCCGGGGACGGGTTTGGTTGGTGATCCTGCTTTAACGGGAAATGCTTCAAGGCCTAAACAATTTGCAGCAATAGCCCAGCCTGTTTCTGTTTGCCACCAGTGGTCAATAACAGGGACGTGAATTTTATTTTCTGCCCATGTTAGTGTATCTGGGTCGCAACGTTCGCCAGCAAGAAATAAAGCCCGCATACATGAAATATCGTACTTTTTAAGGTAATCGCACTGAGGGTCTTCTTTTCTAATAGCCCGTAATGCAGTAGGGGCGGTAAATAATGACGCTACTTTGTATTCAGAAATAACACGCCAAAAAGCCCCCGGGTCAGGCGTGCCGATGGGTTTGCCTTCAAACATAACCGTGGTAGAGCCATTTAATAAAGGCCCATAACAAATATAAGAATGACCAACTACCCAACCAATATCTGAGGCTGCCCAGAAGACTTCGCCGGGTTTGATGTTATAAAGGTGCTCCATGGTCCACATCATGGCGACTGCGTGGCCTCCATTGTCGCGAACGACACCTTTCGGCTGGCCAGTGGTGCCAGAGGTGTAAAGAATATAAAGTGGGTCAGTTGCTTCTACCGAAACACAATCGACAGGTGATGCACTATTAATAGCGCTGGCCCAATCAATATCTCGGCCTTCTTTCATAGAGGCAGTTGCTTGCGGGCGTTGTAAAATAACCGTGTTAGCAGGCTTGTGCTCGGATACGTTAATCGCTTCATCGAGCAACGGCTTATATTCAATAATGCGACTGCCTTCAATGCCACAAGATGTTGATAAAATAACGCTGGGTTTTGCGTCGTTAATACGCGTGGCGAGCTCGTTTGCGGCAAAGCCGCCAAACACAACGGAGTGAACTGCGCCGATCCTAGCGCAGGCTAGCATTGACATCACGCCTTCTGGAATCATCGGCATGTAGATCAGCACTCGGTCTCCTTTTGTGACACCAAGGTTGGTTAAAACGCCGGCTAACCTTGATACTTCATCAAGAAGCTCTTGGTAACTGTAAGTTTTTTTAGTGTTTGTAACGGGGCTGTCGTAAATTAGTGCGGCTTGTTTTGCAAGACCATTTGAGACATGGCGATCGAGAGCGTTGTAGCAGGTGTTTAACTTGGCGCCGGCAAACCATCGATAATAAGGGGCTTTTGAGTCATCCAGTACGCGATCCCATTTTTGGTCCCAATCAATCGTCTTCGCAGCGGTTGCCCAAAAAGCTTCGGGCTGTTCAAGGGATTGCCTATATTGATCTAAATACTGCCCCATCTTTTTCTCCAAGAAGTGAATGCTAGTGACTATTTTTTTATTTGTTACGTTTTATAGTTTGAACAGCCGGTCATAATACTATTTTGAGGTGTTTTTTTCAACCCAAACCCTTAAGCCTTGGATGATTAGACTTATATCTAACATTAGAATTTTAAACAGGTTTTCTTTGCTGATTTGGCAGCCTGTCGCACGAATTTCTTCCACAAAATAGTTTTTTATTTTATCACCCAAGTCCTTGTCAGATGTTGTCTGCAAGGCAAGGTCGGCAAATATTTTTATGCGTTGACGAAGTGATTCTGCGAGTGGGTTTAAATTATCTACCATGCAAAAGTGCGTAAGGTAGGCACGATCACACTGGGTGTTCATAAGTTTATCAATAGATTCTAGCCAGTCAGCAGGGTCAAAATCTACTGGTGAAGATGGCGGGAATATAAACGGTTGACCGCTAACAGTCAGTTCTGGATAGGCGACACCGAAGGTATCTCCAGTAAACATGCCGTTGCTGGTTTTGTCGATAATACACACGTGGTGCTTTGCGTGGCCTGGTGTATCAATAAATTCAAGTAGCCTATTTTGAAAGTTTAACCTAAGCCCATCATTAGCTTCTGTGACGCGTTGTTGATCGATTGGGACCAAATTGCCGTATTGTTTTTTGAATTCTGCCTCACCATATACAGACGAAGCGCTTGCTTGGAGCCTGCTTGGGTCGATCATGTGTCGAGCGCCTCGTGGGTGAATAATAAGTTGAGCATTAGGGCATTGTTGCATGAGGCTGCCGGCACCACCTGCATGATCTAGGTGAACATGTGTGGGGATAATGAAATCAACATTATCAACAGGAATGTTTTTGATTTTAAGAAGTTCTAGTAATAGAGGGGTTGTGAAATTGGTGCCAGTATCAATAAACGCAGCATGATTGTTTTGCTCAATGAGGTAGCAACTGGCTAAACCAGGCCGAATATATTGCGTGTCGATGCAACTAATGCCATATCCTAACGATTTATAGGTTGGTTTTTCCATGTGTTTGCCTGTTGGGTTTGTTTTTAGTTAAGTAAGGGGCTGATATTTCAAACTAAAGACTACTGTATTGGAGCGTGTGAGCAAACTTTTTATATGAGGCTAGTGCCGAGAAAATACTGATGTTACACAGTGGTTTGAACTGTTGGGTTAAGACGTTACGGCAGGGGGGGTATGTTTTGTAACAGTAAATATAGTGAGCTGATGTAAAAAGGCGAGGCTTTATTTCCTATGCTTAGAGGGAGTATAAAGTTTGATATACTGAATCTATAATTTTAATGAAAAATAAAGGAGCGAGCGTGGCAACGTATAAATCCCCAGTGCAAGATATGGAGTTTGTTTTAAATGAAATTATCAATGTTGGTTCTTTAACCGAGATTGAAAAGTTTGAAGATGCAACGGAAGACATCATTACGGGTGTACTTGATGAGGCCGCTAAGCAAATTGATAATACTATTGGCGTTCTAAACGAGTCTGGTGATGCCGAGGGTGCTTCGTTAAACAACGGTGAGGTAACCACCCCTGAGGGATTTAAAGAAGCCTATGCATCTTATGCAGAAAGTGGCTGGATTGGGCTAGATAAAGACATTGAGTTCGATGGCCAAGGGCTACCTTATGTTCTAGCGACAGCGGTTACCGATATGCTATCAGGAGCGAACGCTGCATTTTCTTTGTACCCAGGCCTAAGCAATGGGGCGTATGAGGCATTAAAAGCGCACGGAACACAAGCGCAAAAAGAAACCTATATGAGCCATTTAAGCCTCGGTGATTGGAGTGGCACAATGTGTCTGACAGAGCCCGGTGCTGGTAGTGACCTTGGGCAAGTGCGAACAAAAGCTGTGCCACAAGAAGATGGCAGTTATTTGATTGAAGGTAATAAAATTTTTATTACAGCAGGTGAGCATGATCTAACCGACAATATTATTCACTTGGTATTAGCAAGAACACCCGATGCACCGGAAGGTATTCGTGGTATCAGTATGTTTGTTGTGCCTAAATTTTTGATTAATGAGGATGGCTCATTAGGTGAACGGAACGCAGCAGAGTGCGCCAATATTGAAGAGAAAATGGGTATTCATGGCTCCAGCACTTGTGTGATGAATTTTACTGATGCAAAAGGTTATTTAGTGGGTGAGCTCAATAAAGGCATTCAAAATATGTTTGTGATGATGAATGCAGCTCGCTTAATGGTCGGTTTGCAGGGACTTGGCGTTGCTGAGCGTGCAACACAAAATGCGATAACGTATGCAAAAGAACGTAAACAAGGGCGTCCACTGACCCGTAAGGCCGAGTCTTCATTTGATAGTGATACTATTATTGTTCACCCGGATGTGCGCCGTATGTTGTTCACCATGAAAGCATTAACAGAAGGCTGCAGAATGATGGCGTACGACACCGCTAAACATGTTGATTTATCCGAAAACCACCCTGATGAGGCAGTACGAAATGCTTCAAAGGCTCGGGTAGATTTGATGACGCCGGTGTGTAAGGCGTTTATTACTGACGTGGGTGTGGAAGTGTCAGGCCTAGGTGTGCAAGTGTATGGTGGTCATGGTTATATCAAAGAACATGGTATGGAGCAGAATATGCGTGACAGTAAGATATTCTGTATTTATGAAGGGACGAATGGAATTCAAGCGATGGACTTGGTTGGCCGCAAGCTTTCAATGAATGATGGGCAGTTACCGATTGATTTTTTTGCTGAGGTAAAAAGCGAGCTCGCCTCGGCGAGTGCTGAGATGGCATTTGTTACGCAGCCATTAACATCTGCCCTAAGTGCCCTAGAAGAAGTGACGGCTTGGTTGATTAAATCGAAAGAAGAGGATCTAAATGATTCCGCGGCAGCGGCGGTAGATTATCTACAGATGTTTGGCTTAGTTTCATTAGGGTATTATTGGCTACGAGCCGCTAAGGTTGCCAGTGGAAAAGAAGGCGTGTTCTACCAAGGCAAGTTAGCGACAGCTAATTTCTTTGCAACAAAGCTTTTGCCGCGTGTTCATGGTTTGGCTCCTGTGGTTATGTCGGGAAGCCGCTGTGTTATGGAGCCAAGTGAAGAGTTGATCGTTTAGCTTTAAACGATTTAAATTAAAAAGATAAGGCCCAGCTGTCTTCACGGGCTTTGTTTTTTCGAAGACAGTTCACAGGTTATTATTTATAAATAAAAAAAACAGGTTTCTTGTATGAATCTTTTTGAGATGTCGTTGGATAAAAATCCAGCCAATTATGTCTCACTTTCGCCACTTACTTTTTTAAAGAGGGCGGCAGATGTTTATCCAAATAAAATAGCATGTATCCATGGTGAGCAGAAAATAACTTGGGCTGAGACGTATCTTCGTTGCGTTAAGTTAGCCTCGGCGCTTGCGAGCAGAGGGGTAAAAAAAGGAGATACCGTTTCAACGATGTTGCCAAATATTCCAGCGATGTTTGAATTACACTTTGCTGTGCCAATGTTGGGCGCAGTATTACACTCAATTAATACACGTTTAGATGTTAAATCAGTTGCTTTTCAGTTGGACCATGCTGAAAGCAAAGCGGTCTTTATTGATGCTGAGTTTGCTGATGTTATGGCGACGGCAGTAAAGGAAGCCGAGGTATCCCCGCTAGTAATTGATGTGGAAGATGCAACATTTGGCTCGAGGCAGGCCATTGGCGAGGTTGAATATGAAATGCTCGTTGCTGAAGGTAATGAGACATTTCAATGGAGTTTGCCAGAAGATGAGTGGCAGTCGATTACATTGAACTATACCTCTGGAACCACGGGTAATCCAAAGGGAGTTGTTTATCATCATCGCGGGGCTTACCTAAACGCACTTAATAATATAGTGACCTGGGATATGGGCAATCACCCTATTTATCTTTGGACGCTTCCAATGTTTCATTGTAATGGCTGGTGTTTCCCTTGGAGTCTTGCTGCTTCTGCGGGCACAAATGTTTGTTTGCGTAGTGTGTTACCGAAAACGATTTTTAAGCTTATTAAGTCTGAAAAAATAGATCATTTTTGTGGTGCACCGACGGTTCTCACCATGCTGATCAATACGCCAGAGAAGCATCAAAAAGGCATTGAGCACGAAGTGAAAGTTATGACCGCTGGCGCTGCGCCGCCGGCAGCGGTTATTCAGAAAATGGAAGAAATGAGTTTTAGTGTGACACATGTTTATGGGTTAACTGAAACTTATGGCCCTTGTACAGTATGTGCTTGGCATGATGAATGGGATGAGTTGCCGTCTGATGAACAAGCAGCGCTTCGAGCTCGACAAGGGGTTAGGAGCGCAATGCTGGAAGATTTAATGGTGGCGGATCCAGAAACACTCGAACCGATGCCTAAAGATGGCGTGAGTATGGGCGAGGTATTTATGCGTGGGAATAATGTGATGAAGGGATATTTAAAAAACCCGTCAGCATCTGACGAAGCATTTAAAGGCGGTTGGTTTCACTCGGGGGATTTAGCTGTGTGGCATGAAGATGGCTATATAGACATCAAAGACCGATCAAAAGACATCATCATTTCAGGTGGTGAAAACATATCCACATTAGAAGTTGAATCTGTTTTGTACCGTCATCCAGCTATTTTAGAGGCAGCTGTTGTTGCTAAATATGATGATGTATGGGGTGAGAAGCCATGTGCTTTTGTGACCTTGAAAGAAGGTGAAAACGCCACAGAAAAAGAAATCATATCGTTTTGTAGAAAAAACTTGGCGCATTATAAAGCGCCGAAATATGTTGTATTTGGTGGCTTGCCAAAAACATCGACTGGGAAAATTCAGAAATTCACATTAAGAAAACAGGCAAACGAGATAAAGCACTAATTCGCTACCATGTTTGGAGTAATGATCAATACCAGAGAGCCCTTTAGTCTTTGGGTGCTCAAGTAAGGTTGGTATGAAAATAACCTCGAGCGGCCAATAAATTACAACCATGGCGAAAATAATACCATTTAAGAAGAAAACGCTGTCTGAAAAGCATAAAGGGGGGACGCTATGTCGAAATGGCCATCATGCATGGGCGATCGATAAAGACCAGCAATTTGATGTTAAACAAGGTAAATTGATGACTTTATACCGTTGTCGGCGGTGTAAGGTAAGTAAACAAAAGCTGATTTAACGCAGTTCTATGCTCGTTTTTTTGTGCGGTATCTGGAAAATGGGCTACAATGACTGTGAAGTATTTACTAATATGGAGTAAGAAATGAAGATATTCAAAAACTTAGCGGCTGTTTTGGTCGTCGCATTATTTGTATCGGGCTGTGCCTCAGTTAAGACTGACAAGTGGCAAAATTGTGCTATGGCAGGTGCTGCAATTGGTGGCGCAGCAGGCGGTTTAGGTGATGATCATGATAGGTCTGATTTAATCGTTAGTGCGATAGGTGGTGCTGTCATTGGTGGGACTATTTGTGCATTAATGGCAGAAGAAGTCGCGGCTCCGGCTCCAGAAAAAGACACTGATGGTGATGGTGTTGTGGATAGCTTGGACCAATGCCCTAATACGCCAGCGGGTGCAAAAGTAGACAGCAAAGGTTGCGCATTAGATAGTGATGGCGACGGTGTTCCTGATTATAAAGATGAATGTCCAGATTCAGCTCCAGGTGCTGTAGTTAATGAACTTGGTTGCGCTATACCTCTAGTGCTTAAAGGTGTTAACTTCCATTTTGATTCAGCCGTGTTGACGGACGAAGCAAAGCAGGTTTTAGTGCAAGTTGCTGATAACTATAAAGCATATCATTCACATGTGGCTTTGCTAATTGGTGGACATACTGATTCTAAAGGACCAGCAGAATATAACTTAAACTTGTCTCAACGTCGTGCTGAAGCAGTTCGTGCGTTTTTGATTGCTGAAGGTTGCGATGAAAGTAAATTAACAGCAGCAGGTTATGGGGAAGAAAAACCATTTGCTGATAATGCAACAAAAGAAGGACGTGCACTTAACCGCCGAGTTGAGTTAACAGTAAAGTAAAACAACTTTAAGGTTGTGATAAAAACGGGGCTTTTGCCCCGTTTTTTGTGCATAAGAATAAGTCATAGAGTAGAGTGCAGAGTTGGGATGTTGATCTTTGCTTCGTTTAGGTTAGAATCAACGTCTAGGGATAAATTAATTGTAAAATTAAATGGAGAGAATAATGAGAATTTACAAAAAACTGACAGCATTATTTGCATCAGTAGTGTTAGTCAGTGGCTGTGCAACTGTTGAAACAGAAAGTTGGCAGAATTGTGCCATAGGCGGAGCATTATTAGGCGGTGCGGCTGGCGCATTTGTTGAAGGTGCGACAGAGGTAGGCATTGGGGCCGTAGTGGGTGGTTCCTTAGGTAGTTTAATTTGTGGGGACGAGGCTGAAGCCGTACCAGATGCCGAGCCTGACACAGACGCTGATGGCGTCGTTGACAGTCGTGATGAATGCGTGGGTACGCCAGCAGGGGCAGCTGTTGATAGTAAAGGTTGTAGCACAGATAGTGATAATGATGGGGTTGCTGACTATAAAGATAAGTGCCCCAACTCTGCACCTGGTGCGAAAGTAAATGCATTAGGTTGTGTGGATGCTTTAGTTTTGGAAGGCGTTAACTTTCATACGGCCTCGGCTGAGTTGACTGATTCTGCGAAAGCTATTTTACTACCCATAGCAATGGCTCATCGTAAGCATTATGCGGATGTAAACTTGTTGATAGCTGGTCATACTGACTCACAAGGTACAGATGCGTATAACCAGGGTTTATCTGAAAGGCGTGCAGCATCAGTTCGTGCTTTTATGATTACACATGGTTGTGATGAAAACATGCTCTCAACAATCGGATATGGTGAAAGCAAGCCTGTTGCAGATAATGCTACCTCTGAAGGGCGTGCTAAGAATCGTCGTGTGGAGATGAGCGAAAAGAAATAGTTACTTAATAAATGAAAAAACGGGGCTTTTGCCCCGTTTTTTTTTGTAAAAAATAAACCAATTAGTAAGGCTAGGCGTAATCTTAAAACTCAAAAGTGGCGTTACTGCCAATGAGCTTTATGCCAACGAAGTTAGGTTTATGTGCTTTTCTATGAGCTTGTCTTTGACAGACTGGGCAAGATTAGTGCTAGCAGATACACCAAATGAGTTTATTCTGGCGGGAGTCGCTGATATTTTTATTATTTTTTCCGGTTAGGGTTGGGACTGCTTGGCTAATAAAGAACAGCGAGCAGTACGGTCGACAGAAAAATTATTTATTCGTTATTTTCCATTTTTGCGCGATGCCGCTGGACGTTTCGCTATAAATATATTGCCCATCAGATGAGAAAGCCAAGGCAATAATAGCGGCGGCCTCATTGCCCCATATAACGTCTTTTTTTGGCATCCATGTGTTAAGCAGACTGCCTGTTTTAACATCCCATAAGTCAATTCGTTGATTGGGCCTACCTGTAAGTAGGTGCTGGGAGTCGGCTGAGAACTGGCTAGCGGAAACAGTCATATACCTCATAGGAAGCTGGCTTAGTTTATCGCCAGTTTCAGTATCCCATAGTTTGGTTTTCCCTAGGGAAGCATTACTCATCGCATAACGACCATCATCAGATAAAGCGACATTAAATATTTTAAAGTTTTGGCGCCATTGTTGGGTCAACTCTCCAGTTTTAAGGTCCCAGAGCTTTGCGTATTGATCATTAGCTCCTGTAATAGCGTAACGTCCGTTGTGTGATAGAGCGACAGTATTAACAAAACCATTGTGCTTGAAGCTGTAAATGATTTTTCCATAATAAAGATCGAAGTAATAGGCTTTGTTCGATTCCATACCGATAAGAGCATGTTGACCATTGCTTGAAATAGCGATATCTGTAATATTAGGAAAGTCCCAATAGCCAATAATTTTGCCACTTTTGACCTCCCATAAAGCAAGGGAGTTACTCTCAGCGGTAATAGCAAACTTATTATTAGCAGATATTGCAGTGGCGATAATGCCTTTATTGTTATCGGTGTGTTGCCAGCGGTGTAGTATGGTGTTGGTAGCTACTTCAATGAGTTGTGCTACACCATTTGTTATAGAGACAAGGGCTAGTGAACCGTCTTTAGATAGGCTTGCATTGAGTAAGCCCGCTTTATCATGCACCCATTGTTGCTCGACATCGGTCTGATATTGACACGCTTGGAGAAAAAAAATAAGGCTAATAAGATAAATGTTTTTTAAAAAAGGACTCATCTTAATAAGGGGCGTCGGGTTATTTGAAAATACGTTTTAGTTTTAATTTTAATTGAGCGAACAAGCTGAGTGGTTTTTTGAAGGACTCCTCCGTTATCGGCTCAATCTTGTGACCTTCCATAAAGGCTGTTAGTACCTTATTAAAAGCCTTTGGTTGTTCTAATTGTGGGCTATGACCAACGCCATGAAAGGTATGAAATCGGCAATTATCAATATGCTGTTGCATATTTTTTAGTGGTTGTAGGGGGATAACGCTATCTAAGTCACCATGCATAATTAAAACAGGGAATTTAAAGTGCTTTAGTAAATGTGTGCCATTCCATTTTTTTAACGTGGACAAAAAACCATTAAATGCTTTTATATCCATTTTAAGAGCATCTTCAACGATCAGGTTGAGATAGAATTTATTGTAGTTGAGCCTCGGCATGGCTTTTTTAAAGCTGGTCATTAACAGCTTTCGTTTTAAACCAATAGTGCCTAGGAAGTGAAAGATATGTTCGGGTGAAAAAAAAGAGCCCTGGTTGGAAATATTTTTTAATGATGCCATGCCTTCAGCAGGGGCAGGAGCAACCAAGGTTAAGGTAATAATTCGATCAGCATTAGTGCCTGCTAACTGTTGGGCGACAGCACCGCCTAATGAATGACCAACAAGGTGAAATTTATCTAGCTTTAGTTGGTCGGCAAACTGCAGAATGTCTTCGCTGAGCGTTTCTATATCGTAGCCACTGCTAGTGACTTCACTGTCACCACAACCCCTGAAATCGGGTGCGTACCCTTGGAAGCCATTAGGCAACTGTTGTAAAAAAGGTTGCCAATAATGCCAACTGCCAAAATTGCCATGTAGCAGGATAATGGGTATATCGCCGTTTGATTGGTGCTCGTAATGGACGTTAAGGTGTTCAAGTTGAATAAAAGGCATAGTGTTAGTGAACCCAGTTCAATTTATTGTGTAAGGAAACAACGGAGCCAATAATAATTAAAGTAGGTGGTTTTGGTTTAAGCTGGTCCACTTTATCGGCGATATGTAATAAATCAGAAATGATGACGCGGTGATCTGCTGTTGTGCCTTTTTGAATGAGGGCGACAGGGGTGCTGCCTGATAATTGTCGTTCAATAAGTTTTTCACTAATTTGCCGAAGTCCAATTAGCCCCATATAAATCACAATAGTTTGGTTGGGTTTGGCCAGTTGGTCCCAGTCTAAATTGACCGTATTGTCCTTTAAATGCCCCGTGACAAACATGCATGATTGCGCGTGATCTCGATGAGTGAGTGGGATGCCTGAGTAACTGGCGCACCCAGATGCAGCTGTGATACCGGGAACCACTTCAAAAGCGATGCCTTCATCGATAAGCGTTTCAATTTCTTCACCACCGCGACCGAACATAAACGGGTCGCCACCCTTTAGTCGTACAACACGGTTGCCTTCTTTGGCCATTTTTATTAATAAGGCGTTTATGCCTTCTTGCGGCACACTATGTTTGCTGCGTTGTTTACCGACGTATATACGCTCAGCATCGCGACGGGATAAGTTTAGGACTTCGTTAGATACAAGACGGTCGTAGATAATGATATCTGCCAATTGAAGTAACCTTAACGCCTTTAATGTCAATAATTCAGGGTCGCCTGGGCCTCCGCCTACAAGATAAACCTTGCCGTTGGTAGCGACATCAGGTGCTTTATGTAGAGCCTGCAGCAAGCCTTTTTTAGCCTCTTCATGCTGCCCTTGGTAACTGAGTTCGGCGACAGGGCCATTGAAAATAGTTTCCCAGAAAATGCGTCGTTGCTTGATGTTGGAGAAATGATCTTTCACAGCCTGACGGCATTCGGCAGCAAGGCTTGCTAATTTCCCTAAAGATTGTGGGAGCAGCGTTTCAAGCTTTGCACGCATTAAGCGAGACAAGACAGGCGCAACACCGCCACTTGAGATGGCGATGGTCATCGGAGAGCGGTCAACAATGGCAGGAAAAATGAAGCTACATAATTGAGGTTGATCTACAACGTTAACGGGAATGTTGTTTGCCCATGCTTCAGAGGAGACTTGAGCATTTGTTTGTTCGTCATTGACGGCGCAGATAACTAGATGAAAGTCGAGGGTGTCAGTTGGTTTAAAAGCTCGGTTAATATGGTGTATTTGCTGATCAGTAGCCAACTGAGATAATTCGTCTGATAGCGTTGGAGCAATAACAGTGACATTGGCGCGAGCCTCTAATAACAGGCGAGCTTTTCGAGTAGCCACTGAGCCCCCGCCAACTAGTAGACAGTTTTGTTTATCAAGTTTATGAAAAAGCGGAAGGTAATCCATGGTCTATTTTAACTCTGAATGTCGAAAACAGGTAGTTAGGTGATCATTAACAAGGCCAGTAGCCTGCATGAGCGAGTAACAAATAGTTGGGCCAACAAAACTAAAGCCCCTTTTTTTTAAATCACGACTTAGTCGACTGGACATGTCTGTTTCGTTCGGCACTTGTTCGGGTCGCTCCCATTGGTTGATAAGTGGCTGATGGTTTACATACTGCCATAAGTAATTAGAAAAGCTACCAAACTCTTTTTGTGTCTTTATAAAAGCAATAGCATTTTTGACACTGGCTTTTATTTTAAGTTTATTACGTATGAGTCGTTCGTCTTGTAGTAGGTGATTTACTTTTTTGTCGCTATACTTCGCGACGATAGCTGGGTCAAAATGATCATACAGCTCACGGTAAGCTTCACGTCGTTGTAGCACTGTTGACCAACTAAGGCCTGCTTGAGCGCCTTCAAGAATCAGGTATTCAAATAATTTGTGTTCGTCTGTTAAGGGTACGCCCCATTCTTGATCGTGATACAGAATATCGAGTGGTTTTTGGGCCCAAGGGCAACGTGTCTTATCACCCATGGGTTATCGCAAGGTAATAATTGGCCAATCGTTTTTAATGGCGTGATGCTTCAGTTGTTCATCTGGGTCAACAGCCACGGGGTGGGTGACTTTTTCCAATAGGGGAATGTCATTATGTGAATCGCTGTAAAAAGTGCTATTACTGAGGTCGGCCTGATTATCAGCAAGCCATTGTGTTAACCGGGATACTTTCCCATCTTGATAGCAAGGAGTGTCAACATATTCTCCAGTATATCGACCATCAACGAACTCGGGCTCTGTTGCCAATACTGTTGGGATGCCGAAAAGCTTCACAATAGGTTCGGTAACAAAACGATTGGTGGCGGTAATTACCATTAAGGTATCGCCTTTATTACGGTGTTCTTCAACTAGGTCCTGCGCTGCGGTTAGTATCAAAGGGCGAATTTTTTCATCAATAAACTGCTCGCGCCACTGATGCAGCTTTTCAACGGGGTGATCGGCAAGAAATGATAATGCAAAACTCAGGTACTCATCGATATCCAGCTTACCTTGACAGTAATCGTTGTAGAACTGGGTGTTTGCTTTTGCGTAATCATCGCCATCGACGAGTTTTTTCTCAACAAGAAACTCGCCCCAAAGGTGGTCACTGTCGTCACTAATTAAGGTATTGTCGAGGTCAAAGATGGCAAGGCTCATGGGCGTATTATGTTTACAAGTAGGTTATGAGGGGTACATCAATGTTGCTAGAGGCGCTAGCCCCCATTAATGTGATTTAACTGTAAGTCTGACATAAATATTGGTGATTCCCAATCATTTTGTTATGGATGGTCGCACTGTGTCTAAACGTGGCTATAATAATCAATATTAAATTTTAGTTTAACAAATGAATCATGATTGATGACGATGGCTACCGACATAATGTTGGCATCATTTTATGTAGCCAACACAATAAATTGTTTTGGGCACGGCGTGCGAATCAAAGTGGTTGGCAATTTCCTCAAGGCGGCATGAATGAGGGTGAAACTCATGAAGAGGCGATGTACCGTGAGTTGTATGAGGAGATTGGTTTAAAACCCGAGCATGTTGAAGTTGTTGGAAAAACAAGAGAGTGGGTTTATTACGACTTACCTAAACGTTATGTTCGTAGGGATCGTTCACCAGTGTGTAGAGGTCAAAAGCAGATTTGGTTTATGTTACGGCTGGTGGGTGAAGAAAAACATATTACATTTGATAAAACGGAGACACCAGAATTTGATAGCTGGCGCTGGGCTGATTATTGGGAGCCGGCTTTCGATGTTGTGTATTTCAAGCGTAATGTGTATTTAAGTGCATTAACCGAAATGTGGTCTTTTTTATTCCCGGGGATTACGCCTAATATTTTTAAAAAATAACTAATACCCAGCAGAGTTTTGATCGAGGTTATTGGGGGTAGTTGCTAGTCTGATAACATCCGTGTGTATCCCACCATTGGGTGTTAAGCTCAGCCAGCGATACCCAGGTGCTATATTGTCTATAGCAAACTCTTGGCTAAAAGGCTTAAATTGGAAGCAGGTCGATGGTGTTGAGTAGACGGGACTACCCGCAATGGTACTGCTGAACGATTGGTGGACGTGCCCATGAATAATGCCTTGCACGCTTGGGTTGTTCTCGATTAAATAAAGAAGAGACGCTGGGTTTGCAACGCACATACTATCTAGCCATTGGCTACCGACAGGCTTTAATTGATGATGCAAACAGATGAGCACATGCTTAGCGGGATGAGCATCGATTTCTTGCTGGAGGTTGGCTACCTCCTGCTCGTTTAGAGTCCCGCCTTCTTCACCGGGTGTTTCAGAGTTGAGAAATGCAAAGAGCCATTGTTTATGATGTAAAAAAGGCTGGTACATCATGGGTGGTGTTGAAAACAGGCTGGTTAAGGTGCTGGAAGTGTCATGATTACCAGGAAGCACGTAACACGGGATGCCGAGCTTTTTTAAATGCTCAATCAGGCGTTGGTAAGACTGAATGGAGCCGTCTTGGCTTAGGTCGCCAGTGAGAAAAATAAGGTCGGGTGGCCAGCTTTGTTGTTGTGCTAGGCTTAAAATGGACAGAAAGCTCTCTTCAGTGTTAACTCCTACCAATTGATCATCAACAGACGCCATCAGGTGCATATCAGTCAGTTGGAGAACTTTTATGCTCGAAGGTTCGCAATGAGCAGGTGAGAAAACGTTAGCTTTTTTCAAGAATCTTTTGGAACAATTTAAAGTTTCTCTAAGTATAGCCGCTGATTTTAAAATTGCGCTGAGAAAGAATAGATCCTTAAGCGATTTTTTTAATCATCACCATTGAGCGGCGAGTTTGGTTGTAACGGAGGCGTTTCTCAGCTGGTAAATCATTCAGGGTGGCGGGAGAAAACCCTTTTTCTGCGAACCAATGGCTGCTTTGTGTTGTGAGAACAAACAAGTGGGTTAACCCATGGCTGCGAGCTTTATTCTCTATCATGCTCAATAAATATTCGCCCCGTTCCCCAGTGCGGTAATCGGGGTGAACAGCTACGCAAGCTAACTCGCCCATCAGCTCATCGGGGTATTCGTACAGGGCTGCGCAAGTTGTTATTAAGCCATCTTGTTCAATCACATGAAATTTATTAATATCCATTTCAATGGCTTCACTAGGGCGGTAGGCAAGAAGGCCTTTTTCTTCTAAGGGCCGAATAAGTTCGATAATGCCATGGAGGTCATTAATGGTAGCGGGGCGTGCGTCTTCAAAGGGCTGAATGCTGATCAGTGTGCCTGAGCCTTGCCGAGTAAACAGTTCTAATTGCAGCCCACCATTAATATTTCGGTCAATTAGGTGAATTCGCTTTACACCTAACTGGCTGGCGCGAATGGCTTCTTGCAAGTGCAAGTAAGCATCGTCTTGTTGATTGTCAGAGGACGTTAATAGGGCTTGTGCTTGCTCGGTAGTTAATTGGCGAATGAGTTTGTTTTTCTTGGTGAGAATCTCCGCTCGCTCGGTCATTATGATGAGTTTATCAGCTTTTATTTCGGTCGCTATTTCGGTTGCTATTTCTTCACTACGTAAATTAAAGACCTCACCGGCGGGTGAATACGCCAAGGGTGAAATAAGAACAATTTGGCCTGCATCCAGCGTTTTAGAAATGGTTTCGTTATTAACGCGGCGCACAGCCCCTGTAAACTGGTAGTCAACCCCATTAATAATACCGAGTGGTTTTGCAACGATAAAATTCCCAGAAGCAATATTAATGGTCGAGCCAGAAGAGGCGAGATTGGCTAGACGAGTTGATAGCTTAGCTTCAATATTAGTATGTGTTGTTCCTGCGGCCTCTTTTGCTAATTCAAGGGTTAGCTTATCTGTGACTCTAAGGTGTTGAAAAACACGGCTAGGGTGCTGGTGTTCATGTAGTTTCTTCTCTAGCTGGGTGCGGATACCGTGAACTAGGATAAGACGAATACCTAAGCTATGAAGTAACGCAATATCCTCCATTAATGTTGAGAATAATGTGTCATCGATAGCATCACCGCTAAAGTTTATGACAAATGTTTTCTCCCGATGGGCATGAATATAAGGGGCCGTATTCCTAAACCAATTAATAAATTGATGAGGGGCTATCGGCTCACCTTTGCCAAACCGAGGGAGGGGATTATGTTTACCTTGCTCGAGGGATATATTCAGTTCGTTGGCTGCGTCGATAATGCTCTTCATGGCAGAAGAGGGCACTCGCCCATCGGTACCATGCTTGCTTTTTGGGTAGGTCCAACGGTAAATAGTGGCGGGGTCTTTATTAATGGCCTTAGCTAGCTGCTTTACGCCTCCAAACTGCCGAATAATAAAATTTGCATCATCTTCCATGCGGGAATATTATATTTTTATTGCATTAATTGCAAAAAATATTAATTTTTTGCAATTAAAAGCCTATTTTATGCAAATATTAGAGATTATTTTTTGCATAAAGTTGCAATAAGGCGTTATTTGATCCGCAGGAATGTATTCATTGGCTTGGTGAGCCTGGTCAATGTTCCCCGGTCCGACGACGAGGGTCTCAAGGCCGAGCCTATTAAGAAAAGGTGCTTCTGTGCCAAAGGCAACTGCTTCGGCTTTTTTGCCAGTCAGAGACTCGACCATTTGAGTCAGTTTTGCATTAGCGGCTGTTTCAAAGGCCGGTACGCCAGCAAAAATAGGGCGATGAGCTATCGTCAGTTTACTGTCGATAGAAAGTATGTTGTTGAGACGTTTTTGCAGGTCGGCCCTTAACGTGTCGATATCCATGCCAGGTAGTGGTCTGATATCTATTTGAGTTTCGCAGTGCGAGCAAATTCTGTTGGGGTTGTCGCCACCATGTATAGATCCGATATTCATCGTTGGTGAGGTTATAGCAAAACTTGGGTTTTGGTGTTTGCGTTGTAAGTCATCACGCCATTTTAATAACTCGTTGATGACTTTATGCATCCCTTCGGTGGCGCTAGCGCCTAAATTAGGGTTGCTAGAATGGCCAGCTTGCCCGGTAACAACAAGTGACTCCATCATCACACCTTTATGCATGCGAATGGGTGTTAACCCAGTGGGTTCGCCAATAATGGCATACTTAGCATGATGGAACTGTTTTTTGGTGAGTGCTTGAGCCCCAGTCATTGCACTTTCTTCGTCTGCAGTGGCCAGTATTGTCAGTGGTCGTTTGAAATCCTTAGGATTAAAGCGCGAAGCAACATCGATGGCCAGCGCGAAAAAAGACTTCATGTCAGTACTGCCTAAGCCATAAAAATGGTTGTTTTTTTCGGTAAGTTTAAAGGGGTCTTGTTGCCAGTGATGTTCATCATAAGGCACTGTATCGGTATGCCCGGAAAGGACCAAGCCATCTGCACCTTTGTGGTTAGGGCCGATGGTGGCGATGAGATTGGCTTTTCCGGGGTGGTTTGAAAGCGGTTCAACTGAGACAGTGAAGCCAAGATTTTCTAACCAATCGGCCAGTAAGTGAATAACTGGAAGGTTGCTCTGGTCGAGCGACTGATTAGTGCTGCTGACTGATGGCGTGCCAATTAAGGCACGCATCATGTCAAGCATATTAAGTGGTGTGATCAAGGCTTATGAGTACAAGCCAAAAAGGAGTGGGATCATCCTAATTAGCTGGTTTTATCAGTCACAGCGCCTTCTGAAGCTGAACTGACCAATTTTGCATATTTGGAAAGAACGCCACGTGTGTAACGCGGTTTAGGTTGTTTCCAATTTGCAAGACGTTGTTGAATGACTTCATCGTCTAGGTGCAGACGTAACTCATTTTTTACGCTATCAATCGTAATCGTGTCGCCATCTTCAACAATAGCGATAGCCCCACCTTGAAACGCCTCGGGAGTGATATGGCCCACCACAAAACCATGTGTTCCACCAGAAAAACGGCCATCAGTGATAAAGGCAACTTTATCGCCCAGTCCTCTGCCCATAATGGCTGATGTTGGCGCTAACATTTCTCTCATGCCAGGGCCGCCTTTAGGCCCTTCGTAGCGTATAACCAAAACATCGCCTTCCTTGATGGATCCACTAAGGATGCTGGCCATCGAATCTTCTTCAGAGTCGAAGACGCGAGCGGTTCCTGTAAAACCAAGACCTTCTTTGCCGGTAATTTTAGCGACAGCGCCTTCGGAGGCAAGGTTACCGTGAAGGACAACGAGGTGACTGTCTTTCTTGATGGCATTGTCTAGCGAATGAATAACATCTTGATCATCTGGGTAAGGCGCAACATCAGCTAAGTTTTCAGCTAGCGTTTTACCTGTAACGGTTAAACAATCACCATGCAATAAACCAGCATCTAAGAGTATTTTCATTAATGGTTGAATGCCACCAATTTCAATTAGTTCACCCATGGAATATTTTCCACTGGGTTTTAAGTCGGCGACCATTGGCACGCGTTTACCGATTTCGGTAAAGTCGTTTAATTTAAGGTCAACGTTGGCGCTATGTGCCATTGCTAATAGGTGAAGAACAGCATTGGTTGATCCGCCTAGGGCAATCACAACGGTAATAGCGTTTTCAAAGGCTTTACGGGTCATGATATCGCGAGGCTTGATGTCGAGCTCTAGTAATTTTAAAACAGCTTTACCGGCATCTTCACAATCTTTTTTCTTGTCCGTTGAAATAGCTGCTTGAGCAGAACTGTTCGGCAAGCTCATGCCCATCGCTTCAATAGCAGAGGCCATGGTGTTTGCGGTGTACATGCCTCCGCATGAGCCAGCACCAGGAATCGCTTTTGATTCGATGGCGTGCAATTCGTCGTCATCAATCAGGTTATTTGCACGAGCGCCTACGGCCTCAAAAACTGAGATGACATCTAATTTACGTTGTTTATGGCAGCCCGATAAAATAGTACCGCCGTAAACAAAAATAGCTGGGCGATTTAGACGCGCTAATGCAATCATGCAACCGGGCATGTTTTTATCACAACCACCAATAGCAACAACACCATCAAAACCTTGACAGCCAACTACAGTTTCAATCGAATCGGCGATCACTTCACGAGACGTCAGCGAGTACTTCATGCCTTCGGTGCCCATTGAAATACCATCAGAAATGGTGATGGTGTTAAAAATAACCCCTTTACCACCGGCTGCATTAACGCCTTTGGCTGCGTCATCGGCTAGGCCATTAATGTGCATATTACACGGGGTCACCATTGCCCATGTGGAGGCGACGCCGACTTGTGGTTTTTTGAAATCTTCATCATTAAAGCCAACCGCATGAAGCATTGCACGACTCGGTGCGCGTTCCATACCATCCACTACTTGGGAGGAAAATTTTCTGCTATCGTTCTTTTTGTCTGACATATTGTGCTCGTATAAGTTGGGTTAATTAGAATGAAGATTGCCAAGATGATTTTTTACGCCAACTAACTTTTGGAAGTATAAAACCAAGGATAATACCAAGTAGTAAGACGCCGGAGCCGACTAGGAACCAATCTAACGCGTCACTATTTATCAGCATATCATTTTCTCTTTTCAGGCTTTCTAGTTCGCGTTCAATCGTTACGACGCGTTGTTGAAGCTGGTTACGTTCTTCAAGAATTTGCACGGCATTACTGGAGGTTTCCTTTAATTGTGCTAATTCACGTGATAATGCAGTGTTGATTTCTTTTAACTCAGATGTTTCGGTATCTAGGCTGCCTTTTTCTGAGCTCAGCTGAGTCAATTGTTGGCTGGCATCGCTGAACTTGGTTTTAAGCGCTGCCAGCTCGGCTTCAGCCTTGGCTAAACGAGATTTGGCTGAAGGGGTTTTGTTTAATAACCGTGATAAAACCCAGCCTTCGCGCGAGTTACCTAGTTTGATTTTTGAATAACCGGATGGTCGGTCAGTCTCGATCACGTTGACCATTTTGCCGCTTTTTAGTGTGGCGATAATACGGTGCTTAGAGCTTTTGCCAGAGCGAACCATGATTTCGAGCTCATCTGAGACATAAGCGGGTTGCGCCATGATGGCAGTACTTGTTAAAAGAGTGAGGATCAATAGTATTTTTTTCACAAAACGACCTTTATAAGTAAGGATTGGATTCATTATTCCATTAAAAATTCTAGTAGTGCTTTTTGAGCATGCAAGCGATTTTCAGCTTCGTCCCAAACAACACTTTGTTTTCCGTCAAGCACTTCTGGGCTAACCTCTTCGCCACGGTGAGCAGGTAAACAATGCATAAATAAAGCATCAGGCTTGGCAACAGACATCAGTGCTGAATTAACTTGATACTCTTTGAAGGCTTGCTCGCGTACTTTTTGCTCTTCTTCTTGCCCCATGCTGGCCCAAACATCGGTGACAACAAGGTCAGCGTCACGGGCGGCTAGTTTAGCATCTTGAAAAAGTTCTACATGACTAGCCGTGGCGGAAAGTAAGGCTTGCTCTGGTTCGTAACCGACCGGGCAGGCAATAGTGAGTTGGAAGTCGAGTAATTTTGCCGCATTCATATATGATTGGCACATATTGTTTCCATCACCAACCCAGCACACACGTTTCCCTTTGATATCGCCACGTAATTCAAACCAGGTTTGTAAATCGGCCAATAACTGACAAGGGTGGAAACGATCGGTTAAGCCATTGATCACAGGCACTTTGGAGTTGCTTGCAAATGTAGTCACGGTTTCGTGGTTGTTGGTACGTAACATGATACCGTCTACCATGCGGGAAATTACACGCGCAGAATCTGCAATGGGTTCGCCTCGTCCTAGTTGCGTGTCGCGAGGGGACAAAAATAATGCGCTACCACCGAACTGCGTCATGCCGGTTTCAAATGAGATGCGAGTGCGGGTTGATGATTTTTCAAAAATCATCGCGAGAACTTTATTCTTTAAGGGCTCATGAATAATGCCATCAACACGCATTTTTTTTAATTCGATAGCGCGCTGGATGATTGAGCGTAACTCGTCGGCGCTTAAATCGTTCAGGGTAATAAAATGACGTGGTTTCACCATAATAGATACTTTACAGAAAGAATGGGTTAGTGGGCAATAATCAAGTCGCTAACCAATGTGGTTATTTGTGCGGCTTCATCATCGCTAATAGTGAGCGGCGGCAGTAATCGCACTGTATTGCCGGCGGCTACATTAATGAGTAACTTCTTTTCAAGCGCTTTATTGACCAAGTCCAAACAGGGGGTTGATAGCTCAATGCCAATCATTAGCCCTTTTTGCCTAATCTCTACAACGTGCTCGCAGTGTTTTAGGTTTAACTTAAATGCTTCAGCCATTTGAGTGCCTAGCTGGGTGGCGCGGCTGGCGAGTTGATCACGTTCTACAATTTCAATAACTTTTAAAGCAGCAGCGCAGGCGAGTGGATTGCCACCAAATGTTGAGCCATGGCTGCCAGCAGTGAGCAAGCCGGTGGCTTTTTTAGACGTCAGGCACGCACCAATAGGTACGCCATTTCCTAAGCCCTTGGCCATTGTAACAACGTCGGCTTGGATGCCATTTTGTTGGCTGGCTAAGAAGCTGCCGGTGCGGCCAACACCAGTTTGCACTTCATCCAGCATAAGTAGCCAGTCATTCTTTTCGCACAAGTCACTTAATTTATTAAGGTAGTCTGCGCTAGGAATGTTAACCCCACTTTCACCTTGGATGGGTTCAACAAGCACAGCGACGATATTGGGCAACTGTTTTGAAAGCGTGTCGAGAGCGTTGATGTCGTTGTATGGGGCATGATAAAAGCCCTCTGGAAGCGGCGAGAAGCCCTCTTTTATTGCCAAATTACCAGTTGCTGTTAGGGTCGCTAATGTACGGCCGTGAAAGCTTTTATCCATAGTAACGATAATAGGGTTTTGGATATTTTTGCTGTGAGCAAAGCGACGGGCTATTTTAATAGCGGCTTCATTAGCTTCTGCACCTGAATTAGCAAAAAAAACATCATTCATGCCAGTGAGCTCGCAAAGCTTGTCAGCCAGTTTTTCTTGTTTATCAATATAATAAAGGTTCGAGGTGTGCATTAGCGTATGGGCTTGATCACTGATGGCACTAGCGACCTCTGGGTGAGCATGACCTAAACCACAAACAGCAATGCCTGATAGAGCATCAAGGTATTTATTGCCGTTTTCGTCCCACAGCCAAGCTCCTTCGCCTTTGAGAAAGCGAACCGGCATTGAAGCGTAAGTTGGCATAATATGGTGGTGCATAACGAACCTTATCAAGTTGTATTATGGTACAAAAACAAAGGCAGCCAAATCTGGCTGCCTATTTTGTTGATCTATCATTATAATTCTCTATATGAAAATCAGCAACTAATCAACTATGGATGCCATTGAGTTAAGTATCTTTTCAAGTCGAATTGAGTCTATTTGCGATGAAATGGGGGCCGTTTTACAGAGGGCAGCCTTTTCGCCAAACATAAAAGATCGTTTGGATTTTTCATGCGCAATTTTTGATGCGCAAGGTCAATTGTGTGCGCAAGCTGCCCATATTCCCGTTCATTTAGGCAGTATGGCGTACGCAATGCAAGATATTGTTGAGCAGGTAGATTGGCAACCTGGCGATATGCTGGCACTTAATGACCCTTACTTAGGTGGAACGCATTTGCCTGACGTGACGCTGGTATGCCCTGTATATATGAATGGGAGGCGAGTTGGTTTTGTTGCTAATCGTGCACATCATGCCGATATAGGTGCCGAGTCGCCAGGTTCTATGCCATTGGCAACGCATTTAGATGAAGAGGGGTTGGTTATTTCACCGACAAAGATCATGCGAGGTAACCAAGTATCTGCGGAGTTTGAACAAATAAAGCAGGCATTACGTCATACGATTGAATCCACTGGAGACTTTAATGCGCAAATCAGTGCAAACCAGCGAGGGGCGCAAAGATTATTGTCTGTTGTGGAGGACATGGGTGCTGAGAAATATGAGCGGGCATTAACACACCTTAATGAGTATGGTGATCGTTTGATGTTGCAATTATTACAGCGTATTCCAGTCGGAGTTTATCATTTTGAGGATGTCATGGATGATGATGGTCTAGGTGCTAAAGATATCAAGATCAAACTCAGTTTAACAATCAATAACAGCGAGGTTATTGCTAACTTTGCGGGTACAGCCAGCCAGGTGACAGGTAATATCAATTGTCCTTTATCAGTAGTGGCGGCGGCTGTTTACTACGTCTTCAGATGCTTAATGCCAGTTAATACTCCGGCGTGCTTTGGTGTTTATCGTCGAATTAAAATAATAGCGGAACACGGTTCGTTGATTAATGCGATAAAGCCTGCTGCCGTGGCAGCTGGGAATGTGGAAACCAGCACGCGATTGGTGGATGTGGTGATCGGCGCGTTAGCGCAGGCTGTTCCAGAAGAGCTTCCGGCCGCTAGCCACGGCAGCATGAATAATGTGGCAATGGGCGCTAAAACTGAGGGTGTTAGTTGGAATTACTATGAAACGATTGGTGGTGGAATGGGCGGGGGCGCCCTGTTTGATGGTTTATCAGCGGTGCAAACACACATGACCAATACCCTAAACACGCCTATTGAGTCTTTAGAGATGCATTACCCTCTTAGGGTTAAGCGTTATCAGGTCCGCAGTGGGTCGGGTGGAGAAGGAAAAACTAAAGGTGGCAATGGGTTGATTAGAGAAATAGAGTTCTTGAAACCGGCGCATATTACTTTGTTAACAGAACGAAGGAGGCATAAACCATGGGGGGTATTAGGTGGGCAGGCAGGAAAGTGTGGTGAAAACTGGCTAAATGAAACGCGTTTAGCCGCAAAAGTTAGCGTGGATGTTAGTGTGGGTGACTGCTTGGCAATTAAAACACCGGGCGGTGGAGGCTATGGAGTTTAGACTTATTCTAAATATTCAGGGTATAATTCAAGAAATTGTTTTTAAAAGGTGTCGATATGTCTGTAAATGAACGAATAGAAGATCAACTAAAAAATCACGCCGTTTTATTGTATATGAAAGGCACGCCGTATTTTCCGCAGTGTGGCTTTTCGAGTAAGGCGGTGCAAATTTTACAAGCATGTGAAGTCGAATTTGCTTACGTTAATATTTTTGATGATGACGAAATACGCGAAGGCCTGAAAGAATATTCAAGCTGGCCAACATTCCCTCAGCTTTATGCAAACGGCGAATTAGTCGGAGGTGCTGATATTATGATTGAAATGTTTGAAAGCGGAGAGCTGAAAACTATGCTGGATAAAATTAAGGCTGCTTAGCAAAGGCATCCCATTGATTAACGATCTTACAAAATAAAATAGCGGTTTGCTCGGCGTCATATAGCGCCGAGTGGGCTTGCTCACTATCCCAGTCCATGCCAGCTGCTTTGGCGGCCTTAGCTAATACCGTTTGGCCGTATGCGAGCCCACCTAAAGTAGCCGTATCAAATGTGCTAAAAGGGTGAAAAGGATTTCGTTTGATTTGTGTGCGTTCTACCGCGGCATTCATAAAACCAATATCAAAAGCAGGGTTGTGCCCAACCAAAATAGCACGGGTGCATTGTTGTGCTTTTACAGCTGCCCTTACGGGGGCAAATAACTTCCTAAGAGCTTCTTTTTCATCAATTGCTAAGCGGAAAGGGTGATACGGGTCAATACCGTTGAACTTTAATGCAGCAGGGTCAAGGTTAGCGCCTTCAAAGGGGATGATGTGCTCACGATGAGATGATTCAATAATAAGCTGCCCCGATTCGTCCATAGCGGGAATGACAACTGCCATTTCAAGCAAAGCATCTGTTGTGGCATTAAACCCGGCGGTTTCAAGGTCAACGATGACGGGTAGATAACTACGAAAACGATTGGCCATCGTGTTTACATCAGAATTTAGCATTTTCTCTAGACTAACAATTTAGGAATATTTCGCTATAATAAGTCAAGCAGCCTTTGGCGGCTTTATAAAGTTGCATTAAAAATTACTAAGAGAGAGTTCTCATGAGATTATCGGTGTGTTTTAGAAAAGGAATTGTGTGTATGTTTGTTGCCATGGCGGCTTTATTGTCCGGCTGTGCATCGCTAACCTCACAAGAAGAAAATGACCCTTTAGAGTTTGTGAATAGGGGGGTGTACAAGTTTAATCAAAAAGCAGATGAATATGTTCTTGAGCCTGTTGCAAAAGGTTACCAGTATGTAACACCTGATATTGTCGACCAAGGCATTACGAACTTCTTTAGTAATTTAGATGACGTGGTGGTATTTGTTAATGACATTCTACAGCTTAAGTTTAATCAAGCCTTGTCGGATGGTGGTCGTGTGCTAGTTAACACAACGGTGGGTGTGCTTGGTTTTGTTGATATGGCTACTGACATGGGGATGCCAAAAAACAATGAAGATTTTGGGCAAACATTAGGGGCTTACGGCGTAGGCACAGGGCCATATGTTGTGCTGCCTATTTTAGGGTCAAGTACGTTGCGTGACACGCTAGGTATTTATGCAGATACGTTTGTTGACCCTATTCAGCAAATTGATGATTCTGATGCAAGGTGGGCGACGATGGTGCTCAAAGGTGTAGATACCCGCGCTGATTTGATTAGAGCAAAGAAAATTGCAGACCAAGCTGCGTTAGACCCATATGAGTTTGAAAGGAGTGCGCACTTCCAGCGTCGTAATTATTTAATTTACGATGGAAATCCTCCGATGGATGATGAAGATATTTTCGATGACGAATAATTAGAGTACACAAAAAAGCCCCGTTTAAACGGGGCTTTTTTTTATTGCTTTAGCTACAGCCTAAAGGTTATTTTATTTTCCACTGTAAAGGGGTTTCTTGACGAAAAGGCGTTAACGTTTGTGTGCCAAAAGAATAGCTAGGCGGTGCTTGCCAGCTTTCTTTGCTGAGTGTCAACGTCTGTTTGTTTCTTGGTAAGCGATAAAAATCGGGCCCATAAAAACTACTGAACCCCTCCAGCTTATTTAGAGCGCCTTCTTTCTCAAAGGCCTCTGCATAAAGCTCAATAGCGGCATAAGCAGTAAAGCAACCTGCGCAGCCGCACTGGTTTTCTTTAGCCGTTGTTGCGTGGGGGGCGCTGTCGGTGCCTAAAAAGAATTTCGGGTTGCCACTGGTGGCCGCTTTAATCAATGCTTGCCTATGTGTTTCACGTTTTAAGATGGGTAGGCAGTAATTGTGTGGACGGATGCCGCCCGCTAATAAGTCGTTACGGTTGAAAAGGAGGTGTTGTGGTGTCAACGTGGCGGCGGTGTAGTTGTTTTCAAGTACAAAATCAACGGACTGCTGCGTTGTGGCATGTTCTAAAACAATGCGTAGCTCAGGAAATGTCTTTCTGATAGAGGTAAGGTATTTATCGATAAAGGCTTTTTCCCGGTCAAAAATATCAATATCTGTATCGGTGACCTCTGCATGGACCAATAACGGGAGATCATGTTTTTGCATTTCTTCTAACACAGGAAAGAGTGCAGATACATCTGCGACACCGTTAGATGAGTTAGTGGTGGCGCCTGCGGGGTATAGTTTTGCTGCAAAAATATAGTCACTTTGGCTGGCCTGTTTGATGTCTTCGATCGAGGTGTCGTTGGTGAGGTAGATCGTCATCAATGGTTGAAAGCTGCTTTTTTCTGGTAAAGCGTCTAAAATTCGTTGTCGATAAGCACTGGCTCGTTCAGCATTAACAATAGGTTGTGCCAAATTAGGCATCACAATGGCACGTTGAAACTGCTGGGCACTAAAAGCAACCGTTGTGTTGAGGGCGGGGCCGTCGCGTAAATGTAAATGCCAATCGTCTGGTTTAGTAATGGTCAGTTGAGTCGTCATATTTGTATCAATCGCACGATGAAGCTATAAAAGTGCGTTTATTTTACATACATTGCTTGCTATAGACCTCGTAAATCATTGAAAATACCCAGTTGTGTTTAGTGCAAGCGTATAACAAGAACAACCGATCAGTATTTGGAGTGAAAGAAATATGCCTATATATGAATACCAATGCGATGCATGTAAGCATCGTTGTGAAGCATTGCGTAAAATAAGTGATGCGCCATTAACAAAGTGCCCTGAATGTGGGGAAGATGCATTGAGCAAGCTTATGTCAGCCTCAGGCTTTCGTTTAAAAGGCGACGGCTGGTATGAAACAGACTTTAAAAGTGGAAAAAAGAAGAATTTAGCAGAAGGCTCATCAAAAAAGTCGAGCGAGACTAAATAATTACAGGCCTTTTCTGAAAAAGGTATATCTAGCGTGATAACTGTCAGGCTACTCAAAAAAACATAACGGTAAGGAAATAAAGATGATGCGTAGTCATTATTGTGGTGACATTAACGAAAACCACTTAGGGCAGGAAGTTGAGATTTGTGGTTGGGTACATAGACGGCGCGACCATGGTGGCGTCATTTTTATCGATTTACGCGACCGTGAAGGTATTGTACAAGTGGTGTTTGATCCAGATCGCGCTGATTCTTTTGCCATTGCCGAAAGCGTGCGTGGTGAGTATGTATTAAAACTAAAAGGCCGTGTTCGCCCGCGACCAGAAGGTACTATTAACCCTAAAATGAAAACCGGTAAGGTTGAGTTATTAGGGTTAGAGCTAGAAATTCTTAATCGTTCAGAAACCACGCCAATTCAAGTTGATGGCGATATTGAAGTGAACGAAGAAACGCGTTTACGTTACCGTTATATAGATTTGCGTCGCCCAGAAATGCTAGAAAAAATTCGCTTGCGACGCGATGTAACGCTTAATTTACGTCGCTTTTTAGAAGACGAGGGTTTCTACGAAATTGAAACGCCTTTCTTAACAAAAGCAACGCCGGAAGGTGCGCGTGATTACTTGGTGCCGAGCCGTACGCATGAGAATAGTTTTTTTGCCCTGCCTCAATCGCCACAGTTGTTTAAACAGCTGCTTATGATTGCTGGTATGGATCGCTACTATCAAGTTGTACGTTGCTTTCGTGATGAAGACCTTAGAGCGGATCGTCAGCCAGAATTTACCCAGCTAGATATCGAAACTTCTTTTATGGATGAAGGCGAGATAATGGGCTTAATGGAAGGCATGGTTAGGCGTTTATTTAACGAGGTTATCAATGTGAAATTGCCAGAGCAATTTCCGCAGATGACGTACGAAAAAGCTATGGATGTGTATGGCACTGACCGTCCTGACTTGCGTAACCCCTTAGTGTTAACAGATGTGGGTGATTTAATGGCAGCGGTTGAATTTAAAGTATTTTCTGGCCCGGCAAATAGTGATGATGGCCGTGTGGCGGCGCTTCGTGTGCCAGGAGCGAGTAGCCTGAGCCGTAAGGATATCGATGGTTACACTAAATTTGTTAGCATTTATGGCGCAAAGGGTTTGGCGTATATCAAAGTTAATGACCGTGCGGCTGGTATTGAAGGGCTGCAATCGCCTATTTTAAAATTCCTACCTGATGATGTAGTTGAAAATATCATGGACAGAACTGGCGCACAAACAGGGGACATTGTTTTCTTTGGAGCCGATAAAACTAAGGTTGTTAATGAAGCATTGGGCGCTTTACGTGACAAAATTGGTCAAGATCAAGGTCTATTGGAAGGTGATTGGAAACCTGTTTGGGTGGTTGATTTCCCAATGTTCGACTGGGATGAAAAATCAAGTCGTTGGAATGCTATTCATCACCCATTTACTGCACCTTCTTGTGATGCTGATGAGCTTAAAGCGAATACAGGTAAGGCCTTATCTAGAGCGTACGATTTAGTGCTTAACGGTACTGAAGTAGGTGGTGGTTCCATCCGTATTCATAAAACCGAAATGCAGCAAGTGGTATTTGATTTGCTAGGAATGGACGCAGTGGAATCACAAGAAAAGTTTGGCTTCCTGTTGGATGCCTTAAAGTATGGGTGCCCTCCACATGGCGGTATGGCGTTTGGTTTAGATCGCTTGGTGATGCTGATGTCAGGTGCATCGACTATTCGTGACGTAATGGCGTTCCCTAAAACACAAACAGCTGCATGCCCGTTGACATCTGCACCGGCGACGGTTAGTGATGCTCAGCTAAAGGAGCTTGGTATTCGTTTAAGAAAACCCCCTGTGGTTGAAGAAAAATAAGGATCTGTGATGGCACTTGCTATACAAAATTATTCATTATTGAGCGACGAAGAATGTGATCAACGCATTCAAGCAGCTAAAGAAAAACTGGGTGAGCGATGTGTCATTTTAGGCCACCATTATCAGCGTAATGAGGTGTTTAAACACGCCGATGTAAGTGGTGACTCACTTAAGCTGTCTAAGTATGCAGCAGAGTCTAAAGCAGAATATATTGTGTTTTGTGGCGTACATTTTATGGCGGAGGTGTCAGATATACTGTCACGTCCTGAACAAATAACCATTTTGCCGGATTTAGCAGCCGGTTGCTCAATGGCCGATATGGCTAACAGGGTTAATGTGGAGCGTAGCTGGAATGAACTTAACAGCATTATAAATGCGGATGAGCAAGTAACGCCCGTTACCTATATTAATTCAGCAGCTGATTTAAAGGCATTTTGTGGCCGCCATGATGGTATTGTTTGTACCTCATCGAATGCGAAACAAGTACTGGATTGGTGTTTTGAAAAACGTGAGAAGATCCTGTTTTTCCCTGATGAGCACCTGGGTCGAAATACCGGTTATCGCATGGGGATTCCACTTGAAGAAATGGTTGTTTGGGATTTTAACCAACCGATGGGCGGCTTAACTAAAGAACAAATTCAGAATGCAAAAATGATTCTGTGGAAAGGCTTTTGTTCGGTGCATCAGATGTTTCAATCAAAACAAATTGATGACTTTAAAAAGAAACACCCAGAAACGATTATTATCGCCCACCCAGAAGCTAACTTTGAAGTTTGTGAGCAAGCCGATTATGTAGGCTCAACCGAAATGATTTTAAAAACGGTAAGAGAAGCAAAACCGAATACGCGCTGGCTCGTTGCAACAGAGCTTAATTTGGTCAATCGCTTAAAAGAAGAAGTAAAGGGTCAGGGTAAGCAGGTTCATTTTATGTCGCCGACCGTTGCGATGTGTTCAACCATGTTTAGAACCGATCCGCAGCACTTAGCTTGGGTGTTGGAGAACTTGGTTGAAGGCACAGTCGTTAATCAAATACAGGTAAATGATGACGATAAGCAGATGGCTAAAAAAGCATTAGAGAATATGCTGTCACTTTTTTAGAGCCGTTTGTTAGCCCAGACTGGCAAGTTAATAAGTTGAAAGAAGGTTAGCGCTGAGTTTGCAAAGCGTTATAAAATTAAAACTCCATCATGCCTGTTTTCTGTTAATGAAGTTTATAAGAAAACTATCGCATAAAGCGCATGGGGTTTATTTGAGTGGGCTGAATAGCTAAAGGTATTACTGACTCTTTTCAATTTTTTGAATGGCATCTTTCAGTTCTTGTATATGCAGGTTGTAATCGCGTTTTAGCCTTGGGTTTTTATTCGCCTGCTCAATTTGATCTAATACAATGCTTGCCGCTACCGGTTGCTTAAGCGCTAAGAAAATATTCCCCATTTCAAATAATGGGTTTATAAACGTCTTATTTAAATTAAATGCTTGTTGGTGTGCGTTGATGGCGCCCAATGTGTTGCCTGTTGTTAAATAGGCTTTGGCTAAAAAGTAGTGATAAGTAGATGCTTGTTGAGTCGGACCTAATTTTTTTAAAATAACCGTTAGCCACTCAATGAAATAAGGTTGCAATGGTTTGAAAGCCTCATTAGTTAAGTGGGTGCTAATATGTGCTAAAGCAATTTGTGTTGAGGCGGAAAAAGGATTGTCCTTTAGCTTTCTTTTTATTTCATTGTTTAGTTCCTCACTGAAAGGTTTTTTTAATAACACCGCCAATACCATACTGTTGATGGCATAAGAGCTTTCAGCAGGGGCTAATTTTCGAGCGGTATTAATGGCGTCTTCTGCCACTTTATAATGTTGGGTTTTATAGGCGGTGTTACTCAGTAGAGCTTGCGTGGCAGGTGATTTAGGGTGGTGAGAGGCCTCGTATTGGGCGAGGTGAAAGTTATCCTTCCACTCATAACTACGAAGCGTTGTTGTTAGCGCGAGTATAATAAAAAAGCCTCCACAGACTAGAGCGTATCTTTTTTTAATAAACGGCTGGCTATGAATAAGTAGCCCTGTTAACGCAATAATAAGCCCGATTGAGGCAAAATGGTTGCGGTGTTCATGAGCTATTTCAAGACCAAAAATGGTGGATTCCATTAAATGGGCGGTAAAAAAAAGTAATATACCAAAGGCAATCAGCGGTTTTTTCTCTCTTGCTCGAATAGCTACCGTTATTAAACCAATTATAAAAATAATAGCGGCTATTGTTGTCCAAGGGTCAATAATCGAGTTAGAAAGAACGATATCATCGTGAAAAAGCCCAAGAGCATTAATGCGAGGCAAAACAATGAGCGAGATATAAAAGCACAGAACTCTAGCTTCTGTGAGTACCCGTTCAGTTAAAGTAAAGGCTCTATTGTCATATCCACTGCTGGCATAATTTAAAACATATAATCCTGCCGTAATGGTTAATAGGCTTAGGATTAAGCCAATAACCCGTTTGTTTCGTTGGGATAAGCTGCTAACCAATGTCCAAGGTGATTTTTGGTAAAAAAATACCCATTCAATTAATAAGCAATAAAGCGGGATTAGCAGAGCGTTCTCTTTGCTGAAAATAGCGAGAAGGAAACTGATGAAGCTTGCTGAATAAAAAATAATATTTTTAAACGTGCTAGGTTGACTGTTGCTACGTGCTTTAAGGTAAAAAATAAGTGTGGCTAAGGTGAATAAAGTGCTTAAAGACGTCATCCTTTGCACGATATACAGCACGCTGGTTAGGTTAATGGGGTGGGCGGCCCACAATAAGGCAATTGAAAAGGCAATAAAAGGTAGTGTTTGGTTTTTAATGGCGGTGCTTTTTTGAACGCTGGGTAGTTGTATGATTTGCAGGTAAAAAATAAATAGTAGCCAGGCGCATAAAACTTGAATAATAACGTTGGTTAATTTCAGTGTGGTGTAACTATGGCTACCTGCGAAGTAATAATTGAGCGCGAAACTTAGCATAGCTACGGGGCGCTTAAGAGGGCCTGCGGCCCCAGACCATGCGCTATCACTTAGCGTCTTAGGGGTTAATTCAGTAATCTGTATATGTGGGTTTTGTTCGATGTTGTTGTAATCATCAAATATGAAACCGCCATGTAAGCCCTGTTGGTAAATAATAAGAACCGTAAAGGCAATGATAGTAAAGCTAAATATTAGGGTTCTTGTCTTTAAAATTTTTTGCATGGTTGGTGGTTAAGTAAGATTTAGAAATAAAAAAGGCGACCAACGGCCGCCTTTTTTATTTAGCTTTTTAAGCTTAAGTTTTTGGTCTGTATTTAGCAGGAATGCTTGATGAATCAGTATTCCATTGTAATGTTGCACCATTTCGTACAGGTGTGTAAATGATAGTTTCACCAGCAGCTGTGCCTAAGCCAAGTGTATCATCTGAATTAAGCAATACTGTTATAACGCCAGCAGCACCGCTACCATCACCATTTGTTCCTACTGAAACAGATGATACATATTTAGCTTTATAAGAGCCAGCGAGTGAAATAGAAAGTTCTGAGTGAGTTTCAGCTGCGTCAGGTAGCGTTCCATTTTCACTAAAATAAATATCAACGGCAGTTTTAGCTGCGCCACTTAAAGATGCGCCTTCACTAACTCTCGACTTAATTGTATAGTCTGAATAGGCAGGAATCGCAATCGCCGCCAAAATACCAATAATCGCCACTACGATCATCAGTTCAATCAGGGTAAAACCCTTTTGAGCGCTTTGTTTCATTGTTTGTAAGTTTTTCATTGTTTATTTCCTTATTAAAATATTGTTAGTTTTCTTGCACGGTATATAAAGCATTAAGTGTGCCGAGTAGCCTCTTAATGCAATATTTTTTTAACACATTGATTTTTATAGATAAAATCAAATTTCATTTTGCTTCGTTAGTATGCTCAGGCAAAGAAAGGTCATAAAGTGACGCTATGGGTCACTTTGTGTCAATCGTTCAGGCCTAATTTTTTTAAGCGATAACGCAGCGCGCGAAAGCTGATGCCAAGTTCTTTGGCGGCGGCTGTTTTATTCCAGCGTGTTTTTTCTAAGGCATTGGTAATGGCTTCTTTCTCTAAGCTGTCAAGATAGTCTTCTAACGGTGCTTCTTGACTTGGGAGGCTTGTTTTTTGTGCTGGGTTTTTAATACCGCTAGTCTGGGCGGCCGCGTCTTTAGTATTATTGGGCAGTTGTAAGTCTGTTTGATGAATAATACCGTTTTCACAAAGAGTGAAGGCGCGTTCGAGTATATTTTCTAATTCGCGCACATTACCGGGAAAAGTGTATTGAGCGAGTGTTTTTAACGCAGTGTCGGTGAGCTTGGTTGGGCTATTATTCTCGGCGTTTAGTTTTTTTAAAATGTGCTTGGCCAGTTGTGTAATATCTTCTGCACGTTCGCGTAGCGCAGGTAACGGTAGCTCGATAACATTAATTCTATAATATAAATCTTGCCGAAAACTGCCTTGCTCAACTAACTGAGGAAGGTTTTTATGGGTGGCGCTTAATATCCTTACGTCAATGGGTTGTTCTGTATCGCTGCCAATGGGGCGAATGCTTTTTTCTTGAATTGCACGTAATAATTTGACTTGCATATGCAGGGGTAAATCGGCTACTTCATCCAAAAACAAGGTGCCGCCACTGGCTGTTTGAAAAAGACCGGGTTTGTCGGCAATAGCACCGGTGAAGCTGCCTTTTTTATGACCAAAAAACTCACTCTCCATGAGTTCCTGCGGAATAGCGCCACAGTTTATTGGTACAAAGGCTTGATGCGATCGTGGACCTTTTTCATGAATTAGCTTGGCGACCAACTCTTTACCGGTTCCAGACTCGCCGCTGATGTAGATCGGTGCTTGGCTGCGAGCCAGTTTGGCAATTTTTGCGCGTACGTTTGCCATCACAACGGAGTCGCCTAATAGTTGATCTCGGCTGCGCCTATCAACGGGTTCTGTTGGGTCGTTAATTTTAATAGCAGAGCTTACGAGACTTTTTAAGCTTTTTAGATCGACTGGTTTGGAAACAAAATCAAAGGCTCCAAGCTTTAATGCCTTGACTGCAATGTCCATGCTGCCAAAGGCAGTAATAACGGCAGTCGGTAGAGTGGGATTGTTTTTTTGAATGTGTTTAACAAGTTCAAGGCCATTCCCGTCCGGCAATTGAAGGTCTGTTAGACAAATATCAAAGTGGTGTGTTTTTAGTAATCTTTTTGCTTCGGCTAAGTCTTGTGCGGGTTTGCTCGAAATATTCATGCGAGATAGGGTGATATCAAGTAACTCGAGAATGTCAGGTTCATCGTCAACAATAAGAGCAAGCGCTTGAGTCATAGTGAATTAAGTTTTATTGATTAATAAGGTGAATGTACTGCCGCCGTCGGCGTTTACTGAGTAGATTAATTTAGCATGGTTTAGTTCGGCGAGTTGATTGGAAATATATAAACCGAGTCCAGTGCCAGACTTTGAGGTGGTAAAGAAAGGCTCAAAAATTTGTAAAGCGACGCTCTCTTCGATACCAGCGCCCTTGTCGGTGATGTTAATAAAGTGACGCTGTGTGGTTTTATGTGTGCCGCAACGGATTTCAATAAAGGGTTTGGAGCGGTTGCGCTGCCCATACTTTAGTGCATTGCTACAGAGGTTGTCGATAATCTGTTTTAAGTGATTTTTATCAAATTGAATATAGTTTATCTGATGGCTAATTTTAATCACTAAAGGAGATTCAGTTAAGCCAAACTGCTCCTTGAATTGCTCATCAAACTCCGCAAACCAATTTGATAGGTGGATGTTTTCTATATGGCTATCTTCTTGCTTTGAAAGCTGAAGAATGCTTTTTACAATACTATTAACACGACCTGTATGGTTATGGATAATATCGAGTAGTCGTAGGTCTTCTTTTTTAATAGAGGTGGATTCGGATAATAACTCGCCGGCATGGCTAATAGCACCGAGAGGGTTTCTAATTTCGTGCGCAATGCTCGCGGTAAGTCGACCCAGCGAAGCGAGTTTTTCTTGTTGCACCTGTAGCTCAATGGTTGAAAGATCATCCAAAAAAATGATGTAGGCGTTGTCAGCAAGGTTGTGTAATTGGCTGAAGCGCAGCTTAGTTCGAGGTGAGTGGGCGCTTGCGGCAATATCGGCACTGCTTTGGTTAGGGTCTCTTAACCAGCGAGTAAATAATTGCCAACACTCAGGCGATATGTCTGACAAGGCTGCGCCAATACTAATGGGGTGCTCAATGAGAGTCTTGGCAGCATCATTAGCAAGGCGTACTTTATTGTGGTGGTCAACAACGATGATGCCAGATTGAAGGTGTTTAATAATGTAATCATTTAAATGAATAAGTTCATCAATTTCTCGGCTTTGTAACTGGGCTATTTGCTCTGATTTTTCAACGCGCTTTGCAAGTACTAACGCAAGGATTGAAATAGTGAAAAAAGAGGCGCTTAGCACGCCGCCATAGGTATAAGCGGTTTTTGCAAAAATACCGGTGAGGTCAGCATACAATTGCTCGCCAAGCACAGCGAAAGTGGCCATCGCAGCAAAAACTAAGGTGCATTGCCCGCCAGCCAATAAACCGCCAGCGGCAACGCTGACGGCGAGCAGAACCCCTAAGCCACTAGTAATGCCGCCACTAGCATGCATCAGAAAGGTTAAGAAGATAATGTCGGCAATAATTTTAAACTGTACCTGTCGCGTGTATGCAATATACGGTTTGCGAATAAAGACAGTGCTAAATAGGGTGAGTGCAAAATAAGTCAGGCTAACTGCTTGAAAGAGCCCCGGGTTGCTTTGGCCAAAAATCGAAGGCCCAGTGTGACTGGCAAATAAAGTAAAAAATGCACTAGACAATACTAATTGGTAGGCATGGAACACTTTAAGCGTTCGCCAGGCTTGTTCAGCAGGCAGGTAAAAACCGCTCCCAAATGGACATGTTTTGACGAATTCGCTTTGTTTCGGTGCAGAATGCATGGCGTAAATTTAAGTGTCTGGCTGAATTAAATTGTGAAATCTATTAGAATGGACTGGTTAAGTGACTAACAAAAATTAATCATAGAGGAATTTGAATGAATTTACATGAATACCAAGCAAAACAGGTGTTTGCTGAATATGGCGTGGCCGTTCCAGAAGGGAAGCCAGCGCGGTCAGTAAAAGAGGCCGTTAATGTTGCTAAAGAATTAGGCGGTGATTGCTGGGTTGTTAAAGCTCAAGTGCATGCGGGTGGTCGTGGTAAGGCTGGTGGTGTGAAGCTATGTAAAGGTATGGACGAAGTTGAAGCGTTCAGCAAAAAGTTATTGGGTTCACGTTTAGTAACACCACAAACCGATGCTGAAGGCTTGCCGATTGAAACGTTGATTGTTGAAGAAGTAAAGCCCATTGAACGCGAGTTGTATTTAAGTGCAGTGGTAGACCGTGGTACAAGACGTATTATGTTTATGGCTTCTGAAGCAGGCGGTATGGACATTGAAGAAGTGGCGGAAGAAACACCAGAGAAAATTTTATTAGCAGCCGTTGATCCTGTTGCTGGCTTACAGCCGTATCAAGCGCGCGATATAGCTTTTAAAATGGGGCTTAAAGGCAAACAAGTTGGGCAGCTGTTTAAAGTCATGTCTGGCATTTTAGCCGTTTTTTGGGCAAAAGATGCGAGCCAAGTTGAAATCAACCCACTAATTGTTAATGGAGATGGTGACTTAGTCGCACTAGATGCAAAAGTTAATTTAGATGATAACGCCGCTTATCGTAACGCCGATATGGTTGCCATGCGTGATCCGTCGCAAGAAGATGAAAAAGAGCATGCAGCACAACAACATGAGTTGAACTATATTACGTTGAACGGCAGCATTGGTTGCATGGTGAATGGTGCAGGTTTAGCGATGGCGACTATGGACTTAGTTAAATTGGAAGGTGGTTTCCCCGCTAACTTCTTAGATGTAGGTGGTGGCGCAACAGCTGAACGTGTGGCTGAAGCGTTTAAACTTATTTTGTCTGATGACAAAGTAAAAGTAGTGTTAGTGAATATTTTTGGCGGCATCGTTCGTTGTAACTTAATTGCTGAAGGTATTATTGAAGCGGTTAAAGAGGTAGGTGTTAGCGTACCGGTAGTGGTTCGTTTAGAAGGCACTAATGCCGATCAAGGGCGTCAGCTATTGAAAGATTCTGGTTTAGATATTATTGCCGCTGATGATTTAACCTTGGCTGCTAAAGCCGCTGTTAAAGCAGCATCTTAATTTAGGGGTATACGATGAGTATTTTAATTAATAAAGACACAAAAGTAATTTGCCAAGGTTTTACAGGTAAACAGGGGACATTCCACTCCGAGCAAGCAATTGCCTATGGAACAAAAGTTGTCGGTGGGGTTACGCCAGGTCGTGGTGGCGAAAAACATTTAGATTTACCTGTTTTTAACACCGTTGCTGATGCGGTTAAGGAAACCGGTGCAACTGCAACAATGATTTACGTGCCACCTCCGTTCGCTGCGGATGCTATTTTAGAAGCTGCAGCTGCAGGTATTGAAGTGATCGTGTGTATCACGGAAGGTATTCCTGTATTGGATATGTTGAAAGTGAAGGCATCGCTTGAGCAATATGAAAACGTAGTGCTAATTGGCCCTAACTGCCCAGGTGTTATTACTCCAGGTGAGTGTAAAATTGGCATTATGCCTGGCTTTATTCATCAAGCTGGTAGTATCGGTGTGGTGTCACGTTCAGGTACGCTTACTTATGAAGCCGTTCATCAAACAACCTCTGCTGGCTTAGGTCAAAGTACTTGTGTAGGTATTGGTGGTGACCCGATTCATGGGATGAACTTTATTGACGTTATTTCACGTTTCGAAGCCGATGAGAATACCAAGGGTATTATCATGGTGGGTGAAATTGGCGGAACGGCGGAAGAAGAAGCTGCAGAATACATCAAAAACAATGTAACGAAGCCTGTTGTTGGTTATATTGCGGGTGTTACAGCGCCTCCGGGTAAACGCATGGGCCATGCTGGTGCGATTGTTTCTGGTGGTCAAGGTACCGCTGAAGCGAAGTTTGCGGCTTTAGAAGAAGCGGGTGTTCACATTGTGAAATCACCCACTGAGATGGGCGCAAAAATGAAGGAAATTTTAGGCTAACTGAGCGTTAAAATTTAAAGTAGTGTAAAAAGGGCTGTAAACTATACAGCCCTTTTTTATGCTAGTAAGAAATTAGGAATAAGCTGTTATGAAATTAGCCTTAGTACAATTTAACCCTATTGTTGGCGATTTAGTAGGCAATGCCAATCGTATCCTTGAGTTTTGCCAGCAAGCGGTGAGCGAGCAGGCCCTTGCAATCGTTTTTCCTGAGTTAGCGATAACCGGTTATCCACCAGAAGACTTACTGCTTCGAAATGACTTTCTTAACGGTGTTGAAAAACAGCTTGAACGGATATCGTCGGAGTGTCCTTTATTAACCATTGTTATTGGCTACCCAGAAAAAGGCGAAGGCGTATTATTTAATAGTGTTGCTGTTTTGCAAGCCGGTGAGTTAGTGGCCAATTACCGAAAGCAGCAATTGCCGAATTATGGTGTGTTTGACGAAAAACGTTATTTTCAGGCAGGGGCACAAGCATGTACATTTAAGTTAGGCTCAGAGGTAATTGGGCTTAGTGTGTGCGAGGACATCTGGTCATCAAGCGTCTGTGATCAGTTACGCGAGTCTGATGCAACGCTTATTCTTAATTTGAATGCGTCGCCTTTTGAGATTAATAAAGTTGAAAAACGTGAACGTACAGTATGTTCACGAGTGAAGGAAACCGGTTTACCTATTATTTATCTGAACCAAGTGGGTGGGCAGGATGAGTTGGTGTTTGACGGTTCGTCTTTTGTAATGAATGCAGCAGGCAAGGTTGTGCAGCGCTCAGCAGCTTTTGTTGAGTCAATAAACTATATTGATTTGGACGCATTACGCAACTCAACTTTGGCGGCGAAGCAAGATGCGCAGTTGCCTGAACTGGAATCCATTTATCAAGCGCTGGTTTTGGGTGTGCGTGATTACGTAACAAAAAATGGCTTTAAAGGAGCGGTATTGGGTCTGTCTGGCGGTATAGATTCTGCTTTAGTATTGGCTGTTGCGGCTGATGCATTAGGTGGTGATAGTGTCGAAGTGGTCCTCATGCCATCAAAATATACGGCCGATATGAGCAATGAAGATGCGATTAAACAAGCAGAAGCTTTGGGCGTTAAGCACCAAACTATTTCTATTGAACCTGCGGTCAACGCTTTTTCAGCAATGTTAGAACCGGCGTTTGAAGGCCTAAATTCTGACGTGACTGAAGAAAATATTCAGGCACGTAGCCGTGGTGTCGTGTTGATGGCGATTTCAAACAAGAAGCGAAAAATTCTGCTTACAACAGGCAATAAAAGCGAGATGAGTGTTGGTTATGCAACGCTTTACGGTGATATGGCCGGTGGTTTTGCGCCGATAAAGGATGTGCCCAAAATGATGGTATATGCCTTGGCTAAATATCGAAATGAACAATCGCCAGTAATTCCTGACAGAGTGATTGAGCGGCCACCCTCAGCTGAGTTGGCGCCGGATCAAAAAGATGAAGATAGCCTGCCACCTTACCCCGTGTTGGATGATATTCTTGAACGTTATGTTGAACGTGACCAGTCGAGGCGAGAGATATTGGATGCAGGTTATGAACCAGCAATTGTTGATAGAGTACTTCGGCTGGTAGAGCAAAATGAATATAAGCGGCGCCAAGCGCCGCCGGGTGTTAAAATCACCTCACGTGCATTTGGTCGCGAGCGCCGATTCCCAATGACCTCGGGCTTTAATAAGGTGCTTTTTTCTGACGATTAACGCACCTTCTGTTCAGTAGCCAGCTTATTTGTCTAACTCTAAAAACTCCCAGATTTTTTCAGAGGTTGTTTTTTCGTGCGCGTACTTAGGGTTTTCTAAAGGTGGAGTGCCGTTCGGATAGTTCAGGTCGTAAACACGTTGGGCATCAGCGGCTAGGTCGTTCATATTAATGTGCTGGTAGGCGTCGACCATTAATAATAAAGCACGAGGTACGGCTGTGGTGTTTTGGTATTGTTCAATGATATTTTTAGCGCGATTAATGGAGGCAACATAGGCTTTGCGCTTCATATAATAATTGGCGACATTTAATTCATGTAACGCTAGGTTTGATTTAAGTGCAATGATACGTTGCTTTGAATCTGCAACATACTGGCTATTGGGGAAGCGCCTAATCAATGTTGCAAAATCATCTAGCGACTCAATGGCTGCGCCAGGGTCACGTTGAGATTTATCAGTGGGTAAGTAGCGCTCTAGAAAACCGATACCTCGATTAAAATTAATTAAGCCTTTAAGGTAGTACAGGTAATCCACGTTTTTATGGCGAGGGTGAATACGAATGAAACGGTTAGCTGTTGCAATCGCCGACTCTGGTTCATCATTTTTGTAATAAGCGAAGGCTAAGTCAATTTGTGCTTGTTGGGCATATTGGCCAAAGGGGTAGCGAGACTCAAGTCCTTCATATAGCTCAATGGCGTTAATGTAGTTTTCATCATCCAAAGATTTTTTGGCTTCGTCATAAAAGTCCGCTGCGGACCAATTGGCCGTCTTATCGGGAGTATCTATAGGGGTAACAAGATCCATAGTGGAGCATGCGGCCAAGGAGGCCAGCATAAGAATAAGGAAAGCTTTTTTAATCGATGGACGATTCATTAGAGTCATGAGTGAAATAACAAGTTATAAGGAGCTAAACGGTTATAATGCCGGAGCACATCAATTATTACAATCCTATTGGCTTGAAAACTGAACAACAAATAGAATTAATCGTCCCACCTGAAATGGCAGGGCTTCGGCTCGATCAGGCATTAGCTGAGTTATGCCCAGAGTATTCTCGCAGTCGCTTGAAAAGCTGGGTGAACAGCGGCAATATACTGATCGATAATAAAACACTGCGCCCTCGAGACAAGGTTAATGGTGGGGAGGCGGTTATTATTACGCCCATTGCCGATACGTCATTAAATATCAAAGCGGAACCGATCGCGCTTAATATTGTTTATGAGGATGAATCGATGCTGGTGGTAAATAAACCGGCCGGTTTAGTCGTGCACCCTGCAGCGGGTAACTGGGATGGCACATTACAAAATGCTCTATTACATCATGACCCTGCGCTAGAGGGCTTGCCACGAGCGGGCTTGGTGCATCGAATTGATAAAGAAACCAGCGGGTTGCTAATGGTAGCGCGCACCTTAAAAGCACATAAGCTATTGGTCGACCAGTTGCAGGCACGTGCTTTTGAGCGTGAATACTTAACGGTGGTGAGAGGCTATATGACGGCCGGTGGCACAGTGGACGCACCTTTAGCGCGACACCCGACTGATCGTAAAAAGTATGCGGTTAGAGAGGGGGGCAAAGAGGCCATCACTCACTATCGAGTTGCGCAACGTTTTGCAAAACATACCTTATTAAAAGTGAACCTTGAAACAGGACGTACTCACCAAATTCGAGTTCATATGAGTCATATAAACCACGCTATCGTTGGTGACCAAGTATATGGTGGACGTTTTAAACCCTTGGCTAATGCAAGTGAACTATTGAGTGATACTTTACGTGGGTTTAAGCGCCAAGCATTACATGCTGCCAGGTTAGGGGTGGTTCATCCGGTCACTGGTGAGCCGATTTCTTGGGAATGCGAGATGCCTGCGGATATGGCCCATTTGGTTGAAGTATTGGCGAAAGAAACCCCGGTTAAATAGGCAGTACACATGCGCTTTATTGAACCGAGTTGGCCCGCGCCAAAAAATGTCAGAGCGTTAACAACGTGTCGTTCTGGCGGCGTTAGCCAAACACCTTATTCAACATTTAATCTAGCCACTCATGTGGGTGATGATGCGCAAGCGGTGATTGATAATCGAGCCTTGTTAAGTGACGAGCTTAACTTGCAAGCTAAGCCTGTCTGGTTATCACAAGTGCATGGCACAACTATCGTCGAGTTGGATCAACTCCAAAAGGGACCTTGTATAGAAGCAGATGGTTCAATTTGTAGGAGTGATGCGTTTGTTTGCACGGTGATGACAGCGGATTGCCTGCCAGTCTTATTGTGTACGGAAGACGGCTCAGCCGTTGCAGCAGTACATGCTGGGTGGCGAGGCTTATTGGCCGGCATCATAGAGCAGGCAGTTGCGCAACTTGCACCAGCAGAAAAAATAATGGCTTGGTTAGGTCCAGCCATTGGGCCGGCTTGTTTTGAAGTGGGTAGCGAGGTTAAAAACGCTTTCGTTAACAAAAGCTTGGTGATGCAGCAGGGGTTTAGGCAGCTGAATGCTGATCATCATCTTGCTGACTTATATGCTTTGGCAAGAATGAGCTTATTGCAATGTGGTGTAAAAAGAATTTATGGTGGTGAATATTGTACGTATAATCAGCCCGATAAATTTTTTTCATACCGGCGTGAGCCGACAACGGGCCGAATGGCTTCGTTAATTTGGCTTCAATATTAACTTATTACCCATGACTGTATTTACTTGGATTATTTTGTTTACCATTCTTGGCGGAATGCTAAGTGTGTTAGGTGCGTCGCTGGTTCTTTTTTTACCTAAAAAGATAATCACTAGAATGTTGCCATTTAGTGTGAGTTTTGCAACGGGTGCATTGTTGAGTGTCTCTTTTGTCGGCTTAATTCCACACGCCTTAGAAGAAGTGGGGCATGAAAATTTTCACACCCTATCGATTACCATTTTGGGCGGCCTGATGTTTTTTTTCGCGTTGGAAAAAATGGTGTTGTGGCGGCATTGTCACCATGATGATTGTGAAACGCACGTGGATGTTCATGCGCACGGTCATCAGTCAGCCGGCAGTTTGATTCTTGTAGGTGATAGTGTTCACAATTTTGTTGATGGGGTGTTGATTGCAGCGGCCTTTTTGACAGATATTCATTTAGGTGTTGTGACGGCATTAGCGGTAACGACTCATGAGATTCCACAAGAAATAGGTGATTTTGCTATTTTGCTACAAAGTGGCTTTACCCGTAAAAAAGCTATTTTGTACAATGTTATTTCTAGCTTCGCAACGCTAATAGGTGGCTTGCTAGCCTATTTCTGGCTAGCAGATTTTGAACACCTTTTACCATATGTTTTAGCGTTTGCTGCGGCTAGCTTTATCTATATCGCAGTGGCAGATTTGATTCCAACGCTGCATAAACGAATTAACCTAGCAGCAGGCGTAGAGCAAATTTTACTGATGCTGTTTGGTATTGGTTTAATTGGTTGGTTACACAGCTTTATTCACTAAAGCTAAAGCTGGCACTATTGGGCTGGCTTGAAAACACTCATTTCATCCCCCATTAATTAGTTATCAAATTAAATTAATGAGGGTTGAAATATGCGAATGGATAAACTCACCAGTCAGTTTCAAGTTGCGCTTTCTGACGCACAAAGTTTAGCACTGGGTAAGGATCATCAGTTTATAGAACCGGCACACGTCTTGGTCGCTATGCTTGACCAGCAAGGTGCTAGCGTGCGTCATTTACTACAACTGGCAGGCGTCAATGTAAATCAACTACGCTCATCTTTAGGTGAAACAATTGATCGGATAGCAACGGTTGAAGGTGCAGCCGGTGACATGCAAATGTCTAATGATCTAGGGCGTTTGCTTAATATTACCGATCAGTTGGCACAAAAACGTCAGGATGCCTACATTTCAAGTGAGTTATTTGTTTTAGCGGCACTTGAAGACAAAGGGCCAGCAGGCAAAGCCCTACAACAAGCGGGAGCGACTAAAAGTGTTTTAGAAAAAGCGATAGATGATATACGCGGTGGTGAAGCGGTGAATGATCAAAATGCAGAAGAGAACCGCCAGGCGCTGGAAAAATACAGTATTGACCTGACGGAACGTGCAGAGCAAGGAAAATTGGACCCTGTGATTGGCCGCGACGAAGAAATTCGACGCACTATTCAAGTGTTGCAACGTCGGACAAAAAATAACCCTGTGCTGATAGGTGAGCCAGGAGTAGGTAAAACCGCTATTGTAGAAGGGCTTGCGCAACGTATTGTTAATGGCGAGGTGCCTGAAAATTTGAAATCTAAGCGTTTGTTGTCGTTAGATATGGCCGCCCTTATCGCAGGTGCAAAATTCCGTGGTGAATTTGAAGAGCGTCTAAAAGCGGTGCTTAACGATGTGTCAAAACAAGAAGGGCAAGTGATCTTGTTTATCGATGAGTTGCATACGATGGTTGGTGCTGGGAAAGGTGACGGTGCGATGGATGCCGGAAATATGCTCAAACCAGCGTTAGCACGCGGTGATTTACATTGTGTAGGGGCGACAACCTTAGATGAATACCGTCAATATATTGAAAAAGATGCCGCATTAGAGCGACGGTTTCAAAAAGTATTGGTTGATGAGCCCAGTGTAGAAGATACCATCGCTATTTTGCGAGGTTTAAAAGAACGATACGAAGTACACCATAGCGTAGATATAACCGACCCAGCTATTGTTTCAGCGGCGGTATTGTCTCACCGTTATATAACTGATCGACAATTACCTGATAAGGCGATTGACCTAATTGATGAGTCAGCGAGTCGTATTCGTATGGAAATGGACTCCAAGCCTGAATCAATGGACCGGTTAGAGCGGCGTTTAATTCAGTTGAAAATTGAACGCGAAGCGTTAAAAAAAGAAACCGATGATGCATCTATAAAACGATTACAGTTACTTGAAACTGAAATTAACCAGTTGGATAAAGAGTATGCTGATTTGGAAGAAGTCTGGAAGTCTGAGAAGGCTGCTATGCAAGGCAGTGCCCAGCATAAAGAAGAGCTCGAAAAGGTAAAACTTGAAATGGAAACGGCTCGGCGTGCCGGTGATTTAACACGTATGTCAGAGTTGCAATATGGCGAAATTCCACGATTAGAAAAAGCAATTCAAGAGGCTGAGGAAGGCAGTGGTGAACAGGACTTTACCTTACTGAGAAATAAAGTCACCGAAGAAGAAATTGCTGAGGTTGTGTCTAAGTGGACGGGTATTCCCGTTTCCAAAATGCTTGAAGGCGAGCGTGAAAAACTATTGCAAATGGAAGCTGGTTTAAGTGATCGCGTTATTGGTCAAGAAGAAGCAGTTAAAGCAGTCAGCGATGCAATTCGTCGTTCACGAGCAGGCCTGTCAGACCCTAATCGCCCTAATGGTTCGTTTTTATTTTTAGGCCCAACAGGGGTTGGTAAAACAGAGTTATGCAAGGCATTAGCTGAGTTTTTATTTGATACTGAAGAAGCAATCGTACGAATTGATATGTCTGAATTTATGGAAAAACATTCGGTTGCAAGATTAATTGGTGCGCCTCCAGGGTATGTAGGCTATGAAGAAGGGGGCTATTTAACCGAAGCGGTTCGACGTAAACCCTACAGTGTTATCTTGATGGACGAAGTTGAAAAAGCACATGCGGATGTCTTTAATATTTTGTTACAAGTCTTGGATGATGGCCGTTTAACAGACGGGCAAGGCCGCACGGTTGATTTTCGAAATACAGTCATCGTGATGACTTCGAACTTAGGCTCAGATCGTATCCAAGAGCTAGCGGGTGAGGCTAATTATAATGAGATGAAAAGTGCGGTGATGGAAGTGGTCGGGCAGCACTTTAGACCGGAATTTATTAACCGTATTGATGAGTCTGTGGTGTTTCACCCCTTGGGTCGCACACAAATTCGTGCTATTACCACTCTTCAAGTAGATATTTTACGTCAGCGTTTACAAGATAGGGACATAGAGTTGGTTGTTTCAGAAGCTGCGTTGGATAAATTAGGTGAAGCCGGTTTTGACCCTGTTTATGGTGCTAGACCCTTAAAACGTGCGATACAACAACGCTTAGAAAATGAACTGGCACAAGATTTATTGGCGGGTAAGTTTGTGCCTGGTGATGTGGTTGATATAGATGTGCAAGACGATGCTTTGGTGTTTAAGAAACGCTAAGAGGTTTTGAGATGTCGTTTAGTGGTGGTTTAAAAGGCCACTAAATCATAGTCTAACTGGCGGCACCTGTTTGATCGGTGTTCGTCAGTTGGTCAACAGTTTCAAGATTGGGTGTTTTTGTCGGCAAGCATAATGTGGCTACCTGCCATAGAACATTTTCATGATTTAGGCGGACATGTTGCTTAATTGTTTTGAAGGCTTGATTTGATAAAGGCTATTGCCGAGTATCTTTTTAGCTGCAGATTTTGCGTTGCTAGCAATAGAGACGAGATCATTTTCTGACCTAAAAAAGCCGAAATCATGCGGCCTTAATGCTCCAATAGAGATTGATAAAAGTGGATAAAACACCGGCTCAGAATTTCTATCTAACGCAGAGATTCCTCCGTTAAGAAGGTGTTCTTGAGAGTAGAACTCTGACGTTAGGGCGCTAAAGTTATTTAAAGTGGTGTTGCATCGATGGTGCCAGTCGCTGCTTTGAAAAATGATGATGAAGTCATCGCCGCCAACATGCCCTACAAAATCAATGTCTGTATCTGCAGATTCTGCTAGCAACTTTGCGGTTTTTCGGAGTACTTTATCGCCCTCGCCAAACCCATAGGTATCGTTATACGGCTTAAAATTATCTAGGTCAAAATAACAAATAACGATATCTTGTTGAGTTTCAATGGAGTGATTAATTCGTTGGCTGATAGGAACATTGCCAGGTAGGTTGCTAAGAGGGTTCATGTGGCGAGCAAAGGTGATTTGCATCTCGGTTATTTCTTTCAATAAATGAAGCAGTTTACCCATGCCTTTGTAGCGGTTAGATGAGGTAATAAGAAAATCATCATGTTGTGCGAGGTTGTTTTGACTGGTGATCAATTGGCTAATTTTATTGAGTGATAAAGTAATATCTACCTTTAGCGCCTTAACGTCTAAAAAAGATAAAGCATTTTTTTTACTGTTTAATTCTTTTCCATAGCGGCTAGCATAAATAGTTAAAAACTCAGTACGCCAGATAACGCCTGCAACAGTAGCGTCGTCATTTAGGACTGGAAGCGCTGTTAGCTCAGGAGATGATTGAAAGCGTTCACCAATGTCGTAAAACTTAGTATGGGTATAAATAGGTTTGACATAAAAAAGTAGCTTTGCAGCGGTATTATCTGAACGCTCTATATTAAATTTAGGTTTGAAGTTATTTTTTCTGCTTGAAAATAACGAGCAATCCAATAACTCAGTTGGTTTGGAATTGGGGCGGGCAAAGTAAAAACCTTGTGCATAATCGATAGCCATCGCATTAGCCTGTAGGTACTCACCGCGTAGTTCGATACCTTCACCTATTACTTTACAGTCAACACCTTTTGCAATATCTACAATAGACTGTACAAATTTTTGCTTGTTGATATCGTTATGAATGTCATTTAAAAAGTGACGGTCAATTTTTACGAAGTCGGGTTTAATTTCAGACCAGGTTCTTAAGCCTGAATAGCCTGCACCTAAATCGTCGATGGCGATGGAAAATCCCATGTCTTGATAGTATTTGGTTGCACTTGCCATTAGGTCATAATCTTCAATAGGGTATTGCTCAGTCAGTTCAATAACCACTTGGCTAGCATCTAAATTAGAGTCTTTTATATACTTTAATGTGTGGCCATGCTGATAATCTTTTTGTAAGAGAATTTCAGGAATGGTGTTAATAAATAATCGGGCATTTAAATTAAGTTCGCCAAACCGTTGAATGCTTACTTTTCGACAAAGTAAATCTAATTCGGCAAGCCGATCATATTTAGCCGCAGCGTTAAAAAGGTTGATGGGGGAGTGTAACGGACCATCAGAGGGGCCACGAATTAAGCCTTCGTAACCATAAATTTTATTGTCTTTCATCGAAATGATTGGCTGAAAGAGCGGAGTCAGTGAGTCTGTTGCTAATATATCTAAAAGCGATTGATAGTGTAGTTTTTCATCATGTGTCATAGGTGGGGAGTATCAATCAATAATATGACAGTTGTATGACGTTCATATAACGGGGCATTATAAAAAGTTTACTGGTCGAGAAACCGCAGGCGCCTTAAGGTGGTTCAGTGCGTTACTGTTATTTTTAATAATTAGAGACAGGGTTTTCTCCGAAGCAAGTTAGAAGTAGTTTGTAAATTGTCACCGTGTTGTCATAAATATTAGGTATTCTGTAAACACTTACTTAAATGGCTTTTTTATGGAAACAATGAATGTATTGATGGTTGAAGACGATGAGGATATTGGCGAAATGCTACAACTTTCTCTTCAAACGAATAATATTGAAGTAACGTGGTGTAAAGATGTAATGAGAGCGCAAGAGTCTTTGCGAGATACGACGCCCGATATTATCTTGTTAGATTGGATGTTACCCGGAATTAGTGGGCCAGATTGGATCAAGTTTTTAAAGAATCAAGAAGAAAACAAACGTATCCCGATTATCCTGTTGACGGCACGCAGCGCGGAAGAAGATAAAGTATCGGGCTTGGAAACAGGCGCAGACGATTATGTAACCAAGCCTTTTTCTGTGCAAGAGCTCATTGCCAGAATGAAAGCGGTCTTACGACGAAGCAGTACAGAAAATGAAACAGGGGTGATATCAATTGGTCCGTTGTTTATTGACCCATCGAGTCATCGAGTCACTATCAATAAGGTGGACCTGATGATGAGCCCGACAGAGTATAAATTGCTGTCTTTCTTTGCTACAAACCCCAATAAAGTGTTCTCTCGCAATCAGCTGCTTGATAATGTATGGGGCGATAATGTCTACGTAGAAGATCGTACCGTTGATGTACACATTAGGCGTTTAAGACGGATATTAGATGCTCAGGGTTGTGCAGACTTGGTTCAAACGGTAAGAGGGTTTGGTTATAAATTGGTGAACTTAAGCGCGTGAATATAAATCATAACTATGAGCGAAACACCTTTCTGTTGTGGTTTTTAACAGTTGGTGTTTTGGGTGTGTTAGTCGGTTACCCCGTCGAGGTGTTGGCACTTTTTTTATTGGCTTACATTGTCTTTCAATATCGTCGGTTACAACGTTTATATAGGTGGTCTAAGAAGTCTGGTGATCATGACCTGCCGTTTGAAGATGGCTTGTTTGGTCAAATTTCGGAAGACATCTATCAATCTAAGATGCAGGGGCTGGCACAAAAAGACAGTGTTAAATACCAACTGGAACGGTTTAAAAAGTTAATTTCTGTTTTTCCAGATGGTGTGGTTATTCTTTCATTGTCTAATGAGATTAAGTGGTTCAATAAGCAAGCCTCCCAGCTACTTATTTTAAAAAAAGAAGATACCGGGCAACTGATTAATCATTTAGTAAGGCATCCTCGGTTTACGCACTTTCTTAAAAATCTCAAGAGCGATGACGCCATTGTGATCGAGGCGCCTGTAATAGACACCAGCTGGTCGGCAGAAAAGATTGAAATAAGGGTATTGCCATATGGTGACGATGAACGTTTATTGTTGATACGAGATGTCACTAAGGTTGAGCGCACGAATCAAGTGCGAAAAGACTTTGTGTCGAATGCATCGCATGAGTTAAGAACGCCGCTAACGGTCATGAAGGGCTATGTTGAAATGTTGTTGGCTTCAACCGCTGAGGATAATGTGCAAGTGGGTGCTTCGCTACGTAAAGTTGATCAGCAAGTGATTAAAATGCAAACCATGATCGAAGAGTTATTAGCGCTAAGTCGGCTAGAAGAGGGTAAAGTCGAGGCAGCCAATAGCTTGGTTAATGTGCGCAGTGTATGTGAACAAATTAAGTCCGAATTTCAGTCAGCGGCAAATGAGCATCAGCAATCATTGGTGTTTGATGTTCCATCGAGTCTTAATTTAAAGGGCAGTAAAGGTTCCTTATTAACCGTGTTGAGAAACTTGGTTGGTAATGCCATCAATTACTCTGATGAAAATGGTGAGATTCGTGTCGGCTGGGCAATCAATGAGCAAGGTCAGGGGCAGCTTTTTGTTAAAGATACAGGTCAAGGAATAGGCGCCAGACACTTATCTCGATTAACAGAGCGTTTCTACCGGGTAGCTGAAAATAATATAAAAAATAAAACTGGGACAGGCCTAGGGTTAGCCATTGTAAAACATGAGTTAGAAAGGCATGAGGCGCATCTGGTTATCGATAGTCAAGAAGGGGAAGGCAGTTGTTTTCAGTGTGTATTTCCCGCTGAAAGAATAGACCCATAAGGCTGTCATCAAACTGTCACATTGCGTTCATTATAATGCCACATACCAAACCTAAAATGATGCACAGAGTAGAGCAAACGCTTTGCCAAATATTCAACTAAATTGGAAAAAATATGAAAATGAAAAAGATAGTGGCACTAGGACTGCTTAGCCTAACGATTGGGACAGCGGCTCACGCAGCTAAAATTGAAGGCACGGGCTCAAGTTTTGCTTACCCTGCGTATACAACGTGGAGTAAAGTTTATTACGGTGAAACAAAAAACCAAGTCAATTACACACCAACAGGCAGTGGTTCGGGTATTAAAGAAGTTAGTGCTCGTCACGTTGATTTTGGTGGCTCAGACAAGCCTTTAAAATCAAGTTCTTTAGCAAAAGCAAGTTTGATTCAATTCCCAACAGCTATTGGTGCGGTGACTTTTGCATATAATGTTGAGGGCGTCAGCGGTATGAAACTAAGCGAAGCCGCTATTTCTGGCATTATGTTAGGCAAAATTACAAAGTGGAATGATCCTATCATAGCGGCTGATAATTCAGGTATTGCTTTACCAAATGAAGATATTTTGTTTGTTCACCGTAGTGATAAATCAGGTACAACCTTTGCCTTTACCTACTACTTGAGCAAAATGAACCAAGAATGGCGCGAAACAATGGGTGCTAAGAAAGTAGTGTCATGGCCGACTAAAAACCGGATTGCTGGCAAAGGTAACTTTGGAGTTGCAACGGCGATTAAAAATAATGGGTTTTCTATCGGTTATGTGGATTACGCGGATGCTAAAAAGAATGGTTTAGATATGGCTATTATTGAAAATCGCGAAGGTATATTTGTTAAGCCAGAGCCAGCAACATTCGAAGCTGCGGCAGTGTATGCAGACTTAGATCCTAAAAAGGACTTTTATGCCAATATTGCATACCCACCAAAAGGCTATCCAGTAGTGACAGCAACGTTTGCATTAGTTCCTCAAAATGGTGAAAATGCAAAAGAAGTGATCAAGTTCTTTGATTATGCATTAACCAAAAAGAACAAGCTCATTGAGTCGGTCGGTTACGTTTCCCTTCCAGATGCAGTGATTAAAAAAATCCAAGGCTACTGGGTGGAAAAAGGCTTAAAATAAGCGCAATCTTTAACACAAGTTAACTTAAAAGCCTTCTCAAGAGGTTGTTGAGAAGGTTTTTGTTTGTCCCAGAGGGCGTAATGGAATTATTTTTTAGAAAAATTGCTCAATTAAGCGCTAGCTTAGTTTTTGTTATTTTAGCAGCCACCACGATTGTTCTATATTTGTCAGCAAAACCTGCGATAGAAGAGTTTGGTGTTAACTTTTTGTTTGAGTCTCGTTGGGGCGAAGAAGAAAAAGTTGAGTTATCAGCTGCTGAACTAAGGGAGTTAGAGTCAGTCGAGTCTGATATAGATGCGTCTATCAGTGATGATTTTATTGAAGATGAAGACGACTTTATGATGGATGATGAGGACTTTGTCACCGATGACGATATGGAGTCCAACGATAATGAAACTAAAGTGGTTTATGGTGCCTTAGTCCCTATTGTCGGCACAGTTTTTTCAACACTTATTGCGATGCTGTTTTCAGTGCCAATTGCCATGGGTATCGCGGTTTTTCTATCTGAAATTGCACCCGGAGCAGTCGCCAAACCGGTTGGTATTGCAATTGAGTTGTTGGCTTCTATCCCCAGTATCATTTATGGCATGTGGGGGCTGTTTTACTTTGGCCCATTCATCGCGGCTCTGTTTGGTGGAAATACAGTGTCATTGTTGGTTGCGGGGCTGGTACTTGGAATTATGGTTATACCTTTTATGGCGGCTTTAAGTCGAGATGCGATAACGACCGTGCCTGATATGCTGAAAGAATCAGCGTATGCGATGGGGGCGACTAAATTAGAGGTCATAAAAGATGTTGTTTTTCCTTATGCGCGGTCGGGCATTATAGGCTCCATAATATTGTCATTTGGCCGAGCGTTGGGCGAAACGATGGCAGTAGCCTTTGTTATTGGGGGCGTGTATCAATTTGCCAAAAAAGTAACCGACCCGACTAACTCAATCCCAGTGGTGTTGGCAAATAGCTTTGCAGAATCAAGTGGGTTGAGCTTATCTGTCTTATTTTATTTGGCGCTTATATTATTTGTCCTAAGCTTTATTGTGATAGCGAGCGCTAAATTTTACTTCTTGAGGAAAAAATAATGCGTTTAATGATGAATCGCGTGTTTATTGTCTTCTCCAGCTTGGCCGCAGTAGTAGGGTTACTTTTTTTAGGCTGGATTTTGTTCACCTTGTGCTCAAAAGGTTTGCAAGGACTCAGCTGGGATGTGTTTACAAAAGACCTGATTGAGGGAGGGTTACGTAATGTAATCGTCGGCCAAATAATGATGTCTGGTATAGCGACACTGATCGGTATTCCAGTGGGTATTCTCGCGGGTATTTACTTGCAAGAGTATGGTGGTAATTCAAAAAGTACAGAGTTTTTACGTGACCTCAGCGATGTCATGATGTCGGCGCCTTCGATTGTTGTGGGTACATTTGTTTATGCAATTGTTGTTGTGCCTACGGGGCATACCAGTGGTTGGGCCGGTGTTTTAGCGCTGTTTATCTTAATGGTACCTATTATTGTTAGGACAACAGACGATATGTTAAACCTTGTGCCGACAGAACTTCGCGAAGCAGGTATCGCCATTGGCGCATCTAAGTACCATGTGACGATGAACATTGTCGTGCGTTATGCCAAGGCCGGTATTTTAACGGGGATTTTGTTAGCTTTTGCTCGGGTAGTGGGGGAAACGGCGCCTTTGATTTATACCAGTGGTTCGAGTGAATTTTGGTCAACAGACTTAACGAGCACATTCCCGTCGTTAACAGTGTCTATCTATAACCTTGCAACAATGCCAGACGATAAAATGATTCAGTTAGGCTGGACAGGGGCCTTTTTGTTAACGGCAATGGTATTAATAATTAATTTGCTTGGCCGTTATGCTAGCAATAAAAAGAGAGCAAACTAATGAAGAATATGATGGAAGTTAAAGACTTAACGTTTACTTATAGTGGTGCAAGTGAACCATCGCTAAAAGCTATTTCGTTGCCAATTGAAAAGAATAAAGTAACCGCGTTAATCGGCCCTAGCGGCTGTGGCAAATCGACTTTGCTACGTGGTATGAACCGTATTCATGATTTATACCCTGGTCATCGCTATGACGGTGTTATTAACCTTTTGAATGGAGATAGCAAAACGTACACAAATATTTTAGACCTGAAAAAAGAAGCAGAATTGATTCGGTTACGCCAACGAGTCGGTATGATTTTTCAAAAACCAACACCGTTTCCAATGACGATTTTTGAGAATATTGCTTATGGTTTAAGACTTTCTGGCGTTAAAAAACGCGCCGAGCTTCAAGAGGTGGTGGAGCAGTCTTTACGTGATGCGGCCTTATGGGATGAGGCGAAAAACCGATTGGGCCATGATGCACGTGGTCTTAGTGGAGGTCAGCAACAACGCTTGTGTATTGCACGAGCTATTGCGTTAAAACCCGAAGTTATTTTGTTTGATGAGCCGACCAGTGCGTTAGATCCTATTTCAACGCTGGCAATTGAAGAAATGATTTCGGTTCTTCGTGAACAATACAGTATCTGCATAGTGACGCATAACATGCAACAAGCGGCACGAATTTCAGATTACACGGGCTTTATGTATCTTGGTGAAATGATTGAATACGATCAAACAGACACCATTTTTATGAAACCATCACAAAAGCAAACAGAAGACTACATCAGTGGTCGATTTGGCTAAGGAGGCAGTATGACGACAGGGCAACATATTTCACATAAATTTGATGAAGAAGTTGAAGAAGTCACCAGCAGTGTGTTGAGCATGGGTGGTGTCGTGGTTCAGCAGATTGAGAATGCGGTTAAAGCATTGTTAGCTGGTGATAAAGAAATGGCCGAAGCGGTGATTGAAGGTGACCTAAAGGTGAATACCTTTGATGTGGACATTGATGAAATGTGCAATCGCATTATTGTTATGCGTCAGCCGACGGCGACGGATTTGCGTTTGATCATGGCCATTATCAAAACAACCAGTGATTTGGAGCGAATGGGTGATGAGGCAAAGCGTATTGCCAGGCAAGCGATTGATATTTCTAAGCGAGGCGCATTACCGGAGCAGTTTGATAGCATCGAACAAATGTCGACCCGTGTTACTGGCATGCTCAATAAAGCCTTAGACGCTTTTGCACGTAGAGATGTCGATGAGTCTTTTAATGTCATTCATTTAGACCGAAAAGTTGATAAGGACTATGAAAATTTAGTACGTCAACAAATCACCTACATGATGGAAGACCCAAGAAAAATCCCCGTTGCTATTGATCTACTATGGTCATCAAGGGCATTGGAGCGTATTGGTGATCGCGCCTGTAATATTTGTGAATACGTTATTTACCTCGTAAAGGGGAAGGACGTAAGGCATGTTGAAATTAAAGAACTAAAAAAACACCTGTAATTATTGCTCTTCCAGCTTGTCAGTAAAAAGCCCGCTTAGTTGCGGGTTTTTTGTTGCATAAAGCCAAAAAACAACAATTGTCATATAGCTGTCACATAACTGTCATTTTACCGATCTAAAATTCTCCTGTGTTAAGAACGTATTTATTTAAATAACAAAGGATGAAAGATGAAACAAACAAAATTATCAGTTGCCATTAAGGCAACATTATTAGGTACTGCTATAGCATCAGCACCAGCTGCTTTTGCATCTGAAAAAGACATCTTAGATACATTGAAGGCAAACGGCACTATTTCGCAAGCTCAATATGATGAGTTATATGAGAAGGCCTCTGATAGCGTAACTGTTAGCACTAAAGGTGGGCATTTAAAATTTAAGTCAGGTGATGCTAAGTTCCAATTAGGTGGGCGTCTAATGGCCGATTATGCCGCTATTTCTGATGATCGAAACCTTGATGGGGACGGATCTGAATTTCGCCGTGCACGTTTATTTGTAAAAGGTCAAATATTTAACGACTGGGGCTTTAAAGCGCAGTACGATTTTGCCGAAGATGAAGTAACTGCTAAAGATCTTTACATTGCCTACGATGGTTTTGACTCAACTTCAATTAAAGTAGGTAACACCTTTATGCCGAGTGGTTTAGAGGCTCAAACTAGCTCTAAATACATAACGTTTATGGAAAGATCAATGATTCAAGACGTATTTGCTGTTGGCCGTAAAAATGGCGTATCTGTTACTACAAATGGTGACAACTGGACATTACAGGGTGGCTTACATATGCAAGGTGTCAGCAATGCTAATAATGGCCGCGATGAAGATTATGGTTATGGTGTTCGCGGCACCTTCGCACCTTTAGTTGGCAAAACACAAGCGGTGCATTTAGGTGCCTCTTTTAGCCATCAGGAATTTGATGATAATGGTACGGAGCGTTTCAGAGCTCGTCCTGAGATTCATACCATCAACAACAGGCCTTTTGACACAAAAATTGACGGTGTTGAATCAACCGATAACTATGGCCTTGAAGCGGCTGCAGTAATGGGACCATTCTCTTTGCAGACAGAGTACTTTGCTAAAGAAGTGCAAACTGCCAATGGCGATCTGGATTTAGATGGTTGGTATGCTTATGGTAGTTACTTTCTAACAGGTGAATCGCGTTCTTATAAAGGAAGTAAAGGCGTATTTGGCCGTGTAAAACCTAAAAGTGTTGTCGGTAAAGGCGGTATCGGTGCATGGGAGCTAGGCGTTCGCTACTCTAGTATTGACCTTTACGATGGTCTGGCTACAGTACCGGGCATAAATACTGCTGGTGAAGAAGGTGAGGTACTGACAATCGGCGTTAACTGGTATGCGACACCCACTATTCGTTTTATGGCGAACTACGTTCAAAGTACCGTTGAACACACCGGTACATTGCTGGCAGATGAAGATATTGATGCGTTCCAAGTACGCGCTCAAATCGACTTCTAAATATAAGAAATACGTCGCTTCGACGTAGTAAGAAGTAAAAAGCCCGATGTTGCATCGGGCTTTTTTTTGCGCCTCATTAATTAGCCAACAGTTCTAGGCTCTCTATTTAATGAGTTCTTCAAGTAACTGTAACAACACTGTCACCTAAGATTGAGATTATATGCTCAGTAATTATATGGAGACGTCTAGATGACTTTATGTTCAATAAATAGAAATACCGGTGAGTCAGTGTACCGTCAAATTTGCCGTATTTTAGAGCAGGAAATTAAATCCACCTATGAGGCGGGGGATTACTTACCAGTTGAAGTTGATCTGGCGGCTCGCTTTTCTGTTAACCGGCATACCTTGCGGCGAGCTATAGATGAGTTGGTGTCGATAGGTTTGGTTGAGCGCCAGCATGGCCGGGGTAACCTTATTTTAGGTGAGGCGCTGGAGTATAAGGTGGGTGAAAAAACACGCTTTACTGAACGCTTAGAATCATTAGGAAAATTAGCAAGCACCAAAGTCATTCGCAAAATTGTTGTGCCCGCTTACGGTGGAGTCGCTCGACGTTTAGCCATTAAGGAGGACTCATTTGTATTAATGATTGAAACCTTAAGGCAGGTTGATGGGCGGCCTTTTTGTGTGATTTCGCATTTCATTCCAGTAATTAGGTTCCCTGACTTTGAAACGGACTACCGGGGCGGGTCTTTGCACGCTCTTTTTGAACAAAAGTATGCGATTACACCGGTTAGAAAAGAGAGTTTGACGACGGCATGTCTACCCCTAGGTGACGATGCCGTACACCTTTTGATACCTAAGAATTTCCCGATTTTACGTGTAAAAAGCGTCAATATTGACGCCAAAACACAGCACCCTGTTGAGTACTCGATTACCCGTTTTCGTTCTGATCGAGTTCAACTTTCTTTTACACCTTAATACTTAACCTAAATAGATGGAGCTTTAAAATGAAAATGAAAAATTATTTAATCATGGCCTTAGCATCACTGGCTATAACTACAAACGTGTTAGCCGTAGAGTTGCCTAAAGGAACGGCTGAAGACCCGCTCAGAGTTATGATGGTACCTGCAGATACTGGTGGTGCGGATGTGGCAGAAGACTACAAGCCGGTGTTTGATGCGATAGCAAAACACTACGGCATTCACTTTAAAGTGATGTCAGGTGAGAGTTATGCTGCTGTTGTTCAAGGCTTATGTGCTAATCACGCGGATATTGCCTGGTATGGCCCCGTTACTTTTGGCCAGGCACATGAGCTATGCGGCGCTGAACTGCTTGCTTTGGATGTTTTGGGAGGTGAATCGGTCTATTACTCGGGTATTTTTACTAAAAAAGGTAATGGCATTGAAACGCTAAAAGATCTTAAGAACAAAATCATTTCTGTTGGCCCTACCTCGTCTACATCCTCATTTAACTTCCCTATGGCAATGATTATAGACGCGGGTGTTGACCCCGTTAACGACCTGGCAAAAGTTGTAATAACAGGTAGCCATACTAATTCAATAGCCGCTTTAAAAGAAGGCCGAACAGATGCGGCAGCAGCATCATTTAATTCATGGGAAAAAGCAGTTAACAAGGGGATTATTGATGCAAATAAATTTCGTGTATTGGCAAAGTCAGAGCCAATTCCAAATCCACCGTTAGCGATGAATCCTAATTTACCTACGGAACTGAAAACTAAGTTAAAGCAGTCGTTTAATAATATTCACAAGCACGTAAACCCCGAACTTATTCGTGGATATGGGGGCAAAAAAGTAGACCGTTACGATGCCAATTATTCGCAACAAAAAATGCTTGCAGTGCTTAAGAAATTATCAAAAGTGAATGACCAATTAAAGTCTGAGTTAATTGAAAAGGCCGGTAAGTAACAGCTGACAAGATAATAGAGGGCTGGTTATCAGCCCTCTATTAACATTAACCCATAAGGAACAGGAAGCACTATGCTGACATTCAAGTCTACATCAGTCATATACGGCGATGGCACGAAAGCGGTCGACAATATCGATTTAACGATAAACAAAGGAGAGTTTTGTGTGTTACTAGGCCCATCTGGAGCAGGCAAATCAACCTTAATGAGTTTGCTTAATGGCTTGGTTTCGCCAAGTTCTGGGCAAATTGCCTTAGACGGGGTGGTGATGAGTAACAAAACTAAACGTCAGATTCAGCAAAAAATTAGCATGATTCATCAGCAGTTACATTTAGTTCCGCGTTTAAAAGTGCTGCATAACGTGTTGATGGGTAAGTTATTTGCGGTTCCTACTTTGCTTAGTTTGCTTAAGATATTCAACAAAGATGACCAGCAGCGCGCCTGCATGCTATTGCAAGAAGTTGACTTGGAAGAAAAGCACCTTTATCGGCGGGCTTCAAATTTATCAGGTGGACAGCAACAGCGAGTGGCCATTGCCCGCGCTTTTATGTCAGAACCTCAAGTGGTTTTAGCCGATGAGCCGGTTGCTAGTTTAGACCCAATGGTTAGCCGGCAGGTCTTAACCAGCCTCAAGTTAGCCTCACGTAATCACAACGCAACGGTGTTGTGTAGCTTGCACCAAGTCGAGTACGCGCTTGAGTTTGCCGATCGAATTATTGCTATGAAAAAAGGTCAGGTGGTTTTCAATGGCCCCCCCAGTGAGCTAGATGAAAAAAGCCTTAAATATATTTATGGCGATGAATACGCAAGAGACGTATTGCCTTCGAAAAGAACATCTGTTTGTGCGGCTGCGGCCGCAGTCAATAATCTTGCGATAGCTTAAGAGGAATAGTGATGGCAAACAATCCGCATATGCAAAATGAAAAACCCTGGCAACAGTGGGAATTACAGCAAGTCGTTACACCTAAGATCGTAGGCTTATTGCTGCTTATGATAGTACTGCTAGGTTTTTCAGCTCGTAACACAGAAATGGATAAAGCCGCTTACAAAACGGGCGAGGCAATTTTAGCGGTGGTTGGGTTGTCTAAATCGACCGTTATGGATGGAGCCAGTAGCTTTGCTAAGCAAGCCTTTCCGCTAACGTTTGAGTCCAGAAAGCCGACCAATCGTATTGTCGATCTTGATCGTGAAAACTTGCCGTTTATGAGTCACATTGAAACGGTCGAAAAAAAGCAATATGACGCACTAAACGATAGCTATCGTTCTGAAAAGGTCGAATACCTAGTGACCCCTATGGGCTACCTAGTAAAAGTGTTGGTTAAAATGTGGGAAACCATAGAGATGGGCTTTTGGGGCACCTTAATCTCGGTGCTAATTTCAATCCCATTAGCGGTTCTATCGGCTAAAAACTACACACCCAATAAATTCTTTTACCTCTCATCACGATTTATTTTAAGTTTTCACCGCGCTATGCCGGAACTTATTGTGGCGCTATTTTTTGTATTAATGTACGGCTTTGGCCCGATAGCCGGCATTTTTGCTTTGGCGATGCACACCAGTGGTGTGTTGGGTAAGTTTTTTGCCGATGAAATAGAAAACGCACCTAAAGGCCCACAAGACGCCTTGTTGTCCAGTGGCGCAAATAAATTAAAGGTCTTGCGTTATGCGGTATTGCCGCAAGTATTTCCCAGTTACGTCGGCTACGTGCAATACATTCTGGAACGTAATATTCGCACCGCAACGGTGCTGGGTATGGTTGGAGCAGGTGGTATTGGTATGGAGTTAAAAGGTCGTTGGGATATGTTTGCTTACTCACACGTAGCAACAATTTTGTTAGTTATTTTAGTGACCGTCATGCTGCTAGAGCTAATAAGCCAAAGAATTAGATCAAAATCGATGTAATTAGGGCCCTGAGTTTTTTCAGGGCTAAAAACATACTTGTCTAGATATCTATATTAAAGAGAGATGTTAAGTGAATATAAACGAACGTAAAAACTGGGTTAGATTGTTGACCGCAGTGGACGCGAAACAAGTTCAGCAACTTGCTCAGCAGATAACAACTGACTGGGAGCTACGCTATAAGTCACTGCCGCAAAGTGGTTTAGGCATGCTCAAGCTACGTGATGGCGCATTGCAAGAGCCCTTTTATCTCGGTGAAATTCCCGTTGCTAGTGCATGGGTGGAATTGACTTTGCCAAACGGTGATAAAGCCGAAGGTGCCGCTCAAGTAATGGATGATGACAAAGATCTGGCTGAAGCGCTTGCTGTCTGTGATGCCGTATTAGCCAACCAATTAGCAGGTCATGACTTGCTTACAGTGTTATTACAACAAGGCGCTGACAAATTGGATGCTGAGCAACGTAATCGCAAACAAATGCTGAAACGTACTCACGTTGATTTCTCGCTATTAGGTGCAGAAGAAGGAGAAGATGATGAGCAAAATTGAAGCTATCTGGTTGCCTGAAGTGCAGCAACAAGTTTTTCGCGGCTTGATGGAGGTTATGTCACGCCCTGGTAAAACGGAAAATCTTAGTGAGTTGACTAACAATGCCTCGCCAGCACGGGCTTTATTGGCTACTTTGCTTGATGGTGAAGTGAATCTATGTGATCACCACAATTTATTAGATGACGCTGATTGGCCTTTATTACAGGCACAAAAAGTGGCAGTAGAACATGCCACCACTATTTTATGTCGTGGTGACAGTGCGGTTGATTTTGAACCACTGTTAGGTGAATTATCCTCACCGGAACATTCAGCAATGATTGTGTTAGTCGTTGAAAATATAAGCGAAGGGAATAGTCACCTGAGCTTAAGTGGTCCCGGCGTGAATGGTGATATTTCAGTAAAAATTTCCGGTTTAAATCGCGATTGGTTGAATCAACGTGAGGAATGGATTAGCTCATTTCCATTAGGTGTAGACTTGTTATTGGTTGATGACTCACACGTGATGGCTTTGTCAAGAACCACAAAAATTGAGGTGACATCATGGGTTATGTAGCCATTAAAGGTGGCGGTCTTGCCATTAAAGGTGCCGAAGATACACTGGATTATTTACGTTGTGAACAAGGTGATAGCGGTACACCATTAGATATGGAGACCATCGAACATCAATTACGTTTTTTGCATGGTCGCGTGTTGTCAGAAGGCGGTTTATATCACCCTAAACTTGCCTCATTAGCGATTAAACAAAGCTTGGGCGATACCTTAGAAGCCGCATTTGCATTACGTGCTTATCGTTCAACTAAGCCACGTCTATTAGAAACACCCGTGTTAGATACCACCGAGATGCGGGTAACCAGACGGATTTCAGCTGCCTTTAAAGACATTATCGGTGGTCAAATGTTGGGTGCAACGACGGATTATGCCTTACGTTTAATGCGTACTGAATTATTAGATGAAACACCAGAAGCATTTCGAGCGGTTGCCAAGCAATGGTTTGATGATGAACGTCCAGATTCAGACATTCCCGATACCTTTCCTAAAGTGCTAGATAGTTTACGTGCCGATGGCTTATTAGCTGAAGTCGATAAAGCTGCTGTTCAAGAGCCGTTTGATATTACTCGTGAGCCATTAATATTTCCCGTACCACGATCAGCCGCGCTAGCAACAATGGCCCGTGGTGAAACAGGATCATTGTTAGCAATCGCTTACTCCAACATGCGTGGTTATGGTGATGTGCATCCCACCGTAGCGGAATTACGTGTGGGTTATATCCCTGTCATGTTGCCACATCCGATTACCGGTGAATTGATTGAAGCCGGTGAAGTGTTGATGACGGAATGTGAAATCGTCGCCATGTATGAAAGTGATGATGAAAACGAAAAACCAACGTTCAGCTTAGGCTACGGCGCGTGTTTTGGTAATAACGAAGTCAAAGCCATTGCGATGGCGATTCTTGATAGATCACTGCAAGCAGGTATGAAAGACGGGCCAACGAATCCTTCAGAAGACCCTGAATTTGTCTTATTACATGTTGATGGTATTGACTCTATGGGTTTCTGTACTCATTACAAAATGCCGCATTACGTGACCTTCCAATCAGATATGGATCGCCTGCGTACCACCCAAGATAAAGCTGAAGCCAAATCAGAAGGAGCAACATCATGACGGCAATGAGAAAAGCCAATGCGGCTTATCCTTTTGGATTTCTAGATGAATATGCCAAAAAAGAAGTGCGTCGTACCGTGTTAAAAGCGATTGCCATTCCCGGTTATCAAGTGCCCTATTCTTCACGCGAAATGCCTATGGGTCGTGGGTTTGGTACCGGTGGCTTGCAACTCACTTTATCCATTATTGGTGAAGATGATACGTTGAAAGTGATTGACCAAGGTAGTGATGATTCCGTCAACGCGGTGAATTTACGTAGTTTTATCGAAATGACCTGTGATGGTATCGACACCACCGATATAACCGATAAAGCGAACTTGATTCAATCGCGCCACCGCATTCCTGAAAAACCATTACGTGAAGATCAAATTATCGTGCTGCAAGTGCCGTATCCCGATCCTTTAGTGGTGGTTGAGCCATCAGAAGATAAACGCAAAATAATGCATGGCGAAGCTGACTATTCGCGCCTGTTGGTCAAATTATACGAAGATATTGTGAAGTTTGACGAAATCACTATTTCGCACCGTTATCCTACTTGCATCAATGGCCATTACGTCATTGACCCCTCACCAATTCCACGCTGGGATGTGCCTAAATTACATCAATCTAAAGCCTTGGTATTGTTAGGTGCCGGCCGTGAGAAAAAAATCTATGCCGTTCCACCTTATACCGATGCAGAACCGTTGGCATTTGATGATATGCCGTTCCGTGTAGAAAGTTTTAATGATGAAAACGGCCAACGTCGTTGTTGTGATCGCTGTGGCGATGACACCAGTTTTTTAGATGAATTTGACGGACAAGGTGGCGAAAAAGTGTACCAGTGCTCAGACAGTGATTGGTGCCGTGAACAATCGATAGCCAAAGGAGCATAAGATGGAAAAAATCCTTGAAGTAAGAAACTTAAGCAAGGTCTTTGGTAAAGGTTGCCCGAATTGTTTTGAAAAAACTGGCCCTGAATTGAATACCAATATTTGTCCAGATTGTAAAAGTGTTGTGGCGGCACATGATTTGTCATTAGACCTCTACAAAGGTGAGATTCTCGGCATTATGGGAGAGTCGGGTAGCGGTAAATCGACGGTGGTTAAAAACCTGTTTTTTGATCAAGATCCAACCAGTGGTCATGCTATTTTTTATGATGACGACAAGCAATATGACTTGTTTAGTCTCAATGCGGCTCAAAAACGCCATTTGCGAAACCATCATTTTGGCATGGTGTATCAAAATCCACATTTGGGTTTGAATTTTGGTATTTCATCGGGCGGTAATATCGCCGAACGTTTGTTGATGAATGATTTACGAAACTATAAAGAAATACGCGAACGTGCCCGAGAGTTATTAGAACGCACCGAAGTATTAACCGAACGAATGGATGAATTACCGAAAAACTTCTCGGGCGGCATGCAACAACGAGTACAAATTGCCAAGGCTTTGGCAATCAATCCACCGATGCTGTATCTCGATGAGGTTACTACGGGCTTAGATTTATCCGTGCAAGCTAAGATCCTCGATTTGATTTTAGAGATCCAACAAGAAATGAACACAGCAATGATAGTGGTAACACATGATTTAGGCGTTGTTCGCTTGTTAGCAGGACGCACCATCGTAATGAAATATGGTCGAATTATTGAGTCGGGTTTAACCGATCAAATTTTGGAAGATCCACAACACGCTTATACCCAACGCCTCGTCGCGTCGGCTTTGTAAGGAGACCATTATGACAGCAGAACCTATTTTAAGTGTGGAAGGTTTTTCCAAGCATTTTGAATTGCATGAGCAAGCTAAAACGATTCCATCATCCAGCAACGTCAATTTTGATGTCTATGCCGGTAAATTAACCGCATTGATTGGCCCGACTGGTGCGGGTAAATCATCGGTATTAAAAGGTATTTATCGTACTTATTTACCGTCATCAGGGCGCATTACCTATCATGCTGCTAATGGCACGAGTTTGAATTTGGCGCTTGCCGATGAGCATCAAATTTTGGAATTACGTAGCCGCGAAATTGGCTTTGTAACTCAGTTTTTACATGCTTTGCCACGCCAATCGACAGAAGATGTTGTGGCTCAGCCATTGTATCAACGTGGTGTTAGCCGCGAACAAGGTCGTCAAAAAGCACGAGAAGTTTTAGCCAATCTTAATATTCCAGAACGTTTATGGGGTGTACCACCAGCAACATTCTCAGGGGGTGAAAAACAACGCGTCAACTTGGCACGTGGATTGATTGCTAAACCAAGGTTATTACTTTTAGATGAACCGACAGCCAGTTTAGACCCGACAACAACCGATCGCGTAGTGGAAATGATTCAAGCGATGAAAGCCGAAGGAACGGCGATGTTAGCTATTTTCCATCATCCAGACTTAGTCGAGAGATTAGCCGATAACGTGGTGACATTAACACCGCCAGTAGCACTAAATAATAAAGAGGTAGCATCATGACACAACAATATTTAACCAATGCCCAAATTGTTCTTGCAGATCAAGTATTAGAGCAGGCTTCATTATTAATTGAAGATGGCATTATTGCCGCAATTAACCCTGAATCAGTGGCAGATAATGTGGACACTATCGATCTTGCTGGGCGAGTTTTAATGCCAGGTATGATTGACTTGCATTGTGATGCATTAGAAAAAGAAGTTGAGCCAAGGCCTGGCGTGCACTTTCCTTTAGATTTTGCAGTAGCGCAAGCGGATAAACGTAATGCCACGGCGGGTATTACGACCGTATATCATGCGATTGCATTTGCAAACGATGAACTCGGTTTGCGCAGCAATGAATTTGCCGCCAATATTGCTCGGGCGGTTCATGCTTGGGCGCCACATGGGCTGGTTGATAATCGTGTGCACTGCCGATATGAAATTACTGATGAAGGTGGGCTGCCAGTATTATTGGATTTATTGAAGAATGATGATATGCATTTATTGTCGTTAATGGATCATACGCCGGGGCAAGGGCAGTTTAAAGATATGGCAGCGTACCGTAGCTATTTGACGCGTAGCTATAAAAAGACGGAGGCCGAGTTAGATACCATTCTGGCTAAAAAACTGAACGCAGCAACGGGTGCGTTTGATCGTGCTAAAACGCTGATCAAGGCGGCGCATGCCCAAGGCGTATCTGTTGCCAGCCATGATGATGATAATCGTCAGCGTATTGAAACAATGAATAGCCTTGGGGCGGTGATTTCCGAATTCCCTATTAATATGGAAGCGGCATTGGCGGCACGTGAACTAGGCATGAGTACGGTCTTTGGCGCGCCTAATATCCTTCGTGGCCAAAGCCAATCAGGTTCAATGAAGGCGCTAGATGCTATCGAGGCAAATGTAGCCGATTGTTTGTGCGCTGATTATGCACCAGCGGCGTTAATAGTTGCCGTTATGAAGCTACCTACATTGACGGACATAAGTCTTTCTGACGCAGTTCGTTTAGTCACATTAAACCCTGCTAAGGCGGCAGGTTTGATTGATCGAGGTGAAATAGCGGTGGGTAAACGAGCAGATTTAATTATGATCGATACACCAGCTGGACTGCCGCAGGTGAGTCGAGTATGGCTAAAGGGGAAAACGGTGTACCGAGGGCAATATGATCATGGCTAAACTGTTTTATATTATTGGTGCCTCGGGTGTTGGTAAAGATAGTTTACTGGGCTATGCTCGGCAACATTTGATGCCAGAGGAGTCGTTATTTTTTGCACACCGCTACATTACGCGCAAAGCAGAAGCGGGTAACGAAAACCATGTGGCATTGAGCGAGCAAGAGTTTAGGCAGCGACTGGGCAAAGGGTTTTTTGCCATGCATTGGTCTAGTCATGGCCTTAACTATGGTATTGGTGTTGAGGTTAATCAATGGTTAAAAAAAGGGGTTGACGTGGTCGTGAATGGTTCGCGGGCTTACTTGCCGCAGGCATCTAAACATTATGCTGAGTTGGTTCCTGTGTTAATTCAGGTCGATCAGGCTATTTTACGTCAAAGGCTAGAGTCTAGAGGCAGAGAGACATCCGAACAGATTGAAGCTCGGTTGCTTCGAGCCCAATGCATGGAAGGCATTAGTCACCCAGAGTTAGTGGTTATTGAGAATAATGCTGACTTATCTATAGCTGGAAAACAGTTAGTTGGTGTATTGACGGCAAGAAATACTCAATGCGTCTGATCTTTACGGGAACTGGAAATGCGGCGGGCGTGCCGGCCTATGGCTGTCATTGTGTCGCCTGTGTTCGCGCCACACAGCAGACTGATCGTCGACGAGGTCCCTGTAGTGCTGCCTTGGTGGTGGGTGGTGAGACAACCTTGATTGATGCAGGGAATTTACAATTAGGCGAACGCTTTCCTGCCGGTAGTTTTTCCCGTGTTCTTTTAACGCATTATCATATGGACCATGTGCAAGGCTTATTTCCTATTCGTTGGGGGGTTGCTAAATCCATCCCAGTTTTTGGGCCTGCAGATGAAAAGGGTTGTGATGATCTATTTAAACACCCGGGGATTTTAGACTTTTCGGAAACATTCGCTGCATTCGATCAGCGTCAATTTTCTGAATTATCGGTGACGGCGCTACCCTTGAATCATTCAAAGTTATGCCTAGGTTATGCCTTTGAATATAAGGGAAAAAAACTGGCATACTTGACAGATACAGCAGGTTTGCCTGAACAGACAATGCACTTTTTACAGCGCTGGAAAGCAGATGTGGTGGTGGTAGATTGCTCAAGCCCACCGAAAGAAATTAAATCGAAAAATCACAATGACTTAAGCATGGCAATTGATATCCATTATCGTGTGGCCCCCAAGATAACTTATTTGACGCATATCAGCCATCAGCTTGATGAGTGGTTTGAAAAAACAGGGACAAAATGTCCAGAGGGTGTTGTTGTAGCCTATGACGGTTTGCGAATAGAGCTGACTAAATGATGACTCAAGCTGCACTATTGATTGGACTGTCGGTAATGATGCACGTGGCCTGGAACCTGCTGGCAAAGCACGTTGATAAAGAAGCTGATTATCTGTGGTGGGGGTTATTGGCACACTTGGTATTGCTGGGTCCGTTTGGTTTATATTACCTTGTATTTGATGCGGACTGGCAAAGCCCATTAGTGCTTGCGATGTTGGTCACCGTTATTGCAAATAGTGTCTACTTTGTTAGTCTTCGTCGGGCGTACCACTTTGCACCGGTTGCACTGGTGTATCCATTGGCCAGAAGTTCGCCTGTGTTGATAGCGTTTTGGTCCATGTGGTTTTTTGACGAAGAGCTGCCATTGCAGGCATGGTTGGCAATTTTGATTAGCATCGTCGGCTTATGGTTGTTGGGCCTGTCGGCAAGAGGTGGTGATACTGCGCATGCTTTGCCATGGGCTTTAGTGGCGGCGCTATTCACCAGTATTTATTCGTTGAGTGATAAAGTAGCGGTTAGTTATCTACCGTCATTTGGTGCCTTACTAGGCTTTGTTAGCGTGGGCTATTTGGGGTCATTTATTGCCTTAAGCGTGCAAAACCGCTATGAAAAGGGCCGAGTTATACCGATAAAGCGTCCGGCATTAAAGTACCTTTTACCCGGTGGTTTATTTATTGGTACAGCATACGCTTTAGTGATTCAAGCCATGTACTATTTACCGGCAGCCTACGTGGTTTCTTTTAGTAATGCGGGGATTGTGTTGGCTAATATTTTAGCGATGAGCTTGTTAAAAGAACGCTATGCTTGGCGATGGCGCTTAGTTGCTACGTTAATTATTTGCGTGGGGCTTGTTTTATTGGGTCTAAGTTGACAGTACTTTAGGTCAAAAATGTGTCAGAGTCAGGTGACTAAATGCTGGGTTTGACAATGGGGTATCCAACATAAACAATGAAGTCGTGTTTTTTTTGCATTTTTTATTGTTTATACCGACAACGGTTCAATTGCTTGTTTAAAGGGGGGCGTGCTGACGCAGAAGTGCATCGTTTAAGACTGTCATAGTAAGGTCGATAAACATCCTGAAGTAGGCATCGCCTACTTCAAAACACAGCAGTATTTTGACCCTGATAGGATGTCGGGGCTTTTTTATGCCTAATGCTAGGTGATTTTAACAAGACGCTTTATTATGCGGCAGTATTAACATAACAAAGGGTTCCCCTCATGGCCTCTAAAAACTACCTTTCAGGTTTGTTCGGTGCATCTCCGGTTGCGCCGCTTCAAGCACATATGACGATTGTTGATGAATGCGTGACAAAACTCATCGATTTGTTTGAGAACATGGCGAGTGGTAACACGGCTGAAGTAGAAAAAATTTACCAGAAAATTGCTAGTTTAGAGCAGCAAGCTGACGATAAAAAACAGACGTTGCGGGAGCACTTACCTAGCGGCCTATTTATGCCAATCGAGCGGCAGGACCTTCTGGATGCGTTAAGAACTCAAGATTTATTAGCTAACCGCGCCAGAGATATCGCAGGGATCATCGTTGGACGTAAATTACAGTTCCCCGAACAAGCCGCCCAGCGTGTTATTGAGTTGGTTAAGGCAACGGTTGAAACGTGTCATCAGGCGCTACGTGTTGTTAATGAGTTGGATGAATTGGTTGAAACGGGTTTTAGGGGGCATGCCGTTCACGTGGCTGAGGTGATGCTGGCTGAATTAGATGACCTGGAATCAGCAACAGACCGTATTCAAGTGAGTTTACGTGCAGACTTGTTTGCGGTGGAAAAAAGTTTATATGCGGTTGATGTCATCTTTATGTACCAAAATTATAGGGTCTATCGCGAAAATTGCAGATGATGCCGAGCGTGTAGGTCGCCGCTTTCAATTGATGCTATCTAAATAGGCGGGGTATTCAGATGGATTATGGAACAACTTATTTAGTTTTAGCGATTATTTTTGGTTTATTTATGGCTTGGGGTATTGGCGCGAATGATGTGGCTAATGCGATGGCCACATCGGTTGGCTCGAAAGCAATTACCATTAAGCAAGCAGTTATTATTGCCGCGATATTTGAGTTTGCTGGGGCTATTTTAGCCGGTGGCCAAGTCACCTCGACGATTCGCAAAGGAATTGTTGGTGTTAGTGATTTAGGGGCAAGCCCTGAAGGTGCTGGTATTTGGTATGCTTGCGGCATTATTAGCAGCCGGCACATGGCTATTGATTGCATCCTTTAAGGGTTGGCCAGTATCAACGACACATTCAATTGTTGGCTCAATTGTTGGCTTTGCGATTGTTGGGGTGGGTATGGATGCCGTTTACTGGGGTAAGCTGGGCAAAATTGTAATGAGTTGGGTGACCTCACCGCTATTGGCTGGCGCTATTTCTTATCTGTTGTTTCGCTCCATTCAAAAAGTGATCTTAGACACAGAAAAATCCTTAGAAAATGCGCGGAAGTATGTGCCTTATTATGTCTTTTTAGTGGGTTTCGTCTTAGCACTAGTGACTATTATGAAAGGCTTAAAGCATGTCGGTTTAGATTTAAGTACAAGCGAATCCGTTAGTGCCGCACTCGTGTGTGGTGTATTGACGACACTGCTCGGAAAATACTTGGTTAGCCGGGTAGTCTTTGACCCTAATGCAGATCGAGATTTTCACTACGCTAATGTGGAAAAAATATTTGGCGCATTGATGGTTTTGACAGCCTGTGCGATGGCTTTTGCGCATGGTTCTAATGACGTGGCTAATGCGATTGGCCCGTTAGCCGCCATTAATAGCATTGTGTCTACCGGTGAGTTATCACAGACATCTCCTCTACCTATTTGGATATTGTTTGTAGGTGGCGTAGGGATTGTTTTAGGTTTAGCAATGTACGGCCGCAAAGTAATAGAAACGGTCGGTTCAAAAATTACCGAGTTAACCCCTAGTCGAGGTTTCTGCTGCACATTATCGGCGGCCTCTACGGTTGTATTAGCGTCTGGCCTAGGGTTACCTATTTCAACGACTCATACGATGGTTGGAGCTGTATTAGGGGTTGGCATGGCTAGAGGCATCTCTGCCTTAAATCTGGGTGTGATTCGCAGCATCTTCATGTCTTGGGTTGTTACTTTGCCGATTGGTGCAGGCTTGGCAATTGTTTTCTTCTTTTTACTTAAAGGGATTTTTAGTTAACGTCTTTTCTGCTTTGGACGCTTTAGGGTGATTAGCACCAGTATATTTAACGGTCATTAGCTTAATGCTTGAATTATCGAGTCGTTTTGGATTAATAACGCCATTTTTTTAAGAATACCCCTCCACAAAAATTGTTTATCTGCTAAAGTTTTAGTGTTGTCTTGCCGATTATTTATAGCGATAACTAGACTTTAAAATTAAGGAAATACTTTGGATTTAGCGACTTTAATAGGTTTTGTGGGTGGTTTAGGTATCATTATTGCTGCTATCGCAACAGGCGGTGATGTGATGATGTTTGTTGATGTACCGTCTGTTTTGATTGTTGTGGTAGGGACGTTTATGGTGACACTGATGCAGTTATCGATCTCGGAATTTTTGAGCTCGTTTAAAGTCGCCATCAAAGCATTTATGAACAAAAATGATAGCCCAATCAGTCTTATTGAAAAGGCTGTTGAATTATCTGATATTGCTAGGAAAAATGGTTTATTAGCATTAGAAGATCAAGAAGTTGAAAACGAGTTTTTGAAGCGTGGTTTAAGTTTATGTGTTGATGGGCACGATGCCGCAATGGTGCAAAAACTTTTGAGCCGTGATATGGATTTAGCCATTGGCCGTCATGAAGTAGGCCAGAATATGTGGAAGGCTGTTGGCGATATGGCGCCCGCCATGGGAATGATCGGAACCTTAGTCGGCTTAGTGCAAATGCTGGCAAATATGTCCGACCCAGCGGCCATTGGCCCTGCGATGGCAGTGGCCTTGCTGACTACATTGTACGGTGCCATTATAGCGAATGCTTTTGCATTACCAATGGCGGCTAAATTAGGCAGCATAAGCCATAATGAGCGGCTTAATAAAACGCTTATTTTGGAAACGATTCAAAGCATCCAAGAAGGCATGAACCCTCGTGTTTTAGAAACATTGCTTAAAACTTACTTGCCAGAAAATCAACGTTCTTCTGTTGGTGCGCAAGAGGAAGCTTAAGGCTAAAATATGGTCTGTTGTTCAAAATGAGTGAAGAGAATTGTCCAAAATGTGAAGAAGGGCTTCCAGCATGGATGGGGACCTTTGCCGACTTAATGTCATTATTGATGTGCTTTTTCGTATTGTTATTATCAATGGCAACTATGGATGCAAACCGCTTTAAGAAAATGGCAGACTCTTTAAATGATGCGTTTGGGGTGCAAAGACAGGTGGTTGCTTATGAAATAGTTAAAGGGACCAGTGTGGTTGCACAGCACTTTAGCCCGGCGGCGGGTGACCCAACCATTTTAGATGAGGTGCGGCAGCAAACAACCGACTCGGAAAGAGAGTTTTTAGGCAAAGACTCAGAGTCTGACTCAGACACAACGAAAAAAGAGGATGCTAAAAAACAAGAAGAGGTTGAGGCAAAAGCGAAAATCGTGACGGAGTATGTTGAAGCCACTGAGCAAAAAATTAAGGATGCTGAAAAATTAGCCGAAGAAATTAGAGAGTTTATGGTCGAAGAAATTGACCAAAATATGGTGAGTGTGGAAACCGACCTTGACCGGGTAGTTATTAGAATTCATGAAAATGGTTCGTTCTCCTCAGGTAGTGCGGAATTTAACCCAGAGTTTTTACCCATAATGGATAAAATTACAGCGGTTGTTAATGGTAGTGTTGGTACAGTGACTGTTGCAGGGCATACGGATAATATTCCCATTAAGGCGGGCTTGTATCGGTCTAATTGGGAACTGTCTGCGGCACGTGCCGTAACTGTCGCGCAAACACTGCTAACCGATGGAACGGTGGATGAAAAAAGACTGATCATTGAAGGTCATGCAGATACAGTGCCGCTATCTGATAACGAGACCCCTGAGGGTAGAGCGCTAAATAGGCGTGTCGAAATTATTTTAATTCAAGGTGAAATGCCCCAAGATTTAAGTAACCCCATACTAGACGTGGTGAAACAATAATGAGCCAAGATGCCGGACAAGAGCGTAGACGTTTTTTTAGAATAGACGATGAAGTGGCGATAAGTTATCGCGTTATTTCTAACGACGAAATGACTAAAGCCGATGGTCTTAAAAGGAATGAGGTTGAGCCAGCCTCTTTAGCTAATGAATTGGAGAAAATGAATGAAATATCCCGGATACATTTTCGCCATGTAGAAAAAGAGTCGCCTGAAGTGGCGCGTTATTTTTCTTTTATAGAGTCTAAAATTGATTTATTAGCACACCATATAATTATGGGTACTGATGAGCTATTTGTAAAAACGATTCAGCCGGTTAATATCAGTGCCTCGGGTGTTTCATTTGCGGTAAGTAATGCGCTGAATATAGGGGATATTGTTGAGATAAAGTTTATTTTAACGCCCTCTCTAGCCAGCATAAAAACTTTCTCAAAGGTCGTTTCTTGTGAGCAAGATAGCGATCAGTTCAAGGTTGCTGTTGAGTATAGCCAGCTGGGCGATGAAAATAGGGATTTGTTAATTCGTCATATCGTTAAAAAGCAGATGAATGATATACGTGAGCAAAGCGACTAACGTAGACTATATTTTTTAAATCTATCTTCAGTAAATTGCACGAAGCTGTAACCCTTTTTAATGGAACTACTTGAAATTCATAAAGCGATAATAAAACGCATGGCAGATGGTCAGTTTTTTTCTGGGCAGCAGCTAGCCGATGAGTTAAATGTTAGTCGTGCTTCCATTTGGAATTACCTCAAAACACTCGAAACAGCAGGCTTTGACTTCCATGCTGTAAAAGGAAAAGGCACGCGCTTAAAATTAGCAATAGAGTTGTTGGATAAACAACGTATTCTCACCTGCTTATCTAGTGAACACAGAGCCTTGTTGAAGCAGCTCGATGTATTAGATGTGTGCGCATCGACTAACCAAGCCATCGTTGAGAAACACCAACTAACGCCTTTACCCAATGGGTCAGTTTGTATGGCTGAAATGCAGACAATGGGCCGAGGGCGATTAGGTAGAACATGGGTGTCTCCATATGGGCAAAACCTATACATTTCTTTTTTGTGGAGCTTTAAGGGCGGGATATCGGCCTTATCGGGGCTGAGTTTGGCGTGCGGGGTTGCTGTTTGTCGTGCGCTCAAAAGCCTCGGTTTAAGTGGCCATGGCCTGAAATGGCCAAATGATATTCTATGGGAAGGTAAAAAACTGGGTGGAATTTTAGTAGAAATTCAAGGGGAAAGCCAAGGTGGTTATACTGCCATTATCGGCATCGGGCTCAATTATCAAATGAATGAATTGTCGTCTGGCGAAATTGGCCAGCCTTGGGTTGATGTGTGTCATGCGTATGGCGAGAAAATGGGGCGAAATAAATTGGCTGCCCATGTGCTGGCTGAGGTTTTAAGTATACTGCATGGCTACGAAGAGACTGGTTTACTGCCACATGTTGAGCAATGGAATAACTACGATTGTTATCGAGATAAAACGGTTCGAATTTTATCTGGTGAGCAATACGAGGAAGGCGTTGCGAGTGGTATCTCAAAGACCGGAGAGCTCTTATTGTTAACCCCCGATGGCCGAACGAAAAAAATCATGTCAGGTGAGGTTAGCCTGAGGTTAAGCGAGTAATTAATGTCTGAACTTTATATAGACCGTGGTAATACAGCGCTTAAATGGCAGTTGGTTGAAAGAGGGAGTTTGTTAAATCAAGGCGTGTTTAGTAACGAAATTACGTTGAGGGAAGGTTTTTCAACGTTAAAAGAGAGTCGCCTCGCAAATATTTATGTGTCTAGTGTGGCTGCTGAAGCATTTTGTCGTGACTTGCAGGTTTGGGCTAAAGAACGTCTCTACCCTGCGCCTACGTTTGTAGAAAGTACCCGTAAAGCTTGTGGGGTTGTTAATGCCTATCAAGATGCCGCGCAATTAGGTGTGGACCGTTGGTTAGCAATGATTGCGGCACACCATAAATATACCGGTATGCTATGTGTTGTAGATACAGGGACCGCACTGACCATGGACTTTCTATTAGAGAGCGGCCAACATTTGGGTGGTTTTATAGTTCCAGGCGCTGAATTAATGAGGAAAAGCCTGTTAAGCAACACACATAAAATCAACATAGGTGATACGCCGAATTCTAGTCAGCTTGGAACAAACACAAGTGAAGCGGTTACGTATGGTGTTGAACAGATGTTGGTGCTGTTTGTACGAGAAAAAGTTGTTGATGTAGGGGAAAGGCATCAGCAACCGATAACAACTATTTTAACGGGTGGCCATGCAACTGTTTTAGCGGAAGGCTTATGGCAGGACGTTCGATTGGAAAAAGACCTTGTGTTACAGGGTTTACAGCTAGTGACTAAATCATACCAGTGAAACGTTTATTATTATTGTTGGTTTTTTTAAATGTAGTTTACTTTTTCTGGGGAACCACCGTGGTGGAAACCAAACGGCTGGAGCAACACCAAGCACCCTTGTATAAAGAAAGTGAGCTTGAAACGCTGGTGTTGGTTGGAGACGAAGAAGTGGCTGCGATGCTTGAAAAACAAGTTTTGTTGGAGAGCAAAGCGAAACAGCCTATCAGTGAATGTTATGTGGCCGGTGATTTTGCTGATGAGGGCGAAGCGAAGAAATTATCACAAACATTAAGCAATCACTTAAGTACTGTGTCGGTTATGCCCTCAAAAGTGCTCGAGGAGTTTTGGGTTGTCTACCCTTCTCGTAGTGATGGGGAGCGTCCATTGCATAATGTTGAGACATTAAAAGCTATCGGAGTCGATGATTTGTGGTTAGTGCCCAGCGGTCCAAATAAAGGCATTATTTCATTAGGCTTGTTTGCAACGGCAGACAGTGCTGAAAAGAGACTGAAGGCCTTGTCGGAAAAATCGATTGAAGCCGAACTTATTAGACGCAAAAAGTATCGTTATGGCGTAAAACTTATAACAAGTGATGGTCTGTCACCGATACTGGACAATTTAGATGGCTTTAAAGTAGGCGAAAACATTAGTATTCGTAAAATTGCATGTTAATCATTGCCCGACGTTTTTATTTGGATTAGAATACCGCCCCTAACGCTGGTGTAGCTCAGTCGGTAGAGCAGCTGATTTGTAATCAGCCGGTCGGTGGTTCGAATCCTCTCACCAGCTCCATTTTAGGCATTAAAGCCCCTTATATTTAAGGGGCTTTTTTATTGCTCGATGATTCTACTACTTTATGCCGCTGCCAAGACCAGGCGGGCGGCCAATACTATCAAGCGATTGCAGTGGGGTATCAGCATGCCTTGTTTGAATAATCAGATGGTATTCGTAAATACTTAAGGTACTGATGAGCATGTTGAGAAATGCCGTCAGATAAGCCTAAGCTATCCACTCGGTAGAGTCGTTAAAAAAATACTTTCTTAGCGGTTCAAAGGCACCTAAGATCTGAACGATAGTAATTAGCAGGCCATTTTTTTCGACCTTAAAGGGCTGAATTAATTGAATTTTAAAGGCTAATATAGGGCTTCATTATTTAAAGAAAATAAGGATTAAACTAGAGCTCATTATTATCTGAAACCCAAAAATAACACTTGCTATAAGCAATGTTTTTTTGCCATTTTTAATAATTCCATCAAAGGCAATTTTTAACCCAATGCCTGACATGGCGACAATAAGGGCGTAGTGGCTCATTGTGCTGACTAGCTCAACTTGTTCTTGTTTCAGTAAGCCAAAGGTTTGGATAACTGAGAAACCAAAAAAACCAACGACAAAGAGAGGGATTCTATAGGCGACTTTGAGGTCTTCATTCGTTTTCATGTTTACTCGAGAAAACATGAAGATCAGAATCAGGATTACTGGGGCAAGTAACAAAATTCTGACCATTTTAACGATGGTTGCCGCTTCCCCCGTTGCTTGACTTACTGAAAACCCGGCAGCTAAAACTTGCCCTACAGCTTGTAATGTGTTGCCGATCAATACACCTGCATTAAGCTCAGATAAATTTAATAGGTAGTGGCTAATAAAGGGTAGGAGGAAAATGCCAAGGGTGCCTAAAAAATTCACAATGGCAATGGAGAGGCCAACTTGCTCTTCATTCGCACCGACTATATCCTTGGTCGCTGCAACTGCAGAACTGCCACAAATGCCATTCCCTAAACCAAGCAATAACGCACAGCGTTTATCAAACCCAAACCATTTTGCAAATATCAGCGATGAAAAAATAGTAACGCCCATCGTAAACACGATCATTAAAATGGTCGCATAGCCTAATTCACTTAGAATTGAAAAATTTAGCTGAACACCTAAAAGCGCAATAGCAATGGAGAGTAAATATTTCTCGCTATAGTTAATACCAGCTTTGAATTGATCATTAATACGTAAACTGTTGCCGACAATAAGGCCAAGTATAATGGCTAAGGTAACAGCACCTACCGGAACATAGGCGGCTAACAATATTGCTAAGAAACCCATTCCGCAGCAAAGAGCAACACCCGGTATAACATAAATAATTTTTTTCATGAGTCTTAATATCGTTGATTAGATTAAGTCATATTGACTAGGTGTTTTGTTGCAGTTAACCCATGCAAATAATCGTAACATGACGGTGCATTAAGCCAGTCTAATAGTTAAAACTTGGTCGAGGTCATCCGACAGGTCAGTGGTTTATTTATACAGCTAAACGTTTAAGGAAGTCTGTGCTTCGCTTGGGAACTAGATCAGGTTGTTCAACATGTGGAACATGCCCGCAGTTTTCTATCATAACGGCTTCAAATTCACCAAAAGCCGTACTTCTAACCGCATGCGCTTGAAGTGTTGGCATTCCAGCTCAGCTTGGTTTCTCCGATGTAAGAAACCATTTAAGCACACAAAAATTATTGGATTTATTGGAAACCGATGTTTTTATGTGGCACGGATATAGTGTGCTTTACCTTGAGGGGAAGTGGGTTAAAGCAACGCCTGCTTTTAATATCGAAATGTGTACACGGTCTGGTGTTAAGTCATTGGGGTTCAATGGCGTAGATGATCCATTTATGCACGAATTTAATGAACAAGATAAAAAGCATATGGACTATCTTACCGATTATGGTTTTTTTGCTGACTTACCACATGAGCGCATCATTACGTCATTAAAATCAAGCTACCCTAAGTTCTTTGTGCTTGTTGAAAATAATAAGTCTATAAAAGATAGCTTCTAGGGTGTCGGAAAATTAAATAGCGTACTTTTCAATTAAGGAAAGGTCGCTACTACTTCGATGCGTTTTTCTTGCAAAAAGTATGGGGCTACTAAGCAGCCCCATACGGTGTATTAATAAAGGCTTATATTGTTGTCGGTGTAAGGTATTTAGTCGTTGGTGGTGCGGTTAATAAAGTACCTAGTTTTTCTAAATCTCCGCGCTCTGAGCGCCAAGCCATATAACTTTTGTGGTCTTCGCGCGAGTCCCATTTTTCTAACACCACAATATTTAAAGGGTCATCATCATTACTAGTAACTACAATCTCTTGGCAACCTTTAAAAGCGCGTGTATCTGGTAATATAGCCTCGAATGTATTTAATAGTTTTTCACGGTTTTCTGTACTAACTTGTAAATTCAATATTACATTTATAGACATCATTATTTCCTCTTTTAGTTTTCATTATTTTTTGGTTTTAATAACCAAAAATTAAAATCGCCTAGTATCACCTATCATGGGAAAAGTGATTCTAGACTTGTAAAGTGGCCTAAATATCCAGTCGCTCAGGCGTGTTTATACCACTTTATAAATCAATTCAATATCGTATCCTTGGTGTGAGATATTGCTAACCATGCATTTCATTTTTATTGTCAGTCCAATTTTAAATTTTTCTTAATAAAGTCATTAAATAACTGTATTTTTAGCTGCTTATATTGCTTCTCTTGATACACTAAATAAATGCCTGCAGACCCTAAGTCATAATTAGGCAGCAACTCAACCAAGCGTCCTTCTCGTAAATCTTCAGCCACTATAAAGTGAGACAAGACAGATGCGCCCGCACCTTGTAACAGTAAAGCTTTAACAGCGCCTGCATTGTTAGTTTTTATAATGGCACCGACCGACACGGTTTCTTGTTGCTTTTTTTGGGTAAATGTCCATTTAGTCGGGTTAGGCAATAAGGAAAAAATGACGCAGGCATGTTTTTCAAGGTCTTTGGGTGTAACTATTGGCCCGTATTGCTTCAAATAGCTAGGACTTGCGGCTAATACCAAGCGTGAATCAGCCACTTTTGTTGCGACAAGGTCAGAGTTTTGTAACCAGCCCACTCGAACACACACGTCTATATTTTCTTCGACCATGTCGATCACTTGGTCTTGTAGCATTAGTTCAATGTTTAATTTGGGGTATAAACGCATAAACTCGACAATTAACGGCGTAATATATTGAATCCCTAAGCTATTAGTTGTGGCAATTTTTAATGAGCCAACGGGTTGGTTTTGCAGCACACTGATTTCATTTTGCATGTACTGCGTCTCTTCTACGATTTTCTTGCAGCTTTGAAAGTAGATTCGCCCAACCTCAGTTAGGTTTAGTTGACGAGTTGTTCGATTTAACAACCTTGCACCAACTTGTTTTTCCAAGAGGGTGACGTGTCGACTAACCGCCGATTTTGCCATTTTCAACACTTTAGCGGCCTCAGTAAAACTGCCCAAGTCAACGACATGGTAGAAAATCATCATTCGATTGAGGTTTTCCATAAGATAATTGTTCTTAAAAAGAGAATAGTCTAGTATATTATCGCCTGCATTATTTCATTATATGAAATTAATGGTGTGGTAACAATTCAATTAACCCGGCACTCCTAGGGGAATGTTATGACATACAAAGTTAAGATTTCAGTAGGGGGTTCTTTTGCTCTCCTTTAGCCATTTTGCATCTGCAATCAATGGCTATTTTGCGATTGCTTACGGTGCCAAAATGACGGGCATGGCCGGAGCCGCGATTGCCTTTCCTGAAGACACTTTAACAGGCGCTGTTAACCCTGCGGGCATGTCTCAAGTAGAAGGTTTAGATATTGGCGCTCGTTTTCTCTATTTACCCCGTGACGCCGAATTTGATTGCCGGGGTATTGGTGATTGTGATGAGCTAGTACGGGATGATAGTCAGCGCGATTATTGGATTGTTCCGAACTTTGGCTGGAATAAACGATTAAATGATAAAAGCACACTGGGTGTTACTGTTTACGGTAATGGTGGGATTAATACGGCATATAGAAAACGCTTGTTTACAGAAACAGCCGAACGTGTTTTAGGGGCTCCAAGCATAACGACAGACGGGCATCTAGGGGTGGATTTTGCGCAGCTTATTATCGCCACCACCTACACGTATGAAATGTCTCCAAATAACTATATTGGGGTATCTCCTTTATTTGGTATTCAGAAATTTAGTGCGCAAGGTTTAGACTTCTTTCAAGGCGTATCGTCAGACGCAGGCAGTCTAACGAACAGAGGGGACGAGGTGTCCTACGGACTGGGTATTAAATTAGGGTGGTTTTATAAATCTAACGATACTTACCAGTTTGGCGCCTACTATGCACCAAAAATGCAAATGACTAAGATGAAAAAATATTCTGGTCTGCTTGCTAACAATGGTGAGTTTGATATTCCTTCAAATTACGGTGTGGGCTTGGCCATTAATTTTTCAAAACAACTGTCTATTGCTTTTGATGTGACACGCATTAACTACAAAGACATTGAGGCGTTGTCAAACCCTGTGCCCACGGCTTCGGAGCTGAACCCTATGATCGGTTTCTCCGCAGATAGGCTACTCGGTGCAAAAAACAGCGTTGGGTTTGGTTGGAAAAGTATTACGGCGTATTCATTAGGTGTTCGTTACATTTTTGATGACAAAATAACGCTTCGGGCTGGTGCAAACGTGGGTGAAGAACAGATTCCTAGACGATCTGGGTTACTAAACCCCATTACCCCCGCCATGCCAGCTAAACATTTAACGGCTGGGTTTAGCTATAAAAACAGTGAGCATTCAGAATGGTCATTGGCTGTTATGCACGTCTTTCGTAATGAATTAACCGCCGAGAACACAGCATTTTTAGGGACGGATGTTAAGTTTGGCATTGCTGAGACGACCTTAGATATTAGCTACAGTTACAGTTACTAAAAGTCGTGTAACATACTACCTCGGTTTGGGTAAACCGATCACTCATAATAAGAAAAACTATAAACGATTATGTTAAAAAAATTATCAATCCTTTTGCTGGCGCTTGTTAGCCTTCCTGCTTTAGCTGATTCTTCTCATGCCTATGCAAATGCGGTTCTTGAAGCCCTTCAAAAAAAAGGCTTACTAAGCGAACATGATGTGGCGGACATTAAGCAACATGCTCAACAAGCCGCATTGCAAGCGAGTAAACCCTCCGTGGCTAAAAAAACCAGTGTTAAGTCGGCTGTTAATAATTTAGTCGTAGCGACTAAAAAAAATGTTAACAAGGCGAGTCCTAATATTAAATTTTTGGGGGTTAGCGCAGCCACGCTACACCTTTGTCCCCTCTAAAAATGGCCGTCAAGGAACAAATAGTTTTACATTAAGACGGGCGCGTCTAGGTTTTACGGGTTTTGCAAGTGACAATGTGGCTTTTCGCTTCCAGTATGATGCATCTAACGAAGTGGTAGGCTTATCAAACGCGCAAAAACTACTGGATGCTTGGGTGAGTCTGAAGCACTTTGATGACAGCCTTGGTAGTATCACAGTGGGGCAGCAATTTGCACTCGGTTATACAAGGCGACCACATAAATCGGCTAGCGTGGAACGCAAATTTACCGAGGTGTTATCACCCGGGGCTGTCGGTCGAGCGCGTGGGTTAACAATTAGAAAAGGCAATATGGGGCTGCCTGAAACTAACTCAAAGGGGTATTTTGGTAACCGTGTACATTATGCGCTTGGCTTATTTAATAGCCCTGACTTATCGCTAAATAATGATAATAACGATTTGTTGTTTTCAGCCGCCTTTGCGCTCCGTCCAAACGGTATTTCCCCCAGTGATGATGAATATCAATTTAAAGACAGGCCGCTAGCGTACAGCGTTGGTGCTGCCTACAGTACATCATTAGATTCTGTCACGTTGGATACAAAATTTCAGCCTAACGGGGTTGAGTTAGATAATGAGTGGCTTAGCGTATTTGCAGACGTTCAAGCGCACCATTGGTGGCTATGGGCGTCATGGGCAGAATTTAAATCTGATGCCACAGGTGGTTTAGCAGTTAATACACAAGGTGATAATACAAATGCGCTGAGTTCTAGTGCTTTAACTTTAGGCCTTAGCCGTGCCTATTTGCTGAACTCTGAAGACATGGGCTGGGCATGGGCATTACAGTATCAGCATGTCGATAATGAGCACCCCTCTAGAACAGCTTTCTTTAGACCGTTAACAGGGAAATCGACTGATGAAATAGCTCGCGGTATGAACCAAGGTAGTGTTTACCAAGCTATATTCACTTGGCAGTTTGATGAAAACTTAAGGCTTATTAATGAGCTGGCGTACTATGACCCCACAGACGGTAAATTTAATTATCCATCGTTTATTAGTCAATTACAGCTTTCCTTCTAATTCAATAAAACGTGTAGCCTATGAAACAAGAACACTTTATTCAAGCAGCTAACCGACGCCTTCGTGTGCAACAAATAGGTCATATACAGGCTAACGCACCTACATTAGTTTTTTTGCATGGTGGTATAGACTCTATTGAAATGTGGCGTGATTTCCCCGAACAAGTGCATCAAGCTACTGGTTTATGCGTTATTGTTTATGAACGCTGGGGGCACGGGCAGTCTGAGCCGCTAACTGAGTTTCGAGAGTATGACACGCGTGCAGAGGAGGCGGGTGAGCCGTTGCTTGATCTTTTTAAGCACTTTGGCTTAACTGACGTCATTCTAGTGGGGCATAGTTATGGCGGTGTTATATCTCTTGTTGCAGCAAGCCTGCACAAAGAGGTTGTATGTGCTGTCGTATCGATTGTTCCGCAAATGCTTATTCATGATCAATGTTTAGCCGGTGCACAAGAAGCTAAGGAAGCGTTTGAAAATGGCGACCTTCGAAAAAAGCTCTTTAAATTCCATGGCGAAGGGCTCGATATTTTGTTCTATGATTGGATAAATAGAGTGAATAGTGAGGCTTACCAAGCTGAGGATTGCACGCAGTATTTGCAACAAATAAGCTGTCCGGTCTTACAGATTTTTGGCAAAGAGGATGGTTTTGGGTATTTGCCAAACCTTGATCTGTCAAAAAAACATATACCCAGCCAGCTATCAGTCAAGGTTGTGCCCGATGCAGGGCATTATGTTCACTTAGATGCTAAAGAAACCGTCATTAATGAGGTAAAAGAGTTTTTCCTAACGCTGTAATGCCAAAGTGAGTGTGGTGCGCCTTAGCGCTTTATATTAAAAAGCTAGGGATGTTTTTTTATCTATAAGAGTAACAAGGTTTATCCCTAGTTCTGCGGGGCAATTATCAGCGTCTGTCTATTCCCAACTGTACTTGAGTTGCGAAAACGCTCATCGCTACTAGCAAAAGGCAGATCGGTTTGTTGTGTTGTCTGACCTGTCGAGTGGGGAATAGTCCTGCTTTATCCGATCGTTTTTCTTCTAGCGTATAGCATTGAACAGCACTAGCCTAATGCAGGTTTCAAGCTGGCGGTTGATCGCCTGCATTATGACTAGCGGTTCAATATTTCTGCTTTAGCGAGCTAAAAAATCTAATGTTAATGAGTTGAATTTTTCTGCATGTTCCCACTGCGCCCAATGGCCGCACTTGCTAAGGATGTGCAAGTCTGCATTAGGAATACCCCATAAAAATTTAAGTCCATGATCAAGAGGGCAGAATCGGTCATCACGACCCCAAATGATAAATGTTTCAGCTGCTATTTTGCCGAGGTTGGGTGTAAAGTCACTGACAATAATATTAGAACTGGCAAAGCTTTTCATAAAGTTTTCAAGGTGTTCAGGCTTTCTCATCATATTCTCAAAGCGGCCTTCAATTAGTTCGTCGCTCATTAATGAAGGATCGTAAACAAAAACTTCAATCATTCGTTTTAACGCTTCAAGGGATGGGTTTTGGTATAAAGCGACCAATAATTTAATACCCTCTAATGGCATTGGTGAGAACATGCTTTGGCCACCACCACCAGCACCCATCAATACCATTTTGTCTAGGCGCTCTGGAAACTCAAGAGAAAAGCTAAGTGCGCTGGCACCGCCCATTGAGTTGCCAATTAAGTGTGCTTTTTCAATACCTAACTCATCCATCAGGCCTTTAATAGCACGTGCGTTTAGTACATCGCGTGCTAGGTCTGTAATAACAGCGTCAGATTTATTAAAACCAGGGCAATCTAATAAAATAGTGCGATACTTTTCTGCAAAAGCATCAATATTTCGAGAAAAGTTACTCCAGCCTGCTGCACCAGGTCCACCACCGTGAAGCATGATGACGGTTTCGTCTCCATTGCCTGCTTCGTTATAGTGTAGGTTCATGTCGAGATTTTTAATGTGGATGTTTTTGCTGGTGTTTTGTTCTGTAAGAGTCGTCATGTATTTGCCTATAGTTTTTATTATGTTTGATTAAAGAAGGTCTTAACGTGTAAAGAGTTAACTCAATGCAATTCTTGTTGTTACATTCAATTAGATTTTACTGATGTAAGTAAGTGGTGACTAGAAAAAGTTGATAGGTTTGGTTGCCTATATGGTTTTATGGTAATAAAAAAGTGGCCCGAAGAGTATCTAAGTGCATTAAGTGGGGCTTGAAAACAAGGTATTTAGGTAAAAGTTTGTGCTATCTGCTTAATCCAATTGCAAAAAACCACTAAATTAGCGAAAATACACGGTTCATTTGGCGTGCTGCCTCTCATTTTCTTCTCGTTGTCGAATAGATGCTTGAAGAACTAGCCTTGGAAAGAATTATGAAAAAAACGATGTATGAAAAAATTTGGGAAAGCCACTTTGTTCACCAAGAACCAGGTCAGGCTCCTTTGTTATATGTAGACAGGCACTTAATGCACGAGGTTACTAGCCCTCAAGCATTTGAAGGCCTTCGCATGGCAAATAGGCCAGTGCGTAACCCACATAGCATTTTGGCGACAATGGATCATTGTGTGCCGACTAAAGATCGTGATCTTCCTATTGCTGACCCAATTGCTAAAAAGCAAATTGAAACGATGGCAGAGAACTGTGAAGAAAATGGCCTAAATTTGTACGATATGGAAAGCCCAGATAATGGTGTGATTCATGTTGTTGTGCCAGAGCATGGTTTTGTTCATCCTGGAATGGTCGTAGTGTGTGGTGATAGCCATACAGCAACGCATGGTGCGTTTGGCGCATTGGCGTTTGGTATTGGCACATCAGAAGTAGAACATGTGATGGCGACGCAAACCTTGCCACAGCAAAAATCTAAAACCATGTTGGTTCAAGTGGACGGTAAGTTGTCTAAACACTGTACTGCAAAAGATATTGCCTTAGCGATTATTGGCGTAACAGGCACAGCGGGTGGTACCGGTTACGTCATAGAATATGCCGGTGAAGCGATTGAAGCGCTAACGATGGAAGGCCGTATGACTGTTTGTAATATGGCTATTGAAGCAGGCGCCCGTGCAGGCATGGTGGCGCCGGATCAAAAAACATTTGATTTCTTAGAAGGTAAAGAGTTTGCACCTAAGGGAGAGCAGTGGGAGCAAGCATTAACGTATTGGAAATCACTGGTAACTGATGAAGGTGCAGAATATGACAAAGTTATCACCCTTAATGCATCAGATATCTCTCCTCAAGTCACTTGGGGTACATCGCCTGAACAAGTTATTGGCGTAAACGGTGCAGTACCGACGCCTGAAAGCTTTGATGATAAGGGCAAGCGTTTAGCCTGCGAAAGTGCACTTAAATATATGGGGTTGGCAGCAGAAACCAAAATGACCGATATCAACATTGATTACGTGTTTATTGGTTCATGTACTAATGGCCGTATCGAAGATTTTCGTGATGCCGCTGAAATGGCAAAAGGCACAACCGTGGCAGAGGGCGTAACAGCGATAGCCGTGCCAGGGTCTTTCCACGTGAAAGTACAAGCTGAAAAAGAAGGCATTGATAAAATATTTAAAGAGGCAGGTTGGGAATGGCGCGAGCCAGGCTGTTCAATGTGTTTGGCTATGAATGGCGATGAGCTTAAAGACGGCCAACGTTGTGCGTCAACATCAAATCGTAACTTTGAAGGGCGTCAAGGCAAAGGTGGACGTACTCACCTTGTGTCACCCGCAATGGCAGCGGCCGCAGCGGCCGCCGGTCACTTTGTCGATATCAGTAAATTAGGTTAAGGCTATGGAAAAATATACAAAACACGAAAGCGTTGCGGCATTAATGAACCGTAATAATGTTGATACCGATCAAATTATTCCAAAGCAGTTTCTAAAAAAAGTAGAGCGTAGCGGATTTGGCGTACATCTATTTCATGATTGGCGTTATTTGAATGATGGTGTAACACCTAACCCAGAATTTGAGCTCAATAAGCCTGAGTTTGAAGGGGCAAAGATACTAGTAACAGGCGATAACTTTGGTTGTGGTTCGTCACGTGAACATGCGCCATGGGCGATTGCAGATTATGGTTTTAATACCATTATCTCAACAAGCTATGCTGATATTTTTTACAATAACTGTTTTAAAAACGGCATCTTAGCGATTGTTGTGCAGCCTGATCAATTGGATGCGTTAATGGCAGAAATTAGCGCAAACGAAGGGGTTAGTTTTACTGTAGATTTAGAAAATCAAACCGTTACAACACCGGGTGGCAATGGGTTCTCGTTTGAGATTGATCCGTTTCGTAAAGAAAACATGTTAAGTGGCTTGGATGATATTGGGCTAACACTTAAGCATGTAGATAAAATCAGCGCCTTTGAAGAACAGCATAAGCAGCGTCTTCCTTGGCTTTGGGCGTAAAAGCTAATAAGCGGTTAAGTTAAGCGGAAAAATGAGCTCTCGGTATATTCAAATTATGGACACCACCTTGCGTGATGGTGAGCAAACGCAGGGGGTGTCCTTTTCGCCTGCTGAAAAAGTAAGCATTGCGAAGGCGTTATTAGAGTCGCTGCGGGTAGACCGCATCGAAGTTGCGTCTGCTGGTGTGTCCGAGGGCGAGCAAGAAGCAGTTCGTAATATTAATGAGTGGGCGCAAGCTGAAGGCTTTGATGGAAAAGTAGAAGTCTTGGGTTTTGCCGACCATAAGCGTAGTGTCGATTGGATTGTTAATGCCAATGGTAAGGTGATCAACCTTCTTACGAAGGGTAGCGAAAAGCATTGCCGAGAACAGTTAGGTAAAACCTTAGACGAGCACGTTGAACAAGTGCTTAATACGGTTAATTATGCCTTGCAGCAAGGCTTAAAAGTTAATGTGTACCTAGAAGACTGGTCAAACGGCTATGCAGACAGTCCGGAGTATGTGTTTGCATTTATGGAGGCCATAAAAGATGCAGGTATTGATCACTTTATGTTGCCTGACACGCTAGGTGTTATGTCACCTGATGAGGTGAGAACAGCGTTAACAGATATGTGTACACGATTTCCTGACGTGCAATTCGATTTTCACCCGCACAATGATTACGGCCTAGGCACAGCTAATATTATGGCCGCTGTAGAAGCAGGTGTAAGCGCCATACATTGCACAGTAAATTGCTTGGGTGAACGTGCAGGCAATGCATCTGTGTCAGAAGTTTCCGTTGTTTTGCGCGATAAAATGGGCATGGAGTTGTCCATTGATGAAAGTAACATCGTGCGTTTAAGCAATATGGTTGAAAACTTTTCAGGCAAGTGGGTAGCGGCTAATGCGCCTATTATTGGTGATGATGTGTTTACACAAACCGCCGGTATTCATGCTGATGGCGATAAGAAAGGCGGTTTGTATGAAAGCAAGCTAAGCCCTGAGCGCTTTTCTAGAATACGCAGCTATGCCTTAGGTAAAATGAGCGGTAAAGCATCACTCAGTAAGAACCTTGAGCGTTTGGGTATTGAGCTGTCGGAAGAAAACCAAAAGAAAGTGCTTGAACGTATTGTTCGTTTGGGGGATTCAAAACAGACGATCACCACTGAAGACCTTCCGTTTATTATTGCCGATGTATTAGAGAGTGAAAGCTACAAGCATATCCGTTTGCTCGACTGTTCTATCACCAGTCGTTTAGATCAATCGTCTATTGCCGATATCGCTGTGAATATAAAAGGTGCTGAATATCAATCAAGTGGCACAGGCAATGGTGGTTTTGATGCTTTTATTGATGCCATTAATAAGCTATTGGTTGAATACGATGCGGTATTGCCAGAGCTAGAAGATTACGAAGTAAGAATACCTAAGGGCGGGCATACTAACGCACTAACAGAGTGTGTTATTACGTGGGCGAATGAACGAAAAATGCGTAAAACAAGGGGTGTACATTCTAACCAAGTGTTTGCCTCGATTCTTGCGGCGCTTCGAATGATTAATATTCAGCTGCACGAAAAATCGTAAACGATTAATAATCGAGCAATAAAAAAGGCTTACATCTGTAAGCCTTTTTTATTGGGTGTTAAATAAGATTTAAACCGTTGGCATAGCCTTAAGTTTTTCAACCACTTTGTCACCGAATGCATCTGTGCTAATCATCTTAACGCCACTACCTGGCTTAGATAAGTCTGCCGTTGAGAAACCATCAGCAAAAACGCCTTGCATTGCAGCCCAAACATTTTTCGCTTCTTCTACCATGCCAAAGCTATATTCAAGCATCATAGCAACAGAGCCAATCATGGAATACGGGTTGGCAATGTTTTTACCAGCAATATCCGGCGCAGAACCATGAGAAGGTTCGTAGTAAGCTTTCTCGTCTCCTAGGCAAGCAGAAGGCATTAGGCCTAATGAACCAAGAATACCGCCGCCTTGATCACTTAAAATATCGCCAAACATGTTTTCCATTACCATCACATCAAACTGCGTTGGGTTTAAGCAAAGCAAAGTCGCGGCAGCATCAACTAAAATATTGATGACCTTAACATCTGGGTACTCTGTAGCAACTTCTTCCATCACCTCATTCCATAAAACGGATGATTTAAGAACATTACTTTTATGTATATTGTGAAGTACTTTTTTACGACCACTGGCTAATTTGAATGCGTGGTGCATAATTTGGCGAATTTGGTTTTCGTCGTATTCCAACGTTTCTTTAACATAACGTAAACCGTCATCATTAACGCCAACTTCCTTGTTACCAAAATATAAGCCGCCGACCAGTTCGCGAACCATGATGAGGTCAATGCCATCACCAATAATTTCAGGTTTTAGCGGAGAAAAGTGAGCCAAACTTTGTGGAAGAGAAACGGGGCGGTAATTTGCGTAAGTTTTGTAGCGACGACGCATAGGTAACAACGCACCACGTTCAGGTTGTTTGTCGATAGGGATTTTTTTTGATTCTTCGTGGCTTAAACCGATAGGGCCTTTAATAATGGCATCGGCTTGATCGCAAATGTCTTTGGTTTCTTGTGGGAAAGCATCACCTTTTTCAAAATATCCACAAGCACCAAATAAAGCGGTCATTAATTCAAATGTTACATCATTGCGTTCTTCAACGAGTTTTAGAACCTTAACGGCTTCTTGCATAATCTCTGGGCCAATTCCATCACCGGCCATAACAGCAATTTTGTAATTCTTCATGAGTTTCCCTATTGATTTTATGAAAATAATCGACGCATTTTACGCGACTAGGCGTTTGTATGCCATTATCACTTAGAATGTTTTTAAGTCTGCAGGCTCATCACGTATAATCACCGCCTTTATAGAATTTCAAAGAGAGTACAGTATGGCTTTAAATTGTGGCATTGTTGGCCTGCCAAACGTTGGTAAATCAACCCTTTTTAATGCGTTGACGAAAGCAACCATTGCAGCAGAAAACTACCCATTCTGTACGATTGAGCCAAATACCGGTATCGTGCCTGTGCCTGATTTACGTTTGGATAAACTGGCGGAAATCGTCAAACCAGAGCGCGTAATACCCACCACCTTTGAGTTTGTGGATATTGCTGGGCTAGTGGCTGGCGCCTCAAAAGGGGAGGGCCTAGGTAATCAGTTCTTAGCCAATATTCGTGAATCAGATGCGATTGCGCACGTTGTGCGTTGTTTTGAAGACGATGACGTAATTCATGTAGCGGGAAAGATTGATCCTATAGCCGATATTGAAGTGATTCAAACTGAATTAGCCCTAGCGGATATGGCATCGTTAGACAAAGCGTTGACAAAAGCAACCAAGGCATCAAAGTCTGGCAATAAAGACGAGTTAAAGCGTAAAGCCTTAATAGAAAAAGCATTGGCCCATTTAGATTCAGATATTACTTTAAGAACATTGGGTTTGGATGAAGATGAGCTTAAGTCCCTGTCAGACCTGCAATTGCTTACTTTAAAACCCATGCTGTATATAGCCAACGTGCAAGAAGATGGGTTTGAAAATAACCCTCATTTGGATGCTGTGACAACATTAGCACAAAAACAAGGCGCCGAAATTGTTGCCGTTTGTGCCGCCATGGAAGCTGAAATTATTCAGTTAGAAGAAGAGGAGCGAGCAGAATTCTTAGAAGAAATGGGGCTAGAAGAACCAGGTCTAAATAGAGTTATTAGAGCGGGTTATCATTTACTAGGCTTGCAAACATACTTCACTGCCGGAGTTAAAGAAGTAAGAGCATGGACCATTAAACAAGGAGCCACTGCGCCACAAGCTGCCGGTGTTATTCATACCGATTTTGAGAAAGGCTTTATTCGTGCAGAAATTACTGCCTACGAAGACTTTATTCAATACAACGGCGAGCAGGGCGCAAAAGAGGCGGGTAAATTGGGCGTACAAGGTAAAGATTACATTATGCAAGACGGAGATGTAACGCACTTTAGATTTAATGTGTAAAACTTCGCAGGTATCGGCCTGTTTGGCTTGACAAAATAAGCCGAAACTACGAAAATTCACAGCCTTCAAAGTATGGTCATGTAGCTCAGCTGGTTAGAGCACGGCATTCATAATGCCGGGGTCGGTGGTTCAAGTCCACCCATGACCACCATTTCAAGCTTTCCCTTCAAAAATTACGCAACTTTTACTACGCGACTCTTAAAAGAGCGGTTGGTTTCGGTTGCTTACAACTTTCTCAGCAGCGGCTAATAAATGGTCAATTTCAGCCATTGAGTTGTTTGTCGTAATCCGATTAGATTTATGACCGAATAAATCAGTATTGGCTAAGTCAGTAGGTAATTGAACCATTAAACGTTTTGCTCTTCCGATGTGATTGGGTAGGGCTTCGTTCCGTTATGTTTTAACTTCCTTAATACTGGAGCTTGTTTTAGCTATGGCTCGTTAAATTCGCCCCAGTTAAAAGCTTATGTTCATTAAGTAGTCTTATATTTTAGGGCCAAGAATAAGCAACATGTACTTTAAAAATTGAACGGTTACTAAAATGGCTTTTATGGGTTCCTATATGGCCAGCTTAGCTTCATACTTGATTATTAAAAACAAGTATGAAATACTTTGATTGTCTGTAACCTTTTAATTTTAAAGCAAATAACCAATGAAAATGCCAGTTTCACCGCCAGATCATAACGCTATTACCCAAGCTTCAGTTGTTGAAAGCGGTATTAGTTGGTTTTTGCGCTCTAATTTTAATCCTATTGATAATAAAGGTCGTTATATACATTGGGACAAATTACGTCATTTACCAGCGCCAGAGGGTTTAACGAGTGAGCAGTGGTGGGCCGGCGTTAAGTCTGCGCGGGAGAGAAACTATCTGGAACTGCCAATAATGGACAAGCAGCAGAAGCCCTTTGTTTTCTGTACGCCAGATACCTTGCAGCGAGAACTACACTGGTTAGACAGGCATGCGGCTGGAAGCATTCAAACTGAAGCGGAGATAACTAACTCACAAAGGCGCAACACCTATTTGATTCGTTCTTTAGTTGAGGAAGCTATCAACTCTAGTCAGTTAGAAGGTGCCTCTACAACACGGCATGAAGCTAAGGAAATGATCCGTCAACAGCGGTCACCCAGAAGTAAAAGTGAGCAGATGATTTTTAATAATTATCAAGCTATGCAGTTTATTCACGAACATAAAGATGAGCAACTGACGCCATCGCTTGTGTTTGAGCTGCAACGCATAGTGACAGATAAAACTTTAAATGACGCAGAAGTAGGCCGCTTTCGAAGTGATAGTGATGATATTCATGTAGTGGATAAGCAGTCGCAGGAGGTGCTTCATACATCGCCACCAGCAAAAGAACTATCTGATAGATTGAAAAAATTATGTGATTTTGCAAACTCAGATAGCGCAACCGAAGGTACAGTGTTTTTACATCCTGTTCTAAAAGCGATAGCTTTACATTTTATGTTGGCGTACGATCATCCGTTTTGTGATGGAAATGGTCGAACAGCTCGAGCGTTATTTTATTGGGCGATGGCAAAGGAAGGCTACTGGTTGCTTGAGTTTGTTTCCATTTCTAAAATTATTAAAGAAGCACCGGCGCAATATGGCAAAGCGTTTTTATACACGGAGACCGATGAAAATGATGTGACTTACTTTTTTATTCATCAACTGGAGGTGATTCATAAGGCGATTGAGTCAATGCATGACTATCTGGATAAAAAAACACATGACATAGGTGTAACCGAGAAACTTCTGCAGAATAATGTGCGGCTTAAAGGCAAGCTGAACTTTAGGCAATTAGCCGTGTTGCGTCATGCCTTGAAGCACCCACGGTTTACTTATGTTGTGCAAGAGCACCAACAGTCGCACGGAGTATCATATGACGTGGCTAGAAAAGATTTATTAGAATTATCAGATAAATATAAATTATTGCTCAAAACTAAGCAAGGTAAGCGATATTTATTTGTAGTTCCGCCAGATTTTGAACAAAGAGTTAGTCAAAAGTAAATGCGTGGAAGGTTGGTGGTGCTTTTGTCTCTTTCTTAGGTAAGTTGAGTCGTTTACGCCAGTAACCGGCAATAATTTGTTATTGAGCGGATTGTAGTGAATCAAGTTGGCTTGTATCTAACCCCTTGATTTATTCGGTGTTGTTTACTACCTGGAACAATCTTCTCAACTGCTGCTATTAAGTTATCAATTTCAGCCTTTAAGTAATGTGCCGTAATACGATGTGATTTATAACCTAATAAATCCTCGCGGTCTTGCAAACTAATACCTGCCGCTCTATGTCTTCTACCAAACGTATGAGGTGAATCGTGTGCTCGGCATTGAAATAGGTTGGCTTTCTTTCTAGCAGTCTTCCAAGTCGTTCCTGTTAGGTAACATTTATAACGCCCCTACATTTTGGAAACTTAGAACAACCCCAAAATTTATTACCCGTTTTTTGCCCTTTTTTTACTTCTCGTAAAATCATATCGCCACCACATTTGGGGCAATGTTGAGCTTTTTCTTTTTCAGCTACAATTGATTGAACATGCTTCACATGTTCTCTGTTTGTTTTAAATGAAGGTGTTAGCCGACCTGCTTTTATTTTTTCAGTTACATCTTTCACTTCGCTATCGGATAAAACAGGTATCTTTTTTGATTTTATGAAGCGTATATAACCTTGGCCATAGGTTACATTTTCTGGCATATCTGTTTTAAATGTACTGTCGCCAACGAAAACAATAACTGAGAATAACTGGGTGTCAGTTAACCCTAATAAGGATTGCAGGATTTTGCTGTGTTTGTAGTTTTGGTGTAGGGGGTTTTGAAATTTGCTTGAATGCTTATAGATTTTTTGAGTCCATGTTTTTTGGTTAGGGCTGCCAAAAATCCAACCTTTCATGTTTTTAGTTTCAACAACGAAGACACCAAACTTTGACACGATTATATGGTCAATTTGCGTGCTTCCATCTTCAGTTGGCAAAGTGACATTCTTAATAAGATGATATTCCTCTTTATTAAGAAAAATTTTGGCCCCAACATTAACTATAAACTCACCCGCAACGCCTTTAAACCAAGGTGTTTTTATTACCGATGTAAATATTGCGATGGGAATTAAGTACCAGAGCATACTGACTGCTTGATTAATGATGGGTGTGAAATCCATTTATCTGCCTTTGATTTGTTACATAATGCCGCCAGCAGTGGCTGGGTGAAACGAAGTCTAACCCATGCGTATCTTTGCATAGGCTAGGCTGGCAGTAATGTGAATTATGGCTCTGCTAATCTAACACTTTGTATGTGGTGTTCCAGAAATCACAAATTTCTTGAACCTGATTAAGAGCTTGATTCTTAGAATCATGTTTTAACGTTAAGTATAAATATGTTCCTTTACCAACAACGCTATCATAACCAGGCAAAGAGTATAGGCGTGAAAAAAAGATACTTTCATCTTCTTCACATTTAAAAAAAGGGCCTGAAATTTCAATCTTCATTCGCATTTTCTATTGCACATAACGCTTAGGTTTCTTTTTTTGCTTTAACCGAAATCACTTTTGCCGATGTATATCTACCATGAAGCTCTTTGACTAGCATACTCATAGTGACGTTAGTTTTATTCCAGCTATTATTTTTTAATGATTCAGCCTGATCATCACCTAGAACACCAAGGGGAACGTCAGCTCGAAATGAATAATTATCTGCAACGCGCTGAACTTCAATTCTTACGCCATCAGAGCGAGAGAAGTCAGCTGAACGTAAAAAGAATTCATCGGTGATCATCCTTTCAATAGCTTTTTCCCTAGGTGTATGTGTAATTTGTTCTGCCATATCTCCCGAAATATTGACTGGGACTGGTGACGGTTCATTTGAAGTTTGAGGATTACTTATTTCTAAACTGTCACTTGGTTTCAGTTTCATTAATACACTGTTTCTTAGCTCATTTGAACCTTCAGCTGCAGCCTGTCCTGTTGGGAACTGCTGCATTGCATTTTTAACAACCTCCATTTTTTCTTTTTCTAGTTTTGAGAGATCTACAGTCTGATCTAATTCTTTTTCTTTAATGCGATTACTTAGCCAGAGCTTCCAGAAAATAACACTGGTAACGGAAAGTCCAAATATTATAAGTGTTGCTGTTATTTGCTCTGGGGACATTTTAGATGATGCATCTTGAATGGTTTTTAAAATAGGCTCTTCTAATAGAGTTTCAAAAATCGACGAGCCATCTTCAATTTTCACAACTAATTCTAGCTGCTCTCGATCTTTTTTGGTTAATCTACGTAAGTTTTCATCACCATAGGTTGTTAGGCAATATACACGATGAACCTCTTTTTGCAGATCTAGAAGTGTCGGCATGATACGAGTTGGTATCGTGCCTTTAAAATCGTCTCCTTGAATTCGGATGGTGAATTTAGGCCATGAATCAAATTCTATACTCATTGACTCATTTAATTTATGTCCGTCAACTAGCTTAGCAAGTAATTCTATAGCTTCATCTTCATTTGAAATTAATATCTTTTCCATTTTGTCTATAACATTCCATTTGGTTATTTATTGAATTTTAAAAGTAAACTTATATAGCGCCTTTTTTACCTAACGTCGCAATAAAAGGCGAGCGGTAGCGAGTCCAGCCCGCGCCTTTTGCGGGCGGTTTTTAATTGCCTTGTTACATGCAATGCTCAGAAACTTTGAGTTTTTCATTATTTGCCCCCATTTTTCGCAACTCTTTAGCACTGAACGCTGTTGTCGTCATAAAGTGAACCAGAAAATCAACCCAAGCATCTTGATATACATAATCGTTGTGCGTTTCGTCGTACAAACAATATTCTGCTTGAGTTTCAAACGGATCTTCCGCGCCATTGGGGGGGCGAATATCAAACAATTTATATAAAACCACATGCAAATTCTGTGTCAGGGAAAGAGCGTTCTGTTTTTCATTTACAGTCTTGACCACCTCGGAAGGTTTTAGACGGCGGACATTAACACCTTCAACCTTAACTGTTTTGTCTTTAATAATAACGTTTAGCTGCTCATAGGCAGCTTTATCTTCTTCACTTAATGTATCCCAGCGTACAAATTCGATTGCCGCATCAGCTCTATTTGTATTTGATATTTTTGGGATCTGTATTAGTTTGATACTGTACTCTTGAGAGTTGAAAATATTCTCGTCTAAACCGTTGCGATATTTCTGAACAAATGTCACAACTTCAGCAAGGTCTTTAGATAACGCAGATTTGTTAGATTTTTCTTGTTGTGTTGTCCTGATTTGGGAAAACTGAAGACTATAAACAAGAGCTTCGTTTATAGAATATGTGTTCCCAAAAAACTTAATCAAATGATTTTCGTAGTTATATAAGAATGACTGGCACTCTCCGAATATTAGAGTATCAACTTCCCGCTTTTCAATATGCCTATGCTCAATTTTATTTCGGAGTTTGATGAAAAATAATAAATTGCTTTCAACTGACTTCTCTAGCACATTATACTTTTTTATGCAGGTTGCTAGCTCCCATGCTTTCTTATCCCCATCAACTACGTCGTAATGACCATTTTTCTTTTTGTAGTAATATTTATCTCCCATAGTCGCATTAAAATGCGCATGAAATAAGCGAGTCCAAGCAATAATCATCATCGTTATAAAACCTTCGCTTCGGAAGGTAGTTCTAGGCTTGTTGTATATCTCTACAGCTAAAAGGGCTGAATCAATCGAGGCATCTAGAATTGATTTTGTCTTTCCTCTACGTAATTTCAATACAACTCCTTTGGCATGTAACAGTGTTAATAAGCGGAAGTATTGTTCCACGTATTAAAATGGATATAGGTGGATAGTACTTCCATGTACTTTCATATTAAGAGCCAAACATGGATGGGTTGTTGGCTAGTAATATATTTTTATCACAGTTGAATATAGCATAACTTTTTAAGGCTGGCGTTACGCAGTTTTACGCATTTAGTAATGGTTTTTTATGCTTGGTGAGTGGCACAAGTAAGTATTTAATTTAAATTAAAAAATGGGCTTTCATAATACCTATGATTGGCGCTCATACCTTTGTAATAGCAGCCATTCAAAGATTTTTTATATAAGATTACGCGATAAAGAAACCAGCCCCGCCAATTTAGTTGTTTTTTGATTGTTGTTTAAGGTTCTGGTACTTAGCGCAGGAGCTTTCTTTTTTCTTTTGGGTTTTAGAATTATGATTTCCCATTAGTTCGGCAGTAGCAATATTGCATTCAGTTCTAGCTAGTTGGAGAGGGGTTTTTGCAGAGGCCCGTCGTATATTTGCTATTGTTGGTTTAAATGTCATGGAGGCATTGCAATACATCTTCTTCATTTTTGTATATTTCCAATGTTCTTTTTCGCCTTTTTGTAAATATAAGCAAGTTTCGTTAAATAGTGATTTAGCTGCCAATGTGCACCTAGAAAATTCCTCGATGTTCAGGTTGTATGTGTTACATACGGATTTAGGCACAATATGCCATAACTGATATGAATAGGGGACTTGAATATTTTGGTGTTCTACAACAACACTTTGGATTTCTGTACCTAATAAGTCGGTCATTTTATTGGTAACATTAAATGAAACTAGTTCGAGGTATGATGCGAAAATTACTGATATTGGATCCATTCCTTTACATCCTTATTTTGGTTTTAAACTTAACAGCTGAGACTGCACGCCTACCTTCATTCGGCAGAACTTATAAGCGTGGTTTCAATAGAATGTCGCTTGGCTGGCTAAATACACCCCGCAAAGCGCTATTGTGCCGCCAGCAAACCGGCTAAAGAATTGTGCCTTTGTTTTTTTCATCAGTACGGCTAAGGCTATGCCGCTTAAATGCAGTACGGCGGTAGCCAGCGCAAAACCAAGTGCATACGATACAGCGCTCATTGAGATGGGCATTTCTGAACCATGGGCATAGCCATGGAAAATGGCAAATACGCCAACCACTAAGCAGCTATACATCAGTGGGAGTTTAAAGGCGCCCGTAATTAAGATGCCTAAAACTAAAATAGAAACCAAAATGCCCTCTTCAACAAATGGCAGTGGAATATTTGTAAGCCCCAGCAAGCCGCCTAAAAGCATAACAGCGACAAAGGTGCCAGTAACACGCCATAAGGCTTGGCCACCTATTTGGGCAGCCCAAATTCCCACTGCTAGCATAGCCAATAGATGATCTGCCCCGCCGATGGGGTGCGCTAATCCGTGTAGAAACCCCGCTGTTTGATCAATGCCCGTATGAGCGAAGGCAATACTGGGCAAAAAAAGGAATAAAACTAATAATGTGGATAGTCTTTGTTGCATTGCGTTTCTCCTAGAGTAAGTAAAAGGCGCGAGCTGTGAGTTATTCAGCTCACGCTTTTAGATTTTTGCAGGGTCTTTTTCACTACTGTGTTAGCGCAGCGGTCTGTGTGGCTACTTAATCACTCGTGTGATTCGGCTTCGGCGGCCAACTCGTCCATAGGTATTGCGATTTCTGGTGGTACTTCGTTATAAATAACTACGCCATATAACCCGATTAATAAAATAATCATTAGGCCGCCAAACACGGCTACTGATTTATTTTTGATGTAATGGAGGATCGATTTAAAATTGAAACTTAGGTGCGCTAGAACCGCCAGTATCATGATTAGGCCAAACAGTTTATGCACTGGATGCATTTGAATTGTAAAAGATGGCTTCTCAATAACAAACATCAAAAGCCCCGAGGTGGACATGGCGATAAACGAAACAAAAAGGGCTACGGCGACAATTTTCCTGAACATATTAACTCTCCAATTTTTAGTGTGTGACTGATCATGTTTGAACTGAGTTGACCATACTACAGCCTGTAGCAAAACGAAACGGTGTATTTGGGGTCAATGGCAATGGTTTATTAGCCGACGCTTTCATATTGGTTAATCCTTCCTAAGTGCTTCAAACTTAGCGGCCATTGTGGGGTTCTTTTTCGTTAACTTTTTAACGGTTAGGTCGTCTGCTTTGTTGTTGGCTAAGCGCAGGTTGTTTTCTGAGCCAAGAAGGGCATCCTTAGTTTTCTGCAGGTGGTCGATTGTTTTATCAATTTCGGTAATGGCGGTTTTAAACTTTTTAGATGCTAAATCGTAATTTCGCGCAAAGCCTGTTTTAAATGCATCAAGTTCTTCTTCAAAATGAGTAATATCAACATTTTGGGCTTTTACAATGGCCAGTTCTTGTTTGTATTTCAGTGAGTTTTGAGCCGCATTGCGTAGCAACGTTATTATTGGAATAAAGAACTGCGGCCTAATAACGTACATTTTTTTGTAGCGATGTGAGACATCAACAATGCCCGAGTTATACAGTTCACTATCGGGTTCTAAAAGCGACACAAGAACAGCGTACTCACAATTTTTTTCATGTCTGTCTTTATCGAGTTCTTTGAGAAAATCTTCGTTCTTTTTCTTAGTTGCCGTTTCGTCACTTTCATTTTTCATCTCAAACATGATGGAGACAGTTTCAATGTCATTTTCATCTTTATCGCGGAAAATGTAGTCGCCTTTGCTGCCAGTGCGAGCATCATTGTCTTTTTCAAAGTAGGATTTTGGGAAAGCAGTCGGCCGGATACGGTTAAACTCTGTTTCACAATGCTGTTCAAGCGTTTCGCCAACCATTTTGGTAGACAGGCGGGCTTTCATGTCTTTAAGGCGTTCAATCGTGTCCTCAAGGTCATTAATACGTGTTTCGTATTTATCCTTTAAGGATATTTCTGACATGGTTTTTTCACTTTCTTTCGCGCTAAGTACGGCTTTAAGGTGTTGAATCTCTTTGTCTTTCTCCGCAGATGTTTTTTGTAGCTGATTGGAGTGATTTGCCGCTGCCAGCTCAGACGCGGCTTTTTTTTCTAGCTCGGCTTGCCTTAATCTATTGGCTAAATCATCGCGTTCCTTTTCAACTGCTTTAACCGCCTCAGAAACAGCCAGCTGTTTTGACGTATCACCTGCCTCTAACCTTGCTTTCAGGTCTTGTATTTCTGCATCTTTGGCAGCTGATTTTTTTTGCGCATCGTTCGTTGCTTGTTGTTTGGCCAGCTCGACGGCATTAATTTTTTCTTTTTCAGCAATGTCTAAGCGCTCATTTAGCTGCTGTGTAAATTCGCTATCACGAACCTGCTTCACGATATCCGCGTACCCAGCTTCATCAATTTTGAATGCTTTTTTACATTCAGGGCAATGTATATCTTGCATGGTATTTGTTCCTTTGTTGGTGTCTTTTGGTGGTCGCTACTGTATTGTTCTGTTACGTTTGAAGCTTGGTTTTAGCCCAGCTGATAATTGTTCAAAATAGCTATTTGTTAACGGTTTGACGGTTGATGAAACTCAATAACATTTTTATCAGGGTCTCTAATAAAAAAGAACTGTGCGCCTTCAAACTCAACTTCTTCAGTAATGGTAATGCCCAATTCTTTTATAATCTTTCGTGCAGATTCGATATTCGTTACCTGTAAGGCTACATGAGTGTAACCCGTATTTTTTGCGGCAATATCCATCAGTACATTTTCTGTGCAATCAGAATCTGCGTTGAGAATAAAGTTTATATTAATACCAGATGGGTGCTCCATAATGGCAACAGGTTCCGGCCCGATAGGGCCAGCGATAAATTCAAACCCCAGTTGCTGGTAGAAATGTCTAGAGGCATTCAGGTTTTTAACTCGTAACCCAATATGATTGATCCGGGTAATTTCTTTCACCGTGTATTTTCCCTATTTATTTAGGTTTTTGTTTACCGCCTGCTTCAGCAACAGTTTTGAGTGTTTTTATAGATTAGTGAGTAGTTTATTCATCTTTCCCGCTAGCTCAAAATCCAGTTCGCTTAAACCGCCAACATCATGGGTCGTTAGGCTGATATTAACTTTGTTATAAACGTTAAACCATTCAGGGTGGTGGTTCATTGCTTCAGCTGTTATTGCGGCAGAGGCCATAAAACCAAAAGCCAGTGCAAAATTAGGAAACATACACTCTCGGTATAGCTTGCCTTCTTTTAAGCCCCAGCCTTTTATTTCGCCATTTTTCAAACGAGATTCGGCTTCCGTTAATGAGATTAGTTTTTTCATGGTAATCACTACGCCTCTTAAGTTATCAATCGGTTTTGGTTATTGGGGAATGGATGCCTATTTTTCCTGTTAAAAAATCAGCAGCAAAAAAAATCTTCCAACATATTGAAACCTAAGCTTTTTATCCCGAGATTATGTTGTGCTGTTTGGTGTAACAAAAATTAAAATGATTTATGCGTTTTTACCGCAACACTTCTTATATTTACGGCCATTACCGCAAATGCTAGGATCATTACGGCCAATTTTTGGTGTCGTTCTGGTTATTGGCGTTTGTGGTGGCGGGCAGCAACTGGTGTCATTGCAGCTAGATTCTTTTGGCGCTACAGATGGGGTTGATAAATTATGGCTACTTTCATTCATATGGGTTATTCGCTGTTTGTTGAAATTAAAATACGGACTGTAATTATAAACCTATAGCCAGCCTATACGGCGTGCGCCCATTTTGAAATGCTTGAGCGCTTTATTTTCTATATTTCTCTAGAATATTTTGCCTTGCTTGCACATTAGCCATTAAATAGTGGATAAATCACATTGTTGATGACGTTTATTCCTTTCTCCGTGTGGATCCAAAACAAACCACTTAAATTCAAAATAATAGTGACCCAATAAACACGTTTAAACTCTTTTTTGCTCGACTTGTGGCGCAATTTCTTTTGAGCAAAAAAAGCACCCGGCCAGCCTCCAATGAGTGAAAGTAGATGCAGCGTGCTTTCTTGTATTCTCCAACGATTGTTTTGAGCTGCAGATTTATCAATTGCGTATGTGGCAAAAGTAATAAGGCTCATGACAATATAAATGCTGGTGATAATTAGGGGTAGCTTGCCAAAATAAGTTGAGGTTAATAGCACTGCGCAAAAAAGCGCTATAAAGACCTCACCCAAATGACTGCCTTTTTTTGCTTGGCCTCTTTTCTTTACGTGTCTAGCATCACGAGCAAATTGAATGTTTTCAGCTTTATAACGGTTATTATTGTCCTGAACTAATTCGTACACAATAACTTCGCCATTAACAGGCCGACGTGAGCGAGGTTTAAAGGCTTTAATATGCACGAAAGCGCGCTTTCCCACACCATTTGGTTCGACAAAACCAAAACCCTTCTCATCATTCCAATTTAAAACTTTACCTTGAAATTTCATGTTCTCGCTTTAATTTGTTATGGAGCGTCTTTACTGCTAAGCGCAAATCTACTTTTATATAGTTACCTTACTGTCGGTCAGTTATTTTCCAAAGATCTTCGAAAGATAACAGTGCTGGCGTACGTCCTTTTGATGGTCGTAACTCAACAATGATGCCTGCATCTTTTAATGCCCGAATATATTGGGCTGCTCTTTGGCGCTGAATATTAAGTCGTTTATGTAATTCATTGGCGCGAAATACGGGGGTATCAAAGAGCATATCTACTATGTAGATTGCTTGATCTGTATGAAGTAAATCGGAAATTTCTCTCTTTTTTCGTTCGTACAATTCGATGATATTTCTAACAAGTATCAGGTTGTTTTCAGACTGACTTACAACGGCACTCAAGAAGAACTCAATCCAACCTAACCAATCCCCTTTTCTTGATATATTTTCTAAGCATTGATAATACCGATCTCTATGCGCTTCCAAATACCCACTTATATATAATGATGGGCTTACAATGCTACCCCTTCGTACCAAAAAAAGAGGAATCAATATTCGGCCAATTCGGCCATTTCCGTCATCGAATGGGTGAATTAATTCAAATTGAGCATGAATCAGAGCTGCTTGAACGATAGGGTCTAATGAGTCATCTAGTCTGTTTGCAAACTCTACAAATTGCTCCAAAAGCTCTTGTAGTATAAAGGGAGCGGGCGGGGTGTATGTAGCTTCCTCTATTGCGCAGCCTCGAGGACCAATCCAGTTTTGCGTACTTCTGAATTGTCCGGGGTTTTTATCTTGGCCTCGTACTCCCTGCATAAGGTTCTCATGCATTTGCCTTAGTAAATGGAGGGATAATGGGCCTGCGGCTAATATGTCCCCTGCGGTTCGAAGGGTGCTTCTATAGTTTAGTATTTCTTGGATATCGGCATCTTTCCTCGGTTCGAATTTCTCACCAGCTTGCTGCTGATAAACCTCATTTGCAGTAGCAATAGTCCCCTCTATTCTTGAGGATAACTCTGCCTCTTTCATTACCAATGGCGATAACATTACCGCGGGATTGATTAAGCTTTCTAGCAGGCCATCATATCGGGACAAGGAAGCATTAGCCCTTCCTATAAGAGCTACCACTGCCCCTAATTCAATATTCTGAGGGGGGAATTCTTGCTTATATTGGAGGCTCATTTATGTATTCCAGATCCGACACAACTTCAATTGTGTATTCTACATCGCCATCTCAGCATACACAAATGAGTTTGTGTCGGATATAGCAACTACCATATGTAGGGTTGATTCTATTATTCAAACACAAGGGAGATAGGTGGATTCGAGGGGTTAGCGCCATAACTCTTAATTTAAAGGGCGCGCGGTCTCGCGTCGCATTTGACGCTTTTGTTAGCTTTTATACTCTTAATCACTACAACTGGGGTACATTTTCCATTGCCCATTGCTTTATTTTCTTTGGGTTTACTCTTGGGTTTAGATATTCATTCACTGTCAAATGGGCTATAGCCTTTCCATTTACTATTATTTTAGGGGGGGAAGATGTGTACTCATTGAATGGACTGAGACTTGAATACTCTCCTCCATAACTCCCATATTCATTAAAAATTGAAGTTGGTGAATAAGTGCTTCCATAACCTCCATATTCATTAAATATGGAGTCCGAATCATATTGATTGGGGTTTAATTTTCCTAGGAATGTTCCGTCATCTGCCTCTATGTATGCTTGTTCAGAACGACGTGCCAAGCTTGGACCACTATTTATTATTTCACCTTCTAAAAGCAAGCTAGGGTTTTCATTTAGGGTGGCGAAAAAATCTTCTGGACTAATTCGGTTTTGGATTCTTGGGTTTGCACTAACTTTAGCAACAACGCGGCCATTAACGATAATTTCTGGTGGAGTGCTAGTCATTGGATTATTGACACTATAAGGGCCGTACTTGCTCCCATATTTTGAATACTGACTAAAAATACTCGTTTGACTATATTTACTACCAAAAGGCCCATATTTATTCAATATGGATTCTCTATCGTATTTATTAGAGTTTATTTTTCCAAGTAATTGGCCATCTGCTCCACGGAGTATTCCTCCATTTGAAGGTCTAATTTCGTTTGCTTGTTTTGTATGAAGCTGCGCAAGAAGCTCTGACAACAAGCGTTCTGTATCATCATGTTTTGCCATTACTTAGTCTCCCCATAAAGGGTCTGTAAAAGCTTTTGAATTTCTATAGCAGCTTGGTCTGTTGGTAACTGAGTAATAAGCATCGGCGCAGTCGCTAATGCTATATTCTTATTTCTAATATCTTTGATCTGATTCAGAGGCCAATACAAGAGAGCAGTCGTCAAAGCAGAGGGTGTTGACCAAAGAAATTCTCCTGAAATTAATGCGGTAACAAAACACGCTATCCCAGTCCCAAACAGCAAGATAGTTAGCCCGATATATGTCCACTCAATTCTACGATTCTGATCTAGAACAGTGTCTATTCTAGAAAGTATTTGTTCCGTACTTGATGTCATCGAGTGTCCCTGACTTTAAAAGCTAACGCCCGTTGTGCACGCGCTTGTTAGCTAATTTTTATATGTTGAATTACAGTATGGGTGAGCAATCTGCCCATTTTCCGCTACACCAAGGCCACCATCCTCTTTGCGATCTACATGATCAATAGTTATAGAGTTTATGTGAATATAACCTTCACATACTTTACACTTTGTGGCTTCAGCTAAAGCAGAATTGATAAAAACCTCAGATTTCGTGTTTGAGTTGAAAGCAGCAGATGTTGAAGTGTCGCCTTTATAATCAATGTTAAGGTATGGGAATGATTGTTTCATTTGTATACCAATGTTTGGTATGGAATTTTCTTCAGATACAAGCTCAATTAATTTTTCATATACTTCTTTTAGCTGTTTGTAACCTTTTAAACCACTACCATATTTTACTGTAACTTGATTTGTTAAATACTTATAAGCAACGAGAGCCTGTTCAAATTTTCTTCGGATCTTTATAAATGAATCAAAGTTCTTATTAGAGTTATATTTTTTTATTATCTCAATCCACGCCATAAAAGCAGTAGGCTGATAGCGCCCTTTTTCACTATAAAAATAAACAGCAGGGTGCAATCCTAGTGAAGAAGGGTGTGTAGTTGTAAATCTTCTTACAATTTTAAGTGTGTTTTTTAAATATTTTACTGTTTCATCGCCGTTCAAATCTTCGACAACTTCTTTAGAACTAACATTATTTGACAATTTCACCAAATCAAAAATAAGAGGAAGAGACCTCGAAGAATAGCCTTTACCTGCTAACGGTAGGTCTAATGTTTTAACAGGATTCTTAAGTTCTGGGGTAAATAAGTTTTCATTTATTTCCTTTGCAAGCTTCTCTATTTCGCCTTGTGTTTCTATTGAAAAATCATCCCAATATTTATGACCTGCTCCTGACCTAAGTATTGCTCTAGAAGACATGGCGTAAGGTTTTTTCCTAGATTTTAGTAGTGCTATCTCTGTATCACTTATTGGTGTAGCTTTTTGATTTATTGTAAAAAAAGAAGACTCAGCTTTTTCAGAACTACCAGTTACCCATTGAAGTTGTAGGGAAAGAAAACCTAGCCTATTGGCTGATTCTAATAATTTAGGGTTTGCTTGTTCAGGATTTCGAACAGCATCCATGAAACTTGTATATGTTCCCACTTCTTTATCTACAAAGCGTTTAGTTTGCTCAGCAATCTTTTTTTGTTCATTATCTATATCATGGTTAAAAAACGATTGAGAAATGAAACCATCACCGTAATCGGAATTAACCCAAGAAATTAAGGCGCTTAATCTATGAGCACCATCAATTACAAACGTATATTGGCCCGCTTGCCATAGAATGATTGAAGGAATTAAGTCTCCTTCAATAAAGCTTTTAATAAAGGCTGCGATTTTATATTTATCCCAGTCCGATGTCTCTCTTTGAAAATCTGGTTTTCTTAAGGAGGAATAAAAGAAGCTCTCTCCCTTTACTAATTCACTGATTTTAAGTTTGTCAGCTAGGCCTTGTACACTCGCGCCGCCATCGACCTCAAAATCTTCTCTAGGTATTAATGCATCAAGATTTACTTTTGCCAATTTTTTATTCCCTTAATGTTCGATGGGTATGAGTAGTAGCTAACAGCATTAATAATGCGGAAGCAAAGTCCCACGTATCAAGTAGACATAAGTGGCTAACACTTCCATATGTTTTTATATTAACAGCTAAATATAAATAGGTTGTTGGCTAGTAATATAGTGAGTTGTTATATCTGAATATAACACAACTATTTTCACAGCATAGCACTGTTAAGATGTGGTCGTAATGACTGGCATTGTTATAACGATTGATTTTGGAAAGAAGGTTATTTTGGGTAACGCGGCAGATAAAAACTGAGGGTGCCGCCCTAAGGGTTAATTTTCCACCTTCTCAGGTTGTTTGTTATAGCTGTTTTTAAGGCGCCGGTATTTAGCGCAGGCACTTTCTTTTCTTTTTGAGTTTTAGACTGTTGGCTCCTCAATAATTCTGCAGTCGCCATATTGCATCCAGTTTTAGCTAGTTGAGTAAGCGTTTTTACACGGGCCTTTCGTCTATTTGCTATTGTGGGTTTGGAGGAATATTCTATAAATGTTGATCAGCTTTTATAGCAACTGGTCACCGTGGAACAAATAGAGGATAAATATTATGTTAGCACTTGAGCTTGACCCCGTATTACTGGCGCGTATTCAATTCGCCTTCACGATTAGTTTTCACATTGTTTTTCCAGCGTTCACGATTGGCCTGGCGAGTTGGCTTGCTGTTGTCGAAGGGTTGTATCTGAAAACAGGCAAAAATGTTTATAGAGAAATCTACAAAATGTGGATTAAGATTTTTGCGGTGTGCTTTGGTATGGGTGTTGTCTCGGGTGTCGTGATGTCCTATCAATTTGGTACTAACTGGTCAGTTTTTTCCGATAAAGTCGGCAATGTTATTGGGCCGCTTCTTGGCTACGAAGTGCTAACAGCGTTCTTTTTGGAAGCCTCTTTTCTTGGCATTATGCTTTTTGGTTGGGGTCGTGTAAGCAAGAAAATGCACTTTATATCCACCTTAATTGTTGCTTTTGGCACGCTAGTCTCCGCATTTTGGATTTTGTCAGCCAATAGTTGGATGCAAACTCCACAGGGTTTTGAAATACGGGCCGATGGTTTGCTGTATGCCACAAACTGGATGGAGGTTATTTTTAACCCATCTTTCCCTGTGCGTCTCCTACATATGGTAACAGCGGCCTATCTCACAACCGCCTTTGTTGTAGGGGGAGTTGGGGCCTATTATTTATGGCGAAAGATTCATGTTGAGCACGCTAAAGTGATGTTTTCTATGGCGATGCTAATGGCGGTTTTTGTTGCGCCAACCCAGTTGCTAATAGGCCATGCGCATGGTGAAAACACAATGGAGTATCAGCCTATCAAGGTGGCTGCGATGGAGGGAAACTGGGAGCGTGGCAGCAATAAACCGCTGTACCTTTTTGGTATACCGAATGAAGAAACCGAAAGTACAGACTACGGTATTACCATTCCTAATGGCGCTAGTTTGATCTTAACAGGTTCTTCAGATGGCGTTGTGCCTGGGTTGAAAGAGGTCGCCAAAGAAGACCGCCCTCCGGTGGCTATTGTATTTTGGTCTTTCCGCGTTATGGTCGGCTTGGGTGTCGCAATGATACTGACTGGTGTCTTGGCTGCCATTTTATATTTCAGAAAACGATTATTTGATACTAAGCCATTTCAGTTGTGGTGTATGGCGATGATGCCAAGCGGATTTATAGCTTTATTAGCCGGTTGGTTTGTTACGGAGGTTGGGCGTCAACCTTTTACAGTTTATGGCGTTGTGAGAACGGCAGAGAGTATTTCCCCTGTTATTGCAGAACAACTGGCTTTGAGTTTAGGTATCTTTATCGTGGTGTATACGCTGATTTTTGGTTCGGGTAGTTATTATATTTTGAAGCTAATTGGTAAGGGGCCTAATCAAGCTAAATTGGGTGATGGTTATTATGAGCATGGCCAAGAGACTGCTGCACCTAACATAGCTAGCAAAATTGAGAAGGAGGGTAAAAATGTTTGATTTATCACCATGGTTAGACCTGCCTTTAATATGGGGTGCTTTAATCGCAACAGCTGTTTTTATATATGTCTTGCTAGATGGCTTTGACCTGGGTTGTGGCATATTATTTCCATTTGCGCCTAGCGATAAATGTCGTAGCAAAATTATGAACTCGATTGCACCGTTTTGGGATGGCAATGAAACGTGGCTTGTTCTGGGTGGAGGCGGTTTGTTTGCAGCTTTCCCAGTTGCTTATGCGATTGTTATGCCGGCGGTTTATTTGCCTGTTATTTTAATGCTGATAGGGCTCATTTTTCGTGGAGTTGCTTTTGAATTTCGTTTTAAAACAGAAGGAAGAGACCGTAAATTATGGGATGTGTCTTTTCACATTGGTTCGTTATTGGCAGCCTTTATGCAGGGCGTTATTTTAGGTAATTTTGTGCAAGGGTTTGAGGTGGTTGAGCGAAGTTTTGCGGGTGGTCCGCTTGACTGGGCGAATGGGTTTGCGCTGGTGACAGGGATCTCACTGGTGTTTGGCTATGCGCTGATTGGCGCAACATGGCTCATATGGAAATGTGAGGATGATACCCAGCGCTGGGCGCGTGCGGTGGCGCGATATGTTATCGGCTTTGTAGCATTGGCAATGGGCTTAGTGAGTTTGTGTATGCCATTTATTGACGAGCGCATTCTGGAATTGTGGTTTTCTATGCCCAATATGTTTTTTCTGGCACCGGTTCCTATTATTACGTTTTGCGCTTTTGTTTTACTTTGGAAAGATCTACATAGCGAGCGCGAGATTCGTCCGTTTTTGCTCACCATCTTCATATTTTTACTCGGTTATGTGGGGCTAGGCATCAGCTTGTTTCCATGGATTGTTCCGTTTAGTTTTACCCTTTGGGATGCGGCCGCTGCCTCAACATCGCAATCATTCTTATTAGTTGGAACCGCGGTGTTTTTGCCCATTATTTTAGTGTATACGGGATATAGTTATTACATATTTAGGGGTAAAGCTGATGATAAAGCCATGTATTAAAAGCGGGCTAATTGTTGCGTGTTTATTGTGTTATGCAGTCAGTTTTGCACAAGAGCCTGTCTTTTCTTATGTTGAGGAAGCAAGAGGCATTACCCAGCAATTTCAACAAACATTAAAGCAGGAATTACAGGCGGCGATTAAAACAGGTGGTTTAAAAAAAGCCGTCGATGTGTGTAGTCTTCGCGCACCTGAAATTGCAGAAAAAATGGCAGGCGAAACAGGCTGGACAATAGGGCGTACCTCTTTAAAAACACGTCATCAAAACAATAGGCCCACAGCGCAAGAAAAGGCGGTTTTAGACGAGTTTGTAAGCAGGAAAAGTGCGGGTGAAGACCTTGCAGAAATGGAATGGTGGCAACAGCAGGGCACAAGCATAATGTATATGAAGGCAATTCCAATGCAGGGCTTGTGTTTAAGTTGCCATGGCATAACGGTAGAGACCTCACTTAAAAACCATATCAAGGAGCTCTACCCTCGCGATACCGCGATGGGCTTTAAAATAGGTGAGATTCGCGGAGCATTTAGCTTGCAAAAATATATAGAGTTAGCTAATGGATAAATTATTAAGTAAATATTTATCGCCTAAACAAAAACAATGGGCATGGTTTGTGATTCTTTGGTGCTTTGGTTTGTTCTGCGTTGTGAGTATGGGCGCGGTGATCAAATTTATTATGAACATTTAGTGTTATTTCATAACTTCAACATGTTTATAGGTCAAAAATACGTGTTGAAGAAAAGTAATCAAAGTTGAACTGAGTCAATTCACCTGCTTGTTGCCCAGGCACGGGTAATAAACGGACGGTTAAAGGTTTATTTAAGGACAGAGACAACATCGCTGTGTCTCGCATTAATCCCTCAATTTTTTTCTGAGGTGTATTGCCACTAACAGGGATGACATCCAAGCCGGTACCGCCAACAGCTGCGCAAGCCAATAGCGTTGCGATATTAAAATTCTCACTGATAGCGTTTTGTGCGAGCACTGCATCTTCTAGTGGCAAAAGCATGACCGCACAGTAGCCGGCGCGATTAAAGTTAGCGGCATCCAAGCTTTGTTTGATTAAACCAATGGCTGCCATTGTGCCGGGGCCACCAAAAGGTTCGTTTGTGAGTAATTCCACAATACGACCAAAAGAACGAGGAATGCTTGGGTAGGGTGATGGCGTCATATCAATGCCGCGGTAGGTTATATTAGTGAGCGCGGCAGCTTCGGTTCCCAGCTTATCAAGCGTTGCTCCGAGGCGGTTAAACGTGGCTGTTAAGGACGGCTCTGCTAACCAGCGCTGTTCAGTATTATCAAAGGTTTCTAATAAGTCGACAAGGATATCTGCGGATTCGATAGCCATTGAAAAGGCGGTTGAGCTGTTTCCATCGTGCCAAGCGGCAGGAAAAAACGGGCTAAATGCTGGCATATTGGCGACCATGCAATAGCGTAAATTACCAAAACCGTCTTCTTTGATGGTTGAGTTATCCACCACGACTTGCGCTGCAGGTGGCAGGCAGTCTGTTTTGAGTCCATTTGCCTGATCGGCCAATTGTACGGAGGTAAATACCCAATCAGTTGCCTCAATGATGGCAGGGATTCCAGCCATAAGTTGTTTGATTAAGCTGTTTTCAGTGCTTGCCTCGTCAGTGCTTAAGCTTGCTCCAAGTGTCCCTAGGGCTACATGTTTAAAGCCTGCTTGATTGGCAACTTGTTCGTACTGGCTGGCAAACAAGGCTAAATGCTCAGCGCTGGCGCCTTCGGGGAAAATTTTTTCGAGTGGTTGGCTGGCTAGGCGTAAACTTTGCACGGCAAAACCTGCGTCAGTAAATAACTTTTTAACCTGCAAGGCTTGTTTGCCGAGAGGTGCAATTTGTTGCTCCATCTGTTGTTTGTCGGTATTGATTGGCAGTTCAGTGAAAAAGGTAAGGGCGCGAATTTCCATCTGGTCTCCTGAGTAAAGCGTTGTGCAGCGATTAAATGTGTATTGGGAATCTTAATAGGTTGATAGTTAATATATCAGAACCGGTGAGTGCCAGTGCATAGCTAAAAAGAAACCCCTTCAGATGGTTTAGCAAATTTGTGTGTTTGCTGGCTGTTTTTAAGAGCGATGTGCTTGCAACGTGATGGTATCAATGGGTTTTAAAATGAAGGGGCTTTTTTTGTGAATGAGAACATGCGTTTTTGAAATTAAAACCAAACAATAATGTCATTATTATTCAATAGGTTACGTTTTTATGGCACTGCTTGCCGATCATCTGCTTGTTCCGCAATATTTCTTTATCAGAAGGGTTTAACAAAAGAATTTCTAGTATTTTCTTTAATAAAGCGATGCAAGCCAATGATTTTTATTGCCTTTATTGTTTATTTAAATGTGTTTTCCAATGGCCTCTATAAACCCTAGCTAAGTGTTTGTTCGTAAAGAAAGTATTTATGGAATGGGAAACTTGACAGAGTGGTATTTTCATCCTTATAGTGCAAAAAAGTGGGGTAAAGTGGTAGAAAAGGGAATAAATCAAATAAGGGGCCGGTTTTGTTTAGAGGGGTTAATAACGTGACGTTGGATGCAAAGGGGCGATTGTCTATCCCTACGCGTTATCGTGCGCAGTTGAAAACCTCTTGTGATGGGCAAATGATGATGACGGTTGATCGTGAACATAGTCTCTTATTATATCCCTTGCCGGTTTGGGAGGATATAGAACGAAAATTGATTAAATTGCCTACCCTAAATAAGCAAGCCAGACGTTTGCAGCGTTTATTAATTGGGCACGCAACCGAATGCGAATTGGATGGGCAGGGCCGAGTGCTTGTGTCGCCACCCCTACGAGAATTTGCTGGACTGGATAAGAAAACAGTCATGATAGGACAGGGAAACAAGTTCGAAATTTGGAATGAGCAAACATGGGTCACTAAGCGTGACATATGGTTTGAAGAGGAGAGTGCAGAAGACGGTGAGCTTTCACCTGAACTGGGAACCTTGTCGCTTTGATGTCTACTGGTGAATTACATAAGCCGGTTTTATTGGATGAAGCGATAGAGGGGCTGATACGACAAACTGATGGGGTTTATATCGATGGAACCTTTGGTCGTGGTGGTCATAGCGGGTCAATATTGCAGGTCTTGTCGCCTCAGGGGCGCTTATTGGCCATTGATAAGGATATGGATGCTGTGAACTCCCCCCAAGCACAAGCATTATTAAAAGACGAACGATTTGAATTAGCGCACAGTAGTTTTGCACAGATGGAGCAATTGGCACAAGAACGGCATTGGGATGGCGCGGTTGATGGTATTTTGCTAGACCTTGGTGTGTCGTCCCCCCAGTTAGATGTTGCAGAACGTGGCTTTAGCTTTATGAAAGATGGGCCTTTAGATATGAGAATGGATTCAACGCAGGGCGAGTCAGCAGCGCAATGGCTTTCTCATGTTGAAGAAGGCGAGCTGGTTAAAGTGCTAAGGGTTTATGGTGAGGAAAAGTTTGCTCGTAAAATTGCAGCAGAAATTGTTCTTCAGCGCAAGGAAATGGCGATTGAAACAACGGCTCAATTAGCGGCACTAATTGCAAATGTTGTGAAAAGGCGAGAACCCGGCAAACATCCTGCAACAAGAAGCTTTCAAGCCATTCGAATTAAAATTAACAAAGAACTCGATGACCTTGAGCAGGCCTTGGCAAGCTCATTGAGTATGTTGAAACAAGGCGGCCGCTTAGCCGTTATTAGCTTTCATTCGTTAGAAGACAGAATTGTGAAACGGTTTATACGTGAGCAGTCGCGTGGAGAGATCGTTCCTCGCCATCTTCCAATGCCGTTAGATGCTAAAAAGTCGGTGTTAAAAGTGGTGGGTAAGGCAATTAAAGCGTCTGCGAATGAAGTAGCGGGTAATGTCCGAAGTCGCAGCGCTGTATTACGTATTGCAGAGAAATTGTAATGGCAGATCAAAGTCTAGCAGGTATTACAGTGATTTTATTGGTGTTGGTGATGGTGTCGGCATTGGCCGTTGTGTACGTGAAATATGATGCGCGTTTAATGTTTAATCAGCTACAAAAAGAATTACGAGAACAGGATAGGTTGGGCGTTGAATGGAATCGTTTGCAGTTAGAGCAAAATACCTGGTCATCAAATAACCGAATAGAAAAACTAGCTCGTACAAAGTTAAATTTACAGGCGCCTACGTCGGCACAAATTGTTTACGTAAAAGTTAAATGAAGTATTCACATCAACAATCTAATAACACTGTGCAGAAGGTTATTGTGCCTGAGTTGGCGGGGCGTCGCCGATTTATTCTGGCGTGTTTTATGTTGATGATGTGCGTGCTGATTTATCGGGCAATTGATTTACAAGTATTAAATAATAGTTATTTGCAAAAGCGCGGAGAGGCGGTTCATTTGCGTGACATCAAATTACCTGCTTATCGTGGAAAAATTACAGATGTAGGTGGGCACGCGTTGGCCATTAGTGCACCAGTGAGTTCTGTTTGGGTGAACCCGCAAGAGTTGGAGCTGGGCACTAAAAAGAAAGAGTTTGCAAAGCTGCTTGGTTTGAAGGTTAGCGCACTTGATAAGAAGCTTAAAAAAGTAGCCTCGAGGCGGTTTGTGTATTTGCGTCGCCATATGGATCCACAGGTGACGGCAATGATTGATCAGTTGCAATTACCAGGGGTGTATTTGCAAAAGGAATATAGGCGCTATTACCCTGATGGCGAGGTGGCAGCACATCTTGTTGGCTTTACAAATATTGATGATGAAGGGCAAGAGGGCCTTGAATTAGCCTGGGATGAATCATTAAAAGGCTCAGCAGGTGCCGAGCGTGTGCTTCGTGATGGCAAACGCAGAATGGTAAAGCATGTTGATAACATACGTGCGCCTATTCCCGGTCAAGATATTCGGCTAACGATAGACCGGCGTTTGCAATATTTAGCATACCGAGAGTTAAAGGCGGCCGTCGCGCAGCAAAAGGCCACGTCTGGTTCATTAGTGTTGCTGAATGCTGAAACTGGCCAGTTGTTAGCAGTGGCAAACCAGCCTGCCTTTAATCCAAACGATCGTTCTAAGATTAAAGCGAGTCATGTTCGTAACAGAGCCTTTGTTGATTTGTTCGAACCCGGTTCAACAATGAAGCCCTTTACCGTTGCGGCAGGCATGGAATCGGGTGTCTTTGATGCTTCTACTGTGATTGATACCAACCCCGGTTATATGCGAGTAGGACGTAGTCAAGTGCGGGATCACCGTAATTACGGTGAAATAGATTTAGCAACGCTACTACTTAAGTCAAGTAATGTGGCGTCAGCAAAAATTGCCTTGGGCATTCCTGGCGAAAAGTTATGGGGTATGTTGAATAGTTTAGGGTTTGGTCAGTCAGCAGGTCTTGGTTTTCCGGGAGAAGCTCGTGGCAAACTAGTTGGCTATGAGCAGTGGCGGCCGATTGAAACGGCGACCTTGTCATTTGGTTATGGTTTGTCTACCTCAGCATTGCAATTAGCACGTGCTTATTCGGTTATTGCGAATGAAGGTGTTTTAGAGCCGATTTCGTTAGTGGTTGATGAAGCGGCTGCTGAAAGTGTACGGGTGATGAGTCCAACAGTTGCTAACAGTGTGCGCAATATGATGCGCGGTGTGGTTACTAAAGCGGGTACAGCGCCCAGAGCAAAGGTGTACGGTTACTCGGTTGCCGGTAAAACAGGCACTGTAAAAAAAGCGATCGCCGGTGGCTACGCAGAAGATAAATACTTAGGTGTGTTTGCAGGCATGGCGCCAGCTAGCGACCCAAAATTAGTAATGGTTGTGGTGATAGATGAGCCAAAAGCAGGCGATTACTATGGTGGTTTAGTGGCCGCACCAGTATTTTCCAGAGTGATGTCTGGGGCGTTACGCTTAATGAATATTGCACCGGACAACCTCGATAAGGCAACCGTGTTTGCATCACTTGAAAGAGGTATTCAATGATGCCAGCTAAGCAAAATTCTTCGTTGCTGCCTTTGCAAACCGTGTTGGACGGCTTGTTGGAGGTTGACTCAGACTTACGTATTGCAAATTTGAGTGTAGATGCGCGCAATATTCAAAAAGATGACGTATTTATAGCAGTCGCTGGTTCACAACAGCATGGCCTTATGTACGCAGAACAAGCGATACAAGCTGGCGCAGTTGCGATTATTTATGACCCTGAAGCAGGGGGTGAATTTTTAGCCGAGAAAGTAAAAAAAGCACATAGCATTTCCCTCTTTAAGCTTGCCAACCTTGGTGAGCATATCAGCATCATGGCTGCGCGTTTATATCAATTTCCATCGAAGGAGTTATCTGTGGTTGGGATTACTGGCACCAATGGTAAAACCTCGGTGAGCCACTTCATTGCTCAGGCATTAAATGTACAGACAAATTCATCTGCTATCATCGGTACCTTAGGCTGGGGACAGGTTGATGATTTAAAGAAAACGATCAATACCACTCCAGATGCAGTGAGTGTTCAGCGGCAACTGGCGACTTTACGCGACGAAGGCATTGCAACCGTTGCGATGGAAGTTTCTTCGCATGGTTTAGATCAAGGGCGGGTTAAGGCGGTTGCGTTTAAGGGCGCTGTGTTCACAAATTTAACACATGACCATTTGGATTATCATCAAACCCTTGAGGCTTATGGTGATGCTAAATTAACCTTATTCAAATGTCCTTCATTAAGCTTTGTTGTTCTAAATCGGGATGATGCCTTTAGTGAGCGGATTAAAAACGCACTGTCATCAAGCGTTAAAGTGTATTCATTCTCAAGGTCAAGCTGCTATTCAACAGTTGAAAATTGTTTGTTTATCTCTAATGAACGATTGCTAGCAACGGGCTTATCATTCGAGTTGTCTTTTAATGGGTGTACTGTTCAAGTTCACTCTGAACTGTTTGGTGCTTTCAATATTGATAACCTTGTTGCAAGCACTGCTGTGTTAATAGCAATGGGTGATGAATTGAGTGTCGCCGTTGCTAAGGTTGAAAAGGTGAAGGCCGTTGAAGGGCGTATGCAACGGGTTTTAGTTGAAGGGGCTGAGCCCGAAGTGGTGGTTGATTATGCGCATACACCAGATGCCTTAAGGCTTGCTTTGCAAAGCTTGCGTCAGCACTGCAAAGGAACCTTAAGATTGGTTTTTGGCTGTGGCGGTAATCGGGATGAAGCAAAGCGTCCACTAATGGGGGCCATAGCGGATGAGTTAGCCGATAGTATTGTTATTACAAATGACAACCCACGTTTTGAATCAGCTGAAGCGATCGCTGAGCAGATTAAAGCAGGTATTAGTCATGTGGCTAAGCTGACCGTTATGCTTGATCGTGGGCAGGCAATACAGCAAACCATTGCAAGTGCCGCTAAAAACGACATTATTTTAGTGGCCGGTAAAGGGCACGAAGAATACCAACAGATACAGAATGAAAAAATAGCTTTTAGCGATGTTGCACAGGTAAAAGATGCATTAAATGCAAGCGTGTTGAGCGAAGAGGGAGGTCACGGATGCAAACCATGAGCCTTCAGCAAGCAGCGGTGATCACTAAAGGGCACCTTGTGGGTGAAAACGTGAGCTTTAATGCCATTAGTACAGACACAAGAAAGATCCAACAGGGTGATCTTTTTGTTGCCTTACAAGGTGAAAATTTTGACGCAAATGATTTTGTAGAACAGGCCAATAAGAACGGTGCAGTGGCGGCGATTGTTAGTGCTGAGATAAGTGTTGATATGCCATATGTGAGAGTAGATGACACTTTATTAGCTTTAACGCAGATCGCAAAAGAACAACGCAAGGCGCTGGATATCCCCTTGGTCGCTATTACGGGCAGTAATGGCAAAACCAGTGTAAAAGAAATGTTAGCAAGCATTTTAAGCGGTTCGAATAAAGTGCTAGCAACAGAAGGTAATCTGAATAATCAAATAGGCGTGCCGCTTACTTTATTAAGGCTAACCGACGAATATGATGTTGCAGTGATTGAAATGGGCGCAAGTCATTCAGGTGATATTGCGCATTTATGTGATATTGCAGCACCAACCGTGGCGATTTTAAATAATGTTGGCTCAGCGCACTTAGAGGGGTTTGGCAGTATTCAGGGGGTTGCCAACGCGAAAGGTGAAATTGTTTCAGGAGTTAGTGAAACAGGGACGGCGATTCTTAATCAAGAAGAGCCTTGGTTAGACCAATGGCTGGCGTTACTTGGGAATAGACGTGTTATTCGTTTCGGCTGGTCTGATAATGCCGATGTGTGGGCAGATATTGAATCGGTACAAACGGGTATTTTTAACGGTCAATTTAAAACGACTTTTATTCTGCATTATCAGCAAGAACAGGTCGAAATTCAGCTAAACCTTATCGGTACGCATAATGTTCTAAATGCACTTGCGGCGGCCAGTGCAGCCATCAGTTTAGGCGAGTCGCTCACTGATATTAAAGAAGGGTTAGAGCGACTGATGGTGGTAAAAGGTCGGATGCAATCATTAAAAGGCGTTAATAACAGTGTTGTTATTAATGATTGCTACAACGCAAACCCTAAATCATTTGAAGCAGCCATGGCCTGTTTAAAAAATATACAGCAACCTGTGTGGTTAGTGCTGGGTGATTTTGCAGAGCTTGGGACTGAGAGTATGCAGATTCATCGGCAGTTAGGTGCAGACATTGAAACCAGTCATGTAGAGCGTTTTTATGCTGTCGGTGAGCAGATGAAAGCGGCGGTGAATGAGTTTAATAAGCACAGTAAGTCGCCAAATCGGCAGGCGGTTCACTTTTCTACTAAAGACGCGTTGGCAGTGCACTTAGAGCATGAGCTGAGTGCGGATACAGTGATTTTGCTAAAAGGCTCTCGTTCACAGGGTTTAGAAACTATTGTTGAAAAAATAACACTTAAAGAGGACAGCGTATGTTGTTAATGATTGCAGACTGGCTGTCTGAATACCACAGTGGTTTTAGAGTGTTTCACTATCTGACGATGCGTTCGATTTTAGGCACGTTAACGGCGTTGTTTATCGCCTTTCTTGTTGGGCCAACCATGATTCGTAGGTTGACGTTTCATAAGATAGGTCAGGCGGTACGTGATGATGGTCCGGAAACACATTTTAAAAAAGCGGGCACGCCAACAATGGGCGGGACGTTAATTTTAGTAGCCGTTGGTTTGAGTACCTTGTTGTGGGCTGATCTTTCCAATCGATATGTTTGGGTCGTGTTGCTGGTTACCCTGTTAACAGGGGTAATAGGCTTTATTGATGATTATAAAAAAGTAGCCTTGCAAGACCCCAAAGGCTTGTCGGCGGGTAAGAAATATTTAGGTCAGTCAGTGATTGCCTTATCGGCGGCGTTATTTTTGTATTACACAGCGGTATCGCCCATTGAAACGACACTGTTCGTACCATTTTTTAAAGATGTAAGCCTTCAACTAGGCTGGTTCTTTGTTCCGTTGACTTATTTTGTGATCGTTGGTACCAGTAATGCGGTTAATTTAACCGATGGTTTGGATGGCCTAGCGATCATGCCGACAGTCTTAGTCGCAGGTGCGTTGGGTATTTTTGCGTATTTATCTGGGAATGCACAATTTGCTCAATATTTGGCGATTCCTAGCTTACAAGGAACGGGTGAACTGGTTGTGTTTTGTGGGGCGATAGTGGGTGCAGGTATGGGCTTCCTATGGTTTAACGCTTACCCCGCAATGGTTTTTATGGGAGATGTGGGTGCGCTGGCGTTAGGGGCTGCCTTGGGGGTTTTAGCAGTCTTAGTACGCCAAGAATTGGTGTTAATCATCATGGGCGGTGTGTTTGTGATGGAAACGGTTTCGGTCATCTTGCAAGTAGCCTCGTTTAAATTAACCGGTAAGCGCATTTTTAGAATGGCGCCTATCCATCATCATTTCGAGTTAAAAGGCTGGCCAGAGCCAAGAATTATTGTTCGTTTTTGGATTATCACCGTTATTTTGGTGTTAATCGGGTTGTCTACGTTAAAACTAAGATAATGGAAGCACTGATGCAAAATGATTTTCACTATCAACGTTTAGGTTTAGCCCGTTTGGGCTTGGATCAAGATGGCGTGCGTGTACTTGTTGTGGGTCTGGGCGTGACCGGTTTATCGGTGATTAGATTCCTGCAACAAAATCATATTGAAGTGGCTGTGGTTGATAGCCGTGAAACTCCGCCTGGTTTAGATGTGGTTGAAGAATCATTTCGAGATATTGCGGTGTTTACTGGCGGTTTTGATCATGATTTTTTTGAAGCAGCGACGCATATTATTGTGAGTCCTGGGGTGACGTTGGAGGAGCAAGAAATTCAAGCAGCATCAGAACGTGGTGTGCCTGTGTTTGGTGATATAGACCTTTTCGCGGTGTGTGTAGATGCGCCTGTTGTAGGTATTACTGGTTCAAATGGAAAAAGTACCGTGACTACCTTATTGGGACAGATGGCTGAAAAAGCTCAATGGGATGTTCGAGTCGGTGGAAACCTAGGGACACCGGCTTTAGATTTGTTAACCGAGAAAACGGCCGACTTGTATGTTTTAGAACTATCTAGTTTTCAGCTTGAAAGAACCTCTCAGCTTAAAGCTGATGTGGCGGCGCTGCTGAACATTAGTGATGACCATATGGATCGTTATCGCAGCGTGGTTGCTTATTGTGATGCGAAACAACGAATCTTTTTTGGTGAGGGCGTAGCGGTTTTTAACCGTCAAGACGAGATGGTTAACGCATTGGCATTACCATCGGAACGTCAAGGTGTTTCATTTGGCTTGGATCAGCCTAATGGTGATCATTATGGTCTGCTATCGGTGGACGGCGGAGAATGGTTGTCAAAAGGTAGTGAGCCTATTTTGCAAGTTGCTGAGTTAAAAATTAAAGGCACACATAATATTCAAAATGCTCTAGCTGCGATGGCGATGGCCGATGCGCTAAAGATTCCAGTAGCGGCTCAACAAATAGCATTAAGAGAGTTTTCAGGCCTTAGTCATCGAACGCAATGGGTGACTGAGTTAAAGGGTGTTACATGGATAAATGATTCTAAAGCCACCAACCCAGGAGCCTGTTTAGCGGCGCTAAATGGTTTGCCTGCTCCAATTATTCTAATTGCTGGCGGTGATGGAAAAGGCGCTGACTTTAGTTTGTTGAAGCAGAGTATTCAGTCAAATGTTTCATTGGTTATATTGCTTGGGCGTGATGCTAAAAGGTTTCAGCAAGAAGCGGTTGGGTCAATACCTTGTGAATTGGTTGCTAATATCGAAAAAGCCGTTCAACTAGCCGCTGAGCATGCAGTATCTGGAGACACAGTATTATTGTCGCCTGCTTGTGCATCGCTGGACCAATTTGCAAGTTATCAGCAACGTGGTGAGCATTTTATGACGGCTGTGGAGGCGTTAGAACGATGAGTGCTGCGATGTTAAGCGTAGGAGATTCTTCACGAGTGGCAAGACGCGGCCGTTACTATTTAGATGGCTGGATGTTATTTGCGGCGATAAGTTTGCTTTGCATTGGTTATGTGATGGTGGTGTCGGCTTCATTACACATTGGCGAAAGAGTGTTCGACAATATTTGGCATTACCCTGCACGTCAGGCGGCACATATTGTTGTGGGTTTGATCTTGGCGTTTGTCATGGCTAATGTTCCATTATCGGCATGGGAGCAAAGTGGGCCTAACCTAATTTTGGTAGCGATCGCCCTACTGGTCTTGGTGTTTATTCCGGGTATCGGCGTGAAGGTAAATGGTAGTTACCGCTGGATTAATTTGGGCGTAGCTCGGCTTCAAGTCTCAGAAATTGTAAAGCTTGTTTGTATTGTTTATATGGCAGGTTTTTTAACGCGTCATGTTCATGTTGTCCGCGAGTCTATCAAAGGGGTAATACGCCCTATGCTACCGCTAGGTGTGGTGTTCGGTTTGTTGTTGGCTGAGCCTGATTTTGGTGCAACTTTTGTTATTGGCTTTAGTGTGATGTGCATGATGTTTTTAGGGGGTGCACGTCTTATAGAGTTTTTGACCCTTGTGTTGATGGGAGTTGTATTAGGTGTACTGGCGATTGCTTCTTCAACTTACAGAATGGAACGAGTGACAGCTTTCATGGATCCTTGGGCAGATCACCTAGGTTCGGGGTTTCAGCTGGTTCAATCGCTTATTGCAATGGGCCGTGGTGAATGGTTTGGGGTAGGGCTAGGTAGTAGTATCCAAAAGTTGTTTTATTTACCAGAAGCGCATACCGATTTTATTTTTGCGGTTCTCAGTGAAGAATTGGGTTTTATAGGGTCTAGTGTAGTGATTTTGTTATTTGGTTTATTGCTATGGCGTGCTTTTCAAATAGGTAAGGCCGCAGAGCGATTAAACCTAAGATTTTATTCATTATTAGCTTACGGTTTAGGTGTCTGGATTGGCCTGCAATCGTTTGTAAATATTGCTGTAAATATGGGTGTGTTACCGACGAAAGGGTTAACCTTGCCTTTAATGAGCTATGGTGGAAGTAGCATGATTGTAATGTGCATGGTCGTGGGTTTGTTGTGCCGTATTTACCATGAAACGCAACAACAGTACATGTCTCAATTGAAAGGAGGCGCGGCATGGCATTACGCATAATGATTATGGCGGGTGGCACAGGTGGGCACGTCTTTCCAGCCTTGGCTGTGGCAGATTACTTACAGAATGCTGGACACATGGTTAGCTGGTTAGGCACCAAAAAGGGCATTGAAGCAACAGTAGTGCCGGAAGCCGGTATTGAAATTGACTGGTTAAGCGTATCCGGTTTGCGAGGCAAAGGTCTGCTGAGCTTATTGCTAGCGCCAATAATGTTGTTAAAAGCCTGCTATCAGGCCGCTAACATCATTCGTCGTCGTCAACCCGATGTGATATTAGGGCTGGGTGGTTTTGCCTCAGGCCCTGGTGGTTTGATGGCTTGGTTACACAAAACGCCGCTGGTTATACATGAACAAAACCGGGTGCCAGGTACAACAAATCGTTTGTTAAAAAAGTTGGCTAAGCGGGTATTAGAAGCCTTTCCAAATAGTTTTGATGAACAGACAGGCGCTATCTTTACAGGTAACCCAGTTAGAAAAGAGTTGTTAGGCGGCTCGGTGGGTGAGCCAAAGAAAAACACAAATATTTTAGTCGTTGGTGGCAGCTTGGGTGCATCGGTATTGAATGAGGTGGTGCCTGAGGCATTACAAAGCCTACAGGCTAGTTTAAGCGTTAACGTTATTCATCAGGCAGGCAAAGCGACCATACAGATTGCTAGAGAAAAATATAGTGAGGCGGGTGTTGCAGCAGATATTCGAGAGTTTATTGCGGATATGAAGCAAGTATATCAATGGGCTGATATTGTGATTTGTAGGGCAGGAGCAATGACCATTTCTGAGTTAGCAATAATGGGCTTACCTTCCATTCTTGTGCCACTGCCGCATGCCATAGATGATCATCAAACTAAAAATGCAGCCTACTTAGCAGATGCAGAGGCGGCTGTGTTGATGCCGCAGTCGACACTGACATCACAGAACCTGTCAGAAACATTAAAGGCCTTGCTTACTAATGAAAATCAATTATCAGATATGCGTAAAAAAGCACGGTCGTTAGCAAAACCAGAGGCAACAGAATTAGTTGCTAATGCTTGTTTGGAGGTGGCTTTATGATGCCCAATACGCATAAACATTATTCAGCGCACTTAGGTTTTGGCAAACTTAAGCGTATTCATTTTATCGGCATTGGTGGTGCGGGAATGAGTGGCATAGCCGAAGTGTTGATCAACCTTGGCTATGAGGTATCAGGGTCAGATATTCGTAATAGTAAAGTAACTGAGCGATTAGCGAACCAAGGTGCGACCATTTACATCGGGCACATGGCCGAGAATGTAGACGATTGCGATGTAGTGGTAACCTCAACAGCGGTTCAAAAAGACAATGCAGAAGTTGTTGCTGCGAAAGAGCAACGTGTGCCGGTTATTCCGCGCGCTGAAATGCTTGCGGAATTGATGCGGTTTAGGTTTGGTATTGCAATTGCCGGTACGCATGGAAAAACCACAACAACTAGTCTATTGGCAGTGCTGATGACAGAGGGGCAACTGGACCCTACCTTTGTGATTGGTGGTTTGTTAAACAGTGCAGGGTCAAATGCAAAACTGGGTGAAAGCCATTACTTGGTTGCAGAAGCAGATGAAAGTGATGCGTCATTTTTACACCTTCAACCCATGATTGCAGTGGTCACCAATATTGATGAAGACCATATGAGTACATACGGTGGCGATTTTCAGCAAGTGAAAGATGCCTTTCAGTCGTTTTTACATCAATTGCCATTTTATGGTTTAGCGGTGATGTGTGTTGATGATGAGAATATACGCGAATTGGCGCCATCGATTGGCAAACCTATTTTGAGTTATGGCATTGATCAAGCGGCAGATTTTCAGGCGTTGAATGTAAAACAAGAAGGCTTTCGAACACATTTTAATTTAAAGCGTTTGGGTAATAAGGGGCAGTTACCGTTAACCTTGAATATGCCGGGTAAACATAATGTTTTAAATGCTCTGGCGGCAATTGCAGTGGCCAGTGAGTTGGGCGTATCTGATGAGGCGATTGCATCTGGCCTGAATCACTTTAAGGGTGTTGGACGACGCTTCCAAGTGAATGGCGAAATAAAGCGAGAAGGTGGTTCAGCTTTATTGGTTGATGACTATGGGCATCACCCTCGTGAAGTTATCGCCACCATTAAAGCTGTGCGTGAAGGCTGGTCAGACAAGCGCTTGGTTTTGGTTTTTCAACCACACCGTTACTCTAGAACACACGATATGTTTGAAGATTTTGTCGATGTGTTAAATGAGGTGGATGTATTGGTATTACTTGACGTGTTTGCTGCTGGTGAAAAACCAATTGCTGGTTCTGATGGGGCAGCCTTGAGTAAGGCCATTCGGCAACGAGGAAAAATTATTCCTGTATTCGTCAAGGATATTCAGCAACTCCCCGATGTTTTAGATGGCGTTTTATTAGCCAATGACATTGTGGTGACTTCTGGGGCCGGAGATATTGGTGCCGCATCTGCAAAGTTAGAAAAACAGTTAAATACTCTAAGCGACCTTGGGCAAACGACCTAGGGGCTTATGCATATGATGATGAAAAATACTCACCAATTAACAGGATGCTTGATGGAGAAGGAGCCCTTGGCTCGTTATACATCATGGCGTGTGGGTGGTATTGCAGATCGGTTATATAAACCAGCAGGTATAGAGGACGCACAACAATATTTGAAGTCGCTACCAGCTGGCGAGCCAGTACTTTGGTTGGGTTTGGGTAGTAATGTATTAATTCGTGATGGTGGCGTGCGCGGCTCAGTCATTTATACACGAGGTTGTTTAAAACAGATGGAACAATTGGCTGACGGAATGCTTAAAGTTGAAGCAGGTGTGCCGTGTGCTTTGGTGGCTAAACTAGCTGCAGAAAAAGGCTTGTCTGGGGCGGAGTTTTTAGCCGGTATTCCCGGCACAATGGGTGGTGCGTTAGCTATGAATGCTGGTGCATTTGGTGGTGAAACATGGGCGTTAGTTAGTAAGGTTGTTTTGTTGAATCGGCACGGGGATTTAATAGTACGCGATGCGGATGATTTTGACGTGGGCTATCGCTCAGTATCACTGGCTGATGATGAGTGGTTTGTAGCGTGTTATTTAGATATTCCTCAAGGTGGCAATAAAGAAAGTCGTGAAAAAATACGTCAGTTATTGGCTAAACGTTCACAAACACAACCTACAAATGTTCCTAGCGGTGGATCTGTTTTCAAAAACCCTGAAGGAGACCATGCGGCGCATTTAGTTGAAATAACAGGCTTGAAAGGTTATCGAATTGGCGGTGCGCAAGTATCAGAGAAACATTCGAACTTTATATTAAATACAGGTCATGCCACGGCTAAGGACATTGAACGTCTCATTGAATATGTCAAAGGTCAGGTGCATAAAAATCAGGGTGTTTTGCTTGAAACAGAAGTTCGTATTATCGGTGAGGAAAAGGCGCAATGAGCACTATTCAATCCGCTAAATCTTTTGGCAAGGTTGCTGTGGCAATGGGTGGGCATGCTGCTGAGCGTGACATTTCATTATTAAGTGGTGAGGCCGTTTTGTCGGCCCTTAAATCACAGGGGGTTGATGCGATTAAGTTTGATACGGCAGCCTCTGACATCATGGAGTTAAAAGAAAAAGGTATAGACCGTGTTTTTAATATTATGCACGGGCGTGGTGGAGAAGATGGCCAATTGCAAGGTGCTTTAGAACTAATTGGCATTCCCTACACAGGGAGTGGTGTATTGGGGTCTGCATTGGGCATGGATAAGTTAAGAACAAAAAACTGTTGGCTGGGTGCTGGGCTTCCAACACCAAAATGGATGGTGCTAGAAAAAGAATCCGATATAGATGCATGCGTAGTTGCGCTAGGTTTTCCAGTCATGGTTAAACCAGCGCTAGAAGGCTCTAGTTTGGGGATGGCAAAAGCAAATACCATAGAGCAGCTTCGTGAAGCGTATAAAAAAGCAATGAAATTTACCTGTGATGTTATGGCAGAGCAGTGGGTTGAAGGAGCAGAGTACACCGTGGCTGTACTAGCAGATAAAGCGTTGCCAGTGATTAGATTGGAAACCCCTAATGAGTTTTATGATTACGAAGCGAAATATCAGGCAGAAACAACTCAATACCATTGCCCCTGTGGGCTAACTGCTGAACAAGAACAAGCCTTACAACACTTATCGATTAAAGCCTTTAAGTTGTTGGCTGGTGAAGGTTGGGGGCGCGTTGATTTAATGTTAGATGCACAAGGTAAGCCGCAGTTATTAGAAATAAATACGGTACCTGGAATGACCGACCACAGCTTAGTCCCAATGGCCGCAAAACAGGCAGGTATTGATTTTAATACATTAGTTTGGCAGATATTGGAAACCAGCTTTGCGAAGGAGGGGGCATGAAGAGTGTGATGATTGATTTGCTTCAGCAAAATGAAGTGTTGGTTAAAAAGAGCGTTCTTTCTCTAATAGTAGCGATTGTTGTATGGCAGTTCGTTAGCTGGTTAATGCAACCAAGCACGATGCCCATTAAACAGGTGCGTATCGGTGGTGAATTAAATTATGTGACAGCTGAGGATATTTCAACATCGTTATCAGCATTAGTTGATACCGGGTATTTCGCGATGAATAGCAGTGAAATTGTTAAACACGCGACGGCCTTACCCTGGGTGAATAAAGCAACAATTAGGCGTGTGTGGCCAGATACTATTGTACTGACCTTGGTGGAACAAAAGCCTGCTGCGATTTGGAATAAAACGGCCTTGCTGAATACACAGGGCGAGGTATTTAAACCGGTATTTGATAAAAGCTTAGAAACATTGCCAAGTTTATCAGGCGTGGAGACGAGTAGTCAGGCGATACTTGAAGAATATAGAAAAGTTAATAACGCAATAAAAAGCACGGGTATTCAAGTCAGCAAATTGAGTTTAGCAGAGCACGGTAGTTGGTCGGCAGTAATGAGCAATGGCATAAAAGTAAGTGTGGGTCATCAGTCGCCTGAACAGGCAATTGGTAAATCATTAAGGTTATTGGCATCGCTGGAAGGCAGTTTGATAGATCAGCTTGCGAAGGTGGATTTGCGTTACCCAAATGGGGTGTCCGTACAGTGGAAAGACGGTTATAAATTTGCTGACCGGGTTGAGCAAATAGCCGCATTTAAATTGAAAAAGGATCAGCCAGTTAAAGGCTAAGAACAATGAAGAAAAACAGTGATAAGAATTTAATTGTTGGTTTAGATATAGGTACATCTAAAGTGGCGGCCATTGTGGGGGAAATAACCCCAGATGGAACGATTGATGTCATCGGTATCGGAACCAATAGTTCGCGAGGTTTGAAAAAAGGCGTGGTGGTTAACCTCGAGTCTACAGTACATTCAATTCAACGCGCTGTAGAAGAGGCTGAGTTGATGGCGGGGTGTCAAATTCACTCAGTATTTGTGGGGATAGCAGGCAGTCACATCAGTAGCTTGAACTCCAGTGGTGTGGTGGGTATTAAAGAAAGCGAAGTGATTCCATCAGACATAGAGAGAGTGATTGATGCGGCAAGGGCAGTGGTTATTCCTGCGGATCAAAAGATTCTTCACATCATGCCACAAGAATTCATCATCGATGGACAAGAGGGCATTAAAGAGCCTGTTGGAATGGCGGGCATCAGGCTGGAAGCAAAAGTACATATTGTGACCGGCGCAGTGAGTGCAGCGCAGAATATTATTAAATGTGTAAGGCGTTGTGGTTTAGAAGTAGGCGATATCATTTTAGAGCAGCTTGCATCGAGCAGTTCGGTGCTCACGGATGATGAAAAAGAACTGGGCGTTTGTTTGGTTGATATTGGTGGTGGCACGACGGATATTGCAGTTTTTTGTGATGGCTTTATTCGCCACACCGCGGTTATTCCAATTGCCGGAGACCAAGTTACTAATGATATCGCTGTTGCATTACGGACGCCTACCCAGCACGCCGATGAAATTAAGTTGAAATATGCATGTGCGCTGACTCAATTAGTTCAAGAGGACGAAATGATTGATGTGCCAAGCATAGGCGATCGGCCGGCACGAAAAATTTCACGTGGAAATTTGGCTGAAATTATTGAGCCTCGCTATGAGGAATTAATGATGCTTGTACAGGCTGAGCTGAGGCGTTCGGGCTACGAGGACATTGTTGCCGCAGGGATTGTGCTAACGGGCGGCAGTGCAAAGGTAGAGGGATTGGTTGAATTGGCAGAAGAAGTATTCCACATGCCCGTTCGCTTGGGTTATCCGCAGTATGTGTCTGGTTTAAGCGAGGTGGTTCGTAATCCGATATATGCAACCAGTGTTGGGTTGTTGTTGTTTGGGCAGCAAAATAGTGTGGCAAATGGTGGAGAGGTGAAAAATGGTTTTGAAGCTATGTGGGAAAAGATGAAGAGCTGGTTTCAAGGTAATTTTTAACGATAAATAGAGACTTTAGTATTTAGATTAACAAGATAGGGGAATTGATATGTTTGAATTAATGGATGCACATACACAAAATGCAGTAATTAAAGTCATTGGTGTTGGCGGTGGCGGTGGCAATGCCGTGAATCACATGGTTAATAGTGCAATAGATGGTGTGGAATTTATTTGCGCCAACACAGATGCGCAAGCACTAAAAGACACACCAGCTAAAACGGTATTGCAGTTAGGTAATAATAGTACAAAAGGCTTGGGTGCAGGCGCGAACCCTGAAGTGGGCCGTCAAGCAGCGATTGAGGATAGAGAGCGAATTCAAGAAGTAATCGTCGGTTCTGATATGGTCTTTATCACAGCAGGAATGGGTGGTGGAACAGGAACAGGTGCTGCGCCAATAGTGGCCGAAATAGCAAAAGAAATGGGTATCTTAACAGTAGCTGTAGTGACTAAGCCTTTCCCATTTGAAGGCAAAAAAAGAATGTTATTGGCAGAACAAGGGATAGAGGAATTAGCACTTCACGTTGATTCATTAATTACTATTCCGAATGAAAAGTTATTGCACGTACTGGGCAAAGAAATGAGTCTGCTAAATGCCTTTAAAGCGGCGAATGATGTTTTGCTAGGCGCGGTACAAGGGATTGCAGAATTAATAACCTGCCCTGGCTTGATTAATGTCGACTTTGCTGACGTTAGAACTGTTATGTCAGAAATGGGTGATGCGATGATGGGAACAGGTAATGCAAAAGGAGAATCTAGAGCACGCGAAGCTGCAGAAGCGGCCATTCACAGCCCCTTGTTAGAAGATATCAATGTACAAGGCGCTCGCGGTATTTTAGTGAATATCACGGCTGGGTTAGATATGTCTATAGGTGAATTTGAAGAGGTCGGTCAAGCGATTAGAGATTTTGCATCGGATGATGCGAATGTCGTTGTCGGTACGGTTATTGATCCTGATTTGTCAGACGAAATGCGAGTAACCGTTGTTGCAACTGGTTTAGGTGGCAAGGCAAAAGTGGCTGAAGAACCAACGCCGATTGTTCAAGTGAAAAGAGAAGCCATTAAAACGGCTGACCTGAAGGAAGAGGATTTTGATATTCCAACAATCATGCGTGATGGAAAAGCGGAAATGGCGGATCAAAAAACCAGTGGTATAGATAATACCTTAGACCCTGCTTATTTGGATATACCTGCGTTTTTAAGAAGGCAAGCCGATTAGTTGAGACCGTGAACCGCCCTTGGATATTGAAATGTGTTGAGGGCGGTAAAATAACTGAGTACGTGGCAATGCATGGCTTATTGTTAAATTGCAAAATGTGTTAATATCCCGCAATAATGACAATAAAAATAAATTGAATTTATCTGCTTGGGAGTTTTAAATGATTAAACAACGAACGCTGAAAAACGTGATTCGTGCTACGGGTGTTGGTTTACACAGTGGCGAAAAGGTTTATTTAACGTTGCGCCCTGCAGGCGTCAATGCCGGTATTGTTTTTCGCAGAATAGATTTTGACGAAGCAGTCGTTATTCCAGCAAAAGCAGAAAATGTAGGCGACACACAATTATCAACCACCTTGATACAAGGTGACGTACGAGTCTCTACTGTTGAACACTTGTTGTCGGCCATTGCTGGATTGGGTATTGATAATATTTACATTGATTTAAGTGCTGCTGAGGTGCCGATCATGGATGGCAGTGCAGGCCCGTTTGTCTTTTTACTACAATCGGCTGGTATAGAAGAACAAAACGCAGCGAAACGCTATATTCGCATCAAAAAAGAAGTCCGAGTAGAGGATGGCGATAAGTGGGCGAGCTTTGTCCCTTTTGAAGGCTTTAAGGTCGGGTTTAGTATTGAGTTTGATCACCCAGTATTTAAATCGCGTACACAAGAGGCGATTATTGATTTTTCTTCAACTTCATTCGTTAAAGAGATAAGCCGTGCACGTACCTTTGGTTTTATGAAGGATATTGAAATGTTACGTCAACGCAACTTAGCGTTGGGTGGAAGCATGGATAATGCCATTGTCGTCGATGATTTTAGAGTCTTAAATGAAGATGGCTTGCGTTACGAAGATGAATTTGTGAAACACAAAATTTTGGACGCTATCGGTGACCTATACTTACTAGGGCATAGCTTGATTGGTGAGTTTCATGGCCATAAATCGGGGCACGAGCTTAATAATAAGTTATTAAGAGAGTTGTTGGTTCAAGAGGATGCTTGGGAAGAAGTAACGTTTGAAGAAGATGACCAATTCCCTATTTCATATATAGAACCACTACCTGCGGGTGTTTAAACTAAGATAGCTTGTTTTTTTGTAGTGTCTTGATGAGTTTATTCATGGAATGGGTTAACGAGTCTGCCTGTTCTGAATCGTTGGCTTCTGTAAGACACTTCAATGTATGACTGGATGGCGATTTAGGCAAAAGCGGTGTTTTTGCTGTGTGCTTAGATAGCACTTTAACCTTTAAAGTACGAACCCGTTCACCAAAGTAATTTGATAAGGCGTTTAGAATAGGTTGGCGTAGATACAGTAGTTTTGAAGCCCAGACAGAAGAGTCGGTGAATAAGATTACCGTGTTTTTACTGGCGGTGACATGCAAACAATGAGCTGCCAAATCTTCAGTTATTGATCGTTGAACAAGACGCAGAAGTGTTTTTTGTTGATGCAAGCTTTGCTGAATATGCTGTAAACCATTCAAGGATGACCTGTTGTTTTTGAAAGGTTGTTTAAACATATGTTGTTAAGATAAAAAATAAATAATATGCAAATTATACTGTTAACAAAAGGTAAAAAGAAAACCATCAACTTTTCTGCGATCCAGCAAAAAGTTATCTATGGGTTACTTGGTAGCTTTGTTTTATTACTAGCAGTTTATTGGTATATGCCATCGGTGACCGAAGTTAGGTTAACCGAACAATCAGGGAAGGTATCTCAAGAGTTATTAACCCAGCGAATAGAGCTGGAAAGAGTGCGCGAGAAAACTCAAAATACGCTGGATAACCTTGCCTTACGAGTTGGGCAAATGCAAGCACAATTGACGAGGCTGAATGCGGTTGGTGAACACCTTGTTAAGAAGGCTAATTTAACGGCGTCAGAATTTAATTTTGACGAATTACCAGCCATCGGCAGTGCAGGTTTGCCGGACTCAGCAGAAAGTTTTACAGAAAACCAATTACTGCATGATATTCAAGTACTCGATAAACAGTTATCTTTACGCGAAAAACAATTAACGTTATTGGGTGTTTTTTCGGCAAATAAAGAGTTGTCTAAAGAGGTTCGCCCAGCAGGGTTACCAGTCGCAAAAGGATGGTTGTCATCGTATTACGGTTACCGAGCAGATCCATTTACTGGCAAGAAAAAATTTCACCATGGTGTCGATATTGCAGGCAAGACAGGGACCAGTGTTTTAGCCGCTGCATCTGGCTTGGTGACCTACGCGGGGAAAAAAGGCGGTTATGGTTATTTAATTGAAATTGACCATGGCTCAGGGTACGTCACCCGCTATGGGCATAATAAGGAAATAGTGGTCAAATTAGGCGATGTTGTTAAACAAAATGATGTTATCGCTAAAATGGGGTCAACGGGTCATTCTACCGGGCCACATGTTCACTTTGAAGTAATGCGCAACGGTAAGAAGGTGAATCCCCGTAAATACCTGTATTCTTCAAGCTAAGGCAGTACTTACTCCTACGTCCTTTTACATTCTAATTTAAAGCGTTATGAATAGGGCTTGAATGGGCCTAAAAAGCAGGTTTCAGTGAACCATATGCGGTATCATTTGGTTTTTCGTTTCACACTAAAGTTTATTTGTAATGATTTCAAATATCGTAAAGAAAGTTTTTGGTAGTCGTAATGATCGGTTGGTAAAAGCAAAACAAAAAACCGTTAAAAAAATTAATGAGATTGAAGCATCAATCAGTGCCTTAAGTGACACTGAGTTGAAAGCGAAAACGGATGAATTTCGTGCTCGACTTGAACAAGGTGAAACACTCGACTCATTAATCGTTGAAGCGTTTGCAGTGGTTAGAGAAGCTGGTGTTCGCGCCTTAGGCATGCGTCATTTTGATGTGCAGCTAATTGGCGGGATGGTGCTTCATGATGGACGCATCGCCGAAATGAAAACCGGTGAAGGTAAAACACTGGTTGCCACGTTATCAGCCTATTTGAATGCATTGCCCGGTAAGGGCGTTCATATGGTGACAGTGAATGATTACTTGGCTGAACGTGATTCACAATGGATGGGGCAGTTGTTCGCCTTCTTAGGCATGACAACGGGGGTGATCGTCAATTCGATGAGCCCTGAACAGCGACGCGAAGCCTATGCAGCAGATATTACATACGGGACTAATAATGAGTTTGGCTTTGATTACCTTCGAGACAATATGGCATTTGGTGTCGAAGACAAGGTTCAACGTGAGCTGCATTACGCGATCGTTGATGAGGTTGATTCAATCTTAATTGATGAAGCAAGAACACCATTGATTATTTCAGGCCCAACAGATGATAAAAGTGATTTATATATCAAGCTTAACGAGTTGGTAAAAGACCTTACAGAAGAGGTTGAGTCGCAAGAGGGTGGTGAGTACACCGTTGATGAGAAGTCGAAACAAGTCTTTTTGACAGAGTTAGGCCATGAAAAAATTGAAGAACTACTGACCAGTAGCGGCCTATTAAGTGAAAATGAAAGCCTATACGATGCCACTAATATTGGGTTGATGCATCATGTATATGCTGCATTACGAGCTAGTGCGCTGTATCACAAAGATGTCGATTACATTATTCAAAATGGTCAAGTGGTTATTGTTGATGAGTTTACTGGAAGAACAATGCCGGGCCGGCGCTGGGGCGAGGGGCTTCATCAAGCAGTAGAGGCAAAAGAAGGCGTTAAAATTCAAAGTGAAAACCAAACGATGGCGTCTATTACATTCCAAAATTATTTCAGGATGTATGACAAATTATCGGGAATGACCGGTACTGCAGACACCGAAGCATTTGAGTTTCAACAAATTTATGGTTTGGAAGTTATTGTTATTCCAACACACCGTGGGATGGCGCGTGAAGACGCCGGGGATCTTATTTATTTAACGGCGAAAGAAAAATACGAAGCGGTTATTGAGGATATCGAAGATTGCTACCAACGAAAGCAGCCAGTATTAGTGGGTACAACCTCTATTGAAGTTTCTGAATATATATCGTCCAGCCTAACCAAGAAGAAGGTGCCTCATGAGGTGCTTAATGCTAAACAGCATGAACGTGAAGCACAAATTATTGCCAATGCCGGTGCTTTAGGGGCGGTCACTATTGCGACTAATATGGCCGGACGGGGGACCGATATTGTTTTGGGTGGCAAGAGCGAAGACGAGTCATCTGAAGTATGGCAAAAAAAGCATCAGGCAGTACTAGATGCCGGTGGTCTCCGTGTGATTGGTACAGAAAGGCATGAATCGCGCCGGATAGATAATCAGCTAAGGGGCCGGTCAGGGCGTCAAGGTGACCCTGGTGCAAGTCGTTTTTACTTATCGTTAGAAGACAGCTTAATGCGAATTTTTGCCTCAGAACGTGTATCTGGTTTGATGCAAAAACTGGGTTTAGAAAAAGGTGAGTCGATTGAGCACCCTTGGGTGAGTAAAGCGATTGAAAATGCTCAACGTAAAGTAGAAGGGCATAACTTCGATATTCGTAAGCAACTTCTTCAATACGATGATGTGGCGAATGATCAACGTCGAGTGATTTATGATCAACGTAATGAAATTATGGAGGCATCAGATATTGCCGATACTATTGTTTCTATACGTGAAGATGTCGTTAACCAATTAATTGATGTGTATATTCCAGCACAATCAATCGAAGAGCAATGGGATATTGCAGGCTTACAGGCTGCTCTTGAGGATGAGTTCTCCTGCAAGCTTAATATTCAAGAGCTATTAGATACAGATGATAGCTTGCATGAAGACAGTCTGCGCGAGCTAATCCTAAAAACAATCAGCGATGACTATGCAAAAAAAGAAATATTAGCAGGTGCAGAGGTGCTTCGGCACTTTGAAAAATCGGTGATGCTGCAAACATTAGATTCGTTGTGGAGGGATCACTTAGGTGCGATGGAACATTTAAGACAGGGTATTCATCTACGTGGTTATGCACAAAAAGATCCGAAACAGGAATATAGACGCGAGGCCTTTGAGCTCTTCACATCGCTATTAGATACATTAAAAAGAGATGTTGTTCAGTTGGTAACAAAGGTCCAAGTTCGTGCAGAAGAAGATGTTCAAGCCGTTGATGAGCAACGTCGTATTCATCAAACCATGGAATACAAGCATGATGATGCAAATGCCTTAGGTGAAGAAAAGAACGATGAGCAAGCCGACAAGGCACAGCCTTTTAAACGTTCGGATAAAAAAATTGGCCGGAATGACCCTTGCCCATGCGGTTCTGGCAAGAAATTTAAACAGTGCCACGGCAAGCTGTGAGGCTACGTTAAGCGCTCGTTTGAGTAAGGTGGCTTTTTATAGTCTAAGGGCTACTTAACTTTATATCTATAACTGTTTATTAGGAGCTTAATCATGCCTGTAGGCGGAACTGTCCCTTTAGAATTAAAAGCAATATCAGGTGTTCGCATTGGCACCGCATCAGCGGGTATTTCACAAACTGTACGTGACGACCTAACGCTATTTGAACTGACTGCGCAAACACAGGTTGCGGCTGTTTTTACAAAAAATAAATTTTGTGCAGCGCCCGTTACAGTGGCTAAAAAACATTTAGCCGAAGACTCTCCACGTTATCTACTGATTAATTCAGGCAATGCAAATGCTGGTTTGGGCGGCGCAGGTTTGTTGACAGCGCAAACATGCTGTGCAGAACTTGCAAGCAAGGTGAATGCTAAAGAAACACAGGTATTACCGTTTTCAACAGGAGTGATTGGTGAACCGTTACCAGTAGACAAGCTTGTAGGTGGTTTGCAAACGGCAGTAGATACCTTAAGCGAACAGCATTGGCAAAAAGCGGCTGTAGCCATTATGACAACCGATACCTGTGAAAAAGGCTGCTCTCGTACATTGCAGTTGGATGGCACAGAGGTCACCATAACGGGCATTGCAAAAGGCTCAGGCATGATAAGGCCAGATATGGCGACGATGCTATCTTATGTTGCGACTGACATGCCGATTGGCAGAAAAATCCTCGAGGTTATGCTGAAGGAGGCTGTGGATGTGTCTTTTAACAGTATTTCGGTAGATGGTGATACGTCAACAAACGATGCTGTCGTATTAATGGCAACCGCAGCGGCTGATATAGAGCCGATTGAGACGCAAAGTGATAAACGGTACCCAGTGTTTTTAGCAGCATTAAAACAGCTGTGTAGTTATTTGGCCGAAGCAATTGTAAGAGATGGAGAGGGCGCTACAAAACTAATAAACGTTCAGGTTGAACAAGCTTATACAGCAAGTGATGCAAAGGAAGTGGCTTATACGGTTGCGCATTCACCATTAGTGAAAACCGCCTTTTTTGCCTCAGACCCTAATTGGGGGAGGATTCTAGCCGCCGTAGGTAGAGCGAACATAGCAACAATAAATGTTGATGCGGTTTCAATTTACTTAAATGATATTTGTATTGTTAAGGCCGGTAAGCGTTCAGCTGACTATACTGAAGAGCAGGGCCAAAAGGTTATGAATCAAGATGAAATTTGTGTTCGTATTTGTCTGGCTCAAGGAGACTGTTCATCCCGTGTATTAACTTGCGATTTATCTTACGATTACGTCAAAATAAATGCTGAGTACCGCTCATAAAGTATTAGACGTAGTATTGATATACAGATGTTAAAGGTAGCGGTCGGGGTTATAAAAAATCAATACAATGAGGTGCTTATTAGTAAGCGCTCTAAGAAGGCGCATCAAGGTGGCTTGTGGGAATTTCCGGGTGGTAAAGTCGAGGAAGGCGAAAAGACTGAAGACGCGTTAAAAAGGGAGCTACTAGAAGAGTTAAATATAGAGGTGTTAACGGCAGTTCCCTTTATACAGGTGAAGCACGATTATAACGATATAGGTGTGTTGCTTGAGGTGTACCTGGTTGAAAGCTTTCAAGGCAAGGCATGTGGAATGGAAGGTCAACCGATTAAATGGCTTGCGATCGATTCGTTAGAAAAAAGCTCATTTCCTGCAGCAAACAAGGCGATCATCGATGCGTTGAATTTACCTCGGTATTATCCAATTGTTGATGAGTCTATAGGCGCAGAAGAAGAGATGTTAAGGCATTTAAAGACCTTAATATCAGGCGGGTATACGATGATTCAATGGCGAGCAAAGTCGCTTAATAAGAGTGGCTTTAAACACTTAGCTGAGCAAGCGATGGCTCTTTGTAAACGTAACAATGTTCGTTTATTTATTAATAGCAGTATGACTGATGCATTAGAGATGAATGCTGAGGCGATACACTTAAGTGCTAACGAGGTGCTAGCTATGAAAAATAAAGCTAGTTCACTGGAAGGTGTTTTGCTGGCCGCCTCTTGCCATAATGAACAAGAACTAAAAGCAGCAAAGGAACTGGGCGTATTATTTGCCGTGTTATCACCTGTATGTGCAACACAAACGCATATAGGCATGAAGCCTTTAGGCTGGCCGCAGTTTAAGTCGTTAAGTGAGGCCGTGCCGCTACCTGTTTTTGCTCTAGGGGGCGTAGGGCCAGAAACGCTAGATAAAGCGCTGTCAAATGGTGCTTATGGTGTGGCTGGTATAAGAGCATTTGGCAGGTAACAGTCAAAGCTTAATGTTCGAACAGTTGATCGTCCTCAGCTGGGTGTGCTTTTTCTCCAGCAATTGCATGTTTTTCTGAAGCCCATTCTCCTAGATCAATTAATTTACAGCGCTCACTGCAAAAAGGTTTAAAGGTTGAGGTTTCATTCCAAGGCACGGCTTTGCGGCAAGTAGGGCAGTTAACGGTTTGTGTTTTCATTTTAGAGTTGGCAGATACTTAATGTAAAACGAATGTCTTCATCTATTTGACTGGGTCTTTCTGTTTCAAGGGGCAACATAAAGCGGACTGTAAAGCGGTGCTTACCACCACTGATTTCAGCAAAATACTCAGAGGAAAGGTTTAAAGAAACCCGAAGTAAATGAACCGGATGGTTAGTATCTAAGCTTTGTTGGTAATAACCAGCACGTGCAATTTTTTCGGTCGGCATGGCGCTATAGCGAATAAATTGCAGTAATAGCGAGATGGATTGCCGAATTGGTGTGAGATGAGCGGTCCAGTTTTGTATCTGCTCTCGACGAACGCTTAATGGCTTATTAAGCCAAAAATGGTAAGCTGGCAGGTCAAAATCGCAGGTACCACCAGGGATACTGTTGCGCTGTGATAAGCACTTTAATAAGTCAACCTGTCCTAAGACCTGATCAATTCTTCCGTTAGATGTTAAAAGCTGGCGGTTTAATGAATTGAGTTGGTCAATGCTTTGCTCTAGTTTTTCGCGGTCTACTTTTGGGTTTTTAGCAAAAATGACAAGGCACTTTGTGTGTCGTTCAATTTCTTTTGTAATTTCATTTCTTAGGTCTGTTCTGCTTGAGATGGCAAGAATATCAAGTAAACAACTCAGCTCTGCTCTGTTTTGCCATTCTCCGTCATGTTGAGAAAAGTGTAACATTTGCTCGAATAAGTCCTCTAGCCGCAAAAAGGTGCGGATACGTTCACTAAGAGGTAGTTCGTAAGTGATCTGTTCAGACACAAGTAATAGATAAATCCTAAAACGGTTATTTTGCAGGATATTATTTGGTTTTTCCAGCGCTCATTTCTAAGTAGAAGTTATGTAGCTGCTCTACTTTTTTTTCTAGACTATTTAATGACCCAACATTGGTGATAATATCATCAGCCTGACTGAGGCGGAATGCGCGGGTACATTGAGCGTTCATAATTGAGCTAATCATAGAATCACTCAGTTGATCGCGTGCTTTAACGCGTTTAATTTGGGTGGCTTCTGGGCAATCAATGACCAAGATGCGGTCAATGTTTGATTGGTGCTTGGTTTCTAGTAGAAGAGGAATACTTAAAATACCATAAGGATAGTCAAAGCTAGCCAAGGTTTGGTACATGGTTTTGTAAATAATGGGGTGGAGTATGGATTCTAAGGTTTCTTTTTTGCTGGGGTTGTTAAAAATTAAATCACGTAAGTAGTCCCTATTTAGTGCACCACTCGGTAAAAGAATGGAATCCCCAAAGGCTTGTTGCAGCTGGAGGAGGGCGGGTTGTCCTGATTGTACAATGGTGTGGGAGATAATATCTGCATCCACCACGGGGACGTTTCTTTTTTCGAACAATTGGGTGACAGTCGATTTGCCACAGCCAATACCCCCCGTTAAACCAATGGTTAACATACGATGTTATAAGCCGACAAACTGGAGGTAAGTTAGGTTAATTTTTTCGCCCCAGATCAACGCAATAAACGCGGCAATAGATAAATAGGGGCCAAATGGTATGGGTATGTTCTTATCTCGTCCGTGAATAATGATGAGTGTTATTCCAATGATTGCACCAGCTAAAGCAGATAACATAATGACCAGAGGTAACATTTTCCAGCCCAATAAAGCGCCAATAGCGGCAAGTAGCTTAAAGTCACCGTAGCCCATCCCTTCTTTACCGGTGATTAATTTAAATAACCAAAAAACTGACCAAAGGCTAAGGTAACCGGCAAGTGCGCCGATGAGTGCGGTTTTAGGTGTTATGAAAATTTCAAATAGGCTGATGGATAAGGCAAACCATAAAAGTGGAAGGGTGATAGAGTCGGGCAATAGTTGAGTGTCAAGGTCTATCAATGTTAGGGAAATTAATGCCCAGGTAAATAATAAAGCGACGCACATTTGTAACGACACGCCAAACTGTACGGCAATGAGAAGCGACAAAAGAGCAGTGATTAACTCGACGGCGGGGTATCTCATTGAGATAGCTTGTTGGCAGTTTTTACATCGCCCTTGTAGAAATAAGTAGCTCAAAACGGGAATGTTTTCGAGTGCGCTAATAGGGTGTTGGCAAGAAGGGCAGCGTGAACGCGGTTGCGATAAATTAAAGGCCGCTGGTGAAGGATTATTTGTATCTTCTTGCTCAAGAAAGGCGAGGCATTCTTGGCGCCAAGCATTTTGTAACATGATGGGTAGCCGATAGGCGACAACATTAAGAAAGCTACCAACCAGAAGTCCTAGTAAGCAAACGGTTAAATAGAATAAAAAGGGGCTTTGTTCAAGCGCTTGGATAATGCTCATGTAAGACGGTTAAGCCGTTGGGTGTATTATTAAAAAACAGACCCTAACATAAAGATAGGCAGGTACATGGCAACAATTAAACCACCCACTAAGATACCGAGAATAGCCATAATTAAGGGTTCAATAAGGCTAGATAAGGAATCCACAGCGTTGTCGACCTCTTCTTCATAAAAATCAGCCACTTTACCAAGCATGCTTTCGACCGAGCCTGCTTCTTCGCCAATAGCGACCATTTGCACAACCATATGAGGGAAAAGGCCTACATTTTTCATGGCTTGTTGTAATTGGATGCCGGTCGCCACTTGTTCTCTCATTTGTAAAACGGCTTCAGAGTAAACAATGTTTCCGGTTGCCCCTGAAACAGACTCTAGTGCTTCTACTAAGGGTACGCCAGCAGCAGACATGGTGGACAACGTTCTAGCATAACGAGCAATGGCTGCTTTGTTCATGATGTCGCCAATAATTGGCATTTTCAGTATCATTCTATCGAGCAGGTGGTTAAATTTACGTGAACGTTTTTTAACTTGCATTAGAACAAATACAACACCGCCTATTATGCCAAAGACAGCCCACCACCACTCTTGCATAAAACGAGACAGTTCGACGACCATTTGTGTAAACGCAGGTAAATCTGCACCAAAGCCGCTAAATAAGCTTTCAAACTGAGGCACAACAAAAATCAATAAGATTGCGGTAACAACAACGGCCACTACTAATACTGAAATAGGATAGGTAAGGGCTTTTTTGATTTTAGCTTTTAAGCTTTCTGTTTTTTCTTTATATTCAGCAATTTTGACTAGTAAATCTTCGAGAATACCGGCATGTTCGCCAGCTTCTACTAAATTACAAAATAGCTCATCGAATTGAAAAGGGTATTTTCCTAAACTTTCAGCGAGTGTTGACCCGCCCTCAATGTCTGATTTAATGTTGGCAAGCATATCTTGCATGGCAGGCTTTTCGTGTCCTTTGCCAATAATATCAAAAGATTGTACTAATGGAATGCCGGACGCCATCATGGTTGCTAATTGACGGCTGAAAACCGCGATATCTTTAGGAACAATTGGTTTTTGACCCATGCTACCAAAAAGTGCTTGAGGCTTTTTCTTAACCTTAAGAGGGCGAATCCCTTGACGCCTCAGTTCTGCTTTAACAAGGGCATCACTTCGGGCATTTATTTCCCCTTTGCTGCGGTTGCCTTTATTGTCGGTTCCTTCCCAAATATAGGTAATTTTTGATGCACTAGATGCCATAATGTTTAATCTTTAGTGATTCGGTTTATTTCTTCTATGCTGGTAATACCAGCGATGACCTTTTTAAAGCCAGACTCCCTGAGTGTTAAAACGCCCTCTTGTGCAGCTTGTTCTTCAAGTTCAGTTGTTAAACCACCTTTAATGATAAGGTTTTCCATGGCTTCAGAAACAGGCATCACCTGGAAAATTCCAATACGGCCCTTATAGCCGTTAGTGCAATGATCACAGCCTACAGCCTTGTAAGTTGTTAATCCTTCAGCTTCTTCAGGGCTAAAGCCTTCTTTGATTAATAACTCTGTTGGTAATGTTTCTTCTTTTTTACATTTATCGCATAGTTTTCTTGCTAAACGTTGCGCCATAATTAATAACACAGATGCCGCAATATTGTAGGGTGGAACGCCCATTTGGTTTAAACGGTTTAATGTTTGTGGGGCATCGTTTGTGTGTAATGTAGATAGAACAAGGTGACCGGTTTGTGCGGCTTTAACAGAAATTTCAGCGGTTTCAAGGTCTCGAATCTCACCGACCATGATTATATCCGGGTCTTGGCGTAAAAAAGCTCGAAGCGCTTCAGCAAAGGTTAAGCCAGTTTTTGGGTTTACGTTGACTTGGTTAATACCCGATACAGTAATTTCAACCGGGTCTTCAGCTGTTGAAATATTGATGTTTGGGTCGTTTAATAAGTTAAGCGCGGTATAAAGGCTAACGGTCTTACCACTACCGGTAGGTCCTGTCACCAAAATCATGCCGTATGGCTTTTTGATAGCGGTTAGGAAAGCTTCCTTTTGAGTTTCATCAAACCCAAGTTGCTCAATACCGACTTGTGCGCTGGTTGGGTCTAAAATACGCAGCACGATTTTTTCACCATATAGAGTTGGGCAAGTATTAACACGGAAGTCGATGGCTCTTTTTTTCGATAAAGCCATTTTAATACGACCGTCCTGTGGAATACGGCGTTCTGAAATATTCATACGCGACATCACCTTAATTCGTGATATCAGTTTGTTTGAGATATTAATTGGTGGTGAAGCAACTTCTTTCAAAATACCATCTTGCCGTGTTCGGATTCTAAAACTTTTCTCATACGGCTCAAAATGAATGTCCGATGCACCTTTTTTAATGGCATCTAATAAGATTTTATTAACAAATCGCACAACGGGTGCGTCATCAATTTCACTGTCAATATCCACGGGCTCTGCATCGGGATCATCGAAATCAATATTTTCAAGATCGTCATCTAACAAATCATCCATGGATGTATCTTCTTCATCCATGGCGGTGTCAATAACACGTGCTAACTTATCCTCTTCAACAAGAATGGCTTCGGTGCTCATCCTTGTTTGGAACTTTATTTCATCGAGCGCTTGAAGGTTAGTCGGGTCAGATACGGCAACAAACAGCTTATTGCCACGTTTAAATATCGGTAATGCATGGTGTTTACGAACTAATTTTTCGTCAACAATACCTTTGGGAATAACATCCTTGCTCAGTGCAGTAATATCAAATAATGGAACGCCAAACTCTTCAGAAGCAGAAAGAGCAATAATTTGACTATCTAAAACTTTTTTCTCTACAAGAAAGCTAACAAAAGGTCTTTTCTTTTTATAAGCCTCCTCAGAATATTTGAGTGCAACGTCTTCAGTAATTAGACCGTCTAAGACCAACCGTCTTGCTAAGCCACCTAAATAAAATTTTTCGTCGGATACAGCCATGTTTAGTCGAATAATTCCCTATATTAATCAAGATAATAAAATTTGTTTCGTTAATAATAGTAGAAATTAAAGTTTAATGCAGTAAATTAAGGATTGTTTTGTGTGAGCTAAATGGAGCGCTATGACGAAACGGTATTAATTTTGCTCGATATTGTAAAATCTAGGCAGCTATTTCCTTGCAACAATAACCATCTGATGGCAATGGTAAGGGTCGATTTTTTCTAGTACCGGTTGCATGAAATTAGGAAAAGGGTATAGGCCAAAGCCGTGTCCTTTAACGTCTTTAAAGCCAAGCATTTGAATATACGAGATTAACACCCTGTAGCTAAAAACCACCAAGTGTCGGTGAACGGGTGTATCTGTTTCAGTGTCAGGAACTAAACCTTCACTGCTAACCTTAAATAATTCTTCTTGAGCCAACAATTGGTCTGAATCAGGGTGTGGGCCACTTGATGGCATTTTCCCCATTAAAATGAGTGCGGCGGTAAAAAAAGTACTGATGTTGGGTGTAAGAATAACCAACGTGCCGTCATCATTTAATACGCGATGTGCTTCTCGTAAAAACTTACATGGGTTTAAAAGGTGTTCGAGTACAGATAATCCGTAAACACAGTCGAAACTACTATCATCGAAAGGAAAGTTTTTATTTAAGTCGCCTTGCTTAACATTTAAACCCTTTTTCTGAGCCTCGATGGCTAAATCATGATTCCATTCAATCCCATGATAATGGTCACGTTTTAATCCTGCGATGGTCTTTAGGACTTCATATTTATAACCGTTATGCGCTCCACAATCTAAACATTTTGAGCCTGATGTACTAAGTGCATTTGCCATTTCAGTGTGAGCAAGGGAGTAGGCCTCGTTCATTGTCCTTTGATAGAGGTTTTTGAAATATTTATGCAGCATGTTTTTATAAGTCCCTTTATTTACCAGGAAATATTGTAGCTCAAAAAAGATTGAAACTATTTTTTTGTACAACTGCTCTATAATTGAGAGTACAAACTGATCAGCCAAGTTGTTAGTCAATGCCAAAAATAACCATCATAACCGTCTGTTTTAATGCAGAGCAGTACATAGAACAAACAATACAAAGTGTTATTGAGCAGCAGCAAGTTGATATTGAATATATTATTATTGATGGCGCATCTACAGATAGTACAAAAGATATTATTCAGCGCTACGAATCGCAAATAACCCACTGGATATCTGAACCGGACAAAGGCATTGCCGATGCAATGAATAAAGGGGTAGCGTTAGCAACGGGTGAATATTTAATGTTCTTAAATGCTGATGATTATTTTCAAACGCCTGATGCCATTGCAGTGGCTAATTCATACATGGGGGAAGGTAAGGACATTTATATTTACGATACGATTTTTTTGAAAAAGGAAGGGGGTATTCGCAGGCACTCGGGAACGTTTGGTAAAAGAATTAATTTTAAAGGAATATGTCATCAAGGCACTTTATGCAAAAGAAGTTTATTTAATCGACTAGGTGGTTTTAATGTCAGTTTTAAAATTTGCATGGATTATGACTTTTTTATGAGGGCCTATAGGCTAGGGGCAAGCGGAGAAAATATAAATGAAGTTTTGTCTGTTATGCGCGATGGTGGAATAAGCTCACGACAAGACTGGAACAGCTTAAAACAACGATTTATGGAAGAAAGAAAAGTGCACTATGCAAACCAAAAAACACCATTAATGCGACTTATGTATGCCGTTTATTGGGCGATGTATCTGCCGTATAGAAAAGTACTGTACGTTGTCAAGCAGTTTTTAAGCAAAGAAACTTTATAATGAAAATAGCTGTTGTAGGTATGGGTTATGTTGGGCTTTCAAATGCTCTGTTGTTAGCCCAACACAATCTGGTGGTAGCGTTGGATACCGATGCCGAAAAAATCACCTTATTGAATGCGCAAACATCACCCATTCAAGATGCAGACATTGAACATTTTCTTAAAAATAAAGATATAAATTTTACCGCCACCACCGACAAGCACACGGCGTATATAAAAGCAGCATACGTTGTTATTGCCACACCGACCGATTACGACTCCGCAACAAATTACTTCAACACCCAAAGCGTAGAAAGCGTTATATCAGACGTGATTAGTATTAACCCAAAAGCTGTAATCGTCATAAAATCAACCGTGCCCGTGGGTTTTACAGAAAAGCTAAAGCAAACATTCAAAACGGCAAGCATTATTTTCTGCCCCGAATTTCTTAGAGAAGGTTCAGCGCTCTACGATAACCTGCACCCATCACGTATAGTTGTTGGCGCTAATACAGATGCAGCAAAAACATTTGCAGGGTTACTTGTACAAGGAGCGCATAAAAAAAACATCAACGTACTGCATACCCATGCAACAGAAGCCGAAGCCATTAAACTATTTTCAAACACTTATTTGGCCATGCGTGTCGCCTATTTTAACGAACTAGATAGCTACGCAGAAGCCAATGGGCTAAATACCAAACACATCATACAAGGTGTGTGTTTAGATGATCGCATAGGCAATCATTACAACAACCCCTCCTTTGGTTACGGTGGTTATTGCCTACCTAAAGACACTAAGCAGCTGAAAGCAAACTATCAAAGTGTGCCCAATAGCCTTATTAGTGCCATTGTTGATGCAAACAGCACACGAAAAGACTTTATCGCCAACGCCATTTTAGAACGCAAGCCAAAAGTTGTTGGAATTTACCGGCTAACGATGAAAGTAGGCTCTGATAACTTCCGAACATCGTCCATTCAAGGCATTATGAAGCGGATAAAAGCACAAGGGGTAGAGGTTATCGTTTATGAACCGGCGCTAAAAGCTACCTTGTTTTATAACTCTCGCGTCATAAAAGACCTAACAGCATTTAAAAACACGGCCGACATTATTGTTGCTAATAGAATAACTGACGAAATAAACGATGTAGGTGCAAAAATATACTCACGTGATTTATTTGGCCAAGACTAGATGCTGCAGAAGTTAAAGCAGCTCAAGCAACGCCAAGGTTTTATGAGGTATTTTAAAAACACCACATGGCTATTTGCCGAAAAAATACTTCGTATGGTTGTTGGTTTATTGGTAGGGATCTGGGTGGCACGTTACCTAGGGCCAGAACAATTCGGCTTAATTAGCTATGCTCAAAGCCTTGTTGGCCTATTTGCCGCAATAGCCACACTCGGTTTAGATGGCATAGTCATACGAGAATTAGTAAAAGACGAAAGCAAGCGAGATGCACTGCTAGGTACAGCGTTTAGGCTAAAACTCATCGGTGCCTTACTGGTTTTAATAGTATTAGCCGTTGCCGTAAAGCTATCCCATCAAGACACCTTAACCACGTTATTGGTTTTTGTAATAGCCTCAGCTACCATATTCCAGAGCTTTAACGTGATTGATTTTTATTTTCAATCTAAGGTGCTCAGTAAATATATCGTTTATGCCAATATAGTCAGCCTGCTTCTTTCAAGCCTAATCAAAGTAGGGTTAATATTAAACGAAGCTCCCTTGCTTTATTTCGCCTACATTATTTTATTCGATAGCTTCATATTAGCCTGTGGTTTTCTTTATGTTTACCAAGCTAATAAATTCCATACAAGCAAGTGGCAGTTTGATACAAACGTTGCGTTAAGTCTGTTAAAGGATAGTTGGCCACTGATCTTAAGTGGCTTAGTTATTTCAGTCTATATGAAAATAGACCAAGTAATGATTAAAGAAATGATGGATGCTGAAGCGGTTGGCCAATATGCCGCCGCAGTAAGGCTTAGTGAGGCATGGTATTTTATACCTATGGTAATCGCGTCCTCCTTATTCCCAGCTATTATTAATGCAAAAGAAGTAAGCGAAGAATTATATTTTGAAAGGCTGCAAAAACTCTATGACTTAATGGTTTGGCTGGCCATAGCCATTGCCTTACCCATGACTTTTTTAAGCGATTGGATAGCAGAGCTGCTTTATGGTGAACAATATAATCAAGCAGGTAGCGTGCTGATGATACATATTTGGGCAGGGGTGTTTGTTTTTTTGGGGGTTGCTTTTAGTAAATTTTTAACGAATGAAAACTTAACTAAAAAAATGTTTTATAGAACGTTACTTGGAGCTATTTTAAACATATTATTTAATTTGGTTTTAATACCAAAGTATGGGATAAAAGGAGCGGCCATAGCAACATTATTAGGGCAATTTGTTGCAAATTATGGATATGATTTTTTTGATAAAAGTTTTTATATGCAATTAAAAATGAAAACAAAAAGCTTTTTCCCAGTGCATGTTTTTAGGAAATAAGTATAACAATAGCAGGCGCAGATTATGAGAAAAAAATTATGTTAATGAGTTCAATACTATTAAAAAACCTAATGGCTTCATGGGTAGTTATTGGCTAGGGAAAAGAGTGATTAATAAAATATTAGTAACAGGTGGCGCAGGGTTTGTAGGCTCTCACTTATGTGAACGACTGGCTCAAGAAGAAAATAATCAAGTTTACTCTCTTGATAGCTATTTCACGGGTAGCAAAAATAATCATGTAGATAATGTTACTTACATAGATGGGCTAACATCCGATATTGATGCGCTCATAAAATTTGCACCTGATATGGTTTATCACCTTGGGGAATATTCACGGGTTGAACAAAGCTTTGATGATATAGAAAAAGTATGGCGATATAACAAGGACGGAACATTTGCCGTATTAGAATTTGTGCGTAAACACGGTTGTAAAATAGTGTATGCAGGAAGCAGTACCAAGTTTGGTGATGGGGGCTTAGGCCGTAGCGCATCTCCTTATGCATGGACAAAAGCGTCCAATACGGAACTAGTTCAAAATTACGGCGCTTGGTTTAATGTGCCTTATGCCATTACTTATTTTTATAACGTGTATGGAGATAGAGAAATTCAAACAGGAAAATATGCCACTCTCATAGCGCTTTTCAAAGAAAAGATGAAACAGGGGCAGCCTTTAACGGTTGTTAGTCCTGGCGTGCAAAAAAGAAACTTCACCCATATTGATGACATTATAAATGGGTTGGTTTTAGTGGGTGAGAATGGTTATGGTGACGAATTTGGCATTGGTAGTGCAGAGTCTTACACCATTAAAGAAATAGCGGATATGTTTGGTGGACAGGTAAAAATGTTACCAGAAAGAAGAGGTAATAGAATGGTGGCCGAAGTTATCACTGCGAAAACGGAGGCTTTAGGGTGGAAGCCAATGTGCACGATTAAAAAGTATATAGAAGAGCTAAGAAGCAACGACTGGAATTAAGATGACAGAAGAATTTATGCCCTCTCAACCGCTTGAAACAGCTGTTTTATTTTTAGTGTTTAATCGCTTAGATGTGACTAAACAAGTCTTTTCAGCAATTCAACAAGCAAAACCTCCACGTTTATATATTGCCGCTGATGGTGCAAGAACGAACAAAGAAGGCGAAGCTGAGAAAGTCGCTGCCGTGCGTGATTTTATTATGCAAAACATAGACTGGGACTGTGAAGTTGAAACTCTTTTCAGAGAAGAAAATCTGGGTTGTAAATATGCAGTCAGTGGTGCAATAAATTGGTTTTTTCAGCATGAGGAAATGGGGATTATTCTCGAAGATGATTGCTTGCCCAGCCAAAGTTTTTTTTGGTTTTGTGAGGAACTATTGAAAAGGTATAAGGATGACATGCGAGTTTGGCATGTTTCAGGAAATAATTTTCAGAATGGTGTGGTGCGTGGTGATAGTGATTATTATTTTTCAAAATACAACCATATTTGGGGCTGGGCTACATGGGCAAATAGGTGGAGGCATTATGATGTTGAAATGTCTGATTTTAGTATGTTTGAGGAGCAACAACAAATACTAAGTATTTTTACAAAAAAGAGCAGTCAAAAGTATTGGGCGGATGTGTTTCAAAAAGTTAGTAATAACAAAATAGATACATGGGATTACCAATGGACTTATACTGTTTTAGCCAATAGTGGACTAAGTATATTACCTAATAGAAATTTAATTTCTAATATGGGTTTTGGAGAGGAGGCGACCCATACATTAGATGCAGGTTCTCGGTATTCAAAATTAAAAAAGCATAATATTTCCTTGCCAATGGCTCATTGTAGGTCAGTGTTATTTAATTATGCGGCTGATAAATACACTGAGTCACAGATGTTTGTAGAACCATCTTTTGCAATGCGAATACTGAGGAGAATAAAGAGGGTTTTGCAATAATGAAATGCAAAGTATGCGACATTGAGAATGAATTTTGTTTTTCTTCGATGTTACTGAAAAAAGGTCTTTATTATGATTGATTCTAGTTTTATTGGAGCTTGGTTTATTCCCTGTTTGTGTATGAAGGTTGCAAAAGAGGGTTGCAAACGATGGTGAGTTGCCCATTATGTAAAAATGAAAACATAATTAATATTGAAACAATAGATAAAAATATTTTAGTTCATCTGTATAAAAAATTTATAGGGCTAGATTGTTCGTATTTAATAAACCAGAATTTAGATTATTGTGAATGTGAAAACTGTAAATTAAGATTCTTTGATCCATTAATAACAGGAGATGAAAAGTTTTATAATTCACTTCAAAAACTTAAATGGTATTACATGGATGAAAAAGAGGAATATTCAGAAGCTATAAAACATATAAAGCCAACAGATAAAGTATTAGAAATAGGTAGTGGTAAAGGGGCGTTTGCAAAATATATAGAATCTAGCAGTTATGTGGGTTTAGACTTTAGTGAAAAGGCTAAAGAGATGGCTGAAAGGAACGGGGTTGTTGTTAAAAATGAAGCAGTGCAGAGTTATGCTCAAAAACATGAGGAAGAGTTTGATGTAGTCGTTAGCTTTCAGGTTTTGGAGCATGTTTCAGATTCAAAGAGTTTTATTGAGTCTCAGTTACAAGCTTTGAAAACAGGAGGAAAGCTGATAATAGCAGTGCCGAGTGAAGACTCGTTTTTAAAATACGTCAATAATGGGGCTTTAAATATGCCGCCTCATCATGTAACACGATGGAGTGATTCTACTTTTGAGTTTATTGCTGAAAAGTATGGGTTAAGTATAGTAGGTACTTACCATGAAAAAGTTCAAGAAGTTCACAAGCACTGGTACCTAAAAACTTTAATAGAAAACCGGTTCTTTGCAACTAAATTAGTTGATATTTCATTATTTAGAATGGTAAGTAAGAAAGTCATTGGTCTGATGGCAACGGTTTTTTTGAATGCTTTAAGAGATGAAATGTTGCCAAATGGACATACAGTTTTAGTTGTCATAAAAAAATAACTCATGAGAATTCTAATCGTTAATGCTCTAGACACCCAAGGCGGTGCTGCAAGGGCGGCTTATCGTTTGCATCAGTCCTTATTGGCTGAAAATATAGATAGCCAAATGCTTGTTCAGTCTAAAAGTAGTGATGATTTTACGGTGTTGGTTGAGGGTGGAAAAATAGGGCGAGGTTTTAATAAGTTAAGGGCTACATTAGATAGCTTACCAATTAGGCGCTATAAGCAACGCAGTAAAGCGATATTTTCGCCTGCTTGGTTAGGGTTTAGTGCAGTTGTCGATAAAATAAACAGGCTAAACCCTGATATTGTTCATTTACATTGGGTTGCAGGTGGCATGATGCCTATTGAAGATATTGCCAGAATTAATGCGCCGATTGTTTGGTCTTTGCATGATATGTGGGCATTTACGGGGGGCTGTCATTACGATGAAGCGTGTAATGCCTATACAAAATCATGTGGCGAATGCAAGGTTCTTGGAAGCTCTAAGAGCAATGATCTAAGTAGAAGGGTTTTTACCAGAAAGCAGAAAACGTTCTCAGTAATAGACAATATGACGGTGGTTGGATTAAGTAATTGGCTTAATGAGTGTTCAAAAAACAGTGCATTATTAAAAGATAAGCCGCATATTAATTTGCCGAACCCTATTAATACAGATCACTTTAAGCCGTTTGATAAAGTTAAAGCCCGCGAGCTTTGGAGTTTACCGAAAGATAAAAAATTAGTTTTGTTTGGGGCAATGGGGGCAACTAGCGATCCAAGAAAAGGCTTTAATGAGTTGAATGAAGCATTGCATAAGCTCCAAGCTGACAATGTTGAGGTGGTTGTTTTTGGTAGTGGCCAACCTAAAGACACACAAGATTTTGGCTTTAAAACGCATTACCTAGGGCAACTACAGGATGATGTTAGCTTAGTAGCTTTATACAGCGCGGCAGATGTTATGGTTGTGCCGAGCTTGCAAGAAAACTTATCCAACGCGATTATGGAAAGTTTAGCGTGCTCTACACCCGTGGTTGCTTTTGATATGGGGGGGAATGCTGATATGGTTGTGCACTTACAAACAGGTTATCTTGCAAAACCGTTTGATTCAGATGACTTAGCGAATGGAATAGATTGGGTGCTAAATGGCCAAAACCATAAGGCCTTGGCAGCGAATGCACGAGTCAAGGTGTTGAAAGAATTTGATAGTATTGTGGTGGCGAAACGTTATATTGAGCTTTATCAATCAGTGTTAGAGAAAACATTAACATGACAAAAAAGATAGCATTAATAACAGGCATTACTGGACAAGATGGTTCATACCTAGCTGAATTCTTATTATCAAAAAGTTATGAGGTTCACGGCATCAAACGCCGCGCCTCATCGTTTAATACGGAACGAATTGATGGGCTTTATCAAGACCCGCATGTGGATGATAGGAATTTATTTCTGCACTACGGTGATTTAAGTGATAGTTCTAATTTAACCCGTATTCTGCAAGAGGTGCAGCCAGATGAGGTGTATAACTTAGGGGCGCAATCACATGTTGCGGTTAGTTTTGAGTCACCCGAGTACACGGCGGATGTGGATGCTTTAGGCGCACTACGCCTGCTGGAGGCGATTCGATTATTAGGCTTGGAGAATAAAACGAAGTTTTATCAAGCGTCTACCTCCGAGCTATACGGGCTTGTTCAAGAAACACCGCAAACTGAAGTGACACCTTTCCACCCGCGTTCACCGTATGCGGTAGCTAAGCAATATGCGTTTTGGGCGGTGGTTAATTACCGTGAGGCATATGGTCTGTATGCGTGTAATGGTATTTTGTTTAATCATGAATCGCCACGCCGGGGCGAGACTTTTGTTACCCGTAAGATTACCCGTGGACTGGCAAAGATGCATGAAGGTTTGGATGATTGCCTTTACTTAGGTAATTTAGATGCTAAACGAGACTGGGGTCATGCTAAAGATTATGTTGAAATGCAATGGTTGATGCTTCAACAAGAGAAACCTGAAGACTATGTTATTGCCACGGGTGAACAGCATTCTGTGCGTGAATTTATTGAGTGTGCGTTAGAAGAGTTGGGTTTGGCTGTTGTCTGGCAAGGCAAGGGCTTAGATGAAGTGGCTGTGCTCACTAAGGTTACAAGTCCCTGTAAGAAAAAAGTGGGTGATGTGATTATCCGTATTGATGCACGTTACTTTAGACCGGCAGAGGTGGAAACTTTATTAGGCGATGCATCTAAAGCTAAAAAACAATTGGGCTGGTCACCTAAAATTACCTTTAAAGAACTGGTGTGTGAAATGGTACGCAGTGATCTTGAGCATGCACGGCGAGATACATTATTGATTAACACAGGCTTCGACGTTGTAACGACCCAAGAATAAGGCATGGATAAGTCGGCAAAAATTTATGTGGCAGGTCATCGTGGAATGGTGGGTTCAGCCATTATCCGGGAGCTAAATAAAAAAGGTTTTCGAAATATTATTAAAAAAACACGTGGTGAGCTGGATTTGTTAAACCAGCAAGCAGTGGAAGATTTTTTTGCGCAAGAAAAGCCGGATTACGTGGTGTTGGCAGCAGCTAAAGTAGGTGGGATTTTTGCTAATAACGAATACCCAGCAGAGTTTATTTATGAGAACGTGATGGTGCAAACTAACGTGATCCATCAGGCGTATAAAGCGCAGGTAAAGCAGTTGTTGTTTTTAGGGAGTTCATGTATTTACCCTAAATCAGCTGAACAACCGATGCAGGAATCCGCATTGTTAACAGGTGAGCTTGAGCCGACGAATGAGCCGTATGCGATTGCTAAAATAGCTGGTATTAAACTGTGTGAATCGTATAACCGTCAATATGGCACAGATTTCCGCTCGGTGATGCCGACGAATTTATATGGGCCAAATGATAATTATGATTTACAAAATAGCCACGTTATTCCTGGTTTAATCAAGCGAATTCATCAGGCAAAGACGAATAACGATAAGTCTTTGAAAGTATGGGGGACGGGAAGCGCAATGCGAGAGTTCTTGTATGTTGATGATTTAGCCCAAGCTTGTGTAATGTTGATGAATATTCCAAAACGCGACTATAAAGCGTATATACCCGAACGAAACAGCCATATTAATATTGGTACAGGGTCTGATATCTCGATTAAAGAACTGGTCGCTATTTTAATTGATATTATTGGTTATAAAGGCCAAATAGAGTGGGATACGTCAAAACCCGATGGAACACCGCGTAAGTTGTTGGATGTAAGTCGTATGACTTCATTAGGTTGGAGTGCTTCAACATCGCTGATTGATGGGCTTCGTCTAACATATCGACGTTACTTAGAAACCTTGTAGATGGCTATTGATTCACAATGCAATCATTTAAACAAAGTACTTGATATCGTAATACCTGTTTACAATGATAATCCGTATTTGGTAGGAACAATAACGTCAATTTTTAAGCAACAATTACCGAATGACTGGTGCTTTCATGTTTATATTATTGATGATGGTTCAGAGGTGCCGGTTAATTTAGATATACCTAAAGAAAATACTTCGGCTGTTAGCTTGCTCAGGCTTGAAAAAAATTCGGGGTGTAGTGTCGCTAGAAATAAAGGGGCTTATGCTGGATATGGTGAGGCCATATTGTTTTTAGATGCGGATTGTTCGTTGGCGAAAGAAAACGTATTGGCCTTGCTATTAGAAGAATATGTTAAAGGTTATGATGTTTGCTTTGGACAAATTCATGCGCCACAAGATGACTTTTGGGCAAAATATCAAAATGATGTGGCTGCAGAACGGGCGGCTCGTTTTAGATCAGGTGAGTTATCCAGTATGACGACACAGATTGTTATGGTTGAGGCTGCTATATTTAAAAAGGTCGGTGGTTTTGATGAGTGCTATCACTTTGGCTTTGAAGATAGAGATTTGTTTCTTTCGTTAATAAATATCGGTGCCAATGTTTCTTTAGTGGAGAAGGCTGTGGTAAACCATAATGATCAAATTTCAGTGTCATCTGTGATGAAGAAGCTGTATGAAGCTGGTAAAGGCCCTTCTATGCGCTTTATTGAAAAACACCCAGGTGAATACTCCAAGCTGGCTTACGCAAAAGCCGATGTTAGGTACTCTCCATGTGTACTTAAATCGTTAGTGATATTAACAAAACCAATGTTGTCTGTATTGGTTGCTATATTAGACCGGTGTATTACTAGAAATATATTTCCGTATTCAATTTCTAAAATACTGGTTAAGTATGTTTCAGGTCTCTATTATCTTCAAGGCACTTATGAGGCTAAAAAGCGTTTTTAATAAAGGTTAAAAAATGAAGCAAAGACAAGAAGAGCATGAGATTAAAGAGTTTTATGATAATGTTTATTATGAAGAAATAGTACATAGCGCTAAAACATCTCCTTACCAGTTGCGTCTTGCAAAGAAGCTAGGAATTACTTCAAATGATAATGTGCTTGATATAGCTTGCGGTATAGGTGAGTTTTTGCGAGCTTGCGATACTTTTGGAGCCAGAGTAAGTGGTGTTGACTTATCTGATAAAGCGATTAATGCTTGTAAGACCATTTTACCACAGGGAAAATTTCACTCTTGTTCGGCGGAAAGGTTGCCGTTTGAAAATGATAGTTTTGATGTGGTTACTTGCCTAGGTTCACTTGAGCACTTTATTAACCCGGTTGAATCTTTAAAAGAGATGGTTCGTGTTGCGAAACCAACGGCAAAGTTTGTCATTTTAGTTCCGAATAAAGACTTTCTAACCCGTAAATTGAGGTTGTATAGTGGTACGTATCAAGTAGATGCTAAAGAGGAGGTTAGGACGCTTGATGAATGGAATGATTTGTTTATTTCAGCGGGAATTGTTGTTAGTCATCGTTGGAAAGATTTACATGTGGTTTCGTTTTCTTGGATTTTGTTAAATGGTTGGAGGTCCATGTTGCCTCGCCTTTTTCAAGCATTAGCCTTATGTGTATGGCCTTTAAAATGGCAGTACCAAGTTTTTCACTTAGCATCTATTAAAAAGTTTTAGAGTAGAATTAAGCTGCTTAACGAGAAGGGTTTGTATTAATAAGGTTTTCTTTGTAACGCATAGCAATTCGTGACCACTCAAAATTCTCAAGGCAGTGTTTGGCGACACGATTACTAATTATTTGTTGGTCTTTTTTTAGTAACGCTTTTTTTTCTAAAATAAGGCTTCTAAATGCCTCTGCATTTAATGGCTCAACTAACCAGCCATTTTTGTTTTCTTGTATTGCGTCTTTAATACCTTCTAAGTTAGATGATATGGAAGGTAAGCCGCAAAGACCGGCCTCTAATTGGGTGATGCCAAAGCCTTCAACATCGTTTTTTATTGGGATGTTTGCTTGTATAAATAAATCGCTATGGGTGAATAGGGTTTCTTTTAATTGATTATCGACTTCTCCCAATAAATAGACATTGTTGTCTAAGTGTAATTTCCTTATTAAGGAGCTGATCTTATCTTTATTAGGTCCATCACCAGCAATGAGGTAAATGATGTCTTTTGGCAAGTGAACCATAACGTTCTTTATAAACCAGTGAGCACCTTTTCTTTCTACTAAGCGGCCTAATGAAAGTAATGTAAATTTATTGTCTAAATTTATTTGTAGGCGCTGTTGTAGTTTTCTTTTTGATAGCGGAGTGATGGCAGACTTTTCAACACCATTCGGGATGACTGAAATTTTTTCGGCTGGAATACCCGCACTTATAGCGATATCTTTTGTGGAATGGCTGACAGCGATAAAGAAATCAATTTTTCTGAAAAAAAAGCAGATCCAAATTTTTTGATAAACAGGGTTATCCCAAGTAATATCTAGGCCATGTAAAATGCAACTGACGGGCTTATTAGAAAACAACTTAATGAACCAGCCCACAATAGCTGCAACACCATCTCCGAGTAAGACTTGATCTGCTTTTCTTATTTTAATTAAACCGGTAATGATGGCCCGCGGTATAAAGAAAGGGAGTGCCTTTTTGCCAAACCGATTAATAATCGTTCGGCATGTTATCAAGTTAGAGAGGTGGCGAGCTAAGGCTTCGTTTTGATTCTCAATGCCACCTATGGTTGGTGGGTGAGCCCTAGATATAAATAGAAGGTTCATTGTGTTCAGAGAAAAGTTACCGATGGCCTTCTTTTTCAGAGTTTCTATAATGTAACGATGAAATCTGCTCAGACAATATGCCCATTAAAAAAATAAATACGGAAGCGACGTACAAAAATAAACTGCCATTGCTGAATGTGCCTGAAGATATGTAGCTGTCAATATGATTGATGACCCCGCATAGGAAACAAAAAGCACTAGTGGGTAAAAATAAACGCATAGGTGAGAAAAGTGCGCCAATTTTTAAGATAATAATAAAGAAACGTAAGCCATCTTTTAGTAGCTTTATTTTGCTTTTGCCTTCACGCTTTCCTGCTTTAATAGGAATATAGGCGACCGGTAAGGCTGAACGGAAGAATGCCATGGTCGAGGTGGTGGGGTATGAGAAACCATTAGGTAAAAGGTATAAAAACTTTCTGAAATGGTTTGCTCGAACCGCTCTAAAGCCCGACGTGAGGTCTTCTATTTTATGGCCGGTCATAAAAGAAGCCAGTTTATTAAAGACGGCATTACCTAACAGCCTTTTTGTTGACGCATGAGAGCCTGATTGCCGAGCACCAATAACCATGTCATAACCTTCGGCCAATTTAGATAGTAACCGTTGGATATCATCTGGGTTATGTTGTCCATCAGCATCCATAAAAACAATAATGTCTCCGGAGGCATTTCGTGCGCCCGTTTTAATGGCTGCCCCGTTACCTAACGGGTGGGGGTGGGAGATAACTTTTACGCCATGTTGTTCGCAGATGGCTTTAGAGGCATCTGTTGAGCCATCATCAATAACTAATATTTCAGCCGTTGGTTGTGCTGATTTTAATTGGGGTAGCAAGGCTTCAAGGTTTTCTGCCTCATTTAAACAGGGCATTACAATGCTGAGAGTAGGTGTGTTTTTTACCATGTTTAAACCGTTAAAATTAATTGTAAGTTTAATTGTCTCATATTTTTTATTAGGACGTGCTTTGTCTAAATAGGCAGAAGATTTATGCTTGCTTAGCAAGAGTTCTATTTGACGCTAATTTAATGCCCCTATTCTGATTTCTTTAATCGTAAGGACTTTAGCAATAAGGTATTAGGGGGTGTTAAAATGTGTTTAATTTATTTGACCTTAGGAGTATTAAATGAAGCAAGATGATGGATTAGCACCTTCTTTTTGGCAAATGGTAGGCAGTACAATGTTGTCATTTTTGGGGGTTTCTAAAGAGTCACGAAGAAGGCGAGATTTTCAATATGGAAACCCTAAGGTGTTTATTGTGACTGGGTTTATCTTGGCCTTGTTGTTTATTTTTGCTGTGTTAGGCGTTGTTAGAATGGTATTGCCTAGCTAGACCGATGAAGAATGACCGGCCTAGCTAGTTAATAAGACAGTTATAGGGTGGCGATTTTCTCTTTTTGATCGTTTAAATTGCTAAGTTTTGAGGTAATATCAAGCTGTTTTGCTCTTTCTTTTTCTATAACGGCAGCCGGTGCTTTGTCGATAAAAGAAGCGTTTGATAATTTACCGCTGATGCGTGATGCCTCTTTTTCAAGCTTTTCAATTTCTTTATTTAAGCGTTCTAGCTCGGCATTTTTATCAATTAGCCCAGCCATTGGTATTAGCACTTGCATATCACCGACTAGAGCAATAGCAGATTGTGGTGCTTCATCTGCTGCGTTTAATGTGGTGATGGATTCTATACGTGCTAGTTTTTCCAATAATAAACGATTATCTGTAAGACGCTGTTGGTCTTGTTCTGAACAGTGGTTTAACAGTACCGGTAATGGCTTACTGGGGGGGATATTCATTTCACCGCGAATTTGACGAATGCCCATAACGAAATCCATTACCCATTGCATATCACTTTCAGCAGCGGCAGATATTTTGCTGTCATCGGGTGTTGGGTAGGCCTGTAGCATAATGGTATTGCCGGTTTTGCCTGCCAGTGGTGCTATTTGCTGCCAAATTTCTTCAGTAATAAAGGGCATCAGCGGGTGCAGCAAGCGCAGTACGGCTTCAAGTACGCGAATTAAGGTTTGGCGAGTTCCGCGTTTTTGTTCGGCTGAGCTATTGTCATCAAGCAAAATAGGTTTTGATAACTCTAAGTACCAATCACAGTATTCATTCCAAAGGAACTCATATAGCGACTGTGCGGCTAAGTCGAAGCGGTATTTTTCAATAGAGGTAATAACGCTGGCTTCGGTTTTTTGCAGGCGTGACACAATCCATTGATCGGGTAAGCTGTATACACATAACTCAGCACCAAGGCCTGTATCTTCGCCTTCGGTGTTCATCAGTACATAGCGGGTGGCGTTCCATAATTTGTTACAGAAATTACGATTGCCTTCAATTCTATTTAAGTCAAATCGAATGTCGCGCCCAGTTGAGGCGAGTGAGGCAAAGGTAAAACGTAGCGCATCGGTACCAAAAGAGGGGATGCCATCGGGGAAATGCTTACGCGTATCTTTCTCGATTTTAGCGGCCATTTTTGGCTGCATAAGCCCTTTTGTACGCTTTTCAAGCAAGTCATCTAGCGTAATGCCGTCGATTAAATCAATCGGGTCGAGTACGTTGCCTTTGGACTTGGACATTTTTTGTCCTTCTGCATCGCGCACTAAACCATGGATGTATATTTCTTTAAACGGTACATCATCCATAAATTTTAAGCCCATCATAATCATTCTGGCGACCCAGAAAAAGATGATGTCGAAACCGGTGACTAACACGCTAGTGGGGTAGAACGTATCCAGTTCGGGTGTTTTGTCAGGCCAGCCTAAGGTTGAAAAAGGCCATAATGCGGATGAGAACCAGGTGTCTAATACATCTTCATCTTGTGATAATGCAAGGCTATCGGCTAGATTATTTTGCTCACGGACTTCGGCCTCATTGCGGCCAACATAAATGTTGCCACTTTCATCGTACCAAGCGGGAATTCTATGGCCCCACCAAATTTGGCGAGAAATGCACCAGTCCTGAATATCGTTCATCCAGTTGTAATAGGTTTTATCCCAGTTTTCGGGTACAAATTTAATTTTGCCGCTTTTAACCGCTTCAATAGCAGGTTCTGCCAGCGGTTTGGCTTTAACAAACCATTGGTCTGTTAACAAAGGTTCAATGATCACCCCTGACCGGTCGCCACGAGGCACCATGAGTTTATGGTCATCAATTTTAGCTAATAAGCCTAAATCATCCAGATCTTGTACGATTTGTTTACGCGCTGCCACGCGATCCAAGCCACGGTATTTTTCTGGCATCTCATCATTGATGCTGGCGTCAACGGTGAAGATGTTGATTAACGGCATATTGTGGCGTTGGCCAACCTCATAATCGTTAAAATCGTGAGCAGGGGTTATTTTTACACAGCCCGTACCAAATTCTGGGTCTACATAATCATCGGCTATAACTGGGATTTCACGGTTACATAAAGGCAACGCGATCATTTTGCCAATTAGGTGTTGGTAGCGTTCGTCAGATGGGTGAACGGCGACACAAACATCGCCTAGCATGGTTTCTGGGCGGGTCGTTGCAACCACAAGTTCGCCGCTACCATCGGCTAATGGATAGCGCATATGCCACATATGGCCTTGTTCTTCTTGCGAAATAACTTCAAGGTCGGATACCGCAGTGTGTAATTTAGGGTCCCAGTTAACCAGGCGTTTACCGCGATAAATTAAGCCTTCTTCATGTAGTTTCACAAAAACTTCGTTAACGGCTTTTGACAGCCCTTCGTCCATAGTGAAACGTTCGCGCGACCAATCTAGGGAGGTGCCCATGCGGCGTAATTGCTTAGTGATGGTGTTGCCAGATAATTCTTTCCAATCCCAAATGCGCTCAACAAATTCTTCTCGGCCTAAGTCGTGGCGAGTTTTACCTTCTGCGTTTAATTGGCGTTCAACCACCATTTGGGTCGCAATACCGGCATGATCACTACCGGCTTGCCATAGAGTGTTGTGTCCTTGCATACGATGGTAACGCGTTAGTGAATCCATGATCGTGTCTTGGAAAGCATGCCCCATGTGTAAGCTACCGGTAACATTGGGCGGCGGTATCATAATGCAATAGGCGCTATCGCCTCCTTTGGGTTCAAAGTAACCTTGTTCTTCCCATTGGCGATACCAGCGAGATTCTATGTCATGCGGGGTGTATGTCTTATCCATCGTGTGTGTTCGGTGTTGATTTTTAAAGGCGGTATTATAACTTTGTTGGGGAGGGTAGGGTTATTGGTAAGCAAGTTTTTAGCTTAATGATATTTTACAAGAAGAAGGTTTGTTAGTTTTCCTTAATACGTAATGTTTATAGTTTTTCGCTGTCGCGAGGACGTTCATTTCTTTTGTTCACCCAAAAGTAACGAACCAAAGAAAAGGGTGCCCTAATATCAGTAAATTAACAGTTTTCGGGCTCGCAGGTAAACTCGCTACGCTCAGACAACCTGCTTACTTATCCGAAAACAGCTAATTTACTTGCGAGATAAAGGGACGGTAAATCTAGAGCCATATCTGAACCGGTCTTGATTTTAATATCCCCTTTTGCTCTCACTGAAAAACTAAGCATTAAAGTAGAGCGTTCTAATGTGGCTGTTTGAGCCTGTTTTGTAGGCGAGTTCCACAGTAGTTATTTTAGGGATTGGTTTTGAAGGAACCCTTCAGGGTGAAAGCATTTGGGTGGCACTTTTCTGGTTATTCTTTTGTTGCTACTGACAAAAGAGTCACTCGGCCTTTAGGGCGAAACCTTAACTAGAAATGAACACCCTAGCGGCAGCGATAATAAGAATCAAATTTTATGCGTCTGCAGTGGATACCCTCTGCTCTTATAAAACTTAAACCGCTCCCGTCCTGCTTGTTTAATTGATTCATTTTGATTAACAAGCTCAGCAAATCGTTCAAACCGAGCAAAACAATCGGGTGTTTTCTCAGTAAGGTTAATTAGCACGTCGTGAATATCTAACGGGTCACCAGTGTGGTTAATGTACACTGGGTGGTTGGCGCACTTTGTTGGGTCCATAGTATGTGGTACAAAACTGGTGGGCGAGAAGGACCAAAGCAAGTCATCCACTGTCTTGGATTGTTGTTCTGAATCGGTATGAATATACACGCGATGACCCTGTTTGCTAGCTTTTTGAGCTAGCCGACAGGCAAAAAGGTGCTGTGTATCAGGGGTGTCATCTGGCAGTACATAAAAGTCGATTCTGGTCATTTTGTAATGGCTTGTTTAACAGCGATCCAATATAAATTGGCTTAGCATGTGAACAGGGCGACCAGTTGCGCCTTTATCCGTACCCGATTTCCAGGCAGTGCCGGCAATGTCTAAATGAGCCCATTTATAATCTTCGGTAAAGTGTGACAAAAAGCAGGCTGCGGTAATAGTGCCACCAGCAGGGCCGCCAATATTAGCGAGATCGGCGAAGTTACTTTTTAGCTGGGGTTTGTATTCATCCCACAGTGGTAATTGCCATGCTTTGTCATTGGCTTTAATGCCAGCGTCTAGCAATTCGTTAGCCAATTTATCGTTATTGCCTAGTAAGCCGGTGGCATGTTTTCCTAACGCGACTACACAAGCGCCAGTTAAGGTAGCAATATCAATGACTACTTCAGGTTTAAATTTAGCAGAGTAGGTGAGTGCGTCACATAAAATTAAACGTCCTTCTGCATCAGTGTTTAAAATTTCAATGGTTAGACCGGCCATGCTGGTAACGATATCACCAGGTTTGTTGGCATCACCATCGGGTAGGTTTTCTGATGATGGAACAACGCCAACTACATTGATGGGTAAATTTAATTCGGCGCACATTTGAATCACGCCGAAGACACTTGCACCACCGCACATATCGTATTTCATTTCATCCATACCGGATGAGGGTTTTATGGAAATTCCACCGGCATCAAAAGTGAGGCCCTTACCAACCAGAACGATGGGTTTTTGAGAACTTGGGCCACCTTTATGTTCCATAGTAATGAGCTTCGCCGGTTGGCGAGAACCCCTAGAAACAGATAATAATGAGCCCATTCCTAGTGCTTCCATTTTGGCTTCATCTAAAATGGTTACTTTGAGCGATGCGTGTTGTTTGCCAAGTTCTTTTGCTGTCTCAGCTAAGTAGCTTGGGGTGCAAATATTACCGGGTAAATTGGCTAATTTTTTTGCGCTGTCAATGCCATTAGCGATACTCGAGGCGGTGTCTGCAGCACTGTTGATCATTTTTGCAGTGTAATCATCGGTATGCCATAGTTGGCATTTTTCTAATATGTTGGCATCGGGCGCGGAGGTCGTGAGCGTATCGGTGTATTGGTAAAGGGCTTCACGAGACTTCAATACTAACTGACGAACTTTCCAGTCGATATCTTTACCGCTAACTTCAACAGCTAATAATGTAGAGCAAACAGCCTTAATCGGTAAGTTTTTAAGCGAGTTGATGCTTTCGCTGATGGCCTTTGTGTAATCTTCCGCTGAGGTGTTGCCTTGCTCGCCAAAACCGACAAGAAGCACACGCTTTATTTTGCTGCTGGCAGGCATTTGAAGTAACAGTGTATTGCCCGCTTTGCCAGAAGCGTCACCTTGTTTTAAAACGGCAGCTATTTGTCCATCATGGGCTTGGTCGAAGTGGGTGGTTATTTCAAGCTGTTTACCTTTACTGAAAACGGGCAAAAGAAGGCAAGGAGTTGAAAGTTTATCGATTGACCCTGTTTTTGAAACGAATTGCATGCGGATACCTCTGAATGATAAGTAATGTTTTTGTTTGGCTTTTCCGTTAGGATACGACACCATAACTCTATGGATTTATGTGCCTAACTATAAGCCAAATACACTGTTGATGTCTGCGTTTAAATTAAAAATTATTGATCGATTGCTAGTGACTCAAATTAGCAAAATGATGTTAGGGGTCATGACGGTGTTGACGGTTATCTTATTGAGTCAGCGATTGGTTCGTTTGTTTTCTAAGGTTACAGCCGGTGAGTTGTCCGCTGATGTTGTGTTGTCATTGGTTGGCTTTAACCTGTTGCTATTGATGATTAAAATTCTACCGGTGGCTTTGTTGTTGTCGATATTACTGGTGTTAGGCCGGATGTATCGAGACCATGAAATGACGGCACTGTTCTCGTCAGGTATAGGCTTAACTCAGATCTATCGCGGAATATTTATTTTTGTCGTCCCCTTATTCGCTTTAACGATATATCTCTCATTAGTAACAGCCCCAACATTAATGCAAGCGATTGAGCGAGTGAAGACAAGCGATCAAGCTAACTTAGATATTCGCGGCATTACGGATGGGCGCTTTAATGAATACAGTCGTGGCGACTTGGTTTTTTATGTTGAAAAAATAACCAGCGACGACAAGATGTTGAACGTATTTATACAAAATCGTCAGCATGGCAAGTTGGGGATTACCTCATCGAAAAGTGGCGAAATAAAGGTGGACCCTGTCACAGGCGATCGTTTTATTATTCTAAAAGACGGTAACCGTTATGAAGGCGTGCCGGGCCAAGCAGATTATAAAATTACCAATTTTAAGGAATACGGTGTTGTAGTGGCGGAAAAGTCGTCAGCACAGGTGTCATTTGGTACCAAAGAAGCCTCTACTATTCAATTGATGGCGATGAAGTCGCCTAGAGCAATCAGTGAACTGCAAAAGCGTTGGTCTGTGCCGTTGGCCTTAATAACATTTGCCTTATTAGCAGTACCCATTAGCCGTGTATCGCCACGGGCAGGAATGTATGGGAATTTATTAACGGCTTTGCTGATCTATATTGTGTTTGAAAACTTCATGAGTTTATCGCACTCGTGGTTAGTAAAAGGGGTAACGGCACCTTGGTTTGGCATATGGTGGGTGCATCTACTGCTAATAGGTGTTACAGCAATTATGGTGGTTAATATGCACGGTGTTAGCTATGTTAAAAAGAAAGTGATGTTTAAAAGATGAAGGTCGTTAATAAATACATAGCCGTAGAAATGTTAAAAAGCACGGCGGTGGCGGTGCTTTTTTTGTTATCACTGGTATTGGTCATTACGTTTGCCGATGAGCTAGACGATATGGGCAAAGGTCAATATGGTTTAGTTGAGATTTTTAAGTACTTGGCATTAATTGCACCGCGTAATTTTTATGAATTACTGCCTTCGGCGGCTCTGTTGGGCGCTTTGATTACCTTAGGTGGAATGGCCAATAATTATGAATTAACCGCTATACGAGCGGCAGGGATTAGTCGTTGGCAAATTATTTTTTCTGCATTGCGTGTCGGCATGATATTGATGGTACTTTCTTTACTGGTTAGCGAAGGGGTGGCGCCGGTATCTGAACAAGCGGCTCAAATGCTAAAGTTTACGGCTAAAAATGAACAAGTAGCGTTGAGAACGAAATATGGCTTTTGGACGCGAGATGGTGATACGTATTTAAATATCCGTGAAATTTTAAACTCAGCTGAACTCAAAGACGTCAGTATTTATGAAATGACGGATATGAACGAGCTAAAGTATGCAACGCATGCAAAGACCGCTAGTTTTATTGATAATAAGTGGGAGTTAAGCGGCGTTGAGCAAACCACCATTAATGATGCCGGTGTAAAAGTTGCCTTGTCTGATTCGGCAAAATTAGACTCGTTATTAGACCCTGGTTTGCTTGATGTTATTGTTGTTAAACCAGAGCGTTTATCTATCATGGGCTTAGCCAGTTATATCAACTTTTTAGACAATAACGGGCAAGATGCTACGCATTTTATTGTTGCGATGACCAGTAAATTAATTCGGCCTTTTGTAATTCTGGTTATGCTCTTGATTGCCATCCCGATGGTGTTAGGGGTAAAGCGAGCAGGTAGTACTGGCACGCGAATTTTAATCGGTGCGTTAATTGGAATAGGGTTTAATTTGGTTGATAGACTGTTTGGAAATATTGGGGTGTTGTACGGTTTAAACCCAGTTATCGCTGCATCGCTGCCGTTTTTCTTGGCATTATGTATATCAGCCTTCACCATCCGGCGAATGGGCTGAAGGCTCCTTTTCTACCCAAATTAAACGACTATTTGAGGCGATGTCATGCCAGCTCAGCCGATCTTTATTGACGAGTATCCACAAAACACCAAGGCCAAGAACCCCCCAAGACAGAATGGCCATTGTGAAACGTATCAAGGCTTGTCGCCAGCTAATATTTTGGCCTTTGTTATTAGCTATTTTTAACTTCCAGGCGAGCAATCCCAGCGTTTGACCACTTTTAGTCCAAAACCAGCCATAAAATAAGAAGCTGACCGACAAGAGGTACAGCGAATATAGCCATGAGTTTGGTTGAAATAAATGACTATCTTGAAAGGGAAGCAATACTAATGTCGCTAAAAATAAGATGGCAATCAGTAATAGCGCATCATAAGTGATGATCGCTAACCGTCTTAGCAGACCAGGTGGCTTTGTTAAATCAGGCATGGGGTGTTATATAGATTGGTTACAGTAGTTTGGGGGCCCTAAGTTCGGCTTGAAGTTGATTAATACGGTTTTCAATTTGGCTGCTTAAGTAAAAATTATTATTAGCGGCTCGTAAGGCTTGTTCAAGCTGGATAATAGCGTCTTTGGTTAACCCAAGCGAGTAAAAGTACTCAGCCTTATATTGGAAACCTCGTACTGGGTTGTTAACCTGGCCGTATGCGATGGAAAGGAGGTCGTACACATTGGGTGTCGGTTCGTAATTTTGTAGGTCCTCATTGAGGTTCGTTAAGGCCTGTTGCGGTTTACCATTGTGTAATAGAACCATGGCATATAATAAATTAACCGCGCGGCTTTGAGGGAATCGTTGTTTGCCCTGATCAAGTAATGCCAAGGATTGCTGCGGCTTATTGTCACGGTATTCATTCAGAGCGAGGGCAGTTAAATAATGGAGTTGGGTGGGGTTTTGCTCTGTCAGCGTAGAGAGAATGTCGCGTGCTTTTTCAAATTGCCTATCCTTCATTAAGGCGAGTGCAAGTCCATAACGAGCCGCCTCTTTAATTTTTGTAATGCCTTGTGATGATTCATCCTTTAAGGCGTTTATTAACTCGCCGGTTAAGTTTTGTGGGTGTTTGTTAACGCGAATTTTCATTCGAATTAAACGAAAATCTTGGGAGTCCTCAACTTGTTTATAAGGGAATTTTTCCGCACGTGCAGCGGTGTCCGAGATACGCGAAGCGGGCGCTGGGTGAGTGAGCAGAATTTCAGGAATTTTTTGACCGTATTGGGTGGTTGCCGTTTGAAGTCGACCAAAGAAAATCGGCATGCTTCTAGGGTCAAAGCCAGCAGCGGCAAGGTTTTGTACACCTACTCGGTCGGCTTCAGCTTCATGACTTCGCGTAAAATTAATTTGTTGTTGCACTTGCCCAGCTTGTACCGCCAAAACAGCGGCTGGGCCAACACCTGGAACAGTTACGCCTAAAACGACGGCGGCAAGCATAGCCGCTGCGCTGGGCATCGACATTTGACTGGCTGATTCAATAGCGCGTTGTAAATGCTGTTGGGTAACGTGGCCAATTTCATGAGCAACGACTGACGCTAATTCGCTTTCAGATTCAGCCGCTAAAATAAGTCCAGTGTTTAGTCCGATATTAGCATCGGGGCCTGCAAACGCATTGATTCGATCATCTTGCACGACAAAGAAATTAAATTGTCGGTCAGGTTGTTCGCTGAATTTAGCGACCCTGTCACCAAGTTGTTGTGCGTAGTCATTAATTTCTTGGTCGTTACTGAGTGGAACCCTTAGTCGAATGCTCCTAAGGAATGCTTTACCAAGTTTCTTTTCAAGTTCACCTGAAATGATGATATTTGATGTATTACCAATGTCGGGTAATTTAATTCGCTCATTAGCTTGGCTATTTTTAGACCAAACAAAGGCGCTACTCGCAATAATGCATGTAAAACTTGAGGCGATTAGTACGGTAAGAAAACGACGCATGATATTATGATATTTGTTCATAAGCCGTTTTAGTGTAATTGAGTTTAAATGCAAGTTAAATGAAAATCTCTATTCAGATCAATGCAAGCCCCTACCAATATCAAGCAGCGGATACGGCGTGGCACTTTATTGAAGCGGCGATTGCCAGTGGGCATGACATATACCGGGTGTTTTTTTACCATGATGGCATTTTTAATGCCTGCCGTGATTCACGCCCACCGGGTGATGAAAGGGATATTGTAAAAAGGTGGACGGCCTTACAAGCAGAAAAAGGTGTGGATTTAGTGGTGTGCGTTTCATCAGCGCAGCGAAGAGGTTTGCTTGAAAAAACTGTCGCTCACAAAGTATCGGGTTACGAAAATGCCTTGGCGGATGGGTTTCGAATCGCAGGGTTAGGTTTGTTAATGGAGGCGGTTATTGAGTCGGACCGTCATGTTACTTTTGGGGCTTGAAGTGAAAACGCTATTTTTTATTTTTAATAAAGGGTTTCATGGAAATGTGCGAGGTCATGAGTTTTTAGATATGGCATTAATGGCGGCGGCTTTTGACCAAAAGGTTGTTATCTTGTTTGAAGGTGAAGCTGTGAATGCCTTAGTTAAAAACCAGCAGCCTGAAAATATTGCCTTAAAAAACATAACACCTATATTAAAGGCCTTGCCGTTATATGATATTAATGACGTGTTTGTTGAAAAAGAGTCAATGGATCAATGGGGTTTAGTGAAGGAACAGCTGACCATTGAAACTACGTTGGTTTCTCGTCATGAGATGGTTGAACAACTTAATGCAGCACACCATGTATTCAGTATCTGATGTTATATATTGTTAATAAAAGAACCGAGGCCCTAGACAGTTGCATTGAAAGAGTGATGTCAAATGATGTTGTCTTATTAATTGAAGAAGCTGTTTTAGCTACGGTCATTACAAAGCCACCGTCCATTTTATCTAAACCTATCGATCAGGTTCAGATCTATGCGTTAAGCCCTGATATGAAAGCGAGAGGCATTGATGTTAACCGCTGCTATGAGCATATTCGGTATGTTGATTATGCAGGCTTTGTTGAGTTAGTAGAAAATAATAATCCTGTTAGGTCTTGCTGTTGATGTTAGTGCAGTTAAAACGCGATGAATATGGCTTTTTGCAGAATAGAAGCGACTGGAGCGAGGCCGTGGCTGAGGCAATGGCGAAAGAAGATGAGCTATTACTGACGCCATTGCATTGGGAAATTATTCATTTTGCGCAAGCATACTACGATGAATTTAATCACCAACCCAATGCGCGATTATTTGGCCAAGCGATCAAGAAGAGATTGGGCGCTGAAAAAGGGTCGTCTATTTATTTATATAAATTATTTCCAAACGGACCATTAAAATACGCCAATAAATATGCGGGGTTACCTATTCCACCTTCATGCATATAAAGACGCTGTATTAATCCGTTTGTTTAAATCGGTGAATTTGCCGTCGCTGTTTTTTATTAGGCCGTTCAGAGCGGGGCATAGAGGCGTTCATGTCTTTATTGAGTGCTTTCAGCGCGTGACGTTGTTGAAGGCTTTCATCGCTTTCTTTGTACAAAAGGACGGCTTCTTTGGCGGGGCGACGTTGAGGGTTTAAGCCGACAATCTTAACCGTCCATTGATAACCAGCCTTATGGATTTGCAGGCTATCATCAATGCGAACTTCTTTACTGGGTTTGCTTCGTTGACCGTTGAGGTGGATTTTTCCACCTGAAATCGCTTCGGTGGCGAGCCGTCGTGTCTTAAAAAAACGAACAGCCCATAACCAAGTATCTAAACGCTGTTTTGTTAGAACGTTTTCAGTCACTAGATAATTAAGCGAGTAACTCGTCTAGTTTTCCGCGACTTTCTAAATCGTAAATTTCTGTGCAATCACCAACGTGTTTGTCACCATTAAAAATTTGCGGAACGGTAGAGCGCTGACTTTTTTGTATCATTTCAGCTCTTTTGTTTGGGTCATTTGCAATGGAAATTTCAGTAAATGGAATGTTTTTATTATTTAACAAACGTTTAGCCTGAGTGCAATAAGGACATAAAGAAGAAGTGTATATAGTGATCTTGGACATAGGAGGTCGATAGCGTTAAATTAATTTCAGTTAATTTTAACAGATTTGGAAGGGAAATCTGTTGGATTAACGGGTTTATGCTAGCGCTATGGGCCTGTTTTCAGTAGAATCACGGGATGTTGAAGAATTAATAAAATCATAGAGAGAAAGAGTCAATGAAGCGATTATTAGTAAGTTTATTGGTGTTGGGAATGGCGTTTTCTGTAACGGCAAACGCAGCGGGTGATGTTGCCGCTGGAACAATTAAAGGGCAAACCTGCCTTGGTTGTCACGGTGTGGAAAATTACAACAATGCGTATCCAACCTATCATGTGCCAAGATTGGGTGGTCAGCATGCTGGCTATCTGGTAACTGCCATGAAAGCCTATAAAAACGGTACACGCACCCATGCCACCATGCATGGTAATGTGGCTGATTTATCAGAGCAAGATATGCAAGATATTGCGGCATATTTTGAGCAAGACGGAAAATAAACGTTAATATTAAAGATCACGAGGAAGAAAATGAAACAATTAAATAAGATGATTTTTACCGTATTGCTTACTGTGGTATCTGTCAGTGCTATAGCAGCGGGTGATATTCAAGCAGGCAAAGAAAAGTCAACAGCCTGTGCAGCATGCCACGGTGTCAGTGGGGTGAGTGCTAGCCCGATGTTTCCTACTATTGCTGGGCAACATGCAGATTATATGGTTCATACGTTAAAAGGATATCAATCGGGGCTACGTAATGACCCTATTATGCGAGCTTCAGTTGCGGCGCTGACTGAAGAGGATATCGTTGATTTAGCAGCTTATTTTGCCAGTCAAGAAGGCTTGAAGACACTGAAAAAATAAGACTTAAATTTAAAATTAGTAGATACAAAAAACGCGCATTCTTGCGCGTTTTTTGTATCTATAAAATATAAGGATGGATAATGAGTCAAGACGTTAGCGTGAAACTTAAGCACAATAATGATGGGAAGCTCATAGAGGAATGTGAATACCTCGGTGAGGTTATGCATGGAAAGCGAACAATTTGGCACCCCTCTGGCGTGAAAATTTCTGAAACAGATTTTATTCAAGGTGTTATGCAAGGCCATCATACATCATGGTATTTAACAGGGCATATTGCACTAACCGCAACTGTTGCACAGGGTAATTATCATGGCCTCTTTACTGCGTACTGGCCAAACGGCGAAATGCGTGAACAAGGTCATTTTGATAAGGGGGAGCGAACGGGTGTGTTTAAATCTTGGTCTGATAATGGTGAACTATTAGCTGAAAAAAACTATGATCAATAAAATTCCGTTGTAGCCATTTTCTGGTAAAGGGCGAAAAAAAAGCATACAATGATGCAACGCAATAAAATGATTAATTAAATTGGAGGCGGGCAAATGGATGATAAATCCCCACAAGAAATATTTGAGAAAATGGCGGAAAAAGGCCATAACATGTTTAAAGATTTTTCAGCGGCGGAATCAAAAGAAATGTTGTCTCAGTTTGGGAATGCATGGAATACAATTGTTACACGTGCCATGGAGAGTCCTGAAGAGTGGGTGAAAACGATGTCTGGTTTTTACCAAGATCAATTTAACCTCTGGATTAATATGTTTAATCCAGCGAGTCAATCTACAGTTCATCCAGAGCGCGGCGACCGTCGTTTCTCAGGTGATGAATGGGAAGAAAGCCCCGTTCATAATTACTTGAAGCAGTCCTATTTATTATCGAGCCGTTGGCTAACAGGCTTGGTTGAAAACTCAACGCTGGATGAGAAAACTAAGCAAAAGTGCGATTTTTACACGCGCCAATTTATTGATGCGATGTCGCCATCTAATTTTGCCTTAACGAACCCAGAAGTGTTGAAAGAAACCATAGAGTCTAATGGTCAGAATTTGGTTGCAGGGCTTGAAAACCTAATGTCTGATATAGATAAAGGGCGTATCAGCATGACCGATGAGTCAAAGTTTACATTAGGTGAAAACTTGGCGACTACACCCGGCTCGGTGGTGTTTGAAAACAAGCTGATTCAATTGGTTCACTTTAAGCCGATGACTGAGAAAGTGAATGAGCGTCCTATTTTAATTATTCCGCCATGCATTAATAAATATTATATTCTTGATTTGTCTGAACATAATTCATATGTTCGTTACTGTTTAGAACAAGGCAATGATGTTTATATTATCTCTTGGAGAAACCCAGATGAGTCCTTGGGTGATGTTACTTGGGATGAATATATTTCTGTTGGGACAATACCTGCTATTGATGCAGTGAAAGAAATTTCTGGTGCGAAGAAAATCAATGCGGTTTCTTGGTGTATAGGTGGCACGATGTTAGCGACAACAATGTCTGTGTTGGCTTCAAAACGCAAAAAGCCAATAGCAACAGCAACATTTTTTACAACCTTATTAGATTTTTCTGACCCGGGCGAATTGGGTGTATTTATCGATGAGTCTCAGGTTCAACAACATGAACACAAACTAAAAGAAGGCGGTGTCATGCCGGGTAAGCAACTGGCATCAACCTTTGCAATGCTACGTGCGAATGACCTTGTATGGAGTTATGTTGTTAATAACTACCTAAAAGGTAAAACGCCACCTCCATTCGATATTTTATTTTGGAATGGTGATTCAACTAATATGACATCTGCGATGTACACATGGTATTTGCGCAATATGTATTTAGAAAATAATTTGGCAAAACCGGGTGGTGTTGAACTTTGTGGTGTTAAGGTTGATTTAGGGAAGATTGATTGTCCTGTGTATTTCTTGTCGGCTATTGAAGATCATATTGCTCCGTGGAAAACTACGTTTATTGGTACAGAGTTGGTTAAATCTGAGTCGATAGAATTTGTTTTGGCGGCAAGTGGTCATGTGGCGGGTGTTATTAACCCTGCGAGTAAAAACAAACGTCATTTCTGGAAAGACGGTGAGCTGGGTAAAGGGCCTGAGCATTGGTTAGAGTCAGCGGAGGAAGTGCCGGGAAGCTGGTGGCCACATTGGGATGCGTGGTTGAAAGCTAATGGTAATAAAACAGTAGATGCCCCCTCTCAATTAGGGACAGATAAATACCCAGAGTTAGAACCTGCACCGGGGTCATTTGTTATGGCGAAAGCCAGTTAGCGTTAAGTTTTATTGAAGCTTCACCTGACAACTTAGCTTAGCTATGTGATTATAGAAGCCACCGTTTATACGGTGGCTTTTTCATGTGTAAAAAAGAAACGATTGGAGTGGTTATGAAATCCCCTTGTGTCAGGCAGTGTACGTTAAATGAAAACGACATGTGTCTTGGTTGTGGGCGAATGCTTGGTGAAATCACATCATGGGTATCTTTTTCGGAGCAAAAACGTGCTGAGGTTATGACGCAGTGTCAGAATCGTTTGCAGGCATTAAAAACATGGAAGCCGGGTTTAGTCGATCAAAAGAAGTGAGGTGGCTGGTAAATGAATTAACCCTCAATAGGCCCTTGATTACCTAAACCTTAGGGGTAAACTAATTGACTTATATAATATAGATTGGAGGGTTTGCATGAATGCCGAAAAAGTTGTTTTCAGTTTCTTTATTGTTTTAGCGCTGACACTGAATTTTGGTTTTTTTCTGGGTAAGTTGGGCAACCCAACAGACCATAATATCTATGTGCTATTCGCTACAATTTTCGTTAACCTTGTTGCGATGGGCTTGAAACTGGGAGATCGTTCGCAAGTGGGTGCTGTTTTATTGTCGACAAGTATAGTCGCTAATTTACAATTACTTGCAGGGGCCTTCGTGTGGGGTTATGTAACACAAATTTCAGAGACTGGATTGACGGCAGACAATACCTCAGTGATTGTTTCATTATCGGGTGGTGCATTGGTTGCTAACATTGTTTCTGTGGTGATGCTGGTGTCAGAAACACTTATGTCACGACGTTAAAAGTACGACTATGTCAGGCTCATCACTGGGTAGAGTATCGTTCATCGTGCTGCGCCATATGCGTACACCGATTATTATTTTTATATCTGTGTATGCTTTGTGCATTTTAGGGATGGTGTTAGTGCCCGGTCTGCCGGATGCAAATGGCCAAACGACGTATATGTCATTTTTCCATGCGTATTATTTCCTTGCGTATACCGCTACAACAACAGGGTTTGGGGAATTACCTAGGCCCTTTAGTGATGCACAAAGAATATGGGCAATTTGCTGCTTATATATTAGTGTTATTACTTGGCTGTATACGGTTGGGAAAATAATTTCTTTATTAAAGAACCCCTATCTATATTCGGCTTTTGCTGAAGAGAAATTTATACGAGCGGTTAGAAAAAAAAGTAGAGATTATTATTTGGTGTGTGGCTTTGGAGATACAGGCAGTCTCTTATTGCGTGGTTTGACCAATGCAGGCTTTTCCGCGGTTGTTTTAGAGTTGGACAATGAACGTATTAAAGCGCTCGATTTGCGTAACTATAAATCCAAGGTATTGGGGCTTTGCGCAGACGCAACGGTACCGCGCTATTTGCTAGATGCTGGTATTGAAAGGGATAAGTGTATCGGTGTCTTAATTTTGTCCAATGATGAAGAAGCTAATCTAAAAGTAGCTGTGTCGGCGAGAATATTAAGGCCTGATATTAAAATTATTTGTCGTTCAACCTCAGCAGAAAATGAGAGTGAAATTTTAGCCATTGGTGGGGACACGCATGTTGTTGATCCATTTCGTGTTTTTGCAAGTTACCTCAGCTTAATCATTTATAACCCCACCGTACATACATTGAATGAATGGATGTCAGGAGAGCCAGGGGCAACATTGGATCGCAATATTTGCCCACTGAAAGCAGGTCGGTGGATTTTGTGTGGGCATGGTCGGATGGGACAAATTGTTTATAAGAAACTCTGTGAAAAAGGGATTGATCTGACGGTAGTTGAACCACTGGTTGAAAATGTTGAGGAGATTGCCGATCACGCTGTCTTAGGAAGAGCAAACTTAGAAAACTTAAATAAAGCAGGGTTGAAGGGCTGTGTGGGTTTAGTCGCCGGTACAGACAACGATACGTTCAACTTAAGCATGGTACATCAAGCGAATAGGGAAAACCCATCGCTGTTTTCTATCGTCAGGCAAAACAGACATGTTAACGAAGTGCTGTTTAAAAAAGCAGATGTAGACTATATTTTGCAACCCAGTTTAGTCATCGCTCGAATGGTTTTATTTATGCTGATGGCGCCATTATTGAAATCCTTTTTTGCACACCTTAGGTTATTGTATGAGAATGACCCCTCAAAACTTGCAGATATAACCAATAGACTCGCAATAGAGGTAGGCGGCAATTTTCCAGCCATCAGGACGTATATTCTTGACAAGAAAACAGCCCCTGCAGTGTGTGCCAAGCTATCAAATAATGGCGAGGTTAGTTTAGGCGATATTTACAAAAAACCATCGAACAGAGAAAACGCGTTAAAAATGGTTCCGTTAGTTCTTCGTCGGGGGAAGGTGATTAAAGTATTACCTGCCAATGATTTGCAGTTAAGAGTGAATGATGAAATATTATTTTGTATGCAGCCAAAAGAAAAAATATTTCTAGAGTCTAACTTGTCCAATAGATATACCCTAGAGTACTTGTTAACAGGGAAAGATCCAGCGCGAGGTTATTTGTTTAAATGGCTGGAAAGAAAAAACATAGTGAGTTAAACGTGCTTAGAGTATAAAGATAGTAGCCCTGCTCAAATAATAAGGTGGTTGAGGTTGGCTAGTCTCTCTCAAACGATGAAGCTATTTGGTTCGGCTTTATACCCAAAGGGGCATAAGTCTCTCTCAAACGATAAAGCTGTTTGGTTCGGCTTTATCAAGCCATTGTTCAATTGAGTGAATATCAGCATTATTCATGAGTGCTGGAGAGTGGGCTGTATTCGGTATTTCTAAAAACTCAGCGTTAGGGTGTTGTTCAAGCATTTGTTCAGTTGTTGAGCGTGCTAACAGGTCAGAGTTTTCGCCGCGAATAATCAAGGCTCGCTGCTGAATATTATTCCATATAGGCCATAAATCGATATCCTCAATGGGCTGATGGTTAAAGGCGAGAGAAATATCGGGGTCATAATTAAGCGTTATTTGCCCATTATCTAATTTCTTTTGCCCATAACGTAACAAATGCTTCCATTGTTCATCGCTTAGGTCTCCAAAGCCAGCGTAGGTGGTTCGCATATAGTTCTCAAGCTCTTGGGCTGTATCATAATAAGGTAGTTTGCCAACATAGTTAGCGATACGAATTAAGGCGGCCTTAGGGATAAACGGGCCAACATCATTGAGGATTAACGATTTAATGGGTGAGTTTTCCAACGAGGCGAGCATCATGCCTAATAGGCCACCCATTGAGGTGCCTAGCCAATCAATTTTGTTGGCACCTGTTCGAGCAATAATCATTAAAGCATCTACGATATATTGTTTGTAATCATAGGCTGATTTATCGTTTAACCAATCACTTTCACCACGGCCGGGTAAATCAAAACAGATGACTCTACGTTCAGTAGATAGTTTATTAGCCAGTGCATCAAAATCATGCTTGTTACGTGTTAAACCATGCGAACAAACAAGAATATTGGGGTTATCTTTGCTACCCCAATCGGTGTAAGCAAGGTGGTGTAAGCCTTCAGTGGAACAGCTAGTAAGGTATTGAGTTTTCATGTTATTTGATGATTTATTGTTGCGATGCATCTATAATCGAACTGTTGTTTTATAAAGCATAACCTAAAATTTGGAGAGAAGCATGAGTGAAGTAAGAGAGGTTGTCGTACTAAGCGCTGTCAGAACTGCGATTGGTGATTTTGGTGGAAGTTTAAAAACCGTAGAGCCGAGCACCTTAGCGGCCATTACGCTCAAGGAAAGTGTTGCCAGATCAGGTATTGAACCTGCAGAGGTTGGTATGGTGGTGATGGGTACGGTTGTTCCTGAAGAAGAGAGGGCGCCTTATACTGCTCGTATTGCACAAATTGAAGCGGGTATTCCTTGTGAAACATCTTGTGTTGCGGTCAACAGGCTCTGTGGCAGTGGTATGCAAGCTATTGTGGATGCTGCGCAAGGGATTATGCTAGGTGATTATGACGTTGCCATTGGTGCCGGTGTTGAATCAATGAGTAACTCCTTGTACGCCTTACCTGGCGCTCGTTGGGGGCAAAAAATGGGTGCTGGTCAAATGATTGATTTAATGATCTCCGCATTAACTGATCCATTTGGAACAGGTCATATGGGGATGACGGCTGAAAACTTAGCAGATAAATACAATATTTCTCGAGAAGACCAAGACGCATTAGCCGTAATGAGTCATCAAAATGCAGCGCGTGCACAAGCAGAAGGTCGTTTTGATAGTCAAATTGTTCCAGTAGAAATTAAAACGCGTAAGGGTGTGACGGTCTTTGATAAAGACGAGCATGTTCGTCCTGATATCAGCGTTGAGAAGTTATCTGGTATGCGCCCAGCCTTTAAGAAAGACGGTAGCATCACAGCGGGTAATGCATCGGGCATTAACGATGCGTCGTCTGCAATGGTATTGATGGCTAAAGAGGCAGCAGAAGCGCGTGGTTTAAAACCGATGGCAAAATTAGTGGCTTACTCCCATGCTGGTGTTGAACCAGAAATTATGGGGATTGGCCCTGTACCTGCTGTTGAGAAAATTTTAGCGGCAACAGGTTTGACGATTGGCGATATTGATGTGTTTGAGGTGAATGAAGCGTTTGCTGCCCAGGCGTTAAGCGTTTGTCGAGAACTTGACCTTCCAATGGATAAGGTGAATGTTAACGGAAGTGGGATTTCATTAGGTCACCCAATTGGGGCATCTGCAAATATTATTGTTGTAAAAGCACTGCATGAATTAGAGCGTGTTCAAGGCAAATACGCATTGGCTACTTTGTGTATTGGTGGTGGGCAAGGTATTGCGACTCTTTGGGAACGCATGTAGTTTAATAGCGCTAGGCATAAAAAAACGGGCTCTAAGCCCGTTTTTTTATGCTCTAAAAAGAACATTATTTTTGTAGAGCTTTAGGTAAGGAAAACGTTACCTTTTCTTGAATACCAGGGGTTTCAAGAGCTGTTTCACCACCCCAGCATTTAAGTTGATCGATGACTCGTTGAACGAGTTCTTCAGGTGCGGAGGCTCCCGCTGTTACGCCGATACTGTGTACGCCTTCTAGCCAACGCTTATCAATATCCTCTGAGCCATCAATCAGGTAAGCAGGTTTGCCAAGTTTTTCAGCAATTTCGCGAAGCCTGTTTGAGTTTGAACTATTCGGTGAGCCAACGACTAATACTAAATCTGATTTTTCGGAGAGTTCTTTGACGGCATCTTGGCGGTTTTGTGTGGCATAACAAATATCGCTTTTTTTAGGACCAGTAATATGTGGGAATTTATCACGTAAAGCATCAATAATTGAACTGGTATCATCCATTGAAAGGGTTGTCTGTGTTACATAAGAAAGCCCTGCATCTGCTGGTATTTCTAATGACTCTACATCCTCAGGGGATTCTACGAGCATAATTCGAACATCTGGGTTTTGTTGTTCATAGCGCCCCATTGTGCCTTCTACTTCTGGATGGCCTTTGTGTCCAATGAGGATAACGCAACGGCCTTTTTTTGCATTACTAACAACTTCCATATGGACTTTAGTTACCAAAGGGCAGGTCGCATCAAAAACATTTAATTGACGGCGCTTTGCTTCGTCTTCTACTGCTTTAGAGACGCCGTGAGCGCTAAAGATAACAGTTGAGTCATCGGGGACTTCGTTAAGCTCTTCAACAAAAATGGCGCCTCTTTTCTTTAAATTTTCTACCACAAAACGGTTATGTACGACTTCGTGTCGAACGTATATGGGTGAACCGAGTAATTCAAGTGCGCGCTCGACGATCTCAATGGCACGGTCAACACCGGCGCAGAAACCACGAGGATTAGCTAAAAATATTTGCATTTATTTGTGACCTTCTGTCGGTTGGCGATTTTTATCCCAGAGGGTTTCTGATTGGCCATCTTGGCGGACCAATACTCGGGATAAAACGAATAATAAATCGGATAGTCTGTTGAGGTATTTTATAACGGGTGGATTGATTTTTTCTTCTCGCATTAGGCGCACAACAATTCGCTCAGATCGCCTGCATACGGTTCTTGCAATATGGCAGCTTGCTGCTGCGAGATTACCACCGGGTAAAATAAACTCTTTTAAGGCGGGTAGTGTTGCATTATGTTCGTCTAGAACTTTTTCGAGCAAATCCGTGTGGCTGTCGTTGATAGCGCTATAGCCTGGCACGCATAATTCGCTGCCTAGGTCAAAAAGATCGTGTTGTATGTCCAGCAGTTGATCGGCTATCTTTTTTTCTATGCCGAAGGCAATCACTAGGCCAATTTGACTGTTCAATTCGTCAACAGTGCCATAGGCCTCAACACGTAGTGAGTCTTTATCTACCCGAGTACCATCGCCTAAGCCAGTGGTGCCAGCATCACCAGTTCGGGTGTAAATTTTAGAAAGCCGATGTCCCATAAATTAAAGTAGAGCCTTTTTTGAAAGAATAATGCCATCCTCGTCTGCATAAAGGTAGTGGCCAGGGTTAAAAGTGACGCCAGCAAAGGTGAGAGGAATGTTTTTATCTCCCCAGCCCTTTTTAATACTTTTTAGAGGGTTGGTTTGTAATGCACGTACTCCAATAGGCATTTTATTTATATCAACGGAATCTCGAATGCAGCCATAGATAATGACACCACTCCAGCCATTTTGGTGCCCCATTTCAGCAAGCATGTCGCCAAGCAAAGCGCAACGTAAAGAACCCCCACCATCTACGACTAAAACATCGCCGTTTACTTTTTGGGATAGCATTTCACGAACGAATACATTGTCTTCGAAGATTTTTACCGTTTGAATAGTGCCATTAAAGGTTTTATGACCACCAAAAGACTGAAACATGGGGGTCGCAATCTGCAGGTTATCTGAATAGTCATCACATAGGTCTGCTGTTTTAAAAGTCATGATTTTTAACTCGTAGAGTATACTTTTAAGCATTATAAACCAGTTCTTTTTATCAGCAGAGATACTTTGTATTGAGTGTGATAAATATGAGGGGCCCTTCTTGGAGAAAGCACATGAAAGCTAAATGATTAGGTTATGATATTTGACTAAGAGTTTTTTTTATACGAATGGGTATAGCAACGCAGTTAACAATAGATTCGTTAAGCGTAAAAGAAAGGAAAACACAGAAATTGAAAGGGGGGTATTTTGTCGCGTTGAACAGACAGGCTAATGCCTATGTTGTACCCAATTACTAGATCGACGGTCTGAATGTGAACGTCGATCTGATACTTCTTCAAACCTAATACTGCCACGGCGGTCATTAGTTCTGCGGCGCTGATAAACGGGCCTTCTTTTTTCGACTAAACCCACATGTTTACAATGGCATATTTTTTTTGAGCAGTCGTCTAACGGCAAGGCGGGAACGCTATTGATAGGGAAGTGCTTTTTACGAAGGGCTAGAACAGAGGTACAGCAATTTTTTTCATCGCGGGGTTCAATATAAAAACCCCAGTATTTTTTTGAATCAATCATTGATTGAATTCGCTGTTGTTGACGTTCTGTCGAGGTGCTTGCTTTTGAAGAGGTGTGTGGTGTTTTCTTTTTGTAGTAAACGAGTGCTAACACCACTAATATAAGAAGAATGAAAGCTAATAACATAGGCGAAGCCCCGTTAACTAAAGAGGTACAATTATATGATCTTTAATGGAGAGTGCAAATTTTTAAAATACTTTGCATAGTAATATGAAATTAATCAGGATTATATTGTTATTACTGATCCTTGTTTTTGTCGCTTTTTATAGCAAATTGCAACGTCTTGATACCATGGCTTGGATTAAACCATTAGAGGTATCTATTTACCCTATTAATGCTGGCGGGGACGTATTAACAGGTCAATATGTTAATGCCTTAACGGCTCAAGACTTTCTCAGTCTAAATCAGTTTTTCAAGGTGCAATGGGCGACATATAGGGAATTTGATGCGGACCCTGTCGTTATCACACTAAAGCCAGAAATCATGCAGCAACCACCCTTTCCACCAACAGATGGTAATATATTAAAGGTGATTTTCTGGAGTCTACGCTTACGGTTTTGGTCATACCAACAGGCTGTCGATAGTCATAGAAACACAGTGAATATTTTTGTGCGTTATCATCCAGTCAATGCTAATCAGCCGTTAGCACATTCGTTGGGTTTGCAAAAAGGTTTGATTGGCGTGGTCAATGCGTATGCTTCAGCTGAGTATGATGAGCAGAATAATTTGGTTATTGCACATGAGTTATTGCATACAGTGGGCGCGTCGGATAAATATAGTTTAACAACGGGGCAGCCGAGTTACCCAAGTGGTTTTGCATCACCTAATCTGCGCTATCGTCAGTCAAAGGCCGAGATAATGGCGGGTAAGATTCCAATCAATGAAGACGAGTCAATTATGCCAGAGTCGTTAAAACAATCTGTGATAGGTGTAGAAACAGCGAGAGAGATAGGATGGATTAACGCTAATTGATGAGATAAATCATGGATTGATATAAGTCATTAATATAAGGTAATAGACAATTAGAATAAAAGGGGTTGTATTATGTTTTTTCAAGAATTAAATAATATCAACTGTAAGACATATTTAATAGCGGACTTAGATGCTGGGCAGGCCGCTATCATTGACCCGGTTGATAGCTATATAGATCGCTACCTTGCGATATTAGCCTATCACCGCCTTACATTAAAATTTGTCGCAGATACGCATACGCATGCCGACCATCGTTCAGCCTGTACAGCCCTTAGGCGATTAACGAACTGCCTTGTGATGATGCATGAGCTATCACCACAACCAACAGTAGATAAGCGCTATATTGATGGTGATGAGTTAACGGTTGGTAATATACATATTAAAGTGCTGCATACCCCCGGGCATACTCCAGATAGCGTTAGTTTCTATGTTAATGATGACAGGGTTTTAACGGGCGATGTTATTTTGATCCAAGGCACAGGGCGGTCAGATTTTGCTGGTGGAAATGCTGGTGATCAATATGACTCTATTACGGATAAAATTTTTACTCTGCCTGATAAAACCTTGTTATTCCCTGCGCATGATTACCGTGGCAATACAGAAACAACGGTTGGTTTAGAGAAGGCAACAAATCCGCGAATAGCGGGGAAAACGCGCGAGGAATATATCGAGATTATGGATAATTTGAACCTGCCACTTCCTGAAAAAATTCAAGAAGTTTTACAGATCAACCAAAGCGAGGTCGATGATGACCTTATTAAATTTCCAATGATTGCAGAGTTAAATCAAGTATTACAAATGGAACCCGCCGCGGTAAAAAATCGACTCGAAGAAACCACCGATAACTGCGTAATTATTGATGTAAGAGAGGACTCTGAGTTCACTGGTGAGCTTGGGCATATAGCCGGTAGTCGTTTAATTCCAATGCGCTCATTACCTAAAGTAATAGAAGATTTGGAGCCACTTAAAAAGAAAGAAGTTATCCTAGTGTGTCGGTCAGGCGCTAGAAGTACGACTGCAGCCGCCATTTTAAAAGGGCTGGGGTTTCATAATGTTAAGAATATGAAAGGTGGCATGCTGGCGTGGAATAAGCTTGCGTTTCCAGTTGAGCGATAACCGTTAAAGAACCTATTAAAAAGCAAATTGGTCGCTTATAGGCTTAAGTACAAGTTGTTTATTAGGCATAAAAAAACCCGGTGAACTCTCACCGGGTTTTGATTAATATGTTTGAACTATGCTGCCTGCACAGGAATGGCGTTTTTTGTTTCTTTAACGCCATTATTATCGTCAAGGTATACCAGGCAAGGTTTAAAGGTAGCCAGTTCTGCTTCGCTGTATTCTGAATAAGCGCAAATAATTAAAATATCGCCTTCTGTTGCGCGACGTGCAGCCGCACCATTAACAGAAATAATACCGCTGTTATCTTCTGCTCTAATAGCATATGTAGTGAAGCGTTCGCCATTATTAACATTATAAATGTCAATTTGTTGGTACTCACGAATACCTGAAAGATCGAGTAGGCTTCCATCAATAGCACAGGATCCTTCATAATGAAGTTCGCTGTGAGTTACAGTAGCTCTATGTAACTTTGTTTGTAACATCGTAGAACGCATAAAAATAAGCTAGATTGACTAAATAGGAGGGGAATTATGCCTCATATGTCGTTTTTCATCAACAATAATGTGCATATGCAATAATTCTTTATAAATCATAGGGCTATAAAATTTAAATATTCGTTAGAACTTTACTGGCGGGGGTTTATTGTCTGGGTCTATCGATTGAGAAACAATGTCTTTTGCAGAGCGTTTGAATTGTTCTGACAGTGTATTTATAGAAGAGTCAGAAGGGACTGTCGTGCTTTCTTTGCTATTGTCAGCTACATCGTTTGGCGTTAATAAATGTAAGGTTTGTGTTGGGAATGCAATGTCAACATGCTGTGCTTTTGCCAGACGTAATATATCTAATAGAAAACGCTGACGCTCTCGTAATTCGGTACTCCAATCAGGTGTTTCCCAAAAGACATAAACAAGAACATCTAGCGAAGAGGCGCCCAGTGAATTGAGGTAAACATGAAAATAATCTTTTCTCATGTATGGGTGCAGTCTAATAATTTCTCTTACACCCTCGCAGAAGGCTTCAATTTTATCGGGAGGTGTATCGTACGTTAAAGCTACGTTACAGCTAAGTCGGCGATAGCGGCGCTGACCCATATTGTCGACCTTTGCATTGATAAAAATAGCATTAGGCAACGTAATAAGGGAATCATAAAAGGTGCGTATTTTGGTGCTTCGTAACCCCACTTCTTCGACACTGCCCTCGATATCGTTAACGACGATCCAATCGCCATTATGGAAGGTTTGATCGAGAATAACCGTGATCGAGCCGAATAAGTTTTGTACGACGTCTTTTGCAGCCAGAGCAAATGCTAAACCGCCAAGGCCTAAACTGGCCAGTAGGCTTGAAACGTTCAAATTTAAATTAGAAGCAATAAAGGTAATGCCTATGACAGTGACGAAAACTTTTAAAGTTTTTCTAATAAGAGGAACAAGAACATCATCTACTTTATTGTCAGTTTTGCTGGCTTGGTAATGTAAATAGAGAGTGACGAAATCAACCAGTCTATAAGCACCCCAAACACCCGCAATGCCTGCGAGAACTTTAACGGCAACCAATAAAATAACCATTGCCTGTTCTGGCAGTGCAAGGAGGTTTAAACCAGCCCACCAAATAGCAGCCATGGCGAGCATCGCCAACGGCCTAAGCATATCTTCAGGTGCTTCTTTGAAGGCCGGCGTCTTAGTTTTTCTGCGGAAATTTAACACCATTAATTGCAGTGAGAAAGCGGCAACTTTGTCAGCGATAACGCCGAGCGCGATAGACAATAAAACCCCTAACCATTTCCAATTTTCAAGCAAGAAAGAGCGCGTTTTAAGGGTGTCGGGTAATTGCCGACGAAATTGAATATGCCAAGGAATAAACTGTGCGTTTTGATCCTCAACTTTTAGGGTTTTTTTAGACGCTAGTTGGTCAATAATGTTGGGGAGCGATGAAAGCGTTTCTTGGCTAAACAACCAACGATCATTGTATGATTTAACAATACTGATAGTGTCATTTTTGTATTGAGCAAAGACGTAGGGAGCGCCTGATTTATTATCTGGAATGTTCTCAAGCTTTACGATGCGGGTTTTATCAATGGCTTCAAGTAACATCCATGCTAGGTCACGGCCTTTTTCATCTCGAACCAGTGGGTTGATAGCTGATAAATCTAGTGTGCTGATGGCCTTATTAATTTTTTCTGGCTGACCACGTTTAATATCATTCATGCTGTGCAAGAATGTTGCAAAAGTATCCCTTGGCGAACTAAGGCCTAATGCTTCTGCGCTGACCACCTGATGGTCATTGTCATGCTCTGTAGAGTCAGCATTTTCTGCAAAGCAAAGGCTGGTGTTGAGAAGAAGTATAAGGGTCAGTAACGTATATTTCATGGTTAATAATGCTTATGAACGGTTAACGTATATGTTGTCGATTAGCCTTGTTGAACCCAGAAAAGCTGCTGCAAGAATAATAATTTCTTTATCGTTTTCAGTGGCGGGCCTAAGTTCGTTGCGCTGATAAATTTGTAGGTAGTCGGGTTTAAAACCAGCTTCGATTAAGTCTGTTATGGCATGACTTTCTAGGCTTTTTAAATCATGGTTTCCTTCAATAATTTCTTGTTTAATGGTCTGTAAAAGTTGATGAAGACGAGGGGCTATTCGTCGCTCTTTTTCAGATAAGTAACCATTACGAGAACTCATGGCTAATCCATCAGGTTCTCTAACGATTGGTTTTCCGATAATCTTGATGGGGATATTTAAGTCATTCACCATACGACGAATAACGGCCAATTGCTGATAATCTTTCTCACCAAATATAGCAATGTCAGCACGGGTAATGTTAAACAATTTGGACACAATGGTGGTCACCCCATCAAAATGCCCGGGTCGTGAAGCGCCACATAAAACTTGGGTCATATTGGGAACGTGTACGTGGGTTGTTTGATCGCCACCTAACGGGTACATTTCATCAATGTTGGGTGCAAAAAGAATGCTTGTATTAAGCGCATCAAGCTTGTCGCAGTCATCTTGAAAGGTACGCGGGTAGCTATCTAAGTCTTCGTTGGCACCAAATTGTGTAGGGTTAACGAATAAGGTTACCACAACGATATCAGCGTGTTGTTGAGCAGTTTTAACCAACGCAAGGTGCCCTTCGTGTAAGTTTCCCATGGTGGGTACGACAGCAATTTTTTTATTTGCTTGCCGGTGTTTATAGAGGGCGTTTTGTAATTCTTTAATGGTTGCTACAACAAGCATAGTTAAAACGAGTGTTCTTCTGCAGGGAATGTTTTATTTTTTACAGCTTCAACATAGGCGTTAACGGCGGCTGAAACATTACCTGCCTCAAGCATAAAATCTTTACTAAAGTTGGGGCGTTTACCAGCAGTAATATCCAACATATCATAGCTGACCAAGACTTGCCCGTCGCACTCAACACCTGCGCCAATACCGATAATAGGGATACTAACAGAGGCGGTAATTCTTTTAGCTAAGGATGAAGGAATGCACTCAACAACAATTGCACTGGCACCGGCTTGTTCAAGACACTTAGCGTCTTCAATCATTATGTTTGCCTGTGTGTCATCCTTACCTTGGACGCGATACCCGCCTAATTGGTTGACCGACTGTGGTAATAACCCAAGGTGTCCGCAGACGGGAATGCCCTGATCGACAATATGTTGAACACTGTCGAGAATTTTTTGGCCACCTTCAAGCTTAACCATATTGGCGTAGCCTTGCTGCATTAAAATAGCTGCATTATCAACCGCTGTATGAGGATCGGGGTAACTCATAAACGGTAGGTCAGTGACCAACAGAGCGCGTTCTAAGCCGCGTGAAACAATTTTTGAGTGATAAGCCATTTCTTCTACTGTAACAGGAACGGTGCTTGACTGGCCCTGGACAACCATGCCGAGTGAGTCTCCAACCAGTACCATTTCAACGCCCGTTTTATCAAGAATATGCGCAAAACTGGCATCATAAGCGGTAAGGCTGACAATTTTTTCGCCACGTTTTTTCATGGTGAGTAAGTCGGTATTGGTGATTTTTTTATGGCTTGAATGTTGGCTCATGTCGATCTCAAAAAGGGGTTATAAAATGGGTAAGGGGTTTAAATAGTGGCGACCTGCGCGTGTAGAGCAGATGTGTTTTAGCAGTTGCTCGTAGTCCTCATCGTTATCAACAGGGTTGATGTCGCTTGCGTTGACGATAAGTAAGGGCCCTGAATCATAATGATGGAAAAATTCAGTGTAAGCATTGGAGAGTTTTTGTAGGTACTCTCCGCTGATATTCTTTTCGTGCTTAATGCCGCGTTTTCTTATTCTAGATTGTAAAGTATTAACGGGGGCTTGTAAGTAGACGACCAAGTCGGCTTTTGTTGTTTGTATGGCAAGTGATTGATACATTTGATCATATAATTTGTACTCTTCATCCGTTAGGGTGAGCTTCGCAAATAAACGATCTTTTTCGAGCATAAAATCAGCCACAACACCTGTTGAGAAAAGCTCATTTTGGCTTAATTCGTTCCATTGTTTTGCTCGTTCCGTTAAAAAATGCAGTTGAACGGGTAATGCGGATTGGTTGGTGTGCGTATAGAAATGTTCTAAAAAGGGGTTTTCATCGGCTTTTTCCAGCGCGAGGTCGCACGAAAAACTTGCTGCAAGTTTTTTCGCTAAGCTGCTTTTGCCGACGCCAATAGGGCCTTCAACAGCAATGAACTTGGGTGGGTGAGCGGTTTCTAAAGTGTGATTATCCAAGGTTTAATGCTTTCTATGAGTGAGGAGAGAACTTTGCACGATACGACGATATGTTTCAAGCCATCATCGGTTAAATTTTGGCTGAATCGAGACGTGTGGGTGCGCTGTCATTCAACTTGTCTATTAAGGTTTGAACAGGGCCTAAGGTAGGGATGTTGAGATCTTTGTTGAGTTCAATTAATGGGTATAAAACAAAAGCTCTAGAAGCGATCCCAGGGTGAGGGAGTGTCAGTTCTGGGTCTTGAGAAACCAGTGCATCATAAAGCAATATATCTAAATCTAATGTTCTTGCGCCCCAACGCCCCGAGTCCCGTGTTCTACCGTGTTGATTTTCGATGGCTTGTAATGAATTTAATAGCTCATAGGGCGTAAGCGAGGTACTGATTTTAGCCACAGCATTAGTGTAGTCAGGCTGATCTTGAGGCCCCATCGGGGGCGTTTGGTACAAGCTGGAGACCAACTCAAGCGAGCAGTTTTTTAGTTGCTTAATGCGCTCAATAGCCGTTAGTACTTGCTGCGTAGGGTTTGATAAATTGCTACCCAATCCAATATAGGCGGAAACAGAGTGTTGCACGTTAAAGCTCAGTGTTGTTTGGTTTAGGGGGCTTCTTGCGTGATTTTCTTTTATGTTTGAACTGATTGGGCCGTGTCATTAGCTTTTGTTCAGTAGGGTCTAGTGTTTGGATATGAGTCCACCAATCGGCAATTTTTTCATCCACCTCTCCGTACTGCGCCCTTAATAGCATAAAATCATAAGCCGCACGAAAGCGCGGATGTTCTAAAAAGCGCAAACATCGCACGCCAATTTGCTTATGAAAGCGTGGTTGCAAAGCCCAAACCTCACGCATGGGTGTGGTCATCCGCTTTGGGATAGCTAGTCGGCTAACCTGGTGTGCAATGACTTCATTGGCTGCTGCATGAATGGCCTGCGTATCATTACTGAATGATGACCTGTTTTGTTCAATAAGCCGGCGGACAGGTTCCCAGAGCAAGGTGGCCAATAAAAAATAAGGGGTGACGTGTTGCTGATTCTTTAAGCGGGTTTCTGTGTTGCTCATGGCTTGTTTAAGAAGCCCAAGTGGTTTATCAGAAGTAGCTTTTTTAAGACATAAGTCGGTCTGCGGGAAAAGCGCTTCAAATAGACCATATTGACGGAGTGCGTCGAAAATTTGATTTGCGTCTGTATTGAGGAAAAGTTTGAGTGTTTCATCATACAAACGAGCAGAAGGAATATCTTTTAGCAACGGTGCCATTTCGAGCATAGGTGCGGCGGTGTCGTTTTCTATTTGAAAGTTTAACTTTGCTTGAAACCGAACAGCGCGAAGGAGCCTTACCGGGTCTTCTTTAAAGCGGGTGACAGGGTCGCCCATTAGCCGTAAGACTCTATTTTGATGGTCTTTAATGCCGCCAACGTAATCAATAACGGTCTTTTTCTTAGGGTCTAAATACAGCGCGTTAACGGTAAAATCACGGCGCCAAGCATCTTCTTCTAAGGTTCCATAAACATTATCACGCAATAGGCGGCCATCTCGATGAGCATGGCTGTCATTTTTATCGTGTTTAACGTGAGGCCCGCGAAAAGTCGCTACTTCAATAATATGGCGACCAAAATGAATATGTGCGAGCCGAAAACGGCGGCCAATTAATCGGCAGTTTTTGAATAGCGCTTGGATTTCTTCAGGTTCGGCATTGGTGGAAACATCGAAGTCTTTAGGGTGTAGTCCTAATAATAAGTCGCGAACACAACCGCCAACTAAATAAGCTTCAAAGCCTGCTTTAACCAAGCGGTCAGTAATTGAAACAGCGTGGCGGTCAAGTTTATCGGCAGATAAACCGAGTTCGTGTAATGTGTAAGTGGTTGGTTTATGTTGAGTTAACAAATTAGTTTTTAATGTAGTCAGTAGTCAATGATTAGGTTCTTGATGAACAATTGTATTGTAACGTATATTAGCAATAGGGTTGTTTTGCGTTATTTTTGCCATTTCTAAGCGTTTTGGACGTGCTAAAGAATGCCTGTATAACGGGTATGTGTTTTTATAAGTCCGGGTCGATGAGCTGTTTAAACTCCTTAGGCATGGCGCTTATTTTTTTCTTATGGTAATCCATAAACAGTAAGCCTGTCTTCGCAGTGGCAATAATGGTTTCCCCGTTATTCTTACTGACTTGATAGAGCATATTGAAGCCGCAACGGCTTGGGTCTTCTATGGCAATGTTGATGTTTAGCTGGTCAGGGTGAAAAGCTTCAGCTTGGTAGCAGATAGATAAATCGGCCATGATGATGCCCAAGCCAGCAATGTTTGACTCTTGCATGCCAACGTGGATAAAAAATTGGGCGCGAGCTTCATGCAGCATTGAAATGAGCTTGTCGTGTGCTAGATGCTGGCCGTAATTAATATCGCCGATGCGAACAGGTAACGTACAACTGAATAAGGTGTGTTCTGGGTACGTGATAGATAATCTGGTCATGTCGCCCTCAATATTGATTGGTGATTCACATTATAGAGGAGCATTATGTAATGCTATATTGTATTTTTCTAAATGGGCCAAGAATGTGAATAAATTATTATCTTCTGCATGGGTTTTATTGATCTTAATAGTGATTATTTGGGGGGTAAATTGGCCGATTATAAAAATTGGTTTAAGGTCGATAGATCCCCTTTGGTTCGCGGCTGCACGATTGGGTATAGCGCTGGTTACTATTTCGGTTTTACTTTTATTCTTGGGACGTTTAAAACGGCCGCATCGGCAGGATGTTCCTATTGTTTTAGGTGTCGGGGTGATGCAGTTTGCTGTCTTTGTAACCTTAATAAATATGGGCTTAACTGAGGTGAATGCTGGAAGGGCCGCGTTACTGGCTTATACCACGCCATTGTGGGTGACGCCTGGCGCCTATTTTGTTTTAAAAGAACCGGTCTCGCGAATAAAGTTGGTCGGGGCAGCTGTTGGAATTTGCGGTCTATTAATTCTGTTTAACCCATTAGGTTTTGATTGGAATGATGCCTCGGTGGTTAAGGGCAATATATTATTGTTAGTGGCGGCGATGGTTTGGGCAATATCTATTTTGCATATTAGACAACATAAATGGAAAGGCAGTGTGCTGGAGTTAACGCCCTGGCAAATTATGGTGGCTTTACTGATCGTGGTGCCCTACGCTTGGTTTTCTAATACACAAGCTGTTGTTTGGAGTGCTGAGTTGGTGCTTATTTTGTTATATAACGGCATGCTGGCGACGGCGCTGGCTCAATGGGCATCCATAAGGGCAACGCAAATTTTACCGGCGATGACTGTTTCGCTAGGCTTGCTAATGGTGCCATTAATGGGGATATTATCGTCAACCATATGGCTTGGTGAGCCGTTTACCATGACTTTAGGGCTAGGAGCGGCGCTTATTGTCGGGGGGTTGCTGTTGCAAATTAATTTTAGGAAGCAGCGATAAACTTAACGCTGCGGGGTTTTGGTTACTGATGAGCTGATGGTGTGTGCTTCAATAAACACGCGTTTAACAGGCGGATATTTTTGTTTGATCTGCAAATCCATGTTGGCAATGGTTTGTTCTAGTTGGCCAGTTGATAGGTCGTCTTTAAAGTTGACGTTTAGCGTCGCTATAATGAAGTCTGGCCCCATATGCATGGTGAGTAATTCATGAATCGACTCAACAGTGTCATAATGACTAACAATACGTCGAATATCACTGACTAACTCTGGATTAGCACTTTCACCGATCAATAAACTTTTAGTTTCGTAAGCAAGCCAAATGGCAGTTCCTGCTAGAATTAAGCCAATAATGACAGAGGCGATACCATCGAATAATGGGTTGCCAGTGTAATAAGAGGCAGCTATGCCTAGAAAGGCAATCAACAGGCCGAGCATGGCAGCAGAGTCTTCAAATAATACAACAAACATAGACGGGTCTTTGCCACGCTGTACGGCTTCAAGGTATCCCCATTTGCCCTTGCTGCGAGTGAATTCATTTAAGGCAAAAAACCATGCGACACCTTCAAAAACGAAGGCTAGGCCTAAGACCCAAAAGCTTAGCGTTGGGTCGCCCATTGGTGTGGGGGCAATAATATGGTGAATACCTTCATATATAGAAACACCCGCGCCAACCGCAAAAATAAGGATGGCGACGACAAAGCTCCAAAAATATATTTCTTTGCCGTAACCGAAAGGGAATTGTTTGTCAGCAGGTTGTTTGGCCTTTTTTAAACCGTGTAACAGTAGCACTTGGTTGCCCGTGTCGACCAGCGAATGAATACCTTCAGAGAGCATAGCAGAGCTACCCGAGTAGAAAGCAGCAATAAATTTAGTAATGGAGATGAGGCTGTTGCCAATGAGCGCCGCGTAGATAACTTTCTTAGAAGATGAGGACATGGGCCAAATAAGGTGATAATAATGCAGCAAGTGTCACCATATTTTGTTTGCTTGTAAAGCCTTATGCAATTTGCAAGGACAGCAATAAAAGCGCTATTGGGTATAAGGAGAATAAAACAGAAAGAAAACTGCGTAAATAATCGTAACGGCGGTATCTTCTAGCATTTATGTGCTGCTGGCGATGAGATGGCTAAAAACAGGTTATGATATAAGGGGTCGGCATCAGTCGGTAGTCAACGAATAAATCCATTTGGTTTATGTTGATCAATTGTGTGGGATGATCAGTAGGATGTCTGGGGTTGTTGGGTGTAACTAAATTTTTGATGCGATATGGAAAATATAAAACAGTGGTTTAATCGAGTGCTGACAAATCCCGAAGCTTTGGCTTTGTTAGGAACTTTATTATTTGGGTTGTTAGCCATTCTCTGGGTGGGTGAATTGTTATCACCAGTGTTGGCCAGTATAGTGATAGCTTACCTACTGGAAGGGGTTGTTGCTAAATTCCAATTTTTGGGCTTGTCCAGAAAGCTAGCGGTTATCAGTTCGTTTAGCTTATTTATGGCGCTGTTGTCTTATATGATATTTGGGCTGATTCCTTTGTTATCCATACAAACAGTTCAATTGGCTCAACAGTTACCCAATATGTTAAATCAGGGGGTTCACTTATTTACGGCCTTGCCTGAAAAGTACCCAAACTTTATTACCGAAGCTCAGGTTAAATTAATTTTTGATCAAGTCAGTACAGAAGCGGTTAAATACGGGCAAAATTTATTGTCGTTTTCAGCCGCCTCGGTCTTAAATGTTGTGGCGTTAATTGTTTATCTGCTTTTAGTGCCGATGATGGTGTTCTTTTTCTTAATGGACAAGGCAGAAATTTCACAATGGTTTGCCAGCTTTTTGCCCACCAATCGACGTTTAACAATAGAAGTTTGGTCAACAGTGAATGAGCAAATTGCTAATTATGTTAGAGGCAAGGTTTGGGAAATTTTAATTGTTTGGGCGGTCTGTTTTATCGCGTTTAATTTAGTGGGCTTGCACTATGCAATGCTTCTAAGCTTTTTAGTCGGGTTATCTGTATTGGTGCCGTATGTCGGTGCTACCGTCGTGACGATCCCTGTGGTGCTAGTTGCGTATGTTCAATGGAAATGGGGAAATGAATTTATTTACCTGACAAGTATTTTTCTAATTATTCAAGCGCTAGACGGCTATGTTCTTGTGCCGCTGTTATTCTCCGAGGTTGTTAACCTTCACCCTGTTGCCATTATTGTGGCCATTTTATTTTTTGGTGGAATATGGGGCTTTTGGGGCGTTTTCTTTGCAATTCCGTTGGCTACATTAGTTCAAGCAGTTTTAGTGGCGTGGCCCACTCGTTATAATGTGCTTGATAGCCCAATCAAATAATTTAATTTTAAAAAGGATCCTCATGAAATTGCTCCAACTTGCTTTTTGCACATCATTATTTGCTGCCACAACGGTGCATGCATTTGAATTATCAGATATTTCTGACCGTCTTTTTGAAGATAATGCGACAGGAATAGAGGGTCAATTAAAGGATGCTGCGTTTGAATTTAAAGTAGATTCGGCATTATTACGTAATAAAACTTTGCGTGAAGGAGCGCATATTGTTGTGTCACGTAATCGAAATTCGGTATTAATTGCCGGTCAAGCAGCGACAGAAGAAATAAAAAATAAGGTGTTGAGCGTGGTGTTGTCCGAGGCACATTTACAATGGACACAAGGCGATGTTAACCATGTGGAACCTTCGAATGCCCAAGTATGTGGCGAGAAAGCATCTAAAATGGCCGCGAACGATCGTCGTCGTTTTAATTTAAAAACGGCAGAAGAGTGTAGTACGGTGAATCGTTTCTATAATGAGGTGAGGGTGTCCACGCCAATTAGCGAAGTGGCTCGAAGTGACGATGATCTACTTCGCGCCAGCATTGTTAATAAGCTTTTGCATGCATCGATTATTGATAAAGCAGAAACAATTAAAGTGGTGGTGTCCGATGGCTATGTATACCTATTAGGTGACCAGTTAAGTCAATCAACCGCGCAGCAAGCAACGCGGTTTGTGAATGACATGGCTGGAGTAGAAAAAGTCGTTCCGTTGTTTCGGTTTTAAGTATTTAAAGCCTTTACAGCGGCTAAGACCTCGGTGACATGTTCTTTGACTTTAACTTTACGCCACTCGTGGGTGAGTACGCCGTCGGCATTAATGATGAACGTGCTGCGTTCGATACCCATGTGCTCTTTGCCGTATAATTTTTTTAGCTTAATTACGTCAAATAATTTGCATAAAGACTCATCAGGGTCGCTGATCAACTCGAATGGAAAATTGTGTTTTGTTTTAAAGCCGGTATGAACGCGAACGGAATCGCGTGAAACACCAAAAATTTCGGTGTTGGCCGCTTGAAACTCTTCGTAGTGATCACGAAAATCTTGCCCTTCTTGTGTGCAGCCAGGTGTGTTGTCTTTAGGGTAAAAATAAATGACGATGTTTTTACCTGCCAAGCTGCTCAACGTTAATGATTCGTCAGCTGTTGTGGTGCAAGAAAATTCAGGAACGGTTTGATTAAGTGTTACGGTGTCCATGATTAATAACCTTATAAAAATTTATTGAAATTGGAAGTATTTTAGCAGACTGTTTTTTAGTTGTAGCATTGATGTATGTATAATATCCTGCTGATCGAGACTATCTTAAAGAAAGGTCTTTAAGATAGTCGTTAAATTTCCGTTTAAATTGGATTCAACTATGTTTCAAGGCAGTATTGTTGCACTCGTCACCCCCATGCATGCAGATGGGTCGCTTGACGAAGAGAGTTTAAATAAATTGGTTGAATTTCACATCGAACAGGGTAGCGATGCCCTTGTGGCGATGGGTACAACCGGTGAATCAGCGACCTTGAATGAAAAAGAGCATTGTCACTTTATTCGTCAGGTTGTCCGTATTGCAGCCGGTCGTATTCCTGTTATTGCTGGCACCGGTGCAAATTCAACAACCGAAGCGATCGACTTGACACGTTGCGCCGCGCAGGCAGGGGCGGACGCCTGTTTATTAGTAACGCCTTATTATAATAAGCCAACACAAGAGGGCTTGGTGTTGCATTTTAAAGCGATTGCAGAAGCAGTAGGTATTCCACAAATTTTATATAATGTACCGGGCAGAACTGCCTGTGATATGTTGCCTGAAACGGTGGCTAAATTAAAAAATATCCCCAATATAATAGGGGTTAAGGACGCTACGGGTGACATGGCCATTGGGCAAGCATTAATTGATTTAAGTGATGAAAATTTTGCAGTTTATTCTGGCGACGATGCGACCTCATGTGAGTTAATTTTAATGGGCGCAAAGGGTTCTATTACAGTTACAGGTAATGTCGCACCAGCAAAAAACCACCAAATGTGTATGAAAGCATTAGCCGGTGATGCCGAGGCTGCAAAAGCAATAGATGCCACGCTTCAACCCTTACATCGTGATTTATTTGTTCAGTCGAGCCCGATCCCAGTGAAGTGGGCTGTGAGTGAAATGGGCCTTATCAAAAAAGGTATCCGTTTGCCGATGACTTGGTTAAGTCCAGAATGTGAAGAGGTTGTTAAAAAAGCGATGCTGGCTGCTCAATAAACGTATTAAAAATTAAAATAATGAAGATAAACGTAATGGTTAAATTGATTTTAATAGCAATGTTAATGGCTGTTTTAAGTGCATGCGGCATGATGCCTTCAGTCGATGAAGTGTTTGTTGATCAACGAGAAGCGTATAAGCGAGCGCACGAACTGCCTTCGCTTGAAGTGCCGCCTGACTTATCGGGCAGCGTGATTAAGGATGAATATGATGGTGGTGTAAACAATAATAATGTTAGTCCCTCAGCGTATAGCAATGTTGTTCAAACAACGCCGCTAAACGAGAGTCAACCCAGCGCTGAATTAATACAAGATGGGGTGGATAGTCATTTACTTGTGCGCGATAGTTTACGAAATGCTTGGCGTAAAACGATCTCTGCGTTAGAAGAGAAAAACTACGACATAGAAGACAAGAATCGCCAAACGAGTTTGGTCTATTTGAATATTGCAAAAAATAGTGGTTCGAGCAGTATGTTGTCTAGTCTTTCTTTTTGGAAGAAAGCAGAGACTGATGTGTATGTGGTTGAGTTACAACGAGCCGAAAATGGCATCACAGTGCGTGTTTTAGATGAAGAAAAAAATCGTATTGATAACGCTACCTCTCAAACACTATTGACTGATTTATTAGCCCAGTTAGCACCGTGAGGTTTGCCTCCCTAGGCAGCGGCAGCCGAGGGAATTCAACGCTCGTCCAGTTTGACGAGACCTTGTTGATGATTGATAACGGGTTTTCTATCAAGGAAACTGATAAAAGGATGCAACGCTTAGGCGTTGCTGGTAGTGATGTTAGCGCTATTCTTGTAACGCATGAACACGGCGATCACGTGGGTGGTGTTGCTCGATACGCTCGTCGTTACAATATCCCTGTTTGGGCCAGTTATGGCACCGCGGCGATGATGAAAAATATTGACTCAGTACAGTGCTTTAATAGTCATAAACCCTTTGAATTAGGGGATATTTCAGTCGAACCTATTTTAGTGCCGCACGATGCACGCGAGCCGACACAATTTGTTTTTAAATCGAATCATTTGAAACTCGGTGTTATGACCGATACGGGGTCGATAACCCAGCATATGGTTGATGTGTTGAATGACTGCGACGCCTTGATACTTGAATGTAATTATGACCGAGAGATGCTGTTGAATGGTGTCTACCCAGAGTCGCTAAAACAACGGGTGATGGGTGATTGGGGGCATTTGGATAATCAACAAGCGATTGAATTATTACAGCACCTGAATACAGCAACATTACAACATTTAGTACTGGCTCACGTCAGTGAAAAGAACAATAGCCATGATCTCGTTTTAGATAGCGTGAGCAAGGCGATACAATGCGACCGAGCTTGGTTAGAAGTGATTGATCAAGAGATGGGTATGGCTTGGCGCAACCTAACAACAAACATTAAAAGTAACGAGACTCTACATGCTTGAACTTATTGGCAGCACAGCACTATCTGCTTTTCGTAAACAACGACTCTTAACAAAAATCAGACAATCTGTTCCACACATCACTGATATTAGTGCGGAATTTATTCATTTTGTTGATATTGAACAGACACTATCGAATAGTGAGCTAGAAACGTTAACGCGTGTTTTAACATACGGACCCAAGAGTGACGGGGTTGAACACGTGGGTGAACGTTTATTAGTTGTGCCACGCGCGAATACGTTATCACCATGGTCTAGTAAGGCCACCGATATTGCACAACATTGTGGATTGGATCAAGTCAAGAGACTTGAGCGAGGTGTTGCGTATTATGTGCAAGGTGACCTTAACGAGCAGCAACTCGCTCAAGTCGCTGAGCAACTTCATGACAGGATGACAGAGCGGGTTTTAAAACAAGGGGAGCGGGCAGATGATATGTTTGCTCATGCAGAACCCGGCACCTTGGCATCGGTTGATATCTTGTCAGAAGGTAAGCAGGCCTTAGTAGCGGCTAACAAAACAATGGGGTTGGCTTTATCAAGCGATGAAATTGATTATTTGGTTGACAATTTCACGGCCCTAGGTCGAAACCCTAATGACATTGAATTGATGATGTTTGCTCAGGCAAACTCGGAGCACTGTCGACATAAAATTTTCAATGCAGATTGGACGATAGATGGTGATGAACAAGAAGAAACCTTGTTCGGTATGATAAAAAATACGGCCAAGCACAGCCCAAAAGGCATTATTTCTAAATACAGCGATAATGCTGCGGTAGCAGAGGGTAGTGACGCAGATGTGATGATTCGTGACCCTGAAAGTCGTTCATATCAGTTTGTTGAAGAGCATGTGCCGTATCTCATGAAAGTAGAAACGCATAATCACCCAACAGCCATTTCGCCTTACCCTGGTGCGGCAACAGGTTCTGGCGGTGAAATTCGTGACGAAGGGGCGACTGGGCGAGGCTCACGCACTAAAGCGGGTCTAACGGGTTTTACCGTATCACACCTAAATATTCCTGAGTTTTCACAACCATGGGAGCAAAGCATTGGCAAGCCAGAGAGGATTGCTTCAGCGCTTGATATTATGTTGGAAGGCCCACTCGGCGGGGCGGCGTTTAATAATGAATTTGGACGTCCAAATTTAACCGGTTATTTCCGTACCTTTGAACAAAATGTACCAAATGAAAACAGCCTAAAAGCGCGTGGTTATCACAAACCAATTATGCTTGCAGGTGGTGTTGGTTCAGTCCGTCCGATGCATGCTTTAAAGCAAAAAATAGAACCGGGCTCACCGATTATAGTATTGGGTGGTCCATCGATGTTGATTGGTTTGGGAGGCGGTGCGGCGTCATCACAAACCTCCAGCGAAGGTTCTGAGGCCTTAGACTTTGCATCCGTGCAACGAGAAAACCCAGAAATGCAGCGCCGTTGTCAAGAGGTGATAGAAGCGTGTAATGCGATGGGCGAAAAAACCCCCATTATTTCTATTCATGATGTAGGTGCAGGTGGTTTATCTAACGCGGTACCAGAAATCATTCATGATTGTGATTTGGGTGGTCGCTTTGAATTGCGTGATATCTTATGTGCAGATAGCAGTTTATCGCCGATGCAAATTTGGTGTAATGAATCGCAAGAACGTTATGTTATTGCGCTAAAGGCAGATCGGTTAGAAGAATTTAAAGCATTATGTGCACGAGAACGTTGTTTGTACGCGCACATTGGTGAAGCAACTCAAGAAGAGCAATTAGTTCTTAATGATCGCTTGTTTAATAACCGACCAATTGATTTGCCGATGTCATTATTATTTGGCAAACCGCCCAAAATGGAACGCTCGGTTGAGCATATTCAATGTAATGTGCCGGCTTATGATGCAAGCACAATTGACCTAAAAACGGCGGCATATCAAGTTTTACGCTTTCCGGCGGTTGCTGATAAATCATTCCTTATTCATATTGGAGACCGTTCAGTAACGGGGCTGGTTGCACGTGATCAAATGGTCGGGCCGTGGCAAATTCCAGTGGCTGATGTGGCGGTCACAACGAGTGGATTTAATCATTACACGGGCGAAGCTATGGCGTTAGGCGAACGAACTCCGTTGGCCGTTATCGATGGGCCTGCATCGGGGCGCATGGCCATTGGTGAAGCCTTAACTAACCTTGCAGCCTCAAATATTCGTGGTTTAGATGAAGTTTGTTTGTCAGCCAATTGGATGGCTGCTTGTGGTGAAGCAGGTGAAGATGCAGCATTATTTGATACGGTAAAAAGCGTTGGTATGGAACTGTGCCCAGCCTTGGGTTTAGCCATTCCAGTGGGTAAAGATTCAATGTCGATGAAAATGGCATGGAAAGAAGATGCGGCAGAAAAAGTCGTCAGCTCACCACTATCGTTAATTATTACGGCTTTTTCACCAGTAAACGATGTACGTAAAACACTGACCCCTGAGTTAAAAACAGATATTGATAACAGTTTAATTTTGATTGATTTGGGTGCAGGTAAAAACCGTATGGGTGGCTCGGTGTTAGCGCAAACCCAGCAGATGATGGGTGAATCGGTGCCCGATTTAGATGATGCTAAAGCATTTAAAGCCTTCTTCAATACGGTTCAGCAACTTAATGAAAAGGGTCAGCTGATGGCCTACCATGATCGTTCGGATGGTGGTGTATGGGCAACCTTATGTGAAATGACATTTGCTGGTCGCTGTGGGGCTATTATTGATATTGAAGGCGATCTACTTAGCAGCCTGTTTAATGAAGAGCTTGGCGCTGTTATTCAAGTATCCAAAACAGATGAAGCTTCAGTAATAGACGCCTTTAATAAACAAGGATTGGCAGATTGCGTCAGTGTTATTGGTACGGCGTATACATTTCAACGTATCATTGTTACGCAAAACGGGGAGACCGTTTTTGAAGAGTCGCGGGCGAAGTTGCAACAGGCATGGTCAGAAACATCCTATAAACTTCAGGCATTAAGGGATAACCCAAGCTGTGCACAACAAGAGTTTGAGCGAATTGCCAATAATGCGGATAAGGGCTTATTTAGTGAATTAAGTTTTGATCCAAGAGAAAACATCGTTGCCGAGTTAACAGCAACTAAGGCTCGACCAAAAGTGGCTATACTACGAGAACAAGGCGTGAATGGTCATGTTGAAATGGCGGCTGCCTTTGATAAAGCTGGTTTTGAATCTGTTGATGTTCACATGAGTGAATTGATTTTGGGTCAACGTGACCTTGCAGAGTTTGTAGGGTTGGCAGCGTGTGGTGGGTTTTCTTATGGTGATGTTTTAGGTGCTGGGGAAGGCTGGGCTAAATCTATTTTATTTAACGAGCATGCACGTCAAACCTTCAGTGACTTCTTTAACCGTAGCGATACGTTTGGCTTAGGTGTGTGTAATGGCTGTCAAATGTTGTCGAATTTGCGTGAATTGATTCCCGGTGCGCAAGCATGGCCACATTTTGTTAGAAATGAGTCTGAGCAATTTGAAGCGCGAGTAGCGATGGTAGAAATTCAACCATCACCTTCTGTTTTATTATCGGGTATGGAAGGTTCACAAATGCCTGTAGCCGTGGCGCATGGTGAAGGTCGGGTAGAATATACTAAGGCTGATGAGCAAGGCCATGTGGCGTTGCGTTACATTGATCATGATGGTGACGTGACAGAGCAGTTCCCCTTTAACCCAAATGGGTCAGTGCAAGGCATTACCGGGCTAACAACAGATGATGGCCGTTTTACAATTATGATGCCGCATCCAGAACGTTGCTTTAGAACCGTACAAAATAGCTGGTCACCAGAAGAGTGGGGTGAGGATGGCGCGTGGTTAAGAATGTTTAGAAATGCGAGAAAGTGGGTAGGGTAAAAACCGCTTTAAACGCTCATAATTCATTGATTCGCCGTTGATGTTCTTCTGCAGTTATTTCACCTTCAGCTAGCCGCTTGTCGAGTGATTTAATCATCACATCACGTGGGGCGGGGCTTTTTTTGCCTTTCTTGCTGGCCCATTGAATAGCTAAAAATATACCGCCAATGGCGCTACCCCAAAAGGCCAGCATAGCCCATAAGCCAAAGTCGTCAGCATTCATTGTTAGTCAGTTTCATTATTAATGGGTTTAGGGGCGAGTGATAGTTAGTTGATAAAAGGGCTAAGCGTTTGGTGCTCAGAGAGTGCTGTATAACATAACGTTTAATTGCGGTTTCAGTTTTAAAGTTTTCTTTTGTTTGCGCTGTTTCAACATAGCATAAAACGATGTGTTTAATCATAGCGACGTAGAGTAATGAGGTGAGTTGCTTATTTGGCAATAACAACTTGATTTTTACCATTTTCTTTAGCTTGATACATAGCCTTGTCTGCTCGTTTAATAAAACTGTTAGCGCCCTCTTTTGTTAGGTAGGTAGCAACGCCTGCACTTACCGTGATGTTAACGGTTTTGCCCTCGTCAGTTACAAAGTTTTTCTGTGCTAGCTGAGCGCGAATTTTTTTAACGGCAATCGCTGCTTTATTTGCAATAACAAAGGGGAATAAAATAACAAACTCCTCACCACCATAACGAAAGGCTACATCGACGTGACGAATGTTTTCTTTGATGATGTCTGCAAAGCCTGTTAGCACAGTATTGCCAAACTGGTGACCATAGGTATCATTAACCTGTTTGAAGTCGTCTAAATCTAACATGCAGATGGATAAAACCTGTCGATACCTATCGCAACGACTGACCTCGCTGTTAAATTCTGAAAAGAAATGTCGTGCGTTATACAGTTGAGTTAAATCGTCCAGCGTGCTGAGTTCTCGGTATTTTTGTTGGTTATCGAAAAGTCTTTTTTCACTGTGTTTTTGCTCACTAATATTAATCAGTGTTTCAACGGCTCCAATAATATCGTGGTTGGCATTTAAGATGGGCGCCGCAGAAAAAAGTAACCATTCACCGGAGCCTATGGTTGGAAAAAAATCTTCAGCTTCAAAAGCATTGTCTAACACGTTAGACCGATGATATTTATTGGTATAGAAACGCTCAACGGACTCATCCTTTGCGCCTTCAATAATAAGGTCTGACAATGTTGGCCGAGGGTTTGGGTAAAACGGTTTCCATTGTTTTTAGTGCCAATCATATCGACAGCTAGAAAGCCGGTGGCTTTCTCAAGTGCTTTATTCCAGTGTGTTATTTCGTGCTGGGTGTTAATGGCAAAAGTGGGAATAGTAATACTATCGAGCAGATGGAACGTAAATAAGTTCTCATGGCTCGTTGTTAAGCCTTTGTCAGGATGAGTACTCATTATTCATGGTAGTAAACATATATGCTGATTATGCGCTGATTGACTGAAGAATCAAGAGAAATGAATTTTTTATAATGCGTGACAGTGTTTAAATTTTTTGCCACTTTGACACCAACATAGATCATTTCTTTTTAGCTTAAGGTTGGTGCGGTAAATGTTGGGCTCTCCATCAAGGTAATACCACTGGTCTTGTTCTCTAATAAATCGTGACTTTTCGCGTAACTCAAAAAATTCATTGTTTTCGTTAAAAAAAGCAGAAAATTCAACTTGGCCCGTTTGGTGTTGCTTATCACCGTGTTTTACTTGATGGATGATTAACTTAATCCAATGGCTTGTTTCTTGGCTGTTTTGTAAGCTTGTTAATTCATTGGCTTCGCGTTGGCTTGGATGATGCGTATTGACTAAATATGGGTGTTCGTTGAAATAGAAAGCAGTAAACCTTGAACGCATCAATTGTTCAGCTGTTTCAGGCATTAATGATGCGGTTATAAAAAGAGCGCAGCACTGTGAGTACAATCGACCCGAACCGCAAGGGCATAAAGAATTATTCATAATCGATGCTAGTAATCATGTAGGTTATTTTGCCAGCAGGTGTGGTAACGGTCACTTCATCATCGAGTTGTTTCTTGAATAAAGCCTTGGCAACTGGGGAGTCCATACTGATGTAGTGGGGTTGGTGATCCAGTTCGTCTGGGCCTACAATGCGATAAGTTTTTTCTTCGCCATCAAGGTCTTCTAGGGTAACAATACTGGAAAAAAATACGCTGTCTAAGTTGCTTGGTTTTTCATGAATAACGTTAAGAATGGGCAGGCGTTTTTGTAAATATCGGATACGTCGGTCGATTTCACGCAGTTCTTTTTTGCGGTAAATATATAACAACCCCATTAAAAACATACTATTCTCATGGTCTTTTGTTGTTTACCTTTGTCTTTTTATAGGATAGATTGTTGTAAAGAAGATATACTATATACTATTTATTACGCTAATTCTCTATGACTTATGTACATAAAGTTAATGTAAAGTACCTCGATCACGACAGTGGTTTGAGTGTGATGTTGCCCGCTCTTTATTGTGATAGTGGCGTTGTTATTTCTCACTTAAGGTATTTGGCAAGTTGTCAGCATAAGAGTGCGTCATGGAAAGAACGGTCAATTTTCTCTTTAAAGCTACTTATCAAATATATTAATGCTGTCCAATCTTTTGAAAAAGTGACAGAGCTTTTACGGAGTTTTACACGGGCACTCGTTGTAGGGACGATTGATTATGAATCTTTCAGAGATCCTACAGGGCTATATTGGAAAGCAAGGAATATTGCTGATGCTAATAATATTTTATTCCATATTACGCAATACACTGATTATTTAGCAGTACAAGAAGGCTACGAGTTTTCAAGAATAAACCCATTTAAGAAGGCAAGCAGTTATGAAGAGAGGCTTAATTGGTGTGCTTATTATCATAAGCAAGCGAATGTATTTTTAAACCATTTGAGTAAAAAAAGCACAGCATATATAGAAAATAGGCGAGTTAGAGAAATAAATGGGTATCCGGCGCCAAAAATAGAACAAGAAAAAGTTGTTAAGTTTCCTGAGAGTGAGCTGGATAAACTCATTCATATTGGCTTTAGTAAGTCCGGGGTTCCAGACTATAAAGCTCAAGCGATCACTATGCTTTTAAATTATGGAGGGCTGAGAAAGAGTGAAGTATTTCACTTGTATGTTTCAGATATTACATTGCACCCTAATCGAAATGATGAAGCATTGGTTCGAGTATATCACCCTGAATTTGGTGCTTCACCAGACTCATCATTTAAGAATCGAAGAGCGTATTTACAAGAAACGACGGAGTATAAACCAAGAACTCAATACCGTTTATCTGAAAGACTTTACTCAGGCTGGAAAGGACCTTTATTGACGAGTAAAAGTTACTTTTTTGAAGTTATATTCAACCCTGCAGAGAAGGCTACTGAGTTTCTGATTGTTTGGGCTAATTATCTAAAATATCAGCGTGTGGAGCCACCGGAAAACAACATTCATCCGTTCGCGTTCACTAATTCAACGGGAGCTCCAGAAACGATTAAAAACTTCCAGCGATTGCATAAAAGAGCGGTGGAAAAAATAGGTTTAGTCCCGAAAAAGGAATACGGCACAACTGAACATGGACATAGGCATGCCTATGGCTACCGTTGTAAGAAATTGGGGTTGACTCAAGTTGAGATTCAAAAAGCGATGCATCACAAAAGCCCTCTATCTTGCTTGGTATATATCAGCCCAACGTCTGAGGATTTACGTGAAGAAATGAGAAAAGTTAAATGAGTCTACCTAAATTCAAACGAGCTCACATTTTAAGGCAAGCATCTGGGGTGCCTTCGGTTTTTGAAAACTTGTCCGATGTGAAAAAAGCTTGCAAATTTCATGGAATCAAAAACAGCGTTGAATATAAGGTCCGCTATAAAGATATTCCAGGATTGCCTGCTCATCCAGAAAGAGTATTTAGTGATGAATGGATAAGCTATAACGATTTGCTAGAAATACCGGTGCCATATCCTTATCAAGAGTTAAAGCGGATTGTAAAGAAACAAGGCTGCAAGTCGCTGGAGGAATATAAGTCCTTTGTGTACAGAGCTAAAGACCCGCGTGTGCCAAAAGACCCTCAAACAGTTTATAGGGATGAATGGGAGAATTGGTATTGTTTTTTGGGAAAAGAAGAACCGTATAAAACAAGGTTTATCGCTCCTGCTTACGTTGCATGGGGAGAGAAAATTGATGAATTTATGAAGCAGGCTTTGGGTGGTGGTTCAAAGGTCACGCATTTGTGCCGCTTTGTTCGTCACTATATAGAGGCTTATGATGAAAGCCTGACTCCACAAGCCTTTTTAATTCAAAAAAAGGTTAATGTTAAACCGCTCAAAGAGCTGCTTAATCGATTACCTAGTGAAAACATGAAGCGTAACGTTATTATTGCGGTGAATGAGTTTCTTGATTTTGTGATAGAAAAAGACTTGACTGATGAAGATGATGAAACAGGGGAAGTCATTCGCGTGATGGAGGCTAGAAACCCTTTCGTTCTAATGGGCATAGACCGTAATGCTTATGCTCCAATTAATTCCGAGTCAACAAAGCCTTGTTTGCAGTACCACTTCGTTAAAAAAGCACAGTCATGGATTATTCCAAAAGGCGCTAAGACATTTTTAGAACTTAAGCATCTTCAGAAATTTGACGCGGGTTGGGTGAGAGTCCAGATGTCGCTGATCGATAAGATGGACCCTGATTGCGTATACAAAAAACTGGGTTCGCAATACTTTTTGTGGTCGCCAATTGATTGGATTCATACGTATGCCTTAACATGTGTGCCATTAAGGGGAAGGCAGATTGCCTATAACGATTCTGGGGAAGCAGATGAGTTCATCGCTGATTTAGATGATCAAGGTAAGGTGATTTGGGTTAAAAATGATGTTTCGTTTGCTGGCCTGACGGCTAAACAGTCCTTCGTTAAAAAGATGCCTGGTGAGCATCTTGGTATGTATATCACTACAAATAAAACAGGTAACCAAGGTCGAGGGTACTCAATCCCTTGGATTCCACCAGACCTTGCTTATTGGTTGGTGAAGTTAAGAAAATGGCAGCAAAAGTATAACCCTCTGGATGTACCAACGAGTTGGACGCAGTGCAGAAGAACGCACTTAAACGAGCTTCAGTTAAAGGCAAAAGGGGTGAATTGTTTTTTATTTAGAGCATTCAACGATGTAGAGCCCAAGAATGTTAGTGGCGCATTAACTAATACGTTGGCGGCTACGTTGTACCATATTCAACCCAGAGAATTAGCGTTAGCAGAGCTTTCTGGTAGAGAAAATACCTTAGGGCATTACAAGTCAAAGTACACCCCACATTCCATGAGGGTGAGTTTGATAACGGCTTATGTTATGGAAATGGGTATGCCTGTTGAAGTGGTGATGAAAATAGTTGGTCACTCTTCTATCGTCATGTCTATTTACTATTGCAAGGTTACGGAAAGCGACATACGTCAACGGCTTGAGGAGGGTGAGAAAATAGCGCTTAAGTCTAAAGCCGAAGCTGTCCAAAAGTTAATTGAGCAAAACAAATTAGAAGAAGTAAAGAACCAGCTTGTTTCAAATAACAATGATTTACTATTGGGCTTAACAAATGAAGCCCCTGCGGGTAACTTCATGTTTAGGGATTATGGTATTTGTCCTTATGCGGCATCTCGTTGTGATGACGGTGGCGAGGTGATCGGTGCAACGCAAGTTAGAAAGCCAGTCCCTGCGGGCTATTTGGGTATGCAGAATTGTATACGTTGTAGGCATTTTATAACGGGGCCAGCTTTTTATGGTGGCCTTCTCTCCATTACAAATGAAGTGTTGCTTCAGGCGAATTATCAATCAAGCCAGTGTGATGAGCTGCAAGTTGAAATCGATACCATTTCAAGTGAAATTAATGTATTAGAACGACAAGAGTATATCGCGATGTCAAAGGGGCAGGCGTTTGATAATTCAGAGCTAGCCCAACTAGAGCTAAAACTAAGGAAATTAGAGTCTGAATATGAAAGTTCGGCAAAGAAAATGGATGTTTACTTATGTGATTTACAAGCCGCTTATAAATTAATCCAAATGTCACAATCTGCAATCAATGAAATGCCTTCAGGTGATGGTAGTAAGTTATCGCTGATAAAGGCGGCGGATGCTGAATTGGTGTTGGATCTTCGAGAGGTGTCGTACTTTCAGCAACTTCAAGAAGTTTGTGAGAATGCAATTGTTTTCCAGTCTGCATCTGCATCTATTGCGGTAGCGCCACGCTCCCAGTTGCTTGATCGGATGGCAAGTTTTAATAACCTAGCACCCCAAATGTTTTTAATGAATCAGGCGCAGCAGCTTGAAGTGGGGCATCAGTTGGTCAAGTTCTTGTTGTCGCGGTTGAAAACTTGGAGTCGCGTTAATGAAATAATTGAATGTGAAGTTAAAATATCAGACTTGATAGGAGCTGAGAAAATATCGCGTTCAGAGATTGAATTAATTACTAACCAATCACAAGCAAGCATAGAGTGCTGAGGCCAATATGAAACCAGAAGAGTTAATCGTCCAACTAAAGAAAGGCGTATCGGCGAAAACACAAGAAACTCTAGATGCCATTTATAAAGTGTGTTTAGAGCAGTTAGATCGAGAGGTAGGGGATTTCTCAATTGTAACCATTGCTAAACTGGGTCATTTGCGCGGGGTTCCAAAAGCGCAAAGTATGCGAAATAAAACGGGAGAACGCTATAGGGCGTTAATTGAATCATTTGCACAATCGAGCCCAATAAAAGACCTTGGGAAAATGCGGAAAAAAGATGAAGATTGGATTGATGAAATCAGTAACCCCAAGCATCGTTTGTTAGCACGAATTCAGGCGTCTGAGTTAAAAGCTGCTAATCAAAAATTGAGAGAGATAGTTCCTCCTAACGCCGTTATTGAGGTTTACGATAATAAAAACATCAGTATTGATGCTGAGCATCGCTTAACAACACAAGAAAGAAAGGCGCTTGAGTATCTGCTTTCTAGTTCATTTAAAAATAAGTGGAATTTAAGAGAAACTGAGTTCGGTGAGCTTTTACATGAGAATAATAAAATGCATTTTAAACCGGCCACGATAGATGCTTTTAAAAAAGCGCTTGCTTACTTATAAGAAGAGATGAAGACTAAATTAATTACGAAAAAAGGTTTCGAAAAGCTCCAAAAAGAACTGGACCATTTGTGGTTGAAAGAGCGACCAAGCACTACTGAAAAAGTATCTTGGGCAGCAAGCTTAGGTGATCGCAGTGAGAATGCCGACTATAAGTATAACAAGCAAAAATTAAGAGAAATTGATCGACGAATAAGGTTTTTACGTAAAACATTAGAAGATATTAAGGTTGTTGAATATCATCCGCAACAGGAAGGAAAGGTGTTTTTTGGAGCTTGGGTGGAGCTTGAAGGTGATGGTGCAGAGATTATTAAATTTAGAATTGTTGGGCCAGAAGAAATATACGGTAGAAATGATTACACGTCCGTTGATTCGCCTATGGCGAGAGCATGCTTAAAAAAAGAAGTGGATGACGAAGTAGAAGTGAAAGCACCGTCAGGAATTAAGAAATGGTGTGTGAAGAGAATCACCTATAAAGACCAAGAATAAACTGCATATTTTTCATGGTGCATAAATATTTGACGTCACCATTAGCTTTAGCGTATATTTTACGCATCTTTGTAATGGTGCAAAAATAATGTTATCTCAGCTTTCGGAAATAGCTACGATAAAGGGTGGTTACCCTTTCAGAGGGAAAATCCCTGAAATAAAAGGTGGGAATTCCTATGCGGTACAAATTAAAAATATAAATGAGTTTGATGAAATTCAATGGAATAAGCTTCTCAGTACTAATTTATCGGGCCGTAAATCTCCAGACTGGCTAGAAAAAGGAGATGTTTTGTTTGCTGCAAGGGGGCAACGGAATGTCGCTGCTTATGTAGACGAGGTTAAAGAACGAACCGTCTGTGGCCCACACTTTTTCCATATTAAAATCAAACAAAATGTCCGTATATTGCCAGAATTCTTAGCTTGGCAACTTAATCAGGCGCCTGCGCAAAAATATATTACTCAATCAGCAGAAGGAAGCCTTCAATTAAGCATTAGGCGTGGTGCGTTAGAGAAAGCGCCTATCGTCATACCTTGTTTAAAAGAACAGCAAACCGTTGTTGAGCTATATAAAAAAGCAAAGCAAGAGAAAAAAGTGTTAACGGCGCTAATTAAAAATACTGCTCAGCAAATGCAAGGTATAGCGCAGAAAATTTTAGTCAGCGATCAGCAAGAACAATGTTAAGAGTTATAAAAGGAAAAGCAAATGAACTCACTTAATCAAGACAAAAACTTAATTAACCAAGATGACATTAACAAAGCCGTCTGGTCTGCCTGCGATACCTTTAGAGGTGTTATTAGCTCGGATACCTACAAAGACTTCATCTTAACGATGCTGTTTTTAAAGTACATTTCCGATGTTTATAAAGACGAACATGGAAAGCTAGTCGAGCAATATGGTGACAACCCAGCTCTTATCAATGCCATGATGGCAAAACAACGTTTCGTGCTGCCGGATGGCGCAAGCTTTTGGGACTTGTATGAATCCAGACATCAGCCTGGTAATGGTGAGCGTATTGATCAAGCATTGCATACCATTGAAGAATCAAATGGCTCCAAATTAAGAAACGTGTTCCAAGACATTAGCTTCAATACCGACAAGTTAGGCCCTGAAAAACAAAAAAACGATTTATTACGCCACTTATTAGAAGACTTCGGTAAGGATATTCTAAATTTAAGCCCTAGCCGCATTGGCAAACTCGATATTATTGGTAACGCCTACGAGTACCTTATTAAGCATTTTGCAGCTGGTAGCGGGAAAACCGCTGGAGAATTTTACACTCCACCCGAAGTTTCAGACCTACTCGCGACCATTTTAGAGCCTCAGGAAGGTGATCAAATATGTGACCCGGCTTGTGGCTCAGGATCCTTACTGATGAAATGTGGCGCAACGATACGTCAAAACTCGGGCTCAAAAAAATACGCACTGTTTGGTCAAGAAGCCATTGGCTCAACTTGGGCGTTAGCCAAAATGAACATGTTTCTACACGGTGAAGATAACCATCGCATTGAATGGGGCGACACCATTCGTAACCCCTTACTAAAAGATAAAAACGGCACCGGCTTGTTGCATTTTGATGTAGTCACCGCCAACCCACCCTTCTCGCTTGATAAATGGGGACACGAAGATGCAGCTAACGACCCTTATGGCCGTTTCCGCCGTGGTGTGCCGCCAAAAACAAAAGGGGACTATGCGTTTATCAGCCACATGATAGAAACCTTAAAGCCTGATACTGGGCGCATGGGTGTTGTTGTGCCACATGGGGTGCTATTTCGAGGATCAAGTGAGGGTAAAATACGCAAACAGCTGATAGAAGAAAACCTGCTCGATACTGTTATAGGCCTTCCTGAAAAACTCTTCTTTGGGACCGGCATACCCGCTGCCATACTCATCTTTAAAAAACAAAAAACAGATGACAAGGTGCTGTTTATTGATGCCAGCCGGGAATTCGAAACAGGGAAAAATCAAAACCAGCTCACGCCAGAGAATATTCAGAAGATTATCAACACGTATAAAGCACGTGAAACGACGGACAAATATTCCTATCTCGCCAACTCAGAAGAAATTGCTGAAAATGACTTTAATCTCAATATACCCCGTTATGTAGACACCTTTGAAGAGGAAGAGGAAATTGACTTAATGGTCGTGCGAACAGAGCGGCTAGCACTACAAAAGCAATTAAAAAACCTTGAAGTGGAAATGGAAGGCTATTTGAAGGAGCTAGGTTATGGTGCCTGATGGGTGGGAGCATGTTCGCCTAGACAGCATTGCTAAAACAGTAACTAGTGGGTCTCGCGACTGGGCGAAATACTATTCTGAAAGAGGTAGCAAGTTCATTCGTATGACGAACTTAACTCGCGATGGAATTTATTTAAAGCTTGATGATCTTAAGTACGTAGATGTTAAAAGTAATTCATCTGATGGTAAAAGAACCTCTTTAAAAGCAGGTGATTTACTTATATCAATAACTGCTGAGCTGGGAAAAATAGGTTGGGTCCCCGAAGGGCTTGGCGTGGCCTATATTAACCAACATACCGCCTTGGTCAGGTTAAAAGAAAACAAGTCTGATTCAAAGTTTATTGCGTACCTTCTCTCATCAAAAATGATGAACCATAAAATAAACAGACTTAATGATTCAGGAGCTAAGGCAGGGTTAAATCTTACAACAATTCGTTCCATCCCCTTTGAGTTACCCCCGCTCCCAGAACAACAAAAAATCGCTCAAACCCTATCCACATGGGATAAAGTCATTAGCACCACCGAACGCCTAATCGACAACAGCAAACAACAGAAAAAGGCTTTAGTGCAGCAGTTACTTACGGGTAAAAAACGCCTGTTGGATGTGGCGGGGAACCCTTTTGAGGATGGGTGGAAAGAGGTCAAGTTGTCTGAAATAGCTCATATTACAATGGGCTCTTCTCCAAGGTCAGTTGCGTACAATGAAGTCAATGATGGGCTGCCATTACTTCAAGGTAATGCAGACATTAAAAACAGGAAATCTGCTCCGAGAATACATACCTCAGAAATAACAAAAGAGTGTTGTATTGGGGACATTCTGCTTAGTGTTCGTGCACCTGTTGGCACGGTAGCAATATCTTTTCATAATGCTTGTATTGGACGAGGAATTGCAGCCATTAAGTCTAGGGCTAACCATTGTCAGAATTTTTTGTATCAGTGGCTCCTAGCATTTGAGGCAAAATGGGAGCGATATTCTCAGGGTAGTACCTTTGAGGCAGTAAATAGTAATGACATTAAGTCACTACGCATCAAAATTCCCGGTGAAGCAGAGCAACAAAAAATCACATCAGTACTAACCAACGCTGACAACGAAATAGAGCTACTTGAGCAACAACTCGCTGACCTAAAACAAGAGAAAAAAGCCTTAATGCAACAGCTGTTGACGGGTAAACGCCGCGTAAAAATTAAAATAGAGGCAGCCTGATGGATAAAAATATTTCACTGACACTTAGAGATAAGCTAGGTAAAACATTCGATTTTGAGACGCTTAAACAACTCCAGCATTTTGTTAAAAGTGAATTAACCTTTTGGAGGGCCCATCAGGTAGCTCATGCTAACGCGCAAGGGCAGCTAGGTACGTTTCTAAGTGCAGCCAATTATTTTCAGCAAATAGAAGATTTGGTTTCAGGCTGGAAAGTAAGTTTGGATTCTTGGGATGAAAATACACTGCAAGCAAATATTGATCAGCACATTTCTAGGCAATTGGCGGGGCAACTGGCAGGGCACTGGCTATGGAAAGGGTATCCATTTATAGAGCCTTGGTTTTCCGTTGCCGACAAATTTGGCTTTAATGCGGCAGAGAGTTTTATTGAATCATTTTCCAACAATGGCCAGCTGACAAACCTTAATACCAAAGATCGCTTGAAAGGAGCTCTGCTAGCTTATGAGTTTGATCTTCAAGACGAAACCACACTTACTCGTCGCCGTAATGCAGAAAAGAAATCCATCGCTAAGGTGCGTGCTGATTTAATTTCTGCAAAGGATCTTTTATTTAAAGATGTTGCAGATTTTCAGAGCGAGTTTCATGAATGGGGTGAATCATATCGTAATCAATCAGAAAGGTTGTACGAAGTTCATAAAAAGCTGGGAAAAAGACAGTCTTTAAGGCAAGACAAACACTTCAATGAACTCCATGAGGCATGGAGCCGGAAAATAACTGACTTAGAAGAAACTTATAGGGAAAAGTTGCGCTTGGAAGCGCCTGCAACGTATTGGCAAGGGAAGGCTGAAAATAATTTTTGGCAAGGAATCGTGTGGACGATTCTTTTGGTGTTGGTACTTGTTTCTGGTTTGGCGGGGTTTGGCTATTTGTTTAAGCTGTGGGTTGAAAGTAAAGCTCTTCCTGTTCAACTGCATAGCTTGCAAGGCATTGCCTTATTTATCACCATACTTTCTTCATATGCTTTTATGATTAAAACCTTTGCAAGGCTTGCTTTTAGCGCTTTTCATTTGCAGCGTGATGCTGAAGAGCGGGAGCAACTAACGCATGTTTATTTGGCGCTTTCTCATGATGGGGAAATTGATTCAGAAGCCAAGAATATTGTTTTGCAAGCGCTGTTTAGTAGAGCTGATACGGGGTTATTAAGTGGAGACTCTAGTCCAACAATGCCAGGTCTACATGAGCTCGTCAAAGCAACCTCATCAAAATAAACCACACTGGAGATTAAAAATGACAAAACGAGATACACACAGAGTAATGCCTCACCAAGATGGTGGATGGCAAGTAAAGAGAGATGGGGATCAAAAAGCAAGTCATCTCACCTTGACTAAAAAAGAAGCCGAACAATTAGGGCGATCAATTAGCCGTAACCAAGAAACTGAGCTGCAAATACATGGCAAGGACATGAAAATTCAGCGTTCAGATAGTCACGGGAATGACCCTTTTCCACCTAAGGGGTAACTGTATTACATGTACAACCTTACCGAAGAGCTCACTTTTGATGACAGAGATGAATATAACCGTAAACCCATCGCTGAAAAGGTAATAAATCTTCTTGCCTCAAATATTCCAGTTTCGCCGATGGTCATTGATGGTGGCTGGGGTACAGGTAAAACAGAGTTTTGTCTTAAACTCATTAACCTTATAAAAAGTGAGGGTGCGCCCTTCACTCCTATCTACATCGATGCATTTCAAGCTGACCATGCTGATGAACCTTTAATGACTCTGTTGGCATCCATTTTAAGATTAATGGATGATGATAAAAAGCGTGACAAGCTCATAGAAAAGGCTCTTCCAGCTATACGGTTTGGCGTGAAAACAACGCTTAAAGCGGGGGTTGGCTGGGTCTTGAAGCAAGATGTTGCGGGCTTGGCGGAAGGCTTTGAAAGTGAGGTAAAGAAAGCAGGTGATGAGGCGATTAATCATGCTGTGGAGGCATTATTAAAAGACCATGTAAATGCTAATGGAAGTATTGAGCTGTTAAAAACGGCTTTAACCGAGCTTGCAGAAAAGAGCCCGATCGTTATTTTTATTGATGAGCTTGATCGCTGTCGTCCTGATTTCGCCGTCGCAATGCTAGAGAGCATTAAACATATCTTTGATGTTGAGGGTGTGGAGTTTGTTTTGATTACTAATACAGCCCAATTGCGAGCATCAATTAATCACTGTTACGGGCCAACAGTTGACGCCCAACGTTATCTTGATAAATTTATTGGTTTTAGCTTTACGTTACCCGTGAGTTTTTCGGCAAATGGCCACAATGAGGAGTCTTCATCCAAAGTCCACTTTTCTAATTTAATTAATAAAAGTGAATTTTTATCTGACTCTGCATTAGCTAATAATGGTTATGCCATCAGAGGTTTTGCGGATGAATTATTAAAAATAAACCGACTGTCGTTGCGTGAAGCTGAAACGTTTACACATTACTTGGAGGTTTATCAGGTTCTAACTGATAAAAGGGGTTTAGATTCCCGTATTAATTTCGGTCATGGCCTTCTCCGCGTGTTTGGGGTATTTCTCTTCTGTTTTTGCCCAGAAATACATTCTCAACTTTCAGAAGACGAGATTGACGCAAGAGCAATCACATCTGTTTTAGGACAAAAAGAATACCCTTATATTGCTGATGGTAGGCCAGAGCATATTGATGCTATATCTGCGATGATTTGGATGGTTGATAATACTTCTAAGAAAGAGTTTCCGTTGCAAGATGACGAAGTAACTAAGGAATGGGAGATTGTACTTAATGATTATTTTTCAGGACAATTTTATTGTCACTCGGATAGCAGAATTAAGATATTAACGGATGTTATTCAAATACTTAAATTGGGGCAATAGGTAAGTTGTGATTATATTTTCCGCCTCTAATGCCTTAACAAAGTGGCTGAAGATTGAACTGCCACGTTTACCAAGCCTCGATGGTAAGCGAATTGGCACTCAACCTTTGGTAACCGATTCAGAAATAATTTCTTGGCAGTGCCATGTGGTACAGAATAATTATCGGCATGGCGGATATACGGTGATAGCGGTTGAAGCCTATAGCCGTTTTACAATATTGATTCCTTTTGATTTGGCACCCACACAGATGGAGCTTCAGGAACAGCTTTGTGAACGCTGGGCAATGATGTTGGTTTCACTGATGGTGAAACATGGAGAGATTGGTCGTGATCAAATACCAGTTATTTTTTCTAAATTCCGCCAGAAGGTGGTAAATATTCAGTGGTGGCGCAATACCGATTTAAGTGTGAATGGTCATGTGAGTGATGCCGAGCAGTGGGTAAAACAAACTGTTAATGATCGGAGAATTGACGCTTTATCTGAGGATGAGGCGTTTGATCTAGCAATGTATATCAACCAGTTTTTTAAGCGGGCAAAAGATAGCCAAGGGAAAAAGCAGCGCTTTTATCCCGTTCCCCGTTTTGTAGAAGATGGCTTGCACCGATTTGCTTGTGATCTTTTTGATGAAGGGAGTTCGGTAAGCCTCTATTCAGCTAACAAACACGCTGTTACAGAGGAAGGTAATGTTGTTTCATTGGCTGATTACCGTACAAAGCATATGAAGCAATGAGAGCTAATCAAATGACTGACTTTAAGGACACAGCACATGTGTGAAACATCTAAAACACTTAAATTATGTACTTGTAGCGACAAAATAGATAAATCAAAACCCTATTGGACGTTGGCACGAAAAACAATTAAGCAGCCTAATGTTGAAGTTATTATGGGGATGTGTACGCGATCGGAGTTATATTTTAATCGTGACTTTGTTCAAACTGAAGAGTGGCTGTTAAGTCAGATCAACCACCACCAGTGCTTCGATTTTAACTATGAACCTTTTCAAGAAGATAAATTAACTATCCATTTGAGTGATTATAAATTTGGATTTTTATATTCGGTACAAGAACGATCTTGGGAAGCTATTGACTTAGACGCCACATATTTAGAAAAAATCAAAAGAAGTGTGCAAGCTAAAGGTTATGTTGAATAAGAAAACTATGCCTCGTGATATGAGTTTATTGGAGTGTATAGACAACCAAATAAGTTTATCTATTGTTGACGAAATGTATAGCAAGAGCCATAATCACCTCAACATAACCGTCACGCTTAGTACCCTTTGGGGTGTCGCGCAACCTTGGCGGTTTTTCTTTGCCTGTCGAAAAGTTGCTGGTGGGCACCGTGCCTAAGCAGCTTTATCGTAAACCGGCCTTAAGTTTTGCCGAACAAATTTCACACCTTGAATCGAGTGGCATGGAGTTCTTTGACAAAGAGCAGGCTTTAAAAGAGCTTTCGTCCATTAGTTATTATCGCTTAAGCGGTTATTGGTACCCCTTTCGGATAAGGAATAATTTGGGGCATGTTACCAATAGCTTTGAATTGAAGACCAACTTTAATTCGGTAATTACTCTTTATGAGCTTGATCGTAAATTACGAGGACTTGTTCTCGATGCTATTGAGCGTGTGGAGGTTGCAGTTAGAACACAGTTTACTTATCACGTTGGTCATCAATATGGTGCTTTTGGGCATACTCAAGCTGTTAATTTCCACCCTAAGTTTAAACACCAAAGGTGGCTGCAAAAATTAGAAGAAGAGACTCAACGTTCCAGTGATGATTTTATCCGGCATTATGCCGAGAAGTATGAAGGATTCCCGACTCTTCCGATTTGGATGCTGACAGAGGTGATGTCTTTAGGGGCGTTATCTTTTGGCTACAACGGCTTGTTAAACGATCGAAAGAAAGGTGTCGAAGATAAAAAGGCCGTTTCTCAACACTTCAATGTTCATCATAAAAAGCTTGGGGACTGGCTACACATTTTAACTTACATAAGAAACATTTGTGCTCATCACAGCCGGTTGTGGAATAGAGAGCTGGCAATTAGACCGGATAAGAATAACGCACGGGAATGGCGCCCCCCGTTAACACCAAGGAATGACCGTGTTTTTTATATTCTGCTGATGTTGCGCCATTTATTACGCGCTACAGGTAATGGTGATGACTGGGCGGTTGAAGTAAACCAATTACTAGAACAAATTTCTGATAATACTCGTTGGCGTGCAGCAATGGGTTTGCCTGAAGACTGGAGAGAACACCCGATATGGAAATAAAAACAAACAGCGTTGCTAATTTTAAAGAAGAGTTTAGCGCGAAGATTCCGGCGTTGGGCTTACTTTCAACTTTGGGTTATGTCTTTCTCCCTCCTAGCGAGTGCGACGCCTTACGAGGCTCCAGTAGCCAAGTGATATTGTTACCTGTCCTGCGTGATTTTTTGGCCCAACAGACATTTCCTTTCGGGGGTAAGCAGCATTCATTGTCTAAAGAAGCGATCGACAAAATATCCCATGAACTTAGCCCTGCTATGAACGAAGGGTTAAGGGGTGCAAACGAGAAGCTCTATAACGCGATGATGTACGGTGTGAGCGTTACGGAGTTTATTGATGGCAAAAAAGCCTCCCCAACTATTCAGCTAATTGATTGGCATACGATTGAGAATAACCAGTTCCATTTTACGGAAGAAATGGTTGTTCAAAATAGTGAAATGACGGGCAATCGTATTCCCGATATTGTCTGTTTTGTAAACGGCCTACCTTGGGTTGTGATTGAGGCTAAACGTCCCGATTCAAATCATGAAAATAGGTCAACAGTTTCGGAAGCTATCTCGCAACAAATTCGTAATCAGGGCCAAACTGAAATTCCACACCTGTTTGCTTATAGCCAACTGCTTTTGGCAATTAATGGACACGATGGATTATATGCAACATGCGGAACACCTGATAAGTTTTGGGCTACATGGAAGGAAGAGGAGATTATTGAGGCAGAGTTTATACGGCTTAAAAATAACCGTTTAAATAACCCTCAATTGAAGGCTATTTTTGATCACCGGCCTGATGCTGCAAAAGAAGAATACTTATCTTTAATAGAAGGAGGCGAACTGGCGGTTACAGACCAGGATCGATTGCTTATTAGCCTACTTCGCCCTGATCGACTTTTAGAGATGGCACGTTTGTATACTTTATTTGATAAAAAAGTCGGCAAAATTGTTGCTCGCTACCAGCAAGTGTTCGGCATTAAAGAACTGGTTAAACGTATCAGTTGTTTTGAGGAAACTGGTGCTCGTCAGGGAGCGCGTAAGGGCGGCGTTATTTGGCATACCACCGGTAGCGGAAAATCTTTCACAATGGTCTTTTTATCTAAGGCTTTAATCTGGCTTGAAGAGCTGGCTCAGTGCCGAGTCATTCTTGTCACTGATCGAGTTGACTTAGAAGAGCAGTTAAGCCGCACATTCGCTAGTGGCGGTGTATTAAGCGCTCGTGATAAAAAAGATGCGATGGCGACATCTGGACGGCGTTTAGCAGAACAAATTGGTCATGGTAATGAGCGCGTTATTTTCTCCATCATCAATAAATTTGGCTCTGCAATAAAGCAAAAGAATTGCTTTAACGACAGCCCAAATATCATCGTGTTAGTTGATGAGGGGCACCGTAGCCAAAATGGTGAAAACAATATACGCATGCTTCAAACACTACCTAAAGCTGCTTTTGTTGCCTTTACTGGAACGCCTCTTCTCAAAGAGGATAAAACTGAGAATAAATTTGGAAAGATTATTCATTCGTACACCATGCAGCAAGCGGTGCAAGACAAAACCGTTACGCCATTGCTCTATGAGGAACGTATCCCTGAGCTGAACGTTAATGATGCAGCCATTGATGCTTGGTTTGATCGAATGACCGATAAGCTTACTGAGCAACAAAAAACGGATTTAAAGAAGAAATTCTCACAAAAAGGCCAGATTTATCAAACCGAGGGACGCATTGAACTGATTGCACATGACATATCTGATCACTTTCAAAACTTTAAACAGTTGCATCTAAAAGGCCAGCTAGCTTGTGATTCTAAGGCCTCTGCTATCCGCTATAAAAACGCATTGGATAAGATTGGCGAAATCTCCTCTGTTGTTGCCATGTCTGCGCCTGACTCACGCGAGGGGCATGAGGCTGTTGATGAAGACAGTAAGGATATTGTTCAAAACTGGTGGAAAGAAAACATTGGGAAAATGGATGAAAAGGTCTACACAAAGCAGATCATCGAAGATTTCGGTCGTGATGATGGCCCCGATCTTATGATTGTTGTGGATAAGCTTTTAACAGGGTTCGACGAGCCTAAAAACAGTGTTCTGTACATTGACAAACCACTTAAAGAGCACAATCTTATCCAAGCCATTGCGCGTGTGAATCGACTACACAGTAAAAAACAATTCGGGTTCCTTATAGATTACAGAGGCATTCTAAAAGAGCTAGATTCAACGATTGAAAAATATCAGGACTTAGCTGAACGCACACAAGGTGGATTTGATATTGATGACCTTAAAGGTCTTTACCACCAAATGGATACTGAGTACAAAAAACTACCGGTACTCTATAAGGCTTTATGGGATATTTTTTCTGATGTTAATAATAAGCAAGACTCTGCTGCTCTACGCCAAACACTGTCGCCTAAAATTGAAGATACTAAAGGTCAACTAGTAGATACCAACCTAAAGAAACGCGATGACTTTTATGCGGCGCTAACGGCCTTTTCAAATTGCATGAAAGTGGCTCTGCAATCTGCGACTTATTTTGATGACAAAAGCTTTGACGGCTCTCGGCAACATTATAAAGAAAGTCTTAAAATGTTTATTGGCTTGCGCAAACAGGTCCGTGAAGATGCCAATGAGACCATTGATTACGATCAATACGCGGATGACGTCCGTTATTTACTTGATAAACATATCGGTGGTATTGAAATCAAAGAATCTGCTGGCTCGTACTTAGTTGGAAACCTAGGTAAAGACGTAAAACCTAGTGATATGACCGATGATGAAGCGAGAAACCAAACCGACAAAATCACAGGCCGTATCACTAAAATGATCAAGCAGGATTTAGCTGATGACCCATACGCTCAAGAGTATTTTTCGAAGCTATTGAAAAAAGCTATTGCCGACACAAGGGCCATGTTTGATGCGCCTGTAAAGCAATACATTTTATTTGCTGATTTCGAACAGGACGTTAAAGAACGGAAAATAGAAGGAATACCTAACGAGCTGACGAATAACAAATATGCTCAAGCTTACTTTGGTTTATTCAAGCACCTATTCGACAACCACCTTCTTAATAACAGCGACCTCAGTGATAACAAACTTACGCAATATGCAGTCGACATTGATAATGTTGTTAAAACAGCTGTCGCTGAGTATTCAATAAATCCGAGTGAAATTGAAAACAAAATAAGCATGCAGCTATTGCCCATGCTGTTTTCTGATTTAGGCCTTCAAAATGCGGAACTTCTTATTCAAGAAGTCATAAAAATCACGAACCTAGGTCTTTCTAGGTCGTGAGTTCTATTAGAAAGGAAGCTTTTGAACATGGTCGCCTCATATATGGTAATCAAGTCATTCATTATGATGTTATTCGTAAAAACAGCGTTTTAAACTCACACGGCAAGGCTACGAAAAAACAGATAGCCATTAAAGTGCATCCAGACAGAAGAGTGATTGCGACAGTGCCAGAAAATACCAGCAAGGAAGCTATACAAGAAGCAGTAAATAAGCGAGCCAAATGGATATGGAAACATATGACGGCTTTTTCTTCTTTGAAAGAACACGTATTACCCAAGCAATACGTCAGCGGCGAATCCCAGTTCTACTTAGGGCGACGCTACATGTTGAAAGTAATTATTGAAGCTCAAGTTGCGCCTAGCGTAAAACTTCTTCGTGGCAAGCTCGTCATATCACTCAATGACAATCAAAGCGGCAATACATCAATGGTAAAAGCCTTGATTGATAAATGGTATGTCGATCGCGCCAGGCTCATCTTCCATGAGCGCTTACAATTAATGCTAGCTAAGGCCACTTGGGTAATAAAGCAGCCCAGCTTCAAAGTCATGTCCATGAAGAAACAATGGGGGAGTTGCTCGGCCAAAGGAAATTTGGTTTTAAACGCTCATTTGGTTAAAGCGCCTAAAGAATGTATAGACTACGTGATACTGCATGAGCTCTGCCACATAGCTGAACATAACCATAGCGATAAGTTTTGGCGTTTGCTAAATGAAGTAATGCCTGGTTGGAAAGAAAAAAAATTCAAGTTAGATGAAATGGCAGAGGTGTATTTGAATGGGTAATTGCGAAAAAGAATTGTATGTTGTTTGCGATAAAGAAGATGAGTCAGAGGTAGAAAAAGCACTGATGGAGCAGTACTGGACGATTGACCCAAAGAATGAAAAAAAGTTTCTTTACAGTATTCGTGATATAGAAAAACGATTAGAGGTGCCCAAGAGTACTTTGTTGGTATTGGCAAGACATAATTATCGAGTAACTGGAAGTCACCCAAGATTTACTTGTATTGTTTGTAAAGAGAGGCTTTTTGTTAAAAACAGAGGGAGTTACCGGAAAGCTTTCGCTAAGCCAAAATGTGAGAAATGTCTGGCCTTAGAGAAGGCTAAGAAAATCAGAGAAGAGGAGTTGAGATTAGCTGAGTCTGCCAGGCTTAAGGAAGAGGAATTAGCCGAGCGTTCAAGGATAATAAAAGCCTTTGAGAAAGAGTTTTTACAATCGGATTATTCAATAAATGACCTTAGCTACATTGAAGCTGTGTTTGTTTTTTTATGGTTGTCAGATAAAGAGCTTTCATCAGAAGAGGTGCAGCTAATATCGAAACGTACGTTTGAGCTAGTGACCGGTGTTGTTGAACTGGATGAATTAATTATTCGAAGTTTGGTGAGTAAAGGCTTTATTTTAGAAATAGGTGAAGAGCGCATGTTAGAGCTTAGGAATAGTGGTGTTTTATATTCCTTGGATATTAATTATGGGCATTATCTGAAAATATGCAGAGAATATTTGAATATGCACGACTTTTGTTCTGGGCTATATGAAAAGTTTTGTTCGCGTAGTGTTACGTTAAATGATATTGATGAGATTAGGTCATCTGTAGAATTAATTAGGATAAGTAACTTATATGGTGTTGTTAGTTGGCTAGAGAGTGAGCATAGAATTGAGATCAGAAAAAATACTAAATTAGATGGATTGCTTAAAAACCTATCTTGTAGATTTTCGTTACTACAATGCACACAGATCATGTTTTGGAAGGCGAAGGAAGTGGCTGCGTACATTCATTCTAAAAGACCTGATTATTATGCTGTTCCTAATTTGTTCACGAGCTTTATAGATAGCCACTTAATAAAGTTTGATGCATATAACTGGGAGCAAAAATATACTAAGATGCCGAAATATACTGAAACTACAGCTTTTGAGGCATTAGTTTGTGATCAATTTTTCGAAACAGAATATAACTGGTTTCAGTTAACCACAGGAGAAGTGCTTTCTAGATGGGTTGGGTCTTTAAATGTATTGGAAGAGAGCTGCGATTCGAAATAAGAATAACAGGTACTAAACAAAGGCTTTCTTCATTGTTTTCAATGAAGAAAGCCGTGTTAGCTATGGCATTTTTCGAATATTTAAACAAATGCTTTTGTGCCAAATATGCTGGGGCCAGAAGAATGAGTTGTTATTTAGAAACTCTGAGATACCCTTAAGTTTTTTTGATGGATCTAAGCCAATGGGTATGAAAAAGCGGTAATTTATTAGTTCATGCTCCATATTCCCCATGTTGTCTTGTTGACTATAGACATTAAAGGCGCATTTGTTTTTATGGGGCCCGTCTTCATAGGTGCTAAATAGCATTAAACGAACAATGTCTTGACCGCAGAGCAACCAGGCATCATCTAGCTCTTCGAAAAAACTCTCATTAATATCATCGGCATCTTTAGCATCAAACGCAAAAACCACCTCGTTGTCGAAAATTGATTGAGTTCTCGTGGTGAGGTGTGAATTATGTTGCTCGAACTTAGACAAATATTCGATGGGTAAGGGAGGTGCCCAGCCAAGTTCCATTAGCTGAGATTTTTTGTAGCACCAATTGAAGTGGCGGTAGTTTTGATAACCAGCTTTTATAGCTTCTTGCTCATGAGCTGCTGATAGCTTTATTTCGGGGTGTTTTTGTACTGTTTTTTTTGCTGTTTTTTTAAGTGTGTCTACAGCTGATTTTGTGGTGTAAATATATTGCATCTTAATTCTCCGTCAAAGCCTAAAACGCGCCCACTACGCTGTCAGGCAAGACAACGATTAAGATAAAGTTAGATAAGGATTCTCTCAGCGTACTAAGTTTGCCAATGTGGGCTGGCAGGCTTGAACAAAAGCCTGTTAGAAGTATAGGGGCATTGCTTATAAGCCGTCAAGACATAAATCTTTGATGGTTGCTCGATAGTAATGTGACTTATTGGGCTAAAATAATTAGGAATAAAAAAGGAATTTAAAGAGCCTACTTAGGTGAGTGATGAAAATATTTATACGGGTGATAATTGGGTTGGTTGTTTTAAGTGGTGTGTTTACTTTGTTTTCTTCAAAGGAGCAGCAGTCGCAAATATTTCGAAAGCTAGGTTTGCTATCAGAGCAATCAGTTGATGTGCAAGTAGAAGTGCCTCAGCGTCGAATACCAAATGCAGTGAAAAAACCAACGAATAACAGCTGCGCTAAGGTGGCTAGTGTGTCGCTTAATAATCAGCGTATTGTTTATGAATGGCTGGATTTAAATGGGCAAAAACAAATAAGTGATAGACGTCCAAAACGTAACTATAGGCAGTTGCGAATTCAAAAGGTTCTAATAAACAAACCATTTATATTGTCAGTTGATAGTGTTAAGGCGCAACTACCAGCTTTTACTGCCGATCACGTATCAGCAGGTATAAATAAAATTTATAAGGGGTTAATAAAGGCAATTAAAGTCAGGCAGGTAAGGCCCGCGCACATAAAAATAAAGTTTATTAGTAGCAAAAGTCAGTTTCATGAGTATCGAATTAAGGTGGCGCCCGATACTAATAATAAAACCACTGGCTTCTACTCAAGTCGCATTAATGAGTCTGTGATCTGGGCGACAGGTGATAAAAGTCATATTACGCGAATTGCTCTACACGAAGCAACTCATGCCTTAATTGCTGTGATGTTTGGTGGAGCTCCAACTTGGTTGGATGAAGGGTTGGCGAGTTTTTTTGAGAAAACAGTTATAACTGGCAATGATGTATATTCGTATGAGTTGATAGATGAGCATTTAGAGCTTTTGGGGAAATCAAGACTACCTTCGTTAACAAGTCACTTTATGCAAACTCATCAGCAGTGGCATGATGAGTCTAAAAGTGACCTGAATTACGCGATAGATTGGTCGTTGATTTTTTATATGATGAGCTCGCATGGTGAGCGTAACCTATTAAGGTTGATGTTGGATAATGTGGCTGAAATGAATTGTCAAAATTTTGATGCGGTGCAATTTATAGATCGAAACTATGCGGGTGGGCTTCGACGTTTTGAGATTGGTTGGCATCAATGGATTCAAGCAGCAAGAAAAAATACGACCATGACAATTCATGGTCTGTAATGGGTGAGTTAAAAGGGTCTATTACCTCAGAGGTAGTTGCCTAAAATAGGTAACTATTGAAAATCATATTGATTGCATAGTATAGTTTATAGTATTAATACTATTTATAACTAGATGTTATTATTAGATTATTTTAATAATAGTATTTATTCAGGGGTTCTTTATTAATTTCAGCATTTTCAGAGCGATCACCCTCGGCGGCTGCGGCTGATAAAGCTGCGACAACGCTGCGACGCTTTAGCCACAAATCCTTTTCTTCGGCTTGTAAGCGTTCAAAGCCTTTTTTGGTAATATAGGCAGATTTCGGTGGTGAAGGAGGTCGATAACGACTCATATATTAGTGTAAGCTAGTTAGTTTTTGAATTAGATTATAAGGCAAAATATGTTGCAGATATCAACCCGTGAGGGCGAACGCCCTGAAACGACTAATACTAATCCGCATGAGCAATTAACGCAAAACCCAAGTGTTGAATGCCATCAATTATTTAAAGAGAAATTATTTCATTTTGATAAGGTGAGTCGTCGTCCGAGTATTATTTCTGTGCCCGGTGCTGAAGCGCTATGGCTAGAAGAAGGTGAGCCATGTAATTGTACGAATGGGTTTATGATCGAGCGAGAATTTGCACATATTCATCCGGCGTATGATGGTAGTCTACATATGGCGCTATCCGAAGAAGATTTTAAAACAGTGATTGATAAACAATGGGGTGAACGACACCCATTAGCAGGTAAGGGGCCTATTCCAGAAACCATAGCGCTCGTTTATGCGCCAAGAGATATAGAAGAAATAGATACCGTCATGAAGATCGTAAATGCGTCATTGAAGAACGCTAAAACAACAAAGGGGACAGCATTATGAATCAAAAACCATTAGATATGAGCGCTATTATCGAAGAAAACCCGCTAGGTAAATTTCAGCAATTAGTGATGCTTTTTTGTGCCTTGATCATTATTTTTGATGGTTTTGACGTGTTAGCCATCGCGTTTGCTGCGCCAGACCTTAGTAAGGCGTTAGAGATAGCTAACAGCGACTTGGGTTATGTCTTTGCGGCAGGGTTGTTTGGTATGATGTTGGGGGCATTAATATTAGGCCCGGTTGGTGATAAGTTTGGCCGTCGTAATGCGGTTATTTCCAGCGTTTGTATGTTTGGTTTGTGTACCTTGTTGACGGGTTTTATAGAAACCTATAACGAACTTGTATTGTTGCGTTTCCTCACCGGTCTTGGGCTTGGTGGTGCTTTGCCAAATGCTATGGCATTGATGACTGAATATGTATCAACACGGTATAGAAACATTGCCATAGCAGTGATATTTCTGGGTATGCCGATTGGTGGTATAAGCGGCGGAATAATTGCTTCAGAAATTATTCCGGCTTATGGTTGGGCGTCATTGTTCTACGTAGGTGGAGTTTTGCCCCTGCTATTGGTGCCCGTGTTAATTCTATATTTACCTGAGTCACCTCGGTTTTTAGTGGAGCATGATAACGATAATGATAAGTTGCTTTGTAAGATTGCCCAAAAAATAGAGAGTAGGCGAGAGGTTCCATCTAACAGCGTGTTTTATCATCACCCAGTGGAAAAGCACTTTCCTGTTAAGGCGTTATTTATGGAAAGAAGGCAGGCAGACACCTTGTTAATATGGGTGGTCTTTTTCTTTAATTTACTGGTGGCTTATTTCCTATATAGCTGGATTCCAACGCTACTGGTTGAGGCGGGCTATCAGCTAAGTGAAGCTACAAAAACAGTCATTGTTTTAAATATTGGCGGTGCCATCTCGCCTTTTATTTTAGCTAAATTTATATCTTACTGGGGCTCTAAGAGGGTCTTGGTGGTTTGTTTTGTATTGGCTGGGTTCAGTATGATGGCTGTAGGCCAATTTGGTTCATCGATTAATATGGTGATGATTTTGTCCTTCTTTGCTGGCTTTTTTGTTGTGGGTGGGCAGGTCAGTTTGAATGCACTGAGCAGCTATATGTACCCAACACATATTCGTTCTACTGGGGTAGGTTGGGCCTTAGGCATTGGACGGATCGGGTCTATTGTCGGTCCGTTATTAGCGGGTGCTTTAGTCGCCGCATCGTTTGGTTTAGATGTGAACTTTATTGTGTTTGGTTCGTTCTGTTTTGTCACGGCAACAGCACTTTTCTTTATTAAAAACCACGAAAAAGTGCAAGATAAGTCTTGAAAAAATGTTCATGCCTCCCTATTTAAATACTGTAAACAACTTAAATAGGAGAATTGATATGGCAATTGCAAGATATGAACCATGGAACCTTTTAGGGCGTTATGGAAACGATTTAAGTCGCAGGTTTTCAGATGATGAAGACAGTGTTTCTTCAACATCAACTTGGACACCAGCAGTAGATATTAAAGAAGAAGATGATCGCTTTGTTCTTCACGCTGATGTGCCGGGTGTAGACCCACACGAGATTGATGTGACAATGGAGGATGGCATTTTAACTGTACGAGGTGAACGTTCTAGTGAATCAAAAGAAGAGAAAGATGGCTATAAACGTGTAGAGCGTTTCAATGGTACTTTTTATCGACGCTTTGTATTACCCGATACAACCGATGAAAATAAAGTGAGCGCAAATTATGAAAAAGGTGTTCTTGAATTAATAATTCCAAAGAAGCCGGCGGTATTGCCAAAACGTATAAAGGTTAATGATAAAGATAATTAAATGACATAGTCTTATGTTAACAACGGGGCCTTGGCCCCGTTTTTTTGTCTGAAAGGTTTTACGGTACGATAGGGTCTATAGTGTTGAGGTATAAGAAAAGGACTCTCATGGGTATTAAAAAATTGACATCTCTTACCGATAATGATGTTACTCCGAAGGCTGATTTTGATAAAAGTCGTGCACTCATATCCGCTTCTCGACGACAATTTCTAACGCGTAGTTCAGGATTTATGGTAGCGGGTGCTTTAGCGCCTGATGCCTTATGGGCTGGTAATAAAATTGAAAATTATGTGACTAGCCAGTTTTCATTGAAAGAAAAACTAACACCCTATGAATATGTGACCGGCTACAATAATTTTTATGAATTTGGGACAGCAAAGAGCGACCCAGCATTAAGAGCACATCTATTGAAAACAAAACCTTGGAGCTTAACAATTGAAGGCGAGGTGGCTAAACCAGGAGTTTACAATTTAGAAGATATTCTTAAGCAGCAACAACTCGAAGAGCGTATTTATCGCCTACGATGTGTAGAGGCATGGTCAATGGTGGTGCCATGGATTGGCTTTTCATTAGCTGAATTGATTAGGCAGATGGAACCCACGTCAAAAGCGAAATATGTTGAATTTACAACGCTGTATGATCCTAAGCAAATGCCAGGGCAAAAAAGCCGTATTCTAAAATGGCCATATGTAGAAGGGTTACGAATGGACGAAGCAATGAACCCGCTTTCACTGATGGCCACCGGTTTGTATGGTGAAGAAATGCCCAATCAAAACGGTGCACCGTTGCGCTTAATAGTGCCTTGGAAATATGGTTTTAAGAGTATTAAATCGATCGTCAAAATTAAATTTACAGAACAGATGCCCAAAACATCATGGAATGAATCAGCAAAAAATGAATATGGCTTTTACGCTAATGTTAACCCGGATGTTCCTCATCCAAGATGGAGTCAACGTAGAGAAAGGGTGATTGGCGCGTCATTGTTTACGCCCAAGCGCGATACCGAACTATTCAATGGTTATGGTGAGCACGTGGCTTATTTGTATAAAGGGATGAACCTTCGCCAGTTTTTTTAAAAAAACTATAATTAGAATGCTAAGAAAGAAAGCTTCAAAACAGCAGATAAGGCTATTAAAAACCATAGTTTTTAATACCTGCTTAATTCCATTTTTATTGATTATATGGGATGGGTTTAATGATTTATTAGGCGCTGATCCAATTAAGACCTTGCATGTTAGAACAGGAGATTGGGCGTTAAGGTTTTTATTAATCACCTTGCTAATGTCACCACTACAACGGGCATTTAACGTTTCTTTGCCAATACGTTTTCGACGAATGTTTGGTTTATTTGCGTTCTTTTATGCCAGTTTACACCTGGCTGTTTGGCTGGTTTTAGATCAATCATTAAGGGTTGATCATATGCTAGAGGATATACCAGAAAGCCCGTACATTATGCTGGGCTTGTTGGCCTACTTAATGCTAATACCACTTGCGATAACCTCCACCAAAGGCATGATGCGTCGGTTGGGTAAGCGCTGGGTTGAGTTACATAGAAGCCTTTATTTGATAGCGGTAATGGGTGTTGTACATTTCTTTTGGTTAACAAAACTAGATGATATGGAACCACTAATTTATGCTGTTATGCTTATTATCTTATTGATGCTTCGTTGGCACACACTTAAAAAAATATTAACGTTCAACGGAAAAAGGCCTAACGGTGTCAAATAAATTTGTACCGGCAAAGTGGTTGGGAAACGGGCATATCCAAACGATATGATCGTTTTTTAGAAGGCCGCTAATTTTAAATAGATGGCGAGACGTCTTCACTACACCGGATGATGATTTCTGTGACGTGGTATGGCAATGGAAAAACAAGCCTTGTTATTTTTAATATACGGTTTATAGGAAGCTTTAGTTCGCATTATAATTTCGGCCTGCAACATGCGTTATAACGTCAAGAGTATTCAATAGCGGCTTCAGTTTTAGTGTGTGTCTTTATGATGTAAGACAGAGGTGAATTCACAGGTTTGAGTGGAGTTTAATGTTAGGTTACGCATTTGGTTTTCTCTGAAATAAATCGAATCACCAGCGGTTAATGTATGGCTCAAACTGCCATCAGTTATCTATTGATAAGGAGCCACTTAAAATTAACATGAAAACCTCCGCTGCCCAATAATGAGAAAAATCTATTGAAGCACCTTTAAATAGTGTTTCTTGATAAATTTCAACGCAATTTTGTCTATCAATAGGTGATGAAAATCTACGAATATGAGTGTCAGCTTCATTGCGTAAAATGACCTGCTGATCAGCTGGAAGCACTTCAACTTCATCAGTCTGCTCATTTGATAGCATTGATGCCAAGGTATTTTGAAGTCCCGTTGCGATGCGAGAAGCTACTTCAATGGTTGGGTTAACTTGGCCATTTTCTATTTTACTAATAAGTGAGCTGCTTACTTGAGACTTTTGGGCAAGCATCTGCAACGTTAAGCCCAATCGTTTGCGCTCAAAAATTAGTGTATCCATAAAGTTTCTCTGGGCACTACTCATACTACTCTCCTTAAAATCCGTTTAAGAAAAAAATTAACATTACCTTCTACAATAATACATTTAAATTAATTATTTGACATGCATTAAATTCATGTTCACTATGTTATAACTATTTTTACTTTAATACATAAAAAGAGAATCTATCGTTAGATAGATATTTAAAATAAAGTAGGGCACGGGGAGACGAGTCAAATTAAAAATAAAAAGATAAATTCGGCGGTAAAGTCGCTGAAATTTGGCCTCAATGCGAAAGTAGCGTGTGGTGTAGGCATTCTGATGAGTATTTCGTTAGTGCTGATGGGTGCGAGTGTTTATTTTAACAGTATCCGTGTAGCGGAAATGCCAGCACTGGATTTATTGTTAGAGCAGCAAGAAGACTACTCAGATGAAATTAATAGTGTATTAAAGTATTCAAAGTCGAATCTGTTAACTTTTGCCAATACCGGTTCCATAGAGGCCCTTTTTAGAGCTAATGAACACGATGGTGTTGATCCAGTGACGGGTGACTCTAATGAAGTTTTGGAGAGCCGATTAACTCAACTTATTCATGTTTTTCTTGATAATCACCCTGTTTACCATGGCGTCGTGTTACTAGATAGTGAAGGGGAAGTATTAGTGGGCGCGCATGACTCAACGACCGACACACAAACTACTAATTATGGTTTTTCGCATAAAAGTGAACAGTATCAAGATATTCAGGCCACTCTTAAATTACCTGATGGAGCTGTTTATTATTCAGATATAGAGCGTCATAATGCCAATGAGTTGCCGACATTAATGGGATCAACACCCATTTATATTGATGGAGAGATCAAAGGCATTGTCCTCGTAGAGATTTCGGCTTTACCTCTGTTGAATTCAGCGGTTGCAGAAAGAAGAGACATTGAAACGTATATTGTTGACAATAAAGGTAAGTTATGGGTTAAGCCTAATAATAGTAATGAATCCGACTTTAGCTTTTTGTTAGGCCAAGGTCAAAAAAGCGACTACGCTCTCATCAATAAAGAAAGAAAAAGTGTTTTAGCTGTCAATAGAGTATTTTTTGATAAAAATGACCCGCAACGTTTTTTGAGTGTGGTTCATGAGTTGCCTAAAAGGGTCGTTTTCAAGAATGTAAATGAGGCTCGTGACGCTATGCTGGTTGTTGGGCTATTGATCATATTGGCGAGCATTTTTATTTCATCGAGGTTGGTATCAAGAAGAATTGTAGACCCCATTATTCGATTGGTAGAGGGGAGCCGTTCTGTGGGTAATGGAGATTTTCCGGCTCGTCTTGATGAAAGCATTGTTAAGGATGAATTTAAAGAACTTTATCAGGCTTTTAATAACTATACTGAACGCTCTGAAATTGAGTTAAAAGAGCTAGAAAAAAGGGCAAATTCCAATGAGAAATATTTAGAGAACGTCGTCGTCCATCTAGTGGATGCTTTAATAGTGATTGATGAACTTGGAACGATTGAGTCATGCAACCCCGCGACTACTCATCTGTTTGGCTATAGTGAACATGAGATGTTAGGTAAAAATGTCATCACGCTAATGCCTGAACCTGATAAGTCAGAGTATGAAGCTTATTTTCTTAACTATCTGGAAACAGGTGTTGCAAAAATTATAGGCAAGGGTCGTGAAGTGGTTGGTCAACGAAAAGATGGCTCAGTTTTTCCAATGGAATTGTCTGTTAACGAGTATAGGTTTGAGGAGGAGAAACATTTCATTGGTACTCTGCGTGACATCAGCGCTAGGAAGGCGATGGAGCAGGAAATAAAGCGGACAGATGAACGCTTAATGAAGCAATATAATAGCTATCTATCACTCAGTACTTTTGTTAGAAGGGCCTCGACAAATTTTGAACAGGCTTACAATAAAATTATACAGGAGTGCGCCGAAACGCTTCGGGTCGACTGGGTTGGGCTTTGGCTGTTTAATGACAAGAGGGATACCCTATTATGCCAAAATTATTATAGCAGCGAACAAAAGGCATTCTTTACATTACCTTCGTTACTGGTATCAGAGCATGAATATTATTTTTCTGAACTATTGATGGAAGGAGGGTTACTGGCTAATGATAGAACACCCTTACTGTCTGATTTTCCTAAACAAGATAACCCACCAGCGTCTATTCTTCAGCTCCCTATTAGGAAATATAAAAGTATCTCGGGGGTTTTTAACCTCGTTAACCAAGATGAAACGAGAGTGTTAAGGGCTGATGAAACTCAATATGTTAAGTCCTTGTCAATGTTAGTGGAAGTGTTGCTTGAAGAGGAGAGTCGAAGACGTGTTCGAGAACAATTAAAGGAGAAAAATAAAGAGCTGGAATTAGCCAGTGAGATGAAATCGCAATTTTTGTCAAATATGAGTCATGAACTGAGGACTCCCTTGAACGCCATCATAGGTTTTTCTGAGCTTTTAAAGGACGGAGTACTCGGTCCTTTAACTGATGAACAAGGCCAGTATTCAACAGAAATATTTGATAGTGGCTCACATTTACTTGATTTAATAAATGGTATTTTAGATTTATCAAAAATAGAGGCTGGAAAAGAGCTTTTGGAACTAGATGAGGTGTCTGTGCAGTCGATCTTACAGAACAGCCTGTATATGGTAAGAGACCAGGCTAGTGAGCGAAATATCAGTATTACAGAATCATCAGATGAGGAAATAACGGCTTGCTGGCTTGATGGGCGAAAAACTAAACAAATTTTGATAAACCTACTATCCAATGCCGTAAAGTTCACCCCTGAGGGTGGCAAAATAGCTTTATCAGCGATGATAGATAAAATGCCTAACCTTGAGTTCAAATTTGATGATAGTGAGCTGATCCAGTGTGAAGGTCAGTACCTAAAGCTATCTGTTAGTGATACAGGAATAGGTATTTCTGAAGAAAATATTGATAAGTTATTTCGTCCCTTTGAGCAGATTGACGGTTCTTTAACAAGAGAGTTTGAAGGTACTGGGCTAGGGTTAAGTTTGGTTAAAGCAATGGCCGAACTTCATGGTGGTTTTGTGACAGTTGTCTCAACACCTGGCGAAGGCTCTACTTTTAGTGTTTATTTACCATATAAAGAAGCAGAAGCAGGCAATAAGCCTTTAGTCTTGATTATTGATGATGACCCTAATGCCATTGAACTAACTGACAAGCAACTCAATTCCTTAGGCTATAGGAGCAGATCAGTGAAATCCGCCGAAGAGGCTCTTGTGTGGTTGGGTGAAAATGAACGCCCCACGTGGATTGTTTTAGATGAATTACTACCTGGAATGCAGGGTATGGAGTTTCTTGAGCGTTTGAAAAATGAAAATGAATATGCTGAATATAACGATATTCCCGTTATTGTTATTTCTATTAAAGGTTCTGATGTGGCCCAGCAATATTATCAAAACGGTGCATTTTCAGTGATGGACAAGCCTGTTAGCAAAGAGGGGCTAAAACAAATTATTTTGCAACTTAGTGCTACTTCACAATGATGAATAGTAACGTTAAGAAAATCATAGTTGTTGAAGATAACCCGGTTAATATGCGCTTAGTAACAGATATTTTAAAGCGTGAAAACTACAGGGTTATTCAGGCTGTCAATGCGGAGTTAGGTATTGAGATGGCGTTGCAAGAAAAACCAGACTTGATTCTAATGGATATTCAATTACCTAAGATGGATGGTTTAACGGCGACAACAATATTGAGGTCTAAAGAGTCTTTGCAAGAAACGCTCATTATTGCCTTAACCGCAAATGCTATGAAGGGGGATAAAGCTGAAGTGTTAGCAGCAGGTTGTGATGATTACATAGCTAAACCAATACGCTATAAAACGTTTATCAAAAGGATTGATGAACTGTTAAAAAAAAGATAAAAGTGACGAGATGATTGATACAAAAGGCTCCAAAATACTCATCGTAGACGATGAAAAAAGAAACAGGATGCTACTCAGGAAACTGATGGAAGAAGAGGGGTACATTATCGAGGAGGCGCCTAATGGAAGCATGGCGTTGGCACAGGTCAGTATGTTCTTACCAGATTTGATTTTATTAGATGCCATGATGCCAGAAATGGATGGTTTCGAAGTTGCGACGCAGCTTAAAAGTAATGATAAAACAGAGGGTATTCCGGTGATTATGGTCACTGCTCTTGATGATCAGGCCTCTCGTGAGAAAGGGCTTTCAAGAGGGATTGAAGAGTTTATTACCAAGCCAATTAAAGCCAATGAAATTCAAATTAGAGTTCGCAACTTGCTAAGGCTGAAAATTGCGAATGATATTTTGAAGAACCATAATCATCTTCTGGACGAAAAAGTAAAATTACGCACTCAACGGCTAAAGGCATCATTTGAAGAGAGCATATTTTTATTAATGCGTGCCTCAGAATATAGAGATGATGAAACCGGTGCGCATGTTAAACGCATTAGTCACTATTGTAGGCGTTTAGCGGAAATGCTTGGAATGAATAAAATTTTTTGTGACACCTTGTTTTTAGCCAGTTCGATGCATGATATTGGAAAAATAGGTATACCTGATAGTGTTCTTTTAAAACCGGGCGGGTTTGAGCCTGGTGAATGGGAAATAATGAAAAGTCATACCACCATCGGTGCTGATATTTTGAAAATAAATGAGCATAGCTCGAGCTATATTATAATGGGTAGAAAAGTGGCCCTATGCCACCATGAAAAATGGGATGGAAGTGGTTACCCAAATGGTTTAAAAGGTAAGGAGATTCCACTGTCTGCACGTATTATGGCTCTGTGCGATGTATATGATGCATTACGAAGTGAACGGCCTTATAAAAAAGCGTTTGATCATAAAAAAGCCGTAGCGATTATAGAACATGGCGATGAGAAAATTAAGTCAGGCCATTTCGATCCGGCAGTTAAAGAAAAATTTGTGGCTAATCACGAAGTATTTAATGAAATATTCGAAACCTATAAAAGCTAAGACGAAAGCGGTTTACTTTATATTGCTGGGCCAAGGCCTAGTATTTTTGAATATTCCCTAATGGGCAGATTACTTTAAAAAGTCATTAAAATGGAGCCAATGAGCGGATTCGAACCGCTGACCTACTCATTACGAATGAGCCGCTCTACCACCTGAGCTACATCGGCTTTATGGGCGAGAAAGTATAGGGAATTGTTGAAGGTGAGACAAGACGTTTACTGGTTGTTAACTTTAATAATAACTTCAACAGAGTGAAGATCAGTACCTTTGGGTAATGCGGGAAGGTTTTGAATGGTGATCTCGCCATCGTTAACATCAGTGAGTGTGTTGGTGTCTGTATTGTAGAAATGGTGATGGTGTTTGGTATTAGTATCGTAGAAGACTTTGTTAGGGTCAATAATCACCTCACGTAATAAGCCTTTATTAGCAAACAAGCCGAGGGTATTGTAAACGGTTGCTTTTGAAACGGGTTGTTGCCCTTGATTAATGGTTGATAAGATTTGGTCGGCGCTCACGTGCTGTTGTTTCTTAAACAGAAAATTAGCGATTTTAATGCGTTGTTGAGTGGGCGTAATGCCATGCGCATTAAGTAAGTATTTAACGTGTTGTTCGCCTGTTTTTTCAGCCATTATCATCACCTTGATCTCTTGGTCTCAGTATAGCACAAGGTTTTTAGTGGGTAGTTAACGCTGTAATTGGTAGGGTGTTGGGTCTATTTTACAGCGTCTATTTAACAAAATATCGCTCATTAATTCGGCACTTGCCGGTGCTGTAACAATACCATTTCGATAATGCCCAGCATTGAGACTTAGGTTGCTGAGAGGGGCAACTCTACAAATATAAGGGATGCTGTTGGGTGAAGCAGGTCGAAGCCCAGCCCAGTGTGCATCAGGTTCAATGCTTGCTAAATCGGGGTATAACTGTTGGGCAAAATGCTTAAGTTCGTCGAAAGCGGCCTGTGTGGTACTGGCATCGAATTGAGTGTATTCGCGTGTGCTGCCAACGACAATTCGCTTATCTTTCCTAGGAATAATATAACGGTTGTCATCCATGACCATGCATAGGTTGGTGATATCTGTTGGTGGGAAACAGATCATTTGACCTTTAACAGGCTTGATATCTGGTTGCGGGCAAAGCTTGGGTACTAATTGTGTACTCCAAGCGCCGCCACAAAGGATGTATTCATTAGCGCTAAGAGTAGTTTTTCCAATCTCGGCACCTGTAACGGCATAATCTGTATGCTGTAATTTTGTTACTTCTTGGTCGTTATAAAATGAGACACCGTTAAGCGTTAAATACTGGGTTAACGCAGCTGACAGTTTGTGGGGCCGGATGGTGGCAACGTCTGGCCGGTAAATGGCAGATTCTGTAAAGGGCGCTAAGTGCTCGAATTGGCTGTTGAGCTCTTCGACAGATAACACTTCAACGGGTGAGTTATTTTGTTCGCACCATTGGATAGCCTGAGGCAGTTCATTATCCTCAAGTACTAACATGCCAGATAATAACCATTCTGGATCTATTGCTGTTTGATCACGAAGCTCGGTGGAAAGTTGCTGATAGACCGACTGGCTAAGTGAGCTGATTGCATTAACAGGTTCGGAATATAACCAAGGCCGCATCGGGGATAAAATGCCACCGGCTGCCCAAGTAGCTTGTTGGCCGCGACTGTTTTTATCAACCACCGCAACCTTTGCCCCCGCTTGCTGTAGTTCCTTAGCTGTTAATAAACCAAGTAGGCCGCCGCCAATAATAAGAAAATCGAACATAATGAAGTGGGGTTTTAAAAAGCCGTAGTATAGCGTAGTCTAACTCGATATTTGCTGAGCCTGATCAGCTTTTAAGTGATGAAAACGAAGGATGTTAATATTGAAAACGTTGTACCCTGAGATTGAACCCTTTGCCCATGAGTGGCTTGATATGGGGGATGGGCATGAAGTGTATCTTGAGCAAGTAGGTAACCCTAAAGGGGTGCCGGTTATTTTTTTGCACGGTGGGCCGGGTTCAAGTTGTAAGGCGCATCATCGCTGCTTTTTTAACCCTGATAAATACCATATTATTTTGATGGATCAGCGCGGTGCTGGCCGTTCGAGACCCTTGGGGCGGTTGAAAAACAATACAACGAATCATTTATTACAAGATATGGAGTTGATTCGTAAAAAACTGGCCATTGAAAAATGGTTGCTGTTTGGTGGCTCTTGGGGCGCAACATTAAGCTTGTTGTATGCCCAACAATATGCAAATAATGTATTGGGGTTGGTTTTACGAGGTACATTTTTAGCACGTTCTAAAGATGCAGATTGGTTTCTTAAAGAGGGTGTGAACAGGTTATACCCTGAAGCGTGGCAGCGTTTTACGGGCCATATTTCAAGCAATGAACGTAAAGATGTGTTGAAGGCATATTATCATCGTTTAAGTATTGATGATGAGCAGGTCCTTCAAGAAACAACCCGTGAGTGGGATGCATGGGGTGGTGCTGTGGTGTTAGGTGATGATTTTAAGGCAGAAGCATTGGATGGAGCGGTGCCTGAGAAAGCCATCGCGCAAGCACGTATCGAAACGCACTACGCGATGAATAACTACTATATTCGAGAAAATCAAATTTTGGATAATGCTATTCGCATACAAGAGATACCCTGCACTATTATCCACGGCCAAAAAGATTTTATGTGTCCGATTGAGTCGTCATTTTCGTTGGCGCAAGCACTTCCTCTTGCACAGTTTATCCGTTTGCCAAATTCAACGCATTTAGCGCATGGTGATGAAATGATTGATGCGTTGGTGTCGGCAACTGATCAATTTGTATGATCCTGTCAGACAAAACTGCGTATTAATAGATAATCACCGAGCGAATACTTTTTCCTTGATGCATTAAATCAAAGGCACGGTTAATGTCGTTTAAGGGCATGGTATAGGTGACCATTTCATCTATTTTAATTTCCCCGCGAAGGTATTTTTCAACATAATCGGGTAGTTCGCTGCGACCTTTAACGCCTCCAAAAGCCGTACCGCGCCAAACCCTGCCTGTGACCAGCTGGAATGGGCGAGTGGATATTTCTTGTCCTGCACCCGCTACGCCAACAATAACAGACTCACCCCAGCCTTTATGGCAACACTCTAGCGCAGAGCGCATGGTGTTAACATTGCCGATACATTCAAATGAGTAATCAACACCGCCATCGGTCATGTCGACAAGAACATCTTGAATAGGCTGATCAAAATGCTTCGGGTTAATACAATCTGTTGCACCGAGTTGTTTGGCAAATTCGAACTTATCTTCATTGATATCAATAGCGATAATCCGTTCAGCATTCGCAATAACAGCACCTTGAATAGCACTTAGACCAATACCACCTAAGCCAAAAATAGCGACAGTACTACCCGGTTCTACTTTGGCGGTGTTGAGCACAGCGCCGATACCCGTAGTGACACCGCAACCTAATAAACAAACCTTGTCTAACGGCGCTGCTTTGTTTATTTTAGCGAGTGATATTTCTGGTAAAACCGTGTATTCGGCAAAAGAGGAGGTGCCCATGTAATGGTATATTGCTTGTCCATTTTTGGAAAAGCGAGAGGTGCCATCAGGCATTAATCCTTTGCCCTGAGTGACTCGAATGGCTTGGCACAAATTGGTTTTGCCCGATAAGCAAAATTTGCATTGCCCACATTCTGGTGTGTACAACGGAATAACGTGGTCACCTACTTGTACTGAGGTGACGCCTGGGCCAATTTCTTCAACGATGGCGCCAGCCTCATGGCCTAATACGGCAGGGAAAATGCCCTCAGGGTCATCGCCGGATAAGGTAAACGCATCGGTATGACAAACACCCGCGGCGACGTTTCGAATTAACACTTCTCCATGTTTTGGTCCGTCTAAGTTAATGTCTTCTATGGATAATGGTTGACCTGCTTTCCAGGCAACAGCAGCGGTTACTTTCATGGGTGTTCCTTGGGTAGGGGTTAGTGATTAAATTGTTTAGAGTTTTTGCTGTTTCTAAATAATAGTGGCTGCTCAGTTAGTTGAGTAGCTTGTTTAATAGCATCGGTTACTAGGTAGTGTTGTGTTGATAAATCACAAACAGGGTCTGCGTTTGTTGCATCACCGGTTAATAAAAAGGCTTGGCAATGACAGCCGCCAAAGTCTTTATCTTTTTCAGAACAACTTCTACACGGTTCTTTCATCCAGTCATCGCCACGAAAGTAGTTGAAGGCTACAGAGTGATTCCAAATGTCACTTATTGAGAAGTCTTTAACATTTGGGCAATCAAAGTTAGGCAGTTGACGAGCAGAATGACAAGGTAATGCCGCACCATCTGGCGCAATGGTTAAAAAGGTGGTTCCCCAGCCGTTCATGCAAGCTTTTGGGCGGTTTTCGTAGTAATCAGGTATGACGTAATAAATTTTCATCTTGCCTTGTTGAGAGCGTTGGTATTCGTTAGCAATTTTTTCAGCGTCTTGAAGTTGTTCTTGCGTTGGCATTAGTTGATCGCGGTTGTGATGCGCCCAACCATAATACTGTGTGTTTGCTAGTTCTACAAAGTCGGCGCCCAAGTCAATCGCCATCTCTAGAATATCCCTCATTTGATGAATGTTTTCGCGGTGTAATACAACGCATAACACCATTGGGTAACCATGTTTCTTAACTAATTTAGCCACGGATTTTTTATCGTCAAAGCTTTCTGTGCCAGCAATAAAGTCATTTAATTCTTTTGAGCTGGCTTGAATGCTGATTTGAATGTGGTCTAAACCAGCGTCTTTTAACTCGGTAATTTTAGCCTCATCCATCTTGTAGCCGGAGGTGATGAGGTTGGTGTAATAACCGAGTTGGTGTGAATAGTTAACCAGTTCTGCTAGGTCTTTCCTAACCAGCGGCTCGCCGCCTGAAAAGCCCAGCTGTACGGCACCCATTTCGCGAGACTGCTTCAGCACACGTTTCCATTCATTGGTCGATAATTCAGCTGAGAAATTTTTGTAATCCAAGGGGTTAGAACAGTATGGACACTGTAATGGGCAAGCGTAAGTTAGCTCTGCAAGCAACCAGCGAGGTGGGCTAGGTGTTTTGGGTAATCCAGCCATTATTGAGCGCGGTAGTTAAGAAATGGGTAATATCGTTTTTAATACCCGTTGTTGAAAATTTTACTTCAAGTACTGAAACAATATCGTCAAGTGTGTGCTGGCCATCGCAGAGGCTTAAAATTTCAGCAGAGCTTTGGTTTAACTCAATAAGCCCTTCAGGGTAGAGCAACACAAACATATTTTGTGCTTCTTCCCATTGCAAGCGGTAGCTTGTTAACAACTGAAAGGGCTCAGTGAGTTGCAGGCTCATGATTCAACAGTAAAGTAAGGTGGCATTTCATGAACATAAGCCATGTGCATTGCATCAGCCATGGTCCATAGAATATCCAGTTTGAATTTTAAAATACGAATCATTTTTTCTTGTTGTTCACGGGTTTTATACCAGCTTAGGGTGATGCGTAGGCCATGCTCAACATCACGGCGGGCTTCGCTTAAACGTTTTTGAAAGTAGCTCAGCCCTTTTGGGTCAATCCAAGGGTAATGCGCTGGCCAATTATCTAACCGTTGTTGGTGAATTTTTGGTGCAAATAATTCTGTTAATGAAGAGCTAGCAGCCTCGTGCCAATCGGCTCTACGTGCAAAATTAACATAGGCATCAACAGCAAAGCGAACGCCCGGTAAAACATGTTCTTCAGACAAGACTTCTTCACGTGTTAAACCTACTGCTTCCGCCAATTGCAACCAGGCTTCAATGCCACCAACTTCACCAGGCGCGCCATCGTGATCAATAATTCGTTGAACCCACTGCGCGCGGGTATCACGGTCTGGGCAGTTTGCCATAATCGCCGCATCCTTTAAGGGAATGTTAACTTGGTAATAGAATCGGTTAGCTACCCAGCCACGAATTTGCTCTTTAGATAACGCACCTTCGTGCATCATCACATGGTAAGGGTGGTTGATATGGTAAAAACGCTCCATATCGCGAATGCGTGTTTCAAATTCTTGCAGTGACCAAGGTGCTTTTTCTGTCATATTATAGTTCGATATTCATAGTGTCATACGACACCTCAATGCCGTGTTGGGTCAGTATATCGCGTTCCTCAGACTCTTCATTCAAAATAGGGTTAGTGTTGTTGATATGAATTAAAATTTTGCGCGGCTTATCGAGCGTGTCTAAAAATTCAATCATGCCACCTTTGCCAAATTGCGGTAAGTGCCCAATTTTTCTAGCCAATAAGGGTCTACCAACGGAAGCAAGTTCATCATCTGACCAGAAAGTACCATCAACCAATACACAATCAGAGTCCTTCATTGCTTGTTCAACGTGCGCTTCTATTTTACCTAATCCAGGTGCATAGAAGGTTGTTTTGCCGGTGGAGATTTGCCGAATAATCATACCGATATTATCTCCCTCGTGTGGGTCATTACGATGGGGTGAATAAGGCGGCGCTTTGCTTTTTAACGGCAAGGCGGTGAACTCTAAATCTTGAATATTGGGAATTATAAACGCATCACCATTTAATGGAATGATGTGCTCTTCAACACCACAAAAGTGTTCCAAAATGTTAAAAATTGGAAAACCGGTTGTTAGGTCTTGCTTTACCATCTCGGTACAATAAATGGTTAATGGGTCGCCTTCGCGTAAAATCAATAACCCTGTAGCGTGATCAATTTGAGAATCAAACATCACAATGGCTTCAATACCGGTGCCACGTACTTTATTTTTTGGGTGTATTTCAGGAAAGCTCTCTAATTGAGCGCGAACGTCAGGCGACGCGTTAAATAAAACCCAGTGCTCGCCATCCGATGAAACGGCAATGGATGACTGGTTGCGAGTAGAGGTTTTAATCGTTCCTGCGCGTACAGCTTTGCAATTAGGGCAGCTACAATTCCATTGTGGAAAGCCGCCGCCAGCACCTGAGCCTAAAACACGAATTTGCATAAATTTAATAAGAGGAGTCAGTTAGAGTTCTAATCGATTTTATGGTAAAAGTTAATTAAACGGGTATTGAAATTTTTTTTCGTAATAAAGAAAAAACCTAGTTAAATGAGTAAGCTAATTAAAATGCTGCGCTATCATTCAGATTCTAAGAATGACCGTTAGGCATACGATAGTATTCTATCGTATCGTCTGATATAGGGGGTCATTATTAATTGTTCGGCAAAATTACCCTTTATAGCAACACTGCTAGGAGTAGCGAGTAAATACCATTTCTAAAGATAAACGCTACAAAGTCGGAGAGTGATTGTTCTAACTTTACAATAAAGAATAAAGGCTTCATTAGGTTGCAGTTTTGTGCTGAAACCTGATCTTGTATGTCGATATGGGAGGGCAGGGTTTTAGTTAACTCGTTTTATATATTGAGAAATATCAGCTTGACGCCCCCCGAATAGGTTTTAACCCGTAAGTAGTTCCTTTAGTGTATTTTGTGCTAATAATCTTTGTTTTTACCTGAAGGGTAGGCCCTTTCTTTGTAAGCACAGAAGATAATTTTCCTGAAAGTATTTTAACTTTAAACATTAATATCGCTTGTTCTAGCGGCCTTTCTAAATTGAAGGGTTTATCCTTTATAGAGGGTAAGCTAAATGATTGGCCAAAATTGAATCGAGCAGTAATTTGTGATGGTTTAAATTGAAGAGAACCGTTGTCTGTTGGAAACCTTTTCGAGGTGCGTAATTTTTCATGTCTTAAATAAGCATTACATTGGGCTATACTAAAATTACTTTGAACCCATTTGACGTTTATTTTGTTCCATGTATCGGTGTGGTTTTGAGGTGATTCAGCTAAACATTTTGTCAGTTTATTTTTTATTTGTTGTCCACAAAAACTTGGGTCGCTTTGGTGTGCCATTACACAACTCATTAAGTCGTCGCTGTTAGTCTTAATTCGTTGCTGACAGCTCTGCATCTTAGGTAAAAGTGATTGTGATAGAGCCTTAGTTAGTTTGGATTGGTGAGGTCTAAGGTTTTTTTTGTCATCCAAAATCGCACAACCGTCAGCAGGGACTGCATGAGTAGTATTGCCAACTTTAGCAACCATTACAGACGCAGGTATGTAGATAATCTCTGGTAACTTATTACTTTGTTCTAACATCCAATTTTTAAAATGTATGAGAGTATTTTCAAGATCATCATTGGAAAATTGTTGAGCGGTCGGATGAAAAAAATGTCCACCCATGGGTGATAGTTCGGATTTTTCATAACGCCAACGTGATGATAGCATTGTCCACCAGCTGTTATTATCAAGCTGATCTGACGCTAATTTAACAGCCAAAAAATCAACCAAGACGCTATTTAAGGTAATGTCTACAGGGAACTTAAAATTATTAGTAATCTCGAGATCTTCTGATGCTAGATACAGCGTTTTTTTGTCAGGTTGAGTGTTTTTAGCAGATTGAATGATAGCGGAAACCGGTTTTCTAACTTGAGAAGGTGGTTTTTGTTGTGGTTGTGTTGTAAACGATGTTCGTTTTCGGGTATTGCCAGTGAGTTTCTTTAAGGTTTTGGTGGGGACTATTCTTGCCGGCTCCGAAATATGAGAAGGGGAGTTTATAGAGGGGGCTAATTCTATTTCGTAAATTAAAATGGAGTCTTTATTAATAACTCCATTAGCGCTGTCTCCAAAACCAAGATGAGGTGGTACAAAAACTTTAATTCTACCACCAGGTTTTAACAATAATACCGCTTCAGACATGCCTTTAATTAAGCCGTTGGTGGATATAGTTGAAGGTGTGCCTGTGGCGTATTTTTTTGCAATAACTCTCCCGTTTTCCAAAGTGCCTTTATAATAGATATTGACGATATCGCCAGGACTTGGTTGCCTACCATGCCCTTGCGTTAGCATAATGTATTGCAAACCACTAAGTGTAGTGACGACATTTGGGTTTTTAGCATTGTCAGCCATAAATTTATCTGCAATGGCTGAATGAGGCTGAAGAGCATAAGGGATATAAGTTGACTCTGGCGCTTCAAGCACTGTTTTAAATGTATTGCGTCTAATATTTGAAGGCTGATTTAGCTCTTTTTCATTATATTTAATAAGGTTGGCTTCGAATCTTTTAATTTCTGGGCTCCTACAAGAATAATGTTGGATCATTTCGTCAATACCCCGATAAAGATCCGCAATCTCTAGTCTCTTCATGCCGGCATTAATACCATTTGCCACAGCGTAAAGTACGCCTTGTTTTTCGCATAATCTGTCACAAAGTGGAATGAATTGAGGGTTTATCGTGTATTCTGATTTTAGTTGAGAGGCTGGAATTCTATAGCCATCTTCATAGACTATTTCAGGGTAATTATATGTAAATGTGCGTTTGATAGCGCCCGGGTCAAAGCAATCACTAGGTCGTCGTTCGCCTGAGCGAGCCAAATAATACATGCTGATTTCCTCTAAAACCGTCATGTCCTTTTTGGTTGTTGAAAATGTCGAACCAAGCATTGAGAGAAAGACACCCATTGCGGCATCATTTTGATTGCTTTTTTTTATTTTTGAAAGATAGTACCAAGCAACTTCATTTTGGGCGATAAAATCACCTGTATAGATAGTATCTAAATATCCACCTCCGGCTAATGCTTTGAAAGGATGCCCTTGCTTTTTTGCTTCACTTCGATTTTCAGCGGCCTGAGTGGCGATCAAATTTTTGTCTTGTTTTTGTTTGGCTAAAGCTTCAGCACTTAAGTAACGCCCTGTAAGTTGTCCTTTATAGCTGACAGCAATTTTGCCAGCCTGACTTTTTTTACGAATAACATAGGAAAACGTTAGTCTATCCCAGTATCTGCCATTATGTTTTTTCCAATCTTCTTTATTGTTAAATCGTAAATTTGCACTAGGACTAAAACCACTATAGTGAGGGCAATGGTTTGCAATAATAGGAGATATTACTTTGTTAAAAAAGCGGATGTAGTCTTGATTTGTGTTTCCTCCAAAGATTAATGTATCTCTTTTATCATTCTCCACATCATAAAGAATATTAAGTTCAATGTTATCGCTATACTTTGTGTTGCTAGTTGAGCACCAATATGGAGAAGAAGGATAAATAGCATATTTATCTTGTTCATAGAGAGGTGTTAAGTTATCTATTTGTGCACTGGCTGCAGCGGATAGCATTAGCATGAAAAGTAGAAAGAAACGATGTTGGATTTTCATTACAACTCCATTTGATGTTATCAATTTTACTATGACAAGGTAATAGTCATTCGAGATTTTTGCCAGTAACCATTGAGGTAATAATTTGATATTGCTTGCCGAGATTGATGCCGTTACTGTGAAGTGGCATATTTATACATATGTTTGAATGAATATTTAATCGGCTACTCGGATATCCTTTTTCTTCAGACGGGGTGCTAATTTTCCACTATTAACTTGATAGATGCAGAACTAAGTATCTAGTTTTTTATAATGCAAAATGCTTTAAATAACCGTAATGGTAAGCTGATTTAAAACAAATTTTGAATTACCTTGTGATAAACAAAAGTTAACGATTAGTTTAAGAGACATAGATAGAGATGTTTTTTATAAAGCTCATTCCTTTTTTTTGAACTTTTCTGTTCTTTAAGCTTGATTTAAAAATAGGTAATGGAATTAAAATCAATGGAAAAAAATATAGCAAATTTAAAAGTATTGATTGTAGAAGACGATGACCTACTTGCAAACCAAGTGAAACGAGAAGTAACTAGTTTAGGCTGGGAGTTTGTCATTGTAGGAACTGTTAGAGCTGCACGAGCACAGTTTGCCAAGGTTGCTTTTGACTTGGTTATTCTTGATCGTATGCTTGGCGATTCGGAAGATGGTTTGGCTTTAATAAGATGGTTCAATGAGCTAGAAACTAAAGCGCCAGGCATTTTAGTTGCTAGTCGTTTAGGCGCTACTCATGATCATATCTTAGCACTAGATCTAGGTGCCGATGACTATATAAATAAACCTTATGATCTTGAAGAACTTAATGCGCGTCTCCGTGCTGTAGCAAGAAGGGTGCGGGGTAAGCGTGTTCCAGAGTCAGTTGAGGTTTGGGAAGGTATGGAAATTCGTACGATAAATCGCACAGCTCTTTGGCATGGAGAAGCAATCTCTTTACGACCTCAATCTTTCGAAATTTTAAAAGTATTAGTCTCACTAAAAGGCGAATATATAAGCCGAGATGTTTTATGGCGATCAGTATGGGAAAGCTATAAGAGCTTGCCACCTCAAGAAACGGTGATTAACACAGCGCTAAGTAGACTTCGAGGGAATTTATCAGTACTCCCGGATGCGCCCTTAATTATTAATAATCGCTTAGGGTATCGCTTAACGCTTAAAAAAGCAGATAACCAGGAGTGATTAATATTTCAAAAAAACCTAAACGAATGTTTCGGGCAATTCACCTTTTATTAGTGACCTTGGTGTTACTAACAACGTTGATAACAGTTTTTAGTCTTAAAGTGTTGACGGATAATATTGTCAAAAGTGAGCTGCAAAAAAATACGGTTTCTCTCTCTCCTGATAAAAAAAAGTATTTTTACTATGAGCTTGAACAAGCGTATTTGCTTAAAAGTAAGGAAGTATTCTCTAATATTGCGACAACGATAGGAATTGTTGCGGGAGTACTAACATTACTTGTTCTTTTTGTTAATAGGCAATTTAGCCGCAGAGTTGAGCAAATGAATAAGGTGCTATCTAAGGTTCAAAGTGGAATGTTTAACAAAAGAATTGCGGAGAAAGAGATCAATAAAAAAGATGAGCTCGCTGAGTTAGCGCGGTATATAAATAGAGCGTTGGATGAAAATACGCGGCTGATGATGGGGCTTGAGGCAGTAAGTCAAATGGCTGCACACGAAATAAATAAAGAACTTAGTCACCTTCACGAGTTGGCTACTAAAAAAGATCAACTTGAAATGGCTGACTCAGCGAAAGCTCTTCTTATTCTATTACGAGAAATTTTAGAGCTTTCGAAGATTGAGTCTAGTACGGATAGTGTAATGCGTGAGGTGGACTTATGCGAAATAGCCTTAACAGCAGCAAAGCTATATCAAGATGCTTTCGATGATGCTCAACTGGAGCTCGTTAAGCCTGAAAATTCCGCGAAAATACTTGGGCAGGAGAATTTGTTAATCAATGCCATCACAAATCTACTTAATAATGCATTGAAGTATGCACCTGCTAACAGTCAAGTGGCTATTGACGTCTTTATAGATAATGGTAGGGCTGTAGTTGCTGTTTCAGACTCAGGGAGAGGTGCTGATTCAGATGATTTAAATACAATTTTACAACAAGCGCAACAAGGGAAAGTTGCCGGATATGGGTTTGGACTAAGGTTTGTGCAAGCTGTAGCTATTCGGCATGGAGCAAAATTACACATCGAAAATACGAGACCAGGGTTTAAAGTTTCTTTGCAGTTTCCATTGGTTCGGGTCAGTAGTTTGAGTTAATTCTTTGAAGAACTGCCGAAAAAAAACGCAATAATAATGAGATATGGGGGTAACGAGTCAATGAATATTTCTAGATTCACATGAAAGATCTGTTTGCAGTCATAAGCCTGATAAATAGTAAACAATGTATTAATCAGTCCGAAGATAAGAGTTTTTTATTTTAAGAAGTGTAGATATTAAGAGCTTTAAATTGCCTTGTTTGTGTCGGGTGGTTGCATTCATTTTTAAATAACCGAAATGGTTACTTGTAGTTAATCTACGTATTACATATTGTTAGTTCTAATAAATAACTGTATTCTTTTTTTCAGTTATGCTTTTAAAAACTTTTGAGTTACAAAAAGTTAATACAGTGAGTTTGTTTAGTTAAAAAGGATTTTATCTATGGTTACGTCTAATAAAGTATTTTATTTTTGCGTACAGCTTAATAAATGCTTGTTTTGTTTGTTATTTTCTCTCTTGTTTTCTGTGTCATCGGCTTTTGCCAACAATCCTACAAAAACTACTGACCAGCCGGTTAAGCAATGGGCTGATAGCGTAGTCCAAGTTCTTGCCTATAAAGGCGATCAATTATTGAATCAAGGTAGCGGAGTCGTCGTCACAACAGATGGCGTAGTGATAACGAGCGCGCATTTATTAGCGTATGCGGATCGAGTTGTTCTTCAAGGTGATGACAGTCTAAATAAAAGCGCAGCTATTATTTCCAAAAATGAGGTTACTGATTTAGCAATACTTCGCTCAAGTACTTTACAGCAGGAGCCTGTAAAAATTGCTTTAAACTCTGTATCAAATAATGATTCATTAGAAATTGCAGGCTACTGGAGCTTGTCAATAGAAAAGGCAAGAGGGTCGTTCTTTAGCTTTTCTAAGCGGCCTAAGTTTGTTGCTTCGGAGCTCCATAATAAAAGTTTCGCTAAGGCCCTTTTAAACGGGTCTGGTGCTATTGATGGGCGCTATAGTTTGATTGCTTCTATTGGTAGAGGAGGGTATGGCGCACCGGTAGTTAATCGGTGTGGTGAGTTGCTTGGAATCGTGAGCCCAAAGAGAGAGATGACTTTAAAGCAACTTTGGAAACCTCATCTGCCAACAGGTGTTGAGGTGATTGATATCAGCATACTCACTGCAGAATTATCGGCATCAAACATAGTAACAAAAGTTGCAGATAAGCCTTGTTTAAGTGCTATAGAGCAACAAGCACAGGCACAAATAAAACAACAGGCACAAATAAATAAGGCTAAGAAAAAAATAAAAGAGGCGGAAAAGCAAGTTGAGAAAGAAAAACAGGCCAGGAAAGAGGCGGAAAAAGGTCGTAGTGATATCACTGAGATTGTTTCTAATATAAACACAAAAGCAGAAAGTTTAGGCACAGAAAATATCGAAATAAAAGAAGATAATAAAATTCTTTTTTGGTCTGTTGTCGGCGCAATAGCCGTTGCCATTTTTATCATTTTATTGCTACTGATTAATAAGAAAAAAAGCTCACGGCTAGCAAAAGAAGAATTGAAAGCAGCAACAGCTAGCTTTGGCGACTGTCGGTTTGAGGGGGTTGATTCTTCAGGTGCACCGGTGGCTTTTATTGTTTTAGGAAAGGACTTAATGCAACGAAAAAAGGGTCTAGTTGTTGGCAGAAATCCTGATCTTTCCCAGGTAGTGATTGCAGATGACACTGTCAGTCGAGAACATGCTCGGTTATTTGTTAAAGACAACCGTTTAAATATTATCGACCTGGGCTCTACTGGTGGAACACAAGTAAATAAGCAACCGGTTGGGCCTGAGGGTTTAATTATTATCGCTGGAGATATAGTAGAGTTTGGTGAAGTGCGATGTACGTTGAGTATCTTAGGAGGTATTTAATGCGCTTGATTCCATTGATGTATGCTTTAAATCGCTGGCAATTAAAGCTAATAAGTCTAGTTATATTACTAATACCCATTTACGCATATCCTTCATATGCATTCGCGGAGAGTAAAGCTTTTACAACATCGATTGTTAAAGTGCATACAGTATCTTTTCGTAAAGGCAAAGTATCGGGCACAGGGCATGGAACTGGGTTTGTAATAAATAATGGTGGTTATGTTGTTACTAACAATCATGTGGTTCAGGGTGGAGCTTTATTTTCTGTCGTGCCAGATGGACAATCCCTTGGGTTGGAAAGCATTATAAAAAGGCCCAATGCTGAGGTTATTTGGAGCTCTTCTGATCTGGACTTAGCTATTTTATTGATTAAAAAAGATGCATTGAGATCATTGCAGTTATCACCAATTACGTTAACAAGCAATTTGCCAGAAAAAGGTAAAGCTGTTCGTGCTGTTGGGTTCCCTGGCGTTGCGGACTCAAAAACAATAAGAACCTCTGATATTGTTGCTGAATCAACATTTAGTTCTGGTGTGCTAGGGCGACTTATAGAAAATGGTGTTTGGAGGAAAGGAGGCGCGCCTTTAAGGCTAGTTCAGCATAGTGCATTTATAAATAAAGGAAATAGCGGTGGACCATTAATTGATGGTTGTCAGAGAGTGATAGGTATCAATACTCAGGGTGCATTTGATACTGTATATGATAATAAAGGCCGTAAAACGGGTGGAACTTTTGCGGCCGGTTTTTATTATGCAACCGATGTTCGTGAGTTGGTAAAAATTCTGAGTGGAAGGAATATAACTTACACGCTTGATGACGATGAGTGTCTAAGCTCTGACGAAAAGCTGAGCGGGGTAATTAAAGAAGGTTTTATTATAGCTGCAATAGGCTTTGTGATGATGAGTTTACTGGTGCTTTATGCAATGCGAAGCCCATCAGGCAAAAAAAAGGTTGCTCGTGTCATCGAAACATATTCTAGGTCTATACCTTCATCTAGTTCAAAAAAAGCTGAGGCTACTCAAAAAGCGAATAACTATAGTGCCGATGTATCAAAATCAAAAGCTAGTTTAATTCTTGATGGTTATGGTGATGATAATCGACGATATAGAATAGTAATTAATGTTGATGAGTTATACAAAGGTGAAGTTATTGTTGGCCGAGACCCTAGCAATAGGAAATATGCGATAGATGATGACAGTATATCAAGGCAACATTGTGTATTTTACGCCCAAGGAAATGATTTATTTATTCGAGATATGGAATCGACTAATGGTACATACGTAAACGGACGGCAGCTAACCGCTAAAGAAAGTGTCGCTCTCAATAATGGTGCGAATGTTAAATTGGGATCGGTTTCGTTTAAAGTGATAGCTGGTTAATGGGTTTTATATTTATTAATAAATGGAGAGTAATAAATGAAATTTAATAGATCGCTGTATCTCATTTTGTCGATAATCGTTGTACTCAGTGGTTGTGCGGGGATGACAGAAGAACAAAAGTCGAGCATAAGCAAAGTTGTTGGTGGTTTAGGTGGTGGTGTTCTTGCCGCCAAGCTTGCAGAGAATGTTGACAACCCTTTGGTTCGTGCAGCGATTGTTATGGCTGGGGCAGCAGCGGGGACCTATATTGGCGATCAATTTGCTAAGGTTTTGAGTTCAGAAGATCAAAAAAAGCTATTTGCAGCCCAGCAACAATCAGCAGCAAGTGGAAGACCGGTGGCTTTCTCAGGTGAGCAGGGCGTTACAGGGCAAGTTAGAGTCGTCGATAGTGTGCCAGAAACAAGGCAAGATAAAAATGTCAAAGTTAGGGTTTTAAAAGATAGAGTTGAAAAAACCCCTCCATTAAAGTTAGTCGGCGCAGCTTATAGCCCTAACTCTCGAATTAATGTGCGTAGTGGTCCGGGAACAGACTATAAAACCGTTGCTAAATTATCGGGAAATGAATCTGTACAAGTAATAGGCGAGGCGCTACCAGATAAAAAGTGGTTTTTAATTTCTCAGTTACCAGATGGCACCGCTAGTGGTTATGTTTATAGCCCTTTAATGCACCCTTCTAATGAACCAGTAAACTATACGCAAACATCTACTAGCTCCGTGTCCGAAGTAAATGTACAAGCAAGCGGTGTTTGTAAAACTGTGCGTCAAGAGGTGACGACATCAAAAGGCGTGCTTACAGAAGATATTAGAGTATGCCAGCAAGGAAATGGAATTTGGAAGTTAGCTTAGTTAACTTAAATAATATGGGTGTTTAAATTGAATAAAATATTGCATTTTTATTCCTTAAAGTGGCGATCATGCTTTTTCTTTTTGATCCTCTCCACTATGAGTTTAAATGCTTTTTCTGCTACACCAGTTATGTCTCATTTAGGAATGAATGCCTATTTACTGAACATAGATTGCCGGTCAGCTTATGAAGCAAAATTCGATATTCAATCACAAGACCCAAGGGTTTTTGATGGGGATAGAGTAGAGTTGCAGCGATTAATTGGGCAACTTCGTGCGGTTGTCAGTATCGACTGCCCATCTATTAGACGAATTACTGTCAAAGGAACGGTAAATAAGAAGCTTTATTTTGCGGGAGCCAGTGAAAAAGGCTGGAACTGGAAAATAATAGGCTTATTTGCAAAACCAAAATAACATATGAAATTCTGACACATAATGGATAACCAAGACCGCATTCAAAATAATGAAGCCGTATCGCCAACGCAAGTACTTCCTAAAGGCTACCAACTAGACGATTATATTATTGAGAATGAAATCGGCTCGGGAGGTTTTGGGATTACTTATAAGGCATTTGATCAGCAATTGAATCGGTATGTAGCTATAAAGGAGTACTTTCCTTTTAATTTAGCTGCTCGAGACCATGCCATGCATGTTTCTCCCAAAACACGTGTTCTTGAAGATGTTGATGAATATAGTTGGGGCTTGAGTCGGTTTATTCAAGAGGCTAGAACATTAGCTCTTTTTGAACATGCAAGTATTATTCGTGTTATTCGTTTTATAGAGAGAAACAATACAGCTTATATCATCATGGATTTTGCAGATGGCCGTGATGTCTCTGATGTGATTCAAAAAGATGGTCTACTATCAGTTGCTGAAGTAAAAAAAATAATTGTACCAATTGCTGAGGGGCTGGTTTTTGTTCATTCGGCTGGCATGCTTCATCGCGACATAAAGCCTGGAAATATACGTGTTAAAGATAATGGAAGCGCTGTCTTGATTGATTTTGGTGCAGCTCGGCAAGCAATTGGTGTTCGTTCACAGTCAATTTCTACAATACTGACACCTGGTTACGCGCCCATTGAACAATATTCAACACGAGGAAATCAAGGACCGTGGACTGATATTTATGCTCTAGCAGCCGTATCTTATGTGTGTTTAACCGGTGAAAACTTATCGCATTTTGAAGCGACCGAACGCATACGAAACGATACATTGCCAACGCTTGTAGATCGCTTGGAAGATGAAGATAAGGGGTTTCTTTCTGCTTTAGACTGGGCCTTATCACCAGAAGAAATAGATAGACCGCAAACAGTTAATGAATGGTTAGATGTAATAAAAAAAGGTGTTGGTTTAACTCAATCTTCACAGGGTAAAGAGAGTCAGGCAACAAAGAAATTAGATAAAAAAGAATTAGTTAAACACCAGCATAGAGAGGTAAAAAGTAAGGCTAAACCTGCCAATATTGAAAAGAGTTTTAATATGAACGCGGTTATTGCGATCATTGGAGTCTGCGTTGGTCTAATAATGGTCTATATGGCAAGCAATATTGGAAGTAAAAAGAGCAATGAGCAACTAGTTAATGCTCCGTCTATTAAGCCGAAGGTCGAGCAAAAAGTTAGAGAGTTAAACAGTGACTCAAGGGGTAATTCGGTTGTTCCTAATAAAGTAGCCCAAGCCCCTTCTGAACAACCTAACAAATTTTCATCTGAGCAAGAAAAAAGGGATTTTACGGTAGCCTCTAAGATCAATACCGATGAGGCGTTTACAATTTATACAAGACTGTATCCGAATAGTAGATATCGGAAAACAATCGCAACGCGACGCTGATGACAGTATAGGAGAAAATTATGTCAAATGATGATAGTACAAAAGGTGGTTTTTTTAATAACCCAACTCGGAGAGTTGGGAGTGAAGCAGGGGCATTTGCAACTATTAAGAAAGGTGGAGCATCGGAGAGCCTCCCGGCCGATACAGATGATGCTTCACAGGGTATTAAAAGCTCGGATACTAATCCTGTAACAAGAAGAGTGCGACCGACGACTTCGAATAACGAAGTAGCATCAGAAAGCACACTTACTAACAGCGCTAATCGTTATCATCCAGAGTTTGTTGTGGGCTGGCTTGTAGTAGTGAAAGGACCGGGAAGAGGGATGAGTTTACCACTTGGGTATGGGCTGAACTCTATTGGGCGTGGTGAAAAAGCGGGCGTAAAACTTGATTTTGGTGATGAAGAGATTTCTAGAAATGCCCACTGTCAAATAGCTTATGACCATAAGAATAAAAAGTTTTATATCCAGCATGGTGGCGGTCAAAACCTAACCTATTTAGAAGACCAACCTGTCTTATCATCTTGTGAGCTGAATAATAATATGACTATCTCAGTTGGTAGCACCACACTTAAATTTGTACAGTTGTGTGATGATGCTTTTGATTGGGAGTTAAGTTAGGCAAAGCAGCATGGAATTAAAAATACAGGGTAATATGATTCAAGGAAGTCGAGACTACCAAGAAGATTACTATGAGATATGTACCGAGCAGTTCAAAGGCTTGAATAGTTGTTTGGTTGTTTTGTGTGATGGTATGGGGGGGCATAGTGGAGGAGCGCTTGCCAGCCATATCGTCGTTACGGCTTTTGTAAATGAATTTATTACCTCGACCAAGCTTACGCCATCAGATGCCTTGGCAAAGTCATTATCAGAGGCCCAGCTTGCCATCAAAGCTGAGGTAAATGATAACGCTGCACCCCCTGATATGGGCACAACACTCGTGGCTATTTATGTTAGTGATAGTGATTTACATTGGTTAAGTGTGGGTGATTCCCACCTTTATTTATATCGAAAAGGGGAGGTTATAAAACTAAATGAAGACCATTCTATGGCTGCTGTGCTTGATGGCCTAGTTGAAATTGGTCGTTTAGAAACAGAAGAGGCTTTATCTGATCCGCAGCGGAGTGCTCTAAGAAGCTACGTTTCGGTTGATGATATTCCTTTAGTCGATATTCAAAGTAAACTAAATTATTTATCTTCTAAAGATAAGTTGGTTTTAGCTTCAGATGGCTTAGATACTATAACGTTAAAAGACATTGAAACTATAATAGATAAGAATAAAAATAAATCACCAGACTTTATTTCATCAAAACTCTTAACTGCCGTTGAGTTTGCTAAAGCACCTAACCAAGATAATGCTTCGGTTGTTGTTGTTTCATTAAGTAAAGGCTTTTGGTTTTAGCTACAAGGTGAAGTGCTAAATTTAATAATGTTGTTAGAGTATTAAAACCTTCGAGATGTTGAAATCAGTTGTCCCTGAAGGTTAAGCATTGAGAGCTTGTTTATTAGGAAGGGGGGGCAAATTAGCCTACCAAAATCTCTATCTGTGACTGAACACTGGGCCTACTAGTCTGAGGCTGTTAATATGACTTTAAAGCCTTTCATCCTCAAGGTTATTGAATTTATAGCATTATAAAGGGCTCTTATAAGGACCCTTTTTAATGCCTGGCTGTATTTATCGGTTATAAATGTACATCGTTACTTCAAAACCGAAACGTAAGTCTTTGTATGTTGGTGTTTCCCACTTCATGTTGGATCTCCTGCGGTTATATTTTTTTAATATTTATTATAATTAATGATGAGCTGAATGAATCTAAGTATAAGTTTTCTGCGGCTGAATGCAAGTGCTTGTATTTCCTTGCTGTAAAGCATTACCGCGTTTGTGTTTATCACTTAAAACGCTTGCCAGCTGCTCAAGCGTTATGAGGTAGCTGGGCACTACGCTGATTGCTCACTGGAATCGGCGAGTAAAGATGCTTTTATCGCGCTAGCTCATGATTTAGGACAGGGGCATAGAGCTGCGCCTTACTTTTTTGCTAGTTGTTAGACGCGGGTATTAGCCTATTTTGTTACAAGCCATAAAGCATGAGCAACACCAGGAATATAAAACACTAAACACAGCAGGATATTGATAATAAGGTCTTTGCCGGCACCCTTTTTAAGGAATACAGCGATGGGGGGAAGGAATATAGCCAAAATTATTTGTACGATTTTGTTATCCATTTTATAACCTCAATTCAAAAATTTAGTTAACTTAACGGCCCAATCTTATTTGTTTTACGTGTCTAACAACCATTGTCGCTCAGTGGACAATCGTTAGTCGTATTAAGCCGCTTTATCCATATAGTATGTGTACGGTTTAAATAATAAAGCAATTTGAGTCGATGTGATAGGCGTGCCGTTGTTTTATGCGTCTTAGGCTATAAAAGGGCTAATGAAATGTCATTGGTTATGTTAATGTTTTTAATAAGCAATAGATTAGCTTTAAGAATTTGAGCAGGTAGGGCAATTTGGATTGCGAGGTAGCTGCATGCTCTGCCACTGCATTGATAGCGCATCAAGCAATAAAACGCGGCCTTGTAAGGATTGGCCGGCACCTGTGAGTACTTTAATGGTTTCAAGCGCTTGTGTACTACCTATGATGCCAGTAATGGGTGCGATGACGCCATTTTCTGAACAGTTTTGAGCAACCGATCCGTCACGTGGGTAGAGGCAGTTATAGCATGGGCAGGTTGCATCGCGTGTATCAAAGACGGAAACTTGCCCCTCAAACCGAATTGCCGCGCCAGAGACTAAAGGCGTTTTAGTGGCAACACAGGCATCGTTAATGGCAAAGCGGGTTTCAAAATTGTCACAGCAATCGACAACAATATCAGCGAGTTTAACTTGTGCTAATAACTCATCGCCTTCTAACTTTTTATTGATGGCGGTGATTTCAATCATGGGATTGATTTGGTGAAAGGACTGTTTTGCTGACTCAACCTTTGGTTGACCAATGTGCTTAGTAGTGTGGGCGATTTGGCGTTGTAAATTAGATAGGTCTACTTCGTCAAAGTCACTAATGACCATGTGACCGATGCCAGCGGCAGCAAGGTAAAGCCCAACTGGGCTACCGAGACCGCCCATGCCGATGATAAGGACTCGTGCATCCAATAAAGCTTGTTGCCCTTCAATATCAATTGAAGGCAGCATGATTTGTCGGCTGTATCTAAGAAGTTGTTCGTCATTCATGGTCAGTTGTGTAGGTTATTGTTGCCAATAATTATGGTAACTGAGTTTTATGATTATTAAGCATAAGTTTCGTAGAAGATAAGCAAAAGACGCTTATTTGTTGGTTCAGCAGGTAGGCTGAGGCGACAGTAGTTAAGCATTTTTATGCTGCAGTCTTCAAACTTTTAAAAAAGCCATAAAATTTTTCATATTATGGGGTTGATTTAGTTGAACATCACCCCATATCTATGGGGCTAGCCATAATGGCTATATCAATATTAAACAATAGGAGATTCAATAAATGAACTTACGTCCATTAGGTGATCGCGTCATTATTAAACGCGTTGAAGAAGAAGCGGTTAGTGCAGGCGGTATCGTGCTTCCAGATTCGGCAAAAGAAAAACCAAGTCAAGGCAACATTGTTGCTGTGGGTAATGGTGCTATCAATAGTAAAGGTGATGTTCAGCCGATGTCTGTAAAGGTTGGCGATAACGTGATGTTTGGCAAATATTCCGGTACTGAAGTTGAAGTAGGCGGTGAAGAATTATTGGTGATGAGCGAAGGCGACATCATTGCAGTTGTTGAATAATTTAAAGTTTATTTAGAGAAAGGAAAAGAAACATGGCAAAGCAAGTTAAATTTGGTGATGATGCACGCAGCCTAATGGTTGAAGGTGTAAACACACTAGCAAAAGCAGTTAAAGTAACATTAGGACCTAAAGGCCGTAATGTTGTGTTAGACAAAGGCTTCGGCGGCCCAACTATCACTAAAGATGGTGTGTCAGTTGCAAAAGAAATCGAATTAAAAGACAAGTTCCAAAACATGGGCGCGCAAATGGTAAAAGATGTTGCCGCTAAAACATCTGATGTTGCCGGTGATGGAACAACAACTGCAACAGTGTTGGCTCAAGCTATTCTTACTGAAGGCTTGAAATCTGTCGCAGCGGGTATGAACCCAATGGATTTAAAGCGTGGTATTGATAAGGCGGTTGTTGCTGCAGTTAATGCAATTAAAGACTTATCAGTGCCTTGTGCTGATACCAAAGCAATTGCTCAAGTAGGCACAATTTCTGCTAACTCTGATGAGTCCGTCGGTAAAATCATTGCTGAAGCAATGGACAAAGTGGGTAAAGAAGGCGTTATTACTGTCGAAGAAGGGTCTGGTTTAGAAAACGAATTAGACGTCGTTGAAGGTATGGAATTTGATCGTGGTTACTTGTCACCTTACTTCATCAACAATCAAGAAAGCATGAGTGTTGATATGGAAGACCCTTTCATTTTATTACACGATAAAAAAATCTCAAATATCCGTGATTTGCTTCCAACTCTAGAGGCCGTTGCAAAAGCAGGTCGTCCATTATTAATTATCGCAGAAGACATTGAAGGCGAAGCATTAGCAACCTTAGTTGTTAATAATATGCGCGGTATCGTAAAAGTAGCGGCTGTTAAAGCACCTGGCTTTGGCGATCGTCGTAAAGCAATGTTAGAAGACATTGCGATTTTAACAGGCGGTACTGTTATTGCTGAAGAAGTTGGTTTAACACTTGAAAAAGCAACGTTAGAAGACTTGGGTTCTGCAAAACGTGTAACGATTACTAAAGACAGTACAGTTGTTGTTGACGGTGCAGGTCAAGCGGCAGACATTGAAGCACGTGTAGCACAAATTCGCTCACAAGCTGAAGAAGCAAGTTCTGATTATGACAAAGAAAAACTTCAAGAGCGTATGGCTAAACTAGCTGGTGGTGTTGCTGTTATTAAAGTAGGCGCAACAACAGAAGTTGAAATGAAAGAGAAAAAAGCGCGTGTAGAAGACGCATTACATTCAACACGTGCTGCGGTTGAAGAAGGTGTTGTACCGGGTGGTGGTACTGCATTAATTCGTGTTTTAGAGGCTGCAAGCAAAGCTGAAGGTCTGAACCATGATCAAGATATCGGTATTAAAATTGCGTTACGCGCAATGGAAGCACCATTACGTCAAATTGTAACCAATGCTGGTGAAGAAGCATCCGTTGTACTTCAAGCGGTTAAGCAAGGCACTGGAAACGAAGGATACAATGCGGCCACTGGTGAATATGGCGATATGATTGAAATGGGTATTCTTGACCCTGCAAAAGTAACGAGAACAGCGCTTCAAAATGCTGCGTCTATTGCGGGCTTGATGATTACGACAGAAGCTATGATTACCGATGAGCCTGAAGAAGCCGGTGCTGGCGCAGGTGCAATGCCAGATATGGGCGGCATGGGCGGCATGGGCGGCATGGGTGGAATGGGCGGCATGATGTAAATCATCCGCATATTTCGCTAATACTGGTTCGTAGCGTTTTTAAAAGCCTGAAAGTGGTTCACTTTCAGGCTTTTTTTATGCTTAAGCGGTTAAAAAAGTGCTGTGAGTAGACGTAGAAGCCTTTAGAGCCTAGGTCTAAAGCTTTTTAAAATTGTCTGGCTCTTCCTGCTTTAATTTTTTCTTGATTCTTCAGTTTACCGAAAACAAGCCTGTGTTTTAGCTTACCTGTGAAACCAACGGATAATCGGTATAACCTTTGCTGCTTGAGGCATAAAAGGTTGTTGGGTCAGGTGTGTTGAGAGGTGCATTGTCTCGAAACCTTTCTACCAGATCTGGGTTCGCAATATAGAGTTGGCCAAAGGCGACTGCATCTGCTTGATTTGAGTTTAATACAGCACTGGCGCTTTCTTTTGTGAACCCTTGGTTGGCAATGTAAACGCCGCCAAAAGCTTTTTTTAATGTAGGGCCGAACCAATCATCACTGTAGGCCTCGCGCGAGCAGATAAAGGCAATTTTTCGTTTACCCAGCTCTTTTGCAACATAGCTAAAGGTGCCTAGTAAGTTGGAATCGCCCATGTCGTGTGCATCCCCTTTTGGAGCCAAGTGCATCCCCACTTTGTCTGCACCCCAGACGGAAATAACAGCATCGGTCACGTCCAACATAAATCGAGCACGATTTTCTATACTGCCACCGTATATATCTGTTCTATGGTTGGTGCTGTCCTGAAGAAACTGGTCCAGTAGGTAACCATTCGCACCATGAATTTCTACGCCATCAAAGCCTGCCTTTTTAGCGTTTTCAGCCCCAGTGCGAAACTGCTCTACGATGTCTTGGATCTCATTTAGTTCCAACGCATGTGGTGTGACAAAAGGTTTTTCTGGGCGAATTAAACTAACGTGGCCTTTGGGTTGAATGGCGCTAGGGGCCAGCGGTAATTGACCATCGAGGAACATCGGGTCAGAGATTCGCCCAACATGCCATAATTGCATAATGATTCTTCCACCTGCTGAATGTACCGAGTCGGTAACTTTTTTCCAAGCTTCAACCTGTTCATCGGACCAAATGCCGGGTGTGTCTGCGTAGCCAACGCCCATGGGTGAGACGGCTGTCGCTTCGCTGATAATTAAACCAGCTGAGCTGCGTTGTACATAATACTCAATCATCAATTCGTTAGGAATACGGCTGCTTCCTGAACGTGAACGGGTAAGGGGGGACATGATAATACGGTTTGGTAGCTCAAGCGCACCAACCTTTATGGGATCAAATAAATCAGCCATCTGTTTCTCCTGATAAGGTGAGTAATCGGTTTTAAAAGATTTTAGCATTGTTCAAAGCGATTAAATAAAACTTACAGCACGCTTTGCTAGCTTGTTTGTTAGCATTAATGCTGTTTTTGAGGGCTACCAAGGTTGATTTAACAGTCGGTTATTTAAATCGACAAGGCGTTATTTTCAATGAAAAAATGAGGAGCGGCAATTTCTTGTAGACAGCAGTTCTCAAAGATATCAGGCTTTCGTTGATTCAGGCCATACTGCTTTATAGGTCAAGCTAATAGAGAGTGGTTTCGCTTAAGCAAAACCCAAGGGAGTGATACACTTCGCTTGTTGAATATTACTTGGAGAGGTAGATGTATGGCGGGTCATAGTAAGTGGGCGAATATTCGTTTTCGTAAAGGCGCACAAGATGCGAAACGAGGCAAATTATTTACTAAGCTTATTCGTGAAATCACCGTTGCAACCAAAGCAGCAGGCCCTGACCCAGATAATAACCCTCGATTAAGAGCCGCCGTAGACAAAGGCCTATCTAATAATATGAAGCGGGACACCATCGAGACGGCGATTAAAAAAGGCAGTGGTACAACTGATTCAGAGAATTTCGATGAAATCCGTTATGAAGGGTATGGTCCTGCAGGAATAGCGATTATCGTCGATTGTTTAACTGATAATAAGAATAGAACGGTTGCTGAAGTGCGTCACGCCTTTAGTAAAGCAGGTGGTAACTTAGGGACCAGTGGATCGGTTGATTACATGTTTCAAAAACTTGGCGTGATTAGCTTGTCTAGTCAGTTAGATGAAGATCGTTTGATGGATGCCGCTATAGAGGCGGATGACGTTATTACACATGATGACGGATCGTTTGAGGTGTTGACGCCAGCAGAAGATTTTATGACGGTGCGTGATGCCTTGGTTGAATCGGGTTTTCCGTATGAGCATGCCGAGGTAACGTTGCGGGCAGATAATTTATCGCCGGTGAATGAAAAAGATGCCGAAAAGGTATTGCGATTGTTAGATGTGTTGGAGGATTTGGACGATGTGCAAAACGTTTATTCAAATGCAGATTATCCAGATGAAATAATGAACAGCGCTGAGTAATTATAGTTAGATGCGAATACTAGGTATTGATCCGGGCTCTAGAACCACAGGTTATGGTGTTATAGAGGTGTCTGGGCGAGAAGTTAAATACGTCGATAGTGGGTGTATACGAACCGGTGGTGGTGCACTACCTGACAGGTTAAAAAAAATATACCTTGGTGTTCGTGAAATAATGCAGCATTATCAACCCCAAGAAATGGCGGTAGAGCAAGTTTTTATGGGGCGTAATGCCGATTCGGCGTTGAAGTTAGGGCAAGCTAGAGCTTCAGCAATTTGTGCGGTATTTGATCATGATATTAAAGTGTTTGAATACGCAGCACGTCAGATCAAACAAGCACTGGTTGGTAAAGGCAGTGCCGATAAAACACAGGTTCAACACATGGTTAAAATTTTATTAAAGCTACAAGGCGACCCGCAAATGGATGCCAGTGATGCGTTAGCAGTGGCGTTGTGTCATTTCCATACGGATCAAACAAATCAAGCAACTTCGAAGGTGTTTGCATGATTGGTTTTTTACGTGGCACGGTAGACGAAAAGCAAGCGCCACATGTTGTGATAGATGTAAATGGGGTGGGTTACGATGTTGAAACACCTATGTCGAGCTTCTTTAACCTACCAGCATTAGGCGAGACAGTATCTCTCCGGACTCATCTTGTCGTTCGAGAGGATGCCCATGTATTGTATGGTTTTTTAACGGAGCAAGAACGGGCGTTATTTAGAAGCCTGATTAAAGTAAATGGAGTGGGCCCTAAAGTTGCCTTGGGTATTTTATCAGGCGTGAGCGTTAGTGATTTTTGTTTGTGGGTGAGTGATAGCAATGTAGCCGCTCTAGTGCGTTTGCCCGGCATAGGTAAAAAAACGGCGGAACGATTAGTGATTGATATGCGTGATCGTTTGCCAGAGGAAACAGTTACGACCACGCCACCACCGTTGGGCGTGTTGACGCAAAAAACATCAGCTGTTGAAGAAGCGATTAGCGCTTTAGTGGCGTTAGGCTATAAACCGCAAGATGCTGAAAAGCGTGCACGAGCCGTAGCCAGTGATGATGCTAGCAGTGAACAAATTATTCGTTCTGCCTTACAATCAGCCGCAAAGAAATAAAAGTAACCGACATGATAGAAAGCGATCGACTCATTAGTTCTGACAACTTGCTGGATGATGAAGCAATAGACCGAGCTATTAGACCTAAAACCTTAACGGATTATATTGGTCAGCCGGCAATCCGTGAGCAGATGGAAATTTTCATGTCAGCTGCTAGGTCACGTTCAGAAGCGCTAGACCATGTACTGATTTTTGGCCCACCGGGCTTAGGTAAAACCACCTTGTCACACATCATCGCCAATGAAATGGGGGTGAATTTACGTCAAACATCTGGCCCCGTGTTGGAAAAGGCCGGTGATTTGGCTGCGCTACTAACTAATCTTGAAGAAGGCGATGTATTATTTATTGATGAAATTCATCGCCTAAGCCCTGTGGTAGAAGAAATCTTGTACCCAGCGATGGAAGATTATCAGCTAGATATTATGATAGGTGAAGGTCCAGCAGCGCGTTCAATTAAGCTGGATTTGCCTCAGTTTACGCTAGTGGGAGCGACTACTAGAGCTGGATTGTTAACCTCACCATTACGTGATCGGTTTGGTATTACGCAGCGTTTAGAGTTTTATAATGATGCCGATTTATCACACATTGTTCAGCGTTCAATGGATATATTGGCCTTGCGGTCAGACGCTGAGGGGGCTAGAGAAATTGCCGTAAGATCACGAGGAACACCGCGCATTGCAAACCGCCTGTTAAGACGTGTTAGGGACTATGCGGATGTCAAAGGTGATGGTGTGATTACGGCGGATATAGCAAATAAAGCGTTGTCGATGTTAGAGGTGGATAAAAGCGGATTTGATAAATTAGATCGCCGCTTATTAAATACCTTAGTGGATACGTTTGATGGTGGTCCAGTGGGTGTAGATAGTTTGGCCGCTGCATTAAGTGAAGAACGAGGCACGGTTGAAGATGTGTTAGAGCCCTACCTTATTCAAAAAGGTTATATTATGCGAACGCCTCGTGGTCGAATGGCAACACGTCATGCCTATGAACACTTGGGCTTAAAGGCACCGAATAAATTGAACATAGATGAAGACGATACAGTGTCTGAGGCAGAGTAGGGTCAGCTGATCCAATAGCAATATATGATGCACGATAATCATCAATGGCCAATACGTATTTATTACGAAGATACGGATATGCAAGGGATTGTGTATTACGCTAATTACTTGAAATACTTGGAACGAGCACGAACGGAGTTTTTGCGTAGCAATGGCGTTGAACAAGATGTATTGATAAGCGAACAAAATGTCGCATTTGCAGTAAGGGCGGTTCAAATGGATTACTTGAAGCCAGCAAAGTTTAATGATAATTTGCTGGTGCTTACACAAATAGCAACATTAAAACGTGCCTCATTAGTTTTTCAGCAAGCAATTGTGCGGGCAGACAATAACCGTGAAATAATAAACAAAGCCGTTATAAAGGTGGCTTGCCTTGATGCGCAAAGTATGAAAGTCAAAGCCATTCCACAACAAATGATTGAGCAATTAACATGACAAATGATTTATCCATCGTTCACCTGATAACACAAGCGGGGCCCATCGTAAAACTGGTGATGTTGATGTTAGTTGTGGCCTCCATTATTTCGTGGACCTTTATTTTTGCAAAATACAAAGAATTTCAATCTGCATTTAAGGTAACCAATACATTTGAAAAGCGGTTTTGGTCTGGGATTGATCTTAATGAATTATCACGCCAAATAGGTTCGGCTCACCATAGCCGATGTGGTATGGAGAGCATTTTTCATATGGGCTTTCAAGAGTATAAGCGTCTGAAAGAACAATCTGGCATGGAGCCGATGCATGTTGTTGAAGGTGCACGCCGTGCAATGCAGGCTCAGTACACACGAGAAATGGATGTGCTAGATAACCATCTACCTTTTTTAGCGACAGTCGGTTCAACAAGTCCATACGTTGGTTTGTTTGGTACGGTATGGGGCATTATGAGCTCATTTCAAGCATTAGGTAATATGAAGCAAGCAACATTGGCTTTAGTGGCACCAGGTATTTCAGAAGCACTGGTGGCGACGGCAATGGGTTTGTTTGCGGCCATTCCAGCGGTTGTTGCATATAATCGGTTTTCAAACAATGCTGACCGCTTGGCCACACGTTACGAAACATTTATGGACGATTTTACAACCGTGTTGCAACGCCAGGCACATGTCAGCATGAATGAGAAAAGCAGTGGCTCGTAGCACAAAACGTCGGCCGATGGCTGAAATTAATGTGGTGCCTTATATCGACGTTATGTTGGTATTACTGATTATTTTTATGATTACCGCGCCACTTATTCAACAAGGTGTAGAAATTGATTTGCCGCAAGCCGATGCTGAGCAGGTTGACGATGATAATATTCAACCATTAGTCGTAACAGTAGATCAGCAAGGGCAATATTATTTAGACGTAGGTGAAAAGACGGATGAGCCAATTTCAACAGACACCTTACAAATTAAAGTAGCAGCTGTCTTACGTAATAAACCTAAAACGCCGGTGATGATACGGGGTGATAAAGGCGTGCTATATGGTGAAGTGGTACGAGCAATGACTAGCTTGCAAGCTGCAGGTGTACCAAGCATTGGTCTGCTAACGGACCCAAATCAATAACAACAATAACGATGATGGATTTATTTAAAAAATATCCAGTTGCGGTCATATTGTCTGTTGTTTTTCATTTGCTGCTAGTGGCATTCTTTATGTTTAGTGCTGACATTTTTAGTGAGAAAAAAATTAATCCAAAACCAACAGTTAATGTTGTAAAAGCAACCGTTATTGATGAGTCTAAGATTAAAGCCGAGGCGGAAAAGCTTAAAAATATAGAAAACAAAAAGCGTTTACAAGAGCAGGCACGTTTAAATGAGATTAAAAAGAAAAGGTTAGCGGAAGAAAAAAGAATAGCTGATTTGAAAAAACAGCAAGAACTACAAAAACAGAAGCTCGCTAAACAAAAAGCCGACGAAGCCGCCAGACAAGCGAAGTTGAAAGAGAAAAACCTATTAGCAAAGAAAAAAGCTGAAGCCGCAGAAAAAAAGAAACAGGCGGATGAAAAAAAGAAGAGAGAGCGTCTGGCTCGTGAAAAAGCCGAAAAATTAAAAGCAGCAAAAGAGAAAGCAGCAAAAGAGAAAGCAGCAAAAGAGAAAGCAGCAA